>OGXS01000001.1_pt1 | contig 629016 bp, 526 predicted proteins | sample 1576371 | NCBI WGS metagenome assembly OGXS01 (sample SAMEA3541475, study PRJEB24748) | human gut metagenome | biome: human gut; feature: human-associated habitat; material: faeces | place: China | collected 2012
TTACGATTCGCACTAGAAGTGAGATTATGTTGCGTGCTGCGGCAGGTGCATTGTCGGCTTTTCTGTTGTTGGGATTGATGTATGCCGGATATGGGCTTGCCTCTCCCGACGATTTCAATGAAAGTCCGCAATTGATCGCATTGCTTGCCGATTATGTGCAGCGATTGCTACCAATTGGTCTGTTGAGTGGTATCGAACCTGAGTTTGTGCCCGTCGGCCGAATCTCCTTGCTGGTATATCAGTGCGTCGGTCCGGTGTTTTGGATTATCGCTCTGCTGTGTGTTTGGGATTGTTTGCGGGATCGTTCCATGGTGAATGACGCTTTGCACCATCGTGTTGACGCGATTATTCCGCTTGGCGGCGAATCCATGTCATTCATGGCAACTTGGAAAGGCAATGACTATTGGTTTTCCGCAACCGGACGTTCCGCGATCGCCTATCGAGTGTCGTACGGCATCGCATTGACGGTGACAGGACCATTCGGAGATCCCAGCGAATATGCGGAAGATCTTACTGATTTCGCAACATTCTGCACACAACATTCCTGGACGCCCGTGTTTTACAGTGTGCACGAATCGCAGCGAGCCGAACTCACCAAAGCCGGATGGGATTCGCTTGACGTCGGTACGGAAATGGTCGTCAATCCCAACGAATGGCAGACCCGAGGCAAGAAATGGCAGGACGTGCGCACCGCCATCAACAAAGCCAAACGAGACGGCATCACCGACGTGCTCACCACTTTCAAGGAGGCACCCTTCTCAGTACAAACGCAGATTCGTGAGATCTCCGCACAGTGGGCCGGCAAAAAGGCCCTGCCGGAAATGGGATTCACCTTGGGAGGCGTCGACGAACTGATCGACTCCCGGGTGCGCCTACTCTACGCGGTTGACGGCAATGGCAAAGTCCTTGGCGTAACCAGCTGGCTGCCCACCTATCGTGACGGTACGATCATCGGTTGGACGCTTGACTTCATGAGGCATCGCACCGACAGCGTCAACGGCATCATGGAATTCCTGATTGCACGCATGGCTGAACGACTACGCGACGAAGGCAACGTGGAATTCATGAGCTTATCGGCGGCGCCGCTGGCCGGTATGGGATCCAACGAAAGCGAACACGAGGAAAGCGAAGTGTTGCGTCATGCACTGCAAATGGTCGCAGACATCATGGAACCAGCATACGGATTCCATTCACTATTCCGTTTCAAACTGAAATTCCATCCCGATGAAGAGAAAGTGTATATCTGCTATCCCGACGCAGCCAAACTGCCGCAAATATCGCTTGCCGTGGCACAAGCCTACGTGCCGTCGCTCACACCTGCCGAAGCCATGCGATTCGTACGTACGATTGCGCCGCGTGATTGACATGATGTCAGACTTGAGACGGTCCATGGTTCTGGGGTAGCTCGGGTCTACACTAAAGAACGGTTCATAAAGTACTACTTTTCCTGATGGAAGGGGCCAGCATGTCAGCTGAAGCAAACGTCGGCGTAGTCGGTCTTGCCGCAATGGGCGGTAGCCTCGCACGTAACCTCGCACACCACGGCAACAAGGTGGCAGTGTTCAACCGCTCTTACGGCCGTACCGAAAAGCTCATGAACGAACACGGCAACGAAGGCGAATTCTTCCCGGCAAAAACCCTCGAAGAGTTCGTGGACAGCCTCGTCAAGCCGCGTACCGCCATCATCATGGTCAAGGCGGGAGAGCCGACCGACGCCATGATCAACGCGCTCGCCGACCTGATGGAGCCGGGCGACATCATCGTCGACGCAGGCAACGCCTACTTCCCGGACACCATTCGCCGCGAGAAGGAAATCAGCGCTCGCGGACTGCATTTCGTCGGATGCGGTGTGTCCGGCGGTGAGGAAGGCGCTCTGCTTGGACCTTCCATGATGCCGGGTGGCTCCGAAGAATCCTGGAAGACTCTGAAGCCGATTTTTGAATCCATCGCGGCCAAGGCCGAAGGCGAACCGTGCGTCACCCATATCGGTCTCAATGGTGCTGGCCACTTCGTCAAGATGGTGCACAACGGTATTGAGTACTCCGACATGCAGCTCATCGCTGAAAGCTACGATCTGATGCGTCGTGGCCTTGGCATGACTCCGGCTGAGATCGGTGACGTGTTCGAAGAGTGGAACAAGACCGAACTCGACTCCTATCTGATCGAAATCACCGCCGAAGTGCTGCATCAGGCCGACAAGAAGACCGGTAAGCCGCTGGTTGACGTGATCGTCGACCATGCTGGCATGAAGGGCACCGGCACGTGGACCGTGCAGACCGCACTGTCTCTGGCCGTACCGGTCACCGGCATCGCCGAAGCCGTGTTCGCCCGTGGTCTTTCCTCCGAAGCTGATCTGCGTGAGGAAGCCGCCAAGCAGGGCTTCAATGGCCCTGACGGCAACCTGAACCTCACCGACGATGAGAAGAAGGCCTTCATCGAAGACATTCGTCAGGCACTCTACGCTTCCAAGATCGTCGCCTACGCCCAGGGCTTCAACGAGATTACCACTGCTGCCGAAGAATATGGCTGGGATATCGATCTGGCTGCCGTGGCACGCATCTGGCGTGGCGGCTGCATCATCCGTGCGAAGTTCCTCAACCGTATTTCCGAAGCGTTCGAATCAGGTGAAGCCAACGTGTCGCTGCTGTTCGCTCCGTACTTCAAGAACGCCATCGAAACCGCCGAAAAGTCTTGGCGTAACGTGGTGGCTCAGGCCGCCGTCAACGGTTTGCCTACTCCGGCGTTCGCTTCCTCGCTGTCGTACTTCGACGGACTGCGTTCCAAGCGCCTGCCCGCCGCCCTGATCCAGGGTCAGCGCGACTATTTCGGCGCTCACACCTACCAGCGTGTGGATCAGCCGGGCGCATTCCACACGCTGTGGGCCGAGCCGGGCCGCGAGGAAATCGAAGCCTGATAGACGTATTTCTGCAACGAATCTAGCGGATTAACAGATGAAAAGAGCCTCACGCTTTATGAAAAGTGTGCGGCTCTTTGTGTTGCGGCAAATATGATCAGCCGCAAGGGAAACTCGTTGAGTTGCCTCCTGAATTATTCGCGATGCTGGTTGCGTGGGTTGCCGCCATTCATGATTGCGGCGACCCGTCGCGTCAGAGCGCGGGGGAGTAGTCGTTCCGCTGCGGCTCCGGCTTTGGTGAGGTAGCCGTGGTAGGCAAGCGTGCGCCCCTGCTTCATCTTCCGATACGCGTAGGTGGCAAGCTGGTAGGCGGTGGCCGGTTTGGTCAGCGTGAAGAAATTCATGCCACGCATGTTCGCGGCCTTGGCGAACCCTGTGGATGTCGGCCCGGGGCATACGCAGGTCACACTCACACCGGTATCTCGCAATTCGTACGACACCGCTTCCGAAAGCGATCGTACGAACGCTTTCGACGCGAAATATATCGCCATATATGGGCCTGCCATCATTGAAGCAACAGAAGAGATGTTCAATATGCGTCCGTGACCCTGCTCGCGCATATCACGACCATAACGGTACGTAAGTTCAGCCAACGCGGCCATGTTGAGCTGCATCATCTCATGCTGGCGATGCCAGTCGGCGTCGAGAAAACCCGTCCAATCCGCAAAACCGGCGTTATTGACGAGATGATCCACTTCAAAACCTTGCGAAACCGTGTAATCATGCAACTGTTGCGGTGCGTCAGACTCGCTTAGATCAAGCGCAACCGTCTCCACATGCACGCCATAGCGATGTTCCAGCGTGCGCTTCACGTCATCAAGTTTGCCTTGACTGCGTGCCGTAATGATGAGATCATGCCTGTCGGCCGCAAACAATGCCGCCATCTCACGCCCAATGCCACTCGAAGCCCCCGTTATCAACGCATATGCCATAAAACCACCTTTCTTAAGTATTGATGTTCATGGTAGTCAATACGCATGCAATAACGCCATTTGCAACGCAATGGTCCGGAACTTTTCGACTGGGCTGGCTGATTGACAGTTTTCATGCACTTCTCGCATGGAAAGTAATACATCATTTACATTAGTTATTTTGGTTTGGTTCGTTCACAATGGGTGCGTCAGCATGAATGTGAAAGAACCAGTATGGAATGTCCGAAAGGCCATGTTTTTGAACTCATACAACAGGGCTGCCCGACCGACAAAGTCATTACAATGCATGTCGTGAAACCGGGATCATTCACAGCTTGCATTTGACTTCGTCCACTTGAAGTTCTTAAGTTTGATGGCATGACTTACGATTTCGACACTCCCGTAGACCGATCCGGCACGTATTCGCTCAAGTGGGAAGAGGCAGGAGATGCGTTGCCCATGTGGGTGGCGGATATGGAATTTCAAACCGCTCCACAGATTCGAGCCGCACTGCAACAGCGTCTTGACCACGGTATTTTCGGATATTCCATCGTCCCTCCTGCATGGAATCAGGCATACGTTGACTGGTGGCACCGTAGGCATAATCTTGATATCGACCCGGAATCGCTCGTATTCAGCACCGGCGTGGTGCCGGCAATCTCCAGCATGGTACGAAAACTCACCACAGCAAACGAAAACGTGCTTATCCAAACTCCGGTCTACAACATTTTCTTCAATTCGATTATCAATAATGGATGCCGCGTGCTTGAATCACCGTTGGAATACGACGGTTCCGGACATTACTCCATCAACTGGGCCGATCTGGAATCCAAGTTGGCCGATCCGCAAACCACGCTGATGATCCTGTGCAATCCACACAATCCCGTAGGCCGAATCTGGGATCGCGACACCCTCGCACGCATAGGTGAGCTTTGCTGGAACCATCATGTGACCGTAATCAGCGACGAAATTCATTGTGATCTTACCGATCCGGGATATGATTACGTGCCCTTTGCCTCGGTGAATGAGCAGTGCGCAATGAACTCCGTGACCTGCATGGCACCGACCAAAACGTTCAATATCGCCGGTCTTAACACGGCTGCCGTAATGATTCCAAATCCCGTGCTGAGGCATAAGGTATGGCGTGCGCTCAACACGGACGAAGTGGCCGAACCGAACGCCTTCGCCATGACGGCCACGCTCGCTGCCTTCAACGAGAGCGAGCCTTGGCTTGAGGAATTGCGCGCATACTTGGCAGGCAACAAAGCCGAAGCACGAGCCATGATCAACGAATACAATGCTGCCGCGGCACCGGAACGACGCATCGCCCTGATTGAAAGCCATGCCACCTACTTGTTGTGGGTCGATTGTTCGAAACTGACGCACGATACCGCTCTGTTGTGCGAACATCTCAAGCGCAATCATCAGGTGATGTTCTCCGAAGGTGCCGAGTATGGCGGCAACGGGCATGATTTCATTCGCATCAACGTGGCTTGCCCGCGAAGCACCATGCAAGAAGGATTCAATCGTCTGTTCGCCGGGTTGCATGATTTTTCGGCAGAGTAATACATTGATCATCGATTGTGATATTGCTCACAGCCGCTAAAAAACGGCTGGTTTTGTGGGTTTTCACAAAATATGGAAAGGACGTTTTCGGATGGTCACTGCCGTCCGTGACGTGTTGGCGATACTATGAAGCACATGACTGAAACTGTTTCATCCGTACTTGGCACGCCTGAAGAGTGGACGAATCCGCTGCGCGATCCGCGCGATCTTCGACTTCCACGTATTGCAGGCCCGTGCAGTATTGTGATTTTCGGCGTGACCGGCGATCTGTCACGCAAGAAGCTGCTTCCCGCCATTTATGATCTGGCTAATCGTGGCCTATTGCCGCCAAGCTTCGGTTTGACGGGTTTTGCACGTCGTGATTGGACCGAGGATCATTTCAAGGATTTCGTGAAGGAGAACGTGCAGGCGCACTGCCGCACGCCATTTAAGGAGGCGACCTGGAAGCAGCTCGCCGACGGTATTCGTTTTGTGCAGGGCACGTTCGATGATCCGAAGGCGTTCGAACGATTGTCGAACACTGTTGCCGAGCTTGACCGTGATCGTGGCACGCGAGGTAACCATGCGTTCTACATGTCGGTGCCGCCGCGCGCGTTCCCGCAGGTTTCCCGACAGTTGGCGGATTGCGGTCTGGCGAAGTCCGACAAGGGCGCTTGGCGTCGTGTGATCATCGAGAAACCGTTCGGGCATGATCTGGCCAGCGCCAAGGAACTTGACCGCGTGGTTTCCGAGGTGTTCGACCCATCGAGTGTGTTCCGTATCGATCATTATCTCGGTAAGGAGACGGTGCAGAATATTCTGGCGCTTCGTTTCGCGAACGCCATGTATGAGCCGATTTGGAACAATAATTACGTCGACCATGTGCAGATTACCCACGCCGAGGATATCGGCGTGGCCGGTCGTGCCGGATACTATGACGGCATCGGTGCCGCACGCGACATCATCCAGAACCACCTGCTGCAGCTCATGGCATTGACGGCCATGGAGGAGCCGGTCTCCTTCTCCGCCGCTGATCTGACGGCTGAAAAGACGAAGGTGCTGTCCGCAGTGCGCTTGCCGAAGGATCTGGCGGCGCATACGGCCCGCGGACAGTATGCCGCCGGATGGCAGGGTTCTCATGAGGTTGTCGGCTATTTGGATGAGAAGGGCATTAATCCGGCTTCAACCACAGAGACTTACGCAGCGATCCGACTGGATGTCGATACGCGCCGTTGGGCCGGCGTGCCGTTCTACCTGCGTACGGGCAAACGTTTGGGCAAGCGTGTCACGGAGATTGCCGTGGTGTTCAAGCGTGCCCCGCATCTGCCGTTCGAGTCGACCGCAACGAAGGAGCTCGGCAAGAATGCGATCGTGATCCGCGTGCAGCCCGATGAGGGTGTGACCATGCGGTTCGGCGCGAAGGTGCCGGGTGGCACGTCGATGGAGGTCCGTGACGTGTCGATGGACTTCGGTTACGGCCGTTCGTTCACCGAATCGTCTCCGGAAGCCTATGAACGTCTGATTCTTGACGTATTGCTGGGCGATCCGCCACTGTTCCCAACCACACGCGAAGTGGAATTGAGCTGGCAGATCCTCGATCCGATCGAAGAGTTCTGGTCCACGCTTGGCCAGCCGCAGCCGTATCGTTCCGGAACGTGGGGCCCTCAGGAAGCCGTTGAAATGCTGGCCCGCGATGGACACCGTTGGAGGATGCCGTGATCATTACCATGAAGAACACCGAAACCCGTGAGATTTCGGCGAAAATCGATGAATTGCACGAGGAGCGTGGCGAAGCGGCTCTGGGTCGCGTGCTCACACTGCTGATCTCCACGAATGAGACGTCGCTGGAGCATGATCTCGCCGTGGCGAACAACGCCAGCCGTGAGCATCCCTGCCGTGTGATCGCAATCGCGCCGAATTCACGTAGGGTGGATGCCGCTGCCGATGATGGCAAGCCGCACACCTTTCTCGACGCGGAAGTGCGATTCGGTTCCGACGCCGGCGCGGGCGAAATCATCGTGTTGCGTCCGATTGGCGGGCTGGTTCACCACCCTGACACGTTAGTAATTCCGTTGTTGGTGCCGGACGCTCCGGTGGTGGCTTGGTGGCCGAACGAAGCTCCGGCGAATCTGTCGAACGATTTGCTGGGTTCCATGGCGCGCAGCCGTATCACCGATGCGATGCATTCCTCGAATCCGATGCGGACCATGGATGATCTGCGCCGCAACTGGTCTTCGAAGAATGTGGACATGTCGTGGACTCGCTTGACTGTTTGGCGCGCAATGCTCGCTTCGATGCTTGACCAGCCGCCGCATCTTCCAGTAAGCGGCGTGCGTGTGACCGGACCAAAGAACTTCCTGCCGTTGAATCTGCTGGCCGCATGGCTTCGTCTTCGTCTGAACGTGCCTGTTGTGGTGGAAGACGATCCGAATGCAACCGCCGTGACCGGCGTGTATCTGACCCGTTCCGATGGCGTGCTGAGTTTGGAACGCCCATCCACCGACGATGGCATCGCCGTATTGAACGTTCCAGGGCAGTCCCCGCAAACCATGAGCGTTCCCGCACGAACCATCGAGGAATGCTTGAGTGAGGAATTGGGTCGACTCTATCCGGACGAGATCTATGCGGAAGTCGTGACTCAAGGCTGGGATCTTATCAATTCGAAGCACTGAATCGATTCTCCGAAACAATAAAGGAACAATGCAGGAAAAGCATATGGTAGAACGCACCACCGTTGTATATCCCAATCCTCAGATTCTGGCTGAAGCCGTGGCCGCACGTACGCTGTTGACCATCACCGATCTTCTGTCGGAACCGAATCGCACTCGCGTTGACATTGCCGTGACCGGTGGAACCGACGGCAATCGAGTGTTCGACGCCATGAACGCGAGCCCATTGAACGATGCCGTGGACTGGAGCCGCGTGCACGTATGGTGGGGCGACGAACGATTCGTGGCAGCCGACAGCGACGACCGCAACGCCAAGCAGGCGCGTGAGGCATGGTATGGCAAACTGGTTGCCGACGGCCGTATGCCGGCAGGCAACATTCATGCGATGCCGTCCGATGAGCGTAACTTGGAAAGCGTCGCGGCAGCCTCACCCGAACAGACTGATGCTGTGCTGGCTGAAGCCGCCGCGCAATACCAGCGTGAACTCATTGAACAGTTGGGTGAGAATCCAGCTTTGGACATCGCCATGTTCGGTATGGGACCGGACGCGCATTTCGCATCCCTGTTCCCCGACCATGGCGAGTCGGAGATCGACGATCCGCATGTGCTTGTCGCCGGTGTGCGCGATTCACCGAAGCCGCCGCCACTGCGCCTGACGCTGACCGTGCCGATGATCGCACGATCGAAGCACACGTGGGTGTTCACATCCGAAGCACGCAAGGCGGACGCGGTTGCTGCAGCATTCGCGCAACGCAACAATCCGCATGCGCCAAGCTCCTACGCCGATGGTGAGGAACTGCTCTGGCTTATCGACGAGGGTGCCGCCTCCAAAATATGAAAATAGGGAGTAGGCATTGCAGCGCGCCTCGAGGCATATGATCATTGGCAGTCCCTGCAAACCCTCTGCATGAATCGTCTTACGTTCATCCAACGCATCGTCTGCACGCATCAGCAATCTCATGAGGTCGCAACACGGTAGTGCAAATGATCATAACGGCTCATATCCGCAGGCTGCATGAGCACGCCAGAATTGGCAGGACCATGATGGTTCATGCATGGTCGAGCAAGTCGATTATGGCGCCGTGTGCAGCACATTGCTGGCACTCAAAACCTTGGCATTAGTGTTGGACTCCTAATTTAATGTTTGGTAAACCTACGTGGACTTGGAATAACGCAGATTATAGCTATAGGTTCATGAAAAACACCTATTTTAAGGCTTTTGATTCGCCATGGATGGATGTTGGTGGTCTAATTTATGTGGATTGGAATGGTGCGGATACTGACAACGCAAAGAATCGCGCTATTCGCGCGGTAAGGTGGGGTTATGAAAGTAGTAGTGCAACGAGTGAGCCAAGCCAGCGTTGACGTTGTCAACGAACTGGGCACCATCGACCCCACCTTCGAACCGCAGCAGATCGGACCGGGCTTCATGCTGCTGGTCGGCGTGAGTGATGAGGATGGCGAGGAACAGCTTTCTTGGCTGGCCCACAAAATCCTCAACCTGCGCGTTTTTGAAGACGAACAGGGCAAAATGAACCGTTCCATCAAAGACATCGGCGGCGAAATCCTCTCCATTTCGCAGTTTACGCTGTTTGCCGACGTGAGGAAAGGCAATCGCCCCAGCTTCGTCAAAGCAGGTAAACCGGAACATGCCAACATCACGTGGATCAAATTCAACGAGGCGTTGCGTTCTGGCGGTGTGCCAGTACGCGAAGGCCGCTTTGGAACGCACATGCGCGTCGGCCTGATCAACGATGGTCCGGTCACCATCACCATCGACACCGACAATCTGTGATCAGTATTTGATTACAACACCGATTGTTGGGTGATATAAAACAATTGAGGGTCTGCAAGTTAAATTGCAGACCCTCAACTATTATAAATACTTTTTGATCGACGGTGACGTTTACTTGTTTTCGGTAATTATCGTCACCTTGTTCGGATCAATCTTCGTTGGGTCAAGAGTCAATTCCTTGATGGCATCCGCACGAATCGTGCCGGACGAAGGATTGAATACACTATCGATAGTGCTGTGAATATCGGCATCCACATTCGAATATTCGAAAGCAAGCGTCGCATTGATTAGACGGCAATTACGTAATACGAGATTATCCACATAGCACAAACCCTGCAGACTTTCGATCGTACAGTTCTCAAACGTGACATTACGGGAATTCCAAGCCAAATACTCGCCGGAAATGAATGAATCACGTACTGTCACATTCTCGCAATTCCAGAAGCAATCCTTGGAAATCAATCGAGAATTTGTGATTTCAATATTACGTGCGCCATCAAATGGATAATTGCCAACCAAACGCAGATTATCGGCTTTAATATCGGAACAATTCATCGCCAGATAATCGCCACGAGCGCTCACATTTTCCAGTGAAACGTTCGAACAAGCCCATAATGTTTCCTCAGCATTGACGAAATCAACATTCCTCAACGCAACATCATGGCACCGGCGGAAATTCTTCGGCGCTTCAAACGTGCAATCCTCAACACGAATGGTATTCGTATACCACACGCCCGCGCGTGCCATCTCGAACCATGTGCAATCCTTTGCCAAAATATCCGAGCAATACCACAGCGGATACTTCCATTTGAACGAACTCGACTTAAGCTCAATATCATGCGCATGCTTCAACGGTGATTCGCCATCATCGAAAATCGTGTCGATATATCGCTTGCCTGATGCTTGGAATTCGGCGCGTTCGCCGGTCAGTAACGCCTGACGAACCTCGTGCATGTCACTCACTGATAACTCTCCTTGAAAACGTTCTGTTGCCAAGATAGAAAGTTCAAGTACTTGAAGTCAAACGCATGCCCATGTTTCGCTGGCGGGCGAAGCGGATGAGCGATTGAACGCGTTATAAGCAATGTCGATATGCGTGCGGGTGTTTGCGAAACATGACTGTCGGTACCATGAATTGAACGATTAGACAATTGGGTGGTTACAAGGCATTGTGGTCACGAACGGGCTTGCCACGTATGGCAGGGAGGAATGCGGATGAGCCAGCGGAATGGGGGAGTGAAAACGCGTGCGTTCAAAGCCGCGTTCCCCAAAGTGCTGCCGATTTGCATCAGCTTCTTCTTTCTGGCCATGTCGTACGGAGTGCTTATGGGAACCCGCGGGTTTTCGTTCCTGTGGCCGTTGTGCATGAGCGCGTTCATCTACACCGGTTCCATGGAATTCGTTACGGTGAATCTGCTGGTTTCCGCATTCAATCCGTTCGCCACGCTTATGTTGGCGCTGATGATGGGAACAAGGCACCTGTTTTACGGACTGTCCATGCTGGGGCGTTTCAAGAACATGGGGGCGAAAAAACCGTATTTGATTTACGCCATGTGTGATGAGACGTTCGCGGTCAACAACAGCGCGCAAATACCGGCGGATGTTGACCGCGGCTGGTTCTATTTCTTCGTGTCGCTGCTGAATCAGGTTTCCTGGGTGGCTGGAGCGACGCTCGGAGGCATTGTCGGCGGGCGATTGACGTTCGACACCACCGGTTTGGATTTCGTGATGACCGCATTGTTTGTGGTTATTTTCGTGGATCAATGGTTGACAACGAAACGCAAAAGCCATATGGCGGCGTTGACGGGCATTGTGGTGCCGGTGATTTGCATGGCGCTGTTCGGTGCTGACAATTTCATGATCCCGTCGTTGATTGCCATGCTGGTGATGTTCATTATGTTGCGTCCGTATTTGGATGATTTGAAACCTGATGATGTTGGGAAACGTGATGATGCTGATGGTGCGGTCGAATCCGCTGCGGATCGTAACGAAGTAGGGGAGGCGCGGTCATGATCATGACCACATGGCAGGGCGTCGTCACTGTACTGATGGCGGTGCTTGGCACCATCATCACCCGTTTTCTGCCGTTCGTGCTCTTTCCCGAGTCAAAGAAACCGCCGCACATCATCGACTATCTTGGCAACGTGCTTCCGTATGCCATGACCGGACTGCTGGTGGTGTATTCGCTGAAAAACGTCAATCCTTTTGCTGGAAGCCACGGCATTCCCGAAGCGATCGCCATCGCCGCGATCGTCGTGCTGCACGTATGGAAACGCAACATGCTGCTCTCGATCGCCGGCGGCACCGTCGTGTATATGGCATTACTTCAGCTTGTTTTTGCATGATTGTCTGTTTTGTAGGATTGCCCAAATCTGAAGTGAGTTTTATAGGGATTTTCCACAGTTGTTATTGCTGATATCCCATATCGTGAGAAGAAATGCGTTGATGCGATTGACGCGCCTACTCTTTTTCTTTAGCCAATAAGGAGCTGTGTTGAGCGGCTCTGGCTGTATAGAAGAGTTATATCTAACGAGAGAGAACAATATGACTAGTGCAGCAAGCACTGCCAATGCCGCGGTTCCAGCGCCCGGCAAACTGGAGTTCAAGGATGATTACACGCCTGAGGAAGCGGAACGCGTCATCCGCAATTCGAAGGGGCTCCCTGTCGGTGTGAAGCCGAAGATGGTGTGGACGTGGCCGAAGGCCCTGCTGTGGGCCGTCATCGCCATTGTGTGCGCTATTGGTTGGGCTATTCTGGCGGTTTCCCGTGGCGAGCAGATCAGCGCCATCTGGTTCGTGGTTGTGGCATTGTGCTCCTACGCGATCGCTTACCGTTTCTACGCGTACTATATTCAGATCAAGATCATGCGTACCGACGATGCGAACGCGACGCCGGCCGAGCGCGTGCATGACGGCGCCAACTTCGAACGTGCCGACCGTCGCGTGCTGTTCGGCCAGCATTTCGCCGGCATTTCCGGTGCGGGCCCGCTTGTTGGTCCTATTCTGGCTGCCCAAATGGGTTATCTGCCGTCCGTGATGTGGATCATTCTCGGTGTGATTTTCGCCGGCGCCGTGCAGGATATGCTCATGCTGTGGATCTCCGCCAAGCGTCGCGGCCGTTCCTTCGGCCAGATGGCAACCGACGAAATGGGCAAGTTCGGCGGCACTATCCTGTCGATCTTCCTGATCGTGATGACCGCCATCGCCATGGCATTCCTTGCGCTCGTGGCCATCAAGGCCATGGCTTCCTCGCCGTGGGCCGTGTTCTCTATTGGTATGACCATTCCGATCGCCTTGATCATGGGCTGCTTCCAGCGTTTCCTGCATCGTAGCGTTATCGAAACCACGGTGCTCGGTTTCGTGCTGCTCGTGATCGACATCATCGCTGGCGGTTGGATCTCCAGCGTTCCGGCAATCGCCGACGTGTTCACGTTGAACGCCAAGGAACTGGTTATCGCACTGGTGATCTACTCCTTCGCCGCCGCCGCGTTGCCGCACTGGCTGCTCGTCACCCCGCGTGACTACCTGTCCACGCTGATGAAGATCGGCACGCTTGTGCTGCTCGTGCTTGGCATTCTCATCGCCAATCCGTCCGTGCAGATGCCGGCTCTGACTGAATTCGCGTCCACCTCCACGGGACCGACCTTCGCAGGCGACCTGTTCCCGTTCCTGTTCATCACCATCGCGTGCGGCGCTCTTTCCGGCTTCCACGGCGCAGTGAGCTCCGGCCTGACCCCGAAGGCTGTGGAGAAGGAAAACCAGATCCGCATGATCGGCTACGGCTCCATGCTGGTTGAATCCTTCACCGCCGTGATCGCACTGATTGCGGCCATCACCATTTCCCAGGGCGTCTACTTTTCCACGAACATGTCCGCCTCGCAGATCTCCACCGCTTCCGGCGTGACCCTGACCGCCACTTCCACTCCTGACGAGCAGGCTGAGGCCGCGGTCAAGGCCGTGGATTCGATGAAGGTTTCCGACATTGAAGGCAACCAGATGAAGGTCACTTGGGATTCTGTCGACGAGAACGGCAATGCCAAGACCTATGAAGGTGCCGACGCTTTGAAGCAGGCCGCTTCCGACATTGGCGAGAACACCATCGTTTCCCGCACCGGCGGTGCCACCACGTTCGCTATGGGTATGGCCGACTTCCTCAAGTCCTACCTCGGCGGTCATGACTCCATGGCCTTCTGGTACCACTTCGCCATCATGTTCGAAGCGTTGTTCATCCTCACCACCGTTGACAACGGCACCCGCGTGGCCCGTTATCAGATTGGTGAGTTGCTGGGCAACGTGCGCAAGCTGAAGAAGTTCGCTGATCCGACGTGGAAACCGGGCAACATCATCACCACACTGATCGCAACCGCCCTGTGGGGTGGCCTGCTGTGGGTCGGCGTGTGCGATACGAATGGTGGTATCAACGCCATGATGCCTATTTTCGGTATTTCCAACCAGCTGCTTGCCGCCGCATGCTTCATGTTGGTCACCGTTTGCGTGGCCAAGCTTGGCTATAAGAAGTACCTGTGGATTCCTGTTGTTCCTCTCGTTTGGGATGTGGCCGTGACCTTCACCGCCGACTTCCAGAAGATCGTCGGACCGATCAGTTACTTCGCCACCGCTTCCAAGTATCAGGCGCTGATCGATGGTGGCACTTTGGAAGGCGAAGCGTTGGTCAACGCCAAGGCCGCACTCTCCAATGCGTATCTTGACGGCGTGCTCTCCGTGTTCTTCATGGTCATGATGGGAGTCTTCCTGGTCGTCGGAATCTACCAGACCGTGAAGATTCTTGCCAAGGGCAAGTTCGGTGTGGAAACCACGTCTGAGGAGCCGTTCGTGGAATCCGAATGGTTCGCACCGTCCAGCCTGGTCGCCACCAAGCTCGAAAAGAAGGTGCAGCGCGAATACGCGGCCAAGAGCTATGAGCTGGCGCAGAAGGAACAGGCCGCGGCCTGATGCAGGGATTCACCACCATGGTCAGACGAATCTGGTCCGCATTATTGAAAGCCAAGGCCGGATTCGTCTGGTATGTGCGCGAATTCAGTGGAGAAGCGAAATACGACCACTATCTGGAGCATTTCGCAAGCGAACATCCCTGCGAAACCCCGCTGACCGAACGCGAATACTGGCGCATGCGAGAGGAATACGATCGCAAGCATCCCAACACCAGTTGCTGTTGCTGAAACTAATTGCCATACATAAACAATCCCCGTCTTTCATTTCGGAAGACGGGGATTGTTTTTCTTATATTTATGTTGCTTGCTTGCGATTATTCCTATACTGAAGATATTCGATTGCATGTTCCGCAATCAAGAAGCGAGTCCCATGCTGTATTTCAATGTCATCACACGAATCGCGGACTGCGTTACTTTGTCTGCAAAAGCGGAATCAGCCGCGGCCTTCGCATTCAAACCATCCAAAACCTGCTGAACATAATCGAAAGCGCCAATGCAGGCAAGATCACCGCCGGCATCGACCAATCGCACACCCAAATCACTCGGCTGAACACCGCTCAAGGCAGTGGCGGACAAAGAATCCGAAGTGATGACACCTTGGAATCCGACCGTATTGCGCAAATAAGCCGTTACCAAAGCGCTGGAGAACACGGCGGGATTGTTCGGATCAATAGCCTGATAGGTGGCAAGCGACATCATCACCATGGAAGGGTTCGCCTCCAACGTACTGTTGAACGCGTTGATTTCCGCACCGTCCAACGTGGTGGTGGTATCAAGAATGCCGTCGGCGGTGAAATCGGTGTTGCCCGTCACCGAACCCAAACCAGGATAGTGCTTGATGGCGCTGCCTACACCCGAATCCGCCATGCCCTGAATGAACGCCTTGGCATGGTCGGCATTGCCGTCCGCATCAAGACCAAAATCACGATACAGTGCGCCGATCGGGCCATTGGAAGCCCTATCTACCGTTACCGTGCCCACCACCGGCGCCAAATCAACATTGATGCCGGCCGACTTGAGTTGGGAACCCCATACGGCAGCCGATTGCCGTAGCTGGTTGGTCGACATTGAACCCTGATCGGTGGCGGAAGGCATCTGGTCGAAACCAGCGCCTTGAAGATGCTGCACCAAACCACCTTCCTGATCAGTGGTCATCAACAGCTGATTATTGGCCGGCGCATACGATTGCAATGCGGATGTGGCTGCGGCGACACCGGCCGTTCCCGAATTCCAGTTGCCGATGATCAGCACCGAACCGACATGCTGGTTCACAATGAGATCCTGTAACGAGGAAGGATCGGATCCCGCATACAGGGGTGCCATGACGAGCTGACCGACGCGCTCTGCAAGACTCATGGCATTGACTGCAGCCACAGCTCTGCCATGCGGCGAGTCGTCCACCACGCTTGGCACGTTGGATTTGTCAAGCGCATCATGTGATGCATCGGACTGCTGCGAATTGGATTGCTCGGATTGGTTGGAGCCAGCATTCAAACTCGCGCTGGATGAACACCCAGCGAACGATAGCGGCAGTGCGATGGCGCACAGTGCGGCAGCACAACGAGCGAAATGAACGTGAACTCTCCTCATAGTGTCATTATCTATCACATGCCGGTGATGGCGAATACGATCGCATAAGAAAAGAACGGGTGGATTCGTGTTCGTGAATTGCGTAAACATTAGGCTAGCGGCATAAAGCCGTTCCGTGCCTGTCGATAGGCTATTAGCATGTCTTTTTTTGATATGTTTGGTCCCATGTTCGACCCGGAAAGCGGTCCGAACCGCTCCCAAGGGCAGCGTGCCAATAAATCCGGCAACGATGATCCCATCATTCTCAACGTCGAAACCGATGGTGATAACACCGCCCGGTCTTCGGCGAACATGCCTCCGAAAGGCCCGTCCGGTCCGCGCATCACACGCAAGCCGAACCGTCCGCGCAAATCGTCGAACGGCAACAAGATTCTAATCGGTGTGGTGCTGGCGCTCGCCATCATCATCGGCCTGTTCTTTGGCTTGGCGCAGTTCATCACCGACGTCATGTGGTATGCGCAGCTTGGCTTCCAAAGCGTGATTTGGACGCAGTTGGGTACCAGGGTAGGCCTGTGGGTGGCGTATGCGCTGCTGATCGCCGCGGTCGGATTCCTGTCCGCGTCGCTGGCGATCTGGGCTCGCCCCGATGCTGCCGATGGTTCCACCATTCGTATTAACGGCGACACCATCGAAGTGGGCAAGGGCGTGAGCTCGAAGAGCGCACGTCGTGTGGCTGTGGTGATTTCATTGATCGTCGGCTTGATGTTCGGATCGCAGTTCAATGCGAATTGGTCTGAGATTCTGCTGATGTTCAATGCACAGAGTTTCGGCACCACTGATCCGCAATTCGGCATTGACAATGGTTTCTATGTGTTCGTGTTGCCTGGATTGAAGTTGATTGTGTCGGCGGTGTCGTTGCTGTTGCTTGCCGGCATCATCTTCTCCATCGTCACGCATGTGATGATGGGTGGCATCCGCATCACCATGCCAGTGCATGGTCGTGGCCTGTTCCACATCACCAAGCGTGCGCGTAGGCAGATCGGCATTTGGCTGATGCTCAACATGTTCGCATGGGCGACGAATCAGGTGCTTGGCGTGTTCTCCCACCTCACGCAGGAGGGTAGCCGCATCACCGGTGCCACGTATACCACGGTCAACGCCACGATTCCCGTTACCTTCATCATGGCTGCCATCATCGCCATTCTCGGTGTGATTCTCGGCGTGTGGATCATGAAGTCGCATGCGTTGGAAGGCCAGGCTCCGATTGCGGTGCGTGCTTCCGAAGCGCTTAAAGCGTGGAAGGTGCCGACCGTGGCCATCGCATCCGCCATTGTGGTGAGCTTGGTGCTTACCGTGGCATGGCCGATGCTGCTGCAGCGTTTCCGTGTGAATCCGAACGCGCAGGAAATGGAATCTACCTATATCCAGCGTAATATCGACGCCACCCGTGAAGCATACGGTCTGAACAATGTGAAGACCGAACAGTATCAGGCCACTACGGAAGGCGAGGCTGGTGCGTTGGCTGATTCCGCGGAATCGACCGCGCAGATCCGACTGCTCGATCCGCAGATCGTTTCCCCGACATTCAAGCAGCTGCAGCAATCCAAGCAGTATTACACGTTTGCCGATACTCTTGCCGTCGACAAGTATGAGGTCGACGGTGTGAGCCAAGACACGGTGATCGCAGCACGAGAACTTGACCTTGACGGTCTTGACAATCGCAACTGGGTCAACGACCATACCGTATACACGCACGGCTATGGTGTGGTGGCCGCCTACGGCAACAAGGTGACGGCCGACGGCCAGCCAAAGTTCTTCGAGGCGGGCATCCCAACCCAAGGCAAGCTCACCGAATCCGAACAGTACGAGCCGCGTATCTACTTCTCGCCGAACGCTTCCGAATATTCGATCGTGGGCGCTCCGGAAGGCACGCAGTCGTGGGAGTTCGATTACCCGACCGGTTCCGAAGGCGCCACCAACACGTTCGATGGCAATGGCGGCCCGAAGATCGGCAATATCTTCTCCCGACTGCTGTACGCCATCCGTTTCGGCTCCGACCAGATTCTGTTCTCCAACCGTGTGAACTCCGAATCACAGATCCTCTACGATCGTTCCCCGAAGGAGCGTGTGGCCAAGGTCGCGCCGTATTTGACCCTTGACGGCCGCGTGTATCCGGCGGTTGTGGACGGTCGCGTCAAGTGGATCGTCGACGGTTACACCACGTCTGACGCCTACCCGTATTCGCAGATGACCGATCTGGGCGAAGCCTCCAAGGATTCCACCACGGAATCTTCGGCCACGGTGAGTGAGCTGGCTTCGAAGAACGCCAACTACATTCGCAACTCCGTGAAGGCCACCGTCGATGCGTATGACGGTTCCGTGGACCTGTACGTGTGGGACGAATCCGATCCGGTGATCAAGGCATGGCAGAAGATCTTCCCCGGCCAGTACCACCAGTTGTCGGAGATTTCCGGCGATCTGATGAGCCACCTGCGTTACCCGGAAAGCCTGTTCAAGGTGCAGCGAGAACTGTTGACCAAGTACCATGTGTCAAGCGCCAGCCAGTTCTTCTCCGGTGAGGATTTCTGGCAGACTCCGGTCGATCCGACCGAATCTCAACAGGCTCAGGAACGCGACATTCTGCAGCCGCCGTACTACCTGACGCTGCAGACCGGCGGATCCAACGAGCCGGTGTTCTCGTTGACGTCGTCGTATATTCCCGCCGGTGCGTCGACCCGAGAGATCCTGACGGGCTTCTTGTCCGTTGATTCCGATGCGGGCAACGAAAAAGGCAAGATCGGCGCGAACTATGGCACGCTTCGATTGCAGGAGTTGCCGAAGGATTCCAATGTGCCAGGCCCAGGCCAGGCGCAGAACAACTTCAATGCGTCGGCAGACGTGTCGAAGGAACTCAACCTGCTTGAATCCGGTTCCACCAATGTGCAGCGAGGCAATCTGCTCACACTGCCGCTCGGCGGCGGACTGGTGTACGTGCAGCCGGTGTACGTCAAGTCTTCCGGTTCCACCAGCTTCCCGCTGCTGAAGAAGGTGTTGGTAGCCTTCGGCGACCAGGTCGGATTCGCCGACACGTTGGACGAAGCGCTTGATCAAGTGTTCGGCGGCAACTCCGGTGCATCCGCTGGCGATGCTGAAAACGTCGACGGCTCGACCAGTGGCAAGACTGATACGTCCGATACCAACGGCGATGCCTCCACCGACGGTTCTTCCGGAACCGATGGCACGGATTCGTCATCTGGAACAGACTCGGGCAATGACAGCAGTTCCGGCAATACCGGTAGTAGCTCCGGCACGATGAGCAACGGTCTGAAGAGCGCGCTTAACGACGCTTCTCAGGCAATGAAGGATTCCGATGCGGCTATGAAGAAGGGCGATTGGTCCGCTTATGGCGAAGCACAGAAGAAACTTCAGGAAGCGTTGAACAAGGCGCTCGAGCTCGAACAGTAATTCCCTACGGTTTTCCGTACTATTGCTGATCACATGAGGCGGGAGACTGGTTCCATATGGGGAACCGGTCTCCCGCCTTCTGCGTATGACCGGTATGCTCAAAGCATGATCGAGTATTCCTATCGCGTTGCGACGCAAGACGACATTCAAGCAATCACCGACATCTACAACGCCGCAGTCATACGAGGAGGATCATCCGCCGACATAACCCCACGCACATACGAACAGCGCAAAGCATGGGTTGAATCGCATCATGATCCGTATGCGGTGTTCGTCACGGAAACGGCAGATGATGACGGAAAGAAGCAGATCATTGGATTCAGCGCGCTTTCCGTTTTCTACGATCGCGCAGGATACGACGGCGTCACCGATCTCGCCTATTATATCGATCCGCAATGGCAGGGCAGGGGAGTCGGTACATACACACTCACCAAACTGCTTGAAGAATGTCGAAAACGTAATATGCGTAAGGCATGCGGCATTATTTTCGCAGACAATGCCGGTTCGATCGCACTCATGAAACGGTTCGGTTTTACACAGTTTGGCCTCATGCCAACTGCCGCCACCGATTCCACCGGCACCATGCGTGACATGAGTTACTGGTATCTCGACCTGTAAGTACAATCTTTGCGGTTATCAAGACGAGACAACGTGACGCAATATGAACGCGCACAAACGTATGTATGAATGAATGGAACGATTTCAATGGCATCTGATTTCTGGTTGATCGCAGGACTTGGCAATCCGGGATCCAAATACGAAGGCACCCGTCACAATATGGGATTTATGGCGGCCGATCTGTTGGCCGAACGTTGGTCGGTCAACTTTTCCGACCATAAAGGGCTTGCCATGCTCGGCAAAGGCGTGATGAACCTGTCTGGCCGTAACGTCAAATTCTTCCTGGCAAAGCCGCTCACCTACATGAACGAGTCAGGCAATGCGTTGGCTTCCATCAGTGCCTACTATCAGATTGAACCAGACCATATTGTGGTGATTCACGACGACATGGATCTTGATTTCGGACGTATCAAAGTCAAGGCAGGCGGCTCCGCAGGCGGCCATAACGGCATCAAATCAATTGATCGTGCCTTGGGAACGCCAAAGTATGCCCGAGTGCGCATGGGAGTCGGTCATGCGCAACGCGGCGCCCACGCCCACGACAACACGGTGAATTGGGTGCTGGGCGGATTCGGTCCGGATCAGCGCAAGCAGCTTCCGGAATTCCTTGCCGACGGTGCCGACGCGGCGGAAACCATCATCTTCAACGGCCTCGCCAAGGCTCAGGAGCAGTTCAATGGCCGCTGAACCGGTGCAACTGCCGACGTCAGGTTCGCTGGCTGGCATTCTCGACGTACTCGAAACCGATGAGGATTTTCGTGCGCTGATTTCCGACGAGATCGAAGTGCCGGAATCCGACATAGACCCCAGCATCACCGTTGGCGTTCCCGAAGGATTGCGTCCGGCGCTCGCTGCCGGGGCAGCGGGAACACGACCGGTTGTGCTTGTGGTGGCTTCCGGGCGCGAGGCCGAGGAAATGGTTGAGGCGATTCGTTCGTGGTATTCCGGCGATCCAAACGATGTGGCACAGCTTGAAGCGTGGGAAACCTTGCCGCACGAACGTCTTTCGCCTCGCGCCGATACCGTGGCGAGCCGTATGGCGGTGTTCCGCAGACTGATGCACCCTCAAGAGGGAAGCAAGCTGTTTGGCCCCATCAGGATTCTCGTCATGCCGGTGCGTTCCCTGATTCAGCCTGTGGTTGCGGGCTTGGGGGATGCGGAGCCGCTGGTGTTCTCCCAAGGTGAGGAGTTGGCGCTCGATGAGGCGTCGCATCGACTGGTGGAGAATGCGTATACTCGAGTCGACTTGGTGATGGATCGTGGTGAATTCGCAGTGCGAGGCGGCATTATCGACGTGTTTCCTCCAACATTGCCGCATCCGGTTCGTATCGAATTCTTCGGTGACGAAATCGATACCATCAAGGAATTCCATGCATCCGACCAGCGTACGTATGGCAGTGACATTCCGATGGTCTGGGCCACGCCATGCCGTGAGCTGCAGCTGACCGAAAAGGTGCGCGTGCGTGCGAAATCCCTGATCGGCTCCATTCCAAACGCCGAAGACATGCTTGAATCCATTGCCAACGCCATTCCTGTCGAAGGCATGGAATCGTTGCTTCCCGCATTGGTCGATGATATGGAACCGGTGCAGGGCATGCTTCCCAAGCGTGCGTTGGTGATGCTGTCCGATCCGGAAAAATTGCGTCGCGCTGCCGACGATCTTGCCAAAACGGCTAATGAATTCCTTGCAGCCAGTTGGCATGTTGCTGCATCCGGTCATGGTGCCGGCGCTCCAATCACATTCGATCAGGCGAATTTCTACGATTTTGAGGAAACGATTTCCTCACTGGTGTTCTCTAGGCATGACGTATGGAAGCTTACGAGTTTCGGTGTGGACTCCAGTAGGGAAGGCCGCGTTCAGCTCGACGCCACCAATCCTGGAGAATATCGCGGAGATGAGGCCAAGACGGCTTCCGGTATCGAAGGTCTTCTTGATGCCGGCTATGCCGTCACCGTCACTGCAGGAGCGCAAGGCACTCTTGTTCGGCTCAAACGTGCCATCAACGAAACGGGAATCGCCAACTTCGACTGCATCAGATCGCGTGCCATCGACGGATTCGTCGATAATGCCGCGAAAGTCGCACTGCTTACCGAACGGGACCTGACCGGACGTACATCGGCCGCGGGACAGGCAAAAACACCGAAACGTCGCCGTAAGGCCATCGACCTTATGGAGCTCAAAGCCGGCGATTACGTGGTGCATGAGCAGCATGGCATCGGCAGGTTCCTCGAAATGCGCCAGCGTACCATCGGAGCGGGCGCCAACCAGACCACACGCGAGTATCTGGTCATCGAATACGCATCCAGCAAGCGCGGCGCACCTGCCGACAAACTGTTCATCCCCACCGACCAGCTTGACCAAGTCAGCAAATACATCGGTGCCGACGCTCCAAAACTCAACAAACTGGGCGGATCCGACTGGGCTGCCACCAAAGCGAAAGCACGTAAGCATGTGCACGAAATCGCCGAAGATCTGGTCAAACTGTATTCGGCACGTCAACGTATGCAGGGGTATGCCTTCAGCAAAGACACCCCTTGGCAGAAAGAACTGGAAGACGCTTTCCCGTACCAAGAAACCGCCGATCAGCTGACCACCATCGACGAAGTCAAATCCGATATGGAAAAGCCCGTGCCGATGGATCGCCTGATTTGCGGCGACGTGGGATTCGGCAAAACCGAAATCGCCGTACGTGCCGCATTCAAGGCGGTGCAGGATTCCAAACAGGTGGCTGTGCTGGTACCGACCACATTGCTGGTGCAACAGCATTTCGAGACGTTCACCGAACGTTTTGAAGGTTTTCCGGTGGAAGTAAGGGCGATGAGCCGTTTCCAAACCACCAAGGAGATCAACGACACCATCAAGGGACTTGAAGACGGTTCCGTCGATGTGGTGATCGGTACGCACAAACTGCTCGGGCCGAAGGTCAAATTCAAGGATCTGGGACTGGTCATCATCGATGAGGAGCAGCGTTTCGGCGTCGAACACAAAGAGACGTTGAAGGCGTTGCGTACCAATGTGGATGTGCTGAGTCTGTCGGCAACACCGATTCCGCGAACGCTGGAGATGGCCGTTACAGGCATTCGTGAAATGTCCACGTTGGCCACGCCTCCTGAAGACCGCTTGCCGGTGCTTACCTACGTTGGCGCGTATGAGGATGCTCAGGTCACTGCTGCGGTCAGGCGTGAGCTGTTGCGCGGTGGCCAGGTGTTCTACGTGCACAACCGAGTGCAAGACATCGCTTCGGTTGCCGCGAAGATTCACGAGCTGGTGCCGGAATCGCATGTCGGCATCGCCCATGGCAAGATGGGGGAGAAGCAGCTTGACGGTGTGATCCGAGACTTCTGGCATCGCGACATTGATGTGCTCGTATGCACCACCATCATCGAAACCGGTCTTGATATTTCCAATGCGAATACGTTGATCGTCGATCATGCCGACCGTTTCGGCCTAAGCCAGCTTCATCAGTTGCGTGGTCGTGTCGGGCGAGGCCGTGAGCGTGCCTACGCGTACTTCCTATATGATCCGACCAAGCCGATGACCCAGCAGTCGCATGACCGACTGGCCACCATCGCGCAGAACACCGCGCTCGGCTCAGGTTTTGACGTGGCGATGAAGGATCTTGAGCTGCGTGGCACCGGCAATCTGCTGGGCGACGAGCAGAGCGGGCATATCGAGGGTGTTGGTTTCGATCTGTATGTGCGCATGGTGTCCGAGGCCGTCGAGCAGTACAAGGAACCGGAACGTACGGAATCGGTTGCTGTCACCATCGATCTGCCGATCGAAGCGTCCATTCCCGTCAGCTATATCGATTCCGACAAATTGCGATTGGAAGCCTACCGCAAGTTGGCGGGTGCTCGTACGGAAGCCGATCTTGACGAGTTGCGTGATGAGCTTACGGATCGTTACGGCAAGCCTCCGGTCGATTTCGAGGCGTTGTTCGATGTGGCGAGACTTCGGTTCAAGGCAAGGAAGTTGGGCATTACCGAAATCATCGGGCAAGGCCGTAACGTTCGTGTCGCCAAATTCGAGCCGCGAGAATCCGTGCAAATGCGCATGGCCCGAATCTACAAGGGCATTCAATACCGTCCGATGACTAAAACGTACCTGATTCCCGCGCCGTTCGCAGGTTCGCTGGGATCTGGTCCAATGAGCTCTGATGAAATCGTTGGTTGGACGAACCAATTGCTGGATGACCTTGACTGGAAGCCAACGCCAAGGAAATAGCAGGTGAAGTTCCAGACGCATCCGACACGATTTGTGTGAGCGTTCACACAAATCGTGTCGGATAAGTTTGCCATACGTCCACAAAACGCACTATTCTAGGCAATGTCATCACAACCTAACGTTTATAAGGAGTAGTTGTGGCAGTAATTGAAAGCGTTTACGCGCGTCAGATTCTCGATTCCCGCGGCAACCCGACCGTTGAGGTCGTTCTCGACACCGAAGACGGTGCTCAGGGCCTGGGCCTCGTTCCGTCCGGTGCTTCCACCGGTGAAGCTGAGGCTTGGGAGCGTCGCGATGGCGACAAGTCCGTGTATCAGGGCAAGGGTGTTCTCAATGCCGTCAAGGCCGTGAACGAAGAGATCGCTCCGAAGGTCATCGGCATGGATGCTTCCGACCAGCGCGCTCTCGATGAGGTCATGATCGAGCTCGACGGCACCCCGAACAAGGGTCGTCTGGGCGCCAACGCCATCCTCGGCGTGTCCTTGGCTGCTCTGTACGCCTCCGCTGAGTCCGCGGGCCAGCCGCTGTACCGCTACATCGGTGGCACCAACGGCCACATCCTGCCGGTTCCGAACATGAACATCATGAACGGTGGCGCTCACGCTGACTTCGCCACCGACATTCAGGAGTACATGATCTCCCCGTACGGCTTCGACACCTACAGCGAGGCTCTGCGTGCAGGCGTTGAGGTCTACCACACCCTGAAGAACGTCCTGAAGAAGGAAGGCCTGGCCACTGGCCTCGGCGACGAGGGTGGCTTCGCTCCGAAGATGAAGTCCAACAAGGACTCCCTGAACTACATCATGGACGCCATCTCCGCCGCCGGCTACGAGCCGGGCAAGCAGATCGGCATCTCCCTCGACGTGGCTTCCTCCGAGTTCTACAACAAGGAGACCGGCAAGTACCACTTCGAAGGCGACGATCGTGAAGCCGGCTACATGCTCGACTTCTACGAGAACCTCATCAACGAGTACCCGATCGTCTCCATTGAGGATCCGTTCCAGGAAGAAGGCTGGGAAGACTGGGCTGCCATCACCGCCAAGCTCGGCGATCGTCTGCAGTTCGTCGGCGACGACCTGCTGGTCACCAACCCGGCACGTCTGGCTAAGGGCATCGAGCTCGGCGCCGCCAACTCCCTGCTGGTCAAGCTGAACCAGATCGGTACCGTCACCGAGACCCTCGACGCCATCGAGCTGGCCACCAAGAACGGCTTCACCTCCATGGTTTCCCACCGTTCCGGCGAGACCCCGGACACCACCATCTCCGACTTGGCTGTGGCAAAGAACACCGGCCAGATCAAGACCGGTGCTCCGGCTCGTGGCGAGCGTATTGCCAAGTACAACCGCCTGCTCGAGATCGAGGAGGAGCTCGGCTCCACCGCTCAGTATGCTGGCTACAGCGCTTTCAAGGCCTGCAAGAAGTACATCGCCAAGTGAGCGTAAGCGCATCGAATATGCGCTGATGTAGAGTGCCCGTCGTGTTCCTCGTCGAACGCGGCGGGTATTTTCATTGCTATGAGTTCAAAGTCACGCAAGAAAGCATCCAGAAGGGGCAGTGCTGGCCCCATCGCGTTCTTTGTGGCGGTATTTATCGTGGCTTTGGGATCCATCCAGCTGGCGTCGACGTTCCATACCTATGCGCTGAATATGGCTGAATTGAATGGCTTGAAGAAGCAGGAAGCTGCGCTGATAGCGCAAAAGCAGGAACTGGAAAACGACATCGCGCGTTGGGATGACAAAGCTTACGTTACAGCGCAGGCAAGGGATCGTCTGGGATTCGTATTTCCAGGAGAACAGGCGATTCGTGTGGAACATCCCGAAGCGGTGACCGGCGAAACCACAGAAGATGCAAAAAAGACGGATGAATCGCAGAAAACCGTACTGCCTTGGTATAAGGAAATGGCGTATTCGTTCAAACAAGCCGACCAATCGGACGAAGTGAAATCGAAATCGAGGGAAACGTCCGAAAGTACGTCAACCGGTGAATCGGATGCGAATGGAACAAGCCAAGAATCCGGTGGCCAGCAGCAGACTTCACAAGACAACAACCAACAGCAATCAGGAGATCAGCAGGAGTGACACAGGGTATGACAATCAGCGAACAGGCCAAAGCCTTGGCGAAGAAGGTTCTCGACCAGCCTGCCACCGAGCATGATATTGCTGTGGTCGAGCGTCAGTTGGGTCGTTACCCGCGTGGCATGGTGGCTGTCGGAGCACGTTGCGTGTGCGGCAGGCCTTTGGCTGTGGTCACGCGTCCGCTGCTGCCGGGAGGTGTGCCTTTCCCTACCACTTGCTATTTGACTGGCCCGGAAGCGGTGAAAGCCATCTCCCACATCGAAGCCGAAGGCAAGATGAAGGAGTACAACGATCTTTTGGCTGAAGATGACGATCTGAAAGCCGCCTACGAGCGTGCGCACGAACTGTATTTGGCGTTCCGGCATGAAATCGCCGTTGCTATGGAAGACAGCGAAGAGCATATCGAAGGCACCAGTGCCGGCGGCATGCCTGTTCGCATCAAGTGTCTGCACGCCTTGCTGGCGCAAACGCTGGTGATGGGCGAGGGCGCCAATCCGATCGGAGACATGGCATTGGAGGCGATTCGTCATGAATTCGACCCCAATGTATGCCGTTGCACGGTGGAAAACGAAGACTGAACCATATTCAGACAGAAAGAAGAAGCAATGAAATCCGTTACTGTTGCCGGCATTGATTGCGGTACGAACTCGATTCGTCTGAAGGTCTCCCGAGTCAGCGAAGACGGCGTTGAAGATATTGTTCCGCGTATTCTTCGTGTGATTCGCCTCGGTCAGGATGTTGATAAGACGCATCGTTTCGCCGATGAGGCATTGGAACGTGCCTACGCCGCTGCCCGCGAATTCGCCGAGGTGCTGAAAAAGCATCCGGTGGATGGCATTCGTTTCGTTGCCACTTCGGCCACTCGTGATGCTGAGAACCGTGAGGAATTCGAAGACACTATCGAGCAGATCCTCGGCGTGCGTCCGGAAGTCATTCCCGGTACGGAAGAGGCTGATCTAAGCTTCCTTGGTGCCACGAGCGTGGTTCGTCGCGACGTCGAAGCTCCGTATTTGGTGGTTGATTTGGGTGGCGGCTCTACGGAATTGGTGCTTGGCGGCGATGGCGTAAGCCATCCGAACACGCAGGTGCAGGCCGCGTTCTCCATGAACATTGGCTCGGTGCGTATGACCGAACGCCACTTGAAGAACGATCCGCCTACCGAAGCGCAGATTCAAGAGGCCATTGCCGACATCGACGAGCATATCGATGAAGCGTTCAAAACGGTTCCTGCAGGCAAAACCCGCACTATCATCGGCGTGTCTGGCACAGTGACTACCATGACCGCTCTGGCCATGGGATTGACCGAATACGACCATTCCGCGGTGGATGGTGCCAGCTGCTCGCTGGAAGACGCTTATGCGGTCGATAACAAGTTCCTTACGATGCCGCGCGAAGAGCGCCTGACCTACAAAACCATTCACCCGGGTCGTGTTGACGTGGTCGGTGGCGGTGCACTGGTGTGGAATCGTGTGCTCGCCAAAGTCAGCGAAGCGGCCTATGCCGACCATGGTCAGCATATCGACTCCTTCATGGCCAGCGAACACGGTTTGCTTGATGGCATTGTGTTGGATTACGGCACGCGATTGCTTGCCGAACGTTAACGTGGCATAATAACTTGAGCGTCGGCTTGTTCGATGCCTTGCCGCCATGGCGAAACTGGTATACGCAACCGACTTAAAATCGGTCTCTTCGGATTGCGGGTTCGATTCCCGCTGGCGGCACCGAATGACGTTGTGAAATATTGCTGGATAGCACGTACGAAACAATCCGTTATTACACTGGCGGCATTGATAACCCCAAGTAGCCGACTGGAACGGAAAAAGTATGACGTCGAAAGATATCAAGCCAGTAATCGAACAGCCCGATACGGAAATTCCGCTGATGCTCTCCCAAGCGATTATCGTCGCAGGAGTTTTGGCTGTGGGCGAACTGGCTTGTTCTCCGCTGTATTTCTCGTTGTTGAAGGCGTCGTTGGCGTTGATTCCATGGGCTATGGAAGCGGTGTTCATGGCAGTGGCGTTCACGTTCGTTGTGGGCTTTGCGCTGCTGTGGTGCGCCGAATCGTTCACGCTCAAAATGCGTGAACGGTTCCGACCGTTCGCATATGCGATTGTTGGACTTATCGGTTACGGTGCGTGGAGCCTGCTGGTGTTCTCCGCCACCATCAATTCCGTGCTTGCCATGGTGGGGGAGAGTGTGCTCACCAATGGCCAGATTGGTGCGATTGCGTTGAATGGCGCAGCTCTTGGTTTCGTCGCTTTCCTGTTCGCCAAGTTACTGGACGTTAAACTCGGCAATCGTAAAACCACGGCCATTATCATGCTGGTGGTGGAAGTTACGGCCGCCATCATTGGTTTGATCATTATGATTCTCATGTTCCGTGCATTGTATGCAGCCTGAGCAAGGCACCTGAGAAGCAAGGCGACGATTGGTATGTTCAGTATTCTCGAGATGTTCAAGATAGGCGTTGGACCAAGTTCCTCACATACTGTTGGTCCGATGGTGGCGGCATGCAAATTTGTCGAATCACTTGAACATACGGGAACGCTTGGCCGTGTGAGCCGTGTACGTACGGTACTGTATGGATCTCTTGCGTTGACGGGTTTGGGGCACGGTACCGATCGCGCGACTGTGGCAGGTCTGGAAGGTAACATGCCGCAAACCGTCGATACGGACCATGTGAACATCATTCGTCATGAATGCGAGTCGAGTGGGGAACTGCTGCTGGCCGGTAAGCATCGCATCGATTTCGACTATGCGCATGATGTGGCGATGGACGTGTGGCATCGCTTGGCCGCGCACCCTAATGGCATGCGTTTCCAGGCATTTGACCAGCAGAACAATCTTGTTGACGAACAGGTCTGGTATTCCATCGGTGGAGGCTTCGTACGGCAAGGCAATGCCGAGGATCTGATGATCGGCATTCATGAGCGTCCGCCGATCGGAACGTCTTTCGCCGATCAGCAGAGTGATTCCTCACTTGATGACGGCTCGGATGTGCCATATCCATTCACGTCATGCGACGATCTCATTGCATTATGCGAGAAGCACCATATGAGTATCGCCGACATTGTGTGGGCCAACGAAACGGCCATGCAGTCGGCGGTGCAGGTTCGCAGCGAACTGGATAACGTGTGGCGGGTGATGCGTCGTTGCGTACAGCACGGATGCCATACGTCGCAGACCGTGTTGCCCGGCGGTTTGAATGCGCCCCGCAGGGCACCGAAAATGTATGCAAGGCTTGCCTCGAACAGTGATGTGCTTGCGCGAGACAAGAAACGCGCGGATGCGGTGCTCGAATCGTCGGATGCGGCATGGGTGGATTTGTTCGCTTTGGCGGTGTCGGAGGAAAACGCCGGCGGTGGGCGAATCGTCACCGCACCGACCAACGGTGCTGCAGGAATCATTCCGGCAGTGCTTCACTATTACTGGCATTTCGTTGACCATGCGAACGAAGAGGGTGTTATTACCTTCCTGCTCACTGCAGGCGCGGTAGGGTACCTGTTTAAACGCAATGCCTCCATTTCCGGTGCGGAAGTCGGATGTCAGGGAGAAGTCGGTACGGCATGTTCGATGGCTGCGGCCGGTTTGTGCGCGGTGATGGGCGGTACTCCACAGCAAGTGGAGAACGCTGCGGAAATCGGCATCGAGCATAATCTGGGGCTGACCTGTGATCCCGTGGGAGGTTTAGTACAGATTCCATGCATCGAACGCAACGCCATGGCTGCGAACACTGCCATCAACGCGGTTCGTATGGCCATGCTGGGAGATGGAACGCATATCGTGACCCTCGATCAGGCCATTAAAACCATGAAAGACACGGGCGAAGACATGATGTCCAAGTATAAAGAAACCTCAAAAGGTGGTTTGGCGGTCAATGTCGTTGAATGCTAGCGGTGGTTGGTGCTAGTCTAGGTGGCATTGTGCTTTTCAAGGAGGTTCACCATGGCATCTCAAATGCCCGTTGTCAATGTTGAGTTCGGCGATCGCCCGACCATCGAATTCCCGTCTGAGACCGCTCCGGCAGGTCTGAAGGTTGTGGAGCTGCTCGAGGGCAATGGCCCGATGGTTCGCCGCGGCGACACCGTCACCGTTAACTATCACGGTGTGGTCTGGGGCAAAGACACCCCGTTCGATTCCAGCTTCGACCGTCACCAGCCGGCCAGCTTCGGCATCGGTGTCGGCCAGGTCATCAAGGGTTGGGACCAGACCGTTCCGGGGCACAACGTCGGTTCCCGCTTGGTGGTATCCATTCCGCCGGAGTATGGCTATGGTTCCCGTGGCGTTCCGCAGGCCGGCATCGGCGGCGAAGACACCCTGGTGTTCGTGATCGACATCATCTCCACCCGCTGAAACTAAGCGGCATAGAGTAATTTCCAAGGTCAAGGAGGCAACATGGCCGAAGAAAAAACGCTTCTGCTGACGCAGGAAGCTTATGACAAGATGAAAGAAGAGCTCGCTTGGCGCGAAGGCGAGTATCGCGACGAAATCCTCTCCAAGGTTTCCGCGGCACGCGCCGAGGGCGATTTGAGCGAAAACGGCGGCTATCAGGCCGCTCGTGAGGCTCAGCGAGTAAATCAGGGCCGCATCGAGGAACTGACCGTCAAGCTGCGCAACGCGAAGATTCTGACCGCGCCCAAGGCCGGCGAAGTCGGCGACGGTTCTTTGGTGACGCTGGATGTCAACGGACGTGAAATGGTCTACGTGCTTGGCACGCGTGACCTGTCCATCGCCACGGACTACAGCATCATCAGCCCGGAATCCCCGATCGGCGCAGCCATCAACGGCGCTCACGAGGGAGACACGGTGTCGTATACGGCTCCGAACGGACGTGAGATTTCCGTGACCATCAAGGAAGCCAAGCCGCTCGCCTGAGTGATGTTCGTCATAAGCTGAATCTGATATTCCAGCGATATAAATACAAGGCTGATTCATCGAATACAACGGATGAACCAGCCTTTTCGTATATTTCGTCAAACTGCAATCAGATATGATCTGAACTTACGGCCATAGCTGCACGATCACCATGTAGATCGCCACCATATGGCATGCGTAACCGGCAACGGTGCCGCAGTGGAAAATCTCATGGAAGCCGAACACCTTCGGCCATGGATCGGGCTTACGTAGCGCGTATACGATGGCTCCGGCGATATAGCAGGCTCCGCCTGCGGCCAACAGCACCACAACCGCCGGACCGGCATATGGCGAAATCCAGAACAATCCCATGAATGCCACTCCGGAAACACCGAAAATAATATACACAATCACGTAAAGCCAGCGTGGGGCGCTGATCCAGATGACGTGAATGATGAGCGCCACGGTAGTGCAGATCCACATGCCCGCGATGATTGAATTGCGCCAGAACGGTTCGAGTGCAAAGGAGACCGGCGTATAAGTGCCTGCGATCAGCAGGAAGATATTCATATGGTCGATGCGTCGTAGCACATCCGTGACGCGAGGTGACCAATCGCCCAAATGGTAGCAGGCGGAATTGCCGAACAATACCAGCGAACACGTCATGAACACGGCGCAGGCCCACTTCAAACCGGTACCGTGTGCCAGGCAGATCAGCACGATGCCGGCCGCCAATGCCAGAGGAGTGGCCATGGCATGAATCCAGCCGCGCATCGCCGGCTTGGGGCGACCATGCACGTCAAGACGAATCTTACGTTCGATCTCCGCCGGAGTGATGCCTTCTATTTTCGCGGCACGAGCTTCGCCCTTGGCTATAGCCATTTTCGCCTTGCCGTCGGCCTTCTTGCGGATGTTCTCGGCCTTGTTGCGTGCCTTCACGCGAATAATATCGGCCTTGGCTTGAAGGGCCTGTTCGCGTGCCTCGGCGATGATCGCTCGTTTTTCCTCGATCTCTACGTCTGTGGGTTTCGCCATCTGTGTGCCTCCACTGTAAGTTACGGAACCGTAACCTACGTTACCGTAACTCATGGATATGTCAATATTGCTTTTCCTGCAATATGCGTCGTGTCGTGCAAAACCTCTGGTGTGATGCGTATGATGGAGCGCATGGCTGATTTCTCACATATCTTGACGACCCGTCCCGATTTCGATGACGAAGATCGTGAATGGCTGCATCATCTGGTCGCCGACTGGCAGGTGATCGCCGACCTGAGTTTTGCCGATCTGCTGCTCATTCTGCAAAATGGCGAGGGCAAATACATTATTGCCGAACAGTGTCGTCCATCCACGGTGATGAGCCTGAGGGCCGACGATGTGGTCGGCGACGTTGTCGAGGAGGAAATGAGCGCTGAATTGGATGCCGCGATGGCTTCCGAATCGGTGTTCCGTTCCACGGTGCTCCGCACTGTGGGCGAGTCCACGGTGTGCAATGTGTATGCGCCGGTGCGTCATAATGGCAAGACGCTGGGCTTGGTGGTACGTGAGACGAATATGGCCACCCGGGAGTCGAACGGACGTTACGAATCCGAAAGCATCAGCGCAGGTAAGCAGCTGTATGAGATGATTCCTCGCGGTCAGTTCCCATATCGTAATCCGATTATGAACCAGCGTCACAATGCGCGTGTGGCGGACGGCTTCATCGTGCTCACCGTCGAAGGTATCGTGCGATATGCTTCGCCGAATGCCATCAGCTGCTTCCGACGTTTGGGATCGGTCAGCACCATGCAGGGGGAGTATCTGAGCGAAATCGGCACCAAATTGCTGCGCGAGAACGATCCCGTGCTGGAAACCTTGCCTCTGGTGCTCAGTGGCAAAGCCGCCGTCGATTCCGAACTCGATGCCAACAAGTCCGCGGTGTCCATGCGTTCGCTGCCGTTGATGGATGCCAATGGCCGCGTTGGCGCTGTTGTGCTATGTCGCGACGTGACTGAGCTTCGCCGTCGTGAAAAGGAACTGCAGACCAAGGATGCGACGATTTCCGAAATCCACCATCGCGTCAAGAACAACCTTCAGGCGGTTTCCGCATTGCTGCGACTGCAGGCACGTAAGACCAAGTCCGAAGAGGTCAAGAAAGAGCTGAAAGAGGCGCAGCGTCGTGTACAAACCATCGCCATGGTCCATGAAGGCTTGAGCCAGACCGCCGATGAAATCGTCGATTACGACAAGGTCATTTCCAGCCTGTTGAAGATGGCGGTGGATTTGGCCACCATGCGTGACCAGCATATCGACATCGACTTCATCGGCAGATTCGGCATGATGCCGGCGCAGGATGCCACGCCGTTGTCATTGGTGCTGACCGAGCTGATCACCAATTCCGTGGAACATGGCTTCGAAGGTCGCAAAGAAGGTCATATCACGATTTCCGTGGGACGTGGTGGCAACAACCTCAATGTTGTGGTCGAAGACGATGGCACGGGCTTGGCCAATGAGGAGCATGATGGTATGGCACGTTCCTCCGGATCCGGTTTGGGAACGCAGATCATCAGCACGTTCGTCAACAACGATTTCGGAGGCACGGTCCGTTGGGAGCCCCGTCGTGGCGGTGGCACCCGAGTAGTGCTCGATATGAAGCTGCGTGCGGCGCAGGAACGATAGGAAAGATACGAAAATGTCCGGTTGACCAGGGGAAGTCAACCGGACATTTTCGTTGTAAGTCGCTATTCGCAGAGCGTATGCAATGATGGATCTTTGAAAATTTCAGATCTGCATCTGCATGGCTTGGGAGCGGCGGGCACGCATGGCACGGCGCTTGAGCGCACGACGTTCGTCTTCGCTCAAACCGCCCCAAACACCGTAATCCTGATTGGTGTCAAGCGCGCACTTCAGGCACGCGTCAATCACCTTGCAGGTGCGGCAGACGGCCTTGGCCTCTTCGATCTGCTGATAGGCGGCGCCTGTATTGCCGACCGGGAAAAACAGCTCCGGATCCTTGTCGCGGCATGCGGCCTTGGCGCGCCAGTCAAAAGCACTGCTCATATAATCGCCTTCCTCTTGCCATGTACGGCATGTAAGTCCGTTACTCAGATAACCACGAATCGCGCGACTTTTCAAGAGTCTTCGCGAAAAGAATCCCACGAATCGTTAAAAACCTTGGAATTCCACGCACTGAATAGGGCATGCTTTGGCCTGTTGCATGAGCACGCCACGACCTGGGAGGGTATAGTCGTCGGCTGCGAACCCGTCCAGAATTGCGCCGGGAATGCCGAGCATCAGATCGTTGGAACGTTCTCCGCAGGGGAACGCCACACGAGTCGGACATCGGTCCAGCAGTGCGGAAATAGGTTTTTCCACCGCGGCAATCACTGTGATATTGGGATTGACCAACGCCTCACGCAATTCGTTCGCTTCAGGCGCAGAGGAAAAGGGATTAAGCGCTTCGTCCGCATCATCCACAATCCAGATGGTTCGCTTATGCGACGGTAAGGGTTTGCCGTCATCCGTCACCATGCCATGTTCGGTTTTGCGTGTGAAACGAATATTGGCGCAACCCGTGTCATATAGCCAGCGTGCGCAATGCAACAGTAGATTGGTTTTGCCGCTGCCGTAGGCACCGATGATGGCGATATTCTGTTGGCTCACGTCAAGAATGGCGGTATACACCAATACGCCATCGTCGGCAAGCGCAAAGGGAACGTTATGCCATGACTGGTTTGATGGGATGGAAAGATCGGATTGCGTTGCATGTTGCGTGAGAGGCTCGGAAAACAGGAGATCGGGGCGTTTGCAGGAGTGGAATCGTGCGGCCGTTCCAATATTGCGGACAAGTCGGTTGACATCGCGGACCGCGCTGCATAGGAAAGGTGTGGTGTGTTGTCCGTCATTGCAATAGGCTGCACCGGGAATGCTGGGAGGAATCAGCGCTGCGTCACGTATGCCGATCAATTCGTTCGACTGCATTTGGTCTGTAACCCGTAAGCATATGCTCAGCGAGATATTGGCTTTCATGTCGGCATGGACTTGGCCCATGGGATATTGCGTGCAGACGATCAGATGCATGCCAAGGGAACGGCCAAGTGACGCAAGACGATTCAGCCGTTGCATATAGTCGGGCAGACGGTCTCGAAGCGCATGGAATTCATCGATGACCACAACCAGTCGTGCCGGAGGCCGGACCAATTGGTCGAATCTGGAAACACGTTCGGCGCTGACCAGAGCCTCACGACGCACCAATTCCTGTTCAATGGCATTCAACGCGCGAATCGCGTGGAACAAATCAAGATCGCAGACATTGCCAACGGTGTGGGGAAGATGTTCCAAAGCGTTGAATGTCGATCCTCCTTTGAAATCCAAAAACACAAAATGCAGATCATCAGGGCTGTATTGCATGGCGAGCGACAAGCACCAACTGATGAGCAATTCCGATTTTCCCGAACCCGTGGTGCCTGCTACCATGGCATGCGGTCCTGATCGTTGCAGATCCGTGCGAAACAAGCCATGCTCCGTGACTCCTATAGGGCAGGATGATGTGGAGGAAAGCCATGTTCGTGTGATGGTGCGCCAAGGCAGCGCGTCCTCGTCCAGAGCGTAGAACCGCTCGAAACACATATGGGGCATTACGGCGAACGGCGAATGGCTGTTTTGCCTTGCGGTCTCCACCACCTTTGCATAGGTGGTGGAGACAGGTTCGTCATGCTGCTGCTTCTGATTGGAACGCAACGCCATGGATACCAGAGACAACGCGCTGCTGATGAGTCCAGGAGCAAGCATGGCCACATATAGCCATTGCCGTTGCGCGATCATTATGACAAGCATGACAAGTTGCGACAATACCGGCGCGGCCCAGCTGATGAGCATCAGCCGATCCTCATTGAATCCATTGGTATGCTTGCGCTTGGTTTTGCTGTTCATGCCGTCATTGTGAACAGCAGTGGCGGATGGACGCAAGCGAGAATCAGGGTTGTGGTCGGAGGAAATGGTTATCCACATCCTGACCACAACCCTCAACTTTGCTGTTCGTCGAGCGTGCCTACAGTGCCAGCCCGATGGGTCCCCTTAGCCAATTCGGAGAACAGTTCGAGGTTCTTACCCTCGTCCAAGAGCACGCTTGAGCCGACACCATCAACGTAGTAGTCGGGATCGGTCCAATAAACGCTTCCTGAAATGCCTTGATCCCCAGAAGCGCTTTTGAACGCCAAAGCCATGCGCATCAGCGATGAGGTCGAAGCCTTTTCATCCACGGTTACGGAGCCCAACGCAGCCTCCGCAACTTTTTTGACCTTGCCGAAGTTCAGCAGCGTATCCTTGGACGCGCCCTTTTTCACTATGGCGTTGATGACCTGACGTTGACGGGCTGCACGACCGAAATCGCCTTGCGCGTCCGCGTAACGCATACGAGAAAACGCAAGCGCGGTGGTGCCGTCGGCGGTATGGCAGCCGGCAGTCCAGTTCAACTGGGAGTACGGATCGCTTACATCCTGGTCGTAGCACAATTCGACGCCTCCTAAAGCGTCGACCACTTTGACCAGACCCCCGAATTGCACCATTGCCACGTGGTTGATTTTTTGCCCGGTGATGTCTTCGACTTCGTTAACCAGTTGTTTGCCGTTGTACAGTTGGGCGACGGCGTTGATTTTCATGTAACTCTGGTCGATTTCCACCAAGGAATCACGCGGAATGGAAATCAGTGAGGAAGGTCCGGATTTCGGTTTGGTGAGTACCAGAATGGTGTCTGTTCTGAAACCGGTCACGTCGCCAGCGTCACCAACGGTGCCTTCGCGTTCGTCGGAACCGAGGATCAGCCAGCTTTCGCCAGCGGTATCGGCTTTGTTCGTCAACCAAGACTGTTTGTTGAGCTGTCCATCCACCCAATTCCATGCGGAGAATATCGACAGTCCCAAGGCGAGAATCACAGCAAGGAAAAACGCGAGAATGACCCGCCCCATATGTCGTTTTCTGTGGGGGAGCACGGCTTTCGCAGTGGATTGGTATCCTGTTGTGCTATTGCCGGACAAAGGTTGTCTGGGCGTGTTCTGTCGCGTTGTTCGTGGCATGCCAGTGGGTATGGAGGAGGATCCTCGTACCTGCTGAGACGCACGGTGATTGTTCGGAGCTGAAGCAGGAGCAAACGATGCAGGAGACGATGATGCCGACTTACGTGGTCTGCTGGTGGAGTTTGCGGCAGGACGGAAACTCTGTGGAGCGCTGGAACCGGATGGAATTACGGATGATGGTTGCGCTGTACGCCTGCTGGCGTGCGGGGCACTTGAGCGCGCTGGCTGTGCGGCAGGCGAAAAACTTGGAATTGACGGAGAGCCGGATTGAGAAGGAATTGTGGATTTGTGAGGCTGTGATTCCGTCTTCTTCCGTCCTGCAGACGGGATGAAGCTCGGTGGTGCGGGCATGGGGTCCTTGCCGCCGTTCTCTTCACTCATACAATATCCTCCAAAAAGAAATCCGTTCCTACACCATTTACACCGTGTAGGAACGGATTCGGTGAAAGCGGTCTAGTTCTTTGCGGGAACGGCACAAACTGTCGCGTTGAGGTAACGATCGGCAAGTCCGATGTATTGCCCGGTAAGAGCGTCATGGATGGAGCCATCTTCCGGATCGACGGTGCCACCGGTGTTCGGATCGATAAGCGTGCCATCGGCTTGCGTGATCAGACCAGTGACCGGATCAGGCGTCTGTGCGGCTTCCTGGGAACCCGTGTTGTCAGTGCCCATATTATCCGTATTGTCAGTGCCATCCGTCGAATTATCGGAAGAACCGTCGGAATTGCCTGCGGTATTGGCATCCGTGTTCGCGTCGGATTCGTCGGAACCATAAATCGGCTTGTCCGCGCGCATCTTCTCCCATAGCGTCTCCGCCTCATCGGTCCAGACCGAACGATTCGGGTCCGACGGCGCGGATACTACCGGAACGGTCTGCGAATACAGGTTGGACAGATTGAAATCCTTGAGGCTCATGGCAAGACCTGCAAGCGCTGCGGTATCGGCCATGCCTTGCGAGATATAGAGTGATTGCAAGGCTGATTTCGCTAGCTGGTAGAGCTGTGCGGTGTCAGTAAAGAGGTTCTTGCTGAGCGCTTCGTTCATCAACTGTTTGATGAGGTATTGCTGTCTGGTTGTTCGTGATGTGTCGGATCCGTCTCCCAGACCATGGCGGGTTCGTGCGTACTGCGTTGCCTGGTGTCCGTCCAGATGGTGCAGGCCCTTGGTGAGTTGCAGGCTGGTGTAGGGGTCGTCGACGTCCTGTGGGATGCACAGGTCGACTCCGCCTACGGCATTGATCATTTTGACCAGTCCTGCGAAATCCACGACGATGAAGTTTTGAATGTTCAGTCCGGTGAGGCTGTTCACTGCATTCAGGGTGCAGCTTGCGGCTGAAGCGAGATCGCCGCCGGTCTGGTATGCGTTCGCGAAAATCGAGTTGAACATCACATTGTATTGCGCGGGAATCGTGCCGTTGGTCGTTTCGCACTGCGGTATGTCCACTAGGGAGTCGCGCGGAATGGAAACGAGATTGATTTTGGTGCGGTCCGCGGAAATCTGCGCCACCATTGTGGTGTCGGCCTGATGGTTGCCTACCACGTCGTCGAAGTTGCCTCCGACGGACTGGTTCTCTTCGCCATCGCGGGAATCCTGCCCGATGAGTACGAATTCGATGGGTTTGCCGGAGTTGGGATCGATGATCGAGGTGTTGGCGTCAAGTGAGCCTTGTCCGATGATTTCGACCGAATGGTCTTTGATGATGCCATTCACATCCAGCCATGTTGCGGCCGCTGCGGTTCCCGAGAACACCAGCATCGCCGCGATGACCGAAGCGACTATCGTCCTCGCACGATGCTGCACTCGATAGCCAAGACTGTGACGCGGCTTTGCGTCTCGCAGTCCATTGACGTTAGGAAGCTTATCGCCGGCTGGTGATGTGGTCACGGTATCGCCTTCCTGTTTATACAAAAGATCACGCCATATCTCAACGCGTTCTAGAACATACCACTACTCTGTCATGGGATTATAGAGATGTTCCCCGATTTTCACGGATTCTGCTTCAGGCCCCCGTCGTTCTTGGAGTTACCATGTACCATATTTTTCTCGAATTATAGTGATTGACACGGCGGAAAACTTGACAAAAAGAAATTGCATGTGTGTAATTTAACACGACTAAAAGTGCGCATACGTATAGCAGGGGAGGACGCATGTGGGGCGTGATCGACGAGTCCTCCGATAATCCGCTTGCGGAACTGTGGGGTCTGTTCAAAAGCGATGATGATGTTTCCTGGCAGCATAGGGCGTTATGTTCTCAGACTGATCCGGAAGCGTTCTTTCCTGAAAAGGGCGGATCAACCAGGGATGCCAAGCGAGTGTGCGCCCAGTGCGAGGTTCGTGAGCAATGCCTGAAATGGGCCATCGAGCATGATGAGCGTTTCGGCATTTGGGGTGGCATGAGCGAACGTGAGCGCCGTCGGTATAAGAAGGAACACAAGGAACGGGCATAACGCACGGCACACCCTGTGCGTACACTTGAAATTATGAATTCTAACGCCAGCAGCGATATCCAGGGAATTGTGACCGATCTGCTCAACAGCAGGCCGTACTCCCATCGGCAGGATGCCGATTCATCCGTGGCTGCGGTGATTACCGCGCAAAGCGATCTACGTTTTTTCTCATCCACTTTTGCCGCGGTGCTCGCACAGCGTGTGCTTCCAGGCACTATTATCGTTGCGGATTGCACCAATCAGGTTGAGCAGCCTATGCAGATGACGTTTAGCGTTATCCCGTCGCCTGCCGGTGTGCTTACGGAAGTTCCCGAAAGCAAGACCATACGTGTCATTCTCGTAGGAGTGAAGGGTGCCTCTTCATTCATGAATGCCGTGGCTCGTGCAATGCAACAGATCGATCTTGACGACCGGGTCGGTGCTCTGTGGACATTGCATGACGATTCCAGGCCGGCCGATGAGTCATGCCTTGAGGTGTTGCTCGATGCTTGGAAAAACACGCCGACTGCGTCTTTGCTTGGCGCGAAACAGTTGGATTGGCAGGCGGAAAGCCTGCATAACGTCGGTTTGTATGCGGGGCACCACAATGTCACGTCTCTGGTGGTGGACGGTGAGCCGGATCAGGAACAGTATGATGGCCGGCAGGATGTGTTGGCTGTGTCGCTTTCCGGCGCGCTGGTTCCATTGGCCACCTTGCGTACTTGGAAGGGTGCCGATCCATGGTTCGGCACGTTCGCCGAATCCACGGACCTGTGCAGGCGCATCTGCCTGGGCGGTGGCCGTGTGGTGGTGGTCCCGCAGGCGCGAATCGCCCATAGGAGGGCAAGATTTGAAGGCGTGCGTTCCAAAAACGGCCAACCTGTTGAAGATGAGGAAGGCCGCGTCGATCCGTATCTTGCGGTACGCGAGGCGAATACGAAATACGCGTATACGGACGTGCATCGTTCTTGGTGGCCGCTGCTGTGGATCTGGTCGATACTGAAGGCGTTGGGACTGGCCGTGCTGTGCCTGACGCGCAAACAGCCATACCATGCCTGTTGCGAATTGGCCCTGCCTTGGCGTTCGTTGCTCCACTTGCCGGGCGCATGGAGGGCCCGTGCCCGATTGCGTGAGCAGAGTAGGGTCTCCTTGAAGGCATTGGCCGCGTTGCAGACGACTCGTCAGCAGATCGGCCAATGGAACGATCGCAAGCGTGCGTTTCTTGACCAGCGTGGCACTGTGATCCTCAGCCCTCTTGCCAAGGCGCATCTGCGTAAAAGGCTCATGCGCAGGTGGGGGCTTGCCATCGCATCGGCGGTGATCGCGTTCGCATGGATCGTCTTCCTATATTGGAATGTGCTTCGGAGCGTGTTCTCCGGCGCGTCGATATATTCTCAAACGTTGCTGCCGACCGATGCCAGTTTCAGCCAGTTGGTGCATGCCGCCACCACGTCGTGGGCGTATACCGCGGGAACGGGAATCAGCGCCCCGAGCGCGCCTTGGCTGCTGGTGCTCATGGTGGTTTCCGTATTCACGGCTGGCCATGTTGCGACCGCAGTCGCCGTGGTGTTCTTCTTGTCCGCTCCTTTGATGGTGCTGTCGTTCTGGGCTTTGGCTGGAATCTTTACTCGGTCCGACACGGTGCGTTGCGTGATCGCGTTGGCATGGTTCGCCATCGCATTGTCGATGAACGTGTACAGCGATGCCGACGTGACGATGATGACGGTCATGGTGTTTCTTCCTGCGGCCTTCGCGTTTTCTTTCCGAGCCGTAGGCATGTACCGTACGGAAGATCTGGTCAATCCGCAGGCTTCCGTGCAGGCCGCGGCGCTTGCGGCATTGTGCTTTATTCCCGTCGTCGCGGCCGAACCGCAATTGCTGCTGCCGCTGATGTTGTCGTTCCTTGTGTTCCTGATGCTTGTACGCTCCCATAGAACGACGCTGCTGCTGATTCCGCTGCCGGCCGCTTCCGTATGCGCGCCCACATTGGTCAACACGGTACGTTTCGCAGGAGCAGGTACGTGGCGTCAGATTTTTGGCAGTGTGATATTGCCGTCGTCTGCGCATGATGGGCATCCGATGATCGCAAATCTTTCGGATATTGTTTCCCGTGCGTTCGGCGTTGCCGTATCCGGCGAGATTTGGCAGTATGTGGCTGCTGCAATGTTGGCATTGATTGTGCTTCTTGCCGCGGTATCGCTGTTCCTGCCATTCGTGCTTCGCGTGTCGCGTATGATGTGGGTCGTGGCGATCGCGGGTCTTGCCACGTCGCTGCTTTCCGCCGCGGTTGTGGTTGCGGTCGATGCGGATGGCGCCGTGGCCGGTTCCGTGCTTCCCGGCGTTTCATTCACGATGATGGGACTGCTGTCTTGCGTGTGCATGGTCGCAGGCGGTGCGGTGCAACGTTTCGTCATGCTGTGGCAGAGGCCCACCGGCGATGTCGAAGTTGAGAGGAATGGCGCTTCTACTGGCATTATTGCCGGGCGTGCGGCACGAATCGTGCTGGTCATGCTGATTGCGGCGTCGGTTGTGGCGAGTGCCGGTTTTGATTATGTCGCCAGAGACCATAACACGGTTTCGACCAGTGATTCCGGTTTGCCGATTGTTGCTTCCGACTATCTTGCGCAGGATGAGGCGAGGCGTGTGCTCGCAGTACGCGCGGATAGTGCCGGTTCCATCAGCTACAATGTGATGCGCACCCGCCGAGGTGATTTGATCGACAGCTCTCCGGCACAGCGTGTCGAAGTGGCGTTCGGACGTTCCGATGATGCGAACAAGGCCATCGCCAAGGATTGCGCGCAGCTGTTGTCGAATGCTGATTCCGACGCCGTCGCCGATTTGAGCGAGTTGGGGTTCGGAGGCATCTATGTGGTGCGCTCCGGCGAAGACAAGGCGCAAAAGGAGATAACCGATCAGTTGAGTTCCAATATCAGCGCTTCCGATGGCACGCAGAATGTCGTAAGCACTGATGCGGGAACATACTATCGTCTCACCATCCAAGATACGGCCAAGCAGCATATCGACCGCAAGGGATATCGACAGGCTGAATCGAGTGTGTGGCGTCAGGCATGGCTGTGGTGCATGGGTATTGTTCTCGCAGCGTATTGCTTGGTTGCGCTTCCGCGCATGAGGCGTCACGGTCAGGAGGAAGCATGAGCAAACATTCCCGTTCCAAAACGGTTTGGCGTGTAATTCTGGCCATAGTGTCGGTGTTGGTCATTGTCGCACTGGCGACTGTGGCCGTAATCTACCGCCCGACTTGGATTCATGCGGATTCGCCGGTAACGCAGCGTTCATCCGTATCCCGTACCGTCAGTCCGCGTCAGCTGGAAACATATTGTCCAGCACGAATGACGATAGCTGATACTGATGCGTATGGAGACAGCGAATATCAAGCGTCCAACGGCAATATCATGTCGTCGGCGCGTTATGCGTCCTTCGGTTCGGTGTTCCGCTCTTCCGTAGGGCTTCTCGGAGCTGATGAAGCCACTTCGTCATTGGTGTTGAACAAGGATGATGCCGGATCGGATGATGATATTTTCATGGCGTCCGGCACGGTCGATGACGGAGCCCAATTGCAGAATACCCGATTGCTGTCGGCTTCCGATGGAACGGGAGCGGCCTCTTCGGCGATGTCTTGGGCTACTGAGGGAGATTTGAAAGGCGTTTCCGCTGCTTCCTGCGTCGCTCCGGCTTTGAAGCAGTCGCTGATGGTGTCGGGCACCAAAACAGGCATGACCCAGCAGCTGGTCGTGGCCAATCCGTCGGCTAAGGCCACGTCAGTGAACATCAAGGTTTGGGGATCCGACAAGTCGGGTGCTTTGGCATTGTCTACCGGTTCGACGTTGACGGTTGGCGCGGGCAAGGAATCTGTGCTGAACCTTGCCGCAGCAGCTTCCGGGCAGGATGCTTTGTACGTTACCGTGTCCAGCGTGGACACTCCCGTTGCGGCCGTGGTGCGCACCATAGCCATGGATGGTCTGGTTGCAAAAGGATCGGATTATGCGGTTCCCAATACTGTTGCCGCAAAAACATTGGCGATTGACGGACTCACGGAAGGCGATGCCGTCAACCTGTATGTGTATCCGTCTCGGCAGGCCGACGTCACCGTATCTTGGACGGATGACCAAGGTCTGAAGAAAACCAATCAGCAGACGCTCGAATCGAATCGCGTTTCGGTCATCGACCTGGGTTCGGTTCCCAAGTCGGCGACCGGACTTACCATCAGCGCCAGCGAGCCGGTATCCGTCGCCGCGAAGATCACCAATGATGGCGATGATGACCAGGCTGATTTCGCCTTGGTCAACGCTTCAGTGCCGATGAGCGTCTCCGCCATGGCCGTGCCCGACCATGCCACGGCTCAAGTGGGCATCACCAACATATCGGGCGATGAGCGCACGGCAACATTGACGTCCTATAACAGTGTCGGAGATACTGTTGACCAGCGCGAGATTGCTCTCCAATCCGGCGCTTCGACAACGGTTGATCTGGCGGATATCAACGATGGAGACGTTGCCGCCGTAAGCTTTGCCGATCCGGACCAATCAATGGTGTGGAACATCCGTATCAGCCAAAAAGACGTATCGGATGCGAAACTGGCCGGAGTGTCGATTATCGGCGCAACGGATCTGAAGGAAGCCCGCGAGCAGGTGCTGGCCAACCAGAACATGACCGTCGTGCGTTGATCACATACCCCAATCGGGGTCGATCTCTTCGGGACGGCGTCCATACAGTTCCGCCAAGCGCAACACCACTTCGTCGCGGATGGCGAATTGCAGGTCCATACGGCTTCGCGCATGCGATTGCAAAGGCATACGGTACAGCACGACGCGCGGCGGAATGCCATGTTCCGCGGGGAAAGACTGCGAGCCCAAGTGCGCAGTGGCCTCCCAAGGTGCCGGGTCGGATGGCGGAACGTCCTCGACCGCAAACTGTACCGGTGCCACCAGTTCGGGCCATGCATCGTTGAGCCTACGGATCTGAGCCACCAGCATGTCGTCGAACATACCGCTTCTTGTACGATAACGTGGAAGTCTGGTACCGAACATGGGAGTGCGGGTCCCACGACCATGACGGTTTCTATACACTGTTGATTCCCAAGGCAATTGATACATGGCTTCTACCATATCAGGGCCTTGCGCGAATCATGCGTTAGCATATTGTTCATTGCATCGACACAGGAGGAAACGATCATGACGGATATTTCCGTGCCCTGTTGGAACGACGTGGATATCGAGGAATTGTGCAATGGAGTACGCCTTATCGCCTTCGATCTCGACAACACGTTGGCAAGGTCGAAAAAGCCAATGAAGGACGACATGGCCGAATGCTTCTCCGCATTGACATCGTTGATTGATGTCGCGGTGATCACCGGTGGCAAGTATGCATTGCTGAAAAGTCAGGTGGTGGAACGGTTGACAGGTCAAGCCAATCGGTCGCATCTGCATCTTATGCCGACCAGCGGCACCCGATATTACCGTTGGGGCGGATCGGATTGGGCGCCGGTCTTCGCCCATGACCTCAGCGCGGATGATCGTGCGAAAGCTTACGAATCGTTGGAACGCAATGCGCGCGAACAGGGTATCTGGCTCACGCACGTTTGGGGTGAACGTATCGAGGATCGTGGCAGCCAGATCACATTCTCCGCATTAGGGCAGCTTGCGCCCATCGAAGCCAAGGAGGCGTGGGATCCAACCAACGAGAAGAAGAATCGTCTGGCACGAGCGGTTGCCGCCGATCTACCGCATTTGGAGGTACGGCCGGGCGGCGCCAGCAGCGTCGATATCTCCGAAAAAAACGTCGACAAGTCGTTCGCTGTTCGAGAATTGGCCGATATTCTCGGCATTACGGTGGCGCAGATTGTTTTTGTGGGAGACCGTATGGATCCGGACGGTAACGATTATCCCGCGGCAAAGGCAGGCACCAGGGCGGTGAAGGTTACCTGTCCGAACGATACCGTGAAATTGTGCGGTGGAATCATCGCCAGTCTATCGCGATAGAACCTGTTGGGAGGTTTCGCATGAACTCAATGGCGAGGGCATGCTCGATGGTGGTTAATCTGCTGTTTCCCCGGGGCTGCGCCGGGTGCGACAAACCGGATGAAGTGCTATGCGAAGCTTGCAGGGCATTGTTTTCCCAGCCGACCGCACAGTCGTTTGACGGTGTGGCGATGCAACGCTGGTTCGCATGCGGATGGTACCGTGGCACGGTCAGAAGGGCGGTTCTCGCGTGGAAGGATCACGGCGACGAGGAATGTGACCGTGCGTTCGCCGATGCGATATGCGCCCTTGCAAAAGCGTCTGGCGTTATTGACTTCGTTCGTGATAGGCATGGTTCATGCCATGATGTTGTTGTGGTTCCCGCGCCTTCGTCTCCCGCTTCAATACGTCGTCGCGGACGTAAACATATGATGCCGATCGCCAAACATCTGGCAGGTTTTCTACGGGAGGAAACAGGCTGCGAGGTGACGGTGCGTGACGCGTTGGAGAACAGGGGGGTCAAAGGGAAATCAGTGCAGACCAGCGGTGCGGCGCAACGGTCGCAACGTTTGAAGGGGCATGTTTCGGTGTGTCCTTCGGTTTCCTTGCGCAATACGATGGTGATTCTGGTGGACGATATTGTCACGACCGGTGCGACCATGCGCAGTTGCGTCGAAACGATGCGGAAGGAGGGTGCCACGGTCGTGACCGTGCTTGCTTTGGCTCACACTCCGGCGGGAACGCAGAAGGTTGGCCCAACGCAAGCATGGTCACGCACGCAAGTGCAGTGACGTGAGAAATCCTCTATTCGTCATCCGTAACATGGTATTTCGGCAGAATGATTTCAAAATCGGCTCCACGCGGGTCATCGACGACCCTCACCGAACCACCGTGCAACTGGGCGGCCCAACGTGCGATGGACAATCCCAAGCCGGTTCCGCCCGATTCGGTGCCCGGACCTGTTTTTCCTTTGACGAAACGACGGAAAATGTCGGAACGCGCCTCTTGCGGAATCTGCGATCCGAAATTGACGACATTGGTGACGATGGTGCCGAAATCCTTGTTTTCGTGTGCTTCGATAAGCACCGTGGTATTGTCCGCGGAATGCTTGAGCGCGTTCGCGATGATATTGGTGAACAGTTGGCGCAGGCGGTCCTGATCGCCTGCCATCTCGATATCGTCGGGCACATGCATTTCGATGTCATGCGCATGCCCGGCATCGGCGATTTCCAAAGGTTCCACGGTTTCGTCAAGAAAATCGGCGAAATTGAACATTTCGATTTGCAGGCTTGCCGCGCCGGCTTCCATGCGGGAAAGATCAAGAAGGAACGCGATCAGATCGGACAGGCGGTGCGTCTGATTGAGGATGCTTTCCAGATTTGATGGCGTAGGGTCGATCACGCCATCCGCCATGTTTTCGACCATGGCTTGAAGCGCTGATACGGGCGTGCGTAATTCGTGGCTTACGTTGGCTACCATGTCCCGGCGCATCTGGTCGGCATGCTGAAGCTCTTCCGCCATTTCGTTGAAGGTGAGGGCGAGCTGGCCGACTTCATCGCGACTATTGGAGTCGACATGGACGCGCACGGTGTAATCGCCTTCCGCCATCGCTTCGGCGGCGTCGCGCATTTGGCGCAGGGGAGAGGTGAGTCCTCTGGAGAAGAAATATGTGATTCCTAAAGCCACGGCGAGGGTAATGGGCATGGCGATCCATACGCTGAGCCCTACTTTGAGCAGGAACCACGCCATGATGAACGCAATGGCGGTGGAGATGGTGATCAGAACGCTCAATTCAATTTTGAGCGATGAGAACAAACCAATAGGACGTTCGGTTTCCAATGGATTCACCGAACGCCCTGGTTTTGTATCGGTAGTACGCATACCACCGAATTTTAGCGCATTAGTCTTGGACTTCTGGCGGTTCGAACGCGTAACCGACGCCATGCACGGTACGAATGGTCTTCGAACCGAGCTTATGGCGCAATGCCTTGACGTGCGAATCGACGGTGCGAGTGCCGGAAGCATCCACCCAATCCCACACTTCCTCGAGCAGTTTCTCGCGAGTGAGCACGGACTTCGGCTTGCGGGCCAGCGTGGCCAGCAAATCGAATTCCGTAGGGGTCAGGTGCACCTGCTTGCCATTGACGGTGACGATACGTTGCGCGGGATCGATGACCAAGGAGCCGAAATCGAGAAGCTTCTCGTTTTCGGAGTTTTTGGCGATGACCTTGGCACGATCTACACGGCGCAGCAACGCCTTGCAACGGGCGATGAGTTCGCGCATGGAGAACGGCTTGGTCATGTAGTCATCGGCTCCGGCACCGAGGCCGATGACCTTATCGGCCTCGTCGTCTCGTGCCGTCAGGATCAGCACTGGCACAGGGCGCTCCGCCACGATGCGTTTCGTGGCCTCAAGACCATCCATCACGGGCAACATGATGTCCATGATGACCAGATCCGGACGCAACGTAGTCGCGGCCTGAACCGCACTGGCGCCGTCGGATGCCACGCGCGCCGTCCAGCCTTCCGCTGTGATGCGCTGCGCGATGGCAGTGGCCAGTGTCGGCTCGTCTTCGACCACCAGAACGGTGCGTGGAGCCGTTGTGGGTTGTGCTGATGAGTTGAGCATAGCTTTCCGCCTTTCTCAGAGTTCCGGCTTCAAGAATACTGCGCCCAGTGCCGGAACGGTGATTTTCGCGGACCAATCACGTGAATGGTATTCGCCTTCGATCGCTTCGACCGTGCCATTGTGAATGCCGGAACCGCCGTAGATCTCATCATCCGTGGTCAGCACTTCGGTCCATTTGCCGCCCTTGGTGAGCGGTACCTGATAGTCGGTCCATGCCTCGCCGGAGAAGTTCACCACAACCACCATTTGCTCTCCGTCCTTGCCGATACGCACGAAGCTGAGCGTGTTGTGATCGGCGTCATCGCTGGTGAGCCACTGGAAGCCGGCCGGGTCGAAGTCTTGGCTCCAAAGTGCAGGGGAAGCCTTGTACAGCGTGTTCAAATCCGCGACAAGCTTTTGCACACCCTGGTGGTCCGGCCATTCAAGCGCGGCCCAATCCACGGAACCGTCATGATCCCACTCGCCGTACTGGGCGATCTCATTGCCCATGAAGGTGAGGTTCTTGCCCGGGTGGGCCCACTGGTAGGCGAACAGCGCGCGGACACCGGCATACTTCTGCCAATCGTTGCCCGGCATCTTGCCGAACATGGATCCCTTGCCGTACACAACCTCATCGTGGCTGATCGGCAGCACATAATGCTCCGAATAGGCGTACACCATGGAGAACGTGATCTCGTTGTGGTGCCACTTGCGGTTAATCGGCTCCTCATGCAGATACTGCAGGGTGTCGTGCATCCAACCCATGTTCCACTTGAGGCCGAATCCCAAACCACCGGCGTCGGTCGGCGCGGTGATGCCTGGGTAAGCCGTGGATTCCTCGGCGATCATCATGATGCCTGGATTGTTCTTGTATGCCGTGGCGTTGGCTTCCTTGAGGAAGTCGATGGCTTCGAGATTCTCGCGGCCGCCGTAGATGTTCGGATGCCACTGGCCGGCCTCACGGCTGTAGTCCAGGTACAGCATCGAGGAGACCGCGTCCACACGAAGCGCGTCGATATGGAACTCATCCAGCCAGAAGCAGGCGTTGGCCACCAGGAAGTTACGGACCTCGCGACGTCCGAAATTGAACACGTACGTGCCCCAATCCGGGTGCTCGCCACGAGTCGGATCCGGATCCTCATACAACGGCGTGCCGTCGAAGCGGCCCAGTGCGAACGCATCCTTCGGGAAGTGGGCCGGAACCCAATCCATGATCACACCGATGCCGGCCTTGTGCAATTTCTCAACAAGATACTTGAAATCGTCGGGGCCGCCCAAACGCGAATCGATCGCGTAGTAGCCGGTCACCTGATAACCCCAGGATCCCGCGAACGGATGTTCCGCCAACGGCATGAACTCCACGTGCGTGAAGCCTTCCTTCTGCACGTAGGGAACCAGCTTGTCGGCAAGCTCACGGTAGTCGTTCACGTCCTTGCGCCAGCTGGAGGCGTTCACCTCATAGATGCTGACCGGTCCGTTATGCGGGTCGCTGGCCGCGCGTTCGGCCATCCAATCGGCATCATCCCATTCATGGGTGGATTCGACCACGATGGATCCGGTGCGCGGCGGAATCTCGTGGGAGCGCTCCATCGGATCGGCCTTCATGGTCCATTCGTTATTGGCGTTGAGGATTTCATACTTGTAGATTTCGCCGGCCTCAATGCCTGGGATGAACAGTTCCCAAATGCCGGAAGAACCAAGTTCGCGCATGGCGTGGGTGCGTCCGTTCCAGCCATTGAAATCGCCGACCACGCGCACGGCATGCGCGTTTGGCGCCCATACGGTGAACGCGGTGCCAACCACCTGCTCGCCATCTACGCCTTCAGAAGAACCCATCGGATCGTCATAGCGGAGCACATGTGCGCCAAGTGCCTCCCACAGGCGCTCGTGACGGCCTTCGCCGAATAGATACATGTCCATCTCGCCGATGGTCGGCAGATAACGATAGGGATCGTCAGACACCACAACGGAACCGTCTTCATACTCCGTGCGAATACGGTAGTCTGGCACGCCGTAACCCTCTTCTGCTGCGGCGGCGGGAACGAGTGCCATGAAGACGCCATTGTATTCATGGATTGCGAGCGTTTGACCTTGTTCAGTGATAATCGTCACGGATTTTGCCAACGGACGCAAGACTCGGATCGTGACGACATCCGCATGCTTGCCGGAACCGAGGTGCCCGCCGAGCACCTCGTGAGGATTGTAGAACGTACCGTTGCTTACTGCATCCAGTGTGCCCTGGGGAACAGGAACAGCAACGACATCTTCATTGATCTTGGATTCTGTAGCCATGGCAAAAGTGTAAGCATGAAACGGAAGAAAAGTGGCCCGTGTCGCGCCTATTTTTCCGTTTTTCAAGTGTTTTTGGCCAAGTCCACCCCTGATGGCACAATAATTCGGGTTTTGTGTAAGCTTTTCACGGAGGATTCATGGGTTACAAGGTCGGCGACATGGTCGTCTATCCACGTCACGGCGCTGCGAAGGTGGAGGCCATCACCGAACGGACAGTCAAGGGAATCACCCGCGAATATCTGCAGCTGTCGGTGCTTTCGTCTGACGGTCTGGTCATCAACGTTCCTGTTGATAATGCCAAAAAGGTTGGTGTGCGAGATATCGTCGACGCCAACGAAGTGGCCAAGGTGTTCGAGATTCTGCGCACTCCGATCATTGAGAAGGAGATGAACTGGTCTCGTCGCTACAAGCTGAATGTCGAGAAGATCGCCACCGGCGATGTCAATAAAATTGCGGAAGTGGTGCGTGACCTTGCGCAGCGTGATGTTGACGAGCATGGTCTGTCGGCTGGTGAGAAGCGCATGCTTACCAAGGCCCGTAGCATTCTGACTTCCGAGATTTCGCTGTCCGAACACCTTGATGAAGCCGAGGCCCAGCGTTTGCTGGACGTGAACCTTGGGTATGAGCCGGCCCAGCCCGGCGATGAGGAGCATCATACCGAGGCTCCCGAGGAGGCTGCCATGGATACGCTGGCCCGAGTTGAGGCCGAAAGCAAGAAGTCCAAGAAGAGGTAAGGCGTTTCATGCGTATCGGTCAGGGTTTTGACGCTCATCGATTCGCATCTCACGATGCAGGCAAGCCGTTATGGCTTGCCTGTTTGCGTTGGGAGGGCGATGGCATCGAGGGCGATTCGGATGGCGATGTCGCCGCTCATGCGTTGATTGACGCATTGCTTTCCGCGGCCGGTCTTGGTGATATCGGCACCTTGTTCGGTGTCGGCTCGCAGTCCGATGGCGCGGGCAAGCATGGCGCCGAAATGTTGCGGACCACGGTCGATTATCTGAACGAACGTGGTATGAAGCCAGTGAGTGCCAGCGTGGTCGTGATCGCCAATCGGCCGAAAATAGGAAAACACAGGGAAGAAGCCGAACGAGCGTTGTCTGAAGCCATAGGTTGTGAGGTGTCCATGACCGCCACCACAACGGATGGCATGGGATTCACTGGTTCGGGCGAAGGCGTCGCCGCGATTGCCGATGCTTTGGTGGAACCTGTTGATCCATCGACTCGTCAGGCAGTCTGATTTCGCCCGCTGACGGCTTTCCGATACTTCTTTCTGCTACTTTCTTTTGAAGGATTCAATAGCCTTCGCAACCGCCCAAAACAACGTCGAAATTGTCACGATGATGAAGCTCGGGGGAGCGGGGAACATGGCGGAAATCACGAGCCCTCCCCAAATCGAAATCAGGCAGATCACCGTGGCGACGACCATCGCCTTGAATGGTGAGCGGGCGATGATGTTGGCGGTGGCGGCGGGGGTGATCGCCAACGCGAAGATCAGCAATGTGCCGACTGCGGGAACGGCAATGGTAATGACGCCGGCCATAATTGTCATAAAGCAAATGTTCATGAAACCGACGGGCACGCCTTTTGCCTGTGCCACCTGCTCGTCAAGCGAACTGAACAATAGCGGGCGGTAGATCACTGCCAGAACAGCCAAAAGCAGCACGTCGAAAATCGCGAAACCAATGATCTGACCGTCGGTGATCGTCAGAATCGAGCCGAACAGAATCGACTGCATCTGCTGCGAAGCCGAGCTTGACATGCGTGCGAAAAAGAGACCAAGGCCGGTGGCGAAAGCGAGTACGGTTCCAGTGGCGATCTCACGCTGTGAAGCCTTCTTGCCAAGCGCGCCGATCACCAGTGCTCCGCCGAGAGCGAACACGCCAAGACCTGCGGAAACAGGCAGGCCGAGCAATACGGCTCCGGTGGCACCTGGCAGTCCGATATGTGCCAAGGCGTGGGCTGCGAATGTGGAATGTCTGGCGATGGTGAAATAACCCATCACGCCGGCTGCCAATGCGATGCACAGGCCGGCGAGAAACGCGTTCGTCATGAATGGGGCGTTGAGCGTGGAAACCCAATCCGGGTCGAAAGCGAATACGGTACCGTCCATGCTCAGTCCTCCTGCGTGGTGTGGCTGTGATGGTGAAATTGCGCGATTTCTTCTGGAGCATGCGCATCGATGCTCATGTTTTCAGACTCGTCCTCGCTTGGCGTCACGAACATATCTCCTTGCGGAGTGGTGACCACCTGTACGGTCGTGCCATATAAATGCGTGAGTAGATGGGAATCCAGCACCTCGTTCATGCCTGCATAGTGTGGATGTCCGTCAAGCAGATAGACGGCTCCAGTGAGGATGGGCAGAAGCATATTAAGGTCGTGCGCCACCACTTGGATGGTCATGCCGAGTTCGCGGTTGAGTTTGGCGAGTACGTGCACAGTGGCGCGTTGACTCGCCAGATCAAGGTTGGCGAGAGGCTCGTCCAGCATCAGCAGTTTCGGGTCATCCACGAGCGCCTGCGCGATGGCGACCCTTTGGCGCAGTCCGCCCGAAAGTTCGGATAGGCGATAATTCGCTTTGTCTTGTAACTCGACGAAGTCCATGGCCTTGCGGGCTTTCTCGCGAAGTGTTTTGGTGACGGGATGAATGCCGAATCGAGTTCCCGTCAAGCCGAGAAGCACCGACTGTTCCGCGGTGATGTTCGATTCGATGTCGGATGCGTAGCTTTGCGGCACGTAGCCGATGCGCCGGTTTGCGGAGCCTGCAGGCTGTCCGAGTACCTTGATGCTGCCGTGCGCGGTTGGAATCAATCCCAGCTCGGCCTTCATCATGGTGGTTTTGCCCGCGCCGTTGGTACCGACGATTGCGGTTACCGAGCCTTGCGGAATGCTGAACGTGCCGTGTTGCCAGATGACGTGACCGCCTCGTTTGACGCAGGCGTCGTCGAATTCGATGCAGGCAGGTGTCTCGTCGTGCATGGCTTCTCCTTGATTTGAATGCACGTACATACTCGCAAATGGTGTTGACAATCATTCTCAATAAGGATTGTCGTTGAAACCGTCGTAACGATCAGACGAGAGGCTTTGCGTAAAAAGCAAAACGTCAGGCAAACAAAAAAGACCATCCCGCATTCAGTTGGACGCAGGATGGTCTTGGCAAAAGCGATTACCGATCGATTGTTCGGCAATCGCTTTTGCCGAACAATCATTTCACCGGATTTGGTTGCGGCGCATCGTTCGATCCGTTCGTTGTCTGATCGTTGTCTTGCGTCGAGGAATCTGCGGTTGATTCCAAGGAATCCGCGTTTTCCGACGTGCTGTCGGAACTTGTTGCATCCTGATCGTCGGCATCGGATTGTTCATCGAACATATCGGTCAACGACAGGATAAGAGCGCGGATCCACGATGTCAGGCTGGTGTAATCGGAGGGCATCTGTTCGCTGACATCAAGCACGGGAACGTCGGATTTGTAAGCAATGCCGGTCAGCGTGTTCGTGGCGTCGCTTGTGGATTGTGTGTCGTTGATCAGCACCTCGACTTTATGCTTTTCCAGCAATTCCTGAAATTCCTGAAGATCGGTGGGGGTTGGCTCGGAATTCGTGCTGGACGATTGCAGATACCCCTCCGGCGTGTTGTCGGTGAACCCCATGTCGCTGAGCAGATAGTAGGCCACCGGTTCGGTGGCGGCGTAGGAGACGTTCTTATGCGAGTCGCTGAACGCCTTCATGTCCTTTTCTATTTTCTTCTCCCGCCTGTTCCACGCGGTGAGTTTGTTGTTGAAATATTTCTTTTGCGCGGGCATGATGCGGCTATATGTGTCGGCCAATTCCTTGGCCATGGCGTTTCGGGCGTCACTGGAGAACCATAAATGCGGATTGTCTCCCTCGACGGCGCCCACCATTTGTGCTGCGGAAACGGAAACCATGGTCTTACTGAGGTTCTTGGTGGCCCAAGTGTCATAGCCGGCACCATTGGACACTACGACCTGTGCCTGCTGAAGTTTGTCGATATCGTCGGTTTTCGGCTCGAAATCATGCGCATTGACATCGGTTGAAGAGAGAACCGACGTGACCTTCACATGGACGCCACCGATCTGCTCGGCGAGAGAACCCCATTGATTGACCGAGGCGACCACTTCGATTGGAGTGATCTGTTCGGTTGGGGTTTCGGAGTCGGCGGAGGCGTCATTCTCCTGCGAAGTTGACCCTCCGGAACATGCTGCCGTGCCGAACGCCGCGCAAAGCGCGATTCCCGCAGCGAAAGCGCGTAACAAAGAACGTTTGTGCAAGCGCATGTCGATTGCCCTCTTCCTGAACCGCCCTAATCGTGTTCATCTCATAAATACGTGTGCGACTTACGACTGAAACCAAGATAGCCTACGATACATGCAAATGCCAATACAACAATGAGACAACGAAAAGGGGAGTGGCCGGCATGGCGGTGAAAATCGATGGAAAGATGGTGTCCGCGCAGATCAAAGCGAATCTCGCCGAGCGAGTCGCAGCGCTGAAAGAGCAGGGGGTTAACCCCGGTCTTGGAACTATCCTGGTTGGTTCCGATGCCGGATCCGTCAAATATGTTGCCGGAAAGCATGCCGATTGCGCTGAAATCGGTGTGAACTCCATTAAGAAGGAGTTGCCTGCCGACGCAACATTCGAACAAATCGCCGAAGTCGTACAGGAGCTTAACGCCGATCCTGCCTGCACCGGCTACATCGTGCAGTTGCCGTTGCCGAAGGGCATCGACGAGAACGCCATCATCGATCTGATCGACCCCAAGAAAGACGCCGATGGTATGCACCCATATAATCTTGGCGAACTCGTGTTGCATGCGCGCGGCGAGATCACTACTCCGCTGCCATGCACTCCGCGAGGCGTGATCGAACTGCTCAAAGCCTACGACATTGACCTGGACGGCAAAGAGGTCTGCGTGCTCGGCCGAGGCATCACCATCGGCCGCACTATTGGTCTCATGCTGACTCGCAAGGCGGTGAATGCCACGGTCACGCTGTGCCATACCGGCACCAAGGACGTGCGCAAGCATATGCGTGAGGCCGATATCATCGTTGCGGCCATGGGCTCCGCCGGTTTCGTCAAGCCGGAAGATATCAAGGAAGGCGCGGTGTTGGTCGATGTCGGTGTTTCTCGCGTGTTCGACGAGGAGGTCGGCCGTTATCGCGTGAAGGGCGATGTCGATAAAGCCTGTTATGAGAAGGCCTTGGCATACACGCCGAATCCAGGCGGTGTAGGCCCTATGACCCGCGCCATGCTGCTGGAAAACGTGGTCGAGATGGCCGAGCGTCAGCTGTAATTGCGCTCTGTGTGTGAAAATATGAAGTAATTTCGGGCGTGTCGCGGGTTGCGGCACGCCTTTTTTGTGCATGGTCCCATGTAAACTTACGCCTTGCGTGTGTTATATCGCACGCACATAATTGAAGACCGATTTTATCCACCCACTATTTGTAAGAAACCAAATTAATGGCAGAGAACAATAACGAAGTCGCCAAGGTCGCCATCAACGACATCGGCACCGAAGAGGACTTCATCAAGGCAGTCGATTCCACCATCAAGAACTTCGATGATGGTGATCTGGTCGAAGGTACCGTCGTCAAGGTCGATCACGACGAGGTCCTGCTCGACATCGGCTACAAGACTGAGGGTGTCATCCCCTCCCGTGAGCTTTCCATCAAGAAGGACGTTGATCCGGACGAAGTCGTCGAGGTCGGCGACACCATTGAGGCCCTTGTCGTCACCAAGGAAGACAAGGAAGGCCGTCTGATTCTGTCCAAGAAGCGTGCACAGTACGAGCGCGCTTGGGGAGACATCGAGAAGATCAAGGAAGCCGATGGCGTTGTCGAAGGCACCGTCATCGAAGCTGTCAAGGGTGGCCTCATCGTCGACATCGGTCTGCGCGGCTTCCTGCCGGCATCCTTGGTCGAAATGCGTCGCGTCCGCGACCTGTCCCCGTACATTGGCCAGACCATCAAGGCCAAGATCCTCGAGCTCGACAAGAACCGCAACAATGTGGTGCTCTCCCGTCGTCAGTACCTCGAAGAGACCCAGTCCGAAGTGCGCGAAACCTTCCTGTCCCAGCTCAAGAAGGGCCAGATTCGCGAAGGCGTCGTGTCCTCCATCGTCAACTTCGGTGCATTCGTTGATCTGGGCGGCGTTGACGGCCTGATCCACGTTTCCGAGCTGTCTTGGAAGCACATCGACCACCCGTCCGAGGTTGTCAAGGTCGGCGACAAGGTTACCGTCGAGGTGCTCGACGTTGACCTCGATCGTGAGCGCATCTCCCTGTCCCTCAAGGCTACCCAGGAAGATCCGTGGCAGCGCTTCGCTCGCACCCACGTTCCTGGCCAGATCGTCAAGGGCAAGGTCACCAAGATCGTCCAGTTCGGTGTCTTCATCTCCGTCGAAGACGGCATCGAAGGCCTCGTGCACATCTCCGAGCTGGCCAACCGCCACGTGGAGAACCCGGAGACCGTCGTCAAGCCGGGCGAAGAAGTCTTCGTCAAGGTGATTGACGTTGATCTCGATCGTCGCCGCATCTCCCTGTCCCTCAAGCAGGCCAACGACTCCGTCGATCCGGCTTCCGAGGACTTCGATCCGGCTCTGTACGGCATGCCGGCAGAGTACGACGAGCAGGGCAACTACAAGTATCCGGAAGGCTTCGACCCGGCAACCAACGAGTGGATCGCTGGTTACGAGAAGCAGCGTGAGGAGTGGGAGTCCCAGTACGCCACCGCTCACGATCTGTGGGAGCAGCATAAGGAATTTGTGGCCAAGGAGCTCGAGAACGCTGAAGCTTCCGCCGCTGAAGATGGCCAGGCTCCGAAGGAAGAGAAGGTCGAAGAGGTGTCTTCCAACTACTCCTCCGAGAACACTTCCGCCGGCACCCTCGCCGACTCCGACCAGCTCGCCGCTCTGCGCGACCAGCTGCTCGGCAAGTGATTGTATCCTGAGCTAGGATCCAATCCAGCTCAGGCTAGATTTTAGAAAAGACCCCGTTCCTGATTCAGGTTCGGGGTCTTTTCGTATGTGCATGGCAAGCGCGCATGCGAAGCGCATTACAATGGCGGTTGTGGTGATTCGAATAGGATTGACCGGCGGCATAGCGGCTGGCAAAAGCACGGTATCCGCAAGACTGCGTGAGCTTGGTGCAGTACTTGTCGATTATGATCTGCTTGCGCGTCAAGTGGTGGAACCAGGCAGCATCGGCCTTCAGCGTATAGTGGAATGTTTCGGCTCCGATGCTTTGACCGATCGAGGCGAGCTCAATCGAGCGTGGATGGCAGAGCATGTGTTTTCCGGCGCTGATGCGGAACGAAAACGCAAGATGCTGGACGGAATCGAGCATCCACTGATTTATGAACTTGCAGTGCAACTCGAACATGAGGCTGTTGAAGTTGATTGCCAAGCAGTAGTGGTGCATGACATACCGTTACTCGCCGAAGTAATTGACAGCATTCCTTTTGAATTCGACCATATCGTAACTGTTGAAGCGCCTGAACAGGTGAGGGTCAGCAGAATGATGTCAACGCGAGGCATGAGCGAAAGCCAGGCATGGAATCGTGTGAACCATCAATCCAGCGTGGAACAGCGTCTTGCCATTGCCGATGAGATCATCGATTCCACACAGTCATTGGAACAAATGTTCGAGCATATTGATATGCTAATGCAACAATGGCGCACGGAAGCGAGGTAGGTATGGGATTCAATATTGAACGCACGAACAAGCCGTTTGTGGTCAAATCGCCATATAAGCCGAGCGGCGACCAGCCTAAAGCGATTGAAGAGCTTGCGGAACGCATTGAAAACGGTGAGAACGATGTGGTGCTCATGGGCGCCACCGGAACTGGCAAAACCGCCACCACGGCATGGCTTATTGAACGTCTGCAACGCCCGACGTTGATCATCGAACCGAATAAAACGTTGGCAGCGCAGCTGTGCGCCGAGTTCCGTGAACTCATGCCAGACAATGCGGTGAGCTATTTCGTTTCGTACTACGACTACTACCAGCCGGAAGCCTATATTCCGCAAACCGATACGTATATCGAAAAGGATTCCAACATCAATGACGACGTGGAACGGCTTCGCCATGCGGCCACGGCGAACCTGCTGACGCGTCGTGATTGCGTGGTCGTGGCAACGGTTTCCTGTATTTACGGCCTTGGTACGCCGGAAGAATATGCCGGGCGTATGCTGTTTCTCGAGGAAGGCCAGCAGATCGACCGTGACGACTTGCTGCGTACTTTCGTCGCCATGCAGTACAAGCGCAACGATATCGCCTTCACCAGAGGTACTTTCCGTGTGCGCGGCGATACCGTCGAAATCATTCCCGTATATGAGGAACTGGCCATCCGTATTGAATTCTTCGGTGATGAAATCGACCGTATTTCAACCCTGCATCCACTTACCGGAGATGTGATCGGGCGTCAATCGCAAGTCCATATTTTCCCCGCATCGCACTATGTGGCAGGGCCGCAACGTATGGAGCGAGCGTTGTCTACCATTCAGCAGGAACTTGATCAACGTACCGCCGAATTGCGCAAACAAGGCAAGGAACTTGAGGCGCAGCGTCTTACCATGCGTACCACATACGATTTGGAGATGCTTTCCCAAGTCGGCGTATGTTCCGGAGTGGAAAACTACTCAAGACATTTCGATGGCCGTGAGCCGGGCACGCCGCCGCATACGTTATTGGATTTCTTCCCTGACGATTTCCTACTCGTCATTGACGAATCGCATGTTACCGTGCCGCAGATCGGCGCCATGTACGAAGGCGATGCCAGTCGCAAACGCACGTTGGTCGAACATGGCTTCCGTCTGCCTTCGGCGATGGACAACCGACCGCTCAAATGGCCGGAATTCCTTGAGCGCGTCGGCCAGACGGTCTACCTTTCCGCCACTCCTGGCGATTATGAGCTTGGCTTGAGTGACGGTGTGGTCGAACAGATTATTCGACCGACAGGATTGGTCGATCCGCAAATCGATGTGCGCCCGGTTGACGGGCAGATCGATGATCTGCTTGCTGAGATCAAGGACCGTGTGAATAGAAACGAGCGTGCGCTCGTCACCACGCTCACTAAGAAGATGGCTGAGGATCTGACGGATTATCTTCTGGAGCGTGGCATCAAAGTCGAATACCTGCACTCCGATGTGGACACCCTGCGACGTGTCGAATTGCTGCGCGAACTACGCGAAGGCAAAATCGACGTCATCGTCGGCATCAACCTATTGCGTGAGGGTCTTGATTTGCCGGAAGTATCGTTGGTTGCGATCCTTGACGCGGACAAGGAAGGTTTCCTGCGTTCCTATCGTTCCCTCATCCAGACGATTGGTCGTGCCGCGAGAAATGTGTCCGGAACCGTCATCATGTATGCCGATGACATTACCGATGCCATGCATAAAGCCATTGATGAAACCAATCGTCGCCGCGACATCCAAATCGCATATAACAAAGAGCATGGCATCGATCCGAAGCCGTTAATCAAGAAAATCAGCGACGTCAACGACATGCTCGCCAAGGAAGATGTCGATACGCAGACGTTGCTCGGTACCGGCTACCGTAATGAAGGCAAAGCCGGCAACTCGCATCTTGGCGTGCCTGCTACCAGCAAGGAGGAATCTGACAGACGGCATGAGGAGATTCTCAAGGCCGGATTGCCCGCGCAGGATCTAGCTGATCTCATTCGACAACTGTCCGAGCAGATGCATGCCGCCGCCGAACAACTGCAATTCGAGCTTGCGGCTCGTTTGCGTGACGAGATCCGTGACCTGAAAAAGGAACTTCGGCAGATGACGGAGGCGAGCAAATAGTTCTCGACCGGTCATACGGCATCCGTACCATAGTGGATTATGGCTGAAACACCACTTGTTTTTGAAATCGCCACGTTCGCGGTGCTTGCCGTCTTCTTCGTGGTTGACTTGTTTATCATCGGACGTAAACCCCATGTGCCCTCCACCAAGGAATGCGTGCAGCATATCGCGTTCTTTGTAGTCATGGCGTTGATCTTCGGCGGACTTATGTGGTTCTTCGCGGGATCGAAGCCGGCCATCGAATTTTATTCGGGCTGGCTTACGGAATATTCGCTGAGTATTGACAATCTATTCGTCTTCGTCATCATTATGTCGAATTTTGCGGTGCCAAAACAGCTGCAGAAATTCGTGCTGTCCATCGGCATCACGATCGCATTGGTGTTGCGCGGCGTGTTCATCCTCATCGGCGCGGCCATTATCTCCCGCTTCACCTGGGTGTTCTTCCTGTTCGGCGCATTTCTTATCGTCACCGCCATCAAGTTGGTCACTGGGGGAGACGAAGATGAGGAATATCATGAGAATGGCTTGATTCGTGCATTGCGCAAGGTGATCAAGATCACCGATGAGTATGACGGAGAAAAGTTGCGTACCGTCAAAAACGGTGCCAAGTATTGGACTCCGATGCTGATCGTCTTTCTGACCATCGGCACCACCGATGTGATGTTTGCCTTTGACTCCATTCCTGCGATTTTCGGTTTGACGAAGGATCCGTTCATTGTGTTCACGTCCAATGTGTTCGCATTGCTCGGCTTGCAGCAGCTGTACTTCCTGCTTGGCGAGCTGCTCGACAAGCTGGTGTATCTGCCTCTTGGACTTTCCGTGGTGCTGGGCTTCATTGGAGTCAAGCTCATTATGGAGGCATTGCACGGCAATTCGTTGCCGTTCATCAACGGCGGTCAACCGATCGCTTGGGTGCCTGAAGTGCCTACATGGCTGTCTTTGGCGGTGATCGTTGTGGCGATTGGTGGTGCCGCATTGGCCAGCGTACTGAAGATGCGTGCCATCGAAGCAAAGGAAAAGTGACGATTTGAGAAACCGCATGGAAACATGCGGTTTCTTTTTATCAAAAAAATGTGAGCGCTCACAACACGCCTCGTTTCAGGGTGGAAGTGAGCGCTTTTTGCTAGTAGACTGTTCGGTTGGAAACAGGGTCGTCAGATCCAAAATCAATATCAACAAGAATAGGCAGGCATTCATGCGTAAAGCCAAGATCGTAGATACCATCGGTCCAGCTACCGAGTCCCTGGAAGGCATCACCAGCCTTGTCGAAGCAGGTATGGACGTTGCTCGTCTGAACCGCTCCCACGGCACTCCGGAAGACCACCTCAAGGTCTACAACAACCTCCGAGCCGCCGCCAAGGCCACCGGCCGCAACGTCGCAGCCCTGGTTGATCTGCAGGGTCCGAAGATCCGTTGCGGTTGGTTCAAGAAGAACGCCGACGGTGAAGACAAGGTCCAGCTGACCGAAGGCCAGGAGTTCGTCATCACCACCGATGACATCGAGGGCGACGAGCATATCACTTCCACCACGTTCAAGGGCCTGCCGGGCGATTGCCATGCTGGCGATCCGATCCTCATCGATGACGGCAAGGTTCGTCTTGAGGTCACTAAGGTCGAAGGCAACAACGTGTACACCAAGGTCGTCGTTGCCGGGCCGGTTTCCAGCCACAAGGGCATCAACCTGCCGGGCGTTGCGGTGTCCCTGCCGGCTCTGACCGAGAAGGATGAAGCCGATCTGCGTTGGGCTATCCGCACCGGCGCCGACATCATCGCCATGTCCTTCGTGCGTTTCGCCACCGACATCGACCGCGCCCACGAGATCATGGACGAGGAAGGCCGTCGCATCCCGGTCGTCGCAAAGATCGAGAAGCCGCAGGCTCTTGAGAACCTTGAAGAGATCGTCAAGGCCTTCGACGGTATCATGGTTGCTCGTGGCGACATGGCCGTTGAGTGCCCGCTCGAAGAGGTGCCGCTGGCTACCAAGCGCTGCATCGAGCTCGCTCGTCAGTACGCCAAGCCGGTTATCGTGGCCACCGAAGTCCTCGGCTCCATGGTCAGCTCCCCGGTTCCGACCCGTGCAGAGGCATCCGACTGCGCCAACGCCATCCTTGACGGCGCCGACGCTACCATGACCTCCAACGAGACCGCCGTCGGCAAGTACCCGGCAGTCACCGTGAGCACCATGAGCCGTATCTCCTCCTTCGCCACCGAGCACGGTTTCGACCGTATCCCGGAGCTGAAGAACCTGGATATGTCTTCCACCGGCGCTGTGTCTTCCGCAGCTGTGGATCTGGCTGACAAGCTGAACGCCAAGGCTATCGTTGCCTACACCCAGACCGGTTCCACCGTGCATCGCGTGTCCCGCGAACGCCCGGCCACCCCGATCTACGGCATCACCAACAACGAGCACACCTATCACTGGCTGGCTCTGTCTTGGGGTACCGAGTCCTTCCTGCTCGATGAGGATTACCACGACAAGTCCCGCAAGGACCTGATGATCTTCACCGATAAGATCCTGAAGGATGCTGGCAAGGTCACCGATGGCGACAAGATCGTTGTGCTGAGTTCCGCCCAGGGCGAGCACCAGCCGGGTCGCACCGATTCCATCTACGTCCACACCGTCGGTGCTTGCGACTGAGATGCGTTTCGGTCAGTGGCTGACTGATTAGCGAATAGGAGGGCTTCCGTCCGTTTGGATGGAAGCCCTCCCGTTGTTTTTGGATGATGTTGATATGTTGCCGATTTGCAGACTGCGACAGGTTGCGATCAAGGTGTCGAGTATGGCGCGAAACGCCGACTGCTCAAGGACTTTGCAAAATCATTTTTCTGTGTTAATATGGTCAAGTTGTGCGAAGGCCCCTGTATCCCAATTGGTAGAGGAGACAGCCTCAAAATCTGTACAGTGTGGGTTCGAGTCCCACCGGGGGCACCGGATTGATGAACGGCCGCGGACGGGTATCACCCGCCGCGGCTGTTTTTGTTTTGAAACCCATCTGACAGCATGTGCAGTTATGTGGTAGCTCAGTGCCTTGCCATCCACCAGATTGTAGGTTATCTCCATGTCTCCGCCTTCTCGCGCACCTCGTCGAGCGCATCAAGGGTCTCAGGCGGAATGGATTGCCTCGACAGACTGAGCGGGATACGGTTCTCCCTGACGATCTGCCGGTAGAACGCGCGGGTCACGCTGGACAGGTCAAGTCCAAGATCCTCCACGATGTCCGTAGCCTGTTTTTTCGTGGCGTCGTCCACGCGGACCGTCACCGAAGTCATGGTCATCTCGACCTCCATCTTTTGCTGATTGTTGTAAGACGATTATAGTTCAATGTCTTACGTTTGGTATGGAGAGTCTGCGCATCCTGCTTTTCCGGTTGACGGAATGCGGATTGGGGCTGGACCGCGACTTGAATGCGGCCATCAGCATCAGAGTCGCCGGGAGTGCCCCGGAAACTCTAAACGTGCATGGATGAGACGGAAGATGGGCTGGCTCGGACCAGGCCAACGCCGGTTCCCGTGAAGCGCGAACCAAGACGTCGCGCAAGCGACGTAAGGCTTGGAGCTGGTGTCCGCAAGAACGACATGCAAACTAAACAAACTAGTTTGCAACGGCGTCATCACCCTCACCGGTGGTCTGAAGGGCCAGAACGGTCCGACCACCCAGTCCGGCGTGCGGCAGATCATCGACCTGATCATCCCATCCGCCATAATCCGTGGGCGTCACGCTAATACGGTACTGGGTGGCTTGGCTGCTGTTTTCGATGACTTGGATGATCTTGCCCCTGAAGTGCACCACAGCATCTTTATGCCTCCTAGTCTCTCTCGAATGGTGTACCCATTGTTTCACCTTTAAAGGGTGGTAATTTATGCGTGTTGCGGTGCATGGAGAGTAAAATAGGACGAAAGAAAAACCAAAGAGCGATGTCTTGTTCCATTGATAAAAGCTAATAAATTATCCTGATAACAGTTTAAACGCCATATAAATTATGTCGATAAGTTCAAGCGTGTGGCGCATTTCTTTTTCGAGTTAAGTAGACAATCGTGAACGCATGAAAGATATGTGTGCGAAATGACTCTACAACCCGAGGGGGTATGTGATGGCAAGATTCAACACGCAGCTAGTACACGGCGAACCTGTGAACGACAATGACACCAGAGCCGTGAATCCGCCAATCTATAACTCATCCACTTTTGCATTTGAGTCGGTTGATGCCATGCCCCGTTGGGACTATGCGCGTAGCGGCAATCCAACACGCGAATACCTTGAAAGGCAAATCGCGCAGCTCGAACATGGCACTAGGGGATTTGCCTTTGCATCTGGGTTGGCGGCGATTCATGCCGTGCTGTCCATTTTCCAGCCTGGCGATCGCGTCGTTGCCGGAGACAATGTCTACGGTGGTTCGTATTCGCAGTTGAACGAGCATTTCAACCGTTGGGGTCTGGAAGTCACGTCGGCCGACACCTGCGTTCTGGAGGATGTGGAATGTGCGGTGGCTGGAGATCCGGAACAGGGAATCCAGCCGGCCAAGGCGGTGTATTTTGAGACGGTCACGAATCCCCTGCTGAAGGTGAATGACGTCCACGCGATCGCTGAGATCGCCCATCGATACGGAACGATTGTCATTGTGGACAACACATTTGTGACACCTTATCTGCAGAATCCCCTTGATCTGGGAGCGGATATCGTGCTGCATTCCGCCACGAAGTATCTTGCGGGCCATTCCGACGTCATCGCTGGTCTGGTCGTGGTGAAGGATGAGCAGATAGGGCAGCGCGTCTACTTCGCCCAGAACCGTCTAGGTGGCGTCCTCGCGCCCGTTGAATGCGATTCAGTGCGTAGAGGCATCCAAACATTGGCGCTTCGTCTGAAACGTCAGCAGGAAAATGCCGACGATGTGGCGAAATACTTGCTTGCTCATCCATTGGTGAAGAAGGTGTATTATCCGGGTCTCACTGATGACGAGGACTTGACAGCCAAGGGACTGCGCGGCGCTGGCGGCGTACTGAGCTTCGAGGTCGTTGACGGAATCAATCCCGCCGATGTGCTTAATAATCTTCGACTGTTCCGCCTTGCGGTTTCCTTGGGCGCTGTCGAGAGCCTAGCGGAGCTTCCGTGCCGTATGACCCACTTCGAACTTCCCCGCGAGGAACGACTGAAAGTCGGCATCACGGATGAGCTGATTCGTCTTGCTATCGGTATTGAAGATGTTGCCGATCTCAAAGAGGATTTGGGTCAGGCGTTCGAGAAGGCTTCGGAGAAACACTCCGATAAGTGGAGTAATGCGATCGTTGAAGATGAGTTGGTCTGAGCGCCACGATTGGATGAACTGGAGAGACGAATATGATACGAATTCGTGGAGTTCGCAAGTCGTTCGAATCGCAATTGGTGCTTGACGGCGTTGATTTGGACATTCCGGAACGTAGCGTTACCTCAATCATCGGTCCAAGTGGATCCGGAAAATCGACTCTGCTGAGAACGATTGATTTTCTCGAGATCGCGGATGCGGGCACTATCGATTTCGGAGAAGGGCCGGTATCCCTCACCAGTAGCAAATCAAAAGACGTTGTTTCGGTTCGTACGAAAATCGGTTTTGTGTTCCAGAATTACAATCTGTTTTTGAACAGAACAGTTTTGGACAATGTCGCCATTGGTCTGATTCACGCCAAGGAAAAAGGCAAGAAAGAAGCCAGACGAATCGCATATGACGAACTCGATCGGGTGGGTATGGCTGGATTCGCCGACCGATATCCAAGCAAACTGTCTGGCGGACAGCAACAACGCGTGGCCATTGCGCGTGCGATCGCCATGGATCCCGAACTGCTGGTATTGGATGAACCGACCTCGGCCCTCGACCCGGAAATGGTGGACGGTGTGCTTGCGGTCATCAAATCCTTGGCGGATTCAAGAACAACCATGCTGATGGTTACCCATGAAATGCGTTTCGCCCGTAACGCTTCCGACCAGGTTGTGTTCTTCGAAGGCGGCAACATCGTGGAGCAGGGGAAACCGGAACACATCTTCAATCATCCAAACGAATCGCGAACCGCACGTTTTCTGTCGTCGATACACGATGCCAATGTGCTGGACGATTGGAAACTGGAAGAACTCGCGAAAAATCCGCAGGTGCACTCCGAATCCTCAACGTCTGAATTCAGTAATTGATAATCAACAAACCATACAAATCGTTAAGAAGGAAAAGGAACAAAAATGTTTAATACCACGTCTGTCTGGAAGAAATACGCTGCCGCCGCGATTGCGGTCGTCTCGATTGTTGGATTTGCCGCATGCGGATCCACAAGTGGTGCGGGATCCGATGATTCTGACATCAGCGAGCTTGAGCATATTAAGAAGAATGGTGAGATCGTGTTCGGAACGGAAGGCACGTACGCCCCGTTCTCGTACCACGATACCGACGATAATCTGACCGGCTACGATGTGGAGGTCGCCACCGCCGTCGCTGAAGAGCTTGGTGTCAAGGCCAAGTTCGTGGAAACGAACTGGGATTCGCTACTTGCGGGCGTAGACGCGAAGAAGTTCGACACGGTTGCCGACCAGGTGACTCCGAACGATGGGCGCAAGCAGAAATACGATTTCACCGACCTGTACACCTACTCACAGGGTGTCGCGGTGACGAAGAAGGGTAATGACGACATCAAGAGCTTCTCTGACATTAAAGGCAAGAACGCAGCGGAAACTAAGACCAGCAACTGGAATCAGACAGCCCAGGAGAATGGGGCAAACATTGTTTCCGTCAATGATTTCGCGCAGGCGGTTGATGCTATCACTTCCGGTCGTGCCGATGTCACGTTGAACGACAAGCTTGCTGTGCTGGACTATCTCAAGCAGAAGCCGGATGCGGATGTGCAGATTGCGGCAAAATCTGAAATCAGCCCTGCGGCGGCCTTCCCGATCCGCAAGGGCGAGGACGATCTGGTGAAAGCACTGAACGATGCCCTTGCGAAACTGCAGGAAGATGGCACATTGAAGAAACTGTCTGTCAAGTACTTTGGCGAGGACGTTTCGGTAAAGCAGTAGAAAAATGGGTTTGCCTGTTCTCAACGGATTTGCATAATGCGTGCGGATCCGACGAAAGCGGGCCGGATATGAGGATCGGGCATCATGGATGACAGACTGTTGGGAATCATTACTGGTTCCTTCACGAAATTGCTGATTCCTGGGCTGACGGTAACCATCCCGCTGACGCTGATATCGTTCGCGATAGGTTTGGTGTTGGCCATCGCCGTGGCGCTTGTTCGCGTGGCGAGGGTTCCTGTGGTGCATCGAATTGCGCAATTCTATGTGTGGGTATTCCGAGGGACGCCTCTGCTGGTGCAACTGTTTGTTATTTTCTTTGGGTTGCCGTCTGTGGGCATTGTCGTGCCGGCGTTCCCATCGGCGCTGATCGCTTTTTCCCTGAACGTCGGTGCGTACGCTTCTGAGACGTTTCGTGGTGCCATTCTCGCGGTGCCCAAGGGGCAGATTGAAGCTGGTTTGACCACGAATCTCGGCTATCTGACCATTATGCGGCTGATCGTGCTGCCTCAGGCTTTCCGATCAGCGTTCCCCGCATTATTCAATACATTCATATCTTTGGTAAAAGATACCTCGCTGGCTGCGAACATCACCGTGGTCGAGATGTTCATGGCCGCGCAGCGCATTGTCGCTACCACCTATGAGCCGCTGGTGCTCTATTGCGAGGTTGGTGTGATCTATCTTGCTTTTTGCACGGTGCTGACTTGGCTCCAAGGAGTGTGCGAAAAGCAACTTGCCAAACGGTTCTAAAAAGCAGCGCTGAGTTCAGTGCCTTCGATGGTAGGTTCTGTGTTCTAAAAAGGGAAGTGTCCAATAAAAACGATTTGCGTGGCATTTGCATAATGTCGTGAATGCCACACAAATCGTTTTTTTGGCTCTGTTAACTCAGCGTGGACATGAGACTTCATGTTCACAACTGTAGTTGCACTGAGATTACAGTTGTTGGAGGTGAGGGTGATGGGTTTCACCGAGGAGATCCGTAGCCAGTTGTTCGGCATGGGCGCATTGGGGCGCAGACGGGCCATCAATGAATTGCGATCTTCTGAGGACAAGTACGCGCGCAGTCTCGTCCCGTGTTGGAGGATGTGGTGGCGCGCCCACGCTCGAAGCGCGGACTGTCGAAGGAGCAGATCTGCATCATGAGCGGTGTCTTAGCCAGATTATTATCCCTTTTGCTCCTCAGATCATTAACAGACCTTTGAAGCTTAAGGTTGTTAAGGATAACAACTTTAATTATGGACAATGGAAAGAACTGCCGGAGGAATGTCAAAACAACAAAGCGGAATCAGGGACTTGCTCTTGTTGATGACTTCTTTGGAGTTCGTGAAGAAGATCTGGTAAACCAAACAGATTTAGCGTTTGCTATAGCTGACCTATGTGGGCCGGGGTTGGGATGTGATGAAGATATCGAGGCATATTGCAGCACCGTTAAAGACGTGGATATTCTTAGAAGGGGTTTTCGTCCTGCTCAGTCAGATGAGATTAATGTGCTTACTTATCATAAGGCTAAAGGACTTGAATTTGACATCGTTTTTTGTCTTGAAGCCTATCGTTTTATCATGCCTCCATATAAAGGAGTACAAAAAGATATTGAGCAATCTCTTGGCATGCACTATGTCGGAATAACCCGTGCAAAGAAAGCTTGCTATATTGCTTTGGGGTCTCAACGGCACAACAAAGATGGTTTACGAGATGCTGAACCATCGGAGTTTTTAACAAAAAACGAAGCTCTTAAAGGACTGCGCAGAGATGTGCACTGGTGATAGATGAAGAGCCTGTGATAAACGGTTCCCCGGTTGTTGAGAGGTGAATTCGATAATCGGATGTGCGGTGCGTTTTTTATGGGGGCTACTTTCGAAAATATCATGCGGCGGGCTTCCAGACGAGAATCGAGGTGTGAGGCTTGAGTTTGGGAAGTAGATGAGAGGAAGAGATAATATGCCCGTCGGCGTTTAAGCTGCGGGCGTTTTTCTTGTTCTACTGAACAAAAATAAGACAGCATGACGTAATCTAAAAAACAGCAGACACTCGTGTTGGTTACATCCAGACGATAGGTTAATTGATAGACTAAACCGAAAGATGGTTTGCGAGAGAATCCATATGTTTGTGGGGTGAACAATGGCTGTTTCCAAAGTCGAATCTCGTACGGTCTCGGAGTTTTCTCTGAACAACATCACGTCCATGGATCCGCTGAACGAGGAATGGTACGAAAAGCTGATCATCGAGCATCTGACGGAGAGACTCGGATATGAGCATCTGTACGGGCCCGACGTCCGACGCACCGACGACTCGTATCGCGACGTATTCCTTCCTGATATTCTCCCGGATGCCTTGCGACGAATCAACAGAAATCTGCCGGAAGCAGCTGTCGAGGAGGCCATTCGGAAGATCCAGAATGTCGAGATCGGCAGCCTGGAGCAGCGCAACGAAATATTCAATGACTACCTGCAATCAGGAGTCGAAGTGCACTTCTTTGACGGCAAGGAAGAGCGTGATGACATCGTCCGGCTGCTTGATTTCGATGATCCCGAGAACAATGATTTCCATGTCGTGAACCAGTGGACGTTCGTGGAATATTCCGAGAAACGTCCCGACGTCATCATCTTCGTGAACGGCATGCCGCTGGTATTGTTCGAGCTGAAGTCCCCGTCACGCGAGGAGACGGACGCTTCTGACGCGTACCTGCAATTGCGCCAGTACATGAAGCAGATACCGAGCATGTTCGTGCCCAACGTGTTCTGCGTGATGAGCGATATGACCCAGACCAGGGTCGGCACGATCACATCCGACGAGGACCGTTACGTGGCTTGGAAATCGGCTGACGGCGACTATTCCGGAACGAAGGCCGCGACATGGAGCACCATGATTGACGGCATGCTCCCGAAGGAACGGCTGCTCGATATCATCCAGAACTTCGTGTGCTTCAACGATTCCTCCGAGAAGGTCGTGAAGATCATCGCCGCATACCACCAGTATTTCGCGGTGAGGAAAGCCATCGTCAGAGCGGAGGAGGCCGTCAATGGGGATGGCAAGATCGGCGTGTTCTGGCATACCCAGGGAAGCGGAAAATCGCTTTCGATGGTGTTCTTCGCGCATCTGCTGCAGCGTTATCTTGAAAGCCCGACCATCGTGGTCATCACCGACCGCAACGATCTCGACGACCAGCTTTTCGGACAATTCAGCCGCTGCGCCAGGTTCCTGCGCCAGAAGGCGGTCCAGGCCGAGAGCCGCAGGAATCTTCAGGAACTGCTTGAGGGTCGTGAGGCGAACGGTATCATCTTCACGACCATGCAGAAGTTCTCGGACGGCGACGAGCCGTTGTGCGACCGGAGCAACGTTGTGGTGATGGTGGACGAGGCTCACCGCGGCCAGTACGGCCTGACCGAACGGATCAACGCGGACGGTCATGTGTCGGCCGGCGCGGCCCGTGTCGTGCGCAAGGCGCTGCCGAACGCGTCCTATATCGGTTTCACCGGAACGCCGATCTCCACGGATGACCGCAACACCCGCGAGATCTTCGGCGACTACATCGACGTGTACGACATGACCCAGTCCGTCGAGGACGAATCCACCAAGCCGGTCTACTACGAAAGCCGTGTGGTCTCGCTCCATCTTGACGAGAACGCGCTGGGCCGCATCGACGCGGTCTACAAGGAGTTCGCGGACCAGGCCGACGAGGCGAGCGTGGAGAAGTCCAAGCATGACCTCGGCGGCCTCGACGCCATCTTCGACACTCCCGAAACCATCGACGCATTGTGCCGCGACATCGTGGACCATTACGAGAACAACCGCGCCGACGTCCTGGCCGGCAAGGCCCTGATCGTGGCATACAGCCGGCCGATCGCGATGAAGATCTACTACAGGATCATGGAGCTGCGCCCCGAATGGAAGGACAAGGTCGGCGTGGTGATGACCATGTCGAACCAGGATCCGGAGGAATGGTTCGACGTGTGCGGCGGCACCACGCACAAGAAGGAGATGGAACGCAGGTTCAAGGACGATTCCGATTCCCTCAAGATCGCCATCGTCGTGGACATGTGGCTCACCGGTTTCGACGTGCCCAGCCTGTCCACCATGTACGTGTTCAAGCCGATGAAGGGCCATAACCTCATGCAGGCCATCGCCCGCGTCAACCGCGTGTGCAAGGGCAAGGAGGGCGGTCTGGTCGTGGATTACATCGGCATCGCAGGCGCGCTCAAGCGGGCGATGAAGGACTATACCAGCCGTGACCAGCACAATTACGGCGACATGAACATCGCCGAGACCGCCTATCCGAAATTCCTCGAAAAGCTCGACGTGTGCCGTGATCTCATGTACGGCTTCGACTACCGCAAACTCATCTTCCAAAACAGCAGGGAGGCGCTTGCCGACGCCATCGCGGAGGGAACCGACTGGCTGCTCGATCCGGAACGACACGAAGACACGGAATCGTTCCTCAAGCAATGCCAGCTCATGAACCAGGCGCTGAGCCTATGCAAAAGCATGGTAAGCGAAGAGGACGCGCATGAGGCGGCTTACCTATCCGTATTGCGCGTGCAAGTTCTACGCTTGACCGGACGTGGCTCCGGCGGGGGCAGCGGCATGACGTACACGGAGTTCAACAAGCAGGTGAGCGAGATCCTCCAGCAGAGCGTGCATGCGGACGGTGTGCTCAACCTGTTCGAGAAGGACAGCGTGGAGATCTCCCTGTTCGATGAGGCGTTCCTCCAGGAGGTCGCCGGCATGAAGGAGAAGAACATCGCGATCGAGAGCCTGAAACGCCTCATCAAGGAGAAAGTGCGGGCGTACGGGCGCACCAGCGTGGTCAAATCCCAGAAGTTCAGCGAGATGCTCCAGAACACGTTGAACGCATATCTCAACGGCATGCTCACGAACGCGCAGGTCATCGAAGAGCTCGTCAACATGGCCAAGGAGATCATGAAGGACCGCGACGACGCGCAGAAGCTCGGCTTGAGCGACGAGGAGATGGCGTTCTACGACGCGATCACCCAGCCGCAGGCGGTCAAGGACTTCTACGACAACGACCAGCTCGTCTCGATAGCCCGCGAGTTGACCGATGCGATGCGGAGCAACGCCACGATCGACTGGCAGAAGAAGGAAAGCGCCAGGGCCGGCATGCGGCGTGCCATCAAACGTTTGCTGCGCAAATACAAGTATCCGCCCGAAGGCGTCGAGGACGCCATGAAGACCGTCATGGAACAGTGCGAGCTGTGGGCCGACACCAAGATCAGCGAATAGGACGAGCAGGAGGATAATACAAGACATGGCAAAGAAGAAGGACAATACCGCCGAGATCGGCTTCGAGGAACAGATCTGGAGCGCTGCCGACAAGCTGCGCGGCAACATCGACGCTTCCGAATACAAGAACGTCGTGCTCGGCCTCATCTTCCTGAAGTACATCTCCGACAAGTTCGACCAGAAATACCAGGAACTCGTTGAGGAGGGAGAGGGCTTCGAGGAGGACCGCGACGAATACGCGAGTGAGAACATCTTCTTCGTTCCCGAGAGCGCCCGCTGGAAGACCATCGCAGCGGCCGCGCACACGCCCGAGATCGGCAAGGCCATCGACGAGGCCATGCGCCAGATCGAGGCCGAGAACAACAAGCTCAAGGGCATCCTGCCGAAGAACTTCGCACGCCAGGAGCTCGACAAGCGACGTCTGGGCGAAGTCGTGGACCTGTTCACCAACGTGAAGATGGCCGAAAAGGGCGATAGCCGCGACATCCTCGGACGCACCTACGAATATTGTCTGGCCAAATTCGCCGAAGCGGAGGGCAAGAACGCCGGCGAGTTCTACACACCCGCGTGCGTCGTGAAGACGCTGGTCGAAGTCATCGAACCCTACCACGGGCGAGTGTACGATCCGTGCTGCGGCAGCGGCGGCATGTTCGTACAGTCCGCGGACTTCGTCAAACGCCATCAGGGCAACATTAACGACATCTCCGTGTACGGCCAGGAGTCCAATCCGACCACGTGGAAAATGGCGACCATGAACCTCGCGATCCGCGGCATCGACGCGGATCTGGGCGATCATAATGCCGACACGTTCTTCGAGGACCTGCACAAGACCGAGAAATTCGATTTCATCCTCGCTAACCCGCCCTTCAACCTGAAGGACTGGGGAGGGAAGAAACTTGAGGACGACGTACGCTGGCAGTACGGCACCCCACCGGAGGGCAACGCCAACTTCGCGTGGGTCCAGCACATGATCCACCACCTCAACCGTTCCGGCCGCATGGGCATGGTTCTGGCGAACGGCGCGTTGTCCAGCCAGACGAACAACGAGGGCGAGATCCGCGCCAAGATCGTGGATGCCGATCTGGTCGAAGGCATCATCGCAATGCCGGACAAGCTTTTCTACAGCACCGGCATACCTGTGAGCCTGTGGATCATCACCAAGAACAAGAAGCAGTCTGGCAAGACGTTGTTCATCGACGCGCGCGATATGGGAACCATGGTGTCCCGCAGGCTCCGCGAGTTCACTGATGAGGACATCGCCAAGGTATCGACTGCGTTCGACGCGTTCCGTGACGGCACTCTGGAAACGGAGAAGGGCTTCTCCGCCATCGCCACGACGGAAGATATCAAGGCGCAGGATTACATCCTGACTCCGGGCCGTTACGTCGGTGTCGCCGAAGTGGAAGAAGACGATGAGCCATTCGATGAGAAGATGACCCGTCTGACCGGCGAAATCGCCAAATGCTTCGAGGAATCCAACCGTCTGCAAGAGCAGATCAAGAAGAATCTGGAGGCCATCGGCTATGGCATGTGAAGTTGAATGGATTCCTCTCGGAGATATTGTCAATCTTTCTTCCGGAGGAACGCCTGATAAAAAACAGCCAGCATACTGGGATGGTGAGATTCCTTGGATAAGCGCAAAAACTTTAACAGGCGACACTGTGACAACAAGTAATCTTTTCATCACTGAAGAAGGACTCCACGCGGGAAGCAAACTTGCTCCTGTTGGTTCGATACTTTTATTGACCCGCGGAAGCGGCTTATTCAAGAGAATCCCTCTTGCAATTGTAAACGCTCCTGTTGCTTACAACCAAGATGTAAAATGCATGACTTCCAAAGTGGCAACTATTACCAATGAGTACGTTTTCTTTGCATTAAAGGCACTGTCCCCAGAGTTAACAAATATGCTCGAGACAACCGGAATCGGTGCGGGTAAATTAGCCACTGACCGACTTCTCGACATGCCGATTCCAGTTTTATCTCATGATGAGCGAGAGAAAGCAGTATCTTTCTTCTCGGCATTGTCCCGAAAAATTATGATCAACAATCGGATAAATGATTATTTGTTTGAGCTCGTATCATCAGTTTTTGCGCATCGGTTTAGCGACAATGTCAATACGACTGAACTGAAAAACGTTCTTTCGATCTCGACAAAGGCATTAAAGCCACAAGAGCACGCTGACGAAATATGGGAACATTACAGCATTCCAGCATTTGACGAAAAGCATAGACCTATTTTTGAACCTGCGTCAGGAATCAAGAGCAACAAGTACCAAATCGACAGTGAGTGCATTCTTATCTCTAAGCTAAATCCATCCACCAAGCGAATCTGGATGCCATGTTGCTCAAGTAATAACGCAGTATGTTCAACAGAATTCATCGTGTATAGACCATATTTGAAAGAATATAAGAGCTTTTACTATGCGGCCATTGATTCGCCTAGGTTTACTGACTATCTGCTTGAGCACGTAAGCGGTTCCACGGGAAGTCGCCAGAGAGCGCAGCCCAAAGACACCCTTAACTACTTGATGCCAAATCCGGATAACGAAGAAATCAAGGATTTCTGCACTTTTGCTGATCCGATATATCGTCATATCCAGATAAATGAACAACAAACAGCAAAACTCGAGTTACTGCGCGAAACGCTTCTTCCAAAACTTATGTCCGGCGCAATCGACGTTTCGAAGGTTGACCTCACGCAGCTAACAAATAATCATTTAGCCGATTGTTAAGAGTTATTTTGTATTGAATGGAATCTAAAACTTGAGCAATAGAATCTTGCATTTCACGAGATGGCAGATCAATGTCAAGATTTTCAATCATTCTCTTAGTAAGGGCGTTCCTCGTTGCTCCGGAAGAAGCTAAGCTAAGGAGCGTCGTCTTCTTAGATTGCAAAGAAGCCAGTAAATAGGTCGGGTTGATTTCTTTTCCGGCTCGAACGATCGCTACATGCTGATTCACTCGAGCCGGTATGCGTTCCGAAGGAACTATGCATGCTCGAGCGACAGAATCACCTGTAATGTTCAATAGGACGTCATTACTGCGTACTTCAACGTTGGAGAGTGACTCTGCCTGTTCATCGTCTAGAAAAGCAAGACCATCGGGCTGGAAAACCCAATCATGAATGTTCTGGCTACGAATAATTGGGATACCGGCATCTTTGTAAGCTTCTTTACCCCCTCGCGGCGTTGCTCCGCTTCCGATCTTCTCGCAAACATCCCCGAGTCGTGTCATTCCAAATACCTTCTGTGTGAAGCTTTCACGTTGTTCTGGTTGACCATGGCGTAGTGCATGGTCGTGTCTATTCTCGCATGACCGAGCAGTTTTTGCACCTGTTCGATCGGCATGCCTTTGTCGATGGCGTGCGTGGCCAGAGTACGACGGAACTTATGTGGATGGACTCGATTGATGCCGGCGTCTTTGCCGAGCCGCCTGAGGCGGCTTTCGATGCCGCCGATGCTGATACGGTCGCCATCGCCATTCAAAGCGACGAATAGCGCCGGATTGCTGTCGTTACGCGATTGCAGGTATGCGGTGAGATGGAGCTTCGTTCTGGCGTCGAAATAGACGGGACGCTGCTTGTTTCCCTTGCCTGTAACCAAGCATTCCCGCTCCTGAAGATTTACGTCGGCTATGTTCAAACCGACCAATTCGCCCACTCGCATGCCTGTGGATGCGAGAATGTCCACGATGGCAAGATCCCGCAAGGTGCCGCATCGGTCCCGCAGAGTTTCCAGGTTTTCGTCGCTCAGGACTTCCTTAGCCATTACGGCGGTCTTCACACGGTGGATGCGTCTTACGGGGCTTTTGACGATATAATCCTCGTCTTCAAGCCACGCGAAGAAGCTTGACATGATACGCCGAATGTTGTCGATGGTGACCTTGCCCGCATGACGTTCGTTCTCGTATCTGTTGAGGTACTCGCGCAAGTCATCGCTGTTTATCCGCGTGCAGGGCTTGGCAAGGGCCTGGGTCATGTGCTGGAGCGTGCTCTCATAGTAAGCGATGGTTTTCGGCGAGCAGCCTTCGACCTCTTTTGCCGTGAGGAATAGCGTTAGCAGATTCTGCGGCGCTGATGTTTCCTGAGCTGGCAGTAACGTGACTCTGAGTACTTCGGCCAAATGTTTGAGCTGCGACGGATCGAGCATGTTCTGCATCTGTGACAGAACATTATTAATGATGGTTTCCATAGGTGTTCCTTCCAATAACGGTTAGGAACATTGTGCCCGCGCACCAGCAAATGATTATTTGTTAGCTGCGTGAGGTCAACCTTCGAAACGTCGATTTCGCCGGACATGAGCTTGGGAAGGAGCGTATCGCGCAGTGCTTGGAGCTTTACTGTCTCTGAATCGTTATCAGATCTTTGCTTTATTGCGGAATCTAATAGGATCAAATCTTTCGTACTGCATGAACTGGCAACCTTGAACTCCATCATTTGTTTTTTGTCACCACGGGGCATCTTTGTTCCCTTCGCGCCTTGCATGACGTAGTCAAAGAATGAATCTTGCCGTAGGCATGCATGCAGATATGGCGCGTTGCTGGGATCATTCGCTCTAAAAACGATGACATCACCCGAACATGTACCTTCAAACGGGGCATACCATATTTTTTTAAAATAGGGCCGGATATTAGAAATCAGAGTGTCGCCGGCTTTATACCGTGTAATCTTGCCCGCTGTTGGGAGCGAAGACGCCAGTTGCCGTCCTCCCTTGTTCTGCATTAGTGACTCAGTCGAAACATAAGTCTCATGATTCGCGTTGCCATAATCGATGCGATCAGTAACCTGATAGCAAATATCTCGAAGACATGAATTTCTGTCATTACAGTATTTACCGGCAATCGTTTCACACAAGTCGGCTAAATAATCATTTATCAGGCTGTGGGTCTTTTTGTAGCGTTTGTTGTCCGTCCGGATTGGCCTCTGAATTTCATGAGTGGTTCCGTGAACATTTTTTCTTTGGTTACGGTCACCTATGCAAAGCAGATTTGGGATGGGAGGATCTGCCCTAAAGATACCAAGGAAGAAGAATCCTGCAGGCTAGTTGTGACTGTAATCGAGGTGGGGAGCAAGAACTGATGAGGCCGGATTTTCGAAGAAGTGAATTAAATGAGGGACAGGTCGAAATGAAAGTGGACGATGATGCGCATTCAATCGTGCCTGGATCAACGTCAGCGTATGTCCAAAAGAACTCCGTGACGACATCTGGGTCATCGGACAATTTATTGCAACAATTGTTGCGGTTGGTAACTGTTCAGGGCTGTTTATTGGCGTTATGTACTTTGCGTCGATATTCATCGAGTCCGGACGATCGACATGACGCCGATTAGCGTAGTCCAGGAAAGATTGTCGATGAATAAACTGCTGGTTCGATGGACATTGGAAACCATATTCGATGTTCATCGAACCGGCAGTTTCTATTTACTTTCAGTGCTTGACCGACAGTGTTTGCTGCAAGGTATGTGAGTCGTGCGGAGGCACGATGACCGCGCAGTCGCGATTGTTGACGGCTTCCACGCACACGAAGCCACGCCATTCGCCGTCGCTCAAATCTCCGATGGCATTGCCGGCTTGCTCTCCCGGATTCCATACCACGGTCTGCGCTGCGCCCTGCTTGGAGACAATGATGGTGCGCTGCAACACGGGTTCGCGCAGCTCAAGCGTATCCGCCGAATAGTAGATGCGGTCAACCATGCCTTGGAAGGTCACAGGTTCATTACCTTGGTTGCAACGGGGATCGCCGTCCAATACGGTATCGAGATAATCGGTGCCCTCCAGCCCGCACACCTGCGACTGTTCGGCGTCTCCAACCTGCAGATACGTATGCAGTGCCTCTTCGTAAGACAATGGCTCGTCTCCATCGTTATATACGGTAAGCGACATCGTCAACTCACAGCCGACTTCAATGGTGTAAACGGCATGAAATTGAGGATTCGGTCCAGAAACAAACTGGGAAAGTATATCTGCGTTGATCTCGCTGGAATCCAATGTATAGCGCAACAAGGCATCGGAAGAACCTTCCTTGTCATAATGCCAGAAGCTATTGCGGGCAAAACCATGCTTGGGCTTCTTCGAAGCCACATGCCCGCCTTCGAAACCGGAATTGAACCAAGGGAAAATAATCGGAACACCGCCGCGGATGGCAGTTCCTTCCTTAAGATGAATCGCCTTTGGCCGCCAAACCACAGCCTGTTCGCCGGCAGGTGCCCAGGAAAGCACATGCGCACCGTAATCGCTGACTGATGCCGTTGCGTCTTCGTTGACAATATCTCTGATAGTGAAAGTGCTACTCATACGACCAGTATAAACAAGACGACGTTGAAGCGGGATTGTGGAAAGAAGGACTTTGCAGGATTGCGGAATTTCTAGGATTTTTCGGCTTTGCACGTGAAGGAAAAAGAGGATTGCGGCAACACGCGCTTGTAGGCTTCTGCTAGTATCATCCATGAAAGTACAAGGAAGATAGCCGGTTCGTTCCAACTTGCGTGATGGAGGGTGAATCAAGGCTGTGAAAAGCTGAAGATTTCCAGAATCCGAACGATTGCAAGTAACGGCATCGAATCAGTCCAGGACCAGGTTGGGGTTTGTGAGACCGGCTTTGGGTGTGACAGTGGAAAGAGACCGACATGTCTGCAGAAAAGACCACGGAACCGGACGAAGTGCTCACCGACGATGAACTTCAGGCTGCCGCAGCGCCTGAGCAGTCCATCGAGGAAGATGACAAACCTCGCAAGCGTACCGTCGTCGTGGCCGAAGACGAATCCGTGAACCGTATGGATTTGGTTGCCATGCTGGAAGATAGTGGCTACGAGGTTGTGGGCGAAGCCGCTAACGGTGAGGAAGCAGTCGAATTGACCCGCAAGTTCCGTCCAAGCGTGGTATGCATGGACGTCAAGATGCCTCGTATGGATGGCATCGAAGCGGCGGGCATCATCTGTGATGAGAATATCGCTCCGGTCGTTATGCTTACGGCATTCTCCCAGTCCGATCTGGTCAAGAAGGCCACGGGTGCAGGTGCCATGGCATACGTCACCAAGCCGTATGAGGAATCCAAGCTGCTTCCGGCTCTGGAAGTGGCCATGGGCCGTTTCGCCGAAATCAACGATCTGCTCGACAACGTGGAGCGCAGCGAATCCAAGCTGCACGAAACCGAAGAGCAGCTGAAGAAGGCGGAAGAGCAGCTGAAGAAGGCTGAGGAAACCCTCGAGGAACGTAAGCTTGTCGACCGTGCCAAGGGCCTGCTGATGGATAAGGCTGACTTCTCCGAGCAGGGCGCGTTCCGTTGGATTCAGAAGACCTCCATGGACCAGCGCATCCCGAAGAAGCGTCTGGCTATGGCCATCATCGCCAAGTACGGTGATCAGAAGTCGGAAGCAGAGGATGAGCGCTAACACAGCAACTGTGGAAGGCACTACGCGCGGGACGCTATTGGTCGTTGACGGCCATTCCTTGGCGTTCCGCGCTTTTTTTGCCTTGCCCGTAGAGAATTTCAGTACATCCGCAGGTCAGGCGACCAACGCCGTCTGGGGCTTCGCCACCATGCTGTCGCAGGTGATCGACGCGGAACATCCGGATCATCTTGCCGTCGCTTTCGATGTCAAAGGCGGTACCTTCCGCAATACGATGCTGCCGCAGTACAAAGGCACGCGAGATGCGGCTCCAGAAGATCTATTGACCCAGCTGCCGTTGATTCAACGGATGCTGACGGCCCTTGGCGTCACATTCATCGAAAAACCTGGATACGAGGGCGATGATGTGATCGGCACGTTGGCAAGCATGGGAGACAAAGCAGGCTATCGCACGCTGGTGCTATCCGGCGATCGTGATGCGTTCCAGCTCATCAACGACAACATCACAGTGTTGTATCCGGGGCATCATTTCAAAGATTTGAAGCATATGACTCCCGACGCGGTGGTGGAGAAATACCACGTCACGCCGGAGCAATATCCGGATCTTGCTGCGCTTCGTGGCGAAACCGCCGACAACATCCCCGGCGTTCCCGGCGTGGGCGATGGATTCGCGGCCAAATGGATCAACCTGTATGGCGGACTTGACCAGATCATTGAGCATGCCGACGAAATCGGCGGCAAAAAAGGCGAGGCGTTGCGGGCCAATATCGATCAGGTCAAACTGAATCGTTCCGTGAATGCCTTGGTGCGTGACCTTGACCTTGGCGTGTCCATCGAGGATTTGACTTTCGGCCAGGTGGACGCCAACCAGCTCAACGAACTGTTCACCAGACTTGAGTTCGGCATACGCACCAAAAACCGTGTGCTGAGAACATTCAATGCGGGGAAGCCCACCAACGATCCCGTGCAGCAAGACGAGTCCGGCAAGCTTGAAATACCTCAGTATGAAACGGTTGATTCGCCGGAAGCATTGGAAGTATGGGTACGAGACAATCTGCCAATGCCGAACGGGCATCTGCATGACGAACGTGAAATCGCGCCGAAGACGACTCCCTCCGGCTTCGCCATTGATCATACGAAGCAGTGTGCGCAGTCCGTGGCGCATTCGTGGGTGTTGCAGGTGGAAGGCGAAAGCAAGCCGGGGAACGCGGCCTATGCGTCTCTGATGATCGCTGCACATGATAAAGCGATTCGTATCAATCGTGTTGACCGTGACATGGCGTCCCAGCTGCAAACGGTACTTGACGAACACCACCAATCCATGGTGGTGCATGGCTATAAGGAACAGTCCCATCTGTTGGGAAGCACCGGCGTGAAACTGCCGGAACCGTTGTTCGATACCAAACTTGCCGGATATCTGGTCCATCCCGATTTCCATGCAGACACGCTGGAACAGGCGGCGGCGCATTTCCTTGACCTGCATATCGAGGAACAGTCCGAGGGCGCGACGCAAGGCACGCTTGATTTCGACGAGCCGGACGATAGTGCGCAGCGGAACGACAACCAGCTTCCGCGCCATACTGCGATTGTTGGTTTGCTGGCGCGTAAACTGGCGGATTCATTGGATCAGCGTGAGCAGTTCTCATTGCTTGAATCTGTGGAGATTCCAGTATCCCGTGTGCTGTATGGCATGGAGCATGCCGGTGCGCAAGTCGATATGAACAGGCTGATGAGCATGCGCGAACAGCTTGCCGCCGACGCGAATTACGCGCAGGAAACGGCATGGCAGTATGCGGGCGAGCGCGTGAATCTGCAAAGTCCTAAGCAGTTGCAGAAGATTCTGTTTGAGGATATGGGCTTGAAGCCTACGAAGAAGACTAAGACTGGTTCGTATACTACGAATGCGGCTGCTTTGCAGGTGTTGCGTGATCGTTCGTATGGTAATGATAGGGCTTGTCAGTTTCTTGATGCGTTGTTGTTGCATCGTGAGAAGAATAAGCTTAAGCAGATTGTGCAGACGTTGATTGATGCGACGAACAGGTCTGATGGTCGTATTCATACGACGTTTGAGCAGACTGTGGCTGCGACTGGTCGGTTGAGTTCGGTTGATCCGAATTTGCAGAATATTCCGAATCGTGATCCTGCTGGTCGTGAGATTCGTTCGGCTTTTGTGCCCGGTGAGGGTTTTGAGTCGTTGTTGAGTTCGGATTATTCTCAGGTTGAGTTGCGTATTATGGCTGATCTTTCTGGTGATGAGGCGTTGATTGAGGCGTTCCGTTCCGGTAGGGATTTTCATAAGTATGTGGCGAGTTTGGTGTATGGCGTTCCTGTGGATGAGATTACGTCTGATCAGCGCAGTCATGTTAAGGCGATGAGCTATGGCTTGGCATATGGGCTGAGCACGTATGGGCTTTCGCAGCAGCTTGGCATTAAGCCGGGTGAGGCCGAGTCATTGAAGCGGCAGTATTTTGCGACGTTCGGCAAGGTCCATGAGTATTTGGAGTCGTTGGTTTCTTCGGCTCGTGAAAAGGGATATACGGAGACGATTTATGGTCGTCGTAGGTATTTTCCGGGCTTGAAGTCGCCGAATCGTGCGGTGCGTGATGCTGCGGAGCGTGCCGCGTTGAATGCGCCTATTCAGGGTTCTGCTGCGGATATTATGAAGATCGCTATGATTCGTGCTGATGATGCGTTGCATGAGGCTGGTCTTGCCAGTCGGATTATTTTGCAGATTCATGATGAACTTGTGGTGGAGGTTGCGCCGGGTGAGGCGGAGCGTGTCACTGCGTTGGTGAAGGATGCCATGGAGCATGCGGTCGATATGGCGGTTCCGTTGGATGTTTCCACGGGTATTGGTTCGGATTGGCAGCTTGCCGCGCACTGATACGGTACTGGGTTTCGTGTGTGTTGCGGATGTGCGTGGTCGAGCAATGGCATAAGGAGGAATGATGGCAACGCTGAAGCAGGTTGTGGATGTGCTGGAAACGTTGTATCCGCTTCGCTATGCGGAGCAGTGGGATGAGCCTGGTCTTATCGTGGGTGATTTGCGTCAGCCTGTGCGCGGTATCGCTTTTGCGGCTGATCCCTCTATGGCGGTGGTTGATCAGGCGATTGCCGGTGGTGTTGATTTGCTGGTTTGCCATCATCCGTTGTTCTTCCGTTCCGTTCATGCGGTGTCGGGATTGGGTTTCCGTGGTGAGATTGTGCGTAAGCTCAATCTTGCCGGATGTGCGTTGTGGGTGGGGCATACGAATGCCGATGCGGCGTATCGTGGCGTCGGCATGGCTGCGGCTGACATGTTCGGTTTGGTGGATCAGCGTCCGCTGGTGCCCATCGATGATCCGGATGCCGAGCATCCGGTCGGTTTGGGGCGTGTGGGGCGTCTTGCCGAACCTGTGGCGTTGCGTGATTTCGCCAGTCGAGTAGCTGGCGCGCTGCCGTACACCGAGCTTGGCGTGCAGGTTTGCGGCGATCTGGACGTTCCGGTCAGCACGGTGGCGGTGCTTCCGGGTTCCGGTGATTCCTTGTTCGATGAGGTGCGTGCGGCCGGTGCCGACGTGTATGTGACCAGTGATCTGCGGCATCATCCGGTGACGGACGCCATAGAGCAGGCCCGCTATGAGGCTTCCATGCGTGCTTCCGGCGTTGCCATGGGCCATGGTGACGGGCGTGTGCGTCCGGCGTTCGTCAACACTCCGCACAGCGCTATCGAATCCATGTGGTTCCAGTATGCGATGGAAGACGTTCCCCATGCGGTTGCGGAAGCGACCGGCGACATTCCTGCCGTGCGTTGGATTTCCATGAATACCGATCCATGGAATATGGTATTTCCTTCGAGCGGGCAGGAACGGTGACGCGTCATGTGTGACGAGGCGGTAGACGGAACCCAGGTGGACGTATTGCTGGATGAATCCAGCGATGGCGTGGACATGTCCGGTATGGTCACGGTGCTTGACAGCAGGCACGTGTATCAGGGTGCGATTTTCGGCGTCGACGACCTGCGGATCGCATTGCCGATGCGTGACGGAGGGCAAACGGTGATTCGCCGTCAGGTGATGCGTCACGCGCCTTGCGTGGTCATGCTGGTGCATGATTGCGCGAACGACCGGTATCTGATCGAACGGGAATACCGTATCGGCTGCGACGCCTTCGCCTACGGTCTGCCGGCTGGACTCATCGACGGGGGAGAGGACGTGGAGGAGGCCGCGCTGCGGGAGCTTCGTGAGGAAACCGGTGTGGAGCCCGCCGGGCGTGACGGTGTCGAATTCGACCATGTGGGGCAGTTTTACTCGTCCGAAGGCATGACCGACGAGCTTGCCAACATCATGGTGCTTCACCTGCATGCATGGCATCCCGTCGAACGTCATTTCGACGGCGATGAGCACGTCGAATCGGCGTGGGTCTCCTGGCAGCGGCTGCGCGGCACCCGTATTACGGCCTCCAATTCCATGATCGCTATTCTTCACGAGCAAATTCGACGAAACCGGCAAAATACAGGCAAGAGTTCTTTCGAATCGTAAAAATAATCGCCGAACAACACGAAATTGCGATTTGGGGGCTGAAACGTGAGATACTTGAATCATGCAAATCAGACCCGGATCGATGTATCCACTCGGCGCAAGCTATGACGGCGCCGGCGTGAATTTTGCCCTCTTTTCCCAAGTGGCACAAAAAGTCGAGCTTTGCCTTTTCGATGAGGAAGACAACGAAACTCGAATCGAAATGACCGAGCAGAACTCTTATGTCTGGCACAACTATCTGCCCGGAATCCAACCGGGGCAACGTTACGGCTATCGCGTGTACGGTCCATACGACCCGACGCAAGGCCTGCGCTGCAACCCGAACAAATTGCTGCTTGACCCCTACGCTAAAGCCATCGAAGGCAACATCGACGGCGATGAGAGCCTCTACTCGTACTGGTTCAGAAGCCCCGATGACGTTACCAGCATGAACACGCTCGACTCGGCCGCCCATACCATGAAAGCGGCCGTGGTGAACCCCTATTTCGACTGGGGCAACGACCAGCATCCGAACATCTCATATCACGATTCCGTGATTTACGAAGCCCACGTACGCGGCATGACCAACCTCAACATGGACGTGCCGCCGGACATTCGCGGAACCTATGCGGGTCTGGCGTACCCCTCGGTAATCGAATACCTGAAGAAGCTGGGCGTCACGGCCATCGAGCTCATGCCCATCCACCAGTTCGTCAATGACAGCTTCCTTCAGGAAAAAGGCCTGAGCAACTACTGGGGATACAACACCATCGGCTTCTTCGCCCCGCACAACGCGTATTCCAGCTCCGGACAGCGCGGCGAACAGGTCAACGAATTCAAATCCATGGTCAAGGCATACCATCATGCCGGCATGGAAGTCATCCTCGACGTGGTGTACAACCACACCGCCGAAGGCAACAACCGTGGACCAACCCTCAGCTTCAAGGGCATCGACAACGGCGCCTACTACCGTCTGGTCGACAACGACCGCAGACACTACTTCGACACCACAGGCACCGGCAACTCGCTGCTGATGCGCTCGCCGCACGCCCTGCAGCTCATCACCGACAGCCTGCGCTACTGGGTCACCGAAATGCACGTCGACGGATTCCGATTCGATCTTGCCGCCACATTGGCCCGTCAGTTCCAGGAAGTCGACAAACTGTCGGCCTTCTTCGACATCGTCGAACAGGATCCGGTGATCTCCCGCGTCAAGCTGATCGCGGAACCGTGGGATCTCGGCTCTGGCGGCTATCAGGTGGGCGGCTTCCCGTCCAGCTGGTCCGAATGGAACGGCCGCTACCGCGATTGCGTGCGCGACTTCTGGCGCTCGCAGCCGTCCACGTTGCCGGAATTCGCCAGCCGATTCATGGGCAGTTCCGACCTGTATCAGGTCAATGGCCGCCGACCGGTCGCATCCGTGAACTTCATCACCGCGCACGACGGCTTCACCATGAACGATCTGGTGAGCTACAACGAGAAGCATAATGAGGCCAACGGCGAAGGCAACAGGGACGGTGAAAGCAACAACCGTTCTTGGAACTGCGGTGTCGAAGGTCCTACGACCATCAAGGATGTTAACGAGCTTCGTCAACAGCAGATGCGCAACATGTTCGCCACGTTGCTGCTCAGCCAAGGCATTCCGATGATCTGCGGCGGCGACGAAGTGGCGCGCACCCAGCAGGGCAACAACAACGCCTACTGCCAGGACAATGCGATCTCCTGGACGAACTGGGATCTGGACGAGGATCAAAAGGACCTGCTCGAATTCGTATCGAAGCTGATCCATTTGAGGCTTGAGCATCCTGTGCTGCATCGCCGCCGCTTCTTCTCCGGTCGCGAGCAGGGAGACGACAGCACTGCGATTCCGCAGGTCGAATGGATGGATCATACCGGCTCCATTATGGATATGGACGACTGGTCAAACACACACGCCTTCACTGTGATGATCTATCTGAACGGTTCCGATATTCCGGAAACCGACTGGTACGGCAATCAGATGGTCGACAATGATTTCATTCTGATTTTCAACGCGCATTACGAGCCGATCATGTTCACCCTGCCCGATGAGCAATATGGCAAGAAATGGCGCTTAATTGTCGACACGCATAATCCAAAGGGGCCAGAACTCAATTATGAGGCCGGTTTTGCGATTACTGCGCAATCAAGAAGCTTCCTGCTGTTGATGAGCGACAAGAAGCCGTCCAACAAGCACTACAACTTCTGACGGCGCACTCGCGTTATGCCGTCAGAATCTAGTGGGGTGGAGTCGTCGCCAATGCGATGGCTCCACCCCACTGGTATGTATATGTTGAAATCCGGCGGTTGCCGGTCAGCCTTGCATCAGACTTGTGCGGCGAGCCTCGAAACTGTGTCGGGAACAGTTTCGCTGACTTCCGCAAGATCCTCGACGGAGCGTGGTCTCTCAGATTGCGCCAGTATCAGCTGCGTCTGCACGCGATCCGCTTCGATGGCGGCGATTTGACGCGAGAAAATGATGAACCAGCCAAGGAACATCATGCCGGCCAACGCCTCCACATTCGTCAGCGTGTTATGCCCGCTCAGCCATTGGAATCCGGCATAAGCCCCAATCGCAATCGCAAGATCGGAAACCACGTATACGACCTTTGAGAGTTGCGGGGCAAGCCAAGGCAGGGCAATCATCAGCACGCTCATCAAACATGGTAGGCCGCGGGCGAACACGTTGTGCAAAATCGGATGCGGCGTGTAACGGAACATGCCGATACCTACGAAAGCGATGCCGGCCAACGTCAACATGATTGACAGCAGCAGAATCCTCGTACGAAAATGCTTCGGCGTCTCATTGATGGCATTGGAATCCAGATACTGCAATTGCAGACGATACGTGGTGATGAGCTCGGAAACGGCGAAATAGCTGATGATCACAATGCAGATGCCCGCGAGCGTCAGCGTCGAATTGAACATACGCGCGGCGAACGTCGTACGGTCGCCCAATTGAGAGAAATTATTGTTGTACCAGTACGGATCGTCGGACGTCAATCCTGCGATACTCACGCCAGACACCACGAAAAACGGCAGTAGGGAAGCGATCGTTTTGGCATTCATAAGTTCCGCCTGCACGAAAGTGATATAGCCTACAACGCCTGCGATGGCCGCGCATAGGATCGGCAGATAGCCTTTCAGCGTGCGGATGCCCATCATGTTGTTGACGATGGACAACATCATGAACGATGTGACGAAAATGGTCGAAGCATACACCATGGAAAGCGCGAGGATCTCGAAAATACGACGGACCGGAATAGCCCAACCATGTTTGAGTGTCAGCGAACGTGATTTTCGTGCGTAACCCAAACTGAATGAAACGACTCCGCATCCTGCCACGATTCCCGCGCAGACGGTGAACAGACGCTGCGTGACACGCCAGATGGCCGGGGCGAACTGCATGTATGCGTTCATGACGAACCAGGCGATAACGGCGCATGTCACAAAGGAGATGATGCCTGACGATTCGGCCTGCTGGTGACGTCCCATGCCACTCTCCCTTCCGAAATGCTATTGTAAGCCTGTCGTTGTCCAACCATACGCTATAATAGAAACTCGTGTTCACTTGATGCGATTCCGTGAGGCGGATTCGCGGGGTGTGGACGTGAACGGGCTGTAGCGCAGTTTGGTAGCGCGTCTGCTTTGGGAGCAGAATGTCGCAGGTTCAAATCCTGTCAGCCCGACCGGAAGCCTTGGAAACATTACGTTTCCAAGGCTTTATTTTTTCTTGGCCGTAGGCTATCGACACGATTCGACACGATGACCGCGCAACCTCCGCGTCTAGACGGTCTTCAACTGTTCAGCGCGCAGCTCGCCAATCGCGTCCGCCACATCGTCCAATCGTTCCGGCCAGAGAGCCGTGTATGTGTTCAGCGTGATGCTGGGTGAGGAGTGGCCGAGCTGCATCTGTAGGGTCTTCACATCCGCGCCTTGAGCAATCGCAAAGCTCGCATAGCTATGCCTCAAACTATGGATGGTCACGCCCTCGTCCTCCATGCCGGCCAGTCGGACGGCCTTTCGCCAGACACGCGTCCGCCACGTGTTCGTCCACAGGTTCCCGCCTCTTGCCGCGCGGAACAGCCAGTCGTCGTCGCCCATGCCCTCCATCTGCCGTTCGATGGACGGTATAAGGAATCTGGGTATGGCGATGCTGCGCGGTTTGCCGTTCTTCGGCGTGCCCAGCACAAGCCTGCCTTTGCCGTCGTCGGTCCAAGTGCGGCGGATGCGCGCCCTGCGTGATTCCACATCCACGTCGCCGCATTTGAGTGCCAGCGTCTCGCCAATGCGGGCACCGGTGTATGCCTGCCAGCGGACGATCAGCCCGTCTACCGGCCGTCCTGCCCGTTCGGCCATGCCGGCCAGCAACTCCACCTCCTCGACGGTAAGGAACACCATGTCGTCATCGGATTGCGTGATGCGCGGCACGGTGACCTTTTCAATGGGGTTCTCTCCGATCCAGCCGTGCTCCAAAGCGAATTCCATGACACCGCCCATGACGACCTTGACGATGTTGCGGATGCTGCGTGGACTCAATGGCTTCGATTCGCGATCGTCCTGCAGTTCGGCGGGATACCCGCCTTCGGTGAGCTGCGTGACCCACTGTTGCAGTTCGTCGCGTTGGATTTCCCTCAGTGTGCGATCGCCCCACTTGGGGTTGATATAAACGCGCAATTCGCGGCGGTATCTGCCCAAAGTGCCCTGTTTGATATCCATCTTGCCGTCCGTCCATTCGGAGGCAACGTCCCGGAAGATGCGTAGTTCCTGCTGCGGGTCGCGGTATTTGCCGCGTCTGATGTCGTCCTCGATGGCCGCTGCGTATTCCTCAGCGTCACGGAGCTTGGCGAAGTTCCGTGATTTCTGGACGCGTTTGCCGTCTCGAAGCGTGTACCAGCGGCATCTCCACCGTGAGCCTTGGCCGTACAGCGCGGACCGCCATTTGCCGGGCACATTGGCTTTCATCGGATCCTTCGCATTGGCCAGCGACTGTTTCGCGGCCCTGCTGGGCGGGTTGCCGTCCTCGTCGTTTTTGAGCCATCTGTCGTCTACGAACGCTCTGGCCATGGTTGTCTCTTTCCGAGGATCCGCGCTACACTGTGCGTGGAACCTCATTTTGGTGAAAACGGAAATGCTGATTGTTGGTTCCTTGGGTTCCGTCCGACTGTGTTCGGGCGGGACCCTTTTTTGTTTCCCGTCGCGGTATGTGGACGCTGAGCTTCTTTTATTGCACGCACACGCCGGAATCGTACAACAGCTGCCGATAGTCCGACAGTACTTGGATGGTGACGCCCAATTCCACGGCCATCATCCACGTATTGCCTTCGTATATCTGCTCCACCATGCCATAGTCCACGGGACTGATCAACGCCAGCGCGGTCTCCCTGCGACACCGGCGCTCGCACTTCAACCCGTATTGGCTACCACAGCCTGGATCGTGGTGTTTCGCGTGGATGAGCTCATGGCACAGCGTGCAACGGCGCTGGCGCTGGTTGAGCCAGTCGGCCAGCAGAATGAGTTTGTGTCGATCGTCGTATAGGCCGCATATGTCACGGGGAAGGTCGCGTGACATGACTGACAGACCCATGGATTCCGCGTTCCGGTGAAGCTCCGCGATGGTCTTGTTATCCACATTCCTCTCTTCCGAAAGTATTGTTTTTCGAGAAGTACTTTTTTGCTGTTTGTCAAGTTCTGCTTGACAGTTGGAGTGTCGTATGTGATGCTTGAATCAGCTCATCTACCGAGTTGTAGAAGGAGTCTCCAGGGTCGCTGCGGCGGCCCTTGCTTTTTATTGAACGCAATTCCCGTTCAAACTTGACTGATCATATTCTTTCAGAAGTTTGTTGAAGCTATGATCATGGTCGACGTAGTAGGCGGTGACCAACATGCAGTAGCCTCTGTCCTTATGTGGTTCCAGCACGACTAGATACCGTTCTGATTCAATGAGGATATATAACCTATCGCGGCCATGCTTATGCTTCCTCCAGATTAATGGCGCATCACATACCTCATAATGGCATTGCGGACAATCCTTTGCGTTGTCAATCGTCTTCCGTGGAAACCTGATCCGCTCACATCTACGCAGATCGACATTCCTCTCGCCGGTTGTGTAGTCTTCGACGCTGGTGATGTGGAAAAACCCAGCCCATTTTCCGTCGGTCTCCTCTTTCTGGCGGCGTACGGAAACTCTGAGGCCGTCGAATGATGGATGTGAATCTATGAAGTCATGTCTGAAGATTGCATAAATCCTATCCTCATATACGGCAAAGTCTTCTATCGGGGATTTGGTTACGAGCTCCGGTGTCCAATGCGGTGTCATGCGTTCCGTCCTTCCCAGACGAAGATGTTGAACTTTCGCGTGCCCAGGGTTGTTGACTGGGTGAGTCGGAGCTTTGATTTCATGCGTATGTAGTCGATGATTTCAGCTTTCGCGCCCGATGGTTGGGGGATGGTCGTCCGGTTCGCCCTGCAGACGGCCCCGTTGATCACATCGGTGATCTGCATCATCTGCACTTCGTCCGAACGGATCGGCTGCACTTTCTTGATGCACTCGTGGTTGAAGTCGTAATGGCTGTTCGCCAGCACTTCCTCAAGTTTCTCGGTACGTTGCGCGGAATGCGTGTCCTTGATGTCCACGTACACGTTGTAGGTGTTCGTGGAGTCGAACAGCCTGTTCAGCATGGTGAAATACATCTTGTAATACCAGTCGTTGTGCGACTGTGACCATGCCTCATGGTTCAGGCGCGTCTTCTTGGCCACCAGAACGCGGAACCTCATGTCGTCATCCAGGAAGAAGCAGTTCAGCAGGTCCTTGTAAAGGTCGATTTTCGGCATGCTGGCCTTCGTCCACTTCACTTCCGTACGTGCCTTGACGCCGTAACGTGCCTTGATCTGGAGGATGTTTTCCGTGATCTCCTGCTTTTTATCCTTGGGGATGATGAGGGCTCCAAGGACCATGACATCGCTGTCGTCATGTTCCAGATGGCAGCTCTCGTCACAATACAGGTTGTATTCAGTCATTCGTGTTCCTTTCAATCCATCAATCGTCAGGCGTCTCGGCTTCGAGGCGTGCGTTCGGATCCGTGTTTGCGGCCACGTCATAGTCTTCGGGGTGCGCGGCGATACGGCCGATGAGATCATCGGTGATCTGGGATTCGCGCTCGCGGGCCTCGTGGGCTCGTGCGGCATCGCTGCCCAGGGCGCGGGTGAATAGCTCTTTCAGTGTCATCCCGCATACATTGGCAATGCGCTCGCAGTCCGAAATTGTTAGTGGTGCGTCAAAACGAGCTCGAACAAACCAATAATTGCGGCTGAACCCACATTCCGCTGCGAATTCAGTTGCAGTTATGCCGCTCTTGACTTGTAGTGATTTGCAATACTGCATGATGCTCCGCGCACCAGCGGTCACATCGTTATTGGCTCTTGTTCCCATAGTCCAAAGATACCCAATTGTGTACTTTCTGTAAAGTATTCAAATGAATACCCATCTGGTAGTATTCATTTGAATACAGTTTGTAACTGTCAGCAAAGAGCAGCAAGAAAGGAGGTCTGGTGACAAGCGAAGCGGAACTTATGAGAGACAACCTTCGCGGAGAGATGGCTCGCAGGCACAAAACACAAGAAGATATCGCGAAAGCGATTGGATGTGGACGGCCGCTTGTGAACCGAAAACTCAATGGAGAAAAAGACTTCACGCTGGGCGATATGGAAAACATCGCTGCAATGCTCGACATGACTTTTCTGCAGCTGCTAACGCTGCTTCTCCAGCCAATCGACAACATCAAGCAGATCAGACCATGAGCGTCAGGCGCTCGCCGAAGCATGAATCGAAAGGAGAATCCGAAATGAGGAAGATGAAGAGATCCGATGTCCGCGAGTGGATTCCAGGTGAACCGCTTGAACGGGTCGACTTCGGCAATGGTTGCACGGGGATGAACAAGAGCCTTCCGAAAGAGCCGGGGAACGCTGGCGATTTCAAGCGTCTCATCTGGAAATGCCGCGCCATCGAAGCGGACGGAGGGCCATGCCTTGATGTGCTTCCATCCGAATACTGGATTGACGACGTGAAGCAGGGCGACTATTTCGATGTGGTCGCCGACGAATCAAGTTACGGCCCATGCAGCTTCGGTGATGCGTGGTTTTATCTCGCTGGCGTTGATGCGGGATGGCATCTCGCCCGCAGGAAGCGTCATTCCGGTTTGTGTGCGACCTTGCGTGGCATATTCGATTCGTTGACTCATCGCCACGAGAACGCGACTGATGCAGAACCGTTGGTTACGGCCTCGAAGCCCTCTCGCGAATCTGCCGAACACTCTTCGAGCTGCGGTTCCACGCCTCCTTCTTTATCTCGGTCAGAGATACACGAATCTTATGACTGCGCGACATGTGGGACGACCGCCACTCAATCTCGAAATCATCGGGAAGTAGCAGCACCGCATTCTCGCCGGTGAAGCCGGTATGGCAGATCTGATTCGGTCTCAACCGCTTGGCCAACAGCGGCGTATAGGGGCTTGTTCCGAACGTTGCCTGAGGTGGGATTCGGACGTCATACATCGTCAGAGGTCCAACAAGCCGGAAATACACGATGCTGTTCGACGTGGAATCAAGAAAAGGCTCCAAATCGGTTTGGGACAAATCGTCCCTACGGCGAATGGAGTGGATTTGAAACTGCTGCAGAACGTTCCACGCCAAAGACGCCCCGGCGATGATGGTCGAAGCCCAGCCTGCCGGATCCTCAAGAAAACTATTCACAAACTCGATTCTAGGGAGAATCCAATGAACAATGAAATCCAGAAGTTCGATTTCAAGGGCGCCCCATTGCGTACCCTGACCGATAAGGCGGGGGAGCCCTGGTTCGTCGCCAAGGACGTATGCGACATCCTCGGGACAGATACAAGGGACTTACACAAGATTCTTGAGTCTGATGAAATCACCAATGTGGATAGTATCCACATTGCTCAGAATGGCGGTAAAGCTCCGCTCATCATCTCCGAGCCTGGTCTTTACCGTCTTGTGATGAAGTCTCGGAAGCCGGAGGCCAAGGAGTTCCAGCGTTGGGTGACGCATGAGGTGCTGCCGTCCATCCGCAAGCACGGCGGCTATATGGCCGGCCAGGAACGGATGACACCGGAACAGATGGCGTTGGCCAGCATGCGATGGCTGCAATCCAAGGTCGACGAACAAGCCAAACAGCTCAAAGCCCAGGAAGGCAAGGTCCTGTTCGCCAACGCGGTCGAAACCGCGAGGACGTCCATCCTTGTGGGCGATTTCGCGAAGATCCTGAAAAGCAACGGCATCGACATCGGCCCACGGCGCCTGTTCGCCTGGCTCCGCGAGCATGGATGGCTCATCAAGGCCAAGGGCTCCAGTTGGAACATGCCCACACAGAAGGCGATGGACCTTCACCTGTTCGAGGTCAAGGAGACGACCATCAGCCACTCGGACGGGCACACCACGATCAACAAGACGCCGAAGATGACCGGCAAGGGACAGATGTATTTCGCCAGACTGTTCCTCTCGAAACCGACGCAGGAAGCGGGTGCGTGATGGGGATCGATAACTCTCTTGTGCCGTGCCGCGTCGACAAGCCGAATCCGTTCGAGGCACTGTTCGCGCTGATCTACATGGGTGTCGGAGCGGTCTGCCTGATTGTCGGCCTCCGCCGGATGGAACGTTGGGAGATCCTTTTCGGATTCGCGATGCTGATGGTCGCCTCGCAGGCATCCAACAGGTTTCTCGCACGCAAGCGGCTCTACGAGGACTGCTTGGTGTTCTGCAAGCCGTCGGAAGTCACCCAGGAAGCTGAAGGAAAGATGCCCCGGACGCGACAAGCTGACGGGCACCCTCGGAAAGAAGCGCTGAAATGAACGGTTTCGCTATCTTGCTCTTCAGGTTCTCCCATACAGTGGGCTTCCCGGTTTGCGATTCCGCCATGTACAGCACTCCGAACAGGGCCTGCAGGGAGACCTTCAGGTCGAACTCTTTCCCGGCCGCGTATTCGTCGAGGTTGCGTCTCGCTTCGGAGATGAGGTCCAGTACGTACACTCGCAGCGATGTCGGCAGACTGTCGTCCTCTCGGACCGCCTTCAACGCCTCGTCCAGGAACTCGGAGATTGTCTTGCGTTCCTCTTCGGCGATGGAGATCGGTAGCGATGGCGATTTGTCGGCGATGATCTCCAATGCCTGCGCCTCGGCCGCATCCAGAGGGACATCCCGTTGCTGGGAAGTCGAGAAACCGACCCAGTATCCGTTTCCCGAAGAATTTGTGTACGACTCCCACAGTTTCTGCCATATCTGCGGCATGACGCTTTTCGTCGTGCCCAACCGCCTGACATTCATCTTGATCAGATTGTCCAAGCACGTTTCGGCGTCATGCATCCTGCTGAACGATGTGGATATCCCATCGTCGAATCCATCGTCCCTTTCCTCGATCTTGAAGAACTGCAGCATGTACTCGGCTGGGTTCATTGATTCTTCTCCTAACTGTTCGGCCCGCACGTCGCAAATGCGGGATGACACCGATTTTAGGAGAGGGCCGGGCGGTTCTCCTAACGCCGCCCGGCATTACACACGCAAAGGAGGCGCGTGATGGAAGACGATACGACGTTCGCTGCGCTCGCTGAGGTCCTGAAACCGATGAACACGACGAAGGACATCGCGGACCGTTGCGGCATCAAGGAGGGCACCTTGGCGTACTGGCGTGGTGCGGGAATCGGCCCGAAGTTCGTGAAGGTCGGACGGATCGTCATGTATCCGAAGGAGCCGATGATCGCCTACTTCAAGGAACACCTCTACCAGAGCACATGTGAATACGAGGGAAAGGAGTCGGCATGAAAACGATTCGCAAGGCCTGCGTGCAGGCAGTGTTCGACGAGTTCGAGACCCAGGGCGAACTGGTCCACCCATTCAAGGACGGGGATGTGGAGGCCATGCGGGCGCTCGGCCACATCGTCGGTTACGTCGACCTTGACGTCACCGGAATCGTGGACCTCATCGTCGACACGATCAACAAGGAGCTGTGACATGGGCATCAGACAGGCCGTGAGGCTGAATCCGCCGGCGCCGCCGAAGTCGTGACGCCATGACCCGCATAACGTGCTGCTCGCGTCGAGTGGCTTCTACGTCCGGGTGGACGTGGACGGATTCGCCAGACTCATCGACGGCATCCAGGAGATAACGCTGGCGGAATTCACCGCCGAGGAAAGCAAAGACATCATTCACACACTCATCAACATGATCGGAGGTGCCAGATGAGCATGTTCGCGAATGGCGCGCTGCAGATGCGCGTCCGCAAACACCAGAACGAGACCAGTGACCACCACGCCGAAGTCGAAGTCAGCTTCTTCACTACGGCCGGACGCACCGATTTCACGTTCACGAAGACGGATATCCAATTCATGCGCCGCGAATGCAATCGCATCCTCAAGGAACTGGAGGAAAACAAATGACCGACAACGACTACCGGCTCGAAGACAGACCCGAATCCCAGAAGCGGAAGGAAGGGCGTCCGAACTACGCCTTGCGCCGCATGAAATTCGCGATTGCGGTCATCGGCCTGGTCGTGAGCGTGACGCTCATGCTCACCTGGCGTGATTCGGGGAACATGGCCGGCGCGCTGCTGGTCGAGGGCGTGTATCTCGCCACCGCGTTGTGGCTGGTGGTGCGGTTCGCGTCCAGGGACGACGACTGAGGGGAGTGACCGATGAGGGAGATTCTGCCGCATTGGCATTTCAGTCCGAACGCTCCGGTCAAGGACGTCGACACGAAGAAGATGACGAGTGGTGACAGGGCGGTGGCCGGCGCGTGCCGTCGGGCGATGGAGAGCGAGGCGTGGAAGGAGCTGGTGATTCTGGAATCGGTGGGCGTGCGGTTCACCGGACTGGTGGGCCGGTTCGTGTCCGAGATCGCCATGCCGGTGTTGGAGGTGATGCCTGGTGACAGTTTCCATCAGGGCGCGAAGGCTCAGTTGTCGCACATGGTGAAGACCAGGGATGGTGGCGAGACCATCCGCATCATCAAGACTCTCGCCGTGAAAGGTAGGTTCTGATGGCTGGTGAGACGATTATCGCGGTGGTGGGCAATCTGACCGCGGATCCTGAGTTGAGGTCGACGAAGAACGGCAGGAGCGTGGCTGGTTTCACGATCGCGTCCACTCCGCGCACGTTCGACCGGCAGTCGCAGCAGTGGGTCGATGGGGATGCGTTGTTCCTGCGCTGCAGCGCGTGGGGCGATCTCGCGGAGCATTGCGCCAATAGTCTCGTGAAGGGCATGCGTGTGGTCGCCCAGGGCAGGCTGACGCAGCATTCGTGGGAGGACGAGCAGCATCAGAAGCGTTCTTCCGTGGAATTGCAGGTGGATGAGATCGGCCCTTCCTTGCGGTATGCGACGGCGCAGGTGGCCAAGTCGCAGCGGGGTACGGCTGGAGCGTATGGGAATCCGTCTTCCGCTCCGGCCGGCTATACGGGCGGGGCCGCCGCTTCCGGAGCACCGTTGCCGCCTTCCGACCCGTGGGGTTCGGCTTCGGGTTCGTCGTCTTCGTTCGGTGATTTCGGCAAGCCGGAATCCGAACCGGATTTCTAAGGAGAAATCATGAGCATGAAAGCATTGGAGTGGGCCATGTACGACGTGCCCGCCGAAATGGTCAAAGGAGCTTTGCTGCGCTCCTGCTCCTGCTTGCCGACCACGCTGACACGCAGGGCAAGGGAGCGTTCCCGAGCCAGAAGCGCATTGTGGCCCTGACCGGATACAGCCGGCGTACCATCCAGAACGGCCTGCACGATCTGGAGACGGCCGGACTGATCCGAAGGGGAGACCAGCGGATCACCGAGCATCTCGGGAAATACCGTCCGATTGTCTGGGACCTCACGATGAAGGATTTCAGGGGCGCAAAAACTACGCCTCTGGAACAGCAGCCGCAAGAGGCGCAGACCACTGCGCCCCTAAACAAGTTGGAGGGGCGCAATCAGGGGCGCAAAAAAACGTCGCTAGGGGCGCAATCAGGGGCGCAACATGACTGCGCACAGAACCTATATAAGGAAGAACCATATATAGAACCTAGAGAGAGTAACGCGCGCGCGAGAAAACAAATCCCAATACCAGCCGACTGGAAACCCACCGAAGAACACCAGGCGCTCGCCGACAGGCTTGGCATCGACTGCGACGTCGAAGCGGGGAAGTTCAAGGACAGGGCACTCGACACCGGCGCCACGTCGGCCGACTGGGACGCGAAATTCCGCATCTGGCTCATGCGCGGCCACGAACTCGGATACACCACCGGCAAAAACCAGCAATCAGCGAGGAAGTACACGTGGGCGAGCGACGAGGTGAAACGCGTCATCGGCACCGACCTCGAAGGCACCGACGACTACATGGAGCTCGCGTGCAAGGTCGCGGACCTGCTCAACCGGGGCTTGGACCCGGACATGCTGCGCCGTCAGCTCGCGAACGTGCCCGACGACGCGTGGGTCGAACAATTGTTCGGACAGGAGGCGGCGGCATGAACGCCATGACCATCGCACACATGGCCGGCGTCCTCACCTCGGCCATCCAAGCCGCCGACCGATTGGAACTCGACGCGCTCAAAGGCCCAGCGCTCGCCGATGTGGACCTTGACCGCATCCGCGATATCAAACGCGACTGCTCGACATGCATCAACCTGCTCGACCAGCTCGGAAGGGAGCGACGATGAGCGACCGGCAATTCCAGGAATCGAAACGCATCGCGCTCGCACGTCAGGGTTGGCATTGCCTTCGCTGCGGACGCAACCTGCACGACCCGACCGTCTGGCCGGGCAGGAGCGGCCACCACCGGCAGTTGCGCCGTCGGGCCGACCCGACCATGCGCGACCTGCCGTGCAACATCGTCGAACTGTGCGGGTCGGGCACGACCGGCTGTCATGGTTGGGCGCACGCGCATCCGGCGGAGGCGGAACGGTTCGGCTACATCATCCCGAGCTGGCGTGGTCCGCTCAGCGTGCCGATACGCGACTGGAACGGCGACTGGTGGTGGCTGTTGGATGACGGCACGGCGCAACGGCTCACGCAAATCGAAATCATCGAATGGCAAAGCACTTGGAAGGAAGAATCATGAGGACACAGGACAAAGACCGGAATGGGAAGCCGGAGGCGCTGCTTTGGCTCGACTTCGAAACGACCGGCACGGACAGGAATGACAGTCTGCCGTTGGAGGTCGGCATGGAATGCACCGACGTGCTGGGCGAACATTCGTATGGATCCCTGCACCGCATCATCAGACCGTACGATCTCGACCTGTTGGACATGAGTCCGATAGCGTTCTCCATGCACACGGACAATGGTCTCCTGTTCGAACTGCTGAACGGTTCCGACAGGAACGACTGCGTGGAAGCGGTCGCGAATGCCGTGGAGGAGTATCTCGACTCCCTCGCGCAACGCTTCACGCTGGTTCCGGCCGGTGCGAACGTGGACTTCGACATCGACTTCCTCAAACGTCTCGACCTTGCCCCGGACAGGTGGCTGTCCTACCGCAAGTTCGACCTGACCACGCTCCGCCGGTATTTGAGGTTCATCGACTGTCCCGAGGATCCGTACGAGGGGCATCGTGGCCCGCACAGGGTGCGCGACTGCATACGACGCGACATCAACGACTACAAGTGGTACCGCAAGCTTCTGAAGGGAGCATGGTGATGACAGCGGTCTCCATGATGCTCCTGTGCGCGGCCGTCCTGGTCGCTTGGATCGGAGACCGGCCATGACGGTCCAGACGCATATGGCGTGGCAGTACCGGAATCCCGCCGACCTGATCGGCTGTCGATGCATCGCGCTCACCGGTATGGATGTCACGTTGGACGGCCCATTGGATCTGATCCGGTTGAGTCCGGTCCACGCGGTCCTGAAATACCGGGGCATAGGACTGCACGTCATCGACTGCGACCTACGCCACCACACGAACAAAACCTCGGACGGCATCCGCGCCGTCGTCATCACGGAAGGCAAACCATGAAAAACACCACATCGCATGCCAGGAAATGGCATAGGACCAGTCCATGCCCATACTGCGGCACGAGGAAGCCAGTCATCGAACCATACGCCAGCATCATCGGAACCACGGCGCATTACGTATGGATAGCCAAATGCCGCGGATGTCCGAACGCCGTCTGGATCACCACCCCGGACGACGACATCAAAACCGCGATCCGCGGATGGAACCGATACGCCAACGGCGGATGGCGCAAACGCTAGGAGGAAACGAAATGAGAAAAACAACACGCATCACACTCGCCATCACCGTCATATGCATGGCGCTCGCAGGATGCGGAAGCGCGTCGGAGCTTTCAACGCCGGCGCATGCGGTCAGGTCCGTCGACTCGCAGTGCTCCGCCGGGGCCGACGTATTCACGGAATGCATCGTCACCCTGACCGACACGAGGAAAGTGGACTGCGTCGTCTACTCGGGCTACAAGCAGGGCGGCCTGTCATGCGACTGGTACCACGTGAGCGGCGTGGGCAAGGAGCTGGCAAGATGAGCTACAACGTCGTCACCCAGGAAGGCGTCAGAACGTTCGAGAACATCGACGATGCTGGCGACTACGCGCAGGCCATGTCCCTGAGGACTGGCGAGCCGGTCAAGGTGTTCAATGCCGAGACCGGACTCGTCGCATTCACCGTCCGCCCAACCACGAAGGACACGAAATGAGCAATCGAAGTTATTTGGTGCCAAGGACGCCAGCGTTCGACCATGAGCATCCCAGACCGAAGGAGGAAGGCGAGGTGCTGTACTGCGGAAATTGCCAAAAATGGTACGTATCATGGTTTCCCCTCACCGAAGTCAAAACCATATGGGGCCGCCGCCCCGAATGGTGGATACGCATCTTCCACCGCAAACCATACGAGACGATCATCCAGCAAATACGAAGGGAAACGAAATGAAAGTGAAGAAAACCCTCATGGACATGATCATCAAATGGCATCAGGCCGGATACAGCCTCGATGAGATCTCGCCACTGGTTCCTCAAGTCCCCAAAGAGGAAATCAAAGCGATAATCCAACAACACCACGAATAACAAAAACCCGACCTTCCGGCCGGGCTCCTGACACCACCAGAAGACTACCACGCCGGAGGGAATCGAACAAATGAACGAACAAACCAACGAATCCCAACCAACACCAAACCAGACACAACCAGCACAAACCAACCAAAACAAGCCAGCGCTCGCCGGCGTGTGCCTCGTCTGCGGCGGAGAATGCGCTGTCGGCGACACCATGTGCGCGCAATGCGACGGGCTGATGCGCGACTGGCTGCGGGAATATCCATCATGGTTGGATTCGCTGCATGAGTTCCTGGACTCGACCGCGCACTACGGAGGCCGCCAGTCTGGACGCGTCAACCTTCCAGCCGCGCCGACGCCAATCCGATTGCCGGTGCTCGACCACATGCAGTCCATCGAGGATGCCGCGATCGCACTCTGGCGCCGGTTGTACGCTCCGCCCGCCATGCCGTGGGCGACCTATGGCGTGCATCCGCCGCTGGTGGACATGCTGCGTGTCTGCGCCGGCAGTCCTCGACTGCGCCGCATGCCTGACATCGCCGACTTCTACCATGAGTGGGAGTCGATGGTTCGAAAGACGCTGGACATCATCGACGTGCCGCCTGCGAAACATGGCATCGGAAGATGCCCGAACCCGCTGTGCGGAGTCGAATTGACAGCGTCGGTCGGCGCGGTAAGCGTTGCATGCCCCGTGTGCGGCAGCACTTACCTTGTGGCGGATGTGCGGTTGGGGTTCCTGAGGGAATGCGTTCGGTCGGGACGCGCGTTCACGGCGGGGGAGTGCGCGGAACTGCTGCGCGAATGCGGATTCCAGTGCAACGCGAACACGATTCGCTCATGGCGCAAGCGCGGCAGGCTCCAACCGGTTGGTGAAAACGTGAAGGGGCAGCCGTTGTACAGGCTTTCCGACGTGCATGGACAGGTCGTGCGACGCGACTCGATTTGACAAAATCGAAAGTGCAACGCAAAATTGTCAGTGGATTAGAGGGTTCAAACCGAGGTGAATTGGTTTGGACCCTTTTCATATCCGCCATGGATTCTCCTAACTCCTTGGGCTACGTAACACCGTCCTGTCCGAACGGCATATCGGACACGCTCCGTCCACTCACGTCAGAGTGGGCATACACTAACAGCGGCAGGCAGGCCAATCCCGCGCTTATGTGATGCGGTGATGCTCAAACCGCCTGTCCATGCCTTCGTAGGAATCAGTGGCAGATCGCACCGGTCGCAGATCTTCGGATCCTCTTCCTTGCGGCCGCGTGTATGCGCGGGTTCGACTCCCGCCGAAGGCGCTCCATGAATAACCTCGGGAGGGGATATTCGCAGATGACGGGATCCCTGGTCGACATGTGGTTGGCCATGCTAGGACTTCATACGAAGGAATGACCATGGGCAAGCGACGCAACGAGCGGGTCAGCAACGGATACCGGCGGCGCATGCTCAGGCAAAGAGTGTTGGCCGCATACGATGTGTGCGCCATCTGCGGTAAGCCGGTCGACAAGACATTGAAGACACCACATCCGATGAGCGCCGAAGTAGACGAACTCATACCAGTCTCACGCGGCGGTGATCCATACAGCTTCACTAACTGCAGGCTCACGCACCGCATCTGCAACAGGTTCAAGAGCGACAAGACAGACGAACATGCACGAGCGCTGCTGGCCGGCAAGCAGACCATCAAATCAAGCTCGCTGCCATTCAGAACGTTCGGCATCTGACCCGATACCAGGGCAGGGTACCCTGCCATACACCCTTGGGGTAGCCTCGGGTGCAGTGCCGATATTTCCCCCGGAATTCAAACGTCGGAAACAGGGGAAACGACGAAAGGTCGGAAAGCGGAGGTGGACGCCATGAAGTGCGAACTCTGCGGCAAGGAATTCCGGCCTTCCGGCCACGGGCGGCCGCAACGGTACTGCTCCAAATCCTGCCGTCAGAAAGCCGATTATCGTCGGAAAAAGAACAGGCCCGCACAGGACTGGAACAGTAAGCCACCCGTCAAAGTCGTGGAAACGAAACAGAAGCCGGAGCAGGACCTCGACCAGCGGAGTTTCGAGAGAATGATGGACGGCAGCATGCTGGACATGCTGCGCGCCAACCGCGACCGACTGCAGAAGGCTATGGACGACACGTCCACACCGGCAAACGCACTACCCGCGATCAGCCGCCAGCTCATCGATGTATGCGAACGCATCGAATCACTCCAAGGCGGAGGTCTGACCGATCTGCTGGACGATGAGGAAGACGAGGTGACGGACGATGTCGGAGCGTCGATTGTCTGAAATCGCCAAGGTCCTCCGCCAGCCGGAAGGCATCGTCGGCAGCGAGTTCACGCGAATCAACAAAGCCGCGCGCAAGGCCGGCATCCGTTTCGACTTGTGGCAGCAGGGTTTCTTGTGGCTTCTGTTCGCCAAGAACACGGAAGGCAAGTACGCGTGTGGCGCGGACGGCGCCGTGCTGTCCAGCTGCAGGCAGATCGGCAAGACCTTCACCGTCGGCACCGCGTTGTTCCTCAAGGCGATACTCACGCCGAACCTGAAGGCCATCTGGACCGCCCACCACACGCGCACCAGCGACGAGACGTTCGCGGACATGTGCGAGATGGAACACAACCCGATGCTCGGCAGGTACGTGGAACGCATCCGCAGGGCGAACGGCCAGCAGGAGATCACGTTCACGTCCGGCAGCCGCATCATGTTCGGCGCCCGAGAGAACGGTTTCGGCCGAGGCCTGCACAGCGTGGACGTGGCCGTTTTCGACGAGGCGCAGATCCTCACCGTGCGCGCGATGGACAACATGATCCCCGTCCTGAACACGAGCCCGAACCCGTTGGTCGTGTACATGGGCAATCCACCCAAGCCAGGAGACCAGTGCGAGGCGTTCACGGAGAAGCGCATGCACGCGCTGAACCATGACGGGAACCTCCTCTACGTGGAGCTTGCCGCCGACAAGGACGCGGATCCGGACGACCGCGAACAGTGGGCTAAAGCGAATCCCAGCTATCCGAGACGTACCAGTGAACAGGCAATCATACGCATGCGCAACAACCTGTCCGAGGATTCGTTCCGCCGTGAGGCGCTCGGCATCTGGGATGAGACCGCCACCGCGTACGCCATCAGCCCCGACCTGTGGAAGGCCGCCGAGGCCGACGACGTGCCCGAAGGCGGCACGGTGAGCTTCGGACTCGACATGCCGCCCGACAGGAGCGTGCTGACCATCGGCGCCGCATTGCGGTACGAGGATGGGTCGGCCGTCATCCAGATGGCGAACATCAAGGACGCGAGGCAGTCGGGAACCATGTGGGCCGTGGACTGGCTCGCCGAACGCTGGCACAAGACCGCAAGCGTGGTCATCGACGCGCAGTCGCCCGCCATGAGCCTACTGCCAGACCTGAAGGCCGCGCACGTGAAGGTCACCGTGACGAACATGCAGGAGATGGGCCGCGCATGCGGCCGGTTCCTCGACATGCTCAAGGCCGGCACGCTCAAGCACCCGCGGGACGAATACCAGCCGCAGCTCGCCGAGGCGGTCAAGGGCGCGACCACGCGCCCGTTGGGACAGTCCGGCGCGATCGCATGGAACAAGCTCGGCTCGGATATCGACATAACGCCGCTCGTATCCACCACACTGGCGCTCTACGGCGCGTTCACCACGAAACGGCATCCCGGAAGACGGCAGGAGGTGATGGTCTGATGGTGTTCTACATGGCCGACGGCACTACAATCAGCACAGCGCCGAAATTCACCGGCAACAGCTACCTCGACACAGCGAGCGGCAACGTCGGTACCATCCTCGGCGTCGACGATGAGGACATGCCCATCATCCACGAACTGCTGCGCGTCTGGCGCGAGAAATACCCGCGCAACCTGATCCGCGGAGCCTACTACGACTGCAAGGAACGGTTCAAGGACTTCGGCATCTCCATCCCCGACCAAATCAAGAACAAGGTCGAGGCGATGATCGGATGGCCCGAACTCGCCGTCCGATCGTTGAGCGACCTGAGCGACCTGGAAGGATTCAGCATCTCCGGCGACGACACGATGGGCATCAACGACCTGTTCGAGGACAACCAGCTGGACGTCACCGCATCCGAACTGATCGTATCCTCATACAAGCACTCATGCAGCTTCCTGACCATCGCCGCAGACCCGGAGGATCCGGAACGAATCAGCATGATCCCTCGTTCCGCCGACTGGTCCGCGGGAATCTGGGACAGGCGCAACCACCGCCTGGCCGCCGCGCTGACCATCACCGAGGACGACAAGGACGGACGGATCTGCTCGTTCAACGTATGGCTCCCCGGCAAGGTCTACGAATGCTCAGGGCGCCCACTGCTATGGCGCGCGGAGAAAATCGAAACGAACTTCGACCAGCCGACGGTCGTCGCGCTCGCCTACGACAGGCAGATGGATAGGCCGTTCGGCCACAGCCGCATCAGCCGCTCGCTCATGAGCCTCGTGGACGCCGGATTCCGTACCATGGTCCGCATGGAGGCATCGGCCGAATTCTACTCCGTTCCCAAACTCTGGTTCATCGGAGCGAACAAGGACGCGTTCAGCAGCAACACGTGGAAGAGCCTAATCCAGGCGATCAACGCCATCAGCGCCGACGAGGACGGCAACCTTCCCCAACTGCAGCAGGTGCAGCAGGCGTCCATGGCGCCCCATTCGGACATGCTCAAGACCATGGCCATGCTCGTCGCCTCGCAGACCCGCGTGCCGGTCGACTACTTGGGCATCACGTTGGACAATCCGACCAGCGCCGAGGCGATGGCATCAGCGGAACGACGCCTGACCCGCATCGCCGACAAGCAGAACGTGGCTTTCGGACGCGAACTCAAACGGGCTATGGGCATCGCCGTGGCGTTGCGCGAAGGCACGAACTCGATACCCGACTCCATGCGCGACGTGCACCCGGTATGGGCCCCCACGAAGGAGATCTCCGACGCGGCGCGCGCCGACGCGTTCACGAAGATCGCGGACAAGGTCACCGGCTACGCCGACTCCGACGTCGGACTCGAACGACTCGGCCTGAGCCGTGAGGAAATCACCCGCTTACGCGCCGACCAGCAACGCCAGCGCGCTAAGGAACAGATTGATCAGTTAAAGGCTCGCCTGGCATCGGCCGGCGGCGAGGAGGTTCAGGATGGAACTCAACAGCCTGAACATACCGGAGACGAACAGGAGAGATCTTCAACGGCTGCTTGACCAAGCCTATGCGGGATACGTCGCCGACTTTGATGCATTGGCAGACGAAGCGGCTGACGCTATCGAGGCGCAGTACCGCTCCAACCCGTTGTTCATGCGCGATGTGGTCGAGGACTACTCGAGACAGTCCGCGCAGCTGGCTGACGATTATTTCAGCCAGCTACGCGCTATATGGGCCGAGCAGTCAGGAGTGGATCTGCCGGAGTTCGAACACCCGGATTTGCTTGATCCAAGCGAAGTCCTCTACCGCATGAACGGCGGTTTCTCCGGAACTGACTGGAATGGTCTCAACTACTCCGACCTCGTCGCCGGACGCAGCAATGCCGGATTGAGCGTGGACAGTCTGTGGCCGGAGTTGAAGACCATCGATGACTGGCAGCAGCTCATTGGTGACATGGTCAGCACATCCGCCAGGCTTATGACCATGCGTGACATGCGTGCCGACCCCACAAAACCAAAATGGGCGCGCGTGCCACGAGGCAGCGATCCATGCGCGTTCTGCGTCATGCTCGCCACCCGTGGCTTCGAATACCTCAGTGAAGAGACGGCCGACTTCGGCCCCACCTTCCACAATGGCCACTGTCACTGTGATGTCATCAGCAGCTGGGGAAGGCAGAAGCTCAAAGGCTTCGACCCCGACGGCATGAGTGAACGCTGGGAACAATGCAAGACGGCCATCGAGCATCGTCTTACCCACGACGAATACCTGAGAACCCGCAGTTCGCCGGACCAGAAGTTCGGCAACTGGAAACGCAACCAGATACTCGCCGAGATGCGCTGGCGCGACCGAGAATGGCTCCACAGCGGCGCAGAGCCACTGATCAGCTTCCCAAGTGATGGGATGCGTGAGGAAACCGAGAAGGCAAGACCGCAGGAGATACGAACGGCCCAGAGACTGCGCAGACATGGAATCGTCCCGGCCTTTCAGATCGACCATCGTGAAGCGAAGGATCCAGACACTGGGCGTATGCTCCTGATCGGCTTGTCTGATTTGGAAGGCGGCATCGAGCTCAAGACGCCTCAATCAGCAGACAAATTCCGCACTATCGACGGATATATGGGCAGCGCGTCAAAAAAGCCGGATTGCAGACGGCTGATCATCGACAATTCCGAAAACGACAACATGAGCGATGAGGAACTCATCGGAAACATCATGAAAAGTCATCGTTTCAAGAATGGGATCGTATACATCCTGAACAAAAAAGGACAGTTGCTGAGAATCAAGTAAGCGCCGCTGAAACTACCAAAAAGGGCGGTAACAAGGGCGCTTACATATCCATTCTATCACCTTTTGGTGGATTGCCGGAGGAGACGAACGGACCCGACTGTAAATCGGGCGCATTTTGCCACGCGGGTGCGAATCCCGCATCCACCACTCAACCGGCCCTCCGGCCGGCGGCGACCATGCGCCGCATCGCGTGGGAGGACCATACAGCGCACCGTGGCGCGGTCGAACTCGAATCCACGGGAAACAGCAAGAAGGAGCACGACATGTTCAACAGATTCCGATTCCCGGCCCGTATCCGTCTCATCGACGGCGGTTCCGGCGAAGGCGGTTCCGGTGAAGGCAACGAGCCCGAACCGAAATCGTTCACCCAGGAGCAGGTCGACCAGATCGTCGAGAGAAGACTGGCCAAGGAGCGCGGCAAGTACAAGGACTACGACGAGCTCAAAACCAAGGCCATGAAACTCGACGAGATGGAGAACGCCGGCAAGAGCGAACTCGACAAGCTCAAGGAATCGAACGCCGCCCTGCGCAAGCAGATCGACGACGCCGCGGCCGAGAAACAGCACGCCGAATGGGTGTCCGAAGTCGCCAAAGACAAGGACGTCCCCGCCGAACTGCTCCGAGGAAGCACCAAGGACGAGCTCGAAGCGCACGCGGAACTCCTCCACAAGGCGCTGAACCCGTCATCCAAGCCGCCGCAGGTGAGGAACCAGACGGGCTCTCCATCGCATCAGAACAGCAACAAGGACGCCGAAGAGCTCTCGTACATCCACCAGCTCCTCGGCAAATAATCCAACCGACCGAAAGGACAAGCCATCATGGCGATGAAAACAGACCAGATCAAGCTCCCCGTGAGCGTGGCCACCGAAATCGTGAACAAGGCCAAGGACACCAGCACCATCGCGTCCCTGAGCCCCAGCACGCCGCAGATCTTCTCCGACGCCGACTACCTCGTGTTCAACGGCAAGAGCGAAGCCGAGGTCGTGGCCGAGGGCGCCGTCAAGAACAGCTACGAACAGACCGTGGATTCCGTCGTGGCGAAACGCTTCAAAGTGCAGACCACCACCCGCGTCACCAGCGAACTCCAGTGGGCGGACGAGGACAACCAGTTGCAGATCATCCGCAGCATCCAAGCGGATCAGGCAGCCGCTTTGGGCCGTGCGCTCGACTACGTGATCTACCATGCGATCAACCCGAAGGCTGGCACCGCGCTTTCCGGATTCAACCCGTTGAGCACGTCCGCCGTGCAGGTGACCGCCGGCGATGACGACATCAGCAACGTGGACGCCTTGGCCGACGCGCTGAACGACTCCTACGACATCAACGGCGTGGCATTGTCCAAGACATGGGCGTCACGCCTACGCAAGCTACGCGTGCCCTCCACCGGCATGCGCTTCTACCCGGAGATCCCGCTGAACCTGCAGGCCGGCAGCCTGGACGGCATCACCGCCGCGACCTCCGGCACCGTCAACGGGCGACTGGCCAAGACCCCGACGAAGGTGCTCGCGTTCATGGGAGACTTCAGCCTCATCAAATGGGGCATGGTCCGCGACCTGACCAGCGAGATCATCGCCTACGGCGACCCGGACCAGACCGGCGTGGACCTGAAGGCCCACAACCAGATCGCATACCGTACCGAAGCGATGTACGCGTTCGCCGTCATCGACCCGAACGCGTTCGCCGTGCTCAAGACCAAGTGAGGTGAACGATGAGTTTCCCCATCCAGACGCTTGTGATCAACCCCGCAGGCGAGGAAAAGCACACTGTCGGCCCGTTGGACGCGCAGGTGCGGCTTGTCAACACTGACGGCACCGCCTTCTCCGCCGGTTCCGGTGCCTACGAACTGCCGAAGGCCGGCAAGGACACCCTCGGCGGCATCAAGCAGTTCGCGCCCGAACAGACGATTGGCAACGTTGACGGCAACATCGTCAAGGCCGCCGCAGCCGCTCCGACCAAGGATGAATTCGACAAGCTCGTCACGGCTTTCAATACTTTGGCGAAACAGTTCGATGACACTATCACCGGCCTCGCGGCCTCCGGGGTGATCAAGCTGCCGGACAAGAAGTGACCATGACGGACGAACCGGACATGTTCGCCACCTCCGACGATCTCGAACGGAGGTGGCACAAGCTCACCGACGATGAACGTCAGAAAGCCGACACGCATCTCGCGGACGTGACCGACTACATCAAGGAACGCTCGCCCATCTGGCGGCGGCTCCTCGAAGAACGGCCACGCCTGCTGACGAAGATCACCTGCGACATCGTCCGCAGAATCATGCAGGCCGACCCGTACGACATTCCCGGCGGCATCACGCAGATGAACCAGACCACCGGCAGCTTCAGCGAACAATACAGTTTCGGAGCGCCCACCGGCGATCTCTGGCTGCGCGACGACGAGAAACGCATCCTTGGCATCAACGCTCAGCGCGCGTTCAGCGTCGACATGGCAACGGGGGAGACGTCCTAGTGGAAACCATCGAAGTGCGGCGCGGCCAGTCCACCACCGACACGGACGGCAACCCCATCCAGGGCAAACCCGCCCGCGTCGGCACGTTCCAGGCGATGGTCGCGCCAACCTCCACCACCGACCAGACCGAGGAGAACGCCAGCCCGCAGACCACCGAATACACGATCCACATCCGCGGAAACCAACCGACCGGCATCCAGGCCACCGACCTGATCAAAGTCAGGGGCCGGCTGCTGCCCGTCAAGGGCAAGCCGCAGGTGTGGGACAACCTCCACGGACGCCACATCGGCGACGTCATCATCGTGGGCGAACGGGAAGGATAAGCATGGCCAAACGATGCAGATTCGTATTCAACCGCAAGGCGTTCAGCCAACAGGTGCTGAAGAACGAGACCCTGCGGGACCGCATGCGCGACGCCGCCAACGAGGCCGTCACCGACAGCCGTTGCATGGTGCGCGACCATGACGGCAAGAACCGCAGTGGCGTGGCGATCATCTGCCCGGCACCGGTGGAGAAGGCGCACGGCACGTTGGAGGACACGCTCGGAAGGATGCGCGTATGAGCATCCCGGTCACTCCCCGGCGCACGGAACCCCTGCTCCTGTCCAAACTGAGGACACTGTTCCCGGACGTGACGTTCGACACCATCGAACGAAGCGACCTCGAACCTCCCTTCACCGAAGCCACGCTGGCCGACTCCATGCAAGGCATGAGCACCCCAATCTCGCAGTACGTGCGGCTGCGGTTGAGCGTGCGCTGCATGAGAGAGGACCATACGGGCGACTGGGGCAAGGCCGCACGCCTGTGGGCCGACATCGCGAGGGAGATCATCGGGCTCGGAAACGTCGCGCCGCTCATCGACGCGTCACTCGAATCCGGGCCGGTACGCATGACTGACGAGGACAAGAGGCTGGTGTGCGCGTACGGAGTGCTCCTGCTCGAGGTCACCGTCAACTGAAACACAACCAAAGACAACGTGCCGCCACACGCGAAGAACGGAAAGGTGCAGACGAATGTCTGACAACAACGAAAAAACCACCGTCGCCGCGCAGGGCGCGACCGACTACGGGTACGTGTCCAGCGGCAACACCGCAGGCAACGTGCGCCTGATCAAGAACTACGCGCTGTTCCTGTTCCCCAAGGGCGACAGCACGTTCGTGGCTCCGACCGGAGTGGCCTGGACCCCGCCGGCAAGCAAGAAGCCGATCGGCTACTCCACGGAGGACGGCGCCGTACTGCATCCGGAACCGGGCGACAGCACCGACTACAAGGCCCACAACGGCGACATCGTCCTGTCCGACACGGATCCGGGCTACTGGACCCTGCAGCTCGCCGCCATGGAGGGCCGCAAGGATGTGGTGTCGGCCTACTTCGACGTGGACGTCGAATCCGACGGAGGCATCAGCATCAAGGGAGCCGGACTGAAGAAGGAATGGATCCTCGTGCTGGTCGCGCTCGACCAGCAGGACCGCCCCTTCCTCCTGTACGGCACCAACGCGAAGGTGTCCGACCGTGACGACGTGAGCCTGAAATCCAGCGAGATCATGAATTTCAGCATGACGTTCAAGATGCTCAAGGGAGACAAGGGCGAGCAGTTCCACGCCTGGGGCCTCGTCACCGAAGACGGCAAGTGACCCATTGATTCTTCCCGTGCGGCCGATGGCGGTCGACCGCACGGGACCATTACCCATAACCGCCGATAACCATGAAACGGAGACGAAATGAGCGACAACACCTACCATGTCGTGGACGTGGACCTTACCGACGCGGAGGAGCTCAAACCCGACGTGCACCTCGAGGTCGCCGGCGTCAAACTCGACCTGCCGAACCTCAACAACGCGGAACTGCCCATCGAACTCGTCCAGGCCATCCTCCTGGTCAAAAGCAAGCCCGCATTGTCCGACGAGGAAACCACGGCCTGCGTGAGCACGTTCCTCGCCTACTTCCAGACGATGCAGCCGAACTTCTGGAACGTGCTGCGCAAGACCAAACGTCCGATGGCCTACCTCACCGCGACCATCAAGGCGTGGGCCGAGGAATCCGGACTGGACCCAAAAGCGTTTACCTCGCCCACCTCTGGAACAACAATCGCGCGGCGCTAGCCTACGACTGGATCCGAGCGTACGGGCAGATATACAGGCCCGTACGCTTCCGGGAATGGGTTGAAGGCCAACGTCCACGAGTCGATTGGGGACTCGCCTGGGCGTTGACCCGCGAAATCCTCAAAGACCATACGAGCCACTCGTGGATGGCGTTGCAGAACGCCGTTTACGCGCCCGACGGAGCCGAACAGGCGGTCTGGACGCTGTCCGGACAACGCAAACGCCCATGGTTCGACCACGAGCACGACCCGCTCCGCCCGCCAACCCCGACGCACAACCTCACCCGCCGTCAACGCGAGGACAGGGAACGGCTCAAAGCCTACTTCCACATCAACGACGACCTCTGACTCCGACCGCCATCGGAATCCCAACCTACGAATAAGGAAACACGATGGCAGCACAGGACATAGGCGTCGTATACGTCCACGTCGAACCATCCGGCAAAGGATTCGGCAAAAGCATCGAAGGTGACATCGGCGACGCCGTCAACAACGCCTCCAAGAAAAGCTCCAACACCCTCATCTCGAAAATCGGCGGCGCGTTCGGCAAAATCGGCAAGGTCGGCACCGGCGCGATTGCCACCCTCGCCGGCGGCATCACCGCATTGGCCGCCAAAGGCGGCTTCACCCGAGCGCTCAACATCGAGAACGCGCAAGCCAAGCTCAAAGGCCTCGGCCACGACAGCGCGAGCGTCACCGAAATCATGAACGACGCGCTCGCCTCCGTCAAGGGCACCGCGTTCGGATTGGGTGACGCCGCGACCGTCGCGGCCAGCCTGTCAGCATCCGGCATCAAGGAAGGCGACCAGCTCACCAAGGTCCTCAAGACCGTGGCCGACACCGCGCAGATCAGCGGCAGAAGCCTCACCGACATCGGCATGATCTTCGGTTCCGTCGCCGCGCGAGGCAAACTCCAGGGCGACGACATGCTCCAGCTCATGTCGAGCGGCATCCCGGTCCTCCAGATGCTCGGCAAGCATCTGAACAAGACCAGCGCCGAAGTGTCCGACATGGTCTCGGACGGCAAGATCGACTTCCAGACCTTCGCCGACGCCATGCAGGAAGGCCTAGGCGGGGCCGCACTATCCGCAGGCACCACATTCACCGGCGCCCTGGCCAACGTGAAAGCCGCGTTGAGCCGACTCGGAGAAACAGCCGCCACACCAGTCCTCGACGGCCTGCGTGGCCTGTTCAACCAAGCCATCCCACTCATCGACACATTCACCGCAGCCGTCACACCAACTCTGCAAAAAGTCGGAGCGGCACTCCAACAAGGTCTCGAGAACGCGATACCCGCCACACAGGCGAAACTCAAAAACCTTGGCGACACGATCTCCAACATCCCCGGCTTCCAGATGCTCGCCTCGGCGACGGCCAGCCTCAAAAGCCAACTCACTGGCCTCTGGAACGCAATCACATCACTCATAGGCGGACTCAACAATGGCGGCGAAGCCGCCACAATGTTCTCCACAACCGCCGGCGCGCTAGCGGGAGTGGTCGCTTCGGTCGCGCAGGCGTTGTCGAACGCGGCGGGATGGGCGAAGACGTTCGTCAACACGTTCATCGAGACGGGCGCGTTGCAGCCGTTCCTTGAAAGCCTGACCGGCGTCATCTCCGGATTGGGCTCGCTGGTTTCCGGATTGGCGGCCGCGGTCTCGCAGGCCTTCGGCTTCAACGACAGCGCGCGCACCGCCAGTTCCGCGGCGCAGAGCTTCGCCGGACTGTTGAACACTTTGACCGGCGTGCTCATGACGGTGGGAGGCTGGCTGCAGTCGGTCGGACAGTGGGCGCAGCAGAACGGCGCACTGGTATCCGGCGCGTTGAAAGCCATCACCATTGCATTGCTCGCGGTCAAAGGCTGGGATATCGTCTCGGCCGGGCTGAAGACAGTTTCCGGTGGACTGAAGGCCATTTCCGCGACTGCCTCCGGTGTGGAGAAGACCGCTACGGCCGCGTTCGATTTGATTGGCAAGATCTCCGACGCGGGAAGTGTGGCGGGCGGCCTGAAGCAACTCGCCAGCTCGTTCAATATCGTCAAGGCCGCCCAATCGGCGTGGAGCTCGGTGACCAAGGCCGCCACCGCCGTGCAACTGGCGTTCAACGCCGCCTGGGCCGCGAACCCGTTCGGGGTGATCGTCGTTGCCGTCGGTGCGGCCGTGGCCGCGCTGACATGGTTCTTCACCCAAACCGAAACGGGTAAACGACTCTGGAACAGTTTCGCCACATGGTTCATGGGAATCTGGAACCAGATAAGCACAGCATGCCAACCCGCACTGCAAGCCATCGGAACATTCATCACCCAGACCATGAGCCAAATCCAGCAAATCTGGCAAACCGGATGGACACTCTTCACCACCATCCTCCGAAACATCTGGAACACGATCGGCCCCATCATCATGATCGCACTCACCGCGATCATCACCGGCATCCAAACATTCATCGCCATCATCACGCCACTCCTGCAAGCCGGAATACAGACCATTCAAACCATCTTCCAAACCGCCGCCACCATCATCAGCGCAATCTGGAACGGACTCTGGAACACCATATCCACCGTCGTACAAGGCGCATGGACCATCGTCACCACAATCATCAACACCGCACTCACCGTCATCCAAGGCATCATCCAACTGGCGCTCGCGGTCGTCAACGGGAACTGGAGCGCCGCGTGGTCGGCCATCCAGGGCATCGTGTCGGCAGTGTGGGGCGGCATCCAAGGTGTCGTCTCCGCTGGCATCGGCATGGTCAGCGGAGTGGTATCCGCCGCATGCTCGACCATCCGAAGCGTGTGGGCCGCGTTGTGGAATGGCGTCGGAAGCATTGTGTCGAGCGTTTGGGGCGGCATCGTTGGCACCGTGAGAAACATGGTCGGCCGTGTCGGGAGCGTCGTGAGCGGGATCGGCGGAACCGTCCGGAGCGCGGTGTCCGGCGCGGGAAGCTGGCTCGTCAGCGCGGGACGCAACATCATCCAGGGATTGATCAACGGCATCACAGGAATGGTCGGCTCGTTGTATTCCAGCATCACCAACGCGTTGTCGGGCTTGGTGGACAAGGCCAAGAACGCTTTGGGCATCCATTCCCCGTCGCGTGTGTTCCGCGACGAGGTCGGCGTGATGGTCGGACGTGGCATGGCATTGGGCATCGACGATTCCGCGCATGTGGTCAGCCGTTCTATGGATTCGCTCGTCTCCACGATGAGCCTCTCCGACGCGGACTGGTCGAAGACCGGCAGGCTGAACGTCACGGCCGGCACCGGCGCCAATGCCGGCGACGGCGATCTGCGGGAACTCATCGCGGCCGTCGAATCGCTGCACGACGACCTCGGATCGATCATCGCCAGGTACACGCCGACGATAGGGGACCGCGACTTCGCAAGGAAGGTGAGAAGTGCAATCGCTTGAATACGCATCCGCCGCCACAGGTGAGCGAATCGGCTTCGAAGGGCCTCTGTACGGCGAGACGCTCACGGGACTGCGAGCCCGTGTCTGGGACTACAGCCTCGCCTCACGTGGCATGACGGGCATCACCCGCAAGGCACGCGAGGCGACAGTCACCGTGAAGATCCACGATTCTCCAGCCACGCTCGACCTACTGCGCCGCCTCGCGGACGCCGACATGGCATCCGGGAACCCGGGCACGCTCGTGGCCGACGGCGAATGGGAAGCCAAAGCGTGGATCACGAAAAGCGAGCCGCAGTCCATCACGCCCACGATGGTCGAGACGCAGTTGACCATCGTACTGGCCGATGGCGTGTGGCGTCGTTCGACCATGACGCATTTCACGCCGCGATACGATTCCGGAACCTCCGACCTGGACTATCCGCATGATTATCCGCATGATTTCGCCGGCATGGCATTGGGCGCGGAGATCGTCAACGACACATCCATCCCGCAGCCGGTCAAACTCACGATATTCGGACCGTGCACAAACCCGTACGTCATCATCGGAACCAACCGGTACGAGGTCGACGTGACCGTACCATCCGGCTCACGTCTGGAAATCGACGGCACCGGCGATGTCAGGACCGTCACCATGGTCAGCGGCACAGGTCTCGCCACAAACTGCTTCGCGCAGGCCGTGCGAGGGTCGGGCAAGGATTCCGGCCGGTACGTGTTCCAACCGCTCGCGCCCGGAACACAGTCGGTCAGTTGGCCGGGAGGATTCCAATTCGACTTGACGGTCTGCGAGGAAAGGAGCGAACCGCCATGGACCTGATCGTCACCGACGCCACAGGCAAACCCGTGGCGAGCCACGCCTCATACACGCTCGACCTCGCGTTCGGTAGCGGGGAGAACGACTTCGACCTGCAGGTCGAAGACGCCGCGCTCAAGGCGGGGAGCCGCATCATGATCGACGGCACCGAGTACGGCGGCATCATCGACGACACGGATGTCGACGTGGACGGAGGCCTGTCCACCGTCACATGGCATGGCCGCGACTGGCATGGAGTGCTCGCTTCGAAGATCATCGAACCGGACAGGAACAACGATTACCTCACCCTGTCCGGCACGATTCCCGTCATCATGCGCACGCTCGTCAGCCGTGCGGGATTGCAAGGCCTGTTCACCGTCACCGACGAAAGCGCCGGCCACAAGACCACCTGCCAGTTCGACCGGTACGTGGACCTGTACAGCGGTCTGGTCAAGATGCTCAGGGCAAGCGGACTCAAACTCCGGTTGCGTAATGACGGCGACAAGGTGGCCATGAGCGCCATGCCCGTCCGCACGATCGGCGACAGCATCGACTCGGACCTCATCGACTTCACCGCCAAACAGGCGGCGCACCCGATCAACCATCTCATCTGTCTGGGCAAGGGCGAACTCAAGGACCGTACCGTCATCCACTGGTACGCCGGCGCGAACGGCACGTTCAGCCACACGCAGACCCTCAAAGGCCTTGACGAACGCACCGCCACATACGAGTTGTCCAACGCCGAAGCCGACGAGCTCGAGGACAAGGGCAGGCAGAAATTCCAGGAACTTCGGAACACCAGCACCATCGACGTGGACATTCCCGACGGCATCGACGCGGACGTTGGCGACCTGGTCACGGGCCGTGACAACAACACGGGCCTCGTCGTCACTGCCGAGATCTCCAAGAAGATCGTCAAGGTTTCGGGAGGCGTGCTCACCGTCACCTACGAATCCGGAGGCGCCAGCGCCGGCGGCAACAGCGGAGAATCCTCCATCGGGGATGGTGGCCACGCCTACTACGCTGGAGCCGGCCTCAAACTCGACGCCTGGACGTTCAGCGCCGACGTGACCAGAAACGACATCGACTCGCTCAACAACGCATTGTCGGGTAAACAGCCGAAAGGCGACTACATCACCGGCCTGAAAATCGGTTCGGTGGACACGCTCGCCCCCGGCGCACAGGCAAGCGCGTCGCTCACGGGCGCCGGCAGCGACAAAACCTTGAATTTGGGGCTTCCGAAAGGCGACCAGGGTCCGCAAGGGGAGAAGGGCGACAAGGGCGACACAGGACCACAGGGGGCCACCGGAGCGACCGGACCCACCGGTCCTCGGGGAGAGAAAGGAGCGACCGGGGAGCGAGGGCCGCAAGGCGTCGCCGGTCCCGAAGGCCCGCAGGGACTGCAGGGGATACGCGGCGAGAAAGGCGATAAGGGTGATGCCGGCGCGATCGGCGCGGCGGGACCGCAAGGCCCGACGGGTTCCACAGGTCCGCAGGGTCCCACGGGTCCACAGGGAGCGACCGGCCCCCAGGGCAGACAAGGCATCCAAGGTTCCCAAGGCATCCAGGGCCCGCAAGGGGAGAAGGGTGACAAGGGCGACAGCGGCGTATCCGCCCCCTCGAACGGCTTCTTCACGCTCAGCATGGAAGGCGACGGCGACCTGTACGTGAACTATCCGGACAACACGAACCCACCCTCGTTCGTCTGGCACTCCGAGAGCGGGAACCTGTATGTGGACATCCCGGAAAGGTGACACATGGCGCGACTATTGATCGGCAACATCAAAGGCCCCAAAGGCGACAAGGGCGATACCGGGGCCACCGGCCCGCAAGGCAAGCAAGGAGCGCAGGGCGTTCAGGGAGCTAAAGGCGACGTCGGCCTTCCGGCGCTCGTGATGAAGAAATCCCTCGTCGGCGAATATCCGGTGGGATCCACTTTCACGGGGAACGTGAGCGAATGGTTGAACCGAACACCACTCGCCAACGAATATTCGACCGCATTGTCAGGTGGCGGAAAATACAGCATCGTCTGGCAGTGCGTTTCACAGTCCGGCAGCCTATTCACGGGAAAGACGATTTCCCGTCAATCCATCATCGGTGCGCAAGGCCCCAAAGGATCCACTGGAGCCGCCGGGCCTACTGGTCCGCAAGGCCCTGAAGGTCTGAAGGGTGACAAGGGAGACAAAGGGGATATCGGGCCGGCCGGGCCAGCAGGTCCCACCGGGCCTACTGGTCCGGCCGGTCCCATTGGCCCCACCGGTTCTACTGGAGCTACCGGGGCCACCGGCCCGCAAGGCAAGCAAGGAGCGCAGGGCGTTCAGGGACTGCAGGGTCCACAGGGGCCGTCCGGCCCGCAGGGCGCCAGCGGCGTGACGGCACCCGCATCAGGATTCTTCACGCTCCAGGTCGATCCGAACGGAGACCTGTACGCCGTATACGCGGACACGGCCACCGCGTCAGAAGCTCCCGTCTCCTACGATCAGGCGACTGGCGACCTGTACTACACGATCAACGACGGAAAATAAGGAGCACGCATGACGAAGATTCTACTTGGCAATGTCAAAGGCCCCAAGGGCGACACCGGACCGCAAGGCAAGCAGGGAGTGCAAGGACCGCAGGGCCCTGCCGGCGCCACTGGCGCGACCGGGGCCACCGGAGCGAAAGGAGAGGCCGGCCAACGCGGCGAGACCGGGTTGCCTGCCTTGATCATCACACGCATACTATCCGGATACTGGACGTCCGCATGCTCGGATTTTGACTGGCAGACACTCAGTTTCAACCGTGCCCCGGTCGTAGGCGAATACTTCTTCGCCATGACCAACGGCGGCAAGAACCTGATGTACGCAAAGATCACAGCCACCGGGAAAAACGTGACGTTCAAGCCAGTCTCGAACACAAGCCTCGTCGGCCCGAAGGGCGACAAGGGCGAGACGGGCATGAGCGCAAGCCAGGCGTTCATCGCCGCCCACCCGGTCGGCTCCCTCTACTGGACCACCGCCACAACAAATCCGGGAACCACCTACGGCGGCACTTGGAAGGAATGCAACACCATCCTTCCGGGACACATCTACCAGCGCACAGCCTGAAAGAGAAAGGAACATCAATGGCACGAACCACGAACATCACCAGATACACCTGCGACCGATGCCACGCCTCCGCATACCTCGCCGACGGTGACCCACGCACCTCCAGCGACTGGCACGACATCACCCACACCACCGTCGACGGAGTCGCACAGGGCGCGCTCGTCTGTACCGCATGCTGGCAGACGTTCAAAGCGCTGGCAGCCACGCAGGACGCCGCCTACGCCGCATACCTCAACAACACAACAGATAGGAAGGAATGACCATGACCATGAATCTCATCACCGGCAAGGCCGGCGCTCCGCACATCACATCCAGCGACCAAGGAGCCATGCAGGCCGGACTGGTCGGAAACGGCAACTACCTGCTGCAAGGCGGCGACGGCAAATTCCCCGCCGTGACCATGCAGTCAGCAAACAAGGCGCTCGTCCCGGTCCTCAACCTTGTGATCGAAGGACGATACGCACGCGTCACCGCGGCGGAAACCGTCACCATCGAAAGCGGAGTCACAGGACGGAACCGCAACGACCTAATCTGCGTGAAATACACGCGAGACTCGAACAACATCGAAACGATCGCGCTCGCGGTGCTGAAGGGCACCGCCACCAGTGGCACGGCGGCTGACCCCACGGTACCGTCGGGTAGTATCCTGAACAATTCCGGCACCGTATGGATTCCGATCGCCCGCATTCCAATCAGTGGCATCACCGCTGGAACTCCTGTCATGCTTGTCAAGCAGTTGCCTCCGATGAGCCAACTGTGGGATTCCGTAACCCTGTACAACGCGAAGGGCTTCACGGTCATCCGCACCGGCATGATGATGCTGGTCAAATACGCCGGTTCCTTCGCGAGTGACAGTTGGAGCAGCGTGCAATGCGATTACACGCTGCCGGTCGAATTACGTCCGCCGATCGAGGTCAACGCGATGGTATGCGTGTCGAACGGGCAGGTGTCGAGAATGCTTGTCGTCAATCCGAACGGCACCATCCGATGCGCGAACATGGGAGCCACGGGCAGCAATCAGAGTTGCGCCGGCTCGCTCTGCTATCCGATCCCATGAGGATAGTTTTCCGTAACCCAGCCATGGAAACCTCCATACACGAACAGCAGACTCACTCTATGTCGCGTCGGACGCATCGTCACGATCAACGGCAACGTCAAGTTCGACGGCAGTGGACAGCAGAACTACTCGACGGCGAATGAGACCATCCCAGAAGCGTTCCGTCCGCTCGCCGACCAGAGCATCATATCGTTCCCGTCCTGCGGTTTCAGCCTGCTTGTCATGCGTGATGGGAAGGTGCAGATGCTAGGCGACCCGAAATCCGCCTACTCCACGGCGCACGGCTGTTGGATGTCGGAATAGTCTTCCGTACCCACAGACGCTTATCACCTCGCGGCGGTAGCCAGAACATCGACGGTTTCACCACATCCGCCTCGTACATCACGGCCTAAACCGTCGTCACCGGAAACGATACGCTGCCGACATGCCATGTGTTTGCTGGAATGGTCGCGTCATACGACGTGCGGAAGTAAACCGTGTTTCCCGCGACGTACAGAAAACGATTCTGCATCTGTTCTTCATAGGAATTGTCTACGAACTCGTTGAAGCCCTCACTGGCGGACTGCACGTCCATGCTCGCCAAAGGCACTCCATTCCACGCCTTGTTGCCGAAAAGCCCTTTGTTGACCCACCGGCAGTAGACGGTCGCCAAACCATTGACGACGCATCCACTGATTGTGAATTCCGGGTCACTGGTCAGTTTCGTGAAACGAATCGGGGTTACGGAAAGCTACGCGGCTCCGATGATGAGTCTTTCCCATGCCCGCTGCAGACTTCTCAGCACGGACAAATCGGGGCGGAGATAGTAGCGGGCGGTTGTCTTGATGTCGCTGTGACCGAGTTGTCGTGCGACCACTGAGATATCGGCTCCCGCAGCGATTGCCAGAGTGCCGAAGGTGTGCCTGAGGTTCCTCGGCGGCACGCAGGGGAGTTTCATGCGTTGGCACCATGACGTGTAATGAGCTGCCACCTGGTTGGCGTTCAGATCGCCGACCAGCCTGCCGGTTCTGCCGTGGCGCAATTGCGCGAGCCGTTTGACTGCGAACCGTGGTAGTGCGACCGTCCGTCGGCTCTGGTCGGTCTTCGGGTCGGTGACCGTTTCATGTCCAGCGACCCATTGCACTGACCTTTTGACGGTCACGGTTCCCCGACGTAAATCCAAGTCGGCCCATTCAATGCCGACGGACTCGCATCGGCGCAGTCCCGCGCAGACGGAGACCAATAACCAGGCTTCCAACGCGTGACCGTAGAAGCCTTTGAGCAGCCGTCTTACCTGTCTGGCGTCGAGCACGCGCGGCTCATACCGCCGCAGGTGCGGCAGTCTGATTTCACGACGTGTCACGTCATTGTCGGTGACTCCCTTGCGATAGGCGAGTCGGAGTATCGCCCGCAGCACGGCCCACGCCTTGCGCGCGGCGCCGGCCTGATTGAACGAGCCGAGCCACTCCTCGATGTCGTTCGCGGTGATCGACTCCATGTCGACGTCAGCCCATTTCTGCTGGATGTGGCAGCGGTAGGCCGACTCGTAGCCCACCCTCGTGCACTCGCGGAGTTTCCCGCAGGAGGGCCACCAGACCTCATTCACAAACGTTCCCAACAACATTTCAACCTCCAAAATCCCACACGTGGTTATCGCGGCTTCCAACGGTAGCCACGTGTGGGATTTTCCTTTCGGAAGGATTCCCAATGAGCCAGGAAACCATCGTCGCAATCGTTATCGCCATCATCGGCAGCGGAGGCAGCGGCGTGTTCGTCACCTGGATTCTGAGCAAGGTCGACCAACGTCACGATCCACTGCATGAGGGCGTCAGGGAACTGTTGTTCTGCAAACTCGAGGCTCTGCACCGTCAGATGGTCGATGCAGGTGGTGTTGCGAGCATTCCGTTGAAGCAAAGCGCGGAACGAATATATGCCGCTTACCACGGTCTGGGCGGCAATGGAACCGGAACCTCGATGATCCAAGACATACGTGACGCGCATATCGCGAACACAGATTGAAAGATTCAAAAGATTTCCACACCGTCCGTACAAGGCGGACGGTACGGACAAAGGAAAGGAGAGGAATTGAACATCCTCAACAAAGGCAAACCGAAACACAAGCGCATGAATCCACGCCGACAATGGCGCAAGCTACTGACCGCGCTCACGGTCGCCATATCCATGGCGGTCGCGCCGGCCGCGATGGCCGACATGAACGGGTACGACATCTCGAACTGGCAGTGCGGCATCGACACCGCGACCGTGCCGGCCGATTTCGTCATCGTCGGCACCACATGGGGATCCGGCGGCGTGTACGGCGGATGCCTGTCCAACGGCGTCAACACCGACGCGAACCGACAACTCGCCGGAGCCATCAACAGCGGCAAGGAGACCGGCGTCTACCATTACGCGCGCGGCGGCAACCCGGAGACCGAAGCCCGGTTCTTCGTCGACAATGTGCGCGGATACGTGCACAAGAGCGTCCTGATCCTCGACTGGGAGGCGCAGGACAACACGGCCTGGGGCGACAAGCAGTGGCCACGCCGCTGGGCGCGCGAGGTCAAGCGACTGACGGGCGTGAACCCCATCATCTACACGATGGACTCCGGCTACTGGCAGGTCGCCGGCATGGAGACCGAGCTGAACTGCGGCATCTGGATCGCCCAGTACGCCACGAACATGGTCACCGGCTATCAGACCGCCCCGTGGAACCTCGGCGCGCGCGGCGAGGTGATGAGGCAGTACACGTCCAACGGCAGTCTCAGCGGCTGGTCCGGACGTCTCGACCTGAACAAGTTCCGCGGCGACCGCGCGGCATGGCGCAAGTACGCGAACCCTGACGACAAGGGCGCGGCGGATCTGCCGAGCGTCAAGCCGAAACCTCAGCCCACGACCGCTCCGGCGGTCGACCTGAACGCTTTGGCCACGCGCACCATCCGCGGCGATTTCGGCAATGATCCGGCCCGCAGGCAGGCGTTGGGTGGCAATTACGCGGCGGTCATGCAGATCGTCAACAGTCGCCTCGGCGGAGGTTCCGGCGGAACGGCCGCCACGGGTTCGCGTAGCGTCGTGGTCCGTTCCGGCGACACCATGTGCGCCATAGCCGAACGCACCGGCCTGAAGCCGGTGTCCGCCTGGCGTGTGCCGAGCGGTGACGTCAACAGGATTTATCCGGGACAGATCGTCATCTATGGCGGCGCGTCCGTGTCCACCGCTTCGAGCGGGGTCGGAGGCCATGTGGTCCGTTCCGGCGAAAGCCTTTGGAGCATCTACGGCTCCGGCTGGCAGTCGGCTGCCGCACGCAATGGCATCCGCAGCCCATACGTTATCTATCCCGGACAGTACCTGCGCTGAAACTCCCGTCTCCACGACTTTAAGCGTTGTGGAGACGGTTGCCGCAATGTTTAAGGAGGTGAAAAATGGATGAATCCAATAGCCCGCAATCCGATTACCTGCTGCCGGGCAGGGTATACGACATACTCAAGTGGCTCGCGTTGATCGCTTTGCCGGCCGTCGCATGGCTCGTCGGAGCGGTCGGCCCGCAATGGGGACTGCCGCACTGCGGCGAACTCGTTACGACCATCAACGCGATCGGTTTGTTCGTCGGCGCGCTCATCGGCGTGAGCCAGCTCACGTCTGTCAAGGCCGACGAGGACGGCCAGTGATTAATTTTCTGACGTGAGACTCGCACTCGCCCCTCTCTCAGCTTCTATGCTGGGGGAGGGGCCTTTTTCATTTTCCGATGGAAGGCTGCGCGGTTCGACCACATCGACACGATATCGACACGATGACAGTTGCGAACAGTTAATTTCAACAAAGCGAACCACTGCGTATCGTATTGTTAAGAACGTTGGAATTTCAACGTTCTTGACAATGCTCACACCCGGCTACGCTCAGTCATGCCATGCCCGAATATAGCAGAATGTCGCAGGTTCAAATCCTGTCAGCCCGACCGGAGCCCTTGGAAACATTAGGTTTTCAAGGGTTTATTTTTACCGTCGAAAACAATCCGCATACAAATGCGTACAAACGCCGCGGTACCTCCCCGCCTAGACGCCCTTCAGCCGCTCGGCGCGCAGCTCTCCGATCGCGTCCGCCACGTGTTCGTACACAGGTTCCCGCCCCTCTCGGTGCGAAACAGCCAGTCGTTATCGTCCATGCCATCCATCTGCTTTTCGAGGTGGTGATGTTTTCTTGGACTTCCCGACCGGGAGGAGAACTCTCTTATGGCGGAGTACAGCAAGGAGTAGCGGGACAGGAGGATCAAGACGGAGTTCGGCATGAGCATCATGGCTCGTCGAGGCGCGCTCGGTCTTGCGGCATGATCGGTGGTGATGGAATCAATGACGAGTCCAACAAAACGTCACCAGCCCCAATCGCTTAAGAAAAATTGAAGCACAACACCGAACGACTCAACGAGGTCGCCGACGCCGTGGACCAGATGCGGCTCAAAACCATCGACACAGACAAGCCGACCGAATTCGCCACTGTGGCGTAGGCCGGCCGGAACCGCATATAGTAAGCGCCCTCAAGAATGAACCTGAGGGCGCTTCGCTTTGAGGGCCGTCCGCCATACCGCCGGCTCAACCACGGTGGCCTGACTGCCCTAGTCTCAATCGCAACCTACGCGCAGTCCTGCAATGTCACCTGAACCGTTAGCAGATAAATGAGGTGTCAAGGCAGCTGCGCTGACTCCATCTCGGAGCTAACCAATACTTTACAGACCTTGAACGCGCATGTCACAGTCGCATCAGGCAGCACCGCGCGTAACTGTTGACCGTTACAACAGAACCATTGGAATACCGCCGATTGATGAAGGCTGTAACACATGTAACCGATGCAACCCACCCCATCCACCCTCATTCACCGCATGACTTCCATACTTCACCTGCTACACCCGTTACACCTGTTACAGAGAGATACATAAGAGACGAGGAAGCCGACACCCACATTGATTTCCGGTTGTAACAGGCAGATCGAGAATGCCGTTACCTCTAGTAACAGATCCTGCCATATCGAATATCTAGTAGACGCAAGGCCCTGTGGAGCTTGCAGGGGAAGTGCAACGCGGCGAAAATGATAGTGTTGCCGGTTCAATGCAAGGAATACTAAGGCAACCTTCCAAGACTTTCCTCCGCCCTCGCCGGCTTTACTCCTTTCTCAGGCGGGGCATATTCATACCCACGGGTGCCGTGAAGCCCATCAAGCCTCAGACATAATTAAAGATTCCGCTGGCGAAACAGGCATTACGGCACTCGCCACACACATAGGCAAACCAGTATGCCCCACGGCAGAAACTACAGGGATCCACGGCGCATCAACCGCTTGGCCCGCAACCTCGCCAGACAGCGAGTGCTCGCACAGCAAGTGCCCTGCGCCATCTGCGACAGACCGATAGACGACGCGATTAGATGGCCTGATCCAATGAGCGCCGAGGTAGACGAAATCATTCCAGTGAGTCGCGGCGGAAGCGCGACTGACCTGCGCAACCTTGAGAAGGTGCATTGCTGTTGCAACCAACTCAAAAGCGACAAAAGCCTTGCGTGGGCAAGACGAAAGGCCAAAGGCGCTCCGACCGTCAAACCCACCGCCATACCGTTCAGCACTTCGGACTGGTAACAGGTCTGGGGACAGTATCCTCCTGGCCCGGCGTTCGGCTACCCCGGAGTATTGGCCAAATCTCTCCCCGTCGTTTTTCCAAATCAGGATTCGTCGGTCTGAGTAGCCGAACCGGAGAAATCCTCTTCCTGAATTTCTACGATGACACCTTCATCGTCAATGGTTTCGCTTTCGGATTGCTCGTTCTTGAGCTTTTCCTTGAACTCCGGATTCAGTTCCAATCCGTCTTCATCGGTCAACTCTCCCTTGGCGCGTTTGACCAGCATGTCCGCGAAACGTTTGCCCATAGGTCTGAAAGTCACATAGGTGATACCGCCGGAGACGGCACCACCAATGACCGGAACAGCCTTGGTGACCACTCGTTCCACAGTCTGCTTGGTGATTTTCACCCCGATCGCAGCCAACGACTTTTTCAGCAACGGATACCAAGCGGTTTTCGTCAAGGCCTTTGCCGCGACCCTCTTGCCAATTGTGGCGCTGGACATTTTCGACACAGACGATACGAGCGTTGCGGATCCACTTACGCCAAGCATCGCGGAAAGGTAAGCGATGATTCTGATCTGCGTCTTTTCCGAGAGCTGATCCATATCATCGGAGAATAGATTGTCGTCTCCGAACAGGTAGGCAAGCTGCTGGGCCATGTTCAAAGCGAAGCCAAAGTACTGCACAACGTCCGCACCACCAGCGGCAACCATAACGGCCGGATTACTGGGAAGTCCGGCGGCAAATGAAGTCAGCGAGGTTGAGATTGCGCTGGATGTAATGATCTTATCGGCTTTTTTCCTCAACGACTCGGGCGTGTACACGCTTTGCGGGCCATTCTCCAGGATCTGATCCAGATATTCGGAATCCTTGAACTGCTTCTTGAGGAATTCTTCACGTTCAACCCGCACAACTGGAAGCTTTGCCAGCACGGCTATGGTTTCAAGCGTTTTCTGAGCCATTGCATCGGTATCGATCTTCGCCATGACTTTCTCCTTCAAAAGCAACGAGTCACCGTCCCCAATTATATGGGCAGTTGCTCACCGTAAAGGATGGACTCGCTGGAATGAATTCATATCTTCGGCTCCTAAAAAGAACATTGCATCAGCTTGAGGTTGCGGTGTTTGACGAGGATACGTCGCCGCGTTGAAGCACCTGCCCGACGAGGCCCAACCCCCAACTGGCTGCGGCGGTGGCGGTGGCGAACACGACTACGAGGCCGATCGGCAAAAGCGGCGCTTTCGGCTGGAACAAGGCTGGATCCGACATCGACATCTCGCCATTGTCCTCATACACGATGGCATTGCAGGGAGCGTGGACCACACGACGCAATCCGAACAGACGGCAGCATGTCATGCACTAGAAAAGGAAAAACTCATGACAGACGAAGGCATCTGGAGTGCGGCGGTCAGACGTCCGTTAGATGTGAACAGCTTGGACGTGGCCGGCATCGACGGCGTGGACGACGAGGATATGCCGACGATCTGCGCATTGTGCAAGGTATGGCGGGACCGCTACCCCTACAATCTGATCCGCAGCAGCTACTACTTCGCCCGCTACCGGTTCAAGGACTTCGGCATCAGCATCCCCGACCGGATCCGCGCGAACGTGAGCGCGTGCGTCGGCTGGCCAGCCAAGGCGATCAGGGCGCTCGCCGACCTGGGTGTGTTCGACGGATGGGATCTCGGCGGCGTCGATCCATATGGCGTCCGCGGGCTGGCTGACGAAACCTCATTGGAATTGGCTATACCGCAGACCATCGTTTCCGCGTACATGCACGGATGTGCATTCCTGACTATCACAAAGGACGCGGAAGACGTCATCGTCACGCCGAGCGGAATTCAGTGCCGCCATCTGGTCGGCCGGCACAACCGGCTCGCCGCCGTATTGACCATCAACGACGTGACCAGCAAGGGCCGTATCACCGCGTTCAACGTGTTCTTTCCCAACACGCTGTTGCCAATCCAACTTGGAGGCATTGGCCACCGCGATGATCCGCGGCGACTACGGCGACGGAGAAACTCGCAAGGGGCGATTGGGAACGAACTACGAATTGGTCATGCGCATCGTCACCCAGCGGTTCAACGAATCCGCGGCATACGCGCCTGTTGCTTCCGGCCGAAGCGTGAGCGTGACCGTGCGCAACGGCGACACCATGTCCGGCATCACCAAGCGAACCGTGTCCGTATGGAGCGCGCCATCCGGCAATATCAACCTGATCTATCCGGGCAGCATCGTCACCTACCGGGGCACACCAACCGCTGTCAGCGGATCCGCAGCCACGGGTGGCCGCGTGCATATCGTCAAACGTGGCGAAACGCTCAGCGGCATCTTCGGAGCCGACGGCTGGTAGCGCGTCTCCCAATTGAACAACCTCGCCAGCCCCAACCTTGTTTACCCCGGCCAGCGGCTCCGCTACTGACCACACCACCGTGGCCTTCGGCACCATGCCGTAGGCCATTTTCATCATGTAAGGAGAACCATATGGATATTTCCACCGCAACCACGTTCGCATCCGGACTCGTAGGTCTGATCGTGCCTGCATTCGTGCAGGCGTTCAAAAAGTACATTCCCAGCGGATACGTCGGATTCGTCTCCCTCGCAGCATCCATCCTGTTCGGTACCATTGCCATCGCCGCTACCGGGGGATTCGATGGCACCTGCACGTGGGAGTCGTCCTTGCGGGAGTCGTGGGCGTCTCGCAGACCGTGTACACACTCGTCAACCAAGCCTTCGACGGGAAGCTGTCCAAAGACGCTTTGAGGTAATTTCTTGTAGAAGGTGCATCTCATATGAGATGCACCTTCTAAACCATTCTTACAAGTACGGGCAAAAAATTTTTGATGTACACTTTATAGAAGGTGCAAGTGTGGAAATGTCTTTAATAATTTCCTGCTTGTTCAATGTAGCCAACGAATACTTGCGTAAAACTGATTCGCACTCTCTCAAAAGTGAAACCCAAATATCACTATCTCTTTTTAGGATATCCATCAGCTTATATGCCTGTGTTTGCTCATATTTTTGAGCATATGCATAGAAAAAGGCAAAAGAAGTGAATATGGCTTTATATGTCTCAAAGTATTGAAGTTCGGCCAGCGTATCGATTACATTAAAATCTTGACAATAACCAATATAGTTATTGATATTATCAATAACTGCTTGCATATCTTGGTCTGTATGACCATAGGAACTCTGTGAAAAGGCAAACTTTTCAGCAATAAATTCATCCACCATGTTAGCTGCAATAAAGTAGTACCTGTTATCTATCCCGGACATCACTTCTGAAAAACCAACACCCAGCTGATGGAATTTGGCATGCGCACACTCATGTATCAAAATTTTTTCAGAAAGCGAAGAGGGTGCATACCGATCTGGAAGGAGTATCCAGTCTATTGGCAGGAACAACATAGGATGCGCGGAGTTATTGCAGATGGTTCGAGCTATCGGCACATTAACGCCACGCTCATTTACTGGCGATTGAATGCCAGCAACATCATATAAAGCCTCAGAAAGATCGCCGAAAAAAACAATCTTGCCATTACTGACATATTTATCAACGACATTCTTTATCGTTTCAATCCGGTCAATGCAGCCATATTCTGCATTTGTTATGCAGGTAATGCCGATGTCATTGAGGCCGTGAATAGTTGTTCCGGCAATTTGATGAATCAAGCTCATATCCGTCCTTCTTAAGGTTAAACGACACCATTTTCATATTCACTTGTTTATTGTTGTCTCGGCGTGTTCATCTGACTATTGTAGTATTGTAGTATAGTATTGTCCACATGAAGCCGCAAGGAGCGTTATGAGTGAGGTTAACGGCAACACGAAAGGCGGCGAGAAAGACGACCCATGGGAAGTCACCTCTCTCAGATTAAAGCGCAGCACCAAGCGGGCTGTGAAAATTTATGCTGCCGAGCAAGGTGAAACTATGCAGAGCGTTCTGGAGAAGGCACTTCGGCGTCTTCTTGCAGAGAAGCGTGGAGATGGCCGCGAGAGGCAGTAAGATGGCATGTCGTGCATATTTAAAGTAAAGGAGAGATTAAGGTGGCGCACGGCAACTCCCCGACCTTTATTGAATTGTTCGCAGGCTGCGGAGGACTCAGTCTGGGCCTTCGCTCAGCCGGCTTCCGCGAGCTTATGGCAAATGAGCTTTCCTCCATGCCCGCGGAGACCTTTGCTCTGAACCTAATGAATGTTGACATGCGTTCTCGCGAGTTTCAGGCAGCCGAACCCGCAAACCGCAGGGTCCTGTGGATTGATCCATCTTCCGATGATGTATCAGAGCGTCTGGTGGACAACCCGTTCGAGCGCCCAGAAACCGACATGCCTGAATTGTCCGACATTGACGATTTCGGGGGGAAGCTTGTCGTAGGAGACATCCGTAGGCTAAATGCTTTCATCGAGAAACGTGGAAGCGCTTTGATACATGGCGAGGTGGATTTGGTTTCTGGTGGTCCACCGTGTCAGAGTTTTTCTTTGGCTGGTCGACGTGAATTGGGCAATCAGCGCAACCAGCTGCCCTGGGAATTTGCCAAGTTCGTCGATTCACAGCGTCCTCGTATGGTGCTTCTGGAGAACGTTGAAGGTATCCTGCGTCCGTTTAAGCAGGATGGCGAAACTTATTACGCCTGGTTTGAGGTATGTAAGGCGTTTGCGAATATAGGCTATGCGACATGCCCGATGCTTGTGAATGCCCGTCTGGCTGGCGTTGCCCAGAATCGCCCGCGGTTCATCATGTTGGCAATACGCGAAGATTTGACGGATAACCTTCCCGACTCTGTAGCAGCATGGTTCGTACAAGGTCGCCGTTTGATAGATGCAAGTAAGGCCGGCAATCCTGTTTTTGATAAAGCAAAGTGGCACTATTGGAACCTAGCCGATTCCGATGCAGACAAAGCAGAGGGCACAGTTTTTGATCCTTTGGTCGCGTTCCGTGATCCTGAAAAACAGCGCACTGTTTACGATGCCATTCGGGATCTTCAAGATGAGAACCCACCTACTCGCAGCAAGTACGTTAAGGAAATCAACTCTACGCTTGGCACCCATCTGGATGGCGGAAGCAAAAAGATGCAGAACCTTAAGCATCCGAACAGCACTCCGAAAGTTCAAGCTCGTTTTCGTATTTATCAGGTCATCGCCAACTCGCCCAAATCGGTTGGGGATGAAATCAAGAGGATTATGCGCAAGCAGAAAACTGATATTTCTGAAGAGACTTATGAGACTCTGTCACGTTCAGACCTTCTTGGATATGGAAATGGCATCCCTGAGACTGCGGAACAGATGGTTCACTATTTGGAGGGCATGGCAACTCGCAAGTTCTCCCAAAGGGCTCTAATCAGCACCCTTCCGGCACCTGCAGCTTTGTCTATTCCCGATGATGTGGCGCATTATTGCGAGCCGCGTACTCTTTCCGTAAGGGAGATGGCGCGCATTCAATCGTTCCCGGACTCTTTCGAGTTTCGAGGTATAGCCACTACGGGCGGTGATCGCAGACGTTATCAGGTTCCCCAATACACGCAGATCGGCAACGCGGTACCACCGCTGCTTGGGCGTGCATTGGGGAAGGTTGTGTCTTCTATACTGGCTTTGCTTTAGAAGACGAATTCCTCAGGATCGGAGAAAAGAAGCGGGAAGTTCTTCTTGTCCATCTTGAATAGGATGCCGTGATCTCGCCACTTGCCGTCTGCGTCGAAATGAGCGGCGAGATCCAGCGTCACTTTATCTGCTTCGATTAGCGGAGCCAGCAGCGACACGTTGGGGTCCTTCGTGTGCATTACGCGCACGTACCGGAAATATTCAATACCGTCGATTATTTCCGATGTTGCGCCAACCCAAAAAGTCTCAGGGTGCTTGGTTCGCAACCGATCCCTCAATAGTTTCATGGTCCAAGACGCGACGTAGCTGCGCTTATCGCCGTCCTGATATTTCATGTCAAGCCGGTCAGCATTTTCATTAACTTCAAGTACCAAACCATACGCATTCGGGCGGGAGACCCGGAAAGTCTCATAAAGCTGAAGTCTTGCCTCAGAGGCACCGCGAGGAACTTGCATCTTGCCATATCTTTCAACGATTTCTCGGTACGGCATACCAATGTCTGGTACTTGCGAGAACAATGTTGAACGGGTTGGCGTACGCAGCTTGCCGTTCCGACTCAAGCGAGTGGCTTTGAGCTCGATGCCCATATAGTCAGGATTCTTGGAGTTGTTACGCTGAATGCCCAAAGCATGCTCCAAAGTATCTCCCACACCGGGATCGCCAGGAGTGATGGAACGCTGCGGACCAGCCGCGTTGATTTCACGAATCAATTCAAGCAAATGTTGCTCGATAACGCTGCTCTTATCTCCAGATTGCAGAATGCTATATGCATAGTCCTGATGCAAAAGCGAGTCGGCAACAGCGGGGTCTGAAAGATTGAATATATAAATAGCTTCATCGATGACCGTCAGCGCAAGTAAATTGCAAGGATGGCAATGCTTCTTGAGGTCGTAAAACCAAATGCGAGGATCGCCTTTCTTGGTGATGGGCCGATACAGGGAAGCCTGTGTCTCAACCAGTCCATTTGATTGGACGAAGAACGCTGGAACGACGTGTTTGTTATCGGGGCCCTGAGGCTGCATCTGAAAGTCGTGAACATGGGAATCGTACAGAAGATCCCGAACCGGCGCAATGGCGTCCATGATTGATTTTTTGTATCCAGTGGGCGTAGGAACCAGAAACGCAACAGGAGTGTTGAGTCTGGCGAATACTGGCGCAAATCTTTCAATTGGAGTATCAGACATGCTAAGCATAGGAACCTCATTCTCGTCATTGACGCGGGACAGTCATAATCATACGTGGGAAGAATCTGTAACCTCGGAAAGGCACAGCGACAATCTGAATCTCTACCGAGGAAAACAGCTCGTATCAAAGGGACAAGATGTGCGATTCGACGATTCCTAACTACTGTGACCCTGACGATCCGAACTTGGATCCGAACAAAGCGCACTGTTTCGAGGGCGTTATGGATGCCCGCGTACTCTGGCCGGAAGACGCGAACAAGCTGATCGAGCTAGCTGACGACTATCCGACTGTGGAGGATCTGGAAGATCCGTACTACTTCGACAAGCTGCGTGAGAAGATAAACCGACTTGGGTTGAAGCCTGATGATGGACATGATTTGGAAGGCACTTTGGGAGAGCTCTAATCCCGGTTATGCTGGGATGGCACTATCTCATTTGAGAGCTTTTTAGAATTTTAAAATCGGCGTTTCAATACGCCGATGGACTCAACCGGTGCCGGAGCCTGACTTGAATACAATCCGTTAACAATGACCGTCACGGTGAGCCAATCCCAGTCGCCTCAACAAAGACAACCAAAAACCAGAAACCGCCATTTTCCAACGATACCGGCCCCAGCAAAAGACATTCAACCCAACAAGAAACACCCCGCAAAAACAGGATGTCGCAGGTTCAAATCCTGTCAGCTCGACGAAAACCGTTAGAAATAAAGGCGTTTCAGTCGGTTTGAAAAATCTTGTTTCCGGTTTCGGTACAAAACGGTATAAACATGGCAACGCAGAAAAACCTCGTGACCTTTTGCGATGTTCACATGGTTTCGTCCGTCTGGGTTTTCAAACGGAAATGGTATGGACGGAGTCCAATTGCCGAGATCGAGCAAGATACGCACGCTACATGTCGAGATTGAAGCGTTGTTTTCCACGGGTTTTGGCTACGATAAACCCTATGAACGCATCTCAAGAGAATCTTTGGCCGGCGCCGTTTGCCAGCAAGTCGCTTGACGCCACCGTTGTGGTGCCGGGCAGTAAATCCCTGTCGAATCGTTATCTCATTCTTGCGGCTCTCGGGCATCGTCCTGTGCGATTGGTCGGTCTGTTGCGCTCGCGTGATACCGAGCTGATGATGGACGCGCTGCGTTCGTTGGGAGTGCGCTGTGAAATCGATGAGCAGGTTGACACCACAGTTACGGTGGTGCCGCCGTCCGACGGCCGGTTCCACGGTGGTACGAAGGTGTTCTGCGGTCTTGCAGGAACGGTGATGCGCTTTGTGCCCGGTCTTGCCATGTTCGCAGACGGTCCTGTGGATTTCGACGGTGACGAGCAGGCGTACGCACGTCCGATGAAGCCCGTGTTGGACGGTCTTGAACAGTTGGGGGCATGTATCGAATACCACGGTGAGGAAGGTCGCCTGCCATTTACAATCACTCCACCACAAACGGTGAGCCAGTGCGCCGAGACGAGCGTAGTTAGCATTGATTCTTCGGGATCCTCGCAGTTCATTTCAGGACTATTGCTCATCGGCTCTCGAGTGCCAGGCGGTTTGGAACTGCATCACACGGGGGAGAAGACGCCGAGTTTGCCTCATATTCGCATGACTGTGGCCGACCTGCATGGTTCCGGTGTGCGTGCCAACGCCGACGAACACGCCCGCGTGTGGACCGTGCAGCCGGGAGCCGTGCAGTTGCCCGAAACCGTGACGGTCGAGCCTGACCTGTCGAATGCCGCCCCGTTTCTTGGCGCAGCGCTCATCGCCGGAGGAACCGTGCGCGTGCCTCATTGGCCGGAATCCACCACGCAACCCGGAGGCCTGCTTCCGGGCTATTTGGAACGTATGGGAGCCGAAATCAACTTCCCGGTGATTGACGGCGTCCGGTACTGCGAAGTGACCGGCGACGGTCGTGTCAGCGGCCTAGGTGATTTCGACCTGACGGCGGCAGGTGAGATCGCGCCATCATTGGCCGCAATCCTGGTCTTCGCCGATGCTCCTACGCGCATGCTGGGCATCGGTCATCTGCGTGGCCATGAGACGAACCGTTTGGAAGCATTGGTCAACGAGATAACCAGAGTCGGGGGTGATGCCCGTGAGCTTCCCGACGGGCTGGAGATCACGCCGGTGCCGGCAATGAATCTCAGGCCGGCTGAAATGGAAACCTATGCGGACCATCGCATGGCGACGTTCGCTGCGATGTTGGGGCTTAAAATCAACGGCATTCTAATCAAGAACATCGCCACCACTGCGAAAACGCTTCCTGATTTCGCAAACATGTGGACCAGCATGCTGGCCTAGCAATAGTCGTTTCGGAATACTCTGTCATATTCCGATTATCCAAAGATATTGAAAACGGTAAAGAAACGTCCTTCCTCTGTGCAATTTCAGAAGTGAGCAGCGACGAGGCGTCCGATACCTTGCGAGGTGCGATTTGGCTCGTGCCTAGAAGACGGAAGGCATGATGAAGCCTCCGGAAGTTTCGCACTTCCGGAGGCTTCATCATATTGATTGTGATTTTGCGTTCAGTAACGAATCAGCTTGGAATCACTCCCATTCGATGGTTGCCGGCGGCTTGGAGGTGCAGTCGAGCACCACACGGTTGATCTGACGGCATTCGTTGGTGATACGCGTCGAAATCGTGGCAAGCACATCGTACGGAATGCGAGACCAGTCTGCGGTCATGGCGTCTTCGGAGGAAACCGGACGCAACACGATTGGCGAACCATACGTACGCTCGTCGCCCTGCACACCCACGGAATGCACATCGGCAAGGAGCACGACCGGGCACTGCCAGATATCGCGGTCAAGACCAGCCTTGGAAAGCTCCTCGCGAGCGATGGCGTCGGCCTCGCGAAGTAGATCCAGACGCTCCTTGGTGATCTCGCCGATGATGCGGATGCCGAGGCCCGGGCCAGGGAACGGCTGACGCCAGACGATTTCGTCCGGCAATCCAAGCTCGGTACCGATGGCACGAACCTCATCCTTGAACAGGGTGCGCAGTGGCTCGACGAGCTGGAACTTGATGTCGTCCGGCAGGCCGCCCACATTGTGGTGCGACTTGATGTTGGCTGCGCCGTCGCCGCCGCCGGATTCCACAACATCCGGGTAGAGGGTTCCCTGAACAAGGAACTTGACTTCCTTGCCGGAAGCGCCCGCCTCTTCGATGACCTGACGCTGAGCCTTCTCGAACGTGCGAATGAACTTTTCGCCGATGATCTTACGCTTCTTCTCCGGCTCGCTCACACCCTTCAGGGCGGTGAGGAAGTCTTCGGAGGCGTCCACGGCGATGAGCTTGATGCCGGTCGCCTCGACGAAATCATGCTTGACCTGCTCGGCCTCGCCCTTGCGCAGCAGACCGTGATCCACGAACACGCAGGTGAGCTGGTCGCCGATGGCCTTGTGCACGAGAGCGGCCGCGACCGCGGAATCAACGCCGCCGGACAGGCCGCAGATCACCTGTGCGTCGCCGACCTTCTCGCGGATCTTCGCGACCTGATCCTCGATGATGCTGGAGGCATCCCAGTTGTTGCCGAGCCCTGCGCACTTGTGCAGGAAGGTCTCGATAAGCTGCTGGCCCATCGGGGTGTGCTTGACTTCAGGATGCCACTGCACGCCGTACAACTTGCGGGATTCATCCTGCATGGCGGCAACGGGCGCACCCTCGGTATGCGCCAGCACTTCAAAGCCCTCCGGCGCGGTCTTGACGGCCACGCCATGGCTCATCCACGTGTTCTGATCGGCGGGGGAGCCGTCGAGCAGACCTTCCGACTTGTCGATGAAGGTCTCGGTCTTGCCATATTCGCCAAGGGCGGCCTTGTCGACATCCGCGCCCAAGGCATAGGCCATGGCCTGGAAGCCGTAGCAGATGCCCAGCACGGGAACGCCGGCCTCGAACAGTTTCTTGTCCACTCGCGGCGCACCCGGCTCGAACACCGAAGCCGGACCACCGGAAAGGATGATGGCCTGCGGATCCTTGGCCAGCATCTCGTCGACCGGCATGGAATGCGGCACAAGCTCCGAATAAACATTGGCTTCACGCACGCGACGTGCGATCAGCTGGGCGTACTGGGCTCCGAAATCAACAACGAGCACAGGACCTGCAGCCATAACACTCTCCCTTTTGATATGAGGTATGAAGAAGCAACAATACTAACTGTTCTATTGTGGCGACGCGAGCAGACATTGGAAACGCTGTGAACAGAAAGTGAACAAACCTCACAATTGCTTACTACGCATGGTTCAACACGCCGCATGCAAGTATTGCAAAACGAACGTGAAAAAGGTGCGAAGGTAGCTCAATATCGTTGATATTGAGCCGTTTATCAATCTTTTTGATAGCATGTGAAGTATTCACAAATCTCCCGATAAAAGCTCTCATTTTTTAACAGAAACGACACACTTACGCACACAGTCGCAAAAAAACAGCAAAAAGTCGCACCTCGCTCGTAATATGCTCAAGTGATTGGGAATGAATCGTTCCGCGGAACCGCAAGGTTTTGCGAGATTCAGGACCGAATGAAAATAAACAATCGCACAACACAGTGCAGGAGTACAGGAGTACACATGACGAGTCCTGTTATTGGCACCCCTTGGAAGAAGCTGAACGCTCCGGTTTCCGAGGAAGCTATCGAAGGCGTGGATAAGTACTGGCGTGCAGCCAACTACCTCTCCATCGGCCAGATCTATCTGCGTAGCAACCCGCTGATGAAGGAGCCTTTCACCCGCGAAGACGTCAAGCACCGTCTGGTCGGTCACTGGGGCACCACCCCGGGCCTGAACTTCCTCATCGGCCACATCAACCGTCTCATCGCTGATCACCAGCAGAACACTGTGATCATCATGGGCCCGGGCCACGGCGGCCCGGCTGGTACCGCTCAGTCCTACCTGGACGGCACCTACACTGAGACCTTCCCGAAGATCACCAAGGACGAAGCTGGTCTGCAGAAGTTCTTCCGCCAGTTCTCCTACCCGGGCGGCATCCCGTCCCACTACGCTCCGGAGACTCCGGGCTCCATCCACGAAGGTGGCGAGCTGGGTTACGCCCTGTCTCACGCCTACGGTGCTGTGATGAACAACCCGAGCCTGTTCGTTCCGGCCATCGTCGGCGACGGCGAAGCTGAGACCGGCCCGCTGGCCACCGGCTGGCAGTCCAACAAGCTCGTCAACCCGCGCACCGACGGTATCGTGCTGCCGATCCTGCACCTCAACGGCTACAAGATCGCCAACCCGACCATCCTGTCCCGCATCTCCGACGAAGAGCTCCACGAGTTCTTCCACGGCATGGGCTATGAGCCGTACGAGTTCGTCGCTGGCTTCGACAACGAGGATCACCTGTCGATCCACCGTCGTTTCGCCGAGCTGTTCGAGACCGTCTTCGACGAGATCTGCGACATCAAGGCCGCAGCCCAGACCGACGACATGACTCGTCCGTTCTACCCGATGATCATCTTCCGCACCCCGAAGGGTTGGACCTGCCCGAAGTTCATCGACGGCAAGAAGACCGAAGGCTCCTGGCGTTCCCACCAGGTCCCGCTGGCTTCCGCTCGCGATACCGAGGCTCACTTCGAAGTCCTCAAGAACTGGCTCGAGTCCTACAAGCCGGAAGAACTGTTCGACGAGAACGGTGCCGTGAAGCCGGAAGTCACCGCCTTCATGCCGACCGGCGAACTGCGCATCGGTGCCAACCCGAATGCCAACGGTGGTGTGATCCGCGAAGAGCTGAACCTGCCGGCCCTCGAAGACTACGAGGTCAAGGAAGTCGCCGAGTACGGCCACGGCTGGGGCCAGCTCGAAGCCACCCGTCGTCTGGGCGTCTACACTCGCGACATCATCAAGAACAACCCGGACTCCTTCCGCATCTTCGGACCGGACGAGACCGCTTCCAACCGTCTGCAGGCCGCTTACGACGTCACCAACAAGCAGTGGGACGCCGGCTACCTGTCCTCCCAGGTTGACGAGCACATGGCTGTCACCGGCCAGGTCACTGAGCAGCTCTCCGAGCACCAGATGGAGGGCTTCCTCGAGGCCTACCTGCTCACCGGTCGTCACGGCATCTGGAGCTCCTACGAGTCCTTCGTGCACGTGATCGACTCCATGCTGAACCAGCACGCCAAGTGGCTCGAGGCTACCGTCCGCGAGATCCCGTGGCGCAAGCCGATCTCCTCCATGAACCTGCTCGTCTCCTCCCACGTGTGGCGTCAGGATCACAACGGCTTCTCCCACCAGGATCCGGGTGTCACCTCCGTCCTGCTGAACAAGTGCTTCAACAACGATCACGTGATCGGCATCTACTTCCCGGTGGATTCCAACATGCTGCTCGCTGTGGCTGAGAAATGCTACAAGTCCACCAACATGATCAACGCGATCATTGCTGGTAAGCAGCCGGCCGCTACCTGGCTGACCCTGGACGAAGCTCGCGCTGAGCTCGAGAAGGGCGCTGCCGAGTGGGAGTGGGCTTCCACCGCCAAGTCCAACGACGAAGCCCAGATCGTGCTCGCCTCCGCTGGCGACGTTCCGGCTCAGGAGATCATGGCTGCTGCCGACAAGCTCAACGAGCTCGGCATCAAGTTCAAGGTCGTCAACGTTGTGGATCTGGTCAAGCTGCAGTCCACCAAGGAGAACGATCAGGCTATCTCCGACGCTGACTTCGCTGACCTGTTCACCGAAGACAAGCCGGTCCTGTTCGCTTACCACTCCTACGCTCGCGACGTGCGTGGTCTGATCTACGATCGCCCGAACCACGACAACTTCAACGTCCACGGCTACGAGGAGCAGGGCTCCACCACCACCCCGTACGACATGGTTCGCGTGAACAACATCGACCGCTACGAGCTCGTTGCCGAAGCTCTGCGCATGATCGATGCTGACAAGTACGCCGACAAGATCAACGAGCTCGAAGCCTTCCGTCAGGAAGCCTTCCAGTTCGCAGTCGACAACGGCTACGATCACCCGGATTACACCGATTGGGTCTACTCCGGCGTCAACACCACCAAGCAGGGTGCTGTCTCCGCTACCGCCGCAACCGCTGGCGATAACGAGTGAGTCTAGCCTCTATAGGCTGATCGCTTGAAGAAAACCCCAGAGGATTCGTCCTCTGGGGTTTTCTGTTTACTCTTCACCGTCTGTTCGCAACACCGTTTCATGAGATGCGTGTCTGTTACCGTTCACGCATTACAATGGCACATGGTGCGAAACAGCGCAGTCACACACCTTAAAAACAACGAATAGGAGCAGACATCGTGAGTCTAACCAGCGTCACCATTATCAGCCCTGAAGCAGCAAACGGCCGCAACGTCGTGGCCCTTGGCGTCACCAAGGCATTCGCAGCTGCCAAGAAGACGGCCGTGTTCCGTCCGGCGGTTTGTCGCAAGGAAACCTTCACCGACGTTCTTCTTGAAGCAAGCAACTCGGGGCTGAGCCGTGAACAATCCGTCGGTGTTTGCCCGAAGCGTGCACGCACCGACAAGGAAGGTTCCCGGGCCGATATCGTGGCCGCCTACACGGAAGCCATCGAAACCGCCCAGCCTGAAGCCGTGGTTGTTGTCGGAACGGACAAATCCGCCATCAACGACCCGTCCATCTTTGCGTTCAATGCTGACGTAGCCGCTGATCTTAAGTCTGTCGTGCTTCTTGCCGTATGCACCATCAACCGCACTCCGGAACAGGTCCTGGGCACTGTCGAGGCGTCGAAGACCATCATCGAGAATGCAGGCAGCAAGGTCGCCGGCGTGTTCATCACCGGATGCAAAGACGAACAGGTGGAACCTCTCAAGGAGGAGTTCGCAGCTTACGAGGTGCCGGTGTGGACGTTACCCGCCGTTGATTTTGACGAGGAAGACGCCGTGACCAAAGCCACGGAGGCATTCGAGGCGAATGTCAACGCCGAAGAGCTTATCTCCGCTGTTGAGGCTCCATTCGAGGCGCCGACCACGCCATACGCATTCCAGTACAGTCTGCTGGGCAAGGCCAAGGCGGACAAGAGAACCATCGTGCTTCCGGAAGGATCCGAAGACCGCATCATCAAGGCGGCCGACTATCTGCTTGAGCGTGATATCGTCGATCTGATCATCGTCGGAGACAGGGAAGGCATTCTCGCCCGCGGCGAGGAGCTTGGTCTCAAATTCCTTGAAAAGGCGCAGTTCCAGGCCAAGGACGACGAGGAAGTGCTCGCTCCGATGGTCGCCAAGCTGTGTGAGCTGCGCGCCAAGAAGGGCATGACCGAGGAACAGGCTCGCAAGCAGCTCGCCGACGACAGCTACTTCGGTACCATGCTTGTGGTGCTCGGCAAGGCTGACGGTCTGGTTTCCGGATCCATCAACTCCACGGCCAACACCGTACGCCCGGCCCTGCAGGTCATTAAGACCAAGCCGGGATCCTCCCTCGTGTCCGGTGCGTTTCTCATGTGCTTCAAGGACCATGTCGCAGTGTTCTCCGATTGCGCCATCAACCTGAACCCGTCCGCTGAGCAGCTTGCGGAAATCGCCATCCAGTCCGCCGAAACGGCAAAGGCGTTCGGCCTCGATCCGAAGGTCGGCATGCTGTCGTATTCCACGCTGGGATCCGGCAAGGGACCGGACGTCGATCTCGTGGAGGAAGCAACCGCACTCGTGAAGGAGAAGGCTCCGGACCTCGCGGTCGTCGGTTCCATCCAGTTCGACGCGGCTTGGTCGCCGACCGTTGCAGCCACCAAGGCCAAGGGCAACGATGTGGCTGGCCATGTCAATGTGTTCGTGTTTCCGGATCTGTGCGCGGGCAACATCGGGTACAAGGCCGTCCAGCGTTCCTCCGGCGCAGTGGCCGTCGGTCCGGTGCTGCAGGGACTGAACCGACCGGTCAACGACCTGAGCCGAGGCGCAACCGTGCAGGACATCATCAACACGGTTGCCCTGACCGCCATCGAAGCCCAGTAAAACGCTATTTTGTAGCAAGCAAAGAGTAATCTAAAGTTTGGAAAGTCGCGCAAGCGGCACATCGATTAACACATGGAGGATGCCCACAATGGCGAAAACCGTCCTTGTCATCAATTCCGGTTCCAGCTCTATCAAGTATCAGCTGGTTGATCTTGAAACCGGTGAAGGTATTGCTTCCGGCCTGGTCGAGAAGATCGGCGAGCCGGTTGACGGCCACTACAAGCACGAGTTCAACGGCGAGAAGCATGAGCTGGAAGAGCCGATCCACGACCACGAGCAGGGTCTGAAGCGCGTGCTCGGCTTCTTCAACGAGTTCGGTCCGAAGCTGGACGAGGCCGGCATCGTGGCTGTTGGTCACCGCGTGGTGCAGGGTGGTTCCATCTTCCCGAACCCGGCTCTGGTCACCGACAAGACCATCAACCAGGTCAAGGACCTCGCCGTGCTCGCGCCGCTGCACAACGGTCCGGAAGCCAAGGGTGCTGAAGTCATGCGCGCGCTCCTGCCGGACGTCCCGCAGATCTTCGTGTTCGATTCCTCCTTCTTCTTCCAGCTGCCGAAGGCCGCAAGCACCTACGCGCTGAACAAGGAAATCGCCGACCAGTACCACATCCGCCGTTACGGCGCCCACGGCACCTCCCACGAGTTCATCTCCTCCGTGGTGCCGAGCGTCATCGGTAAGCCGGCTGAAGGCCTCAAGCAGATCGTGCTGCATATCGGCAACGGTGCTTCCGCCTCCGCCGAAGTTTCCGGCAAGCCGGTCGAGACCTCCATGGGCCTGACCCCGCTCGAAGGCCTCATGATGGGTGGCCGTACCGGCGATATCGATCCGGCCGTCGTCTTCCACCTGATCCGCAACGCCCACATGAACGTGGACGAGCTCGACGCTCTGTTCAACAAGCGTTCCGGCATGATGGGCATGACCGGCTTCGGCGACCTCCGTGAGGTTCACCGTCTGGTCGCCGAAGGCAACGAGGACGCCAAGCTGGCTCTCGACGTCTACGTACACCGCATCGTCGGCTACATCGGCAACTACACCGCTCAGATGGGCGGCGTAGACGTGATCACCTTCACCGCAGGCGTCGGCGAGAACGATGACGTGGTCCGCAAGATGGTGTGCGACAAGCTCGCCCCGTTCGGCGTCAAGCTGGACGAAGAGAAGAACGCCACCCGTTCCAAGGAACCGCGCATCATCTCCACCCCGGATTCCAAGATCACCATCTGCGTCATTCCGACCAACGAGGAGCTGGCAATCGCCCGCAAGTCCGCGGCAATCGCAGAAGCAGGCGAAGACACTTACGGCAACGTCTTCTCCAAGTGAGCGAGGAGATCCCGCAGTCAAATGATTGACGGGACCGTATGAAGAGGACCGTACGTTCCATTGGAATCAAATCCAATGCCAATGGGACGTACGGTCCTTTCTTTTTCGAATAATCCTTATGTTTCACCGCTTTTAAGGTTTCGATCGCCGAACGTTTCCAATCGTCCCAGACAATGACTTTCCATATCTGTTCATGGTCCGCATAATGGGGGAGGGGCTGGTAGTACGATACGAAACGTTGTGCCTAACGCGCATACGTCGCATGTTGAGAGAAGCGGTTGATTGTTGTGGTAAGACGTCGTTTTGTCGGTCTGAATGGCCTCAAGGGCATCGCCTTGATCGCGATAGTGTTGTATCACTGCGACCAGGGCACTCTGCGGGGCGGATTCCTAGGTGTTGACATATTCTTCACCATTTCAGGTTTTCTGATTTTCTCGTCGTTGCTGAATCATATTGATTCCGGCAAGGGAATAGGTTTCAAGGAATATTACCTCAAGCGTCTGCGCAGAATATACCCGGCGTTGATTCTGATGATTCCCGTCACCGTATCGTTGGCATGGTTCATCAACCAAGACATGTTGGTGGACATTAACAACCAGATAGTGACGGCTATGCTGGGTTGTTACAACTGGTATGCCATCGGCAGTGGCGCCAGCTATTTCTCGCAGATGAATCCAGACATGTTCCGTCATCTGTGGTTCATGTCGGTGCTGATGCAGTTCTATCTGTTGGCTCCTTTGCTGATCTACCTGCTTCGAAAAATTCTGGTACGTTGGGTGCCGGTGGCGGTACTTGCCGGACTTGCCGTGTGCAGTGCGCTTTCCATGGGATTGCAGTATCACCCGGGAACCGATCCAACCAGAGTGTATTTCGGTTCGGACACACATGCCATGGGACTTTGGCTAGGTGCCATGCTGGCATGGCTGCTGATGATCATACGGCGTGGCAACGGTCGTCCGGAAGAAACGGCGATCATGGAACGCGCTCGTCTGGTCTGGAGCAAGATCGGCCCTGCGGCGGCTTTTGTGGCATTACTGATTCTGTTATGGATGATGCAGCACGTTGAGCAGGGTCCTGCTGCCTTCTATGGAGGGATTTTCGCGGCTTCGCTACTTTCAGTGGTTCTGGTCGCCGGTTCCATTCCTTTCGGATCTTGGATGCAGGATCTGCTGGTGTTCAAACCATTTGATGTGGCCGGCCGATATTCATACGGCATTTACCTGTGGCATTGGCCTTTATGGTTGTTCACCAAGGCGATGTTCCCCCAGTGGGGTGCTCGGCATCTGGGATGGATGCTGCTAATCACACTCGCTCTTACCGCATGTTGTACCGCCATGTCGTGGAAGTTGGTAGAACAGCCCGTCGCCCGTGGCGGATTTATCGCCATGATTCGCCCGCTGCCAGAAAACGGAATGTGGGATGTAACCAGATGCTGGATTACGATCGCCGTGGTATTGAGTACATGCTTGATGTCCGGATACGCGGTAGCCAACGCACCAAAGCAGACCAGTGTGGAACGCGCGTTGGAAGAGAATGCGAAAATGCTGAAAGAGCAGCAGGGCATGCACCTCGACTTCGATAGGAAGCATCCGCCAGCGCCCAAGAAACCCGCATACACCATGCCTGACGGGCAGCAGATGGTCGCATTCGGTGACTCGGTGATGCTTGCCTCCAGTAAAGGTTTGCAATCCGTTTTTCCCGGAATCACTGTTGATGCGGAAACCTCACGTTCGATGACCAAGGCATTGGGACTTATAGACCAAGCCAAAAGCCAGCCGGAAGGATTGCGCCAATGGGTGCTGGTCGGCTTGGCTACGAATTCAGCGGTGACCGATGGCCAACTCAATGAGATACTGAACGACATTGGACCGGATCATGTGCTTGTGCTGATTAATGCGCATGCCCCCGTGTCTTGGGTCCCCGGAACGAACGACGCGTTGAGCAACTTCGCGGCCGCCCATTCCGACAACGTTGTTCTCGTTGACTGGGACGCTACGATTTCGGCGCATCCTGATGAGCTTGCCGGAGATGGTATTCACCCTGGCATGTCCAATACGCTGTACGCCCAGGCTGTCAAGGATGCGATTGCGAACTGGATCAAGCAAGGGCACTGAAACATCCTTCTTGCGAATCGCGGCAAAGCAGTTTTGCGATGAATATGAGGAATCCCCCTGACTCGTTTGAGCAGGGGGGATTCCTCATAACCTTTTAGGATCTGAACGGACTCAGTCTTCCTGATGCTGCGGAGCCGACAGAAAATGCTCTTCACTCGGCAGCAGAGCATTCAACAGCACGGCCACAACGAACGCCACGGCGATGCAATTGGATGCGAAGATGGACTGGAACAGCGGCGGGAAGTTGACGAAAATGTCGCCGACCTGCGTGAAACCGATACCGATGGTGAGACTCAACGCCGCAATGGTGATGTTGCGCTGCGTATAGCCGGCCTCGGAAATCATCTGGAAGCCAGACAGGATGATGTTACCGAACATCATGATGGTGCAGCCGCCAAGCACGGCCTGCGGCAGGGAATTGAACACTTCCGCCACGGCAGGCACGAAGCTGGCTATCACCAGAATCAGACCACCGGAAAGAATCACCTTACGGTTGACGACCTTGGTCATGGCGACCAAGCCGATATTCTGTGCGAACGACGTCAACGGCAAGCAGCCGAACAGGCCGGAGACGGAGGAGATGAGACCGTCGCCGGCAATGGCGCCCGCAGTCTCCTTATCGGTAGGCTGACGGTCGAGACCAACCTTGGTGAGCGCAGCGGTATCGCCCAGCACCTCAACGGAAGACACGACATACAGCAGGGCGAAGGAGATGATCGCGCCCGGATCGAATTCAAGCTGGAACGGCATGAAATGCGGCACGGACACAACCTGCAGATTCGCGAAACCAGAGAAATCGACCTTGCCCATGAAAATCGCGACAACATAGCCGACAACCAAGCCGAACAGCACGGAAAGCTGCTTGGCGGTACCCTTCATCAGCAGCTGGAACGCCAAGCAGGCGACCAGCGAAATCAGACCGAGCGTGAGATTCTGCCAGCTTCCGAAATCCTTAGCGCCGGAACCGCCGCCGAAACTGGTGGCACCAACGGAAAGCAGCGAAAAACCAATCGACGTAACCACAATCGCGGATACGATCGGCGGTACGAAGCGACGCCAATACTTGGCGGTCAAACCAAGCACAACCTCCAACAGGCCACCAAGCACAACCGCGCCGGCGACCGCGCCGTAGCCTTGGTTCTGGGCGATCGACATGGCAGCAGCCACATAGGTGAAGGAAATGCCAGTGACCATCGGCAGGCGGGAGCCGATCAGCCACACGCCATACAGCTGAAGGCAGGTGCCCAGACCTGCCACCAGCAGACCGGCCTGAATAATCGTGGCAGACTGCTCGGCACTCATGTTGGCGGCGGAAGCCACTAGGAAAATCGGAGCCAGATTGGCCACGAACATCGCCATGACATGCTGCAGGCCGAACGGGATGCCCTTCCAGAACGAAACAGGCGCGTCCAGGCTGCTAAGCGCTTCAAAGGAAACGCCCTTCTTCTCGTTCGTGTTGTCTTTCTTCTTCTCTTCTCTCACAATGAATCCTCTCTTATTCATGCTGCGATGAGTAACAGGTTGTAATGGTTTCTGATGCGCGCCCGTGAGATGCGACGATCAGGAGCGGAATTCGATGGTACCGGTTTCCGGATCCATCGACTCCACGATTGCCAGGGAATCAACGTCGTATCCCGCTGCGCGCAGCTCATCGCCGCCGCCCTGGAAACCCTTCTCCACCGCGATGCCGATGCCCTCGACCGTCGCTCCGGCATCATGGCACAGATTGATCAGGCCCTTCAGAGCCTTGCCGTTGGCCAGGAAGTCATCAAGCAACAGCACATGGTCGCCCTCGTTGAGATACCTCTTGGATACGATGACGGGGAATTCCTTCTGCTTGGTGAAGGAGTAGACGGTGGTGGTGTACTGGTCGCCATCGAGATTGATGGACTGCGCCTTCTTGGCGAACACCACAGGCGCATTGCCGAAATGACGCGCGGCAACACAGGCGATACCAATGCCGGAAGCTTCAATGGTCAGGATCTTGTTGATGGTTTTACCGGCAAAATGTTCCGCCCAAGCGGCACCCATGTGGTCGAACAATTCGACATCGCACTGGTGGTTGAGGAAAGCATCCACTTTCAGCACATTACCTGGCTTGACGGTACCCTGCAGGCGAATGCGCTCTTCGAGCTCCTTCATGAATCCCCTTAGATTGTTGGCCGCATAAGGCGGCGTTGATGTTGACATACGGTGAACCGCATATAAACGTTCAGCATACGCGCGTCAATTGACCATGCGAGTGTTGCGCTGACCTGCATGTGTGATAGACATGAATTTCGCAGTAATCGACTTCGAATCTTCATGGAAAGAGGAACCGGTGGAGCAGAATATGGGACCAGTCCTGTGCGATCCGCAAAGTCTGATCAAGGACCTCAATCCGCAGCAAATGGAAGCGGTGAAGTACTACGGACAAGCCCTGCTCATCGGAGCTGGTGCCGGATCCGGTAAGACCCGCGTGCTCACCAGACGCATCGCATGGCTGCTGGCACACGGTTTTTGGGCGAGCAGCATTCTCGCCATCACCTTTACGAACAAGGCCGCGGCCGAAATGCGCGAACGCCTTGCGGCCCTCGTAGGGCCTGAAGCCGAACACATGTGGATCTCCACCTTCCATTCCGCGTGCGTGCGCATCCTCCGACGTGACGGCAAGGAAATCGGTCTTACCTCAGGATTTTCCATTTATGACACGGCTGATTGCGAACGTTTGGTCAAGCTCATCAGCGGCGATTTGAACATCGATACGAAGCGGTATACGCCGCGCATGCTATTGGGCAAGATCTCGGATTGCAAGAATTCGTTGATTTCATGGCAGGACCAGCTGAAAAGCGTGAACTGCGACTACAAGCCCGGCCAGCGCGGATATCAGGTTTCGGCCGGCGACGTCGACGAGCTGGTCGCCGTGATGTATGCGGAGTACCAGTACCGTCTGGCCATGGCGAATGCCGTGGATTTTGACGATCTGATCATGCGCACCGTCGAATTGTTCCAGCGTTGCCCACAGGTGAGCGAATATTACCGGCATAAGTTCCGTTATATTTTCGTGGACGAGTATCAGGACACCAACCATGCGCAATATGTGCTCGTACGTGAGCTTTCCGGCATTGATTCGGGAGAACGGCCCGATCCACATATGCGAGGAGCAGGCCGTGTCGGACCGTCTTGGATTACGGTGGTGGGCGATTCCGACCAGTCGATTTATGCGTTCCGAGGCGCGGATATTCGTAATATTCAGGATTTCGAGCAGGATTTCCCTAACGCGAAAACCATCATGCTCGAACAGAATTATCGTTCGACGCAGACCATTCTCGACGCAGCCAATGCGGTGATCGCAAGAAATGAAAATCGTAAGCCGAAAAAACTGTGGACGGCACTTGGCGAAGGCGACAAAATCGTCGGATACGCGGCCGACAACGCGCAACAGGAAGCCGGATGGATCGCCAACGAAATCGCACGAATCCACAACGAGGAAGGCGTGGCGTATCGCGACATCGCCATCATGTATCGAGCCAACGCGCAATCACGCTCGCTCGAAGAGGCCATGATCAATGCCAACCTGCCGTATCAGCTCGTCGGCGGCACCAAATTCTACGAACGCAGGGAAATCAAGGATGCGCTCGCGTATTTGCAGGCCATCGTGAATCCTGCGGACAATGTGAACGTTCGACGTATCCTCAATGTGCCGAAGCGCGGACTGGGCGTTCGCGCGGAAGGACTCGTTGCCTCGTATGCTGATGCCCATGGCACCACTTTTTTCGAAGCGATCGAACATATGGAACAGATCGAAGGCATGTCCACACGCACGACGAAACCGTTGAGTGCGTTCCGAGACATGATGCATGAGCTTGCGGCTTTTGCGAAGGACCATGACACGAAGCCATCCGAAGTGGTTGCCGAAGTGCTTGCCAAGAGTGGGATTTTGGAAGAGCTGCAGCGCTCCGAGGATCCGCAGGACGCTTCCCGCGTCGATAATCTTTCCCAGCTGCAATCAGTGGCGGCGGAATTCGAGCAGAACACGCCAGACGCCACATTGGCGGGATTTTTGGAAACCACCGCGTTGGTGGCCGATTCCGACCAATTGCCAGGGGAGAACGAAGATTCCGGCAAGGTGACGATGATGACCCTGCATACCGCAAAGGGTCTGGAATACCCGTATGTGTTCCTGACCGGCATGGAGCAAGGCACATTCCCACACCAGCGTGCCATGGAAGACACCAGCGAACTGGCAGAGGAGCGCCGTCTCGCCTACGTGGGCATCACTCGCGCGAAGCGACGCCTGTATGTGACACGCGCGGCCGTACGCGCGCAATGGGGGCAAGCCAGCGACATGATGCCCAGTCAGTTCCTCGATGAGATTCCAGACGAACTGATTGATTGGAAAAGACGCGAAGCCGGCGTCGAACGCATGCGTGCCAGCTGGCAGGATGACGACGACGAGTTCGGCGGCTGGGACGATGATGACGATTTCGGATCGATGTCATTCGGCGGTTCCTCGTATGGAAAGTCGGATTATGGTTCCTCATACGGTTCCGGCTCGCGGTGGTCTCGTTCCTCATACGGATCGTCTTCATATGGGGCAGGGCGCTCGCAGTACGGCGGCCCGGCTACGCGGGGCTCATCATCCTCGTATGGTTCCACATCCCGGCGCTCGTGCGGAGGATCGGGAACCGGTTCCTCATATGGCTCGTATGGTTCGTATGGCTCCGGCAAGTCAGGAGGGAAATCGGGCAAGGTCACCACGCGACGTGTCAAGCCGAAAAACAAGCCTGTGGATTTAACCAAATCCTCATCCGCAAGCCCGGCCGGTAGCCATAATGATCTGAACATTGCAGACGTGCATGTCGGCGACAAGCTTACGCATGATCATTTCGGGTTGGGTACGGTCATTGAAACGCAGGACAAGGGCATGAATTCGGTCATTACCGTTGATTTTGGCAATGGTGAGGTCAAGCGTCTGCTGTTGCGTATGGCACCCATTGAAATGCTATGACGGAGATGAAGAACGGATGAAATCTCCTCTGTAGCACGAAAAGGAGGAAAAAACAAGACTTTCTTTTTCAAAAAGACCCTGCAATAATCGGCGGTGTTTGTCTTTTTTTGAGAGGAAGCTATGAATAAGAAACTGTACGCAGGCATTTCGCAGATCGTGCTCGGCATCTTGATCGCCATCGCGCCGCAGACCTTCGCTCACGTATGCGCGGTCAAAGAAACGCCGATGGCATGTCATTACACGGCTCAGGCCGCGCTCGGCATCGGCATCGTGATCGTGGCGCTTGGCATTGTCGGCCTGTTCGTATCCGATCAGACCCGCGCCGGTCTTGACCTCGCCAATGCGGTGCTCGGCGTGCTGACCATCGCCGTGCCGACCGTGCTCAGCGGCGTGTGCAAGGGTGCCATGATGCGCTGCCATATGGTCACCTTGCCGACGCTGATCGTGCTCGGCGTGCTGCTGGCTGTACTTGCGGCAATCGCGGCATATCTCGATCTCAAGCCGGCGAAGCGCGCCTGACCCAATATGACGCAACACATCACCCTTGGCGGGTTGCCCCTGGTCAATCTCAAACGCAAACCGTTTCGTACCGCGGCGCTCACCATCGTCGTCGCCATGCTTACCGTGGCCTTCTATGGTGGTTCACTGCTGTCCATGAACCTTGAAGCCGGCTTGAACAGCATGCAGGAACGTATGGGCGCCGATCTCATGGTCACGCCGCAAAACACCAAAAACGAAGCCGAAGCGTTGCTAACCAACGGATCGGCAAGCACGTTCTACTTCACCAACGAGATCACCGACGAAGTGGCAAAAGCCGACGGCATCGACGAAATCACGGAACAAACATATATCTCATCGTTGGCCGCCGCATGCTGCGACGAGAAAGTCCAGATCATCGGATTCAACCCCGATACCGACTTCGTGATCACCCCTTGGATCGCATCGCAGTTCGACGGCACGCTCCAGCGCGGCCAGATCGTTGCAGGAGCCAGCATCAGCGTGTCGGGCAACAACACGGTCAAACTCTATGGGCACGAATTCCCCGTGGCGGCGCAACTCGCCAATACCGGCACGTCGCTCGACGATTCCGTGTTCGTGAACATGCAGACCGTTCCCGACGTGGTCGGATATTCCGCCAAGGTGGGGCATGCCGCCATTCCGGAAGAATATGCCGACAAAGCCGTTTCCGCCGTGCTCATCAAGGTCAAGGACGGTTACTCCGCCCAGCAGGTCGCTTCGAACATCACCAAAACAACAGGAATCAAAAGCCTCGGATACGTGTATCCGGGGGGCATCACAGCCACAACGAAATCCAATCTGAACGTGATCATTCGCTACGTGACCCTTTTCGTCGCGGTGTTCTGGGTCATGGGGCTGATCGTGCTGCTTGCTGTGTTCTCGTCCGCCATGAACGAACGCAAACGTGAATTCGCCGCGTATCGCATTCTTGGTGCCAATCGTTCCACTTTGGTCGGCATCATCGTGAAGGAATCGGCCATGATCGGAGCTTTGGGCGGTGTGATAGGCATTGCGGTCGCGTCGCTGGCGATTTTCCCGTTCAGCACGCTTATCGGACAGCAGCTGCAGTTGCCGTATCTGCAAACCAACATGTGGAATGTGTTGGCATTGATCGCAGTGAGTTTCGTGTTCGCGGTGATTACCGGACTGCTCGCCTCCGTGGCGACGGCGGTGAAACTTTCCGCTCCCGAAACCTATCTGACTTTGAGAGAAGGTGAATGATGGCGGAAAACACGGTTCTCGAAGTACAAGAGCTCACTCGCGAGTTCACCCGTCGCGGCAAACCGTTCGCAGCCGTGGACCATGTGGATTTCAGGCTGGACCAAGGCGAGTTCGTGGCGATCGTCGGCCGTTCGGGCAATGGCAAAAGCACATTGTTGAATCTCATCACCGGACTGCTGAAACCCACATCGGGCTCTATCGACTTGGACGGCAATGACGTGACGCGGTTGAACGACAAACAAATGTCAGTCGTACGCAATCGGATCATCGGATTCGTCACGCAAAGCCAGACATTGCTGCCGAATCTCACGGCACTCGACAATGTGATTCTTCCTTCCGTGCTGTGCAACGGCAAAACGGCGCAGCGCAATGTTGAGATACCTGCGGATTCGTCTGATGCGAAATCAGTGGAAGAAACCGTATCCGACGCATCTTCCGAACAGACGGTTGACGACGGACTTCCGGACGTCATCGCGGCGGCTCCGGTATCGAAAACACACAACGATCCCGTTCAGGACCATGCCATGGAACGTGCGCACGCATTGCTGCGCCGACTGCAGGTCGACGATTTGGCGGAATGCTACCCGAAAGAGCTTTCCGGCGGCGAAATGAGACGCGTCAGCATAGCGCGAGCTCTGATGAATGGTCCGAAACTTCTGATAGCGGACGAACCCACCGGAGATCTGGATGCCGAAAGCACTGCCATCGTCATGCGGCTGCTGCAGGAAGTGGCGCACGACGGCACCGCAGTGTTGATGGTCACCCATGATCCGGATGCCTTGACGTATGTGGATCGAATCTATCGCATGGACAGGGGAGTGCTGGCTGAAGCATAGCGGCGCCATGATGGCATGACATGCCGAAGAGGGCGAAACGACGAGCTCGTCCCGCCCTTATGTGTATTATTAACGATTGGTGTGCGCCCGCAAGGGAGCATACCGTCTGGAGTCTTAGCCCATCAGTGGGTCGGCGGCCGATGCGAGCTGTACTACGGCACGTGTTCAAGCCGTTCGTGTTCTGCACGAAGAAGCACTGGAGAGGCTGGCTCAGCGCATATCGGGAAACCGGTTTGCGTTCCGTTCAGACAACGACAGAACAAACAAAGGATTAAACCAATGACGAACGTTCAGCGTTCTCGCCGCCAGGTGCGTCTTTCCCGCGCCCTCGGCATCGCACTGACCCCTAAGGCTCAGCGCATTTTCGAAAAGCGTCCGTACGCTCCGGGCGAGCACGGCCGCACCCGCCGTCGCACTGAGTCCGATTACGCAGTGCGTCTGCGCGAAAAGCAGCGTCTTCGCGCTCAGTATGGCATCTCCGAGAAGCAGCTTCGCGCCGCTTACGAGAAGGGCACCCACACCGCCGGCCAGACCGGTAACGCCATGCTGACCGACCTTGAGACCCGTCTTGACGCTCTGGTTCTGCGTGCAGGCTTCGCCCGCACCACCGCTCAGGCCCGTCAGTTCGTGGTCCACCGCCACATCCTCGTTGACGGCAACGTCGTCGACCGCCCGTCTTACCGTGTCAAGCCTGGCCAGACCATTCAGGTCAAGGCTAAGAGCCAGACCATGGTTCCGTTCCAGGCCGCTGCCGAAGGCGTGCACCGCGATGTGCTGCCGGCGGTCCCGGGCTACTTGGATGTCAACCTGCCTTCTTTGAAGGCCACCCTGACTCGCAAGCCTGAAGCCGAGGAGATCCCGGTGCAGGTCAACATCCAGTACGTGGTCGAATTCTACGCCCGCTGATCTGGATTTACATACTGTAAGAACATACAGTATAAGGACATACAGCAAGAGCCTCGCAATCGTCAGGATTGCGAGGCTCTTCGCTATCTCAAGCGCATGTGCGGCCTTTTTAAGCAACGGGAAGCCTTCAGTCGCCGATGATGCCGCCTACTATGCCGCTCACAATCGTCATAACAAGTGAGCCAAGCACAGACCATGCGAATCCGTCAATAGTGACGCCCACAGAGAAAAACGACAGCGCCAACCATGACGCAAGCTGCATGAACAGCCAATTGATCACCAGTGCGACCAGTCCAAACGAAACGATCGAGAACGGCAACGCTATGACATGGATAATCGGCTTGATGGAAGCGTTGATAAGCGCCATGAACAAGGCGAACGCCGCGATGCCAAGCACAGGGGGCTCGCCAATGGCGTGCATGCCGGGCAGAACCGCAACCATAACGCCTGCAGCAACGGTAAGAATTAGCCAACGTGAAATAAAATGTCCCATAACAACATCGTATAGCACGGATTTGCTCAAACCGTGAGGGTAGCATGGAACCCATGTTGCTTCATCTTCATCTTGTCCGACACGGGCAGACGTTTTTCAACCGATATAACAGGTTGCAGGGCTGGTCTAATTCTCCATTGACGGAATCCGGCATCGCCGACGCAGACAAAGCCGCAAACAAACTGAAGAAGTTTGATTTCGCCGCGGCATATTGCTCCGACACCACGCGTGCGCAAATGACAGCCCAGCGCATCCTCGACGTGAATGAGGCCGCAGGACACACCCGCCCCCAACTGGTCAGTGACATGCATTTCCGCGAACAGTTCTACGGCTATTTCGAAGGACAGGATATGGGCGTGGCGTGGACCGCCGCGGGAGGGCCGCACGGTGCGAAGAACTACAACGACATCGTCGCAAAGTTCGGTCTTGGTGCGACCCGCGACTTCCTTAAGGAAGCGGATCCATTCCACGATGCCGAGTCCGACGTGGAATATTGGTCGAGAGTCGAGGAGGGATTCGCGCTGATCGCTTCGAATCCTGCGCTGAGGGACAGTGATGACGTGTTGCAGATTTCCCACGGCAACACGCTGCTGAGCCTTATGCACCGTTTCGCGCCGGAAGGCTATGACCTCAGCGAACGCCCTGCGAACGGATCGGTCACCACGCTCGATTTCGACACCAGTAAGCCTATCGCTGAAGCGGTAACCGTCGTATCGTATAACCAGTGACCGGCGGACGAAACTTGCCTTAGGTCTGGGCTTTTTACTACTGTTATGCGCGTGTTGTGTTCGCGGGCAACCGTGGGACTGAAAAGAGGTACAAGATGGGTGTTGGAGAAATCGCCGGTCTGATTGCGGCAATCGCTTTCGCGATTCTTGCCGGTTTCATGATCTACCCGTTGATTCGTCTCGGCAAACTGTTCGACCAGCTCGCCGAGACAGTCAAAGAAACGGGAGATCATGCGATTCCTGCGCTTGATGAGAGTGTGACCACGGTGCAGCAGGTCAACAAGTCGCTGGAAGACGTCAACAAGATTTCCGCAGCGGCTTCCACAACCGCCAATAATGTCAGCGCCCTGACCGATCTGTATGGATCCTTCTTGGGCAAGCCGGTTATCAAGGTTGCTTCCGCTGCATATGCCCTGAAAACCACCGCGCAGTCCTTCATGAACAAGAAGAACGTCAACAGCAATAACAAGGGGGAGTGATGTTCAAGCGTCTCTTCTGGATCTCCATTGGTGTGGGCATCGGTGCGGTGGCAGTGACCAAAGCACAGGCGTACGTCAAGGCCAACACCCCTGATGCGGCTCGACAATTTCTGTTCGGGCCGGATCAAGATCATGTCGCCGTGCGCACCCTTGAAGGTTTGTTCAATGAGTTCAACGAAACGCGTCGAGCCCGCGAGGCTGAACTTAATACCAAATACGCGGATAAGATCAGCTGATCTTATTCCCGTAACGTACGTTCGGACAACAATCACGAATTCGTTTGAAAGGCACCAGGCCTTTCAGCAAAAAAGGAGCTTAATCTCATATGCGCACTTCTGAAATCGCGAAGCGCTATCTTGATTATTTCGAAAAGCACGGCCATCTTATCGTGCCTTCGGCATCGCTGATCTCTCCAAACCCGACCACCCTGTTCACCATCGCAGGCATGGTCCCGTTCATCCCGTACCTCATGGGCGAGCAGACTCCGCCGAAGAGCCGCATGGCATCCAATCAGAAGTGCGTGCGTACCTTGGACATCGACGAGGTCGGCAAAACCACCCGTCACGGCACGTTCTTCCAGATGCTGGGCAATTTCTCCTTTGGTGATTACTTCAAGGAAGAAGCCATCCACTATGCGTATGAGCTGCTGACCACCCCGCAAGACAAGGGCGGCTACGGCTTCGATCCGGAGAAGCTGTGGATGACCACCTTCACCGACGACGAGGAAGCCCGTTCAATGTGGAAGAACGAGGGCGTTGACCCCGAACACATCCAGATCATGGGCATGGAGGACAACTTCTGGACCACCGGCGGCCCTGGCCCTGGCGGTCCGTGCTCCGAGATCTACGTGGATCGCGGACCTGAATACGGTGTGGAAGGCGGCCCGATCGCCGACGAGAACCGTTACATCGAAATCTGGGATCTCGTGTTCGAAAACTACGAGGTCGACAACGTCAAGTCCAAGACCGACCTGCACATCGTTGGCGAGCTCGAGAACAAGAACATCGATACCGGTGCCGGCTTGGAGCGTCTTGCCTATCTGATGCAGGGTAAGCAGAACATCTATGAGACCGACGAGGTCTTCCCGGTCATCGAAGCCGCCCAGAAGCTGTCCGGCCGCACGTATGGCGATGACGAAGCCATGGATGTGCGTTTCCGCATCGTGGCTGACCATGTGCGTTCCGCATTGATGATCATGTCCGATGGCGTACGTCCGTCCAACAACGGTCGCGGCTACGTGCTGCGCCGACTGCTTCGCCGCACAGTCAAGGCCATGCGCGAGCTCGGCGTGACCGATCCGGTCATGCCGACCCTGCTGCCGACCTCCAAGGCAGCTATGGAGCCGAGCTATCCGGAACTCAACGACACCTTCCACGATGTGTCCGAAGCCGCATATGGTGAAGAGGACGCGTTCCGTCGCACGCTGGAATCCGGCACCGAGATTTTCGACCTCGCTGTGGCCAAGGCCAAGGAATCCGGATCCGACGCCGTTTCCGGCGAAGATGCGTTCAAGCTGCACGACACCTACGGCTTCCCGATTGAGATCACCCTCGAAATGGCCGCCGATCAGGGCGTCAAGGTCGATGAGGCGAAGTTCCGCGAGCTCATGGCCGAGCAGAAGAGCCGTGCCCGTGCAGATGCCCTGAAGAAGCGTCACAATGTGGATCTGTCGGTCTATGACGATTTCAAGAAGACGCTGGTCCAGCCCATCGACTTCCTTGGTTACACCGACATGTCCGCCCGCGCCAAGGTGCTGGGCATCATGCAGGAAGGCAAGGGCTCCGTCCCCGCAGTCACCGGTCCGGCCACCATCGAAGTCATTCTCGACCGCACTCCGTTCTATGCGCAGGCCGGTGGCCAGCTCGCCGATCAGGGCGAGATCCTTTCCGACGATGGTGCTGTGCTCGAAGTCGACGATGTGCAGAAGCCGATCAAGGACCTCATCGTGCACCAGTGCCGCCTGACCGAAGGCACGTTGGTTGTCGGCGCCGAAGTCAACGCCAACATCGACCTTGACCGACGCGGTGCCATCGCCCGCGCGCATACCGCGACCCACATGGTGCACAAGGCGCTGCGTGAGGAGCTTGGCCCGCAGGCCACCCAGCGCGGCTCTGAAGACGCGCCGAACCGTTTGCGTTTCGACTTCCAGTGGTCCAGCGCCCCGAGCAAGGATGCGATGAACTCCGTCGAGGCGCGTGTCAACGAGAAGCTGCGCGAAAACCTTGCCGTCACCACGCAGGAGATGAAGTTCGACGACGCCATCGCCTTGGGTGCCATGCACCTGTTCGGCGAGAAGTATGGCGACGTCGTGCGCGTGGTCTCCATCGGCGAAGATGGATGGAGCCGTGAGCTTTGTGGTGGTACCCATATCGACCATGTGGGCAAGATCGGTGCCATCAACATCATGTCCGAAGCCTCCATCGGCTCCGGCGTGCGTCGTGTCGATGCGGTTGTGGGCGAAAGCGCTTATGAGTTCAACGCTCGCGAGCATGCGCTGGTCTCACAGCTTTCCGACATGGTCAATGCCCGTCCGGACGAGCTTGCCGACCGTGTGAACGCACTGCTTGCCAGGCTCAAGGAATCCGACCGTCGTCTTGCGACCATGTACGAATCCCAGCTTGCGGCTTCCGTGCCTGCTTTGGTTTCCGAAACCAAGGCATCCCAGGCTCCGGTCAAGGTGGCAGCGAAGAACGTCGAGCACTTCGGCTCTTTCGACGCGCTGCGCAAGACCGTGCTGGATGTGCGCGGACAGCTTGGTGAGGAATTCCCGGTTGTGGTGGCTCTCGCCGGTGTGAACGAGGAAGGCAAGCCTATGGTTGCCGTGGCCACTAACGAGGCTGCACGCAAGCAGGGTATCAAGGCCGGCGATTTGGTTCGTGGCGCTTCCAAGATCCTTGGCGGTGGTGGCGGCGGAAAGCCGGACTTCGCCCAGGGTGGCGGCGCGGATGCCACCAAGATCAATGAGGCGCTTGAGGCTTTGGCCAATCAGGCCATGAAGGGCTGAACCACCAAGCATGGTTTGGCTTGGCATTGATTTAGGTGATGCCAGGGTTGGACTCGCACTGTCTGATCCTGGCATCACTCTTGCACACCCCGCAGGCAATATTCAGGTCTACGGGGATTCGTTCCGTGCATTGGACGAGGTCGTGGACGTCATCGAAGACGAATCGGTCGACCATGTGGTAGTCGGATTGCCGTTGCTACTAAGCGGAGAAGAAGGCAAAAGCGCGAAAAAAGCACGGCGATGGACTGTTAATCTTGAGAAGAGACTGCGTGTCGCAGTAGATGATGAGAGCTATGCGCTAAAGGAAGTGCCGTCCATCGAATTGGTGGATGAGCGTCTAACTACGGTGACTGCACATCATCAGCTATTCGATGCGCAGGTCGGTGGACGAAAGCACCGTCCGATGGTCGACCAGCAGTCTGCAGTGGTGATATTGCAGACGGCCATCGACCGAAGAGAGAGACCAGAGGAGAGAGGCCTGTGACTGATAATCTCGACGATTTTTTCTCCGATAACGCGCAATGGGTGAATTCGTCGGATGATGCATCCTTCGTTTCGGCAATGCCGCCGCAACCACCGAAATCACGTAAGGACATGCGTCGTCACCGTGAGCAGAAGCGTCGTCGCCGCTATATCACCATTATCGCCGCTCTGGTGGTGATCGTGCTGATCGGTGTCGGCGGATTCTTCGGCGTGCGCGCGCTGAAACATTGGAAGGCCGTGAACGAAGCGAATTCTCAAAGCCAAATCGAGGATTACACGGGCCCAGGCGATAAAGGCGTGACGTTTGTCGTGGAATCCGGGCAGGGAGCCGCGGAAATCGCGGACAACCTTGTTAAAGCTAAAATCGTCAAATCCGCAGCCGCCTTCACTTCCGCAGTAAGCGGAGCTGGCGCCACGTTGTATCCGGGATCATACGCATTGAGGACGCATATGAGGGCGTCCGATGTGGTCAAGGTGCTTTCTGACCAAAGCCAGGCCGGCGGTTTTGCCGAAGTGCGTGCGGGTGAACGTGTGTCGGACGTCATCGAAAATGCGGCGAGTGTGTCCGGCTTGGATGTTTCACAGTTCCAAGCCGTGATGGACGGTGGCGGTGCTGGAATCCTTCCTGACGAGGCCGGCGGCAAATTCGAGGGATGGCTTGAACCAGGCAGCTACAATGTGCAAAACAAGTCAGCGGAAGACATCATCAAGGAAATGGTCGACGCGCGAGTGAGCAAACTCGATTCCTTGGGCGTACCTACAGGCAGCGAACGTGAGCGCATCCTGAATATCGCATCCATCGCGGAGGCGGAAGTCGGCAGCGAAAAATACTACGGCCAGGTGGCAAGAGTGATTCTCAACCGTCTTGACGCCGATATGGCTCTCGGCATGGATACCACGGTCGCCTACGGTCTTGGTATTTCCGCAAGCCAGTTGACCGATGACCAGTTGGGCGATGACAGCAACGCGTACAACACCAGAATCCACAAGGGACTGCCGCCCACGCCAATCAGCAACCCTGGAGATGGCGCGATCACAGCAGCCGTCAATCCTCCGGACGGCAAGTGGCTGTACTTTGTCACCACAAACCTGCAGACCGGCGAAACGAAATTCGTGGAAACCGAAGATGAGTTCTGGCAGATTCGCGACGAGTACAAGAACAACAACGAGAACGCGAACTGATCTCAGAATAAAACGCCAATCGCAATGCCTATCGCCCCAGCTGCCACAAGCGCTGGGGCGATAGGCGTTTTACCGGCATATGCGGTATGCTTCTGCGGATCGAAACGTGTCCACAAAACGAGCCATAACAAGCCGACCACACCAATCGCAAGCCACCAAAACACCACGGCGAACAGACCGAACATGCCGACTGCCAATCCCATCAGCAAGGTGGCGGTGACATCGCCAAAACCCAATGAACCAGGTTTCACCAAAGCGAGCGCGCATTGCAGTACGGCCGACAGTACGGCGAAGAGTATTGCCTGCAATGCCAGGTACAGAGTGTTGATGGAAAGTGCGTATATGAGGTTTACGATGATTTGCGCTGTGCATCCGGTGGCGATCCAGGCGCGTGGAATGCGGCGTGAACGGATGTCTTCAACGCTGATGGCCAGTCCACAAAGCAGACTTGGCAGGCAAATCATATACCACATACCGTTAAGATAGTCCACTAGTTGCATTCGTGAGAAAAGGAGTTGGCATGTTGCGTTGGCAGACAGCAGGCGAGTCGCATGGTGAGGCGCTTGTCGCCATGATTGAAGGATTGCCCGCGGGCGTTCATATCACCACGGAGGATATTGTTGGCGCGTTGGCGCGTCGTCGTCTTGGGTATGGTCGTGGCGCGCGTATGAAGTTCGAGCAGGACAAGGTTCGTATGCTGACTGGTGTGCGTTTTGGTGAGACGATTGGTTCTCCGGTGGCCATTGAGATCGCCAACACCGAGTGGCCGAAGTGGACTGAGGTGATGAGTGCGGATCCGCTTGATCATGAGCTTGCTCGTGAGGGCCGCAATGCCCCGTTGTCTCGCCCGCGTCCGGGGCATGCGGATTTGACTGGCATGCGTAAGTATGGTTTTGATGATGCTCGTCCGGTGTTGGAGCGTTCTTCCGCGCGTGAGACGGCTTCGCGTGTGGCGTTGGGTGAGGTTGCCAAGCAGTTCTTGGAGCAGGCGTTCGGTATTCGTACCGTTTCGCATGTGCTTTCCATTGGTGGCGCAGGTATTACCGATCCGCAGCAGGCCACGCTTCCCAAGCCGGAGGATCTTGAGGCGTTGGACGCTTCTCCGGTGCGCACTCTTGACAAGAATGCGGAAGAGCGGATGATTGCCCGTATTGATGAGGCGAAGGAGAACGCCGATACGTTGGGCGGTGTGATCGAGGTTGTGGTGTACGGCGTTCCCGCAGGCGTGGGCACGTATGTTGAATCGGATCGTCGTCTTGATGCTGCTCTTGCCAGTGCGGTGATGGGTATTCAGGCCATCAAGGGCGTGGAGATCGGTGATGGTTTCCTTGAGGCCATGCGTCCGGGTTCTCAGGCTCATGACGAAATGGTGGTGGGCGATGACGGCCGTATTGCGCGTCTAAGCAACCGTGCAGGTGGTATCGAGGGTGGCATGTCGAATGGGCAGCCGATCGTCGTACGTGCGGCGATGAAGCCGATTCCTTCCATTCCGAAGGCGTTGCGTACCGTCGATGTGACCACGGGCGAGCCGGCGCAGGCCATTAACCAGCGTTCCGACAATACTGCGGTTCCGGCGGCGGCTGTTGTTGCCGAGGCGATGGTGCGTTTGACCATCGCGCAGTATGTGCTTGAGAAGTTTGGCGGCGATTGCGTTGCCGAAACCAAGCGTAACGCCGAGCAGTACGTTGCCTCATGGCCTGAGCATATGAGGTGATTCGTCTATGAGTGGTATGCGTAGGCCTGTCGCCGTGATCATCGGCATGATGGGGGCGGGCAAGACTCGTGTCGGCAAGGAAGTGGCGCAGATGATGAATCTGCCGTTCGCCGATGCGGACAATGAGATTGAGCATGATGCCGGAATGCGGATTCCCGAGTACTTCGAAAAGTATGGGGAACCGGAATTCCGGAGGCTGGAAAGCGACGTCGTGCTTGATATGCTCGAGGATTTCGACGGTATCTTTTCCTTGGGTGGGGGAGCGCCGATGACGCCTTCCATTCAGGAAGGATTGGCGCAGTATATCGCGGACGGCGGCAAGGTCGTGTATCTTATGGCCGATCCTGAGGAAGCCATGGAGCGGGCAAATCGCGGTGGAGGCCGTCCGATGCTTAATGGCGATGCCAATGAGCGTTGGAAGAAGCTCTACAAGGAACGTGACCCGGTGTTCAGGAGCGTGGCGAACGTGCATGTGGGCACGCGTGGCCAGTCTCCCCAAGCCGCGGCGAGAAAGCTGATGGAAATGATTGATCAACGTATAGTCCATGTCACCGGTTCCACCATCGAACCATACGATGTTCGTATCGGAGAGGGTGTGATGGGCCAGCTTGCGCAGGTGTTGGGAAGCAAGCCTGCCAAAGTGGCGCTTATCCACACCCAGCCGGTGCAGCGTCATTCGGACCGTGCGCGTACTTTGTTGCGTCAGGCGGGCTATGATGCGTACGATATTGTGATTCCCGACGCGGAGGCCGGCAAGACCATTGAAGTGGCCAATGGTATCTGGCAGCGTTTGGGGGATGAGGGTTTCACTCGTTCTGACGCGATCGTCGGCCTTGGTGGCGGCGCGGCAACCGATTTGGCGGGGTTTGTGGCTGCCACATGGATGCGTGGCATTCGCTACGTGAACTGCCCGACGTCGTTGCTGGCCATGGTTGACGCTTCAACCGGCGGTAAAACCGGCATCAATACCCCTCAGGGGAAGAACCTGGTCGGCTCTTTCTATACGCCTGCCGGAGTGCTTGCCGATCTGAAATCGCTTGCGTCACTGCCGAACGACATCTTCATCGAAGGATTGGGCGAGGTCGCCAAGTCCGGTTTCATCATGGACCCGGAGATTCTGCAGATCCTCGAGGACCATGCCGGTGAATTGCGTGCCTTCGACGGGTCGACGTTCTTGGATTCCGGCCTGAAGGATGTGGTCGCGGAGCTGATCGAACATACCGTGAGCGTGAAGGCTTACCATGTGTCCGCCGACCTTAAAGAGGCGGGATTGCGCGAATTCCTCAACTATGGGCATACGCTCGGTCATGCCATCGAGAAGATTGAGCATTTCCGCTGGCGTCATGGTAATGCGGTGGCGGTCGGTTGCGTGTATGCAGCCGAACTGTCGCATCTTCTGGGGTACATCGATCAGAATCTCGTGGACTATCATCGTTCGTTGTTGGGATCTCTGGGGCTGCCTACGTCCTGGAACAATGGCACATGGGATGATGTGCTCGCATTGATGCACCGGGATAAGAAGGCTCGCGGCAATAAGCTTCGTTTCGTGGTGCTTGAGGGCGTCGGCCATCCGATTCATCTTGAGGATCCGCCTGCGGACGCCGTTGAAGAGGCGTTCCGTCGTATTCAGCAGTAAACAAGGTAGGGAAGTGGAATATGACTAAAGTAGTGGTCGTCAATGGGCCGAATCTTGGCCGTCTTGGCGTGCGTCAGCCTGACGTGTATGGCAAGCAGGATCTTGAAACCCTGCGTACCCTGTGCGCGCAGTGGGGCAGCGAGCTTGGTCTTGACGTGGAAGTGCGTCAAAGCGATGACGAAGCCGAGATGATCGGCTGGATGCACCAGGCCGCCGACGAGAAGACCCCGGTCGTGATGAATCCGGCGGCTTTCACCCATTACTCCTACGGTCTGGCAGATGCCGCGCACATGGTGATCGATGAGGGATTGCCGCTGATGGAGGTTCACATCTCCAATCCATCCGCACGCGACGAATTTCGCAAGCGTTCCGTGATCTCGCCAGTAGCGACGGGCACTATCACCGGTATGGGGTTCTATGGCTACAAGCTGGCGTTGGATGCGGTGGCGCATCTGTTGGAATCGAAGTGATGATTTTCCGATTTCCCCTTGAGATAGTCTCGGAGGAACTATGAATGCCGGATGCTCTTGATGGGCATCCGGTTTTTACATAGCATTGCATTCGTTTGCAGAAAAAGCTGCAACAATCGCAAATATGATTGCCGTTTTGCGCAACACAATGAATTGTTGCTGAAAGCATTTTCTTTCGCTTGTCCTTCTTTTCCGTATATTGCAATCGGTCACGCTGTTTCATTGCGATGCGCAGCATCTACTGTACGATGAACCCCGATCTAGGGTGCAAACGTATGCACATTCATCGCAGAGTGTGTCTTAGATGATCCGCAGGTAACGCGGATGACCATGGCGCATACGTTGTCGAAGGGCGGAACCTGCCATGGGGGCCGGAATTCGATCTCAACGATGAGAACGGAGAACAATGGTCGTTCAGCGAATGAATCGGCCGGCTAGCCGTGCGGTGGCCATAGGCGTCGCCGCCGCCATGGCGTGCGCCACCTTGGTGGCGGTACCGCATATGGCTCAGGCTCAGCCCGAGGCGCAAACGAATGCGAAGAAAGACGTGCAGGTCATCGCCTTCCAGCAGACATGGAACACGGTCGCCAAGGAATGCACGAGCACATACGGTCCGGAAGGCGTGGCATACGTCGAGGTGTCGCCGCCGCAGGAATCCATCCAAGGCACGCAATGGTGGACGTCCTACCAGCCGGTAAGCTACAAGCTCGATTCCAAGCTCGGCACGGAAGCCGAATTCAAAAACATGATCAAGCAGTGCAATGCCGTCGGCGTTGACATCATCGCCGACGTCGTGCTGAACCAGACCACCGGTGCCGACGTGGCCGACGGCAAGCAGACCGGCGTCGCAGGAACCGAATACAACGGTTCGACCGGCGACTACCCGGGATTTGCCACCGAACAGTATCCGGAAGGCATCACGGCCTCCGACTTCCACAGCTGCTCCAAGAACATCTCCAACTACGCCAACCAGCAGGAAGTCCAGGAATGCCGCCTGAGCTCCATGTGGGACTTCGACTCCGAGAGCGAAAAGGTCCAGGATATTCAATCTGACTATCTTGCCGCCCTGTGGAATGCTGGTGTTCGCGGCTTCCGTATGGATGCCGTCAAGCACATCCACACGGACAGCATGAAGGCCATCAAGGAGAAGTTCGCAAAGAAGATCGGCGTGAATGCCGACAGCATCTACTGGATCCAGGAGGTCATCGGGAACTCCTCCGAAGCCGCGGGCATCCAGCCGAGCAACTACGTGCAAAACGGCACGGTGACCGAATTCGGCTTCAAGTCCGAAATGAACCAGACCTTCAAAGACAAGATCGCAAACCTCAAGGGACTTAATGAGCGGTTGAGCAAGGATCTCGCCTCCGAAGACGCCAACGTGTTCGTCACCAACTGGGACACCGCGCGCAACGAGGGCGCCCTGACCTACAAGGACGGTGCCAAGTATCAGCTGGCCAACGCATTCATGCTTGCCTACGACTACGGCACGCCGCGTCTGCTTTCCGACTACAAGTGGGATGAGAACGACAACGGCGCACCGGGAGCCACCGCCACATCCGTTCCGGACGTGAACATGGACGAGGTCTGTTCCACCAACAGCTCCGACTGGAACTGCGAGCAGCGCTGGACCTCCACCCGAGGCATGATCGCCTTCCGCAACTACGTCAACGGCACCAAGGTCGCCGACTGGCAGGATGACGGCGGCGACAACATCGCCTTCTCCCGCGGGGATAAGGGCTTCATCGCCATCAACAACGGCAAGACCGACAAGGACGCCTCCTACACGACATCGCTCGCCGACGGCGAATACTGCAACGTGTACGCCACCATGGACTGCTCCCAGACTGTAAGCGTCAAGAACGGCAAGGTCGAGACCACGGTACCGGCGCATTCCGCCATCGCACTGTATGCAGGCGCCACCAAGGACAGCCACCCGGCATCCAGCGTGGCCAACGACCCGTCCGATCCTGACGTGAACCAGGAAGGGGACGAGACCCTGCCCGACGACAGAAGCGTCACCATCTACTACAAGCCCGCCGATTCCAGCTGGAAGAGCCCGAAGGTCCACTACGGTCTTGGCGATGACTGGAACCAGCCGGAAGCCGACATGACCCTCGACGAGCAGGGGTACTATCGCGCCACCATCGACACCAGGGGCAAGAAGATCGACTTCGTGTTTCACGATACCGGCACCGACCAGTGGGAGAACCCGAAGGGCGGCGGAAACTACCACGCCAACGCGGGCATCACGCACGTGGGTGTGGCCGATCAGGCCGCGACCGTGGGTAATCCGGAATCCGTCAACGGCCAGACCCGACTCGTCGTGCACTACAAGCCAGCCAGCGATTCCGATAATCGCGGCGTGTACGTGTGGGGTACAGACGCTGGCGGCTCGAGCCTCTCGGCAGTCAACCATCCCTTCACCGGAGCTGACTGCTGGGGCAAGGTGGCTACGCTGACCTTCGGCGGCAAGTTCGACAAGTTCGGCTTCATCGTCACCACCGCAGACTGGAACAAGTACGGTGGCGACCGTAGCGCCACGGTGAACGCCGACGGCACAGCCGAAGTGTGGATCGACGGCACCAAATATGAGGATCAATGCGAATCGACCACCGTCGAAACCCTCGACTCCGCTCCGAGCGACTACGAATGCAAGGCCAACACCGTTACCGTGAAGGTCCACTACAACCGTGATGACGGCCTGTACTACAACGCCGAAGACGCCTCGGTCACCGTTCCCCAGTGGGACATCTGGACCTGGGCTTCCAATTGGAACGGCGGAGCCGCCACCTTCACCACCCACGATGACTGGGGCGAGGTCGCGGAATACTCCTTCACCAACTACACCTACTACAACGTCGACGGAACCTCCGACATCGGCATGCTGCGCCGTTACGGAAAGGATGCGTGGAAGGCCAAGGATCCGGATGACGCCGATTACAAGATCCCGTCAAACGCCTTGGTGTTCAACGAATCGGACGGCACCGCATCGGCCGAAGTGTGGCTGATGGGCGGCGACGCCACCGTGTATTCCTCACGTCCATCGTTGGGAGCGTCCATGAAGTCCGTTGAAATCTCCGACGTCAACAAGCTGACCGCAAGACTGTCCAAAAAGGTCACTGCGGATGAGCTTGAAGGCAAGGTCTCCGTCACTGACGCCGACGGCAAGGCTGTAGATGTCAAGAACATCAAGACCGACGGCACCAAGGTGATCATCACCACGGCCAAGGATCTTGACGTGCGAGGCAAGTACACCGTCGAAGTCAAGGGCTTCGGTTCGCAGGACGCCATTGCGGGCTCGGTGGTGCGTACGGATGCCTTCGACAAGAAGTACGCCTATGACGGCGACGATCTGGGCGCCACTTACACGAGCGCGAAGACCGGATTCAAGGTGTGGGCTCCAACCGCCACCAAGGTTGAGCTTGTCACCTACCAGTCCGACGATGTGAATGCCGAAGTCGACAAGACCATCGACATGGCCTCTGAAGACAAGGGTGTGTGGAGCGCCCCGGTGAAGAACCTTGCTAGCGGCACGGCCTACTCCTACAAGCTCACCTTCGCGGACGGCACGGTGAACGTCTCCGCCGACCCGTACGCGACCGCTGCGGTCGCCAACGGCGAACGTTCCGTGGTGCTCTCCAGCGAAGACATGGGCTCCGCAGGCGACCGCATGCCGGAATTCGGCAAGACCACTGACGCCACCATCGCCGAAATGAACATTCGCGACTTCTCCATCAACCCGAATTCCGGAATCTCAGCCGACAAGCAGGGCAAGTATCTGGGTGTTGTGGAATCCGGAACGAAGACGGCGAACGGCGCCACCTCCGGTCTTGACTATCTCAAGCAGTTGGGCGTCAGCCACGTGCAGATCATGCCGATGTACGACTACGGTTCCGTTGATGAGACCGGCGATCTGAGCTACAACGCGCAAGGTGCGCAGAACTGGGGCTACGATCCGGAGAACTACAACGTGCCGGAAGGCTCGTATTCCTCCGATCCATCCGACCCCGCCTCTCGTGTCACCGAAATGAAGCAGATGGTCAAGGGACTGCACGGGAATGACATTCGCGTGATCATGGATGTGGTGTACAACCACGTCTACGATGCTGCCAACCACTCGTTCAACAAGACCGTTCCCGGCTACTACTTCCGTTATGATGACAACGGTTCCCTGGTCAACAACTCCGGCTGCGGCAACGATACGGCCTCCGAGCGCAAGATGATGCGCAAGTACATCGTCGATTCGGTGACGTATTGGGCGAAGAACTACAACGTCGACGGCTTCCGATTCGATCTCATGGGTCTGATCGACACCGAAACGATGAAGGAAGTGCGTGCAGCGCTCGACGAGATCGACCCGTCCATCATCATCCTCGGCGAAGGCTGGGATATGAACACCACCATGGACGAGGGCGAGATGACCATCCAGCCGAACGCGTACCAAGTCGCGTCCGACGGCACGAACAACGGCATCGCGTTCTTCAACGATTCCGTGCGTGACGGCTTGAAGGGATCCGTGTTCTCCGACACCGACACCGGTTTCGTTTCCGGCAAGGCCGACCAGGAGAGCCTGATCGCCCACAACGTGCTCGGCTGCCAGTACGACGAGAACGCGACCACGACCTGCTGGAACGGCAACGCGCAGGATCACTACGCCGATGCCGGACAGGTGGTCAACTATGCCGAAATCCACGACAACATGACCCTGTACGACAAGCTCAGGAAGTCCGTCCCGACGGATGACGACGCCACGACCGTGGCACGTGCCAAGCTTGCCGACTCCGTCGTGTATCTGTCGGAAGGCATCCCCGCGATCCAGCTCGGCCAAGAGTTCCTGCGCACCAAGGGCGGAGACGGCAACAGCTACAACACGGGCGACGCGGTGAACGCCATCGATTGGGACCGCACCACCCAGTACGCCGATTCCGTCGACTACGTCAAGGGCCTGATCAAGCTGCGCAAGCAGATCAACGCGCTGCGTCTGACCGACTACAACGACATCAACGCCAACGTGACGATGCTCAAGTCCGCTGACGGCGTCGTGGCCTACCAGGCCGAGCAGTCCGACGGCACCTACGTGGTGATCTTCAACGCCAACGCAGACAAGACCGCGATCGAAGGCTTGGCAAACGGCTCCTACCAAGTGCTTGCAGCCGACGGCAAGGTCTACTCCGATGATGCTATCGCCAATGTCGATCTCGCCGAAGGGGCCTCGTACGAAGCGGGCGCACTGTCTGCCACTGTGCTGAAACTCGACAGCAGCACCAAGCCCGATACCGACAGCGCGCCTGTCATCAAGGGTCTGGTGGCTTCCGACAGCGTGACTCTGGGATCAAAGTTCGATCCGATGTCCGGCGTCAGCGCATGGGATGAGGTTGACGGCGATCTGACCGACAAGATCACGGTCGAAGGTTCGGTCGATACCTCTAAGGAAGGCGAATACACGCTCGTGTACTCGGTGACCAACAGCAGGGGCAAGACCGCCACCTTCACGCGCACGGTAACCGTGCGCAAACCCGCGGTCCAGCCAGCTTCCGACAAGAAGAGCGATGCTGTGCAAAGCCCGAATACTGGTTCCGCCATCACCGGTTTCGCGCTGGCCGCGGTGGCTCTTGCCATCGCATCCGTGTTCGCGTTCGCGGCCTCCCGCAGAAAGGAGGACTGATCTCATAAGCCAATGATTGACTGAATGTATCTCCTATTCCTGCTAGGCGGGGCCATCAAGGCAATGATGGCCCCGCCTTTTTGTATTGAAGGAAACACGCCGCGTCTCATGCCGCTGATAGACTGAAGTTCCATGGTTAGAAGACAACATGGCAATTCTCAAGAGCACGTTACCAAGCATATTTTCGTCACCGGTGGCGTCGTTTCCTCTCTCGGCAAAGGCCTGACCGCCTCCTCCCTCGGCCGCCTGCTTCGTAGCCGCGGCATCAAGGTTTTGCAGCAGAAGCTCGATCCGTACATCAACGTGGATCCGGGCACGATGAATCCATTCCAGCATGGTGAAGTCTATGTCACCGAAGACGGTGCCGAAACCGATCTCGACATCGGCCACTATGAGCGTTTCCTTGACGTGTACCTGAGCCAGAAGGCAAACGTCACCACCGGCCAGATCTACCAGGAAGTGCTGCGCAAGGAACGCGCCGGCGAATACCTTGGACAATGCGTGCAGGTCATCCCGCACATCACCAACGAAATCAAGTCCCGCATGCGTGCGCAGGCGTCCGATGACGTCGACGTGATCATCACCGAAATCGGTGGCACCGTCGGCGACATCGAATCCCAGCCGTTCCTGGAGGCCGCGCGTGAGGTCCGCCGCGATCTGGGCGCCGAGAACTGCATGTTCGTGCACGTCTCCTTGGTACCGTACATTGCCGCCGCCCATGAGCTCAAGACCAAGCCGACCCAGCACTCCGTCATGATGCTGCGTCAGCTGGGCATCTCCCCGGACGCGCTGGTGCTTCGTTCCGACCGCCCGCTGAACCAGTCCATCAAGGACAAGATCTCCCTGATGTGCGACGTGGATTCCGAAGGCGTGGTCAACTGTGTGGACGCCCCGAGCATCTATGACGTGCCGAAGACCCTGTTCGACGAAGGCCTCGACGCCTATGTCGTGCGCGAGCTCGGCCTGCCGTTCCACGATGTCGATTGGGACGAGTGGGAGGACCTGCTGGAGCGTGTGCACCACCCGAAGCATGAGGTGAACATCGCCATCGTCGGCAAGTACATCGATTTGCCGGATGCCTACCTGTCCGTCACCGAAGCCATCAAGGCCGGTGGTTTCGCCAACTATGCCAAGGTGAACGTCAAGTGGGTCGCCGCCGATAAGTGCGAGACCGAGGAGGGCGCGGCCGCCGCGCTCGACCAGGTCGACGGCATCGTCGTTCCCGGAGGCTTCGGCATCCGTGGCATCGACGGCAAGATCGGTGCCCTGAAGTTCGCCCGTGAGAACAAGCTGCCGGCCCTCGGCCTGTGCCTCGGCCTGCAGTCCATGGTCATCGAATACGCCCGCCACGTCCTCGGCTTGGAGGACGCGAACTCCACCGAGTTCGAGCCCGATTGCGCGACCCCAGTCATCGCAACCATGGAGGAGCAGAAAGACATCGTCGCCGGCAATGGTGACATGGGACACACCATGCGTCTTGGCTCCTATCCGGCTGAGCTTGAAGAAGGTTCCATCGTCGCGGAACTGTACGGCACCACGCATGTCACTGAACGTCATCGTCACCGTTACGAAGTGAACGTGGCATATAAGGACCGTCTGCGTGAAGCGGGTCTGCGCATTTCCGGCCAGAGTCCGGACGGCGAACTCACCGAGTTCGTCGAGCTTCCTCGCGAGGTGCACCCGTTCTATGTGTCCACTCAGGCTCATCCTGAGTTCAAGTCCCGCCCGACCAAGCCGCACCCGCTGTTCGCAGGTCTGGTCAAGGCCGCTCTGGACCACCAGCAGGAGCGCTAAATCGACGAATTGTGATTAACGTCGGATAACCCGATATGCAACATGGTCATGAGTCCAAAGGAGTTCATGGCCATGTTGCATAATAAGGGCTTGGCCTTGAATTATCAACAAGACGTATTCGTAATGAAAAACCTTTACGAGGGAGCATGAGCTTGAACGATATGGATTCTCCGGAAAGCGGCAACGGTAAGTTCGCCTTCCCGAACATGGGCGATGAACCAAAAGTCATCTCGCAGGTGAGCTTGGATTCGTTTGCCGAAACGGCCGATTCCATTGATGATGGTGCAGCGTTGACTGTGAATGCCAGCAAGAAGCGCCACCTGTTGTGGCTGTGGATTGTTCTTGCGGTGATGCTTCTTCTCGGTGCCGTGGCCGGCGGCGGATACTGGTTCTTCCAGTCACATGCGTTGCCAGGTGTCACGCTCTGGGGCAAGTCCATGACAGGACAATCCCGAGATCATATCATCCAAGAGATTTCCGATACGGCGGAATCATTAACGGTTCCCGTTTCCTATGAGGGAACGAGCAAGAAAGTCACGTTGAAGGATCTTGGCGTCGCCATTGACGCGGAATCCATCGCCGAAAATGTGATGAACGCGAAACGTGACGATTCCTTCTTTCAGAAGTATGCATTCTGGACCCGTGAGGATGTCGACGTCGAGTCTTTCGATGATTCTCGAGTCAGCGCCCAGACGGTAGGTGACATGTTGGGAGTGCAGTCCGTGTCCGCCACCAACCCGTCGCTACAGCTCAACGCGGATGGTACCGCTTTCGATGTGACGCCAGGTCAGCAGGGGACTGGTATCGATGTGACGGATATCGTCAAAGAAGCCAAGAACGTGCTTGAGTCCTTTGGCAAGCAGACCGCTCAAATGGTGACTCTTAAAAATAAGGTTACTGATCCCGCCATCACGGATGACCAAGCCAACGAGGCCAAGGCTTCTGCTGACGCGTGGATAGCGAAGCCGGTGGCTATCAAGATCGGCGACCATAAAGTGGCGGAATTCGGTGCGCAGTCCATTGCATCGGCCATCACGCTTGGACCGGATAGTGAGAAGCTCGGCGATAATCAAACCCGAAATGGCTCTTTGATTATCGATGGTGACAAATTGCAGCAATACTATAACGATTCCATCAAATCGAACTTCCATGCTGATCGAGTTGACGGTGATGTCATCGTTAATAGTGTCGGTGATGTGCTGCAAACCAATGTAGCTGGGCATGATGGTATAACCGTTACTGATGGTAGCGACACCAATGTTGGCCGTGATGCCGCTGAGGCGTTTGCCAAAGGTTCTGATTCAGTAAGTATTCAAGGCACTTGCGACCCACAGAATGAGAAAAAAACCACGCGTACCGTGGTAGTCAGCTTGTCTTCGCATACCGTTACAGCCATTGAAAATGGGCAGACCGTCCGTGTCATGCATATGTCTGCCGGTCAGGGCAATGATTATCAGACGGGCCAGTGCCAGCCGAGCGGCGACTTGTGCACGCCAACCTACTGCGATCCGAACTCCTACGACAACTGCACGCCTGACGGTGACTTCAAAGTGTGGCTCAAGTACCAGTCCCAAGATATGAGCGGCACCCTTACCCTATCGGATGGAAACACCGAGAAGTGGGATGTCAAGGATGTTGGATTCGTCAACTATTTCTCGAAAACAGGTTGCGCGATTCATCGCATCGCCACTCAAAGTGCGTTTAACGACAGCAGTATTCAGACTATGGGGAAGAACACGTCCCATGGTTGCGTCGGCGTCGGCTGGGATCAGGCTGAATGGTTCTACAATTGGTGCCTGATGGGAACGACGGTTCACGTTCAGGCCTGATATGCGGGCTAACGGCAGAAAGACGCAAAGGCGGAAGACTGAATGTTCGGTTTCCGCCTTTACGCTATGTAAGATAAATCACGACAAATCATTGCCGAATAGCGAAAGGGGCGCTAGTGTTTAGCCCCACGTTCTGTTAGGTTGTCATAGGTACAAACGAGTGATTGGAGGCAGCGTACGGTGGCAGAGAACCAAGCGCCCAACGCCGCGGCTGACGTGGAGATGAGCCAGTATGTGGCTGATCGCACGCGAGTGAATGAAGACAAGATCAAGCAGGATGACGAGATCATCCAGCAGTTCGGCGACTATACGTACGGATGGCATGACACGGATTTCGCCGGAGAAGCGGCAAAAAAAGGCATTGACGAGAATGTCGTGCGCGCTATTTCCGCAGATAAGAACGAGCCGGAATGGATGCTGGAAAAGCGATTGGAAGGCTATCGCGATTTCATCAACCGTCCGATGCCTCAATGGGGTGTCGATCTGAAGGATTTCGACGCCGACGATTTCAAGTATTACGTCAAGCCGATCGACAAGCAGGCCACGACTTGGGAGGAATTGCCTGACGAGATCCGTGCGACGTATGACAAGCTCGGTATTCCCGAAGCGGAAAAAAGCCGTCTTGTCTCCGGCATCGCGGCACAGTACGAATCCGAGGTCATCTACAACTCAATCCAGAAGGATCTTGAAGACCAAGGCGTGATTTTCGTCGACACCGACACCGCGGTGCAGAAATATCCGGAAATCGTCAAGAAGTATTTCGGCAAGTGCATTCCGAGCAACGACAACAAATTCTCGGCATTGAACACCGCCGCATGGTCGGGCGGATCGTTCGTCTACGTGCCGAAGGGCGTGCATGTCGATATTCCGTTGCAGGCATACTTCCGTATCAATACGCCGAATATGGGTCAGTTCGAGCGCACGTTGATCATTGCCGACGAGGGATCGTACGTGCATTATGTGGAAGGCTGCACCGCACCGATCTACTCGACCGATTCGTTGCATTCCGGCGTGGTGGAGATTTTCGTCGAGCCGCATGCCCGCGTGCGCTACACCACTGTGCAGAACTGGTCGAACAACGTTTACAATTTGGTGACGCAGCGTGCCTACGTGCGTGAAGGCGGCACCATGGAATGGGTCGATGGCAACATTGGTTCCAAGGCAACCATGAAGTATCCGGCCTGCATTCTCGCCGAGCCGTATGCGAAGGCCAGCACCATGTCGCTCGGCTTCGCAGGCAAGGGCCAGTATCAGGACACCGGCGCGAAGATGATCCATCTTGCCCCGCATACCAGCTCCACCATTGTGGCGAAGTCGATTTCCCGCGGCGGTGGACGTTCCGCATACCGTGGTCTCGTCAAAATCGTCAAGGGTGCCGAAGGATCGTCCAACTCGACGGTATGCGATGCACTGCTTGTAGATGAGTTCAGCCGCTCCGACACCTACCCGCATGTGGACGTGCGCGAAGATGACGTTTCCATGGCACATGAGGCTACGGTTTCCAAGGTTTCCGAAGACCAGCTGTTCTACCTGATGAGCCGCGGTCTTTCTGAAGACGAGGCCATGGGCATGATCGTGCGAGGCTTCGTGGAGCCTATCAGCCGTGAGCTGCCGATGGAATACGCGCTTGAACTGAACCGACTGGTGGAATTGCAGATGGAAGGATCGGTGGGCTGATTACCATGGCACAAACTCAGGAAATCAACATTCCCGTTGCGGATCCGAACGATCCGTATGCGAATCCGGCAGCCATGCCCTCTTCGGCGGATCGCTCGCCGCGGTCATTTGATGTGGACGCATTTGAAGTGCCCGACCGCAAGCAGGATGATTGGCGTTATACCCCTGTGGAACGTGTCGAAGAGTTCTTCAACGCGTTCACGCCGTCGAACGAAACCCAGATTGCCGTCACTATGATCGACGGCACGGCTCTTACTGAAGGCGTGACCTATAGCGAGGGCAAGCCGGGAGACGCCGATACGGGCATCGTTTCCAAGCCCTGCGATCGTGTGTCCGCAGTGGAATGGAACTCCGCCTCCCGTGCCGGAATTCTGCGTATCGACGGTGAAATCAGCCAGCCGATACTCGTTAAGATTCATGGTTCCGGAACGGATCTGGACGCATTCCACCTGGTGATCATTGCCGCCGATCGCGCCCACGCTGACGTTGTGGTAGAGCATGACGGCGATGCACGTATCGCCGAAGGTGTGGAGATTCTCACAGGTAGGGACTCCCATGTGTCCACCACATTCATTCAAGAGTGGAACAAGGGCTCCAAGCATGTGGGCAACCAGCGTATCCACTTGGGGGAGGGTGCGTCCCTGCGCCATTCCGTGGTCACGCTTGGCGGCGATGTCGTTCGAATCCGTATGGATCAGGATTTTGGCGGCGATCAAGGCGATCTCAACATGCTTGGCATCTACTTTGTGGATCCGGGCGAGCATATCGAACATCGCACCATGATTGTGCACAACCATCCCGAGTGCAAGAGTCGTGTGGTATATAAAGGCGCTCTTGACGGCAAGGGCGCGCACTCCACATGGGTCGGCAACGCGCTGATTGCTCCGACCGCGCCGGGTACCGACTCGTATGAGCTCAACCGCAATTTGGTACTTACTCCGGGCGCGATCGCCGATTCCGAACCGAATCTGGAAATCGAAAACGGCAACATCATCGGAGCCGGACATGCCTCTTCCGTCGGGCGCTTTGACGATGAGGAGCTGTTCTATCTGCAGTCCCGCGGCATTCCGGAAACCGAAGCCCGCAAACTTGTGGTGCGAGGCTTTTTTGGCGAACTCGTCGAGGAAATCGGCATTCCCGCAATCAGCGAACATCTCATGAACGTTATCGACAAGCGCCTGGCACGTGGCGAGAACGACGCGATCGCCCAGGTGTTGGAAGAGAAGTAGAACGTAGGAGCGAAAACCATGTCAACTCTTGAAATCAAAGATCTGTACGCGCACGTCGAAACCAAGGACGGCATCAAGCCGATCCTCAAAGGCGTGAACCTGACCGTCAACTCCGGTGAAACCCATGCCATCATGGGGCCGAACGGATCCGGCAAATCCACGCTGGCCTACACGCTGGCGGGCCACCCCAAGTACGTGGTCGATTCCGGACAGGTGCTGCTCGACGGCGAAGACATCCTCAAGATGACCCCGGACGAGCGAGCCAAGGCAGGCATCTTCCTAGCCATGCAGTATCCGGTCGAAGTGCCGGGCGTGTCGATGACCAACTTCCTGCGCACCGCAAAAACCGAAGTCGACGGCAAGGCTCCGGCCATCCGCACGTGGACCAAGGAACTGTCCGAGGCGATGAAGCGCCTGAAGATGGATCCGAAGTTCGCCACACGTTCCGTGAACGAGGGTTTCTCCGGCGGCGAGAAGAAGCGTGCCGAAGTGCTGCAGCTCGAACTGCTCAAGCCGAAGTTCGCCATCCTCGACGAAACCGACTCCGGCCTTGACGTTGACGCGTTGCGCATTGTCTCCGAAGGTGTGAACCGCGCCAAGGAAGCCAACCAGTTCGGTATTCTCATGGTCACGCACTACACGCGAATCCTCAAGTACATCAAGCCGGACATCGTGCATGTGTTCGCAGCCGGTCACTTCGTCAAGACCGGCGGCCCTGAACTGGCCGATGAGCTCGAGGAATCCGGCTATGACGCATACCTGCCGGAAGGATCCGATTCCGAAAGCGCGCTGGCATGACCGATTTTGCAGCGATTCGCAAGGAATTTCCGATCCTTGATCAGGAGATCCACGGCCATCCGCTCGTGTATTTGGATTCCGCGGCGACTTCTCAGAAGCCGCAATGCGTGATCGACGCCGAAAGCGATTTTTACCGCACCATCAACGCCGGCGTGCATCGTGGAGCGCATGAGCTTGCCGCACGCAGCACCATGGCGTTCGAAGAGGCACGTGCCAAAGTCGCACGTCTTGTCGGCGCCAACTCCGCTGAAGGCGAAGAGGAGATCGTTGTCACCTCCGGCGCCACCGCAGGACTGAATCTGCTAGCAACCGCATTCGGCAACGCATCCCAAGGGCGTGGGGGAGAAGCGGCACGACGTTTCGCTGTGAAGCCGGGAGACGAGATCGTCGTATCCAAGGCTGAGCATCATTCTGTGTTGCTGCCATTCCAGGAGCTTGCCGCACGTACCGGAGCGACACTGAAATGGTTTGATCTGGACGATGAAGGACGAATCCTTGCCAACACCGCAGATGAGGTAATCACCGAACGCACAAAGATCGTGGCCGTCACCCATGTGGGCAACACCACCGGTGCCATCACCGATATCGCACCGATGGTGAAACGTGCGCACGAGGTAGGCGCGGTGGTTGTGCTCGACGCATGCCAGTCCGTACCGCACCTGAAGATCGACCTCCACGCTTTGGACGTTGACTTCGCGGCATGGAGCGCGCATAAGATGTACGGCCCGACCGGTGTCGGCTTCCTCTACGGCAAGCGCGACATGTTGGAGGCGTTGCCACCGGCGAATTTCGGTGGATCCATGGTGGAACTTGCCTGGATGGATCAGGAAGCCCAATACATGGCTCCTCCTGCGCGTTTCGAGGCGGGCACGCAGCCGGTCGCGCAGGTCGTTGCTGCCGGTGTCGCAGCCGAATGGCTGATGAATATCGGCATGGAGAATCTCGAAGCCCACGAGCGCGTTATCGCAGGCGAACTCCTCAAGATGGGGCAGATCGACGGCGTGCGCATTCTCGGACCGCAGACCAACGAGCAGCGCATCGGCACGGTGGCTTTTGAAATCGACGGCGTGCATCCGCATGATGTTGGACAGTTCATCGATGCGCAGGGCATCGCCATTCGTGTCGGACATCATTGCGCACAGCCGGTCCACCGTCACTTCGGCGTGTACGCATCCAACCGCGCATCCAGTGGCATCTACAATTCCGTCGAAGACGCGCAGGCACTGGTTGAGGCGTTGAAGAAGGTCCGTCCGTTTTTTGGAGTTGAGTAACGCATATGAGTGATTTTGCAATGTCTGGCGACGATCTCGAGCAGATGTACCAAGAGGTCATTCTCGAAGCCTCGAAGAATCCGCATGGCAAGGAGCATTTCGCTCCGGATCTGGCTTCCGAAAACGCCTCCCAGGCGGGAAAGACCACGGTTCAGGCAACCCACGAGTATTGCACTCCCGGCGAGTCCCACCAGTTCAATCCGACCTGCGGAGACGAGGCCACCGTGCATGTGGAGGTTTCCGACCAGGAGCCGCACGTTATCGAACGACTGGTGTGGGACGGTCACGGCTGCTCCATTTCACAGGCCAGCCTTTCGGTGATGGTGGATCTGGTGGAAGGCAAAACCGTGGATGAGGCCATGGAATTGGCCGGAACGTTCCATAAGCTCATGGAATCACGCGGCAAAGGCTTGGACGATGAATCCGCCGAGGAATCGTTGGAAGACGGCATCGTGTTCCAAGGAGTGTCCAAGTATCCAATGCGTATCAAGTGCGCGCTGCTCGGATGGGAAGGCATGAAGGACTCCGTGGCCAAGGCATTGGCCGCGAAAGCCTGACAAGTATTGTTCTATGGTGGGAAGCAGGATGTCTCCCGTGCTTCGTGCGCCACGTTCTACAACGGGCGAAACACGTGAGACAAACTCCAGCCAACGCGATAGGCTACTCAACGGAACATATTCGAATCATATATGGAGCGACAATGAGCGATACCTTGGTACCTGAACCGCAAGCCTCGATTTTCGATTCCGTGGCCAAGGCATTGGGCAATGACGAGGCCGCGGCGCGTCGCGTCATGCTTAACCCAAATCTCGCCAAAGGATTCAAGGACGGCAAACCAGTGGAAATCGAACACGAAGACACCAAGCAGGACGCTTGTGGCTGCGGCAATCAGGCTGGAGCATGCGGTTGTTCCGAAGAACAGGATGACGGCATCGCGTTGAAGGCTATTGACGACATTGGTCGAGCTACTGCGGCCGACGTGAAGGAAGCGTTGCATCAGGTCATTGATCCTGAACTTGGCATTGATGTGATTGATTTGGGATTGGTGTATGGCATTGAGATCGATGAGCTTGGTCGCGCCATTATCACGATGACATTGACCACTCCGGCATGCCCGTTGACTGATCTGATCGAAGACGAGTGCGCGAGCACGCTTGCCGGCCTCGTCGAGGAATTCCGCATCGACTGGACGTGGCAACCGCGTTGGAGCATGGAAAAGATCACGCCGGAAGGTCGCGAGCAGTTGGCTGCGCTCGGCTTCAATTTCGACAATCTGCCAAAATACTGACAGAAAGTCTGTGATATATCAACCTGATATTGCTGATATGTTGATTCCGCAGCGAAACTGCATGTTCGTTGCGGAATTTTTTTGTAAAACAGATTTTGATGATATTTGATTGGATATCATCATCAAGAAAAATGGCACAGAAAAAGCGTGCTCCCGACGCCGGGAAGCACGCTTTTGTTCTGTGTGCGGCAGAACGTCAGTCGTCGACCACGGTACCCTTCGGCACCACGGTGATGCCTTCCGGCGTGACGGTGAAGCCACGGGCCAGATCATGTTCGGTATCGATACCGACGGTCGAATTCTCGGTAAGCACAACATTCTTGTCGAGGATCGCCTTGTAGACGCGTGCTCGACGATTGATGGTCACGCCGTCGAACAGAATCGAATCGACGACCTGGGACCACGAGTGGATACGCACGTTCGGCGAAAGCACGGAATGATGCACTTCACCGCCCGATACGATGACGCCAGGGGAGACGATCGAGTCGGTGGCGTGTCCGAGACGGTCGCGACCGGCATGGACGAACTTCGCTGGCGGCAGATTGCCGGATAGCGTGTAAATCGGCCATTCGGTGTTGTACAGGTTGAATTCCGGCACATACGAGATCAGATCCATATGCGCATCGTAGAACTGCTTCAGAGTACCCACGTCGCGCCAGTAGGCATGATCGGTCGGCGTCGCTCCCGGAATCTCGTTGGAGTTGAAGTCGTACACGCCAGCCTCGTTACGGGCCGCGAAGTACGGTGCGATATCGCCGCCCATATCATGCTTGGTGTCTTCGGCCTTCTCGTCAAGCGCCAAAGCTTCGAACAGGGCGTCGGTGTTGGCCACGTAGTTGCCCATGGAAGCAAGAATGGAGTTCGGATCATCTGGCAGGCCGGTCGTGGTCTGCGGCTTCTCCTGGAAGCTCTTGATCATATTTGGGTGCTCCGGATCAACCTCGATCACGCCGAACTGGTTGGACTGGCTGATCGGCTGACGAATACCCGCTACCGTGAACTCCGCGCCGGATTCGATATGCTGCTGCACCATCTGCTGGAAATCCATGCGGTAGACGTGGTCGGCGCCGACGATCACCACAATATCCGGCTGCACGTCCTCGATGATGTTGATGGTCTGGTAGATGGCGTCGGCAGAGCCGAGATACCAGTGCTTGCCAAGTCGCTGCTGAGCCGGAACAGGGGAGACGTAGTTGCCGAGCAACGGCGAAAAACGCCACACCGTGGAAATATGACGGTCAAGCGAATGGGACTTGTACTGGGTGAGCACCACGGTCTGCATATAGCCTGAATTGACCAAATTGCTCAGCGGGAAATCAATCAGACGGAACACGCCGCCGAACGGGACGGCGGGCTTTGCCCGGTCTCTGGTCAAAGGCATTAGACGAGTGCCTTCGCCTCCTGCAAGCACGATGGAAAGAATTTTCGGATTCTTTGCCATGAGAACTCCTCTCCTAGAGCGTCGTTACGACACCGCACACATTGGTCGGTCTGCATCATCGCAAACCACTTACGCACTCAATAATTGCATATTTTTTGCAACATGCAAGGAGTTTGCATCGCGAGTCTTGAAAATTTGCTGACTGTTTCAGTGAACAGCTGTTGAATAGAAGGCCACGGCGCTCGATGCGGCGACGTTAAGACTGTCCACTCCGTGGCTCATGGGAATCTTGACCGTCAGGTCGGCGCGGGAGATGGTGTGATGCGACAGACCGTCGCCTTCGGTGCCGAAAATCAGCGCCAATTTGTCGATATGGTCCTTTTCGCCGTTGTCGTTGTTCAAACGACGAACAAGCTCCTCCAGCGAAATGGAATCGTCTTCAAGGGCCATCGCAACGGTGGTGAACCCAAGATCGCGCAATTCCTGCATGCCGGTGAATGGCCAGTAGTGTTTATCATCTCCGCCAATACGAGTCCACGGAATCTGAAACACCGTGCCCATCGACACGCGGGCGGCGCGTCGATACAATGGATCGCCGCAGGAGGGCGTCACCAACACTGCATCGACGTTCAACGCGGCGGCTGATCGCATGAGGGCTCCGACATTGGTGTGGTCAACGATGTTTTCCATGACCGCGATGCGTCGTGCGCCGCGACACACCTCCTCGACGCTGGGCAGTGGCCAGCGTTTCATCGCGGCCAGGGCGCCACGATGCAAGCGGTAGCCGGTCAGCTGCTTGAGCTGTTCAGGGGATGCCACGTACACGGGAATGTCGGTGCCCCAACGTTGGTCGATGCGTGCGAAGGTTTCCGACATGCCTCCGATCCACGGTTCTTCGACAAGCAGGGAAATCGGTTCCCGGTCGGCGGTCAGCGCGCGATCGATGACTTTCGGCGATTCCGCGATGAACAGGCCCTTGCTGGGTTCAAGCTTGTTGCGAAGCTGGATTTCCGTGAGATTCGTGTATGCCGACACGCGCTCGTCGTCAATGGAATCAAGATGGATGAACTGCATGTGATCGATCTTTCGCCGAATAGCTTTCAGATACAAGAAAACCCCTTGTTTCCAAGGGGTTTGCTGGTGTCCGGAGCGGGACTTGAACCCGCACGCCTGTATAAATAGGCACTAGCACCTCAAGCTAGCGCGTCTACCATTCCGCCACCCGGACAGGTGCGTTGCTCAGCGGCAACAAACGAAAACTATAGCAGATGCTCGGTGTGATGCAAGTCTCGGCGTGTCGCGCGGAATTACGCCATTGGTATCCGAGGTGCTGGTAGGCTCTGAAACTATGACTGATGCCCTTTTCCTGCTTGATACGGAACATGATGATGTGCCGGTGAACAGTGACGAATTGAACGCCGGATGGAAATTGACGTTGCCCCAGTCGGTGCGTCGACATGCCATTCAGGCCATGCGTCTGAAAGACGGTGACGAATTGCAGCTTTCCGACGGTAAAGGGCTACGTATCCACGCGGTGTTGCGCGATGCGCAACAAGGAATCGCGGAAGTGTCGAGCTTCGGCAAAGAACCGCAGCCTACCACCAAACTCGCTTTGATCCAAGCGCTGGCGAAAACAGGACACGATGAGCAGGCCATCGACACCGCAACGCAGATCGGTGTGGATGAGGTGATTCCATGGCAGGCTGATCGTTCCATCGCCAAATGGAAGGCGGGGCGCACCGATAAGAAGTGGCGGCAAGTGCTTGATGCCGCCACTGAACAATCCCGACGCTCCTGGACGCCGGAATTGGGGGAGTGCGTGACCAGCAAGCAGTTGATTGCCATTTGCAAGCGTGCCTGTGTGCACGGCGACATGGTGATTGTGCTGCACCAGGATGCTACCAAAACTTGGAGCCAGCTGGAGGAAGCGATCGCGGTGCTTTCCGACAAATGCTTGCAGGACGGGCGCCAGCGCACCGTGTACGTGGTGGTCGGCCCGGAAGGCGGCATCAGCGATGCTGAAATCGAATCCTTCACCAATGCGGGAGCTGAAGCATGCGTGCTTGGAAGCAATATTCTGCGAGCGTCGACAGCTGGTCCCGTCGCGTTATCGCTGCTCGCACGGGCGTTGGGACGATTCATCTGACGCCACACGCCGGCGAAATGCGGCGGATTATCCCGGTTGCGCAATAGCATGGGTACCGAAGGACAACCAGCATTAAGGAGCATTATGAGCGACAAGGATTGCCTGTTCTGCAAGATCATCGCAGGAGAAATTCCAAGCGAAAAAGTGTATGAGGACGATACCACCTACGCATTCAAGGACATCAATCCGAAAGCCAAAGTACATGTGCTCGTGGTGCCTCGCAAGCATTATGCGAACGTGGCCGAGCTTGCGGCGGCCGATCCCCAGCAGCTCGCCCACATGGCTCAGGTCGCGCAAAATATCGCCGACCAGGAATTCCACGGTGCCTTCCGCCTGATCTTTAACACCGGAATTGATGCTGGCCAGACGGTATTCCACGTGCATGCTCACGTGCTGACCGGCGAAAAGCTTGACGAATAATCTTCCCTTTCCCCATATATCGACGTCAGAAGAGGTTTTGTGGCCACTACTACACGTACCATCGCGATTCCGCAGCAGCTTGACCCGGTGACCGTGCTCGGACCGGTCGACGAGGTCCTTCGGGAAGTGGAACGTGCGTTCCCCGACTTGACCATTATCGTCAGAGGCAACCGCATCGCGATCATGTCACGTTCCAGCAAATCCGAATCCCAAGCCGCACAGGCCGAGCATGTGATCGAAAACATCATCCAAGCCGCATATACGGCTCCGATGGACGCCGATACGGTGCGACGCATGCTCGATCAAAACGTGTTGAAAAATCCTGTGCGTGCTACTCGCCCGGGCCATGGACGTGTAGTGGAGGAACTACGGCTGGCCGATCGGCAACAGGAGCATACCTCCAATCGCGAGAATCATGCGGACCGACGCAAACCGCATGTGCCCGGAGTGATCACCTTTGCGCTCGGCAAGCCGGTGCGTGCCAAAACGGCTGGTCAGATCACATATGTCAATGCCATCGAATCACATACCATCACATTTGCCATCGGACCGGCAGGCACCGGCAAAACATACCTTGCAGTGGCGAAAGCGGTACGCGCATTCCAAGATAGGCAGGTGCGCCGCATTATCCTGACCAGACCAGCCGTCGAGGCGGGAGAAAGCCTTGGTTTTCTTCCCGGCACATTGAACGAAAAAGTCGATCCATATCTGCGTCCGCTATATGATGCGCTTTCTGACATGCTCGGGGCGGACCAGCTCAAGCGCTACATGGACGACGGCACCATCGAAGTCGCACCGCTCGCATACATGCGTGGACGCACGCTCAACGATGCATTCGTGATCCTCGATGAAGCGCAGAACACCACCGAACAACAAATGAAGATGTTCCTGACCCGACTAGGCTTCAATACGAAAATGATTATCACCGGCGACGTGACGCAGGTCGATCTGACAGTACCGAAATCCGGGCTCGCCACCATCGAACGCATCCTTGACGGCATTGACGACATCGCATTCGCCCACCTCAAACCGGAAGACGTAGTGCGACACGCGCTTGTCGGCAAAATCGTCGCAGCGTACGACCGGCACGCGGCCATTGCCGGCGACCACAGCAGACACGCCACGGGCAAAACCACATCCAGGCAAACAAGCGAGCAAATCGAAAGGAACGCTGAATGAGCGTCGAGGTAACCAACGAAACCGTCTGGCAAATTGACGGCAAGGTGTTCTCCGATCTTGGCATATGGGTGATGGACCAAATGCGGGTCAGCACGCAATCCGACCTGACCATCATGTTCGTAGACCCCGATCCCATCGCCCAACTGCACATGCGTTGGATGAATCTTGAAGGCCCCACCGACGTGATGAGCTTCCCCATGGACGAGCTGCGCCCAGGAGACGGCCGAACTGTGATGGAAGGCGTGCTTGGAGATATCGTGATTTGCCCGTGGGTGGCTGCGCAGCAGGCGCTCGCGGCCGGACATAACACCATGGAGGAAATGATGCTGCTGACGATTCATGGCATCCTCCACCTACTCGGATACGACCATGCCACCCCAGAACAGGAGCGTCAGATGTTCGGTCTGCAGCGACAGCTGCTACTCACCTTCTTCGCGCTTCGCCAGGGAGCGGGGACGCAGGCCATCCTTCCGCCGGATACGCCGGACGCGCTCGCCGAATGGGATAGGCAGCATGGCACGGGACGGCAGATCGCCAAATAATGATTGACGTTGCCGGTAGCATATCGTCCGGCATGATGGGGGCTGAATTATGCAGGCAACAATGATTGCGATGATCGTGGTGCTCGCCGTGGTGGCGCTGCTGTTGGTCTGGCTGTCGCTTTCAATGGCCGCGACTGAAGGCGCTGTGGGACGTGTGACCAGGGCGAGCCTGAATAACCTTATTCTCGAAATTCAAACGGATGCCGAGCTTTCGCAATTCATACGCGACAAGAAAATCAGGCGCATTCATAAGGTTCAGCGGTTGGTGGCCGATCGCTATGCCACCGCCGGATCGTGCGCGTTCTTCCGCATCTGCTGCAATGTGGTTGATGGTGTGCTCGTGACGGTGATTGCGGGCATGTTGGACGCTCCACTATGGGCCGAATTGCTTGCCGGATTTGTTTTTGCCATCGTCATTGCGGTGATTTCGCTGTTGGTGCGTCCGCGTAGTGCCGGGGCATCCAAGCCAGTCGACATTATGCTGCAGCATGTGGATGCTGTTTCCATTGCGGTTCTATTAACCCCATTCGCAAAAATCGGGGGGCAAAAAGGCGCGAAGCGTCGCGGCAGTGATCTTTCCGACGACGAGGAGCTCGAAAAAATCCAGATCGAACAAGGACGGGCAACCATTGACCGTCTGGTCGAAGCCAACGATTTCGATCCTGAAGTTTCCGAAATGCTGCGCAATGTGCTCACGCTTTCCGAAACGCTGACTCGTGAGATCATGGTGCCGCGCACCGACATGATTTGCATCGAGCGAGACGAAACGTTGGAGAATATGCTTAAGCTTTGCTCCCGTTCCGGATTCTCACGTGTGCCGGTCATCGGCGACGATGTGGACGATCTGGTCGGCGTGGCTTATTTGAAAGATGCCGTGCGCGCGACGGCCTTCAACCATGCGGCGATGACACGCGAAGTCGAATCGATAGTTCGTGACCCCATGCTCGTGCCGGAATCCAAGCCGGTCGACGATCTTTTCCACCAAATGCAGCGCACACGCCAGCATGTCGCCATTGTGGTGGATGAATATGGCGGAATCGCGGGCATGGTCACCATCGAAGATGCCATCGAGCAGATTGTGGGCGAACTGGAAGACGAACATGATCGCACGCAACATGCCGATCCGGAACGGATCGGTGACAAGAAATGGAGCATGCCCGCACGCACGCCTATCGCCGACTTGGAAGAGATTTTCGAAATCGACATTGACGAGGATGATGTCGACACCGTTTACGGCTTGCTGACCAAGCTGTTGGGACGTGTGCCGATCGTCGGATCCTCCGCAGTCACTCGAGGCTTGCGCATGACCGCGGTCGACTCCGCAGGACGCCGCAAAAAAGTGTCGACCATTGTGGTGGAGCCGGCCCACGTCGAGGGCGTGGACGAAACTGAAACACGTAACGAAGAACATGCGGATGATGCCGAAAAGGCATCCGACAACGATAAGGATTCCAAAGACAAGCATGACTGACGCAGCAACAACCGAGACGACTTCCGACCATTCCGATTCCGCCACGCCCGTTCCATATCGGTCCGGTTTCGTTGCCGTGGTCGGGCGTCCTAACGTGGGCAAGTCGACGTTGATCAACGCGTTGATCGGTACGCAGATCGCCATCGCATCATCTCGCCCGGAAACCACTCGTAAAGCCATTCGTGGCATTTTAACCACGGATAATGCGCAGATCGTTTTGGTTGATACGCCTGGCATCCATCGACCGCGCACACTACTTGGGCAGCGTCTGAACGATGTTGTGGACGAGTCGCTCGCCGACGTGGACGCCGTTGCTTTCCTGCTGCCTGGTAATCAGGAGATTGGTCCCGGCGACAAGCGCATTTTGAGCCGTCTGCGTTCTGATTTCGCAGTCAAGCGAGATGATGGCACATTCAAATGGAAGGTGCCGCTGGTTGCCATCGTTACCAAGATTGACGAATTAAGCCGTGACGGGCTGATCAATAAGCTCATTGAAATCAACGAATTCGCCGACTTCACCGATATTGTGCCAGTCAGCGCGCTGAAGCATGACAATCTTGCGGAAGTCAAGAACGTGCTTATCGAGAACATGCCGGAAGGCCCGCAAATGTACCCGGCCGAGCAGATCACCGAAGAGCGTCCGGAAGAAACCATTGCGGAACTGGTCCGTGGCGCTTTCCTGGAAGAATTGGATGACGAGTTGCCGCATTCACTGGCCGTAGTCGTGGATTCCATCGAATATCCGGAAGACAACGATAGTGGCGAAGCTTACGATGGCAAAGCCCACGTGATTGTGTCGATTTATGTGGAACGCGATTCCCAGAAACCGATCATCATCGGCAAGGGAGCGGAACATCTTGTGCGTGTCAAGAAGAAGTTGCGTACGCCGGTCAACCGTATTGTTGGACAGAAAGCCAAACTCGATTTGCATGTCAAGGTTGCCAAGGGATGGCAGTCGGATCCTAAACAGCTCGAGAAGCTAGGCTTCTGATCTGCTTAGGATCCGCTTCGCAACGATTGCGTGGAAAATAATAAATGAGGTCTGATTCCCGTAGGAGTCAGACCTCATTCTGCTGTTTCGAAGACTACTTCTTCTTGGTGTACATCTGCGTATTCAGCAAAGTGGCATAACGCTTGATGACCTTCGGACGAATCACCTTCATGGAAGCGGTCATCAAACCATTCTCCTGAGTGAATTCCTCCGGCAGAATGATGAACTTACGTACGGACTCCGCACGGGAAACACCTTCGTTGGCCTGATCGACCCACTTCTGCACTTCCGCACGGACGGCGGCATTGTTGGCGGCCTCCTCCATGGGTATGTCGCGATTCAGCCCCTTGCTTTCCAACCACGGACGCAAGGATTCCTCGTCAAGCGTAACAAGTGCGGAAATGAATGGACGCTTGTCGCCAAGCACCAAGGCCTGGGAAACGAATTCGCAACGCTTGATAACCTCTTCGATCGGACCGGGCGAGACATTCTTGCCGCCTGCGGTGATGATGAGATCCTTCTTACGTCCGATGATATACAGGAAGCCGTCATCGTCGATACGTCCCAAATCGCCGGTACGATACCAGCCGTCTTCAGTGAATGAATCCTCGGAGGCTTCCTCGTTCTTGTGGTACTTCGGGAACACGGCGGTACCCTTGACCTGAATCTCCTCATCTTCGGCGATACGCAGCTCGAAGCCAGGGAAAGCCACGCCGACGGAACCCTGATGATAGGGCACACCAAGCGGATTGAACGCGCAAGGAGCCGTGGTCTCGGTCAAGCCATAACCCTCATACACGGGCACTCCGGCGCCACGGAAGAACGCCATAAGTTCCGGGTCAAGAGGAGCGCCGCCCGCCACGATCCACTGGGCACGTCCGCCGAGCACCTCGCGTAGCGAAGCGTAGACCACCGGGTCGAACGCCATACGGCGAGCCTTGGCCAAAGCTCCGGCCTTACCCTTCGCACTGACCTCCTTCATGTAATTCTGGGCTGCCACAACGGCTGCGGCGAACGCCACGCCCTTGGCGCCATGACCAGCCTTCTGCGAGGCCGCGTTATACACCTTCTCAAGAACACGCGGAACAACGATCATGACGGACGGCTTGGCGACCTGAAGATCGGCGATCAGCGTCTTGATGCCCTGCGCGATGTAAATATGCAGTTCGCTGGCTACGCAAATGTAGTTGATGGCACGTGCGAAAGAGTGCGCCTGTGGAAGGAACAGCAGCACGCTGTTCTTCCTCTCATGCAGCAGTTTCGGCATATACGCCGGAAGATTCAACGCGGTGGTGCAATAATGCTCATGGGTCATCTCCACACCCTTCGGCGCGGCGGTGGAACCAGAAGTATACACAATGGAGCACAGGTCGGTTTTCTTGATGGAAGCGATGCGCTCGTCAAGCTCTTCGTCGCTCACGCCGGAGCCGTAGGCCATGATTTCGTCGAGACCGCCGTTCTCGAAGCAGATAATGTGTTCCAGTGCCGGGCATTCCTTATCGGCACCATCGGCTTTGGCGCGCATATCGGTGGTCTCGACCACCAGCAGGCGGGAATCGGAATTATTGACGATATTACGGATCTGCTCCGCGGAATCCGTGTCGTAGATCGTGGCGAGCACACCACCACATGCCATGACGGCCGCGTCGAACACATCCCACTCGTACGAGGTACGGCACATGAACGCCACGCCGTCGCCCTTCTTAAGACCGTAATGCATCAGACCCTTGGCGATCTGACGAATATCGGCGAGCACCTCGTTGCCGGTTTTGGTCACCCATTCGCCGTTCGTCTTATAGGTGTAGAGCGGCTCGTCACCCATACGCTCGGCTCGATCGGCGTAAATATCGTAGATGGTGGTGCCCTCGTCCAGCGGCGGCTTGCCCTCGGTTTTGGTGGTCAACAGACCGGTTTCCGGATCGAGGAACGTGGTGGATGGGAATCCTTCGCCCCATTCGACGGTGTGCGGAAGGTCGATATGGCCGTCGGGGGAGATGATGTTGTTCGGATCGTTGTAATCCGGAGTGTTGCCGGAATCGTCGCTGACGGGGTGAACGAAGTCACCTCCCAAACGCAGTGCCTTCTGCGCAAGATTTGCAGCTCGCTTGTTCAAAGAGGTGATGACGGACACGTGACTCTCCTACACATTTAAATCCAATATCTGTAGGAATGATAGACCCATGAATGCGACACGTCACCTTACGGTAGCGTAGGGAAAGTGCGCATCCAGCGGGGCCTGCGTAAAGGAATTGCCATGCGATGCCATTCAATAGGTGAACTTTTCTTCATACAAAGGTGTGACCTACGTTACACTGGTGCGCTGTATCTGTTCATTTTGATTTCTTTAACGAGGAAGAAAGGGCACCTATGGCTGAAACAGCTGAAGCCACCGTGGTCTTCGGAGTTCTCAATGAGACCTCCGAACACGAGTCTCGTGTTGCTCTGACACCGGATATCGTAACGAGGTTGCGTAAATCGGGTGTTAACTGCCTGATCGAATCCGGTGCGGGCGTCGCATCGCATTATGTTGATGAGGATTATAGTAAGGCCGGAGCGCAGGTCGTCTCCGCCGATGAAGTGATTGCGCGTGCCGACGTGCTTGGTTTCGTCGATCGTCCGAGCAGCGCGCTGCTCGGACGCGTTAAGCAGGGTACCTGGATTATCGGTATGCTCGGTTCGTTCACCGACGCCGATTATGTCACTGCGATTGAAAAGGCCGGTCTGGTCGGTGTTGCCATGGAGAAGCTGCCGCGTCAGTTGAGCTCCGCGCAGTCTATGGACGAGATGACTTCTCAGAATTCCGTAATGGGTTATAAGGCGGCCATCGTGGCGGCCAACGCGTACGGTTCGTTCCTGCCGATGATGACCACCGCCGCTGGCACGATCCGCCCGGCCAAGGTGCTTATTCTTGGCGCAGGCATCGCGGGTCTGCAGGCCATCGGCACCGCCAAGCGTCTTGGCGCGGTTGTCACCGCGTACGATGTGCGTCCGGCTTCCAAGGGCGAAGTTGAATCCTTGGGCGCGAAGTTCCTGGATCTGGGTCTTGACTTCTCCAAGGGTCAGGGCGAGGGCGGCTATGCCCGTGCGCTGAGTGCCGAAGAGCAGGCCCAGCAGCAGGCTGCCGTCGATCAGAAGGCTGCCGGCTTCGATATCGTCATCACCACCGCCAAGGTTCCCGGCCGCAAGCCTCCGGTTCTGCTGACCAAGGCTGGCGTGGCCGGACTGCACCGTGGCGCTGTGATCGTCGACTGCGCGGCAAGCGACCTCGGCGGCAACGTCGAAGGTTCCACCGTCGGCACCCAAGTCACTGAAAACGGCGTGACCATCATCGGCGCTCCGTACCTGTCAAGCGGCGTTTCCACTACCGCATCCAACCTGCTGAGCCGCAATGTGGCCGATGTGCTTGCGCATTTCGTGCGTGACGGCAAGCTGGCCATCGATCTGAACGAAGAGCTTGACAACGCCATGGTCGTGGCCGGCCGCGGCGAGGAAGCCAAGAAGGAAGGGGAGTAAGCAATGGATATCGTTGTTGCGATTACTCTGTTCGTCCTCGCGCTGCTGATCGGCGTTGAGGTTATCGGCAAGGTGCCGGCCACCTTGCATACTCCGTTGATGTCGGGCGCGAACTCGATCCACGGCATCGTCATCGCCGGCGTTGTTATCGTCGCCGCGCATGCCACCAGCCCGCTCGCCTGGGTGTTCATCTTCCTGGCTGCAGTGCTGGGCACGATGAACGTGGTCGGCGGCTATGTCGTCACCGACCGCATGCTGGAGATGTTCAAGTCCGACAAGGGCAAGAAGAAGGAAGAGGAGGCCAAGTAAATGGGTACCATGGCTGAAATGCTGAGCACGCCGCTCGGCGTCATCGAATGGTTCGTCTATCTGCTGGCCGCCGTGATGTTCGTTATCGGCCTGCACTTGATGAACTCTCCGAAGACCGCTCGCAAGGGCAATATGGTCTCCGCTGTCGGCATGATCCTTGCCGTGGTCATGGCGTTCATTGTGCTGTTCGCAGGTGAGATCTCCAACGGATTCCAGCATGGCGTTGCCGTTGTGCTGCTGATAGCCGGCATCATCATCGGTGCCGTCGCCGGTGTGGTTTCCGCCAAGAAGGTCAAGATGACCGACATGCCGCAGCTCGTTTCCGTATTCAACACCGTGGGTGGCGGCGCCGCCGCGCTTGTGGCTTTGAACGACATTCTGACCTCCGAGGGCACGCCTTCCATCGTGGTGTTGATCACCGCTGGTTTGGGCATCATGATCGGTTCCGTCACGTTCTCCGGCTCTCTGATCGCAGCCGGCAAGCTGCAGGGCATCAAGTGGGTGAAGAAGCTGAACTTGCCGGGCAAGGGCTTCTGGAACATTCTGTTCGCCGTACTGACCGTCGTATCCTTCGTCATGCTGTGCGTGCAGCCGGGCCAGCGTCTGCTGTGGTCCGTGCTCACCACCGTGTTCGCGCTGTGCTACGGTCTCGTGTTCGTCATCCCGATCGGTGGCGCCGATATGCCGGTGGTCATTTCCGTACTCAACGCCTGCACCGGTACTGCAGTGGCCATGTCCGGCTTGGCTATCAATAACATCGCTCTGATCGTGGCCGGCGCACTGGTTGGTGCCGCCGGTGTGACCCTGTCCATCGCCATGTCCAAGGCCATGAACCGTCCGCTGCTGTCCGTGCTTGCAGGCGGTTTCGGTGGTGCCAATGCCGCCGCTGGCGCTGGTGAGGGTCCGGAAGGCAGCATGAAGGAAACTTCCGCGGACGATCTGGCCGTACAGCTCGTATACGCCGAAAAGGTCATCTTCGTGCCGGGCTTCGGTCTGGCCCAGGCTCAGGCCCAGCGCGAGCTTGCTGATCTTGGTGTGCTCCTCAAGAACCACGGCGTCGAAGTCTCCTACGCCATCCATCCGGTGGCAGGCCGTATGCCTGGCCACATGAACGTGCTGCTCGCCGAAGCCAACGTGCCGTACGAGGAGCTCGTCGATCTGGATGACATCAATCCGCAGTTCCCGCAGGCCAACGTGGCTCTTGTGGTCGGCGCCAACGATGTGACCAACCCGGCCGCACGCAAGCCGGGCACCCCGGTCTCCGGCATGCCGATCCTCGACGTCGACAAGGCCCAGAATGTGGTGGTCATGAAGCGCGGTCGCGGTACCGGTTATGCCGGTATCCAGAACGAACTGTACTTCGAAGACAACACGCAGATGCTTTTCGGCGACGCCAAGGCAAGCCTGCAGGCCGTTATCGCGGCAGTCAAGGAGCTCATCAACTAACAGCTGAAACGTTGCGTTGATGCTTTTCCTGAAAGGTCTCTTCCGGTGAGGGAAGGGACCTTTTTGCATATGGTGATTTTCGTAAGATCAGGTCTGTTGCATGCGAATTGTGAGTTATCCACAGTCGTTATTCGCCTGTGGATATGGGTGGAGTTTTCCACATATCCACAGATTTTCAAGGTTCGGTGGCGCAAGATGATTTGAATATGAGACAGTAGGTGCACCCTACAACAAAGGAGTTGCACATGGCGGAAATAATCACTGGCCCGTTCCATATGGATGAACAGGGATTTTTGGCAACGATCGAAGAACTTATCAAGCGGTTTGATGGATACAGTTCTGGCAAATATCTTGCGGAATTGGGAAAAATCCACGATGAATACGGTGAGATCGGATCTCTTTCGCTTTTTGACGAAAAAGTCTGTGAACTGGGGAAGGAATTATTCTGCAGCACATCATGGGTGGCGAATCTGGCGTGGGCCATGATTTCGTTCGATTATGATCTGGTTGAGCATGATGCGAATTTTCTTGATGGATGCCGTAACATCGTGCGTAAGTACGGTATGAGCGTTTGGCTCTATGAAATGATCAATGACGCTTCGATAGCGGTGGCTTTGCAAAGGCCCAGCAGCAGAATGCCATTCCAGATTGGATTGACCTACACCAAGGATGTGTTTCGGAGAAGCAAGAAAAAGGGTGGAAAATACGCTACCAGCAAAAAGAAGAGACTGGCCTGCATGGCTGAATATTTGCAGGAAGTATATTGGCTGGCCGCGTACAGTCTGCTACGTTGGGGTGAGGAAGAGCCGCGTGCGGCCGATGTTGCGTTGATGGTGCTTGGATATGGCGGTATCGGCATGTGCATGCTGAGGGACGATCCGAAAGTAGTGGATTCCGGATGCGATGAAGACTTCTCCTATCGAAATCTGTGCGACCATCTGCGCGATCTTAGAATTCAAGCCGATCTGGACTATGCTTGCAATGCCGACCTTGCCGAATCCATGTTGCTTGAATATCCCGCGTGTATGGATGCGCGATATCTGTACGATGCGGGGAAAATCGTGGAAGCGTATCGTGCTTTGTGGAACAAGCAGACTGAATCAGCTTCGCAAATCATGGAACGCGTTTACCAGAAGGGCGCGTATCAGGTGACGAACATTTGGGAGGATCCGCTGTACCTGCATGATCTTGCCCTGTCGCTGTTGGGGGCAGTCGGCTCGCGGCCCCTTACTGAAGGGTTCCGGACTCGTGATGACAAGATGTTCCAGCAGGGAGTGGAAAGTCTGAGACGAACGACTGAATCCGTTAAAGGGATGGGGTTGGCGATGACATTGGGAGGGTATATCTGCTTCCCGGAACCGGAAAGTAGGGATGATGCGCTTTTCGCACCGCGAAAGGAGAAGAAACGATTAATGGACGCCTGTAACGGGCTTAGGGATTTGTCGGCAATGGTTGCGCTCTACCGTTTTCCAAGGGATATCGAATCCCTGCGTGCAGCGCGTGCGCTTCTCGCTCATGACGCGAAGGGATATATCGATCTGATGGGTCCATACATGGGAAGCGCGGATGAGACGGGAGGAAACGAGGGGAGGCCGGTTTCAATCGGCGACTGATCGGCCTCTCAGATCGCGAACGTCAAAGCGTATGCATCATGGTTGTGCCGAGATTGAATGGCGGAACGTTCAGATGAACTTTGTCTCTTCGATCTCGGTGCATGCTATGCCGTATTGCTCCAACAATTCGCGAAATGCTTTTACGTATCTATCTGTGGCGAACTTCTGTGTGAATGACAGACAGAAGTTCTCGTTTACGTAATTCACTTCCACCAGCGTGGACGTCCAATCCGCATAGGCGTAACAATTTTGGACATGCCGTGCCAAAGAACCCCGATCGAACATTCCTGTATAACTGATGTCAGCCGTTGAACATCGCATGCTGATAACTTGTCTGCACATCTGTTTCTGGGCTTCCAGATTCGGCAGGCTCTCAAGATAGTGATTCAGCCAAGTGGTTCCTGCCAGCTTGGGAATCAGTGTTTCAATATCGCACTCGTCTACCTGTTCATGGGGCATTTTCAGCTTGGTCCGGCAGATGCGGTCCTTGGCACAATCTTTGCACAGACCATCAGTGTGATCGTCGCGCTGGTGGTGATTCGTTGCAAGCAGAAAGGCATTCGTTTAAGGAAGGCTGATTTCAAGCCGAATCGCAATATGTTGGGCGGCATTCTCAGCATACGGACGTTCGTATATCGGCTTCATTACCCTGCCTTACTTGGAAATCGTATCGTCAAGGTGCGCAAACAGTGGGCGAGCCAACCATGCCAAGGGTAGTGATGCCAGTGCTGAAATCAGCAGTATAAGCCAAACCGTGCAATGTGCGTGCAGCCATCCGTAAAGCATTTGCCCGAGTGGCTGGGCGCATATCGTCAATGATGAAATAATGGCCATGACCTTGCCTGTAAGCGCGGTTGGTGTCCTCATCTGAATAGATGGTACGAGAATGAGGTTCAAGAAATCAACGGCGATTATGACTGCCGCAGTGCAGAGCACCAGCATGATGAGCTTGGTTTGCGTTGAACATGGAAGCAGGAAGGCGATGGCCGGTGGGAGCAGCATAAGACTTTCCACGAACAACAACGAAGGGGCGTTTCGTGATTTCAAACGGTTGGCGAAACAGCCAGCGATGAATGTTCCCGCTATGCCGGCAATGCCGATAATGCCATCGCATAGACCATATGTCGCCGCATCGTAGCCTAACGTAGTTCGAATAATGTAAGGAAAGCTTACTGAACTGAATCCAGTCAGTATCAGATTGATCCATGTGCAAACACCGGCTAATCGTGCTACGGTCGGCTCCTTGCGAAGCAGGAAAGCGGTCGCCGAATGCATATCGCCAATGATGACGTCGAGCAGGCAGATGCCGGCATCATCTTGATTCGATAGGGGCTTTGCGAGTCTGATGAAGCATTCAACCATGGCTGCCGACATAAGACATGCTGCGGTGATGAGCATCATCGGTCGAATGCCGACCAGCCCGTACATCACGCCACCTAGGAAACTCGGGAGTAATTGGCTGAGCTGCTGCACTTGGTTGATGATGGCCGCGCCTCGGCGAAGATCAGTGGAGGACTCTCTTCCGATGATTTGTGGCAGTGCGGATTGCACGACGGGAGTTTCCATGGCATCGAGTACTGCCAACACTACCTGCATGATGGCGATGGCGAGAATGTTGAATCCGGATAGTGCGAAAAACACAGTCGCGAGCAGTGTGACGATTCCTGAGATGATATCGAGCGCCACCATCATGGCACGTTTGCTTACTCGGTCGGCCATAACACCTCCGAATGGGCTAATAAGTATGGTCGGAATGACGGATATGGCCAGCACGGTGGCGAAGGTCGTGGATGATGCGGTTTCGTCCAGTACCCACATGGACATGGCAAATCGGAGCATGGTATTGCCGAACAAGGAAATGCCTTGACCGAGTACAAGCAGGATGAAGTTTGCGGAGCGCAAGCTGGATTGGAGTGTCTTTGCTGACGAGTTTTTCATGACTATTCCTTTCGATACCGACTGACGGTATGTAAAAAAGGTACAAATAAAGATAGATTGACATTGCCGAGCTTTTATTGCGGATTACTGGCGAGTAGGAAGAAGCCTTCCGCAAGCCGATCTTCCATATCACTGTCGTGATCGATAAGTGGAACTCCGAGCGAGTCCATAATCAATCCAAGACAGTGGATGCGATGCTTGAATTCACTTAGGGTAGTGATGGGGTAGAAGTTTGGGGCTAGCCAGTAATTGAACAGCAGTGAAAAAAGTTCCGCGGCTTCTTGAGGGTATTCGGTTGTGATTGAACCGTCCCTTAACCCCTCCTGGATGAAGTCGTACGCGATTTTGGTGCTGTCGGTTCGCCAGATGCGAAGATTTTCGGCGAGGATTTTCGGGTCGTTCAGCAGGGGAAACGCATCGCGCATGAGGGTCATATGTTCGGTGTCGGTAATCTGCGTCATGAGCGAATTGCGTAGTTTCTGCAATCCGTTTCGCGAGCCATCCTCTTGATTTGCCTGGGGAAGAAGTCGTTCGTTGTCGGAATCTATCAGCGCATGCAGCATCGCTTCTTTGTTTTTGAAATGATGGTAGATAGCGCCTTTGCTGAGGTCTTCGAGCTCGTCGAGAATATCTTGAATCGTGGTGCGCTCATACCCCTTTTGCGCGAACAGCTTTTTCGCGGCGTCAAGGATTCGCTGTCGTGTCACCTCAGGGTGCGCATTGCGCGCCATATGCCTCTCCTTCGATGATGGAGTCGAATACACCGACATTATACATACCGTTGGTCGGTATGGTATGTCGGATATCTCCCAGCTCGATCGAAAAGTGTGCCGAAAGACTCTCTGCAGATTTCTGCGAAGAAACCTGAATCCGCGTTGCCGGGGTGCGGGTTGTCTGTCTTTTCTGCGGTTGGTGCATGGTTGGGTGTCCAAGGTCAACTTGAGTGAGTGACGGCTGGTTTCCTGAAGGGAATAAGACCCTGGTTCCTATATGCCTTTTTATGGCATGGGGCTTTCGGTGAAGAACGATTGCATCCGATGTGAAAAATCCCACAAATCCGGCCCACGTCCTGCTCGAGAACTTCAAAACTGTTGCCAATACTGGAAACACGCCGTATATAGTGTTTGAAAATGTGACGAGGCACTGTATGTTGTGGTCTTGATTTTTATTTTCGTTCGGATAATGTGTGCCACATACCAACGACGTACGGTCGTGAAAGGACGTGGAACATGAACATTACGTTATACACCAAAGCAAACTGCCCGCAATGCACGGCGACGAAACGCCAATTGGACAAACGAGGCCTTCCCTATACGACTGTCGACATTACGGCCAACGCACGTATTTCCGACAGATTGCGGAACGAAGGATGGCGGCAGATGCCAGTCATCATCGCAGACGACGAATCCTGGTCCGGGTATCGTCCCGACAAAATCCACGAGCTGGAGGCTCGCTGCAGGTGAGCGCGTTGGTGTACTTCTCGTCGGCATCGGGCAATACGACACGCTTCGTCGAAGGATGCCGATTGGATGAATTCGGCATCCATACAATGCGCATCCCGCTGCGGCCGGACGAGCCGGAGCTGCATGTGGATGAGCCCTACGTCTTGCTGACACCTACATACGGCGGAGGAACAATCGGCAAAGCAGTGCCCGTGCAAGTCAAACGATTCCTCAATGATGAACGCAACCGCAGTGGCATCATCGGCGTCATCGCATCGGGTAACACCAACTTCGGCGAAGCCTACGGCATCGCAGGCGACATCATCGCGGCTAAATGCCGCGTGCCGCTACTCTACCGGTTCGAACTGATGGGCACTTCAGAAGACACCGCGACCGTGCGCGAAGGACTGCGCAGATTTTTCGACGAATACACACAACAGGAACAACGATAACCATGCCAGAAGATTCAACGACACCACACGCAGCAACCGACGTCATAGCCTCCTACGATCGCGCCCATGACTGGCACTCGCTCAACGCGATGCTGAATCTCTACGACAAGCAGGGGCGCATCCAATTTGATAAAGACATCCAAGCCGTACGCGAGTACGTCGAAAAGCACGTGCTGCCGAACACCGTCCGCTTCAACTCCACACAAGACAGACTCAGCCGGCTCATCGCAGACGGCTATTACGACGAATCCGTATTTGCCCAATATGATGCCGAATTCCTTGACAGGTTCTACCGCAACGTGGATGACTGCGGATTCGAATTCGATACATTCCTCGGAGCTTTCAAGTTCCACCGCTCATACGCATTGAAAACCTTTGACGGCAAACAATACCTGGAGAACTTCCCGCAACGCGCGGCCGCCGTTGCGCTCGCGCTTGCCGCCGGCGACCATGCGGCCGCCGAATCGTATTTCGAAGAACTTATATCAGGACGTTTCCAACCGGCGACGCCCACTTTCCTCAACCTCGGCAAGGCGCAGCGCGGAGAGGCGGTCAGCTGTTTTCTCGTACGTATCGAAGACAACATGGAGTCCATATCGCGTGGCATCAACGCCGCATTGCAGTTGAGCAAACGAGGTGGAGGCGTCGCGCTGTTGCTTAGCAATCTGCGCGAGGCCGGCGCGCCCATCAAGCGCATCAAACACCAGTCCAGCGGCGTTGTGCCTGTGATGAAACTGCTTGAGGACTCTTTCAGCTACGCCAACCAGTTGGGCGCTAGACAGGGTGCCGGTGCGGTGTACCTCAACGCTCATCATCCGGACATCATGCATTTCCTCGATACCAAACGCGAGAACGCGGATGAGAAGATCCGTATCAAATCTTTGGCTCTTGGAGTAGTGATACCCGACATCACATTCGAGCTGGCGAAGAGACACGAACCTATGGCCCTGTTCAGCCCATATGACGTCGAACGCGTCATGGGTAGACCCTTCGCCGATGTCTCCATCAGCGAAAACTACCGGAATATGGTGGACGATGAACGCATCGGGAAAACCTACATCGACGCACGAGAGTTCTTCATGACTTTGGCCGAATTGCAATTCGAATCCGGATACCCGTACATGGTGTTCGAAGATACTGTGAACCGAGCCAACCCGATCGACGGACGAATCGCCATGAGCAACCTGTGCTCGGAGATCCTCCAAGTGCAGGAGCCAAGCACCTATCATGAGGATCTGTCCTACAATCACGTGGGACGTGACGTGTCCTGCAATCTTGGATCGCTCAACATCGCCAAAGCGATGGACGGTGATTTGGGACGAACCGTGGAACGTGCGATTCGCGCATTGACCTCGGTGTCGGAACATACGGACATCGCGTGTGTGCCATCCATCCGACGCGCCAACGACGAAGGTCATGCCATCGGCCTGGGACAGATGAACCTCCATGGATTCCTTGCCAGAGAATCGATCATGTACGGTTCACCGGAAGCCCTCGACTTCACCGACATGTACTTCATGACCGTTGCATACCATGCCTACCGTGCCTCGCATGAGCTCGCAGTCGAACGCGGAACACGGTTTGCAGGCTTCGAACGGTCCGCCTATGCGAAGCCTGCAGGCGCAGGCAACTATTTCGACAAATATACGAACGGCGAGCGCTCGCTGGCGCCGAAGACCGGGAAAATCGCGTCGCTGTTCGCACGGCGGGGCATCCATATCCCCAACGAGGATGATTGGCGTCGTCTGCGTGACGACATCATACGTGACGGTATCTTCAACCAATATCTACAGGCCGTGCCGCCCACCGGGTCAATTTCGTACATCAATCATTCCACGAGTTCCATCCATCCTATCGCCTCGAAGATTGAGATTCGCAAGGAAGGCAAGATTGGACGGATCTACTATCCAGCTCCGTATATGACCAACGACAATCTCCAGTATTTCGCGGATGCGTACGAAATCGGATGGAAGGCCATTGTTGATACGTATGCCGAGGCAACGCGGCATGTCGATCAAGGCCTGTCGTTGACCTTGTTCTTCCCCGATACGGCGACTACCCGAGATTTGAACAAGGCGCAGATTTATGCATGGCGCAAAGGCATCAAAACGCTGTATTACATCCGCATTCGTCAGCAGGCGTTGTCTGGCACCGAAGTACAAGGCTGCGTCAGTTGCATGTTGTGAAACCTGTGACTTGAAAGGAAAAGAAAAGACATGTCTCGTTTGGTTTACCGCGCGATGCTTCGTCTGACGGCTCCGGACGAATACAGGCGGTTATACGGCCGCGACGATAAGACGACGATTAGAAAGGACGACCATCATGGCGCCGATATCCGTACCTCGACAGAGGATTAAGCTCATTGACCGTGTGAGTGCCATCAACTGGAACAAACTTGAGGATGACAAGGACCTTGAGGTATGGGACAGGTTGACCGGCAATTTTTGGCTGCCGGAGAAAGTGCCCGTCTCCAATGATTTGCCCGTTTGGCGCACAATGAGCGAGGCCGAGCATACGTTGACCATGCGCGTGTTCACCGGTCTCACCTTGCTTGACACCATCCAGGGAACCGTTGGCGCGGTCAGCCTCATACCCGATGCGCTTACCCCGCATGAGGAAGCCGTCTATACGAACATCGCGTTCATGGAGTCAGTGCACGCCAAGAGCTATTCCTCGATTTTCTCCACCTTGTGTTCCACCCGACAGATCGACGAGGCGTTCTCTTGGAGTGAGGAGAACGAGTATCTGCAAAGGAAAGCGCGCATCGTGCTCGACTATTACGAGGGGGATAGTCCACTCAAGCGCAAAGTGGCCTCCACGCTGCTGGAATCGTTCCTGTTCTACTCAGGCTTCTATCTACCGATGTATTTCTCCGCGCATGCCAAACTCACCAACACCGCCGACGTGATCCGTCTTATTATCCGCGACGAAGCCGTGCATGGTTATTACATCGGATACAAATATCAAAAAGGGCTTGAGCTGGTCAGCGAGGACAAACGCGGCGAACTGCGCGACTACACCTACGACCTGCTCAACGAGTTGTATGACAACGAGGTGGAGTACACGCGCAGCCTCTACGAGCCTGTCGGATTGACGCAAGATGTCGAAAAGTTCCTGCGATACAACGGCAACAAGGCGTTGATGAATCTCGGATATCCAGCGCTTTTCCCACAAGAGATCTGCGACGTGAACCCGTCGATCCTTGCCGCGTTAAGTCCGAACGCCGATGAGAACCATGACTTCTTCTCCGGTTCGGGAAGCTCGTACGTAATGGGCAAATCAGTCGAGACCGACGACGATGACTGGGATTTCTGACTGTATCCCAGACAACCCCGAGGAAAGCAGCTATGGGAAACCGTCACGGGCGAGTTCGCGTCGGATCATCCACGCAGATATCTGCCCGTGACGCTGTCAGGACAGGCACGGACCGTTTCCGGTGTTCCCTCGCATACGATGCGACCGCCGGCCATGCCTCCGCCCGGACCCATGTCGATGAGATAATCCGCGTTTGCGATTACATCAAGATCATGTTCGATTACTACAACTGTCGCCCCAGAAGCCACCAACGAGTCGAACACGCGTAGTAATACCAGCACATCCAACGGGTGTAGCCCGATCGTCGGCTCGTCGAACACGAATACCGAACCGGACTGTCCGCGTCCCATTTCGCTGGCCAGCTTCAGCCGTTGCGCTTCGCCGCCTGATAACGCAGGAGTCGGCTCGCCAAGTGTCAGATACCCCAGGCCAAGCTCATGCAGTGTGGCCAGTTTCGATCGAACGGGGCGTAGGAAATCCAATAGAGGCATCATCTCGTCGACGCTTAGCAACATCAATTCCGGCAGTGAACGGGCGACGCTGTCCGCGCAAACCAATCGAATGTCATCGGCGGTCTGTGCATACCGTGTCCCATGGCAATCGGGACACGTGACGTCAACATCGGGCAGGAACTGCACGTCCAACGAAATGGTACCGGTTCCATCGCAAGTGGAGCAGCGCAACTTGCCCGTGTTGTATGAGAATGCGCCAGGTTTGAGATTCTTCTTATGGGCATCGGAAGTCTTCGCAAACGCACGACGCAGATCATCGTGAACACCGCAATATGTCGCCACGGTCGAACGGATGTTTGCTCCAATGGGCGTGGCATCGATCAGTTCCACTTTCGAAATGCCATCCGCGTCAATCAGACGAATCGAGCTCGGGGAAACGGTACCATCAGCGGCCGAGCGCAACGCAGGGACCAGTGTCTCCAATACCATCGTCGTCTTACCGGAACCCGACACGCCAGACACCACAGTGAGACGTCCTCGCGGAATGTCCACCAATAACGGATGCACCGTATGCACGGTATTCGTCTCCAAATGAATCCGACCCTTGGCGAACATCGCATCTAAGTCAATCTGCGGCCGCGCCCGCTCATGTATTTTGCCACCATCACGCAGAAAAGGCGCTATCTGAGAACCAGGTGCCGTCATGACATCCGCCACCGCACCCTGAGCGATCACATGACCGCCTTCGGCACCGGCCGTTGGACCCATCTCCACCAAATGATCCATCGCGGCAAGCACACGGGTATCATGATCGACCACAACCACCGAATTGCCGTCAGCCACCAAATCGCGCATCACGCCCAACAGTCCATCCACATTCGCCGGATGCAATCCAATAGACGGTTCATCCAGCACATACAGCACGCCTGTAGTGCGGTTACGCACCGAACGGGCCAACTGCACACGTTGGCGCTCGCCGGTGGACAGTGTCGCACCTGCGCGGTCAAGCGACAAATAGCATAATCCGAGTTCCACGAGCCGCTCGGCCGTATCCTCGAACGATTCGCAGATGGCTGTGGCCATCGCACGCATCTCCTGCGGCAATGACTTGGGTACTGAACGCACCCAACGTATCGTTTCGTCAAGTGTCATCGCCGTGGCTTGTGCCAGATTAATACCGAGAATCTGCGGTTGACGAGCCTGCTGTGAAAGCCTCGTACCGGAACAATCCGGACATGGTTGCTCGCTGAGGAATCTCGACACGCGTTTGATACCCTTCTCATCCTTGGCTTTGGCGAGCGCGTTCTCCACGGTATACACGGCGTTGAAGTACGTGAAGTCAAGTTCGGCGAAATCATTGCCTTTCTTCGGTTTGTATAGAATATGCTTCTTGACGGCCGGGCCGTTGAACACGATGTCCCGCTCGGCGTCGGTCAGCTGGTTGAATGGAATGTTCGTGCGCACTCCCATCGCGCCGCACACCTGCTTCATCAGATCCCACATCAACGATCCCCATGGTAATACTGCGCCGGCGTCGATGCTTTTGGTCTCGTCTGGTACCAGGGAAGCACGGTCGACGGTTCGCACGATGCCTGTTCCGGAGCAGGTCGGGCATGCGCCGGCGGAATTGAACGACAGCTGTTCGGCGGATGGTGGGTGCATGAGTTGATTGCAGGATGTGCATCGTATAGGCAACTCGGCCGCCACGTTCATTGTGGGACGGTTGCGTTCGCCACAATGCTCGCAGACATGTGAGGCGCAACGGGAGAACAACAGACGCAGACTGTTGAGCAGCTCCGTCATCGTGCCGAACGTGGATCGCACGCCGGGCACTGAAGGTCTTTGATGGAGGGCGAGAGCCGCGGGCACATGACGTATGTCGACTACCTGCGCTCGACTCGCTTGGGTGAGACGTCGCCTGGTATACGTCGACAAAGCCTCCAGATAACGTCGGGATCCTTCAGCGTATAGCACACCTAAAGCGAGAGAGCTCTTTCCGGACCCGGAGATACCGGCGATGCCGACTAATTTGTTCAACGGAATGTCGACGTCGACGTTCTTGAGATTATGTACGCAGGCACCGCGCACTTCGATGCGGGACGGCGGGAAAGCTCCAGATGATTGTTCCATACCCACTACAGTACCTGTGTGGCGGAAAACACGCGGGCAGGGGAACCTTGTTCGTCATGGTATTGCTGCAATTGTGGTATCTGATCCATATATTCGACCGCAACGGAGGGGATGCCATTGTTTTTCACGGCTACCGTCAGCGTACGTGAATCGGAAGGCGATGCGGTGGAATACGGGGAAATGGATTGGGAAAGGAAGGAATCATATACATCGTATATATCAATGGGAAGAAGTTCGCCGGGGAGCGGAACCAAAGTCTGTTCCCGGCGCAGGGCGGCTAACAAGCGAATGCCCAGAACATCCGCATAAGGCGTTGATGGGCTCATCCGCCGTGTCAGCGTGTTGAACGATGTATCATGCCGCTCAACGTGATGATAAGGCGTTGGCGCCCTTGCCTTTCGTGGCGAGCGTCACGGCGATGATGGACGCGAGAGCGACGGCGTACAGTACGGTGATGATCGGAATCAGCGCGCTGTATCGGTGGGCCGCATCCGTCGCATGAGAGACGACGAAGGATGCCAACTGGTTGCCGGACAATCCGGCGAACGCCCACGCGCTCAAAGCCAGTCCGTGCACGGTGGACACTGACTTCATGCCAAAGTGCTGCTCAAGCAGCACCGGCAGCGTTGAACACGGCATCGACGGTCAGGATGACGCTGATGCTTCCCGCGATGGCCTTGGCCAGACCGAATCCCGCGACGGCGATGCCGGTGGCGAGACCTTTGGCGAACCACAGCATTAGGTTCTTCACCGGCGTCAGATAGCCGACGCCCAATCCAATGCCCATGATTACGCCATAGAAGATGAGCACGCCGGGGGCATCCTGCCGCGATACTGGCTCCGGTACCGGCGAACCTGCAAGCGAAGCAGACCGTTGAGATCAAAGCCGATTTCTTGATGTCCTTTTCGACGAAGGGTCCAAGGAAGGCGGCCGACATGCCAAGGATGTTGATTGGCCATGTAATATTCGTTCCTCTCTGTTGTTTGTTCGCCCTGCGACGAACAAACAACAAGATAATGGTGAAGTATTCCGTGGCCTTGAGCGTGCCGGGAGGCGGCAGAAGTGGGTAAGCCGTTGATTTCATTGGATTTTCCAACAAATGAACATTGTGTATGTTCACCTTGGGGATAAGCATGAGGAAAAACTCATGTGAACCTTGACACAGTTTTCATGGCTCACAATTCGAATGCGCGTTTGATGAAGGCATTGACGGTGTTCCAATACAGTTCGGGATCCACGACGGATGCTTCCATATGGCGTGCGTCGGGAACCATGAGCTTTTCTCGATCGATGCTCGAGCACGCTTCGTAATTGATCTTGAGAAAACGTGAGCTCACGATGTCGTCCTGTTCGCCATGAATGAACAGCATCGGAATGACAGTATGTCTGAGCGACTGCAGACAGGTGGCTTCCGAAAAATCGTACCCTGCATAATGTTTGCAGAACAATCCCGCGGCATCCACACATACCGCGGCAAGCGGTTTCGGCAGACGCGACGAATGCCGAAGGCTGTCGATGAACACCATGCGCGCAGACGTGTAGCCGCTATCGACAATCGCGGACACCACATTGCGCGGCAGACGCGGGTCTCCCGTCGTCATCATCACCGTTGCCGCGCCCATCGAACCGCCATACAGCAGGATACGGGCGTCGGCGTCACTCGACGCGATAAGGTCGATCCAATTCAGTAGATCATTGCGTTCAAGCCAGCCCATGCCGACGTACCGTCCCTCGCTCAAGTCTTGGGCGCGCTGTGACGGAACCAATACGGTGAAGCCCATGCGGGCGTAACGATGTGCCCATTTCGCGGTTTCCTCCGGTACACCGGTATAACCATGCATGCAGATTGCGTACAGGTGTGGCTTTGGCGAAGTGCAATCCGGATCGAACAGCCATCCATGCAGTCGAAGTCCATCATCGCTGGTAATCGTCACAGGCTGTTTGGCTTGCGCGAACCATTCTCCTGCTTCCTGTGCCTCACCCTGCTGAAGTTTTTCGATACGCTCCGGCGCAATCAGCGATTGATGGAAAACGGAACGTTTCCATTGCGTATCGATGCAGAAATGGAACAGGTATTTCGCAGTCGTAGCCAACGATGCGATACAGGCAGCCGTCACGGCTCCCGTGGCGATGCAAATGTCGCGAACGATTGTGTCATTGTCATGCTTCATTGCTGTCTCGTTTCCTTGCGATTGATGGATTGTTCACAATCACTATCGATTGTACGTGCGTACTGCGTTTTCGTGGGCTTTGACAGATTTTTTCATTTTTGATGTGAGATGTTTTTCGATAATGTCCGCCCTCGCCGTATACTGGTTAACTGTTGTCTTGGCGAGGGAAGCGTATGGCTTCCGTAATCGACTCGGCGTGTGATTGTAGGCTCCTTGTGGGTTGATTCACGGCTCGTTGATGCGCCGAAACAGAATGAACGAATAAAACATAAGGAGAAATAGCCCATGGCTACCACCATTACCCTCGAAGGCGCTGCCCGTACCGAGTTCGGCAAGGGCGCTGCCCGCCGCATGCGCGTCGCCAACCTTATTCCGGCCACCGTGTACGCAGGCGGCGAAGAGCCGGTCTTCGTGCAGCTGCCGATGAAGGAAACCACCCTGTCCCTGCGTCACACCAACGCTCTGTTCACCATCAAGTTCGGTGACGAGACCAAGATGGCCGTCGTCAAGGACGTTCAGCGCAACCCGGTGAAGCGCATCGTCGAGCACGTTGACTTCTACGAGGTCAAGGCCGGCGAGAAGATCGACGTCGAGGTGCCGGTGTTCGTCGAGGGCACCCCGAAGGGCGCTGCCGTCGCATTCGTCGACATTCAGGAGCTTAAGGTTCGCGCCGATGTCGCCAACCTGCCGGAGAAGATCGTGGTCAACGTTGACGGCCTGACCGACGGTTCCAAGGTCTTCGCCAAGGACGTCGTGCTGCCGGAAGGCGTTGTGCTCGACGTCGAGGATCCGGAAGAGTCCGTCGTCACCGTCGAGGTGCCGGAAGACGCTGCCGATGAGGCTGCTCCGGTTGAAGCCGCTCCGGCTGAAAACGCTGAGTGAGTTCAGTTAGCTTAAGGAAGTTAACTTTCATCTCTTACGGTTTTGAACAACCGTAAGAGATGATGAAAAGCCCATGTGCTCAGACGCGCGTGGGCTTTTTCATACCCGGCAACACCCGTTCTATGAGCTGGAAGACATAAGAGACTGACGGCGCATCCTGCATTTCTTACGCAATATTGGTACAACGGGTGGATACGGGCTATACGCGCCTATACGTTCAGTGAACCCGTATGGCACTGTCGGGTGCGAGGGGAACATTTGCGTACTGCCGGAGACGGACTGCGTGACGATCCGTTTTCCCGGCAGCCATCCTGATGCCGCACATTAATGGACTATATCGAGAATCATCATTTGACGGTGGTAGGCTTCCCACGTGAGATCACACTGATCGACAATGATCTGACGCAGGATTCCAGCAAATACGTCACATGCATCAGCATTCCAATCGAATAACGACTAGCATGACTGACGATGCATGGAAACAATGCACGAGAGACAAAGTGAGACGGTGCGGAAGAGAGAAACATTTGAATAAGCATATTATTCGGCTTGATGTGGTGACGGTGGTATTCCTTGGCGGATGCGTCGGCACGGGACTGCGGTATGCGAGCTCGTCCATTGCGGACGTGGGCGGCTTCCATGTCGGTACGTTCGCGGCCAATATGGTGGCCTGCTTCGTATATGCGGCGCTTTCCGCATGGCTGGGATCTTCCAGTCTGTTGAAAGGCCGTGCAAAAGAATACGTGAATCGTGGATTCGGCATGGGCATGTGCGGAGGCCTTTCCACCATGTCCACGCTCGCATTGGAAGAATTCATGATGATTGACGATCATGCGATTCCCAGAGTCCTCACCTATTGCTGCGCAACGTTCATTGTCGGTTTTTCGCTCGCCTACGCCGGTGCCTTATGCGGTTCGTGGTTGGCGGAACGAAACAAAGACGAACATGCTGACAAGGAGGCGATTCGATGAGCGCAATGCTTGCGATCGGCGTATGCGCATGCGGTGGCGTCGGCGCGGCCGCACGCTATATCTGCGATTCGTATATCAAGGCATTGTGGCGCAAAACGTTCCCGCTTTCGACGTTTGCCATCAATGTTGTGGCCGGTCTGCTTGCCGGCTTGGTGGCGGGATTGTTCGCGGCGAACACCATAAGCCCCGACTGCCGCCTACTGCTCGCAACAGGATTTCTCGGCGGTTTCTCAACGTTCTCAACCATGATGAACGAGACGGTTACGCTCCTGCGCAATGGGAAAATCGCTTGTTTCATCGGTTATGCTCTGGCTTCGATCGTCGTGCCCGTCATGGCCGTTGCGTGCGGTTACTGGCTGGCCTGAGCCACCGTAAACGTGATTCCAAAATCACGTCCGAATGCAGAGACTGGCTTCAGTCCGCGCGTAGCATGCAACCACGCTCGGGGCTATGGGAATCACGTATACCGATGAAAAGAAGTTCACCAAAGAACAGACGCAGCAACTGTTCCGATCCGTCGGATGGGTGTCAGGCAAATATCCGGAACGTCTGTACAAGGCTCTGATGGGATCGTCCACCGTGTTCAGCGCATGGGACGGCGACCGCTTGGTAGGCTTGGTGCGCGTGCTCGATGACACTGAGATGGTGGCTTATATGCATTACGTGCTGGTCGATCCGGAATATCAGGGTCATGGCATCGCAGGCCACCTGGTGGGCATGGTCAAAGAGAGATATCGCGACTACCTTTATATTGAAGTCATGCCGGAAGAAAGCAAGAACGCCACCTTCTACCAGAAGCACGGCTTCTCAATCATGGAAGACGGCGCGGCCATGCAGATCCGCAATCCGGGAGAACGCCGCTGAAACAAGCATCGTGACGCCAACAATCTTATTGCCCCCGTCTAATGACGGGGGTATTGCTTTTTCGAGTATCCGCCAATACATCGGAGGGTTGGCTTGCATGCTTCACCCGAAAGGATCGCAGCATGACCGGAAGCGACGAACGGAACACGCAGAACGCGACGAGCGTTGGGAAGGCTGCGTTTCCAGCGCCTTCCGCCATGAAGTCTCCTCACCCCAATAGGCGACAGCGGCATGTTGTACTACGACGTCGAAACTACTCGCCCCATCATTCTCACCCACATCCCGCTGTCAGAGACCTGAACGTCATAATGGTGTTTTGGGGAATGAGGCACAGTCATTTTTTGAACAATTCAGAATACGTTCCGAGTCTATGGAGCATCAATCAGGCGTGAGGGCGGCGACTTTTTCGCAGGATGTTTCTTCCTATCTCATATCGCGAACGCTTGTAATCGAAAGAGATTATGATGTGGGAAAGTTACTAACCAGAACCGGTGCCACAAGCACTGGGATACCAACAACCGCGGGCCGCTTTCGGGTGGCTGCAACAAGAAGAAGTAAAGAATGACTGAACAGAATCATCACGATCCGGCAGAGCTTGACAAGCTTACCGAGAAGTTCACCGTGCTCCCGAACGACAACCCGGCATCCGACGCCAAACGTGCCGAACTCATCGACAAGCCGGCATTCGGTCAGGTCTTCTCCGACAACATGGCCCACATGACTTGGACCAAGGGCGAAGGCTGGGGAGACCGCCGCATCGAGCCGTATGCGCCGCTGAAGATGGATCCGGGCGCATCCGTTCTGCACTATGCTCAGGAATGCTTCGAAGGTCTGAAGGCCTACCGTCATGCCGATGGCTCCACCTGGCTGTTCCGTCCGGATGCGAACGCCGAGCGTTTCCAGAACTCCGCCAAGCGTCTGTACCTGCCGGAACTGCCGATCGACGATTTCATCGGTTCCGTGGCCGCCCTCGTCAAGCGTGACGTGAACTGGGTTCCGACCCGCCGCGAGTACACCCTGTACATGCGTCCGTTCATGTTCGCTTCCGAGCCGTTCCTCGGCGTGCGTGCTCCGCAGGAAGTGGACTACTGCGTGATCGCATCCCCGTCCGGCCCGTACTTCCCAGGCGGCGTAAAGCCGGTCAGCATCTGGGTTGAAGACAAGTGGTTCCGCACCGGCCCTGGCGGCACCGGCTTCGCCAAGTGCGGTGGCAACTACGCCGCATCCCTGCTGGGCGAATACACCGGCATCGACCACGGCTGCGAGCAGGTCTGCTTCGTCGACGCCGCTACCAAGACCTACCTCGAGGAGCTTGGCGGCATGAACATGATGGTCGTGCACAAGGACGGCCACGTAGAGACCCCGTCTCTGACCGGCAACATTCTGCCGGGCGTGACCCGTCGCTCCCTGATTCAGCTCATCCAGGACAACGGCCACGACGTGGTCGAAACCATGATCGCTCTGGACCAGTTGCTCGAAGACATCAAGTCCGGCGAAGTCACCGAGGTGTTCGCTTGCGGTACCGCAGCCATCATCACCCCGATCGGTCGTTTCAAGTCCGAGAAGTTCGACGTGACCGTTGCCGACGGCAACTCCGGCGAATTCACCGTGAACCTGCGCAACCAGCTGCTGGGCATCCAGCTTGGCGAGATCGAGGATCCGCACAACTGGATGTGGAAGGTCTGCTGATTTTTCGCGACTGACTTATAGTTCAAAGTCCGCCGAGGGGCGGGGAACATGGTATTCGACATACTCAAGGCCGTTCGGCCAAGCCTACGGTCGAACACCATGTTTCCCGCCCCTCGGCTTATTGTGTACGATGGGAAGTCGCGAAATCCGAGAGTGAGGGAAGTGAGGGAAGGGAAAAGGATGGGAAAGCATGTCGGTGGCGTTGGAGAGTAATGCCTTCTTTTGGGGGATTGAATATTTGGCGACGTTCTGCTGCGGCATGTGCGGCGGACTTGCCGCCGTGCGCAAAGGCTACGATATCTTCGCGATTCTCGTCACCACATGGCTCACCGCATTGGGCGGAGGAATCATCCGTGACGTGCTGCTGGGCATCGCGCCACCGGTAGGCGTGTCGGATAAAGGACTGGTGATCGTTGCTCTGCTGGCTTCGGTGGCCGTCGCGGTGTGCCATCCCGAAATCAACAGGCTCAAATGGTCCATGCTGTCGTTGGATGCTCTGGCATTGGGATTGTATGCGGTCAACGGTACCAGCAAAGCCATGATGTACCACACGTCAGGCATGACCGCGGTTTTTCTCGGCATGTTCACCGCGCTTGGAGGTGGCCTGATTCGAGACATGCTCATCAACGAAGTGCCGATGGTGATTCGTGACAAACATTGGTATGCGGTTCCATCTGCCGTGGGATGCGTACTGACGGTGCTTGTCTGCAAAGGCGTGGACGCTGGAATCGTCAGTTTTCCAGCCGAAGTGGTGCTTGATCTGCTGATCGTCGCATTGATGGTCAGTATGCGATTGGTATCGGTGATTTTCGACATTCAGCTTCCGGGAGCGTTGGTGCGTCATAATACATATCTGCCAAGTGAAGCGAAATATTTGAAACGACCGGTCATTCATTCTGATAAGGATTCCGACAAACGCAAGTGTGACAAGCGTAGGTAGCGACAGTGAGATGGTAATTAAACGGAAGACATTTGCGTAACAAAAAATCCCGCAGGAAAAACCTGCGGGATTTTCGTTAGCTGTGAGCTTCTAAAACTCAGAGAGCGTTGATGGCCACGGCAAGACCGGACTTGCGGTTAGCAGCCTGGTTCTTGTGAATCACGCCAGCGCCAGCAGCCTTGTCGAGCTTCTGAGCTGCGACCTTGTAGGCGGCTTCTGCTGCGGACTTATCGCCGGCGGCGATAGCTTCACGGGTGGCGCGAACGGCAGTCTTCAGGCTGGACTTCACGGCCACGTTGCGCTTGTGGGCCTTCTCGTTGGTGAGAACGCGCTTCTTCTGCGACTTAATGTTTGCCACTATTTCTCCAAACGACGTTTTCTATAAGGACATACAAACGATGATGATAACATGGCGCGCGGATAAATTGCCAACGGGCTTAGGAGTGTCGCGACTCACCATGCCGATACTAGCAGTTAGAATCGTTTGCGTCGAATATTTCAAGAGGAGGATGGCGTGGGCCAGCAGCATAACCAGCCCGGTTTCACCGATCAGTCGTTGATTCGCAATTTCTGCATCATCGCGCATATCGATCACGGCAAGTCCACGGTGGCAGACCGTATTCTGCAGCTCAGCGGCATCGTGCCCGAACGTGAGATGCGTGATCGTTTCCTGGATCGTATGGATATTGAGCAGGAGCGTGGCATCACCATCAAATCGCAGGCTGTGCGCGTGCCGTGGACGTTCGACGGCACTGAATATACCCTCGGCATGATCGACACTCCAGGCCACGTCGATTTCACTTATGAGGTTTCCCGCGCTCTCGCCGCATGCGAAGGCGCAGTGCTGCTTGTCGACGCGACGCAGGGCATCGAAGCGCAGACCCTGTCGAACCTGTATATGGCCATCGACCATGATCTGGCCATTATTCCTGTACTGAACAAAATCGATCTTCCCAGCGCGGAACCAGACAAGCATGCCGAGGAAATCGCAGGCCTGATTGGTTGCGATCCTTCCGAAGTGCTGCGCGTGTCCGGTAAAACCGGTGAAGGCGTGACCGAACTGCTCGACCGCATTGTTGCCGACGTTCCTGCACCAACCGGCGATCCGAAAGCTCCCGCGCGTGCGCTGATCTTCGACTCCGTCTACGACTCCTACCGCGGCATCGTCACCTACATTCGTATGGTCGATGGCGAGTTGCGTTCCCGTGAGAAACTGCACATGATGGGTATTGGCATGACCCATGATCCGATTGAAATCGGCGTGATCAGCCCAGACATGATGCCTACGAAGGCGCTTGGTGCGGGTGAGGTCGGTTATGTTATCACCGGCGCGAAAGACGTCAGCCAGTCCAAGGTGGGCGACACCATCACTTCCGCGCTCAAGCCTGCGGCCGATCCGCTCGAAGGCTATCGTGACCCGCAGCCCATGGTCTACGCTGGCCTGTTCCCAATCGACAACGCGCAGTATCCGGAACTTCGTGAGGCGCTCGACAAGCTCAAGCTCAACGACGCGGCTTTGATCTACGAGCCGGAAACGTCCGTGGCGTTGGGCTTCGGTTTCCGCTGTGGCTTCCTTGGCCTGCTGCATATGGAAATCGTGACCGAACGACTGAGCCGCGAATTCGATCTCGACTTGATCTCCACCGCACCGAACGTGCCATACGAGGTCACCGCGGAAGACAATTCCGTGCATCGTGTGACCAATCCGAGCGAATTCCCCGACGGCAAGATCAAGCAGATCGTCGAACCGGTGGTTGCCGCCGACATCATCACTCCGAAGGAATTCATCGGCGCGGTTATGGACTTGTGCCAGGACCATCGTGGACAGATGGGCACTATGGAATATATTTCCGCCGACCGTGTGGAAATGCATTATCGCATTCCGTTGGCCGAAATCGTGTTCGACTTCTTCGACCAGTTGAAGAGCCGCACCAAGGGCTATGCGTCGCTCGACTACCATGAGGACGGCGAACAGTCCGCCGATCTGGTGAAGGTCGATATTCTCATCCAGGGTGAGAAGGTCGATGCGTTCAGCGCCATCGTGCATAAGGATAAGGCGTATTCCTACGGCGTGATGATGACGAAGAAGTTGCGTGAGCTCATTCCTCGCCAGCAGTTCGAAATTCCGATTCAGGCCGCCATCGGCTCCCGCATTATCGCACGTGAGAACATTCGCGCACTGCGCAAGGACGTGCTCGCCAAGTGTTATGGCGGCGATATTTCCCGTAAGCGCAAGCTGCTCGAAAAGCAGAAGGCCGGCAAGAAGCGTATGAAGATGCTCGGCCATGTCGAGGTGCCGCAGGAGGCGTTCATCGCCGCATTGTCGACCGGAGACGCAGGCAACGACCGCGACACCAAAGACAAGATTCGCGCCGCCCAGAAAACCGAAGGCTGATGTTCGAAGCCTACATTCATGTGCCGTTCTGCATACGGCGCTGTGGGTACTGTGATTTCAACACGTATACCGCTGTCGACATGGGAGCGGGCGCTTCGCGTGGCAATTACGCCAATATGGTGATTCGCGAGATGTCAATCGTCCATGATTGGCAGATCGCGCATGGCGTTAACGAACCGGAAGCGGCCACCGTCTTTTTCGGCGGTGGCACTCCCACGATTCTGAAAGCCTCGGATCTGGTCGCCATGTTGAATGCCGTGCGTGACACGTGGGGCATTGCCGACAATGCGGAAATCACCACCGAAGCGAATCCGGACACGGTGAACGCCGATTACGTGAAGGAACTCGCGGACGGCGGATTCAACCGCATCTCTTTCGGCATGCAGTCGGCTGTGCCAAGCGTGCTGAAAACATTGGATCGTACGCATACCCCGGCCAATGTGGCGGCGGGAATCGCAGCGGCAAATGCTGCCGGCATGCGTTCCAGCGTGGATTTGATTTACGGTGCGCCGGGGGAGAGTCTCGACGATTGGCGTGTTTCCGTACGTACGGCGATCGACTTGGGTGTTGACCATATTTCGGCATATGCGTTGACCGTCGCACCGAACACGAAAATGGGACGTCAGATTGCTGTTGGAACCTTGCCAACGCCTGATGATGACGATGAGGCGACCAAGTATGAGATTGCCGACGATCTACTGAGCGCAGCCGGTCTTGAATGGTATGAGATCAGCAATTGGGCACGTCCTGGTTATGAATCGCAACATAATCTTGGCTATTGGCGCAATGTTGATTGGGCGGGGCTCGGTCCCGGCGCACACAGCCATTACGGCAATGTGATGGATGTTGAACAGTCCGCGTCGGCTGAAACATCTGAAACGGTCAAATCGTCGGGCTTGCGCAGCTGGGATATTGCGCATCCTCGCATGTGGGGGCAGGCTATCAACGATGATAATGTGCCATGGTCGGGAAGCGAACGAATCTCCAACGAGGAGAACCTCGAAGAAATCATCATGCTTGGTCTGCGCATACGTGAGGGTCTGGATTTGAGTCGCCTTGGAAACATGGTTGATATGGCTCGCATCCAGCCCATGGAAGACGAAGGCCTTATCGTTATCCGTGACGGACGTGTGATTCCAACCCGAACCGGACGCTTGCTCAACGACACCGTCATCGAGCGTTTCTTCGACGCCTGCTCGTTGTAATGCCGATAATCCTCTGACGAATTGGTTTTAGATGATCCATCTTGGTATGGGTGGATACAGTGTGCAGATTGAAACGGGCCTCGGATGCAGGTTGTTGCATTCCAGGCCCGATGGCATAGAGCTTAGAACGAGGCTGTCACCGGATGTTCGTAATCAGCGCATCGTGAGTCCGCCATCGACATGCAACGTCTGACCGGTGACGAAACGAGCGTCCTCGCCAACCAGCATCGCCACACCGCCCGCAATATCATCAGCCGTGGCAAGCCTGCCCAAAGGCGTCTGCGCGATGATGCGCTCGCGGACGTCTTCGGTGGTGGCGCGGCTCGAATCCGTGCCCACAGTCAAACCGGCCGCGATGGCGTTCACCGTGACGCCCCACGCTCCGGCCTCCTGCGCCAGCGAGCGCGTGAATCCGATGAGTGCTCCTTTGGCTGCGATGTAGTCGTGGTAGGGGACGATCGGGCTGTCTACGAGGTTGCTGGAGATGTTGACGATGCGTCCCCATGATTGGCGTCGCATGTAGGGCAGCGCGGTCGTGCAGGTGTTGTAGGTGCCTTTGAGACATCCTTCGAGTTGGGTCGCGTAGTCGTTCCAGCTGGTGTTGCTGAAGGTGTTGCGGTTGCGTGGGTCGAACGAGTAGTGGCTGAGCGCGTTGTTGATGAGGATGTCGATGCCGCCGAAGGTGTTGGCTGTGGTTTGTGCGAGTTCGTTGACTTGGGTTTCGTCGGTCACGTCGGCTTTGCATGTGATGACGCGTCCTTGTGCGTCCGCTTCGTTTTCGATGTGTTGCTTGGTGTGTTGGGCGCGTTCGTCGTTGCTTAGGTAGTCGATGGTCACGTTGGCGCCGAGTTGTGCGAGTCTGAGTGCGATTGCGGCGCCGATGCCTCGGCTTGCGCCGGTGATGATGGCGGTTTTGCCGGTGAGTGTCCGGTGTTCGGATTGCTGGTTCACGTAAGGTCCTTTGGGATTATTCGTAGTCGATGTCGAAGGTGTCGGCGTAACGGTCGGTGTTGCGTTCGATGTCGACGGCTCTGACGAGGTCGAGGATGTTGAATCCGCCGTCGTGGTGCCATCCGGATTTCGCGCGGTTCATTTCTCCGACGGGGCAGATGCGGTCGATGCCGTATTCGCCCACTTGTTGCGCGAGTGCGAACAGTCTGGATGAGCTTGTGGCGATCGCACAGGTTTGCAGCCACTCGCGGTAGGGTTTCAGTGTGGGCAGCGCGTGTTTGAGTTGGTCCACGGCGACGATGTTAATGGTGCGGTTGAGCGGTGTCCCCAACGAGGGGAGACTGCTGGTATTGGGGTAGTAGAGCACGGTCCAGTCGGTGCCTTGCGGCGATTCGATGACGAACGGTGCCTGTGGGTCGGCCTGTGCGGCGCTGTCTGGAGTCATGGACGTCATGAACAGCGCTTGCATCTCGGTTTGAGAGCGTGCCCTGCGGATGGCGAGGGATTCCGTGTCGGAAGGGGTTGATCGTGGATATTTGCGTTGTTGCGAGTCGAGTTCGCTGGCGAGCAGTTCCGCCGTCTGAGCGGGGGAGATGGCTCCGCCGCGTTCCACGAAGATGGTTTGCGGCGCCAGGCAGCTTTGCTGGTCGTAGGTGGCCACGTCCACGGCCATACGGTGCACGGTTTGCACGTGAGTGTCCGCGCGTAGCGCTTCACGTCCGATGAGTGAGAAGCCGATGCGTGCGCCATAGCTGAGGAACGGTTTGCCCGCGCTCACGCGTGGACGGATCGCCTCGGTGGTGTGCGACGAACCGTAGGCGATCACGGCGTTCGCTTCGCCGATCGCCACGTCTTCAAGCTCTACCGTGCCGCCGCGCCACGGCACTATGGCCAATACGTCGGCGAGATCCGGGTTGATCTGTGTCAGAGAACGAGCGAACAGTACGGGCATCAGTGGTTCGTCGAACGATGATTTGCCGATGATCGCGCTTTTCGTCAGCAGACTCATGGTCATGCTCCATACGGGAATGCCGGGAACATTGCTGGAAAACACGTGGAATGTCAAGTCCGGCCCGTACAGGCGCGTGTATCCGCCGGACTTGTTCGGTCGGTATTCGTCCAGCATGCGCGGGCTTGGCAGTTCGTCATCAAGAAAACGCAATAGTTCGCGTCTGCGGAACATGCGCATGTAACGTTTCAGTTCGATACGCGTCATCGTCGCGTCATAGCCGGTGATGGAGGGAATCAGAGACTCCGCTATCTGGCGACCCTCATAATCGGGATTCGTCCACAATTCCACCGCCTCGCCGATGATGTCGACGATGTGTTCGACGGAATATGCTGCCAATGTCTGCGATCGATTGCAACGCGTTGTCTCGCACAAATCTTGGACAGTCTCAGGCGTGAGTACCGGATAACGCAACGTGACCTCACCGCGGTCGGTGAGAACGCCGCGTGTTTCGAAATCCTCAAATACGAAGCCGCGCGGCGCATGGAAAATGTCGATGACGCTCATGCGTTTGCCGCCATCACCTCGTCGACGGCGATGGAGCAGCCGCGTGCCTCCGCACCCTTCGCACGACCGTTGAGCTCGTAACCGGAATCGGTGCGCACGCCAAGATCTTCGGTCAGAATCGCCAGACAGGAATTCCAATTCGCCAAATCGTAATGCGCGATCACCCCCTGCTCGCCATCGGCGACAGGCGTGAGCGTCGCCGGATCGAGGAACACGGAACGAACCCACGACGGCGTCGCCTTCAGATAATTCGACGAACCATCCGTATAGTACGACAGCAGATTCTGATCGTAAATCTGCGAACTCAACTCCGTCATACCGTACATGTTCACGCAATGCGTGCGTGCGACGCCAAACACCTCAAGGAACTTCGCATACAAATCATCGACGGTCATATCGGTTTTCGTGCTCTTGAAACCACCGGTATCGAAAACACGCGAATCCTTCGCCAACGCATAGGTTTTGCCCCGCTCGGCAAGATAGTCAAGCAGATACAGATACGCGGACGAAGCGCCCATCAGCATCACCGGCTCGCCGTCCGCCACCGACTGATCAAGGAACTTTTCCACACCAGCGAAGTCCAAACCATCCTCATGGAAGAAGAAGCCGCTGCCCTCGCTGCCGCACTGCTCCACCGCACGCGTCAGATAACGGGCCAACGAACCATTATGATTCATCTCCCAGGCAGGGGAGAGCACCGCGATACGCATGCGCTCACGGTCAGGCATGATGAAATGACGGAACGGGCCGATCATCGACGCATCCCACACCTCAAGATCAGGATGATAGTTGCGTCCACGCTGACCCGGATGCGTAGTGCCGCTGGTCATGAACACTGCCTCGCAATCATCTTCAGGCACCGAAGTGAGCGTCAGCATCTTGAACCCATCCACCGGCATCGGCGGAATATCCATCCAATCCGACAACATCTGCGGAGTCACCCTACGAGACATGCAATACGCGCGATACTGCATGTTATGGGCAAACTGGAAAGCGAAAATCTTATGTGCGAGCGCGTCGAACGCCTCATCCGGAGCGACCTCGCAACCATACTTTTCGATGAACTCAAGCACGTTTGCCTTGACTTCCTGCGCGTCGGCACCCAACGACATTGATGTCATATGCGGTATTCCTTTCTATAAACGATACTGATATTCGAAAGCAAATCAGATCTGCGACGGAACTTCAGCTTCGCTGTTTCCTTTACGACGATTGATCAGATTCGGCAGGTCGATCAGCAGTGCCTTGAGAATCACCACACAGAACGCCCCAACCAGAATCGAATTGGAGAAGAACACGTGAGCGCCGCCCTCCAAGCCGCTCAACGCGCTCGGCAGCGCGATGCCCAACAGCAGGGACAATCCAATGACCGCCTGGGAACGGTCGTTCGACTCCACCTTGCGCAGCGTATTGAAGCCCGTGCTGATCAGGCTTGCCGCGGCCGGCAGGAAAATGCCGCCGATCACAGGGGAAGGAATCAACGACAATACCGCTCCGGCCTTCGGAATGAAACCAAGAACCACAAATACCACGCCGGCGATGATCACCGGCACACGGGTACGGGTCTTGCCCTCATCCGTGACCTTAAGCAACGCGACATTCTGCGGATACGCGGTAGTGGTGAAACCGCCGATCAGCGAAGAAATCGCGGAACCGGCAGCCTCGCCGGCCAAACCATAACGAACCTGACGATCCTCAAGCTTGACGCCCTGGATCTCACTGGCCGCCTGATACACGCCAAGCGCCTCCATAATCGCAACCATATATGCGATGAAGAACGGCACAAACACCGCCGCATCAAAGTCAAAACCGCCATACGGCATAATCTGAGGAAGACCAAACCAAGGCTTCGACGCGACACCGGAAAAATCAGCCATGCCAAATACCATCGAAAGCGCAGTGCCGGCAACCAGAGCAATCAGATAGGAAAGCGCCCTGGCCATACCCTTGCCGAACTGGGAAAGCGCCACCACCAGCACGCAAGTCACGATAGACACGGCCAACGTCTTCGGATCGGCAAAACCATCATCGCCGGGAGCGCCACCAAGAAACTCGCTCAACGTGAAACTCGACAGCGAAACGCCAACCAGAAAAATAATCACGCCCGACGCCATCGGCGCGAACAGAAAACGCATCTTCTCAATCACACGGGTCAGACACAGCACCAAGAAAATCAGCGAACTGACAAAAATCGACGTACCAGCGGCAGCCAACGAACCAGCAGTGCCCGCAGCGATCATCAACGCATCGAACGCGGCGGACGGACCCTGCACAATCGGCAAACGCACCAACCTCGTGGCCTGAATCAATGTGACCAAACCAGACACAATGAAAATGGCATTCACCATATTTGACGACAACGCCAACGGCAAGCCAATGGCACCAGCCACAAACACCGGATCAAGCCACACATTGGACACCAACACATGCTGCAAACCCAGCAGCACATTCTTCGGAGTCAACTTCTTCGAACCCGAACCAAGCTGCTCAGGCACCTGCGACGCATCAGACACGCCAAATCCCTTCTCTTTCCACGAAACACACGGCCAAACACCAGCCGTCAGCACAGAGAAGACGCGCACGCGCACCGTTCGTAACATCCCTACGCAGGCACTACCCTGTTCAGGTCATAAGGGTCCGGGCAAACGCCCATCTCAGCCACATCGGCTCCCCTGTACTCTTCGGACAACCACCAGCATAACGACACGCATCGATACCGGCAACCACCACAACCCAACACATATCCTCCACATTTTCCCAAGAAAAAACAGTCTTGACTTTTCCGAGTATTCGTTATATGGACACGCGAAACGTATTTGATACAGGGGCGCGGTATTCTAAACCACGCATTAAAGAACCGCAAGACTTTTCTTGCCCAAAAACATTGAAGGTGGTTTCGGTGACTTTCCACGCCCCGTTAGATCTCACGATCCATGATTCCCAAGGTATGTACGATCCCGGCGCCGAGCACGACGCCTGCGGCGTGGGTATGGTCACCACCCTCAACAAGCGCCCCGAACGCAAAATCGTCGACGACGCCATCGAAGTGCTCGTCAACCTCAACCACCGCGGAGCCGTAGGCGCCGAAGAAAACACCGGCGACGGCGCAGGCATCCTCATGAGCATGCCCGACGAATTCATGCGCGCCACCGCAGGCGTCGAACTGCCCGAAGAAGGCCACTACGCCGCCGGCATCGCATTCCTCGACCGCGACATCGCCACCTCCGGACAACAAGAACAAGCCATCGCCAAAATCGTGCGCGAAGAAGGCCTCGAAGTACTCGCATGGCGCGTCGTACCCACCAACCCGGACGGACTCGGACTGCAGGCGCTCGCCAGCATGCCCGCGTTCAAGACGCTGGTCGTGGCCGACCCCGAAGGCCAGCTCGCAGGCATCGAACTGGACCGCAAGACCTTCCGCATCCGCAAGCGCGTCGAACACGAGGTGGGCATCTACTTCGCGTCCCTGTCCGCACGCACCATCACCTACAAGGGCATGCTCACCACCATGCAGCTCAAGCCCTTCTTCCTGGATCTTTCCGACGAGCGCATGAAGGCGAAGATCGCCATCGTGCACTCCCGCTTCTCCACCAACACGTTCCCGAGCTGGCCGCTGGCCCAGCCGTTCCGCCAGCTGGCCCATAACGGCGAGATCAACACCATCCAGGGCAACCGCAACTGGCTGTCCGCACGTGAAGGCCGCCTAAGCTCCGAACTGCTCGGCGAATTCAAGCCGCTGCTGCCGATCGCTACCCCGGGCTACTCCGATTCCGGCACGTTCGACGAATGCCTCGAACTGCTGCACCTGTCCGGACGTTCCATGCCACATGCCATCTCCATGATGCTGCCGCCGGCATGGGAGAAGAACGACCAGCTTGACCCCGATGTCAGGGCGTTCTACGAATACAACAATACGCTGATCGAACCGTGGGACGGTCCGGCGCACATCATCTTCACTGACGGCACCCAGGTCGGCGCGCTGCTCGACCGCAACGGCTTCCGCCCCGGCCGCTGGCAGCTTACCGACGACGGCTACATCGTGCTCGCATCCGAAACCGGCGTGCTCCCGGAGAACGCCGAGGAACACATCGTGTCCAAGGGCCGCCTGGAACCGGGCAAGATGTTCCTCGTCGATACCAAGGAAGGCCGCATCATCCCGGACGAGGAGATCAAGAAGTCCCTCGCGTCCCAGCATCCGTACCGTCAGTGGGTCGAAGGCAACACCGTCGAGATGAGCCAGCTGCCCAAGCGCGAGCACGTCAACCACTCCGGCCAGTCCGTGCAACGCCGCCAGCGCGCCTTCGGCTACACCGAAGAGGATCTGAAGCTGCTGCTCGCCCCGATGGCCAACACCGGCAAGGAGCCGCTCGGATCCATGGGCAATGACGCGCCTATGGCCGCGCTTTCCTCCCGCAGCCGCATGCTGTTCGACTACTTCACCCAGAAGTTCGCGCAGGTCACCAATCCGCCGCTCGACTGGGAGCGTGAAAAGATCGTGACCTGCCTTGAATCCGCCATCGGTCCCGAGCCGAACCTGCTGGCCGATTCCGAACTGCATGCCAAGAAGATCCTCATTCCGTTGCCGGTGCTCAACTCCGACGAGATGGCGCAGCTCAAGCGCCTCGACCGCGCCAAGATCCTCGGCGGCTACTATAAGCCGTTCGTCGTCAAGGGTCTTTATCAGGTCGCTGGCGGCGGCAAGGCGCTGAAGGAACGTCTCGACGAGATCTTCCAGGAAGTCGACGAAGCCATCGAAAACGGATCCAACTTCCTCGTGCTCTCCGATCGCGACTCCAACTACACGTGGGGACCGATTCCGTCGCTGCTGCTCACCTCCGCGGTGCAGCACCATCTGCTGCGCAGACACACGCGCACCCAGATCTCCATGGTCGTCGAGGCCGGCGATGTGCGTGAAATCCACCATGTCGCTCTGCTGATCGCCTATGGCGCGGCGGCCGTCAACCCGTATCTGGCGTTCGAATCCGTCGAAGACCTGTCCCGCAAGGGCTATCTCAACGTCGATGCCGAAACCGCGGTGAAGAACCTGACCAACGCGTTGTCGACCGGCGTGCTCAAGATCATGGCGAAAATGGGCGTCTCCACCATCATGAGCTACCGTGGCGCACAGCTGTTCGAAGCCATCGGCCTGAACAAGGACGTCATCGACGAATACTTCACCGGCACCACCTCCCGCGTCGGAGGCGTCGGACTCGACGAACTGGCCGAAGAGGTCGCCATCCGCCATCGCGTGGCCTACCCGTCGCAGTGGACCGCCCGCCCGCACCGCAACCTGCGCACCGGCGGCGAATACAAGTGGCGTCGTACCGGCGAAGACCACCTCAACGACCCTGAAGCCATCTTCCTGCTGCAGCAGTCCACCCAGCGCGGTGACTACGACATGTTCAAGAAGTACTCGGCGCACATCAACGACACCTCCAACCGTTTGATGACGCTGCGCGGCCTGATGAAGTTCAAGTCCGGTCGCAAGCCGATCGACATCAGCGAGGTCGAACCGGCCAGCGAGATCGTCAAGCGTTTCTCCACCGGCGCCATGAGCTATGGCTCCATCTCCCAGGAGGCGCACGAGACCCTCGCGATCGCCATGAACACCATCGGCGCACGTTCCAACTCCGGTGAAGGCGGCGAATCCGAAGACCGCATCAATGATCCGCTGCGCTACAGCAAGATCAAGCAGATCGCATCGGCACGTTTCGGCGTGACCAGCGACTACTTGGTGCACGCCACCGACCTGCAGATCAAGCTCGCCCAAGGCGCCAAGCCTGGCGAAGGCGGACATCTTCCTGGCGCCAAGGTTCCGCCGTGGATCGCCAAGGTGCGTCACGCGACTCCGGGCGTCGAGCTCATCTCCCCGCCGCCGCACCATGACATCTACTCCATCGAGGATCTGAAGCAGCTGATCAACGACGCGAAGATGGCCAATCCGAAGGCCCGCGTGCACGTCAAGCTCGTTTCCGAGTTCGGTGTGGGCACCATCGCCGCAGGCGTTGCCAAGTGCCATGCCGACGTGGTGCTGATCTCCGGCTACGACGGCGGCACTGGCGCGGCTCCGCTCAACGCCATCAAGCACGCCGGCACCCCGTGGGAGATCGGCCTGTCCGAAACCCAGCAGACGCTCGTGCTCAACGGCCTGCGTTCCCGCATCACCGTGCAATGTGACGGCGAGCTCAAGACGGGCCGCGACGTGGTGATCGCAGCCCTGCTCGGCGCCGAGGAATTCGGTTTCGCCACCGCCGCGCTGATCGTCGAAGGCTGCGTCATGATGCGCGCCTGCCAGAAGAACACCTGCCCGCAGGGCATCGCAACCCAGGATCCCGAACTGCGCGCACGCTTCAAGGGCAAGCCGGAACATGTCATCAACTTTTTCATGTTCATCGCCGAGGAAGTACGCGAGCTGCTCGCCCAGCTCGGCTTCCGCACCTTGGAAGAGGCCGTCGGCCATGTCGAATGCCTCGACCAGAACGAAGCGATCAAGCGTTGGAAGTCTGACGGCATCGACCTGAGCAACGTGCTCATGCAGCCGGGACCGGTGCCGGGAACCATCCTGCACCAGACCATCGAGCAGAACCACGAGCTCGACAAGGCGCTCGACAACAAGCTCATCGAGCTCGCGCAGCCCGCCCTTGAGAAGAAGGAGCCGGTGCGCATCGAGATGCCGATCCGTAACGTGTACCGTACGCTCGGCACCATGGTCGGCTACGAGATCACCAAGCGTTACGGCGAGGAAGGCCTGCCTGACGACACCATCGACATGACGTTCCATGGTGCGGGCGGCCAGTCCATCGGCGCGTTCATTCCGCGTGGCGAGACCATCCGCGTGTACGGCGAAGTCAACGACTACGCGGGCAAGGGACTTTCCGGCGGACGCATGGTCGTGCGTCCGGAGGCGGGCATCACCTTCGATCCGCATGAGAACGTGATCGCGGGCAACGTCACCGGCTTCGGTGCCACTTCCGGCCAGATGTTCGTGGCAGGTCGTGCAGGCGAACGCTTCGGCGTGCGCAACGGCGGCGCCACCTTCGTGGTGGAGGGCGTCGGCGACCATGGTTGCGAATACATGACCGGCGGCACCGTCGTGATCCTCGGTCCCACGGGTCGCAACCTCGGCGCAGGCTTCTCCGGTGGCCACGTGTACGTGCTCGACCTTGACATGAAGCAGGTCAACCCGGCTGCCGCCGCCAACGGCGCGTTGCTGTTCGAACCGCTCGACAGTGAGTCGAACGAAATCGTGCACGGTCTGGTCAAGCAGCATGCCGAAGAAACAGGCTCCGCATTCGCGGCCGGACTGCTCGCCGACTGGGAGAACGCATCCAAGCGATTCACACACATCGTTCCGAAGCACTTCCTCGCCATGCAGAAGGCGATGAAGAACGCCGAAGAGAACAACATCGATTTCAATACGCCCGGCGTCTGGGAACAGGTGTACGAGCAGGTTATGGAAGGAGCGCGCTGACATGGGAGATCCACGTGGATTCCTGAAGGTCCGTACCCGTCGCGAACTGGCCGAACGCCCCGTCGAGGAGCGAATCAAGGATTGGTTCGACGTCCACGCCGAATCCGGCCTGCAGCCTTGGACCACCGAACAGGCGGCCCGATGCATGGACTGCGGCACGCCGTTCTGCATGAGCGGCTGCCCGCTGGGTAACATCATCCCAGAATTCAACGATCTGGTGCGCCAGGAGAAGTGGGAGGACGCGTACAACCGCCTGTCCGAAACGAACAACTTCCCCGAAGTCACAGGCCGCATCTGCCCCGCGTTGTGCGAGGCAGCCTGCGTGCTCGGCATTCACCAGCCGCCGACCATGATCAAGAACGACGAATGCACGATCATCGATCAGGCTTGGGAACTCGACTACGTCAAGCCATTGCCTCCGCAGCGCCTGACCGACCAGACCGTCGCCGTGGTCGGCTCCGGCCCGTCCGGTCTGGCATGCGCCCAGCAGCTTACCCGCGCAGGCCACACCGTGGTCGTATACGAGCGTGATGACGCCATCGGCGGCCTGATGCGCTACGGTATCCCGAACTTCAAACTCGACAAGCGACTCATCGACCGCCGCGTGGAACAGATGGAAGCCGAAGGCACCGTGTTCCGCACCGGCGTGGAGATCGGCAAAGACATCTCATGGGACGATCTGCGATCCCGCTACGATGCTGTGGTCGTCGCCATCGGCTCCACCGTGCCGCGCGACATGAAGATTCCGGGCCGTGAACTCAAGGGCATCCACTTTGCCATGGAATTCCTGCCCGACGCGACCCGCCGCGTCTACGGCGTCAAGCCAGTCAACGACATCACCGCTGAAGGCAAGCACGTCGTGATCATCGGTGGCGGCGACACCGGATCCGACTGCCTGGGCACGTCCATCCGCCAAGGCGCCAAGGACGTCACTGTGCTGCAGATCATGCCGCAGGAACCAAGCGAACGCCCGGCCAACCAGCCATGGCCGACCTTCGCGCGCCTGTACCAGAAGACCTCCTCCATGGAAGAAGGCTTCGAAACCCAGCGCGCCGAGTACGTGTACAGCACGGATTCTGTGAACTTCGTCGGTACCGAAGAGGAACAGGCCAAGGTGAAGGTGGAGCACTCCACCGCTACTGAAGGCTTCGTGGCCGATGAGAACGGACATGTGACCGGTCTCAAGGTAGTGAACGTTGCACCCGGCGAAAACGGACCGTTCACCCGTCAGCCCGGCACCGAACGCGTGATTCCGGCTGATTTGGTGCTCATCTCCGTCGGCTTCCTGCACCCGGACACCACCACGCTCGTGGACCAGCTGCCCGTCGACCTTGACGGACGAGGCAATGTGGCGCGCAACGACAAGTTCGCTACCAGCCAGGACGGCGTGTTCGCCTGTGGTGACGCCGGACGCGGTCAGAGCCTCGTGGTGTGGGCCATCTCCGAAGGCCGTTCCTGCGCGGCCGCCGTGGACGAATACCTCACCGGCGCCACCGAACTGCCGGCACCCATCGTCGCATCCAAAAGGCCGATGATGCTGCCGCGCTGAACATAAGCAGTTAACGTAACAGAAAAATCGTCCGATTCTCCGCCAAAACGGAATCGGACGATTTTTCATATCCCCACTTCCCGGAACCTCGAACAATACAGACGTGGCATAAACGTCCGAATGACGTGCCGTTCGGCGAAAAACCGGCAGTCATGCAGTAAAGTGAACTGCAGCACATCGCAACAAAGGAGTGACCCAATGCCAAATCGTGCAGAACGTCGAGCGCAGGCAAAGAACAACCGCAGGGGAGTGCCGCAGCAGTACGACCAAACCCATGGCCGCGCACGTTCCGGAATGCTGGACGAATACCAGCTGCAGGAAAAGTCCCGCCGACTGCAAGACGGTACCGATGGACCTTGGAAGCCGACCGGCGGCACCATCGAAGAAACCGAAAGCCTGCTGACCACCAGCCCGAACTACACGAACCCGAAGATGTTCAAGGCACCGCATTCCGCACGCCAATGGTTCCGCGTGATCAGCTGGCTGCTCATCGCACTGTCCGCAATCGCATTCCTGGTGATCATGTGGCTGCCGTCACATCCCATGTGGTTGGTCGCCACGGTCTCCATCGTCTTCGCTGTCGGCGTGCTCAGCCTGTTCTTCACCGCAGGCAATCCGAAACACAATCCGAACCTCGATCAGAACGGCACTGCCGTCTGATGGTAAGGCGATGAACGCAGAGCGGGGCTGCATCCGATGGAAGGATGCAGCCCCGCTTTCGCATGCGAGTCACGAATGACGACACTATTCGTTCCTGGTTTATTGACCTCCTTGCCTGCATTTTTAGGAAAGATGCAAAACTTTGTGACACGAATGAAACAATCAGGCGTTTCATTGAAAAATTGCCTTACAGTAGTGATGGAACAACTGCCTGACTCGAAGAGGAGAGCACAGATATGAAGGTTGACATCCTTTCCCGTGAATATCCGCCCAAGGTGTATGGCGGCGCAGGCGTGCACGCGGAGGAGCTTTCCAAAGTTCTGGCGGAACGCGTGGATGTGACGGTCCGTGCGTTTGACGGACCACGTGCCGAGAATGAGATTCCCGAAATCCCGGGTGACAGTCCGAAAGGTTCGCTCAAGGTCGTCGGATACGACGTTCCCAAGGAACTCCAGGAAGCAAACGGCGCGCTGAAGACGTTCGGCGTCGATCTGCAGATCGCCGACGATGTGGACGCCGACATTATCCACGCGCACACGTGGTATGCATGCTTGGCCGGATACCTTGCCAAGATGCTGCACGGAACGCCGCTGGTCATCACCGCGCATTCCCTCGAACCGTTCCGCCCATGGAAGCGTGAACAGCTGGGTGGCGGCTACGATTTGAGCTCGTGGGCCGAGCGTGACGCATACGAGCATGCCGACCGCGTGATCGCCGTGTCCGCAGGAATGCGCGAAGACATCCTGAGCGCCTATCCGAATCTTGACCCCGACAAGGTGGTCGTGGTGCACAACGGTATCACCATGAGCCAGTTCGAAACCCCATCCGACGACGATCCGGGCTGGAAGGTGTTCGAACGCTACAATATCGACCGCAACAAGCCCACGCTGCTGTTCGTCGGACGTATCACCCGGCAGAAGGGCCTGCCATACCTGCTTCAGGCGTTGCATTTCGTCGATCCGGGCATCCAGATCGTGCTATGCGCGGGCGCGCCCGACACTCCGGAGATCATGAACGAGGTCAAAACCGCGTTCGCCAAGCTTGACGAGGAGCGCGGCAACATCATCTGGATTGAGGAGATGCTGCCGAAGCCGGAGCTCAACGCGCTTGAGCACGGTTGCGACGCGTTCATCTGCCCATCCATCTACGAGCCACTCGGTATCGTGAACTTGGAGGCCATGGCGTGTGGCCTTCCGGTGGTGGCCTCCGCGACCGGCGGCATTCCCGAAGTCGTCGTCGATGGCGAAACCGGATATCTCGTGCCTGTCGACCAGCTGCACGACGGCACCGGCACTCCGACCAATCCAGACAAGTTCGTGCATGACATGGCCGACGCTATCAACCGCATCATGGCCGATCCTGAAAAGGCGAAGCAGATGGGACAGGCCGGTTACGAGCGTGCGCGCGACCACTTCAGCTGGGAGTCGATCGCCGACAAGACCGTCAAGGTCTATGAAGACGTGCTTGCCGAGCAGGGCAAAACCGCCGAATAACCAGTTCACCACGTAGACGATGCGTGGAACGCCTTCCGCTGAAAGCATTATGCTGGCGGAAGGCGTTTCCATATCTACAAGCCGAACAACGATAGGGGAGGAAGAATGCCGGAGCAGAACATCGCACTGGAACTCGCTGACGTGGAATTTCGTCGCCGTGGACGCGTGATTCTCACCAAGGTCAATCTGAAAATCAACAAGGGCGAGAAATGGGTGCTGTTCGGACCCAACGGTATCGGCAAATCAAGCTTGGTTCAAATGATGAGCACCAGAGGCTTCCCGTCGGAAGGCACCGTCGACATTCTCGGCAATCGCTTGGGCAAGGTCGATGTGTTCTCCTATCGCAACCGTATCGGTTTGAGCTCCGCGGAACTGAGTCGCGCGTTCCCTCCCCAAGAAGATCCGCTCGACGCCATCGTGACCGCATTGACCGCGACCACCGGCCGTTGGCGCGACACCTACACCGACGAAGATTATGCCAAGGCGCGCTCCCTGATGTGCGAATTCGGCATCGAATACCTCGAAGGCAAGATGATGTTCAAGCTTTCGGAAGGCGAACGTACGCGCGTGCTGATCTGCCGTGCGCTGATGGCCGATCCGGATTTGCTGATTCTGGATGAACCGACCACAGGACTCGACCTGGGTGGTCGTGAGATCGCGCTTCGTGCGTTGAGCAGGGTCGGTGCCGAACAATCAGACCGTGCCGTGGTATTGGTGACGCATCGTCTTGAGGAGATTCCGCAGGGATTCGACCATGTGGCGATCATGGGCAGGATCACCGGCAGCGAGGCCGACGCCTACGCCGCCAATGTCGCAGGCAACGATCCGGCTCCGGGCACCATCGTGTACTCGGGTGATCTGGAACACGGTTTCACTTCGGAACGGTTGAGCGAAGTGTTCGGTTTGGAGCTTGAGGTGACGCATGCGAATGGACGTTGGAGCGCGTACGCGCGGTAACGGGTGCTGTGTGCGCCGGAATATGCTGTAGCATGAATAGCGTCGGACAGGAGTCATTCGGTTCCGTGCTGTCGTGATGGTGGAATCCGTGTGGGTATGAAGGAGTGATTGATGCGTCGAGGACCGTTGACGGCGGGTGAGAAGGTACAGTTCACGGATCGCAGATCCAATAAGATCACCGACCAATTGGTGCCGGGCGGTGTGACGCAGACCTCGCACGGCATCATTCTGCATAACGATGTGATCGGGCAGTCGGAAGGGTCCGTGGTGGTGACGGTGAGCGCCAAACGTGAGGCGCAGATCAATCAGGATCATCCGGAACGCGACGCCAACAAGCCTTGGAAGGGAACGCGCGCCATTGGCGGATGGCAGTTCGCGGTGATGCGCCCTCGGTTGGCCGATTATGTGCTGTCGATGCCTCGTGGCGCGCAGATCATGTATCCGAAGGACATTGCCCAAGTGATTCAGCTTGGCGACATTCGTTCCGGCATGAACGTGTTGGAATCCGGTGCCGGATCCGGCGCCATGAGCGTCAACCTGCTGGACGCGGTGGGGGAGCGTGGAAGACTGACCACCATCGAGATGCGTTCGGAATTCGCCCGCGTGGCCGAAGCGAATGCCACGGTCTATTTCGGTGGGCGCCCCGCATGGTGGGATCTGAAAATCGGTGATTTCGATTCGGTCGCCGCCACATTGCCGGAGCATTCCTTCGACCGCATCATGCTTGACATGCTTGACCCCTGGAACCGTCTTGAGCAGGCATACCGAGTGATTGCGCCCGGCGGTGTGCTCGTGGCGTATGTGACCACTACTACGCAGCTAAGCCGTATGGCGGAGGCGTTGAGGGAGGCTGGCTGCTGGACGGAACCGGATATCCAGGAGACTCTGGAACGCGACTGGAAGGTTCAGGGATTGGCGATACGTCCCGACCATCAGATGATCGGACACACCGGCTTCCTTATGGTTTCGCGGGCTATGGCGCCGGGATTTCAGGCGTTGCGCAAGCGTGACCGTGCCACGAAAGACACGACCACCGATATTGATTCGCTGAGCGCCGAAGAACGTGCCGAACAGCTCGAAGATCTTGAGTTGCGGGATATTTCCGATCGCAAGTTGCGTAAGGTGCTGCGTGATCTCGACGCGCAGGTCGAGGCTATCGGCGATTGATACGGTGTTTCTTGCCGTTGTTCTGAGACAATAGTCATAGCGCGTTGCGTTGGTACATACGCTGGATCGTTAAGGATTGGAGCATTCGTCCATGGGAACGAGCCTCAAGAAGGTTGCGAAAAAAGCCAAGGATTACAAGTATGTGTTGCTGGTGATGCGTCACGCCAAAACCGAGCCGTTTGGTGACGGTGGCGACGCCGGGCGTGAGCTGACCGACAAGGGGCGTAAGCAGGCGAAAGCCGTCGCCAAAGGCCTGGCCGCGCACAAGATGGTGCCGACGCGCATTGCGTGCTCCAGCGCCACCAGGGCCAGGCAGACCTGCGATCGCATGCTTAAGGTGTTCGGCGACGACCCGAAGGTCGACTATCGTCAGAGTCTGTACGAAGGTGGGGTGCAGTCGGTATTTGACGAGCTTGCCCAGACCAAGGAGAAGCATCGCGAGCTGTTGGTGCTCGGCCATGAGCCCACTGTGTCGATCGCATGCCAATGGCTGGCGAGCTCCGAATCGGATGCAATGCTGCTCGACATGCTGAATCTGGGCATGTCGCCGGCATCGCTCGCCGTGTTCGGATCAAATGAGCCATTCAACCAATGGCAGCTGCACAGTGGCGAACTCATCGCATTGCTGACGGCCAAGGATTTTGAATGATTCCTTCGCCTCTCGGCATGATGCTGAGAGGCGTGAAATGTTGCCATGCCAACTGATATAAATCGTGCTTATAGCGACACTTAAATTTTCTTGATGAGTTATAGCTGGCGATTTCGTGGTAGCTTGAGCGGGTTGCATTGTTCATATCAGATGGAGGATTCATGTCCGTTCTCACTTCCGTCTCCGGTTTCCCTCGCATCGGCCAGAACCGCGAGCTGAAGAAGATTATCGAAGCTTATTGGAAGGGTGTCGCAACGCTCGACGACGTGCGCGCCACCGCCAAGGAGCTGCGCGCCAAGCATTGGAAGCTGCAGCAGGAAGCCGGAATCGATTTGATTCCGAGCAACGACTTCAGCTATTACGACCAAATGCTCGACACTGCCATCCTGCTGAACGTCATTCCGCAGCGCTACCAGCGCCTCGCCTTCGACAATCCCGAAGAGACGCTGTTCGCCATGGGCCGCGGCTACCAAGGAGACAAGGGCGACGTCACCGCGCTGCCGATGAAGAAGTGGTTCACCACCAACTACCACTATCTGGTGCCGGAAGTCGACGAAGCCACCGACATCAAGCTCAACAGCACCAAGCCGTTCGACGAATTCAACGAGGCGAAGGCGCTCGGCATCACCACCAAGCCGGTGCTCATCGGCCCGTACACCTTCCTCAAGCTCGCCCGCAATCCGCAGGCCGAAGAACTCGAATACGACAAGGGCCTGGTCAACGCGGTCGCCGCCGTCTACGCCGAGGTCGTGGCCAAGTTCGCCGAGCTGGGCGCCGAATGGATCCAGATCGACGAACCGTACCTCGTGCTCGACAAGGAGCCGGGCGACGTCGAACTGTTCAAGAGCCTGTACACCAAGATCCTGCCCGCATGCGACGGCAAGATCAAGGTGCTGCTCAACACCTACTTCGGCCACATCGCCGACGTGTATGAGACAGTCAACCTGCTCGCCTTCGACGGCATCGGACTCGACCTCAACGAAGGCAAGGACGAGAATCTCGCCGCCGTTGAAAAGTTCGGCGTCGCAGAGAGCACCACCATCTTCGCCGGTGTGGTCAACGGCCGCAACATCTGGCGTAACGATTACGCCGTCAGCCTTGGACTCGTCGACGCGCTGAAGAAGGTCACCGACAACGTGGCCGTCTCCACCGCAAGCTCCCTGCTGCATGTGCCGTTCAGCACCGAAGGTGAAGACGGTCTCGCCGATGATGTGCGCAAGCATTTCGCCTTCGCCGTTGAAAAGCTCGGCGAACTGCACGACCTCGCGGTTCTCGCCGACGCCAGCGAGGAAGACAAGAAGGCATCCGGGGCATTGGCAGCCAACCAGGCGCTCTTCGACGGTACCCGCGTCGCCGCCGACAAGAACGTGGCGGAACGTCTCGCAGCCCTGACCGACTCGGACTTCGTGCGCCAGCCGGCACGTGCCGAACGTCAGAAGGCACAGCGGGAGGCGTTGAACCTGCCATTGCTGCCGACCACCACCATCGGATCCTTCCCGCAAACCAAGGAAGTGCGCGCCGAACGCGCCAGACTGCGCAAGGGCGAAATCACCAAGACTGAATACGACGAATACATGAAGGCGCAGATCGACGCCTGCATCAAGCATCAGGAGCAGATCGGCCTTGACGTGCTCGTGCACGGCGAATTCGAGCGTAACGATATGGTCGAATACTTCGGCCAGAACCTCAACGGTTTCCTGTTCACCAAGAACGCTTGGGTGCAGTCCTACGGCACCCGTTGTGTGAAGCCTCCGATCGTATGGGGCGACGTGTCCCGCGCCAACCCGATCACCGTGGAATGGAGCGCCTACGCACAGTCCCGTACCAGCCATGTGATGAAGGGCATGCTCACCGGTCCGGTCACTATTCTCAACTGGTCCTGGCCACGCGAGGACATCACCCACGAGCAGCAGACCCAGCAGCTGGCCCTCGCCATCCGCGACGAAGTGCTCGACCTCGAAGCCGCAGGCATCAAGGTCATCCAGATCGACGAGGCCGCCCTGCGTGAAAAGCTGCCGCTCAGGAAGACCGACTGGCACAAGAAGTACCTCGACTGGGCCATTCCGGCATTCCGACTGGTGCACTCCGCGGTCAAGCCGACCACGCAGATCCACACCCACATGTGCTACTCGGAGTTCAACGACATCATCACCGACATCGACGCCATGGACGCCGACGTGATCTCCTTCGAAGCCTCCCGCGGCGATCTCGTGGTGCTCGACGCCATTCACGACGCCAACTTCGAAACCGAAGCTGGCCCGGGCGTCTACGATATCCACTCGCCGCGCATCCCGTCCGAAGCTGAAATCGAGGAACGTATCTACGAAATCCTCAAGAAGATGGACGTCGAAAAGGTGTGGATCAACCCCGACTGCGGTTTGAAGACCCGCGGCAACGCCGAAACCTGGCCAAGCCTCGAAAACCTCGTGGCCGCAGCCCAGGCTGTGCGTGCCAAGCTGACCAAATAAGGCGAAACGTTAGGAACAAGACGACAGCCATGCATTCGCCAATGTTCTCGCTCGAGGTGTTCCCTCCGAAGCGAACCTCCCCTGTAGGCACCATCTACGACACGTTGGATGGCCTGCAGGGGTTGGACCCCGATTTCATTTCCGTCACCTACGGCACCGGCAAATCATCCGACCGTACATTGACCGCGCGCATCGCCCACACGGTAAGCGAATACGGCATCCCCAGCGTGGCCCATCTGACCGCGCAGTATCTGAACAAGGATGACGTCGACCAGGCACTCGACATGTTCGAACAGGCCAAGGTCTCCGGCGTGCTCGCCTTGCGTGGCGACCGCATCGACGGTGCCGAACCGGCAGGAGTATTCGAACATGCCAGCGATCTGGCCGTATACATCCGCCAGCAACGTCCGGACATGAAAATCTACGGCGCCTGCTACCCGGAAAAGCACCCACAGTCGGCAACGCTGGAAGAGGACATCGACAATCTCAAAAAGAAAGTCGATGCCGGCGTGACGCATCTGATCTCACAACTGTTCTACGACAACGAGGACTTCCTGAGATTCCTCGACAAAGCGAGGGCTGCGGGAATCGACGTGCCGATCGAAGCGGGCATCATGCCGGTCATGAACGCGAAATCGGTGCTGAACATGTCGAACAAATGCCAGTCGAAAGTTCCTGAAAAACTCGGCATCATGCTCGATAAATGGGGAGGTGACAAGGCTCTGCTCAAAGAAGCGGGCATCGCCTACGCATCCGAGCAGATCTGCGAACTGGTGGCGCGGGGCGTCGACGGCGTGCACCTGTACACGATGAACCATCCATGTGTCAGCCGACGCATTTGGTCCAACGTCAAACCATTCTTCGTCTGATTTCAGGCGATGCAACAAACATCAAGGGTGGTTGCGGGTATTTCGCAACCGCCCTTGGTTTTATCAGCGGTTACTATAGAAACCATGACTTCCATGCAACACAAGTTCGGGGCGCTTGATCTGATTCGAGCAGGGCTGCAAGATCTCGACAGGGCTCGCACGTTGTTCGACGAGCTGCACAATGACGGCATCGATGACGACAGGATGCGGCTGCTACTAGCCACGCTGGAAAAAGCGTGCGATCCCGACATCGCACTCAGCAACCTGGTGGACATCATCAAAGTGATGCAAAGTCAAGGCAAGGATTTCACCAACATCATCGCCGATGAAAACTCTTTCGTGCGACTGATCACCGTGCTCGGCGTATCCGATGAAATGGGCAAGCTCATGCGATTCCGCCCGGAACTTGTGGAGGCCGCAGCCAACGATGCCTGCGAAAGCCACCTTTACAATCACGAACAGCGCAGAGCGCATGTGCTCAAATCGGTAGGAGCCGATCCCAATGACCACACCATGCCGACCGCAAGCCTGCCACTTGCCGAAGCTGCGACGGCGCTACGTAAAACCTATCGCAAACAACTCGCCGCAATCATGGCGCAAGACGCCACGGCGAACGATCCCATCGAAATCCAACCGCGCATCAGCACCGAACTTTCCGACCTTGCGGACGCGGCGCTTGAAGGCGCGCTCGCCATCGCACGCCATGAAGTGGACGGCAGCGAACATGTGCGTTTCGCCATCATCGGCATGGGCAAACTGGGCGCACAGGAGCTCAACTATGTATCCGACGTGGACCTGATCTACGTGGTGGAACCCGCCGACCTGGACACCAACGGCATGGCACTCAGCCGAATCGGCACCAAAATAGCCACCACGCTGCAGCGTGTATGCCAATCCGTCATCATGGGCGTCGCAGAACCGACACTCTGGCAGATCGACGGTGGACTACGCCCCGAAGGCAAGGACGGTCCGCTGGTACGCAGACTCGAATCCCACGAAGCCTATTACGAGCAATGGGCGGAAAACTGGGAATTCCAGGCCCTGCTCAAAGCCCGCCCGGTAGCCGGCGACACCGACCTCGGACAAGCGTATATGGATATGACCCGACCGTTCGTTTGGACAGCTTCCAAGCGAGACAACTTCGTCTATGACTGCCAGCAGATGCGCAAACGTGTCGAAGACCTTATTCCCAACCCGCTGAAAGACCGCGAAATCAAACTCGGCAGGGGAGGCTTGCGCGACGTCGAATTCACCGTGCAGATGCTCCAACTCGTGCACGGCCGCTCCGACGAAGCATTGCGTACCAGCTCCACACTCGAATCCCTGCAGGCCTTGGCCGAAGGCGGGTACGTCTCACGCAAACAAGCCAAGAAACTTTCATGGGACTACCGATTCGAACGTGTGATGGAACACCGCCAGCAAATGTGGGCGCTCAAACGCACCCACCTGTTCCCAGACCTCGGCAAAGCCAACGCTGGCGGTCTTGAACGCAAACGAGACATCACCATCGACGAGCTGAACCAAAATCCCGAACTACGTCGACTCGCGCGCGCATTTCACATGCATCCCGAAGAACTCGTCAACAAATACGATGAGACACGTCGTGAGGTGCGTCACCTGCACATGGACATCTATTACCGGCCCATGCTGCCCATCAACGCGGGACTCGACGACGAACAGGTGGAACTCTCCACGAAAGCCACGCAGGAACGATTCGAATCCATCGGATTCGCCGATGCCGACGCGGCCATGCGGCACGTCACCGCGCTCACCGCAGGCATCTCCCGTGCGGCAAAAATCAACCGCATCCTGCTCCCCGCAGTACTGCAATGGCTCGGCGAAGGGCAGAATCCCGACATGGGACTGCTTAACTGGCGCAAACTTGAAGAAAACTTCGGCTCCGAAAGCGGATACCTCGGATTCCTACGCGATTCACCATCCGCGGCACAACGCCTATGCCACGTACTATCCAACTCACGATTCCTCGGCGACGCACTCAACAAATCCGTCGAATCAGTCACATGGCTCGGCAACGACGACTCTTTGCAACCACGTTCGCGAGAAAGCCTCGACATTCAAACCAAGGCGACGCTTGAACGCAATGCCGGCAACATCAACGATTTCGCCAACTCCATCCGAGCCATGCGCAGACACGAAATCGAACGCATCGGTCTCGCTTGGATGAGTGGCGTGATCGACGATGAAGCATCGCTCGCCGGCATGACCGACGTATACGACGCGGCCATCGAAGCATCGCTGCAGTGGGCCATCCAGCATCGCATCAACGACATACAGATCGACGAAGCTCCGGCGGCGATCGCCATCATCGGCATGGGACGGTACGGCGGTAGGGAAGTGAACTTCAGCTCTGATGCTGACGTGATCATCATCTACAGGCCGGCCGAAGGTGCCGATGACGACCAAGCCAACCTTTTCGCACGAAAAGTGCAGGAAGACCTACGTGCGATCCTGCAAGGTCCAACCACATTCGAACCAAAAATCGAACTTGACATGGATCTTAGGCCTGAAGGCAAAAACGGACCGCTCGTACGTTCCTACGCATCCTGCGAGGAATACTATCGATCCTGGGCAAGCACATGGGAGCATCAGGCGCTATTACGCGCACGATATGCGGCAGGCGACGCGTCTCTTGCCGAGGATTTCCTCATGAACATCGCCGACCCGTTGCGTTATCCGAAAATCGATCTTACGGAAACGCAGATCGCCGAAATCCGCAAACTCAAGGCACGTATGGAAGCTGAACGTCTGCCGCGCGGAGTACGTAGGGATCGCCATCTGAAGCTCGGCAAGGGCGGACTGTCTGACGTTGAGTGGACGATCCAGTTGCTGCAATTGCAGCATGCGGGAGACAATGCCAACTTGCGTGTCAACGGTACGTTGCAGGCATTGAACGAGTTGGAACATCGCAAGCTGATTTCCGCTGGCGATGCTGTGGTGTTGCGTAAGGCATGGCGTATGTGCACGGCCGCGCGCAACGGCAGTTATCTGTGGAGCGGACGCGTCAATCAGGCTGATATTTTGCCGGACGATTCATATTCGCTGGGAGGCATCGCCGTGTATCTCGGTTACGATGCGAATCGCGGCCAACATTTCGAAAACGACCTGCTCGCCGTGATACGCAAAGCCCGTGACGTAACGGAACGCCTGTTCTACGGTCGTTCGTGAGTCGTGCCATTTGAACGGCTAGGAGCATGGTGTGGCCGTCGGACCGAAGTTATACGGCTCTGACGGTTATGCTGATTCAGGGTTTCGTGCATGGAAGGATGGAGGTTGCGCCACGAATACTTGTGAACACGCGGTGAACTGGCAGGGTCTGCATTTCAGGCTATAGTTGGCTAGGTCACTTCGAGTGGCCACCTTCAACCACAAGTTGCATGAAAGGTGAGCCGTTGTCTTCAGTACTCGAACAGGCGGTTGAAACGCCGATGGTCGGGAAAAGCGTCATCACATTGGATGATCTTTCCATTCGCCAGATTCAAGAATTACTCCACAAGGCGCAGTACATTGATTCTCATCGTAAAGAAGTGGCGCACACCTGCGACGGCAGGGTGCTCGCCACTTTATTTTATGAGCCCAGCACCCGTACGCGTCTGAGCTTTGAAACCGCCATGCTCCGACTCGGCGGCAAGGTGATCGGCTTCGCCGGCGCCCAGCTCGCTTCCGTGACCAAGGGCGAAACCATTTCGGACACCCTGAAAACCGTGTCCAACTACGTGGACGTGGTGGCGATCCGCCACCCGAAGGAAGGCGCCGCGCTCGTGGCGTCCCGTGCAGCCTCCGTGCCGGTCATCAACGCCGGCGATGGTGGACATATGCACCCCACGCAGACTCTGGCCGATCTTGCGACGATGCAGTCGCGCTTCGGTCGCGTGAACAATCTGACTGTCGGACTGTGCGGCGATCTGACTTTCGGGCGCACCGTGCATTCCCTGATCGAAACCCTGTGCCGTTTCGGCAACGTGAACTTCGTGCTGATCAGCCCGGATGAGCTCAAGACCCCGCAGTATGTGCTCGACCGCATCAACGCCACCGACTCCTGCTCCTACACGGAAGTCAAGGATCTCGTTTCCGTGATCGGCGATCTCGACGTGCTGTACATGACCCGAGTGCAGAAGGAACGCTTCTTCAACGAAGACGACTATCTGCGACTGCGCGACACCTACATTCTCGACGAAGCCAAGATGGCTTACGCCAAGAAAGACATGGCCGTGCTGCACCCGCTGCCGCGAGTCAACGAAATCGCCGTCGAAGTGGATGACGACCCACGCGCTGCCTACTTCGAACAGGTCAAGAACGGCATGCTTATGCGCATGGCATTGGAAAGCTCGGTGGTCGGAGACGAACTGCCGGGATATGAACCGCTTGAATCCAAGGAGGTTGCAGCCTGATGGAAGTCACCAGCATTCAGAACGGCATCATCATCGACCATGTGCCTGCCGGCACCGCGCTCAAGGTGCTCGAATACCTGAAAATTGATCCGGCTAAGACCAAGCTCGCGCTGATCATGAACACCGACAGCCACATGTTCGGCACCAAAGACATCATCAAAATCGAAAGCGAAGAGGAAGCCGAAACCATCGACCTTGACGTGCTCGGCCTTGTGGCACGCACCGCAACCGTCGGCATTGTGCGCGGCGGTAAAATCGTAGAGAAAAAGCAGCCTACACTGCCGGAACATGTGGTCAATATCATCAAATGCGTGAACCCGCGCTGCGTGACTACCACCGAGCCGGCCGTACAGATGTTCCACCTGGTGCATTCCGACCGTCAGGAATACCGCTGCGACTACTGCGACGAGGAAGCGAAGTTCTGACCCATGACCCTCACCCTTCACGACATCAAGGTTTGGAACACCGGCGAAGTCATCGACCTGATCGTCCCATCTGACGCTGATGAAACGGTGGACGCTTCGGCCATGACCATCGCCCCGGGATTCGAAGATCCCCACGTCCACTTCCGCGATCCGGGCCAGACCTACAAGGAATCCATGGTTTCCGGTTGCGCGGCTGCCGCCTCTGGCGGGTATACGAACGTGCTCATCATGCCGAACACCGTTCCCGCCATGGATGGCGTGAAGGTGACGGCGGGGGAACCGGGCGCCAGTGAAGTGCTCGACGCCGGTTTCGACACGGTCATCGACTATTTGCAGCATTACGAACAAGCCCATGATGTGACCTTGCCGGTGCGTTATGACCTGTGCGTATGCGCTTCCAAAGGGCGTGCAGGCAAGGAAGCAACCGACGTGGCCGACTGGATCGGCTACCTGCCTGAACACGATGACGACAACAAGGACGCCTACCAGCTGTGCCACCCGGTGACCGCCATCAGCGATGACGGTTCCGCGGTAACACCGGAAATCCTCGACCAAGTGTTCGACAACGTCAAGAAATCAGGCTTATACCTGATCGAGCATTGCGAACACCACGACACCGGGGCGGTCAATGAAGGTCCCGTATCACGAGAACTGGGCGTACCCGGCATTCCCGAAGATACCGAACTGAAAATCGTCGAACGCGATATCGAGATGGCGCGCAAAACCGGCGTGCATGTGCACTTCCAGCATGTCAGCACTGCGATTTCTTTCGACGCGATTCGCAAGGCCAAAGCTGAAGGCTTACCGATCACGTGCGAAACTGCACCGCACTACGTTGCGTTGTGCGATGAAGCATTGCTGAAATACGGCACTCTCGCCAAGATGAATCCGCCGTTGCGCTCCGAAGAGGATCGCAAGGCAACCATCGCAGCCGTAGCTGACGGCACCGTCGATCTGCTGGCCACCGACCATGCACCGCATACCATGGAAGAGAAGGACCTTGGTTTCCTCGATGCTCCGAACGGCATCATTGGTCTTGAATGCGCGTATGGCGTATGCCACAAGATTCTTGTGGACGGTGGCTTTATCTCCGACGAACGCCTGATTGAACTCATGTCGACTGCGCCAGCCGAACTTATGGGCCACAGCAAGGCCGACGTCACAGCGTTGCTTGACGAATACGCAGACGCCGTCCCCGGAGACGACGACACCAAACGCGTGCTGGACCTCGTCAAGGTTCCTGCAGAAGACCGCGCGGATCTGGTAGTGCTCAACACCGACGAGGCATGGACCGTGAATCCTGAACGATTCCATTCCTCGGCTCGTAACACCCCGTTTGGTGGATGGCAGGTCACCGGCCGTCCGCTCGCCACCATCATCGGCTCGAAACTAGTCTTCAGCCGTATCAACAAGGAGGATTGATGGATCGCCTGATCGAAGCAATCGAAGCCAAGCAGAATCCGAGCGTTGTGGGACTTGACCCGACCGAAGCGCTCGTGCCAGCGCAAATCGTGGCCGGCTTTGCCGAGGAAATCAGCGAACAGGTTGAAGATCCGGCGGAAGCGCCGTCCATGCAGCTTTCCGTGGCCTTCTTCGAATTCAACCGCGCCATCATCGACGCCGTCGCAGACATCGTGCCTGCGGTCAAACCGCAGATCGCCATGTATGAGACGCTCGGTCCGGCAGGCATCGACGCCTACACCATGACCTGCGAATACGCCAAGCAGCAGGGCCTGTACGTGCTCGGCGACGTCAAGCGCGGAGACATCGGCTCTACCGCGGCTGCATATGCTCATCACCTCAGCGGTATAGGATTGGACGACACCGCCTATGATCCATGGCATGAGGATGCGGTGACCGTGAACCCATACCTCGGCACCGACGGCATCACGCCATTCGTCGACGCCGCCACAGCCAACGACAAAGACATTTTCGTGCTTGTACGCACCTCCAATCCGTCTAGCAGTGAACTGCAGGAACTCGAACTCGCCTCCGGTGAACGCGTATACGAGCATGTCGCCGATCTGGTGGAAGGCTGGGGAGCCGAAACCATCGGCAAGAACGGCTATTCACGTGTAGGCGCAGTGGTCGGAGCCACGCACCCAGAGGAAGGCAAGGCATTGCGCGCACGCATGCCGCACACGTTCTTCCTTGTACCGGGATACGGCGCTCAAGGCGGCACCGCGCAAGGTGTGGCCGGCATGTTCGACCGTGACGGCATGGGTGCGCTTGTCAACTCGTCACGTGGCGTTATCGGTGCATGGAAAAAGTCCGGCAAGTATTCTGAATCCATGAGCGCCGACGATGCTCTGGATCTGGTTGCGGAATCAGCCCGTGAGGCAGCCAAAGATATGCGTGACAATCTGCGTGCGGTCTTGCCGTAACCTGCCGACTGGCCAACTGTTCAATCTGAAAGAAAAACAACCACCAAACCATCGAACGTAACAGAGAGGGAGTTCATGACCACCGCAACAACGTTCGTTCCGACCGTTGCCGAAGCGACTGCGGCAGGCTTTTTCCCGAGCCGGCATGAAGTCGAGGTCGTTGACAATCAGGAACTGACTGACGGCGTGTACCGTTTGACGTTCCGTGACGAATACATCGCCAGCCATGCAAAGCCGGCACAATTCGTTGACGTATATTCCAACGATCCAAGCAAGCTGATGCCGCGTCCGTTCGGCGTTTGCGAAACCAACGGCGACGAAGTCAGCCTCATGTTCGCCGTGGTAGGCAAGGGCACCGCAGAATTTGCCGGATTGAAAGCTGGGGACACCATTCGTGTGATGGGCCCGCTCGGCAATTCGTTCAAGACCAAGGAGCCCGCCAATTATGTGCTCGTGGCAGGAGGTCTTGGCGTGCCTCCGCTCGTGCATGCGGCACAGCATATCGCCGGCATCGAAGGCGCGGTCAGCACCGCGGTGTTCGGCTACCGCAACGTGCGTTTCGGCGACGAATATGCGGGCAAGTATGCCGACAAGGTGTACAGCATCGACGAGAGCGAAGGCAACGTGATCACCTTGCTTGACCGCATCGAAGGCGAGTTGATGGATTCGGGACTCAAGCCGGTGATTCTGACCTGCGGTCCTCTGCCGATGATGAAGGCCGTCGCCGCATGGGCCGTGAAGCGTGACATGGCGTGCCAGCTGAGCTTGGAACAGCGCATGGGCTGTGGCTATGGCACTTGCGTGCTGTGTACGGTCGACACGTTGGACGGACGTTTGAAGGTCTGCTCCGATGGTCCGGTCTTTACTCGCGAACGTTTGGGATGGGGTGAATGAGATGATCGACGATACCCAGCATGAGAACCTGTACGGTTCGTACGAGTGGAAGCATCCCACGCAGGTGGCGGGCGTGCCGTGGAAGAATCCGGTCGCCACGGCTTCCGGCACCTTCCAGTATGCGGCGGTCCGCTGGTTCTACGACGTGAGCCAACTGGGCGCGGTCACCACCAAGGGCGTCTCCCCGGTGCCATGGGAAGGCAATCCCGGCATTCGTACCGCTGAAGGCCCATCCAGCAACATCAACGCGGTCGGCCTGCAGAACCCGGGTGTGGACCATTATTTGGAAGACGACCTGCCCAAGCTCAAGGCCATCAACGCCACGGTCATCGCCAATGTGGCCGGTCACTGCGACGACGACTATGTCGAAGTCGTGTCCAAGCTGAATGATTCTCCGGCAGACATGCTGGAAATCAACGTGAGCTGCCCGAACGTGTCCGCCGGAGGTATGAGCGTCGGCACTGATCCGGTGGCGTTGAGCCGTCTGATCACCCGCCTGCGCAAGCTCACCGACAAGAAGATGATTGTCAAGCTCACGCCGAACGTCACCGACATCACCGTGCCTGCCCGCGCGGCCGTGGAAAGCGGCGCCGACGCGCTGAGCATGATCAACACACTGCTCGGCATGCGCATCAACATTCGCACTGGAGAACCGATCATCGACCATGTGACCGGCGGCGTTTCCGGACCGGCCGTGCTGCCGATGGGACTCGTGGCCGTGTGGAAGACCCGCTCCGCATTACCGAACACTCCGATCATCGGCATCGGCGGCATCGATTCCGGTGAGAAGGCGCTTGAATACCTGTATGCCGGAGCGAACGCCGTGGAAGTCGGTGCGGCCGCACTGTTCGAACCGACCGCGCCATTGCGTGTGGCCCGCGAACTCGACGAGCTGCTCGACGCACGTCCCGAACTCGCAGACAAGCTCGCCAAGGGCGAAACTTGGCGTTGACCTCGATCATTCATCAAAGGAGCATGACATGACTGAATCCCTCGACCACCGTTTTACCAAGTTCCTGCTGGAAGCGCAGGCGCTGAAATTCGGCGAGTTCACGCTGAAGTCCGGTCGTAAGTCGCCGTATTTCATCAATGCGGGCGCATTCAACGACGGACGTAAGATCGCCACGCTCGGCGCATTCTATGCGGAGAAGATCGCGGCGGAAATCGAAGCAGGCAATCTGCCGAACGACATCGGCACCATTTTCGGTCCTGCCTACAAGGGCATTCCGCTGGGCGTCTCCACCGCGATCGCTCTGACTTCCGGCCACGGTATGGAAGTCGGCTACACCTTCGACCGCAAGGAGAAGAAGGATCATGGCGACGGCGGCATGATGGTCGGCACCCAGCTGACCGACGGCATGAAGGTACTGCTCGTCGACGATGTGATGACCGCAGGCACCGCAGTACGCGAGGTCATTCCCAAGCTCAAGGCCGAAGCGGATGTGGAGGTCGTCGGCTTGGTGCTTTCCGTGGATCGTATGGAAAAGACCAAGGATTCCGACACGTCCGCGGTGAAGGCCGTCGAAGCAGAGTTCGGCTTCCCGGTATTCGCCATTGCCAACGTGCGCGAGATCTTCGAGGCCGGCCAGCATATCGAAACCGCTGACGGCACCGCGTATGTGACCGACGAGATCAAGGCCGCTGCCGACGCTTATCTGGAGCAGTATGGTGCCTGAATTCTATAGGCGGGTCCTACAGTTGAACATATGAAAAGTGCCTCACACCAATCGAAAGCATCGGTGCGAGGCACTTTTCAATCTCATATCAGAGTGCATCCAGTTGATGAGTGCATTCAGTCGATCAGGTTGTATCCATGGTCGGCCACCACCGACTTGAGCTTCTCCAAATAGTTTTCCGCGGCCTTCGACAGATTCGCACGCTCGCTCGTGATCCAGCCGACCAGCATGGTCTCATCGGTGTCAAGCGGCACGGTCACGATTTTCTCATTGTTGAGATCGCCGTTGTCGATGCCGGTGCACACGGTGTAGCCGTTCAGACCGATGATGAAGTTCAGAATCGTCGCACGGTCGGTCACGTTGATCTGCTTGGGGGAGTATTCCGGCCAGACCGCCTCTTCGGCGAAGAAGAAGCTGCCCTCCTCGCCCTGCTCGTACTGGATGAACGGGAACGGCTTCAAGTCGTCCATCGTGACTTTCTTCTTGTCGGCCAGTGGATTGTTGCGTGAAATGAACACATGCAACGGAGCACGGAACAGTGGATGGAATTCCAAATGCTTTTCGCGCAACATCTTGCCAATCACGTCTTTGTTGAAATCGGACAGGTAGATGATGCCGATTTCGGAAAGCATGTTCGCCACTTGGTTGATGATGTCTTTGGTGCGCGTCTCACGAATGGTGAACTCGTATTCGTCGGATTTGATGGAGTTGATCATTTCCACGAACGCTTCGACGGCGAACATGTAATGCTGTGTGGACACGGAACACAGCTGCTTGCGTGGCTTCGCGTTCTTGTAACGTTCTTCGAGCAGCGACGCCTGATCGAGCACCTGGCGCGCGTAGGTGAGGAATTCCGCTCCATCCACGGTCAAGGCGATGCCTTGCGACGAGCGGGTGAAGATCTCGATGCCAAGCTCGTTCTCGAGTTCCTTCACAGACGAGCTCAACGCGGGCTGTGACACGTACAGCTCGTGCGAGGCTTCGTTCATGGAACCGCATTCCACGATTTTCACAATATATTTCAGCTGAAGAAGAGTCATAAACTCAGGTTAGAGCCATGTACTGACCGTGGGGGAGTGCTTATATCCTCTTGTCTGGATAGTGGACTGCCGATCGCGCAGATCAAGGACGTGAAAAAACCAATTGCAGCTTGACGAGGATCGCACACAGTTGTAAACCCCACAAACCGTGCTCGACAAAACCGGTCAGGTGTTCGCCCAATGGGAGCGGACCGGCTTGACGGGTCAGGCCTACAGGCAAAAGAGTTGTCCCTATCGGAGTGCTCCATATCGGCATAAGCGACAAAAAAGGGATTGCCCGGCTTTCTACACACCAGACAATCCCGTTCGTCACAACCTACTACAGTTCGGTCTACTGGTACAGATGGCCGCCCTGCTCGCGGAAGCGCTCGCTCATCTCTTGCATGCCGGCAGCGATGGTTTGCGCGTCGGCGACGAGCTTCTCCTGTGCTTCGGCATTACCGAATTTTTTGCGGATGTTTTGGCTGATGGCCATGGAGCAGAACTTCGGACCGCACATCGAACAGAAATGCGCCATCTTCGCAGGCTCGGCCGGCAAAGTATCATCATGGAACGCGATGGCGGTGTCCGGATCGTAGCTCAGGTTGAACTGGTCAAGCCAACGGAATTCGAAACGTGCCTTGCTCATGGCATTGTCGCGGTCGATGGCATGCGGATGATGCTTGGCGATATCAGCCGCATGGCAGGCGATCTTGTATGCGATCACACCTTGCTTCACATCGTCCTTATTCGGCAGCCCAAGATGTTCCTTCGGCGTCACATAACACAGCATGGCAGTGCCATAGCGGGCGATTTCCACACCGCCGATCGCCGACGTGATGTGGTCGTAGCCGGGAGCGGTGTCGGTGGTGAGCGGTCCAAGCGTATAGAACGGCGCGTCCTTGCAGATCGCCTTTTCCATCTCGATGTTCATGCGCACGGTGTCGAACGGAATATGGCCGGGTCCTTCGATCATCACCTGCACGTCGTGTTCCCATGCGCGCTGCGTAAGCTCGCCCAAAGTCATCAGTTCGGCGAACTGTGCCGCATCGTTCGCATCGGCAAGCGATCCCGGACGAAGTCCATCACCCAGTGAGAACGCGACATCGTACTTGGCGAAGATCTCACACAACTCATCGAAATGCGTATACAGGAAGCTTTCCTGATGATGCTGCAAACACCATTCGGCCATGATCGAACCGCCACGCGAAACGATGCCCGTCATACGATTCGCCGTCAACGGCACGAAACGCAGCAGCACACCGGCATGAATCGTCATGTAATCCACGCCTTGCTCGCACTGTTCGATCACTGTGTCGCGGAACAGTTCCCAGCTGAGCTTGGACGCATCATCCTCCACCTTTTCGAGCGCCTGATACATTGGCACGGTGCCGATCGGCACGGGGGAGTTGCGCAGAATCCATTCACGAGTGGTGTGAATGTCGTTGCCGGTAGACAGATCCATCACAGTGTCGGCACCCCACTTGGTGGCCCACGTGAGCTTCTCCACCTCCTCGTCAATAGACGAAGTGACCGCCGAATTGCCCATATTGGCGTTGAGCTTGGTGAGGAACTTCGAGCCGATGATCATGGGTTCAGCTTCGGGATGGTTGATATTGCAAGGCATGACCGCACGCCCTGCGGCCAGTTCGCTGCGTACCAATTCCACGCTGCAATGCTCGCGCTCCGCCACATAGCGCATTTCCGGCGTGATGATGTTGTGGCGCGCGTACCACATTTGCGTCACCGGATGATCCTTGGCCTTCATCGGCTTATGCTGGCGACCACGCCATTCCTTGGAAGCCTTGCCACGTTTGATGGCGCGTTTGCCGTCATCTTCCAAATTGCGGCGACGTCCTTCATATTCTTCGACGTCTCCACGGTCAAGAATCCAGTCCAAACGTAGGGGAGCGAGACCCTCCTTCGGATCGCATTTCGGACCTTCGGTGTTGTAATCCTTGAATGGTGCGTTCGGTCCGACGCCAGGAGTGTCAGACAGTTTGATTTCAGTGTACGGCACTTGCAGATCGTAGGAACCGAATTCGTTTTCGAAATGCACCGGCGTGGTTTTGCGAATATGTGCTTTGTCTCGCTGCTTGGAATCGCGTGCGGCAATGTCGACGCGCTGTTGCTTGGCAAGCTTGGATGCGGCCTTGGCTTCCTTCGCATTGGTGAACTTCTTTTCGCCGGATGCGCCGTCGGCTGTGTTGTCAGTGTTGATTTCCGCTGTTTTCTGGGCTTTCACGCGCGGCGCGTACCCGTGCTTCGTGTCGCCACGTACGGCTTTCCAACGCGCTACCATATTGCGGGTTGCAGCTTCCGGATCATCGGCTCCTGCAATCGCGGACACCACGAACCAGCCTGCCGCCTTTGAATGCGTCAGCATCTCCATATCATCTGCGGTCACGCCACCGCCTACCACTACCGGAAAACCACTGGCTGAACAAATGGTGTTGATCTGCTCTTCGTCAAGCGTGCGACCGGAACCGTCATTGCCGCCTACGGACGCTTCCGGCTTGGTGACGGAAACATGCAGTGGTGCCGCACCGATATAGTCGATGCAGCCGTCGGGCAATTCGTTGATGAGTTTGACCAGGCTTTCCGTTTCGGCGGACAAGCCCACGATGGCATCTTCGCCAAGCAGTGCACGGGCTTCGCGCGGTTCCATATCGGTCTGTCCGATGTGCACGCCGTCAACCTTGATGCCTTTGCTGCGGGCCTGCCAGACCACGTCCACACGGTCGTCGATCACGAATGCCACGGAATCCGACTTATTGTTGTCTTCGATGATTTGCGCGATATCACGCGCCATGTCGGTGAGATCCTTCGCGTCAGCGTCTTTGACGCGCAGTTGGATGAAGCTTGCGCCCCCGCGCAATGCGTCATCGATGACGTCGGTGATCGGTCGGCCTTTGCAATCCTGTGGTCCTACCACAAAATAGGCGCTCAGGTCGAAGCTGTCTCGCATCGACGCATACGGATAATTGTTCATGATTCCCCCTTGATTATGCTGTTTTGGGTTGGGAAAACTTGATTTCGCAGGCAATGGGTATGCTGACGCGCCCGTATGCTCGGTTATACGGGATAGAAAACAGAATTACGATTGATGATTGCGCGATGCAGACTGTTTGGTCGACGCGTCTGCTACGCAGACTTTTACGGATGCCAATTGACGCTGGCAATGCGTGTGCGCTACGACACTCATTCTTCGCTCCCTACGATGGTGTTAACCAACAGGTTCAAAGGGTCAGGCATTCGCCTATCTCAGCTCCGTTGGGGAGCCCCCCTGCTTTACGTGTTGGCTATGAATCTACGCCCTGCACTGGACGTAACTTTCATCGAAGCCCACAGGAGAGTTAGGCCAGCCGTCACTTTCGCATGTATCGCCTCCATCCGCGTCACGCCTCCGCCGCGCAACTTACAGCAAACCCTCCTTGCAGGCTAATCTATACTTCAGTTCAATGCATTGCGTGTGAAAGAGGTCGACTACATGTTGGAAACGGAACGGCTGACATTGAGGGCTTGGGCGGAAACAGATGCGGAAAGCTTGTACTCCTATGCGAAAGATCCGGATATCGGGCCTATCGCGGGCTGGCCCGCACACCGATCGAAAGAAGAAAGTCTCAATACGATTCGTCATGTGCTCAATGGCAAGGAATGCTACGCGATTTGCGAGCGCGGCAGCAATAACCCCATTGGTTCGATTGAGTTAAAGCTTAATGGTCATACGGATATGACGGATCGTGATGATGAGTGTGAGTTGGGTTACTGGCTGGGCAAGCCTTTCTGGGGAAGGGGTTATATGCCGGAGGCAGCCAAGGAGGTTATCCGTCATGGTTTTGTTGATCTTGGTATGAGTGCGATTTGGTGCGGTTATTATGACGGCAATCTGAAGTCGAAGCGGGTGCAGGAGAAGGTTGGTTTTGTCTATCATCACACGTGTGATGAGGTGCCGGTGCCTCTTATGCACGAGGTGCGTGTCGGGCACGTGAATGTTCTTACCAAATCACGCTGGCAAAATTTAGCTGCCTGCTGATTGTGCTAGAAGCTAACCTAGAATGCTTTGGAAGGGTCTTGGTGGGCTTCGAACGGATGCTGGTCAAGACCCTTTAGAGCTTCATGATGTTTTCCTCGATGCGACGGATGACGTCAATGAAAGCTTCATCGTTGTGCCCGGTTGGATCTGGCAGATTCCAATTATCGTCGAAAGCCTTGCCGATATAGGGACATCCCACGTCGCAGCCCATGGAGATCGCGGTGTCAGGTTTTGGAATATCCGAAATCAGCTTGGAGTATTGCGTTTTCTCCATGTCGATGCCGTAAAGCTCTTTCATGAGTCGTACGGCATCCTGATTGATCTGCGGCTTGGTTTCCACACCTGCGGAATAAAAATCACAATCGGTTCCGCGTAGATGCTTTCCCAACGCTTCGGCAATCTGGCTGCGGCATGAATTATGCATGCAAATAAAAGCCACTTTTCTCATAGCTTTCCCTGTCTGCGATGTTATGATTTCACGATTGCTGTCCCGTATTATACGTTTCGCCCAATGCTCCGCGTTCACATCATCGAATAACACAATGCCCGGTACGACCATGTCATAAGCTGGTCGTACCGGGCATTGGCTTGGATTATTCGCCCCAGACTTCTTCGGCGATGGACCTTACGAGTGCGATCTTGGCCCACTGCTGCTCCTCAGTGAGCTTGTTGCCTTCCTCAGTGGAGGCAAAACCGCACTGGGTGGACAGGCACAAGCGGTCAAGCGGCACATGCTGGGCCGCTTCGGAGATGCGAGCCTTAATCACTTCCGGATCTTCAAGTTCCGGTCTCTTGGAGGTGACGAGGCCAAGCACAACCTGCTTATCGCCGGAAACCTCAGCCAGTGGCGCGAAGTCACCGGAACGGTCGTCGTCGAACTCCAGATAGTAGGCGTCCACGTTCTCTTCGCCGAACAGCTTGGCTGCGACCGGAGCATAACCGCCGGACGACAGCCACGTGGAATGGAAATTACCACGGCAGATATGGGTGTTGATCACCAAATCATCAGGCTGGTCTGCGATCGCTGCGTTGATCACGTCAAGATTCTCCTGCTGCAGGCGGGCCGCATCCTCATCGCTCCAGCCGAGACGCTCACGCACGCTCTTGTCGCACAGGCGAGTCCAAGTGCAGTCATCGAACTGCACGTTACGGCAGCCGGCGGCATACAGGTCGGCAATGACCTGACGGTATGCGGCCACGATATCCGCGGTCAGCTCGTCGTCATCTTTGTAGAACTCGTCGTACGGGTAGGCGTTCTTGTTGCCGGTAAGCACGAAACGGGTCTGCGCTGGGGAAGGCATGGTCTGGCGAGCAACGGTATTGTCATCTTCAAACTGCTTGACGAACTTGAAATGCTCCACGAACGGATGATCGTGTCCGTCGAGCTTGCCGGTCACCGTGGCAGTGTCGGCGGGAGTGACCTCGTCATGGAAGGCAACGCGATGGGCGGCGGAAACATGGTCCACGCCGTTGAAGCCCCACATGAAATCGAAATGCCACCAGCCGCGACGGAATTCCCCATCGGTGATGACATGCAGGCCGGCGGCCTTCTGCTTGGCAACCAGATCAGTGATCAGCCTGTCTTCGACGGCCTTCAGCCCAGCGGCATCGATGGTGCCTGCAGCATAATCTGCGCGAGCCTGCTTGAGTTCGTCCGGACGCAGATAAGAACCGACCACATCGGCGCGGAACGGCGCATTCTTGGAATATGCCATGATTCTCCTTTGGCTATTGATTTGCGATTAACAATCACAACGACAAAACCAACAATATGCTATCCCACCACCTGCGAACGCGACGCATTCCATCCGCCTGGTTGACAACGTACTTCCGTCCGTCCGCAGAGTTTTCAATGCTGGAATAAATGGGGGCAAATGACACTGCATGGCGTTCCGATATTGGCAGACGCGCGGCCGATGATTGTGCAAAGAATCGCGAAAGGCATGCGGAATCACGACATGAGTTGCGTTGTGTTCGTATATAATCGCAACGGACATGAACGACTGCAAGGAGGCTGCCATGACTGTGCCGCAACGAGTGCTTGACACTATGAATTCCGGACTGATCTACACCTGCGATGACGAAGAGATGATCAAAGCACAGAAGGAACAGATGGAACTGCTATACGACTTCAATGCAACCCGCCCCAGTCAAATGACGCAACGCAACGAAATCGCACGCCAACTGCTTGGCGAATTCGGCGAGGACGCTTATATCGAACCGCCGTTACATGCCAATTGGGGATGCAACACGTATTTCAGTGCGCACGCTTACGCCAATTTCAACCTTACGTTAGTTGATGATGGTGAAGTGCATATCGGCGAACATACCATGATCGGCCCGAACTGCACTATCATTACCACCGGCCATCCGATTCGTCCTGACCTGCGCGAGAAGGTCACACAGTATTCTCTGCCGGTCACCATCGGCCGTAATGTGTGGTTGGGCGCCAACGTTACCGTGCTTCCCGGCGTCACCATTGGCGACAATTCGGTGATTGGCGCATGCTCGCTGGTTACCAAAGATATTCCCGCCAATATGGTCGCATTCGGACAGCCATGCAAGGTGTATCGCGAAATCGGCGAACATGATGACGTCTACTATTGGCGTGACCGCATGATCAACCCACCCTATGACCAGAAGCAGTAAAACAAATCACTATCGACCAACCGTTCAAACAGGTCGAATCATCGTGGACTAGTCGTTATGACAGATCCACGATCTCATAATTTGCGACTGTCAAGCGAAATACCGGGCGCACCATTGCTCCACCACACGGGCAAGGTGCGCCTTCTTTGAAAACTCAGTCCTGGTTGCTCCAATCAATCATGCTTCCCACCATAACGTGCGAAACGTAACGCACGCATGTCCGCGGTAGATGTTTAGATAATTATCTAAATAAGAAAATGTGTAAACATTGCGAAGTGAAGGAGGAATGTATGGCAGGGGAGGGATTCAAAGCGCTCTCCGATCCCACGCGACGGCGCATTTTGGAATTGCTGCGCGAACGTGACATGACGGCTGGTGAACTTGCGGAACAATTCAACATGAGCAAACCGTCGATCAGCCACCATCTGACCACGTTGAAAACCGCGGGACTGGTAACCGACGAACGGCACGGGCAGAACATCATCTACAGTCTCAACACCACGGTGATGCAGGATCTGATCGGATGGTTCATGGGATTCATGGACGGCGATGGAAACGTCAATCAAGCGAATGATCAAACAGACAATAAATAAAGGAGGGTCTTATGCGCGGGAACAACTTGAACGATTTAAAAAACAACATCAACCATGCCGAAGACAAGAACAAGACTGATTCGGGGGAGAAGATCGCTCCGATCGGACGCAATCTGTGCATTGCGCTTGTTGCACTGTGTGTAGTCAACATCATCGCACATCTTGCCTGCTATAGTCGGCTTCCCGAAAACGTGCCGATTCATTGGGGTGCCGATGGTTCGGTCAATGGTTATGGCCCGCGTGCCGTAACGTTGATTCTTGATGTATTGCCGTTGCTGTGCTTGGGACTTTTCCTCGTCATCCCGAAGATGGACCCCAAGGGAGAAAACTACATGAAGGCCAGCGGACTGTATCGTGGATTCGTCATCGCGTTCACACTCATCATGTGCGGTGTCACATGGTTCACTGAAGCCACCGCATTCGGTGTAATCCCAGCTACCGGCGGTCCCGTTGGGCTTATTGTCAGCGTGGTATTGGGCGCGCTGTTCGTCGGCTTAGGCAATTACCTTCCGCGCATGCGCCAGAATTACACTTTCGGCATCAGAACGCCTTGGGCTCTGGTCGACGAGAACAATTGGAAGCGTACGCAGCGCGTGGGTGGCATCTCTTTCATGGTGTTGGGAGTGCTGTTGATTGTGGCGGGTGTTGTCAGCTCTGTCGTGCCTGTGGGCGACATGCTCATGGTCGCAATTATTGTGACGATAGCGGTTGGTGCAGCGCTCGTTCCTTATGTATACAGCTACCTGTTGTTCCGCCGCAGTCGCGGTTCGCGGCAAAACTGAAGTAACGTCATAGCGACGCTAGATGCCGTCGCCTTGACACAGAACACAAATCAACGTTGACAAACGCCGTTGGCAATCTGGGAAAGTTTAATGAACGGACTCAGGAGAACCAATTGCAAACAGTGAAGGAATCGAATCTGAATTTCTTCAGTCCAACAATCGGGGTGCGGTTCACATGCGTGCGATCCGCACCCTTTGTTAATTCAAGTGTTCGTTTTGAAAAAGTCAGAAATCCATGCCCAAAGATTTCAGATCGCGGCGAGCCTGACCGGCGTTAGTGAAGCGGAACGCGTGCATGCCCACGGCCTGTGCGCCAGTGACGTTCTTCGCGGTGTCGTCGAAGAACACGCTGGATTCCGGCCTGAGATTGAAACGGCTCAGCGCCAGTTCGTAGATGTCGGCATTCGGCTTGTGCATCTTCTCTACGCCGGACACCACCGTGCCCTGCAGCAGCTCGCCGAGCTGCGGGAAACGTTCGAATGCGAAATGGAACGTCTCATGCGACCAATTCGTCAACCCCCACACGCCGTAGCCTGCAGCCTTCAAATCACGAAGCAGCTGTTCCATATCCGGAATCATGCGGGGGAGCGCATCGCCGTAACGTTCGATGTAATCGCGGAAAATCTCGGCGATCTCTTCGCCCTGTTCACGTACCACGTCGGGATAAATGGCTTCGAAATCCTCGCCATGGTCCATGCGATCCTCATAATCGTAGAAGCCGCACGGATCATTATCCGCGCAAATACGGTCTACAACCACTTGGGGGTACCTGCCTTCAAGGCATGCGCGCGTCTGCCAGTCGATAAGCACGCCGCAAAAATCAAAGACCACATCGGTGACGTTGGCACTGGGGGAGGTCATGAAAATCCTTCCTGCAAAATACGGATTGGCAACGCTAGTGTAGCGCAAAGCCACCGATGTTGGGGCTGGTGTTCGGTAAATTTGTTTTGCAATTAAAGTAATTGCAAAAATGCCGGCTGAATGCCGCCGATAATATCGCTCGCGATGATCGGATGGCCGATTTCCCCGAAATGCTGCTTTTTGGAATGCCCATAGATCTGCGGACGATGCCATCCACGCTGTTCGGATCGCGATGCGATCGCGCCCGCAAGACCATGTATGTAGGCTCCGGCCGCCACGACTTCGGGAACCAATGCCGGATCCTCGGCAAGCATGTCGTCCTGTTGCGCGAGCAGGGCGCCCAACATGCCGGCAAGCACATCGCCCGATCCTGCGGTGGACATCCACGCCGGCGCGCGTCCGGAAAGAATCACCCGCTCGTTGCCTTCGCCGTCCGTGCCGACCACCATGGTCACCGCGCCCTTCAACAATACGGTCGCGCCGGTCAGCTCATGGACCCTGCGGGCGCAGGCGAGCGGCTGCGAGCGCACTTTGTCGACGCTGGCTTCGTTTCCGTCTAGCCGAGTCAACATGCGGGCCAGCTCCCCGACATGCGGGGTGACAACCACTTGAGCCGGCACTTTGCCTGGCAGCAGGTCCAAAGCTCCGGCGTCTACCACGATCGGCGGCATGCCCAGGGCGCTTTCATTCCTGGCGTCGTCATTGGAGCCGGTTTTTTCCTGCAGTGCGTAATGCTTCAACAACGCGGTTATGGTTTCGCGTTGAATGTCGGTGTCGGCGGCTTCGTCGTCACCCGTGGGAACGCCGGAACCAACCACCCATGATTGGACGCGGCCCTTGCCGATCACCGCCTCGGGCAACGAGGAAAGCACCATGTCCTGCGCTCGTTGCGGGCCGAGATAGCGCACCATGCCAGTGTTGGCGCGCGCCGCCGCCGTGGCCGACAATACGGCTGCACCGGGGTAACGGGCGGAGCCGGTCACCAAGCCGACCACTCCACGCGAATACTTGCCGTCCGAAAGTTGCGGAAGGCGAATCGAATCCGTTACGAAATCGCCGTCCGTCATTTCGGCCGCGGGGACGCAATCATCAATGTCGAAACCGAAATCGACCAAAGTGAGGCGGCCGCATGCGTATGAGGCGGGTGGCACCATCGCGCACGGCTTCATCGCGCCGAATGTTACCGTAACATCAGCAGGAATGTACGGTCCTGGAAGCGAACCGTCATTTACGCCAACGCCGGACGGCGTGTCGATCGCCACGACGAGCGGCAGGGCGGAGGAAGGCTCGTTGTTCGGCAGGGCGGGCCTGTCGGGAAGTTCGCCATCGAATCCCAAGGAGGAAGCGATGGCGCCTGCGATGCCACGCAATGCGCCGCTTACGCCGATTCCGGTCATCGCGTCGATGATCACATGGGAGCCCTGAACGTATTCAACGGCGGCCTGCAGTCGTTCTCCGGCCTCTCCCGCGGAAAAACCCGTGGTGCATCCTGGGATTTCGGCGGCGGGATCAAGTACGAGAACACGGCCTCCGGCATGCACGAACGCGCCGAACGCCTCCTCGTGCAGGGAACGTCCCACGGCGATCGCGGTGACATGCGCGCCTTCGTTCGCCAGTTCCGCGCCGGCGTATAGACCGTCGCCGCCATTATCTCCCGCCCCTACAAGGAGGGCTACCCGCGCGTCCTCGACGGCGAGGTCCTCATCATCGAGCAGTGTCATGGTCACATGGGCCGCAGCCGAGGCGGCCATGCGCATCAGCGGCACGCCGTCGTCAAGCAGCGGACGTTCCATCTCGCGCACGGTATCGGAATCGTAAGCGCTGTACAGCAGTGTTTGCAAACGGTCGGCGTCGTCGGCGATGTCCATAACGTTCCCTTCCTCGTCGTCTATGAGCAACAATCCCTACTGTAGTCGTAATATTGGGAGTCAAGGATTTTTCGGCGTGGAATGGAGACCAAAATGGCATATATCGAAATGCAGCATAGTTACAAGCGTTACCAAATGGGTTCCACCACCATCACCGCGAACGATGATGTGAGCTTCGGCATCGAAAAAGGCGAACTGGCCATCATTCTGGGCGCGTCGGGCGCGGGCAAGTCGACGGTGCTCAACATTTTGGGTGGCATGGACACGAATTCAGAAGGCAGCGTGGTCATCGACGGACGCGACATTTCCAACTATTCCCCGAAACAGCTGACGGCTTATCGCAGGACGGACATCGGTTTCGTGTTCCAGTTCTACAATCTTGTGGCGAATTTGACCGCGAAGGAAAACGTCGAGCTCGCCTCGCAGATCGTTTCCGATGCTCAGGATGCCGTCAAAGTGTTGGAAGACGTCGGTCTCGGCGATCGTGTCGACAATTTTCCCGCGCAGCTTTCCGGCGGTGAACAGCAGCGTGTGGCCATCGCCCGAGCTGTGGCGAAGAATCCGAAGATCCTGCTGTGCGACGAGCCGACCGGCGCGTTGGACTACAACACCGGCAAGCAGGTCCTGCAGATTCTGCAGGACATGAGCCGTAAGAAAGGCGCCACCGTGGTGATCGTGACCCATAATTCCGCGATCGCGCCGATCGCGGACCGTGTGATCCGCATGCATGATGGCAAGGTCACCGCCGTCGACGTCAACGAGCATCCGATGGACATCGCGGAACTCGAATGGTGATGTCGCGACACGCTGTGCGACACTCGATTTGCGAAGACAAAGGATTTGTGTAATATATGTGACTTGTGCACGGAAGCAATTCCGTACAGGAAGCACATTCCTGCGTAGCTCAGTTGGCAGAGCATCCGACTGTTAATCGGACGGTCACTGGTTCAAGCCCAGTCGCAGGAGCGCGTTTTTAGGTTTTTCCTGATTTTCGTCGGGGAGAAGCTTAGAACAGGAGAATATTCCTGCGTAGCTCAGTTGGCAGAGCATCCGACTGTTAATCGGACGGTCACTGGTTCAAGCCCAGTCGCAGGAGCCACATGAAAGCCCTTGGAAATCAAGGGCTTTTTGTTACTCTAACGAATCAAGCACGTCGTCGATCAGCGTGCGCTCGTGCGGTCCATCGGTCTTGAGCCGAGGAAAGCGCCGCAACGCGTTGGCGGGACTTGCCCCGGCCGCGCGCGCCACATTCGATTTCGACTCGCCGTGCGCCAAAGCCGTTTCCGCAAGACGGTCCACCAGCGAGTCCGACACCTTGCGGATCTGCTCGGCAACCCACAACTGCGCCAGTTCGGGGGAGAGCGCGTAATCGTCCTGCAATTCGCTTGACGCTTCCTGCACGGCCGCCCACAGCACCATAAAAGGCTTCTGATAGTAGGTGATCCGATCGTAATCGGACTCGCTTTCCAGTTGCTGCAACGCTTTGCGCTGTGACGTGTTATCGCTCATACGTTCCATCGTATGCCGAGACACGCCCGGAGCCTGTGGATAACTCATCCTCCGACCACAGGGCCGTTTCAGCTGGACAAGCACAACTTCACACTGTCATGCTGGCGATTTACCACAGCACAACGCAACGGCGCAAACACAGCAACGTGAAGGAGTCATCATGGACGAACGTGAATATCGCAGGCGAATCCGACGGAACAGAATCGCACAGGAGGAAAAGAAGCGCATCCGCCAGCAGTTGCGCCAAACCATGGTCGTATGCGCTCTGGCATGTGTCATGCTGCTCGTGTGCTGCCTATGGTCGGCCGAACCGACGTATGCGAAAACGAATGCGGCGACCGCGTCCGGTTCCTGCGCCGTCCTGATGCGATGGCCGCTGAACGGCGCGCAGGTGGTCGGCAAGTACGATGCGCCGAAACAACAGTGGCTTCCAGGCCATCGGGGTGTCGACCTGCTTGCGGACCCTCAGGAAGCCATCGTCGCGCCCGCGGACGGCGTGATCGCCTTCAGCGGCAACGTGGGAGGCAAAGCCGTGGTCACCATCCGGCATGGAGGCGACCTTTCCGGCCTGACCTCGACGTTCGAACCCGCCATTGCGGAACGCGATGTCGGCGCACATGTTGCGCAAGGGGAGCGTTTCGCGCGTGTGGAGGGCGAATCCGACCATTGCGACGAGCGGTGCCTGCATTGGGGGATAAAATCGGAAGGACGGCAATACACCAATCCGGAAAGCAAAACCCGTACGGTGAGAATCGGATTGAAAGGCCTGTGAAACAGGGGTCGACAGAACCATTGATTTTGTCCATACGTCGTGACCTCGTCGAAAAAAGTGAAGCTCTCAGGCTATGATGCTACATGTACGACGATTACGCAGGGGAGAAATGCCATGTACAAGGAATACACGCGGCCTTTGGAACAGCAGATCGACACGGATAAGAACATTTTCTCGGTGCTTGATGAACGAGCGAACCGCACTCCGAACGATTCATTGGTCGAATACAAGAACGAGCATGGCGAGTGGTCGTCGTTCAGCGCCACCGAATTCCGTGCCAAGGTCATCGCCATCGCCAAAGGCCTGATCGCCCAAGGCATCATGCCCGGCGAATCGGTGTCCATCATCTCTCACACCTGCTGGCAGTGGACTGCGCTCGACGTGGCCATCATGTCGATCGGAGCGCTCACCGTTCCCGTATACGAGACGAATTCTCCCGCGCAGGTCAAAATGATCTTCAACGACGCCAACGTCAAAATGGCGTTCGCAGAAGATGACGCGCAACGCGACAAGATCGAATCCATCAGAAACGAATGCTCCAATCTTGGCGACGTCTACGTCATCGGACTTGGCGCGATCGACACGATGATCGAATACGGACATGCCGTGTCCGACGCCGAATTCCAAGAGCGCGAACATGCGGTCAAAGGATCGGACCTCGCCACCATCGTGTACACCTCCGGCTCCACAGGCACGCCAAAAGGCATTGAGCTCACCCATTCCAATTTCGTGTTCATCACCTATTCGGGCATTAGCTCCATGCCCGATATCGCGATGAAGCCGAACCGTCGTCTGCTGCTGTTCCTTCCACTGGCGCACGTGTTCGCACGCTACATGCAGTTCTTCTGCTTCGCAGGTAACGTCTCGCTCGGCCTATCCAGCAACTTGAAGACGATCCTGGCTGATTTCAAAGCGTTCAAGCCGACGTTCATCCTTGCCGTGCCGCGTATCTTCGAAAAGATATACAATGCGGCGTCGCAAAAGGCCGGAGCCGGCCTCAAAGGACGTATTTTCGCAGGTGCAACGCAGACGGCGCGCGACTGGTCGTACGCACAGCAGTCAGGCGAAGGCATTCCGGTTGTCTTGAATCTCAAGCATGCGCTGTACAACAAGCTGGTGTACTCCTCGATCATGGACGTGTTCGGTGGCCATGTGGAATACGCGGTTTCCGGAGGCGCTCCGCTTGATTCATCCATCGCGCATTTTTTCAATGGCGTCGGACTGCCGCTGCTGGAAGGCTACGGCATGACCGAAACCTGCGCTCCGTCAAGCGTCAATCCGACCTCCGGATACAAGATTGGCACCATCGGACTGCCTCTGCAGGGCGTGGCCATGGGTGTCGACGAGGAAGGTGAACTGTGCATCAAGAGCCCGGCCGTATGCGCCGGCTACCACAACAATCCCGACGTCACCAGGCAGCAGATTGTCGACGGCTGGCTGCATACCGGTGATCTTGGTTCCATCGACGACGAAGGCTTCGTCTCCATCGTCGGACGTAAGAAGGACCTCATCATCACCGCCGGCGGCAAGAACGTCTCTCCATGCGAAATGGAAGCGTCGATCATGACGTCGCCCGTGGTGAGTCAATGCGTGATGATCGGCGACCGCAAGCCGTTCATAGCGGCCATCATTGCGTTGGATCTTGGCGAAACGAACGCATGGCTTGCATCGAAAGGCGCGGAATGCGCGGCATCCCTCGAGGAGGCCTCCCGCAATCCGATCGTGCGCGCCGAAGTGGAACGTGCCGTCAACAAAGCCAACGAGCTCGCATCCCGTGCCGAATCGATCCGTAAGTTCGAAATCGTGCCGGACGAGTTCACCGAAGAAAACGGCTTGGTCACGCCGAGCATGAAGGCACGCCGTCAGGCGGTGGTTGATCACTACCGCATGCTGATCGACACCGTCATCTACGTTCCGAAGAAGTAGAATGCGATGATCGGCGGTAGGAATGTGCCGGCCGCAACATAAAAAGCTGGCTTCCGTCGCGGCGGTTCGACGGAGGCCAGCTTTTTCCATCTCTTGTCGGATTTCCTATGTCTGATAATCCGGATTACCTTGTTGCCGGTCTACAAGCCTGCTTCGGCGAGCGAGATATATCCCGGTTCGATCAGCGTTTTCTTCAGATTGCTGGCGCTGACCGCAAGCGCCTCTTCCTGAATGGTCGGCACTTTCATGTCTTCCATGGCGACGGATGAGATGAACGTCAGCTTCGCAAGTTTGCCCGACGTGTTGAGCTGCACGCAGGTCTGTGCGATGTCGGATGCTAAGGTCTTGCGATTTTCCAAAGCGGTCATCCACTGTTTGCCGTTCACGATATTCGGTATGGAGCTGACGTAGGCGCCGTAACCGGTGATGATCGGCCATTGCGAGTTCTGCTCGTCAAGGGAATCGCTGGTATCCTCCGTATCGGAATCGCCGTCATCGGATTCAGGCGCCTGCGCAGGATCGGGAACGGACTGTTTTTTCAGGTCTTTCTTGCCGGTGATATTGTCTACGATGCCGGAAATGGTGATAGATGGGTTGATGTCGGCCGCCGAACCGGTATATCCAAGATCGTTGAGCTCTTCGGAAGCATAGCCGGCCACATAATCATTGCAGGAGATGATGCCGTCGATGCGGGTATGGCGCGATGTGTCCTTATCCATGCCGAGACGTCCGGCGAGCGTGGATTTGACCCGCTCACTTTTCGCCGCGTCGAACGCCACGGACACCCAATCGGATTCCGTGCTCGACGAGGTCAGCGTGCCGGATGGGGAAACGGCCTTCCCATCTTTGAAATACGGTCCAAGCACTGACCAAATGCCTTTGAACACGCCTTGCGCGAAAGTCGCGTCCGCTGTGCTGCCGCTTTCATTGGCGGCATCGTAGGGGAGTAGCACTTCGATATGCTTCGGATTGTCGGAGCTGGTTTTGTCGAGCTCGAGCTTGCTGACCAGCTGTTTGGCTTGAAGCTGGCCGATCTGCTCGGCCGTGGTCATCGGCACGTACACATCCGGAGTGAAACCCTGCAGCGTGTTCGACACTAACACGACTTTCATGCCCTCGTTTTGAGCGAGCTGCAATGCGGAAACCAAACGTTCCGCGGATTGGGCGTAGTCCTGGGCGTCTTCGTCGGAGGAGCTCCCATTCCATGTGATGGCGTGCGACACATAGTCTCCATATTGGCGGTCGGATTCGGTGGTGTCGGCCACCGGCGCCACTACCAGAGTGGTTTTGTCGGAGGAATCCGCATCGTCGCTGGTGCTGTTGACGTGATTCACCACGTAATCCTGCACGCTTTGGCTTTGCTTGTCGAGACTTGGCGCCGCTTTGACGGTGATGTTGGCGCCTTTGACATCATTGTCTTTCAATGATGAAACGATTTCCGGCACCAGCTTCTCCCATTTGCTCAGAGGCGTCTGCTGGGAGATGGTGATGCCGTCCGAAGGGGTGAAGATCACCACGTTGCCGGCATCGGTGGCAGTGGCGGTGCTGGGGGAGTCCGTTTCATGCGATTGCGTTTCATTGGCGGATGAGCAGGCGCCCATGGTCATGATGAGCGAGGTCGATGCCAACAGTGCGAACAGACGTTTCGTCACGGTCGTGCGGTGCAGTGTCATGCCGTTTCCTTCATGAAAATCGAATGATGATTCCTATGCTGAGCTCCGATTGTAATATCCGGACGTCAAAAAGGGCTGGATATGCGTGTGAACCATACATATCCAGCCCTTTTGAGCCTGCTGCTGGCCGTTCAGCCAAAGGTTATTCGGCTAGGTCATTCGGCCAGAGCTTTGGCGAGATTCTCGTCCAAAGCGTTCATGAAGCCTTCGGTGTCAAGCCAGGCCTGATCCGGACCAACGAGCATGGCGAGATCCTTGGTCATCTGACCGCCTTCAACGGTAGACACGATGACCTTCTCCAAAGTTTCGGCGAAATACTTGACTTCCGGAGTGTTATCCAAGTCGGCGCGGTGCTTGAGACCGCCGGTCCAAGCGAAAATCGATGCGATCGGATTGGTGGAGGTCTTCTCGCCCTTCTGCCAGCGGCGGTAGTGGCGGGTCACAGTGCCGTGTGCGGCCTCGGCCTCGACGGTCTGGCCGTCAGGGGTCATGAGCACGGAGGTCATGAGGCCGAGAGAGCCGAAGCCTTGCGCCACGGAATCGGACTGCACGTCGCCATCATAGTTCTTGCAGGCCCAAATGTAGCCGCCATGCCACTTGAGGGAGCTGGCCACCATGTCGTCGATCAGACGATGCTCATAAGTCAGGCCCGCTGCGGCGTACTTGTCTTTGTATTCGTTTTCGAACACTTCGGCGAACGTATCCTTGAACTGGCCGTCGTATGCCTTGAGAATCGTGTTCTTGGTGGAAAGATACACCGGATAGCCGCGCATCAGACCATAGTTAAAGCAGGCGCGGGCGAAACCACGGATGGAATCGTTCACGTTGTACTGCACCTGGGCCACGCCGCCGTCGGCACCATAGTTGTACACGACATGTTCGATCGGCTCGGAACCATCTTCCGGAGTGAAGGTGACGGTGAGCGTGCCTGCCCCCGGAACCTTGAAATCAGTGGCCTTATACTGGTCGCCGAACGCATGGCGGGCTACTACAATCGGCTTGGTCCAGCCGGGAACCAGACGCGGAACGTTGCTCATCACGATCGGCTCGCGGAAAATGGTTCCGCCGAGAATATTGCGGATGGTGCCATTGGGGGACTTCCACATCTTCTTCAGGCCGAATTCCTTGACACGCGCCTCATCCGGCGTGATGGTGGCGCACTTTACACCGACATGCTCACGCTGGATGGCCTTCGCCGCGTCGACGGTCACCTGATCGTCGGTGGCATCGCGGTTTTCGATGCCGAGATCGTAATATTCGAGATCCACGTCGAGGTATGGAAGGATCAGGCGATCCTTGATATCTTTCCAGATGACGCGGGTCATTTCGTCGCCGTCGAGTTCGACGACCTTGCCTTCGACCTTGATTTTGGCCATGTGTTGCCCTCCTGTCGGGATTGAAGGTGATAAGTTCCTGTCTTATAACGAACGTGTTAACGGCACCTGTTAATGTCCAAAAAAACGGTGTGGCGGCAGGTGACACGCTCTTGCATACTGTCATTGCTGAGCATTAGCCTTGAAAACATGTCTCAGGAAATTGAAATCGGTTTGGGCAAGAAGGGCCGTCTGGCATACTCTCTGGACGACGTTTCCATTGTTCCCTCCCGTCGTACTCGCGATCCGCAGGATGTGTCCACCTCGTGGCAGGTTGACGCTTATGAATTCGACGTGCCGGTTATCGGCGCTCCGATGGATTCGGTGACCAGCCCGGCCACCGCCATCGCCATGGGCAAGATGGGCGCGCTTGGCGTGCTCGACCTCGAAGGCCTGTGGACCCGCTACGACGATCCGCAGCCGCTGCTTGACGAGATCGCCGAACTGCCGGCCGAAAGCGCGACCGAGCGTATTCAGCAGATCTACGCCGAGCCGATCAAGCCGGAGCTCATTGTCGAGCGTCTGCATGAGATTCGTGACGCCGGCGTCACCGTTGCGGGCGCCCTGTCCCCGCAGCGCACGCAGGACTATTATTCGACCGTGCTCGAAGCGGGCGTCGACCTGTTCGTCATCCGCGGCACGGTCGTTTCCGCCGAGCACGTCTCCCAGGATCACGAGCCATTGAACCTGAAGAAGTTCATCTACGATCTGGATGTGCCCGTCATCGTAGGCGGCGCCGCCAACTACACCGCGGCCCTGCACTTGATGCGTACCGGCGCGGCCGGCGTGCTCGTCGGCTTCGGCGGCGGCGCAGTATCCGCGAACCGCAACACCATCGGTGTTCACGCTCCGATGGCCACCGCCATCGCCGACGTGGCCGAAGCCCGCCGCGACTACATGGACGAGTCCGGCGGCCGTTACGTCCAAGTGATCGCCGACGGCGGCATGGGCGACTCCGGCAGCTTCATCAAGGCGTTCGCGCTTGGCGCCGATGCCGTGATGCTTGGCTCTCCGCTGGCCCGTGCCGAGGAAGCTCCGGGCAAGGGCATGCATTGGGGTGCCGAAGCCCGTCATCAGACGCTTCCGCGCGGCTTCCGCACGAACGTCGGCACCGTCGGCACCCTGGAAGATATCATGTTTGGCCCCAGCCACAATGCGGACGGCACCACCAATTACATTGGCGCGCTCCGTCGTGCCATGGCAACCACCGGCTATGTCGATCTCAAGAGCTTCCAGCGTTGCCCGGTCACGGTCGCTCCGACCCGCTGAACGAGCTTTGCGGTAAAGCCTGAATAACGGTTCATTGATCCTGTAGCGTCATGCTGCAGGATCTTTTTTTGTTATGTTTCCCCGGCTAAGAAAGTCAGGTTGGAATGATTAAGCTATACATCGCAAATGAAAGAGCAGAGGTGAGATGAATGGCAGCGCATAGAAGTGGCGATTCCCGACGTTTGGACCCGTTGTCCGGACGATTCACGGATTACATCGTGATCGATACGGAAACAACCGGATTGAGTGTGCGCAAAGGTGCCAAGCTCATTGAGATCGGCGCGGTCAAAATCCGTAATGATGAGCTGGTTGACGAATTCGACCAGCTCATCAACCCGTTCGAACACGTCCCGTCAAGAATCACTGGTTTGACGGGAATCGACGATGGCATGCTGCTCGGCAAACCGGATGTGCGTGAAGTCATGGATGAGTTTGCACGCTGGTGTTCGGACACAGCCGTGGTCATGGCGCACAATGCGTCCTTCGACATGTCGTTCCTCGACAATGCTGTACAGCTCGCTTACTCGGAGCGAGACGCGCGCTTTGCGCACCATTTCGTCGACACTCTGGACCTCAGCCGTCGACTGCATCCGGAAAAACGAAGCCACAAAGTTTCCACCCTCATCGTCGACTACCACATCGCCGACATGGAGGAGCACCGCGCATTGTCCGACGCCAGGCAGGAGTGGATGCTGTACCGCGCCATGCGTGACGAGGCCGAGCTGCTCGGCATGCTCTGACAGCCTAACGTCGTTCGAACACTTCGATCCGGTATTCTCCCACAGGTGTCTGTCGATTTGTGGATGGATTATTTGTTCGGCTTCGTGCCGCAGCAGGCGTCATCTCCACTGGCGGAGAACATTGCATTGGGTGCGAAGTTCAGAGCGAAACCGCTCTGTTGGTGGGAGACGTTGGCTGAATCGGATTTGGCGTCATTCGTGATATTTGCCCTCTGTGAGGGCTCCGTTCCGGCAACGAACGAGGCGATATCTCCTGGAACGCCTGCGCTACGTAACTGACGCACGGTGACTGGAATCGTGCCGATGCTGCTTTCCGAGGTGAACGCGACCACTCCGGCAGGGAAGAACGCTTTGAAGAAGTGGATTGGATTCAACTTCGTCAGTGTTAAGCAGCAGGAAGAATACGGTTTTCGCACCAATACTCTTTAAGCGCATGGACTCTCCAAGGTTCGTGATGCTGGAGATGATGCTGAACAGCAGCAGCGGAACCACCAGTGCGGTAATTGCGTTGGACCAGATGGAACCCACCGCGCCGACATAATCAGTGTGGCCGTTGAAAGCGATTCCCAAAATGATACCGAATGCCGTTGCAAGCAACACGCGTGTGGTGAAACCCGCGTTTTTCTTACGTTTGAGAAACGCCAGGATGACGAACAGGATCGCGGCTACGCCGAGGGCGATCCAATCATATGCGATGTCTGACATTACTATCATTCCCTTCCCAAAAAATGGTGATACATTACGTGAGATACCCCCACGTTCATGTCGGACATCAATCTATCCGCTCCGTCTCCGGCGCAACGCCTTGTAGTTATTGCTGTTTTCCATAGTCGTCTATCAGACGGTAGTCATTCCGAGGCACGCATGCTGACATTCCAGCGCTCCACAAGTCATTCCGAGACGTGGTTGTTTTGCGTTTAGGGAGGGCTCGTTTTAAGATGGAACGTCGGATAACTGGCTTCGTGTCTGGATTTGTGAGAGCCGGAGGAATTGGAGATTAGACATGGCATTAAGTGCCGCGATTATTCTTGCGGCGGGTGAGGGCACCCGCATGCGTTCCAACAAGCCGAAAGTGCTGCACACTTTGGCCGGAAAGACGTTTTTGAACCGTGTGATGGACTCCGTGTCGGCGCTCGACCCTGAAACGTTGGCCGTGGTCGTGCACTACCAGGCGGAACGAGTCGCCGAAGCGGCCCGCTCCTACAATGAGCGTGTCACCATCGTCAATCAGGACGACATTCCCGGCACCGGGCGAGCCGTGCAGTGCGCCATGACGCAGTTGAAGGAGCAAGGCGGTCTTGACGGCTCGGTGCTGATCGCAGCTTCGGATATGCCGCTGCTCGACGCCGACACGTTGAACCAGCTGCTTGCCTTCCATGAGCAAAGCGGCAACGGAGCCACCGTGCTCACCACCATTCTTGACGATCCTACTGGCTATGGTCGCATCATCCGCGACAGCAAAGGCAACGTGCTGCGCATCGTGGAACAGAAGGACGCCAACAGCAGCGAACTGGCCGTGCATGAAGTGAACACGTCCGTCTACGTGTTCGATGCCAAACTGCTGGCTGAAGCGATCGCCAACCTCAAATCCAACAACGCCCAAGGCGAGTTCTACCTGACCGACGCACTCGAAACCGCCAAAGCCAACGGTGCCGTCGGTGCGTTTGCCGCCCCCGACCCGTTGAGCGTCGAAGGTGTCAACGACCGCGTGCAGCTCGCAGCGCTCGCCAAAGCTCACAACAAGCGTATCTGCGAGCATTGGATGCGTAAGGGCGTGACCATTCTCGACTCTGAAACCACGTGGATCGAAGATGACGTGCGTATCGAACGCGATGCGGTGATCCTTCCCGGATGCTTCCTGGAAGGCCAGACCGTGATCGGCGAGGGCGCGCAGGTCGGCCCATACACAACACTTATCAGCGCGGTCATCGATGCCGATGCCCATGTGGAGCGTTCCCGCGTGCAGGAAACCCACATCGGTCGCGCGGCCAATATCGGTCCGTGGACGTACCTGCGTCCGGGCAACGATCTTGGCGAGGAGTCCAAGGCCGGCGCCTTTGTGGAAATGAAGAAGGCGCACATCGGCAACGGCACCAAGGTGCCGCATCTGAGCTATGTCGGCGACGCCGACTTGGGTGAGCACACCAATATCGGCGGCGGTACCATCACCGCCAACTATGATGGCGTGCACAAGCACCACACCACCATCGGATCGAACGTGCACGTCGGTGCCGGCAACCTGTTCGTGGCCCCTGTCGAAGTCGGCAGCGGCGTCACTACCGGAGCCGGTTCCGTGGTACGCCACGACGTTCCGGACGATTCCATGGTCTATTCCGAAAACACACAACATGTAGTAGAGGGCTGGAAGCCCGAATGGGAGCGCTGAATATGCCGGCAGTACAAGATTCCATCGACGCCATTCGCATCGCCGCCGCCGCGGCCGACCGTATGAAGGCCACCGACCTTGTTGCCTTCGACGTCACCGAACCATTGGCCATTACCGACGCGATGCTCGTCGCCACCGCTTCGAACGAACGTCAGGTGTTGGCGGTTGCCGAAGAGATCGAAAAGGACCTGTATCTCAAAAGCGGCAAGCGTCAACCGCGTTCCCGCGAAGGCTTGACCGAAGGCCAGTGGGTGCTGCTCGACTATGGTGATTTCGTGATCCACGTCATGCATCAGGAGTCCCGCGACTTCTATCGCCTCGAACGCTTGTGGAAGGATTGCCCGAGCATCGACCTGCAGCTCGAACATCCGGAGACTTCCGACGAAGAGACCGCGGAAACCGCGGAATAACACGTATGAACATGCCTTCCCGTATAGATGCGGAAGGCATGTTTTCATATCAAGCGAAGCAGTTTTCGCAAACATTCCATAATCGAGAAAGCAACGGAGAGCAGCAGCATGCCTCGAAACGTCGAACTTGAGCATAACAGCGCAGTACCGGAACACGTGCACGCCATCACGCTGGTGCGTCACGGACGTACCGCCTACAATGCGCAGCATCGTCTGCAAGGCCAGATCGACATTCCCCTCGACGAAGTCGGACAATGGCAGGTTCGCCAGACGGCCGACGCATTGCGTGAACTGTATGTTGATCGTCGTCCCGATATTCCGAACCGGCTGGTCATCTGTTCCGATCTGGGGCGTGCCGCAGCCACCGCGCATGCGTTCGCCGACCCGCTGGGCTTGGAAGTGCATCCCGACATTCGCGTGCGTGAACGCAGCTTCGGCGATTGGGAAGGCATTCCGGTTGAGGAACTCGCGCAACGGTACCCGGAAGACTATCGTTCCTGGGCTGAATTCCGTGGCGGCGAACTCAAATACGGTGCCGAACCCAAGGAGGAAGTCGGACGTCGTGGCGTCGAAGCGTTGAACGATTGGGCGTTCCGTGCCGGATCCGACACGGACTTGTACGTGTTCTCGCATGGTGCATGGATTTCCCAAACGTTGCAGACGCTGCTGGGAATGGCGGATGCGCATGGCGATTTCGCCGACATTTTGTCGATGCGCAACGCTCACTGGGTGCGGCTCATTCCATTGGAGATCGGTTCCACATTGCGTTGGCGTTTGATGGACTACAATCACGGTCCCGCTATCGCCGATTCCGAGGAATGGGAGCATCCCAGCCTGTAGCCAGCCTGTAGCCGGCCGATACATGATGTCGGACGCTGGTCTGTCACCGCTTTTTCAAGCTTTTCACAGAATCGCCAGTACTTTCATAGCGAAATTAGCTATCGTCATGGCTTGTGAAAAACTTTTTTAAGGGAATCTCTTTTTCGTCGATTTGCGCGGGTGCGCTGGCGGCGGTCACGTCATTCCTACTTTCCGCGAAAATCGGTATCGCGGGATCGGTGATTGGTGTGGCCGCGGGTTCGGTTGTTTCCGCGGTTGCCACGCAGGTCTACAAGAACGTTTTGAAGGCATCAGGGGAGAAGATCCAACAGGCCGTGCCGTTCCCGTCGAGTAGCGAGACGGTTTCGAATGAGCGAGCTGCGGATGAAACGCAGGTGCTTGGCTCTTCCGAACAGGATGATGAGACGAGGATTATTGGATCGTCTCCTGTTGCGTCGGATGTCACGATGGTATTGTCTGCCGATACGGCTGCGGTAGCGCAGTCCGGTTTACCGCGCGTCATTTCCTCCGGACAGGAATATGCGGATGCGACTCGTGCGCTCGGCGATATTGCCGGGGCAGGGGAGACTTCCGTTTTCCCGAACGGACAGCGTGGCGTCAGCGATGTTGGCGTAGTTACCGGTAAGACCGGAACACTCGGAAGCGCGCATGATGCCCGAGTACAGCATGCTGGGCAGCGTTCCTCGAATTGGTTGCATAGCAAGCACGCTCCGGCGATCATCGCATTCGTCAGTGCTTTGGTTGGTGTGGGAGTGAGCGCGGGATTGATTCTTGCTTTCACCGGCGGTCAGGGGACGGACACCGTGGTGCGTGACGTGGTGCATGAGAAGGTTGTGCCTTCGCATGGAAATACCGATGACTATCAGACTGGCGACGGGCAGCCCCCCGTGCAAAAGCCTAAGTCCGATTCCACGGATTCGAACGACGAAACCACCACGGACGGCAGCGACAAAACCACCAACGGATCCACCGACTCGTCCACTTCCAACGGCACATCGAGCAATACCAATGGATCCACGTCCGGAAACAGCGGGTCGTCATCCGATAATTCCAGCAATGGTTCCAGCCAGAACGGAACGGATTCGTCCAACGGCACTGGCTCAAACGGAGGCACGTCCGGCACCACTGGTGATGGCTCATCATCCGGATCCGGAAACAGCGGAACCGATGGTTCGACTGGCACTGGCACGTCGGGATCCACCGACGGTACTACCGGCTCGACGGGAGATGCAAGTAGTAACTAATGTCGCTGGTGGCGCACTTCCCATGTCGCCCGCATAAGGTTCACATAAGGTGATTGCGTAGTGCGGTTTTACTCATGCCAATTCCTCAGTGCGGGCGACACGCCGAAATTTGCGTGACTTATGTCTGCGATGTATATTATACGGAGTTTGCAGAGCAGACTTTGGGGCTATGGCGCAGCTGGTAGCGCATCTCCATGGCATGGAGAGGGTCAGGGGTTCGAATCCCCTTAGCTCCACGATTATCGAGGGCCACTCCGTAAGGGGTGGCCCTTTTTGTTGAAACGACGCTGTTTCGCGGACGTGCTTGCCGAACCTCAAAAACGGTTCAAGGTGATAGAAACCGGTTATAAGGTGGTAAAGAAACAGGACTTCCACGACGACGCGGAGAACCTTCGGCAAGATCGTATACAAGCCGAACAGACGGACGCATGAACGACCTGTGTCGGCAGGGGTGTTGGCGACGGACGGTAGAGCCGACATGGGCTTATTGTTAATTTTCATTCATAGATGCTTTGTCTTGTCTTCTGAGTGCTTCTAATTTATAATTCTCATAAAATATAAATGACTTTTTGAAAGCAGTGACCGTTATGAGCATGGAATACAGGACTTTGGCGCGGCTGTTCCACGCCGACAGGAGCATGGACTCCTACGCCAACCACGACCGGCTCGTCAGACAACGCCTCGAAGCGGACTCCACATTCACAACCGGAATCGGCACACCCTTGGGCGAACTGTTCATCGCCACGCCGCGCTGCGTGTGCATGCTCACACAGAAGGTGCTCCTCGCCGAACGCCAGGTATCGGCCATGTGGCGGAGCATCCCAGGAGTCATGCGGTGGAACTATATCTACCATGCCATATCCGAGGAATTGCTCGCCACCAACGAGATGGAGGGGGTCAGGTCGACACGGAAGGAGACGGAAGCCGCCGTGGCCGCAGCCCGGCAGGCCAGGACCGAGGGCGACATGGAGAAGGCCAGGTTCGGCGAGTTCGCGAAACTGTATCTCAACCTCACCAATCGCGACGTTGAACTGCCCAAGACTCTCGAGGACATCAGGGACATCTACGACAAGATAGCCCTCGACGAGATCGACGACAAGAACAGACCCGACGGGGAGCTGTTCAGGAAAGGCGATGTCGAGGTCCAAGGACCGCACGGCACCGTCATCCACAGCGGCGTCAGCAGCGAGGCGCGGATATCAGCGCTGCTCGCACAGATGATGGACCTCGCCCGGTCGGATACCATACCGTTCCTGCAGCGGGCGATAGCCAGCCACTTCCTGTTCGAATACATCCACCCGTTCTACGACGGCAACGGCAGGACAGGCAGGTATCTGCTCGCGCTCTACCTCAGCAACGATCTCACTCTGCCCACCGTGCTGTCCCTCTCCAGGACGATCGCGGAGAACAAGAACGAATACTACAAGGCGTTCACTGAGGCCGAGGACAAACTCAACAGCGGGGAACTCACGTTCTTCGTATACACCATCCTCGGACTCATCGAACGGGCGCAGGAATCCCTGATCGAGGAGCTCGGCGTCAAAATCGACCAGCTCGACAAGGCGACCGTCCTGCGTGACGAGCTACGGAGGGAACATGCACTGTCCACGAACGCGACCCTGCTTCTCTACGCAGTCATGCAGGAGGAGCTGTTCGACACCACCAAGTCCATGACGCTCGAAGATGCAGGCGGCGACCTCATGCTGACGAAACAGACGATCCGCAAATACGTGGATGAGCTGGCGGGCGCGAGCCTCATCGAGTTCACAGGAAGACGCCCTCTCAGATTCAGGGCCTCCGGGGCGTTGCGTACGCGCATACAAGCAAAGCGAGAATGGGGGATGGAATAAAATGCCTTTGTGCTTTCTCTGGCAGATACTGTCTGACATATCTAAGCCAGCAAACAAGAATTGCCACATCGCAAAAAGCCCAGGCTAAATCGGAAATGTCTGAATCTGCATAAATTCTTTTGAGGGAAAAACCCATCAATGGAATAAAGGAATTCACACACAATATCTAAACCAAGTGCGGATATCGGCATGCTGCAGGCTTTGTCTTTGAACCCATTGCGAATCAACTCGACGTGCATATCGTCCAGCAGATACCGCTGATGCCAACCCAAAATCAATCCTTTCTTTTCCATGATTGATTGGATAGCGGATGATCGTGGTCTGACGCCTCAGCAAAGTGCGAAACAGGTGTTATCTCTCCTAAATTCGGTTTCAGATGGAGCGCGTATGTGATGTTATTCACGTTGGGCGAACATGCGTTGTGGGGTTTCTTGTCGTAGTCTGAAAGTATGCCCGCATTCCATGGGCATATAGACGAAAGGACGGCATCATGGCAGATCTCACCGATGAGATGAAGGGATTCCTCAACAGCAACCTCGCATGGGTGGCCACCATCAGCAAAGAAGGCCAGGTCGATCTCGGTCCGAAGATGAGCATGTTCATCATCGACAACAACCATATCGGCTACCACGAGCGCACCGCGGGCCAGACATACCGTAACCTGCTTGACGGCAGTGATCTGGTCGTCGCGGTCGCCAACCTCGAACAGAAGAAGGGATACCGTTTCCGCGGCAACGTCGTGCTGCATTCCGATGACGCCATCTATGACGAACAGGTCAAAGTCGCCGAAGAACGCGGCACGAAAAAGCCGATGACCATTCCGGTTTTGGAGATCACGGAAATTCAGGATCTCACTCCGGGCGCTACGGCAGGCAAAACCATCGTCAAGGACTGATCGGTTCCATACTGAACCAGTCGAAACGACAATATCGGAGAACCGCAGACGGGACTGTATGTCCGGTCTGCGGTTCGCTGTTATCGGAACGGAAGATCGCGAATCTGCAGCATATCGTTCGCGGCGGTTCGACCATGGATTCCTATACGGCAGTTGCATGCATGGGTTGTGGATAAGTGTGGATAAGTGTTCGCTCATCCACTTATCCACAGATTTTCTTAAAGAGGTGGCGGGCGAATATTGGTTTCTGCCATGCTGGTCTGCACGCATAAGCGAAGACGCCTATGCGACAACCAACAACCAAAGAAGGTGAACCATGACACAACACACCATACGCCGCCGATGGACCTCCATGCTTGCGCTGGGCATGATCGCGGCTCTTGCCATGCCGGGCACGGCCCAAGCCACGCCGCAACTCGGCGATTTAGGCGTCAAGCAGTCCATGAGCGTGAAGGCAAGCAACGGGGAAAGCCTCGAAGGCAAGGACCTCCGCGCCATCCAGCTTGCCACATATACCGCCGCAAGCGTGGACGGCAACACGATCGTCGGCTACGATCTGACCACGAACACGGCATTGGCATCCGACATCACCGCGGCAGCCAAAGCGGCCGGAGCCACCGATACGAACCTTACCGTCAACGGCAAAAACGATCCGATGGTGTGGGTGGTGAAGAACCTGACCGACTCGCGCAGCGATCCATGGAGCGGAAAGCTACGCAACTTCTGCAACAGCCTCGCCAAACAAACCAACTTCGCCAAGCAGGATGGAACGGCGGTTTCCACACTCAGCCAAGACAAAGCCACCATGTCGACCGGCAACGTACTCGTACCGGGAATCTACGCCATCGTGGACCGTACACCGGCGACAACCACACTAAGCAGCGGCACCGCCATCAAAACAACCGCGTCCATCATGATGATGAACGGCACCGCGGTCAACGGCGTCAACCAACTACGTACGGCCGGCGGCACGACCCTGACCCTCGGGCAAGTGATCTACAAGGTATCCAACGTGGAATCGCCAGACAAAAAAGTCAACGTCGGCAGTGCCTGGAAAGACAGCGCATCCGAAGCGATAGGCAAGGACCTGACCTACCGTGTGACGCAGAAAATCCCCAACTGGACAGGCTACGAGCATTACTATCTTGCGTTGAACGATACGCTTGGCGCGGGTCTCGACTATGGTTCGCTCACCTCGATCACCGTCGGCGGCAAAGCATTGGCGAGCACGTTCTACAAGGAAAACGTCAACGGCAAAACCATCAGCTGGCTGTTCGGCGTCAACGGAGACATTCTCGCCTCGGACGCATCAAAGGCGGCCCTGCCGGTCGGCGCGACGATCACAGTCACCTACAAGGCCAGACTCAACGGCAATGCGGTCATCGGAAGCCCCTGCAACGTCAACTCCATCGACTTGGAATACTCCCACAATCCCAACGCATGGCAGGACCACAACAACCAGCCCGGCAACGAGGTTAAAGTCTGCACCGGTGAAATCGCATTACGCAAGGTCGACGCCAAAAGCCAAAAGCTCACCGGCGCGAAATTCGCCATCGCCCAAGGCGCCAGCGACAAAACGCCTTTGAAACTCGTGGCCCTCGGCAACGGCACCTACCGCCTCGCCACCAGCGGCGATACCACCACAACCACCACATTCGAAGCCGGCGAAACCAAAATCCAAGGACTCAAAGGCGAATACACCATCACCGAAACACAAGCGCCCCAGGACTACTCGTCGCTCATGCTGCCCAGCGCAGTCGTCACCGTCAACGTTGACGACACCAACATGACGTGGAGCCTCGACGTCAAATCCGACCCCAACAACCTCATCAAAAAAGGCGACAGCCACACCGTGGTCGTCACCAACATCCGTACCATCACCGAAATACCGTTGACTGGTGCGGCAGGCCTCACCATGCTCTTCAGCATCGCGGCACTCCTCTTCATAGGAGGCATCGTCATGCTGCGCATGTGCCGATCAAGCAACGACTAGCCAACATCCGACAATAGGCAACACATGGCGATTCCCCCGCATAGCAAACCACGGCACAAAAAAGCGCCCAACAAACGCAGCATCATCCGATGGTGCGTGGGAACCGCCATGCTCACCGCAACGGCACTCATCATCAGCATCCCCCTGATCATGCGCGCCGAAGACAACATCCAACAAGCAGCCAACGTCAAAGCGTACGCAGCCACCATCACCAACACCGCAAACAAGGCAATCCAAGAAAGCAAACGGCAGGCGAAACTCTACAACGCGCGCCTCGCAAACCAAACCAGCAACCAAACAGACGGCGAACCCGCAACGCAAAATCCCGACGAATACAATCGGCAACTCGTCATCCCACCCAGCGACGTCATGGCAACCATCAACTACCCGAAACTCGGCATCAGCCTACCCATACGCCACGGAACAAGCGAACAGACGCTCGCCATCGGCGCAGGGCATTGGGAAGGCACATCCCTGCCAATCGGGGGAGCGGGAACCCATACCGTCATCACCGCACACCGGGGCCTCGCCGACAAACTCATGTTCACCAAACTCGACCAAGCCCGAGAAGGTGACGAATTCACCATCACCACCCTCGGCGAAACCCTCACCTATCAAGTGCAAACAATCCGCACCATCACCCCCGACGATTTCACCTGGATAAACAAACACGACGCCAGCGCCGATCAGGCCACCCTTATGACCTGCACCCCATACGGCATCAACACCCACCGGCTTCTCATCACAGGAACGCGCGTCCCCAACCACGACGAATGCCCGCCAGAAACAGGATGCCTCACCGACGGAACCCTCTCCACCACGGCATTCGCGCTCACAGCCATCTGGGCGACCCTCACCACACTCGCACGGCATAGCTACAATGAAATGCATGATCGACGAAGTACTCTTCCTGCGCCACGGACGCACCGCATACAATCTCGCAAGACGACTGCAAGGCCAAATCGACATTCCCCTCGACATCGTCGGCAGGTGGCAGGCCGACCAAAGCGCTTATGAACTCGCCAAAACATACTATTGGGCGAAAGTCGCGCACATCGCCGACCATAATGATGAACTCGCCCAACCCGCGTACGAGGGCGCGTATCTCGCCGATCTTAACGAAATCAACGAGGCACCGGCCGCGAGCCGACGCATGGTCGTCGTATCATCCGACCTTTTCCGCGCCCAACAGACCGCTCACGCCATCGCCGACCTTCTCGGACTTGACGTAGCCCTCGACCCACGCCTGCGCGAACGCAGCTTCGGCGAATGGGAAGGCATGACCCGCGAGGAAATCCTCGAACAGTACGCCGACGACTACCATTCATGGCGTGCCCACACCGGAGGCGAAACCAAGCATGGCGTCGAAAGCCGCAGGCATACCGGCCAGCGTGGCTCCCAAGCCATACGAAGCATCATCGCCGAACATGCCGATGATCCGACGGCCACCACGCTGCTCGCAGTCGGCCATGGATCGTGGATCGTGGCCACCGTCGCCGTGCTGCTCGACATGGATCCGGACGACCTCAACAATCTCGGAGCCATGCGCAACGCCTTCTGGACGAGCATGAGCGTCAACACAGGCGGTTCCAACGGTCCTGCGGATCCCGACACATGGCAGTGGAAGCTCGACGCCTTCAACCAAGGTCCCGCCATCGCCGCGCTTACCGATTGGGAGAATGGGCCGAAGGAATTGCGAGGCCCCAACATGCCATTGTGGAAGCCCATCGTGCAGTGATCCGCAGTAACCGCAACGATCTGCAGTGACTGTCGCCTGCCGCGGACGCATGCGTCGAACATGAATTCTCGATGAAATCTCAGGCACGCGGCCGGCCAACTCTCAAGGTGGGACTATCCTAAATAAGGTTGTTTGCCCGAATGTTCCAGATCGATCGCAAGAGACCGATCGCCGGAGATGTTGGATTCGGGCTGCCGTACAGCGATAGAACGTCGGAAAGCGCGAAAGGCGGGTGAGAGACATGTTGAGAATGTTCAGAACGATTAACGGCCAGGTGGAGCAGATCCAAAAACCCGAAAACGGATCTTGGTTATGCCTTTCGGATCCGACGGATGTGGAACTCGCCAACGTTTCCATGGAAACCGGCGTTGATCTCGCCGACCTGCGCGCCCCGCTTGATGACGAAGAACGCTCCCGCGTGGACGTGGAAGACGATTACACGATGATCATCGTCGACATTCCAACCGTCGAAGAGCGCGGCGGGCGAGACTGGTACGAGACCATCCCGTTGTCGATCATCATCACGCAGTCGGCCATCATCACCGTCTGCATGCAGGACACTCCGGTGTTGCACCCGTTCATGGAAGGTACGATCCGCGGTTTCAACACGTATATGAAAACGCGTTTCATCCTGCAGATCCTGTACCGCAACGCCACCATGTATCTGCGGTATCTGCGTATCATCGACCGCGAAAGCGACAAGCTCGAACTCAAACTGCGCCATTCCATGCAGAATCGTGAGATTCTCATGCTGCTCGAACTGAGCAAAACGTTGGTCTACTTCACCACGTCGCTCAAATCGAACGAAATCGTGATGGAAAAGCTGACCACGCTGCCGCGCATCAAGCAGTATCCGGAAGACGAGGATCTGCTCGACGACGTCATCACCGAAAACAAGCAGGCAATCGAGATGGCCAACATCTACAGCGGCGTTCTTGCCAACATGACCGACGCGTTCGCGTCGATCGTGTCGAACAATCTGAACAACGTGATGCGCATCTTCACGATCATCTCCATCACGCTGTCGATTCCGACATTGATCTTCTCAATGTACGGCATGAACTTCCAGGAGGGCATGCTAGGCATGCCGTTGACGGACAAGCCGTGGGGCTTCGCCGTGATCATCGGAATCTCGCTGGTCGTTTCGGCCATTGTCACCTGGTTCCTGACGCGTTCGCGCATGTTCAAGTAGAATCGCGTAGAATCGCGCGTATGCTACGTCTGTCACGTCTGTCACGAAATATCGCGGCGCTGGTATGCGCCGCTTCGACCGTATTGGGCACGAGCGCGTGCGGCACTTCCATTTCCGTAGTGACCAATGGTCTCGCGCAGGGGCCGACCATTGCGATTGGCGTGGCCGCGGACCAGCCTGGTTTGGGTTTTCTGCATGGGGGAGAGTATTCGGGTTTCGATATTTCCGTGGCGCAATATGTGGCGAACACGCTGGGATTCGCGAAAAAACAGATCGTGTTCAAACAGGTGCTGCCGTCGACGCGCGTTTCGTCACTTGAAGACGGCACCGTGGACATGGTGGTCGATGCTTTCGCCGCTGATGACGTTCAGGATGGTGAGGTTGAGCTTGCAGGACCGTATCTGACTGTGCATGCGGCATTGTTGGTACGTTCCGACAGTGCGGGAACCATCACCGGAACCGATGATCTTGCCGGAAGGACGGTATGCGTGGCCAAAGGAGGAATACCCTCCTACAGCGTGCGAAATCTTGCGGAAGATGTGACCGTGAGCGAACGCGACACGTATCCGCAATGCGAAACGGCATTGATGATCGGGCAGGCGGACGCCATCGCGGCAGATGACGCCATAGCGGCGGGCCTCGCATCCAACAGGGGAGGCGGATATCTCAAGGTCGTAGGCGAAACGTTCGGCGAACGTTCGTACGCGATCGCGGTCAAATCCGGCCAATCCACGCTGGCCAAACAGATCGACGCAGCATTGCAGTCCATGATGGACGACGGCTCGTGGAAGCAGGCCATAGACAAGATGAAACAGTCGATCGGCTACGTTCCCGACATGTCGCTCAACCCTCCCGCGATAACGCTCTCGGCAGCGTCGGAAGGCTGACGGCCCCCGCCTTGCGTGACGCTTTGCAAAACGCTTCTTGCATAATGATTGACGCCTTGCGAAGTGTCCAGTTGCGCGGCTAGTTTCATGCATTATGAGTGACATTGAGAAAAGCGCGCAGACGCAGTCGAACGAACCAGCCGAACCGTCGTTCCGTTACAACGCGGATTTGGCTCAGGGCATTGAGGAAAAATGGCAGAAGATTTGGGATGACGAAGGCACCTTCTGGGCCGCCAACGTCAATGGCGATCTGAGGGACGGCAAGGGTCGCAACGCCGAAGGACGCCCGTCGTACTTCGCCATGGATATGTTCCCGTACCCGTCGGGCAAGGGCCTGCATGTGGGCCATCCGCTCGGCTACCTCGCCACCGATGTGGTCAGCCGCTACCACCGCATGAAGGGCGAGAACGTGTTGCACGCCATGGGCTACGACGCCTTCGGTCTGCCGGCTGAGCAATATGCAGTCCAGACCGGCCAGCATCCGCGCATCACCACCGAGCAGAACATCGCCAACATGCGCCGCCAGCTGCATCGTATGGGCCTGAGCTTCGACAACCGCCGCTCCTTCGCCACCATTGACCCGGGCTATGTGCGTTGGACCCAGTGGATCTTCTCCCGCATCTACGATTCCTGGTACGACGAGGATGCCACCAACCCGTCTGGCTCCAAGGGCTGCGCACGCCCGATCAGCACGCTGGTGGAGCAGTTCGAATCCGGCGAGCGTGAGATTCCGGGATTCGCAGGCAAGCAGTGGAATGATCTGACCGAAGCCGAGCAGGCCGACGTGCTCAACGACTTCCGCCTGGCATACATCTCCAAGTCTCCGGTGAACTGGTGCCCGGGCCTGGGCACGGTGCTCGCCAATGAGGAGGTCACCGCCGAAGGCAAGTCCGAACGCGGTAACTTCCCGGTGTTCCAGCGTGAGCTGCGCCAGTGGTCCATGCGCATCACCGCATACGGCCACCGTCTGATCGAAGATCTTGACGGCATCGACTGGCCGGAAAAGGTCAAGCTCATGCAGCGCAACTGGATCGGCGAATCCCACGGCGCTTCCGTGCATTTCGACGTCGAAACCCCGAACGGCGTCAAGGACATGGAGATCTACACCACCCGTCCCGATACCCTGTTCGGCACCACGTTCGCCGTGGTCTCCCCGGAGCATCATCTGCTCGAGGATGTTCCCGCCGAATGGCCGTCCGAGACTCCGGAAGACTGGAAGGGCGGCTACGCCACTCCGGTCGAGGCTGTGAAGGCCTACCGTATGGCCGCGGAATCCAAGACCGCCAAGGACCGTGTGGACGAGGCGGGCGAGAAGACCGGCCTGTTCACCGGCCTGTACGCCATCAACCCGATCACCGGAGCCAAGCTGCCGCTGTTCACCGCAGACTATGTGCTTATGGATTACGGCACCGGCGCTATCATGGCCGTGCCGGGTGGCGACCAGCGTGATTACGATTTCGCGGTCAAGTTCGGTCTGCCGGTCACCTACACCGTGCAGCCGCTGCCGGAATCCGGCGACGATCTGGCCAACTATGAGGGCAAGGCTCCGTTCGTCTCCCACGACGGCATCGTCATCAACTCCGCTGTGGACGCCACCCGTGCCAAGGGCGACGCGTTGAGCCTCAATGGACTGCGCGTGGACGAAGCCATCGACAAGGTGAACGCATGGCTGGAAGAGGCTGGTGTCGGCAAGGGCACGGTCAGCTACCGTCTGCGCGACTGGCTGTTCAGCCGCCAGCGTTACTGGGGCGAGCCGTTCCCGATCGTCTACGGCGAAGATGGCACCCCGCATCTGTTGCCGGACGACCAGCTGCCGATCAACCTGCCGGACGTGCCGGACTACAGCCCGAAGACTTTCGATCCGGAAGACGCCGAATCCAATCCTGAAGCGCCGCTGAGCCGCAACGAGGATTGGGTGAAGGTCGAACTCGACTTGGGCGACGGCAAGAAGACCTACTACCGCGACACCAACACCATGCCGAACTGGGCCGGATCCTGCTGGTACTACATGCGCTACCTCGACCCGACCGACGCCGAACACATGGTGGAGAAGAGCGAGTTCGACTACTGGATGGGCCCGAACCACAACGAGACCACTGGCAAGTCCGGCGGCGTGGACCTGTACATCGGTGGCGTGGAGCACGCCGTGCTGCACTTGCTGTACTCCCGCTTCTGGCACAAGGTGCTCTTCGACCTCGGCTTCGTGGATTCCGCGGAACCGTTCCACAAGCTGTTCAACCAGGGCATGATCCAGGCATACGCCTACACCGACGACCGTGGCCAGTACGTGCCGGCCGCCGAAGTGGTGGAAGGCCCGGCCGACGCCAACGGAGAGCCGACCTTCACCTGGAACGGAGAGCACGCCAACCGCGAGTTTGGCAAGATGGGCAAGAGCCTGAAGAACATCATCACGCCGGACGACATGTATGCGAACTACGGCGCGGACACCTTCCGCCTGTATGAGATGGGCATGGGCCCGCTGGCCGAATCCCGTCCGTGGAACACGCGCAACGTGGTCGGATCCATGCGCTTCCTGCAGCGCCTGTGGCGCAACGTCGTCGACGAGAACACCGGCGAAGTGCGCGTCACCGATGGTAAGCTCGACACGAAGACGCTGAAGCTGCTGAACAACACGATCGCCGACGTGACCGTGGAAATGGAAGCGATGCGTCCTAACACGGCCATCGCCAAGCTCATCGTGCTCAACAACCATCTGACCAGCCTCAACGAAGTGCCGCGCGCGGCCGTCGAACCGTTGATTCTGATGCTTTCCCCGATCGCTCCGCACATCTGCGAGGAACTGTGGAACAAGCTCGGACACGGCGAATCGTTGGCCCACGCCGAATGGCCGAAGGCCGACGAACGCTATGTCGGCCAGGACGCCGTCACCGCGGTCGTGCAGATCAAGGGCAAGGTGCGCGCCAAGCTCGAGGTCTCGCCCGACATCGATCCTAAGGAACTTGAGAAGATGGCGTTGGAAGCCGTCGCCGATCGTCTGGGCGGCAAGGAACCGCGCAAGGTCATCGTCAAGGCTCCGAAGATCGTGTCCATCGTTCCTGCGGAATGATATTTCGAAAAACGGATCCAACGGCTTCTGGCGAGACCTTTGACGAGGCTTCCAACAGGGTGGGAACCGTTTCCGCATAAGGCGACACGCCGAACATGTGGATAACTCCCATCCTTCGACCACAGGGGCCGTTTCGACTGGACAACATGCCCATGCATCCTCCACTTTGGATGCATGGGCATTATCGTTACCCCGCCGGGCAGGCGCAACAGGCAAGCCGAAACCGCATCGCAGTCCGCGCAACGGCTGCGCGGACTTGGCATGCCCGAAACACGTGGAAAGAACGCGCGCGGGCAGAACGTTCGCAACGAACATGCTGTTCCCGCGATATCCGAAACAACCTCAATATCCGAGATTTCCGCAGCGGCTGAAACGTCCACTGCAATCGCGACAACTGAACAATCGCCTGAACCCGCAAAACCCACATTGCGGGATCTGGCCGGCGTCAAGCCTTCCGACAAACCGACTGAACAGGACCGGCCCAAACGCGACCGTCCACGACTCGTCTTCCAACCAATCCACGCGGTCATCGCCATACTCACCCTGTCGTGCGCGCTCTGCGCAAGCCTGACCATGCTCATCCAACAGGCCGTCCACTACAGTGCGCTCCAACAATCGCAGATCACCCAATCCGAACAATCGAAGGCGAACGGAACCGAGAAAGACAAGACGGCGTCCACGCAAACAACACCAAGCCAGCAGCCATCCACGGAACCCGACAGCCAGAGCGAACCAACATCCGGACCAGCGGAGCCCGCCGATCCGGCTGACGGTCTGCTGAACATCAACACCGCAGGATCCGACGAACTGCAGACCTTGAAAGGCGTCGGCCCCGTGACCGCGCAACGCATCATCGACTATCGCAATCAGATCGGCCGTTTCGACAATGTCGACCAACTGTTGGAAGTCAAAGGCATCGGCGAGAAAACGCTGGCGAAATTCCGAGACCAAGTGTGCGCACGATGAGAGGAAACACGTTCGAATGGCGGGATGGGGAGCAGGGGAGCAGGGATTGGCGTCTGCTGCCGGCCGCCCTATGCGGGTGGGCGGCGAGCTTGGCCACGCATATGGGATTCGACTATTGCGTCGAACGGGATGGTCGGTTCGGCATGCTGCCGCTCGTTGTGGCATTGGCGGTACCGTTGCTGGCATTATTGGAATTATTGGGATTGCCGTTCCTGCGATCGCCTATGCTGCGAGTGCCGGTTGGCGTGCGGCGGGCGGTCTCGGCATGGCATTTCAGCATTATCGTATGCGTGGTCGCGGCGATGGCATGCGCGTCTTCCGCGTTGACCTACGACGTATTGCAATGGAGAGATGCGGCCTCGTACGCGGCCAGAAACGGCGAAAGCGACGTTGTCACGCTGGTACGTACGACATCTCCCGCAGTGAATTCGAACAGACGTGCAAACGATTGCCAGATTGATGCGACGATCTCAACGATCACGGCAAGCCAAGTCACGCAGCCAAGCATGATGCGGGTGCGCGTCTATGCGGACCGGCCGGACTGCGGCACGCTCAAACAAGGCGGCGAATACCGGATGCGGGGCACGCTCGCCATATCGCAATACGGTGCCATGCCGCTATGGCTGACGGACATCGCCTCCGTGGAACGCATACGGGGACCGAACCTCGCATTGCGCACGATCGGCATGATGCAGCAGGCGTTCTTCGAACAGACGTCACGGCTTTCCGACCAAGGGAAAGTGCTCGTTCCCGGCCTGACCTTAGGTATTCTTGGGCAGGATTACGTTCCTCCAGATAGTGGCAATGGCCAGACGGGCACGGGTATTGATTCCACATACGCCAATCTGCTTGAAAACGCCTTCCAACGTTCGGGCATACTGCATCTGATGGCGGTCAGCGGCGGGCATCTTGCGGTCGTCGCCACCCTGGTGCGCGCCGTCTGCTCGTTCCTGCTGCTGCCCAAACGCGTCACGGCCATCGCCATCGGCGCGTCGTACATCATGCTGGCGATGTGCGTGTTCCCATCCGATTCGGTGTCGCGCGCCCTGCTCATGGGTTTGGCGGGAGCGGGCTTCCTGTTCCTCGGCCGAAGAACGCAAGCTCTGTCAACCCTCAGCTGGACCACGTTGGGCATGCTCATGGTCAATCCGCACATGTCACGCAGTTTCGGATTCGCATTGTCATGCGCCGCCGTACTTGGCATCGTACTGTTCGCAGGACCGTTAGGCGCATGGCTCACACCGATCATGCCGGCATTCATCGCGCAAACCATGGCCATGACCATCGCCGCGCAACTCTTCACCCTGCCGATCCAAGTGCTTATCGAACCAGAACTGCCGGTCTACTCCATTCCAGCCAATCTGGTCGTCGCACCCTTCGTGGGATTCTCCACACTTGCCGGACTCGCCAGTCTCGCCATCTCATGGATACTGCCAAGCCTCGGGTTCATATTCGCCAGCCTCGCCTCATGGGGCACCGCCATCATGGAATTCATGGCCCTCAACCTCGGATCAGGAGACCACGCCACCATTCCATGGACCGGAGACGCAGGCGGCGCGCTACTGATCATCCTCGTCGAAATCATCGGATACACGACCGCACGATTCGCCGGAACACTCTTCGCCCGCATCACCACAACGGAACCAAACCTGCCGGGCCGACGCCTCATACACAATCCGATCGAACGGGCGAAAGCATGGGGCGAACGAACCTACAACGCGCTCAAAACCATGAAATGGAACGAATGAATCTTGTCCACCGATACAGCGAGATTGAATACTATGCCGAAACCATCCGCAACAACGCCCTTCCACCTCATCTACGGAGGCGACCCGTACCTCAACGAGCAGACCGTACGCGACCTGCGCCACCAAGCGCAACGCAAACACCCCGACGCGGAAACCATCGAACTCGACGCAACCAACGCCGATCATTACGCCTTCGACGAAGCGGTAAGCCCATCACTGCTCTCCGAACGATCAATCGTCATCGTATCCAACCTGCAAAACGCCGACGACAAACTCGGCGAAACCATGGTCGCCTACTGCAAGCAAGCCGTCAACAATCCAGCCGAAGCCAGCATCGTCATCTGCCAACACGAAGGCGGCATCAAAGGCAAACGACTCATCGACCAACTCACCAAAGCCGGAGCCGTCAAAGAAACCGTAGCCGACCTCAAAAAAGCCGAAGCGAAACTCAACTTCACCATACAATGCTTCGAACGACGCAACCGACGCATCGAACCCATGGCCGCACAACAACTCGTGGCCGTACTCGGCGACAAAACCGGCGAACTCGCAGCCATGGCAAGACAACTCTGCTTCGACTTCGACGACAATCCCATAACATTGGAACGCGTCAACCAATACCTCACAGCAAATCCCCAAGTAGACGGCTTCCGTGTCGCCGACCTCGCACTCTCCGGACGTGCCGCCGACGCCATCATCGCCATGCGCGCCTCAATAGAACAAGGCACCGCGCCAATCGCACTCATCGGAGCGCTCGCCATGAAACTACGCACCATGGCCAAAGCCTCAGCCGTACGCTCCGGCACCATCAGCGAAGCGGAAGCGAAAACCAATTCATGGGTGCTGAAAAACGCCACCAGACAGCTCTCCGGATGGACCTCCGACGGCATGAGACGATGCATCCAAATGCTCGCATGGGCCGACGAACAAAGCAAAACTAACGGATCGGACCCTGTCTACGCGCTAGAACGATCCATCGAACTGATCAGCAGCAAAGGACGAACCAACTAACATGAGCGAGGCAACCATTACTGACGCCAACGAAAACACCAGCGAAGGCACTGCCAAAACCGTCACCGTCGAAGCGACAACCGGCGAAGCCATGCGCGAACTCGGCAAACAAGTCGCACACCTCACCCACGGCGGAGACGTCATACTCCTCTCAGGGCCACTCGGCGCAGGAAAAACCACCTTCGCACAAGGCTTCGGCGCAGGACTCAACATCAGCGAACCCATCGTCTCGCCAACCTTCACCATCGCACGCGAACTCAAAGGCCAATTCCCCAGCGGTAACTCCGCCCACCTCATACACGTCGACGCCTACCGACTCGGCGGCAACGCCTACGCCCCAGGCCAAAATGCCATCGAACGACTACTCGATGAACTCGAATCCCTCGGACTCGACGAAGAACTCGAAGACCCCAGCGACAACACCATCATCCTCATGGAATGGGGAGAACAGATGGCAGCCGCGCTCGCACCGGAACGCCTCGAAATCCACATCGACCGGCCACTCAACACCGTTAGCACAGACGAAACAAGCAGAGCCGACAACGAACTCACCAGCAACGGCACCCGCACCGTAACCTTCATTCCCGTCGGCGCATCCTGGCAAACCTTCGACATTACACGCAACAACCGCTAAAACACCAGCAGCAAGCACGATTCCAGCATCGGTTGTACAGTAGTTCCCAGCTTGGCATAAGGAGTTTCCACAAAATGCAGACACTGGTGATCGACACCTCATACGGCTCAACCGTCGGCATGGTCGGACACGGCCCCATCGTCGAAACCGACTCACGCACCCACGTCGAAAAACTACAGGTGAACATCGCCACAACCGTGGAACAAGCCGGCCTCAAACCGGAAAACATCGACCGCATCATCGTAGGCATCGGACCTGCACCCTTCACCGGACTACGCGCAGGAATCGTTGCAGCCAAAGCGCTCGCCTTCGCCACCGGTGCACAGCTTATCGGGCAGAATGTGCTTTCCCCGCAGGTGCTTGTGCGCAACGCGGAGCATGACGGCCGCCATCATCTGACGCTCGCCGTGAACGATGCGCGACGCAAGCAGCTGTATTTCACATTGTTGGATGGCAGCGGCTATGAGGCCGGTGGCAGCGCAGGCGAAGACCATGACGCAAACGTTGAAAACGGCTGTGTGGAAACCCTGATCGACATGGATATCGACTATCCCGAATCGATTGCGAACCGTGTCAACGAGGTGCTGGAACGGCTTCGCCAGGCCGATCCGAACGTGGAATATGTGGTCGACGTCGTCGGCCATGGAGCGGCGAAATACGCGCAATCGTGGGCAAGCCTTCCCGAAGGCGGCGAAGTGCGCGATCAGGCGCTGCTCGACGAGGGCGCGTCCGGATTGGAACGATTCGCGGCCTTCGCCACTTCGCAACAGTCTTTGGTGAATCCGGAGCCGGTCGAACCGTTGTATTTGCGCAGGCCGGACGTGTCGGTGCCGAACCCGTTGAAGCATGTACTCAACCATGCCGGCGCGGAACGCACGGAGTGACGATACGGCATGATCGTTGACCATACAAGCATCGATGAACAGATCGCAGTGCCGCAGATGGCCGCTTTGGAAGCGGACCTGTTCGGCAGGGGAGCGTGGAGCGAACAGTCGATTCGCCAGGAATTCCAAGCGCCAGCACGCACGTATCTGTTCGATATTGATGATGACGGCAAGACCGCGGATTGCGGGATTGCGGGTTGCGTTGCCGTGGATGAGCCGGTTGCTGGATCGGTTGCAGGCGATTCTGCTAGACAACAGCCCGTTGTGCGCGGCTATGCCGGTTTCTGGTATGACGGCGACGATGCGGAAATCATGACGATCGGCGTCGGCAGACGGTTCCAACGGCAGGGAATCGCGGCTTCGTTGATGGAGGCGTTGATTGCGCGGGCACGTGAGCAGGGGGCCAAACGCATGTTGCTTGAAGTGCGAGTCGACAATACTCCTGCCTTGGCATTGTACGAACGGTTCGGTTTTGCCAAAATGGGATTGCGCAAACGCTACTACCAGCCCGAAGGCATCGACGCGTACACCATGAGCCTTGACCTTGAGCCGAGGATCGTCGGCTTCGCAGCAGCGGAACAATAAACAGAACAACCAAACGGAACAGCAAGCAAAGCAGCGAACGGAGCAGCAATGAGCGGACCAATCGTACTCGGCATCGAATCCACCTGCGACGAGACCGCGGCCTCGGTAGTGCAGGGGCGCACCCTGATTTCCAACGTCGTCGCATCCTCCATGGATGAGCACGCGCGTTACGGGGGTGTGATTCCAGAAATTGCGTCACGCGCCCACGCCGAAGCGTTCGTGCCATGCGTTTCCAAGGCGTTGGCCGATGCGAACATGACGTTGTCTGACGTCGACGCGATCGCCGTGTCCGCAGGTCCTGGACTTGCTGGCTGCCTCGCCGTTGGCGTGTCCGGCGCGAAATCGCTTGCCTGGGCGGCGAATAAGCCGATTTACGGCATCAACCATGTGATTGGGCATATTGCGGTCACACAGTTGCAGTTCGGCCCGTTCCCCGAAGACACGCTCGCCTTGATCGTGTCCGGCGGACACACGTCCTTGCTGCATGTTGAGGATGTCGCACGTCATATCGACGTGGTCGGCACCACGCTTGATGATGCGGCCGGCGAATGCTTCGACAAGGTCGCTCGCCTGCTCGGTTTCCCCTATCCGGGCGGACCGCATATCGATCGTCATGCGCAGTTGGGCGACCCGCATGCCATCAAAGTGCCGCAGGGACTCACCCAAGGCAAAGCGGGCCAGCAGCATCCGTACGATTTCAGCTTTTCCGGCGTGAAAACGGCCGTCGCGCGTTGGATCGAGGAACAGCAGGCGCAAGGCAATGAGATTCCCGTCGATGACGTGTGCGCGTCGCTGGCGGATTCCGTGGCGACTGTACTCGCCAAGAAGGCGATGCGCGGCTGCGAGCAGTACGATTCGAAGACGTTGATTGTAGGAGGTGGCTTCTCCGCGAATTCGCAGCTTCGTGCCAAACTGTTGGAAGTCGGGGCCGAGCATGGGGTAGAGGTGCGTGTGCCGCAGCTCAAACTGTGCACCGACAACGGTGCCATGGTGGCCATGCTGGGCGTCAACCTGGTCGAAGCGGGAGTGGCTCCGTCAAACCCGGATTTCGCCATCGATTCGGCCATGCCGTTGACGAAGATCTCCATGTAAGATTAGGCCGAAAGCATCGTATGGAAACGTTTTGCAAGTCGAAACACACATGTGACACGCTGAAGATTTGAAATCCACAAGTTTTGGTGTAGTATTTTTGTCTTGTGCACAGCGCATTCCTGCGTAGCTCAGTTGGCAGAGCATCCGACTGTTAATCGGACGGTCACTGGTTCAAGCCCAGTCGCAGGAGCCATTTGAAAGCCCTTGGAAATCAAGGGCTTTTGTCATATTCGAGGAATCAACGAAGATGCCCATACAGCATCCCCGACTCAGAGGTGCAGGAAAAATGAGCTACATCCACATCACTGAAGAGAACATCGACAAGGAACATATCTGCTGTGCCATGTCCGGCAAGCAAAGCCTTGCGAAAAAAGAGTGGCTCAAGCAGCGTTTCAACGAAGGTCTCGTCTTCTATCGTAGCGAGGAACGAGGCAAATGCTTCATCGAATATATTCCGGCGGAAAACGCATGGGTGCCGATCGATGCGGACGGGTGGATCTATATCAACTGTCTATGGGTGGCCGGTTCTTTGAAAGGTCATGGACATTCCGGTAATCTGCTGAGCGAATGCATCCGAGACGCCAAAGAGCAGGGGCGCAAAGGCATTTGCATTCTCTCAGCCGAGGGTCGCAAACGAGAGTTCCTTGCCGATCCGAAGTTTCTGTCCTACAAGGGTTTCGAAGTGACCGACATATCTGATTGCGGCATCAATCTCATGGCCCTGCCTTTTGAAGAGAATGCGGAGCTGCCGAAATTCAAGGAATGCGCCAAGCATCCCGCGGTGGACGAAGACGGGTTCGTGCTCTACTACACCGATCAATGCCCGTTTACATGCTATTGGGTTCCGCGGGTGCGGCAAACGGCGGAAGAGCACAATATTCCATTCAAAACGATTCATATTACCGATAAAGAGACCGCCCAACGTACGCCCGCGCCGGTCACCACGTATGCGTTGTTTAGGGACGGCAAATTCCTCACCCAAGGCATCCAGTCCGACAAAAAGTTTCTGGCATTGGCCGGCTTGTAACGTCCTGAATCTTCCACCCACTGGGGGAACCTTCCCGCCAAGAAGGCAGTTGGCGTACGGATTGTTCCAGCGGGTGGGTGTTTTGGGGACTCGGGAGGCGGGCTATTCTCTAACACGCATGCAGGAGACCTCGAATTTGCGCGTTTGACGGAGACTCTGCTATCGGTTGCGAGGATCCAGCGGATCACGGTCGTCGTAGAATGCGTAGATATCCAGACTAGGTTCTTCCACGGGCAAAACTTAAGATTTTCCCAGCAAACGGCGTTTACCATGAACACGCAAGCAAGAAAAACACGGCAAATCATGGAAGGGAGTCCATATGTGCACTGGTGTTCGTTTCTCCGACGATGAGGGAAACACATATTTCGGCCGTAATCTCGACTGGAGCTTCTCCTACGGCGAGACCATTCTGGTCACTCCGCGAGGCTACCGGTATGACTATGCGTATGGGGCCAAAGGCAAGAGCGAGCCGAATGCGGTGATCGGCGTGGGCGTGGTTATGGCCGATCGCCCCATGTATTTCGATTGCGCCAACGAGCACGGCTTGGCCATCGCCGGATTGAACTTCCCCGGATACGCCTCCTTCGCGCACGAACCGGTCGAGGGAACCGAAAACGTCGCCACTTTCGAATTCCCGCTGTGGGTGGCACGCAATTTCGACAGTGTCGACGAAGTCGAAGAGGCGTTGAAGGACGTGACGCTCGTTTCGCAGGTCGTGCCCGGCCAGCAGGAGTCCTTGCTGCACTGGTTCATTGGCGATGGCACCCGTAGCATCGTCATCGAGCAGATGGCTGATGGCATGCATGTTCATCATGACGATGTGGATGTGCTCACCAATCAACCGACCTTCGACTTCCATATGGAAAACCTGCGCAACTACATGTGCGTGAGCAACGAAATGGCGGAGCCGACCACTTGGGGCAAGGCGGAACTGAGCGCATGGGGCGCCGGCGTGAGCATGCACGGCATTCCCGGTGACGTGAGTTCGCCGTCGCGTTTCGTACGTGTCGCCTACACCAACACGCACTATCCACAGCAGAACAACGAGTCCGCCAATGTGTCTCGTCTGTTCCACACGCTGGCCTCCGTACAGATGGTTGAAGGCATGTCCAAGATGGGCAACGGCCAGTTCGAGCGCACGCTGTTCACCAGCGGTTATTCCGGAAAGACTAACACGTATTACATGAACACGTATGAGGATCCGGCGATCCGCTCGTTTGCCATGTCCGACTTCGACATGGATTCGAGCGAGCTGATCACCGCCGATTGATTCCGGAATTTCGAGTTCGAAGATTCCGCAGTAATCGCACTATGTGCGATGGCATAAAAGGACGCAACGTCGCAGTCGGCGTTGCGTCCTTTTAATCAGTAAAACTGATGAGATTTGATTAAAAAATTAAAATGGTCGAGGCATGCTTTCAAACGTACTTTCAGGCGTTTTCTTCGTTATGTTCCTTATGCGAGGAAGCGAATCGCGACAGAACACCTGACTTACGTAAAGCGCAATACATTCCCCAGGAACCGAAACCGGCGAATGCCACCGCGCTAAGCAGCTCGCAAATAGTGCCGATGATGCCTCGCGGGCTGAAGAATGTGAATGCCTGATAGTAGAAGAACAGCAGGTAGAAGTTGTAGACGATTCCAATCGCCAAAGCAGACAGAATGGTGACGCCGAGCGTCCAACGACGGTAGCGGAACAGTGCGAATACCGCTTCTGCGGCTGCTGCCTGCAGCAATGCGATTACCACCAGGCTTACACTGTATTTCGTGCCGAGTACCACCTCGACGAACGATGCGACCAAAAGCACGTAGGCCGAAGCTCCCGGCTTGCGCACGATCAGAGAGCCCAGCGTGGCGGGGAAGTAGAACAAAGCATGAAGTAGCGCCGCTGAACCAGGAAGAATCAAAGTCATCAACGGAAAAAGACCATACGACAGGCCGTCGAACACCCAAAACATCACTCCCGACATCACGCCGACCGCCGCGCCGACCGCGATATCGACCACACGCCATGTGAGGGCCTTGTGTATTCCTTGGTTTGTTTTCAAAGGCTGCCTTACCTGCTTCGACAGCTTCGCGTCTGTATTATGAATAACGGTTTTAGAGAATGGCTTCGCCATAATGATAATGAATCCTTGCGTTGGTCGATGCCGTGCACCGTGAGTCGGAGATCGCGGCAGTCGCCGTGGGCCGTTCCTCGACCTGCGCGGCTCGGGCAGGAACGACGAAAGGTATTATACGACGTGTTGTTTGCCGAATACGCATCATGGATTTCCCTGTATCCAAAATATCGTTACAAATATTCCAAATCCGGGCGTACGGTCCAGTCCAGTACATCTAATCCGCACGATTTCATTCAACTCAGCAGCATAAGAGCTTTTTGTTGTGAGGTGGCATTCGTCCAAAACAGCGTGGTCTGATGTTCCTTACGATGAACACGTAAGTTACGCTTTGCAGACGCAACTTAGCTAATTGTCAGGATTACATGTTCTTTTGCTATGAGATAGCATGCAACACGCCAATTAGACTTCAAGCACTTTAAGTTTTTACAGTGCAGGGTATGAGCACTTCAACATGGCATACGATTCGTGAAGCATCCATGATTTCCGGACTTCCCGAATCCACTTTGCGCTACTACGAGCAAATCGGTATCATTGCCCCGATCGCACGTGACCCAAGTTCTGGCCATCGCGCCTACACCGACGAAGACATTCAATCGTTGGTCACTATTTCCTGCTTGTCTGCGACTGGCATGCCGCTTGACGCCATGCGCGAGTATCTGAAAAACCGTTTCGACGGAACCGAAGGTGCGCGCAGGCAAATGGCGCTACTGGACGCGCAGGCGTTGCGTTTGGCCGCAAAAGCCGAAAGCATCCGCATGCAGCAAGCCTATGTTTCCCTTAAAACATTGTATTGGCGTGCCGTGGCGGAAGGCCATGACGACGAAGCGCAACGACTTCTGGAGGAAAACCACGATGTCATCGAAACAGTGAAAAAACAGATTCGTAGCAAGGCTGACGCATAAGTCGAGGCGTCATCGCAGACGTTACCTTAATTCAATTCGTATAACAAAGGAGCAACTCATGAAGGCAGCGATCTTCAAGGGAGTCAAGCAGATGGCATGCGAAGAGCATGCCGAACCGACCATCATCGATGGGGGAGATGCCATCATCCGCGTGGTACGCGCATGCGTGTGCGGATCCGACCTGTGGTTCTACCGCGACGGCAGCAAGGAACCCAACACTCAGGCCGGACATGAGGCCATCGGCGTGGTCGAGCAGATCGGCGACGACGTGACCGTGGCCAAGCCGGGCGATTTCGTGATCGTACCGTTCCCGTTCAGCTGCGGCAAGTGCCCGGTATGCAAGGCCGGTTTCGAATCCAGCTGCCCCCACGGCGGATATTTCGGAGACGAGGGATTGGGCTGCCAGGCGGAATACCTGCGCGTTCCCGAGGCCGATGGCACGCTGGTGGTCGTTCCGGGCGACGCGAAGAGCTTCTCCGACGAAATGCTCGCATCGCTGCTCACCCTCTCTGACGTGATGTCGACCGGTTACCATGCGGCTGCTTCCGCCGAAATCAAGCCGGGAGACACCGCAGTCGTGTTCGGCGACGGTGCGGTCGGCCTGTGCGGAGTGCTGTCCGCCAAGCTGATGGGCGCCACCCGCATCATTTCCATGAGCCGCCATGCCGACCGCCAACGTATCGCACGCGAATTCGGTGCCACCGATTTCGTGGAGGAACGTGGCGACGAGGCTGTAGCCAAGGTACTGGAAATGACTGATGGTTACGGTGCCGACGCCGTGCTTGAATGCGTAGGGTCCGCATTGTCGAACGACACTGCCATGAAGGTTGCGCGTGCGGGCGCTGTAGTCGGGCGCGTTGGCTTGCCGCACGGCGTGGAAGCCGATATTCCAGGACTGTTCTACCGCAACGTTGGTCTGCGCGGCGGTCCGGCACCGGTGCGCACGTACGATCTGCAGCGACTGCTCAAGGAAGTGCTCGACGGCAACATCAATCCCGGCATCGTCTACACCTCCGAATACACGCTCGACGATATTCAGGAAGCGTACGCGGCCATGGACGAGCGCCGCACCGTAAAGTCGCTGCTGCGCATCAGTGAGGTCTGAGCAATATACCGACGATAGAATAAGCGCAAATCAAACGAAAGGAAGCAAATCTTGTTTGAAGAGCTGCACAAACGGATGAATTCGTTCTGGAATAATGACAGGACATTGTCGCAAACCGATCCGGAATTCATTGAATTCTTCTCGAATTTCGCTTATGACGAAGTGGTGAACGAACCGGGAGCAAATCATCCTGATTTGGATGACAAAACCCGCTCTTTGGCCATTCTTGCCGTGCTGGTCGGATGCCAAGGCTTGGATGCTTTCGAAATGATGCTGCCGGTGGCCTACGAAACCGGACTGTCGTCCATCGCCATCAAGGAAATGGTGTATCAGGCGACCGCATACTGTGGTTTCGGCAAAACCCTGCCGTTCCTGAAGAGACTCAACAACTTTCTTGGCGCGGCCAACGTGCATCTTCCGCTTGAACCGCAAGGCACCACCACGCCGGAAACGCGTGCCAGGGCGGGCGAAGACAAGCAGATCGAAATCTTCGGTGAAGGAATGCGTGGATTCACGCAATCCGGCCCCGAAGATACGCGACACATCAACAAGTGGCTTGCCTGCAACTGCTTCGGCGACTACTACACGCGCGGTGGCTTGAGCACGCGTGAGCGTGAAATGATCACGTTGTGCTTCCTTGCCGCGCAGGGCGGTTGCGAGCCGCAGCTGACGTCTCATGCGAAGGCCAATATGGGCGTAGGCAATGAGAAAGCATTTCTGATTGCCGTTATTTCGCAGTGCATGCCGTATATCGGGTATCCGCGTACGCTGAATGCGATTCGTTGCATCAACGATGCAGCGGAGCAGATGCAAGGCTGATTGCGGTAGGATTTCGTTCGCTTCAGTACGAAAGGGGCTGTTTGCCAGTCACGATTGGATTGGCAAACAGCCCCTTATATGTTTTTTACAAGCGCGCTACGCGTGTGCGAGCATCACTCGCCCCATACGTCCTTGGCGACGGACTGCACGAGCGCGATCTTGGCCCACTGCTGCTCTTCGGTAAGCTTGTTGCCTTCCTCGGTGGACGCGAAACCGCACTGGGTGGACAGGCACAAGCGGTCAAGCGGCACATACTGGGCCGCTTCGGCAATGCGAGCCTTGATCACTTCCGGATCCTCAAGTTCCGGCTTCTTGGAAGTGATCAGACCGAGCACAACCTTCTTATCTCCGGAAACCTTGGCGAGCGGCTCGAAGTCGCCGGAACGATCATCGTCGAACTCCAGGTAGTAGGCGGCGACGTTTTCCTTGCCGAAAAGCACGTCGGCCACAGTGGCGTATCCGCCGGCGGAAGCCCACGTGGAGTGGTAATTGCCACGGCAGTCGTGCGTGGTGATCACCAGATCCTCTGGCAGATCCTCGATGGCGGCGTTGTTCATGGCGGCATACTGTTCCTGCATGGCGGCGAACTCATCGGCGGTGTAATGCTGGTTGAAGTTCGGATCACAGAACATGCCCCACGTGCAGTCATCCAGCTGAACATTGCGGCAGCCGGCCTCATACAATGCCATGATCAGACCATGGAAGGCCTTGGCATTGTCGTCGGCAAGCTCGTCGTAATCCTTCTGGGTGTCGCCGTAGAACTCGTGCACGGAAGCGATGTTCTCCGGGCGGAACAGCTCCGCATACAGCTGTGCCGAAGCCGGAATGGTCTGGCGTGCAATGGCGGTGTCGTCTTCGAACTGCTTGATGAACTTGAAATGCTCAACGAACGGGTGGGCCGGGTCGAAGGCGATCTTGCTGGTCAGGCGTGCGGATTCGGCGCGGGTCTCCTCATCGTGGAAGAAATAGCCCTTGTCCGTCGACACCTTTTCCACGCCGGCGAAGCCCCACATGCAGTCGAGATGCCACCAGCCACGGCGGAATTCACCGTCGGTGATGACGTGCAGACCGGCGGCCTTCTGCTTGGCGACCAGTTCGGTAATGGCATTATCTTCCACGGCCTTGAGTGCGGCCTCGTCAATCTTGCCTGCTGCGAAATCGGCGCGAGCCTGCTTGAGTTCTGCCGGACGCAGGTATGAGCCGACCACGTCGGCGCGGAACGGCGCGTTCTGGGAATACGTCATTGGATGCTCCTTGTTGTGCTGTCAGTGAAAATACCTAGGGAAGACTAGTCAATCCTTCAGAAAAATGCACGATTACGTCGGGAATATGAGACGGGCGCATTATAGTGTTTTGCGATTGAACGACATATGATTCGGGGGGGGGGTGATATGAGTGATGGGACCGGGCGGCAGGCAATGGCAGCGCAAAGTGGTACGTCGGATAATCCGAAATCCTCCAATCAGGAATCATCGAAAAAGCCGAAAACGCTCGGCAAATATCTGTTGGTGTCGGCAACGCAAACCATTGTGGAATTCGGATCGTTCACCTTGCTGCATGTGCTTTCCGTACCATCCGCCATCGCGAACGGCGTGGCCATCGTGCTGTCGGCTTCGTACAACTTCCTGATGAACCGCAATGTCACGTTCAAATCGTCCAGCAATTTCGGCCGTAGCGTGGCTTTGTTCATGCTGCTGTGGGTTTGGAATTACCTGTTCGGTTCGATCATGCTGGCATGGCTGCCTTCCGCATTCGGATGGAATGCGGTGTTGGTGAAGTTCCTGACTATGGCATGTCAGTTCGCGTGGGGCTATCCGCTGTGCAAGGAAGTGATTTTTCGCTGAACCTGCAAGCGTGTCAATCCGGGTGGCACCCTATGACAGCACCCTATGTATGATTGAATATGTCTTGTATTAACTCCAGAAAGAAATGGAAAGGCAATGAACGAATCGCAAGATTCCAACGACAGTAGTACGAGCAATCCGAACGATATTCGCCAACAGGAGGCAGAACATCAAGGAGCGGCCGTAAAAGCGGCGCTCGGAGCCAACATTGGTGTGGCCATCGCCAAGCTCGCTGCGGCGTTCTTTACCGGATCGTCCGCGATGCTTTCCGAATCGGTGCATTCCATCGCCGACTGTTCCAACGAAATCGTGCTCATGGCAGGCGGTCGCTTCTCCAAGCATAAGACGGACGGCGATCATCCGTTCGGTCTGTACCGCGCCAAATATCTCGCTTCGTTCGTAGTGGCGACGCTGCTGTTTTTCGTCGGTGGTTTCTTCTCCACTTCGGAGGCGGTGAAGAAATTGTTCGCCATTGCCGAAGACCCCGCACTGCGTGACGTCAACCAGATGGAACTGCTGGTGGCGTTTATCGTGGTGTTTATCAGCGCTTGTTTGGAAGGCTACGGCCTGCATCAAAGCATCAAGGAAGCGAACGAGCGTATGGAGCGCACGGGTGTGGCCCATATGGGTGTGTTCCGTTTTTGGAGGCGTACCAAGTCGGCGGAGCTTGCGTCCGTCATTATGGAAGACACGCTTGCTTTGATCGGCTTGGCATTCGCAGGGGCTGGCATCGGTCTTGCGATTCTGTTTGATAATGAGATATTTGATGCATTCGGCGGTTTGATGGTTGGTCTTGTATTGATTGCGGGATCGTTGCTGCTCATGTTCAAATCCGGTTCGCTGTTGATTGGTGAGGCCGTCGATTCGGATACGCGCAAGAAGATTGAGCAGGCTGTTATTTCAACGCCTGGTGTGGAACGACTGCTGAATATGCAGACCGTGCATATGTCCGAGGATGACATTCTGCTGTGCGTCAAGGTGCAGACCAGCAAGCTCGACCGCGATTACGATGTTGAAACCGTGAACAAAATCGAACGAAGCGTGCGTACCGCGCTGCCGTGGTTCCGTTTCGAAATCTACGTAGAGCCCGACCTCTACCGCGCCGACCACAAAATCGTCTCGTAGTGGTGTGCGGTGTACCTATGGTTATGAGACGTAGAGTATGAGGCGACGATACGGTTTTCAGGAGGAGCTGGCATTCCGATGAGTTCGGAGTGCCAGCTCCTCCTTTTCATGTGCTTTCTTGTTATGCGTCTCCTTGAGCCCATACATATGCATCCTTTCCAACATCCGAGCTTTAGCCTCATCAACCTCGGCGCGAGTAATGCCGCTATCCAGTATGAACTGCTCAATGCTATAGCTCATTACATTTCCTTTCGTATGATTCCTCTAATCTAATGGATTACCCCCATATCTAATAGATCGTAAAACCCGTTTTCTTGAAGCAAAGGCGTCTAGGTGGAGGTATGTCTCGGATGCGATTGGTTTGTTTATCTCGAGATGCGAGACACACTTACCCCCCCTAAAGTGGTAGGGTGGGTGGTGCATTCGGGGACGCATGCGCCCCTGTCATAACGCTCCGGGAGACAGGATGGAGAAAATGGAGAATATGGAGAATCCGAAGAAACTGGCCGTTGCGACCATCGCAGGCTTGACCGAGGTGGCCGGTATGGCCGCGCCCGCCATGGCAGATGAGACGGCCGCCGATCCGATGGTGGGCCAGACCCAGTCGGCCGATCCGACGAAGGATGCGCTCGACAAGGCCAACACGGCCGTATCCGAATCCCAGACCGCTTATGATAATGCCCAGCAGAATGTGCAGGACGCTCAATCCAAGGTGGATGATGCGTATGCTTCCGACCCGGCCACGAATGCGGCGCAGTCCGAACTGGATGCCGCCCAGTCGGCTAAGAAGGGTGCCGACCAGTCGGCGGCTGACGCGCAGGCCGATGTGGATGCCGCCCAGGCTGCTCTGGCTGAAGTGAACGCCACGCTGAAGACAGCCGAAACCGCATTGGCCACGGCGAAGTCCGACGCGGAATCCGCGCAGGACGCGTACGACAAGGCCCACAAGGTTGTCACCCCGTCGAAGGATACGACCATCACGGTTGATACTCCGGACAGTGCGAACAGGGCGAACAGGGCGGCCGTGAAGACCTCCACGCAGGCCAAGCTTGGCGACACGGGCGTGGACGTGATGGAGACCGCCGTGTTTACCATTATGGCCGCCGGTACCGCCGGAGCCACGCTCATGCTGAAGCGTCGTGGTGACGGCCGTTACGGTCTTATGGCACGCCACGCCAAGTAGGTTTTTGCCATAAAATCCTAGAAAATGATGTGCGGATGGGAACGAACGATTCCCATCCGCCTTTTCCTAAAACGTATGTGACATAACTCATCGAAAGCACAAGTATGCAGGGAAAACTATCTGAAGTTTCCAACCCGAATATAAGCGATGCCGGGTCAAAGAATGTAACTGAAAACAAGAAGAAGAGCAGAAAGCCTGCTGTGATCGCCGTGGCTTCGGTCGCGGCCGTGGCTGTGCTGGCTGGTGGCGGCTGGTTCGTTTGGAAGACCTACGCGAACCATGAGCTGGCCGAGGCGAGACAGGCGTGTGTGGAAGCGTCGGAAAGCTACCGCAAGGCGGCGGACTCGTATTCCGGGCTGGTGGATGGCGACGCGGCCACAGCCTCCCAGATCACCGTGAAGCAGGTGGCGGATGCGAAGACCGTGGATGCGTTGGCCGAAGCGTTGAAGGCGAACGAGCCTGACGTGGTCGCCTGCGTGGCCGATTCGAAGGCGGATTACGAGTCGAAGACCAGCCTGATTGAAAAGAACACCGGCTGGTACGGGAAACACGAGAAGAGCTTGGAAAACGTGGTCAGGGCCGTGAACGATTCGAAACTGGAGAAGACCGTTTCCGATGCGGAACGGTTGTTGAAGGATTCGGACGGCAAGGTCGCCGATGTGGCGACGCGCGACGAACTGTCCAAGGCAGTCAAGGCCAGGGATGCGGACAAGATCGCGGCCGCGTCGAAGAAGGTCAACGACTCGGTGACGGCGAAGACGAAGGCGGACGAGGAGGCGCAGCGCAAGGCCGAGGAGGAGGCCGCCGCACAGGCCCAGACGCAGATGCAGCAGTCGTATTCGGCTCCCCAACAGTCGTACACGCCCTCGTATTCAGGCGGCCCGTCGGGTTCGACCAGCGGTGGTTCCAGCAGCGTGCCGGACTTCATTCCAAGCAGCGGAGGTCTCGGATGCACGACAGACTGCCCTCCGCCCTCAAGCGATGGATTGATTCACCACTGATTTAGATGACTCTTCTTCTCAAGGGACCCTTCGGGGTCCCTTTTTCGTATCCGCAGCCTTCCGGGAAAATGTCCAACCCGACACGCCAGAAACCGTGGTTGCATAGCAGGTGGATGACGGAAACGAATCCGATATCGACGTTTGTCGACGGCTGGGCATGTGAAGTGTTCGGACGGGATTTGTTCTCCTGTCCGACCCCACCGGGAGTGGGGTGAACATCTGCAGATGGATCTCTGAAGGGAGACGGAACATTGGGTTCCAAGAACAGTAACGGAAGGCGAAAGACGCTGGCCCTGCTCGCCGCCACGGCGACGTTGGCCGGAGGCCTGACCGCCGGCACCGCCTGGGCGGGCGGCGGCGGAGACCAGGGAGGCACCGGCGGAGGCGGCTCGGCCGCGCAGTTCTGGGACTACAAGGACGACGCGACGGGCTCGTGGGGTTCCGCGACGGACCTGAACAGCGTGAGCCGCGCCATGGCCGCGCGGGGCGTGCGCATGGACGATTCGGCCGGCAAGGCCGCCAAGGCGTTGAGCGACGCGAACGCGGAATGCGTGGCCGGCTTCCGCCAGAGGCATCCGGGCGAGGGCGACGGCGACTGCCGCGTCGTGGCCGTGGGCGCGGCGTCCGGCAACGGGTCCACCACCAGCGTGTGGAACGGGTCCGGCGTCTACGACGCGAAGATATGGAAGGACAACTGGTACAAGAACATCGCGCCAAATGAATACCTTTATGCAGGCTCTCAGCACTACCATACCGGCGATGGCTTCAGCGACGATCCGTCGAACAGCGTCGACAAGATCATGGAACGCCATGTCGACTCGACCCGCAGCATCGTCGTGATCGTGCTCGACAAATACCAGCCCGCCCCACCGAACTACACGCTGAGCGTGGCCACGAAGGCATCCGGCACGACCACCAAGGCCGGCGACACGCAGAACGTGGCGGACACGGTCACCACCAGCCGTAACGGCAGCTCGATCAGCGAGAACGTGACCGGCACCAGCACGCTCCGCTGGGCCGGCGTGGACGGCACCACCCACAACACATGGAACGGTGATACCGAAGTCACCGCCGAAGGCTACTACTACGCATCCGAGGACGAAACCATCCTCCAGCCCGTCGCACGCAAAGACGGCGAAACCGTCGACCAGATCACCAGCACGCTGAGGTGACTGTGAACGTCCCGAATCTTCCAGCTACTGGAAGATTCTTCCCGCTGACGAGCACATGAGCGCACCAAATTCTCCAGTGGGTGGAGGAATCTGCCCATTAACGGTTACGATCGCATGGTCGGCACATGCGAGAAGAATCAGTGGCATGACTGAAGCCGCACATGATGATTATCAGTTGCCCGAAGAATTCGAACACTGTTTGAAACTTGCCCCTGTACGCGATGCGCCTAGCGCGTTGGACCGTGTCAAGCAGGTCGTACGCATTCTGCACGAACCAGGCGGATGCCCTTGGGACGGCGAGCAGACCAATACAAGCCTGCTTAAACCACTGTTGGAAGAAACCTACGAATACATCGACGCCGTGGAAACGAACGATCGCGACAACATGCGTGAAGAACTCGGCGACATGCTGCTGCAATCCGTTTTCCAAGCGCAAGTGTGCGCCGTGGATGCGCAGGATCCGTTCGGCATCGACGAAGTGTGCAATCGTCTCGTCGACAAGCTCATCACCCGACATCCGCACGTCTTCCAATCAGACGACGCTGCCAACGCTTCCGCGCCAGCACCGGAAAATGCGCAAGATACGTTGAAACTGTGGGAAGCGATGAAACAGAAAGAAAAGCATCGCAAGTCCATGCTCGAAGGCATCTCCCACGCGCAAGGCGCATTGCCGCGCGCCACGAAAATCGTATCGAGAGTACACAAATCGCAGTATTGCGATCAGCTTGAAACAGCATTCACAACAAGCGCAAGTCAAATGGACGAACAGCATGATGGCGATCATCCTTACGCTGACGAAATCATCGCCATCATCCGCAAAGCGCAACGTGACGGCGTAGACGTGGAATCCGACCTGCGTTGCCGCCTGCGCGACATAGAATCCGAAATCGAACATATCGAAAGGACCATGAACCATGAGTGACGTCAAAGCACTCGACCCTGCGCTGCTCAAACAGTATTCCACAGACTTCAACGCTGACCGCGCCAATCTGGTGGCAGCCAACGCGGCAGTATCATCCGGTGTGCTCGCCGCAGCCACCGACTATAAGGGCGAGCGCGTGCTGCAGAATGATTTCTCCATCGAGCTGAAGCAGGGGAGTATCACCAATCAGCGTAGTTCGGGGCGTTGTTGGATGTTTGCGGCGCTTAATACGTTGCGTTATGAGTTGATGCATCGTTGGAATTTGGAGGATTTCGAGTTTTCGGAAACCTACCTGTTTTTCTGGGATGCGATGGAGAAGTCGAACACGTATTTGGAGAATGTGCTTGCCACGTTGGATGAGCCGCTGGATAGTCGTGTGTTCGAGGCGATTAATTATGGTCCGGCCGATGATGGTGGTTGGTGGCAGATGTTCGCTGATTTGGTGAACAAGTATGGTTTGGTGCCGAAGAGTGCTTATCCGGAGTCGGCTAATTCGAAGAGTTCGGATGCGTTCAAGCAGTATTTGAATACGAAGCTACGTGAGTTCGCGTCCGATTTGCGTGACCGTCATGCGGCTGGAACGTCGTTGGATGAGTTGCGTGCGTTGAAGAATGCGGATATGGCTACGGTGTATCGCATGTGTGCGATTGCATTGGGTGAGCCTCCGGAGCGTTTTGATTTTCTTGCGCGTACGAGCGATGACAAGGATGACGGCAAGAAGAAAACCACGGGGGAGGGGCCGTCTGAAAAGGCTGCGAAAACCGGTAAGGATGAGCGTCCGCAGATTCGTGAATTCGGTATCACTCCGATGGAGTTTTATAAGAAGTACGTGCCGGTGGATGTGAACGATCTGGTCACGTTATGCAATGTGCCGATGGAGAGTCGTCCGTTTGGCAAGCGGTATCGTATTCGTTTTTCCGCCAATGTGGCGGAAGCGGGTGATATGGAGTTTGTGAACGTGCCTCTTGACGTGTTCAAGAAGGCTGCTGTGGACCAGATCAGTGACGGTCATCCGATTTGGTTCGCTTGTGATTGCATGCAGTTCTCGTTGCGTGGCGATGGCTATTTTGATTGCGATACTGTGCGCGTTGACCAGCTTTTCGGTACGGAATTCACGTTCGACAAGGCCAAGGGATTGGAGTATGGCGATTGCCCAAGCAATCATGCCATGACGTTGACTGGCGTGAATTTGGATGCTGACGGGCGTCCGAACCGTTGGAAGGTGGAGAACAGTTGGGGCAAGGATAATGGTCAGGATGGCTATTATGTGGCGTCCGATGCTTGGTTCGACCGTTATGTTACCGAACTGATCATTCGCAAGGAGTATCTCGATGAGACCACACGCGAAATACTGGCCGATCAGCCGGTCGAGCTTGAACCTTGGGAGCCGCTCACCAAGCGAAGCCGGTGAAGGCTTGCGCATATCGCGCATGATTCGGTTTGATTGCAATAAGGAATGAGATAAACAGTGCAGATGCACAAATCGCAAATCATGCCGACCACGTAGGCCAACGGCCAGTCGAACAATGCGTAGCTCCACGCCGCCGCACCGACGTCACCGATACGTACGCCGTAATTGAGTGCCGCCATCACATAAATCATGATCGCGGACATGATGAAACTGAAGAGAATGCCCTCCTTGCCGTTACGTGGCATGGAACTTCCTTTCGCTATGCGTTCGATGTGTTGCTGCATCGGCCCCTCTGGTCTGTTCCGCACGTCATGTTCCAACAGGAGCGCGGAAGGCTAGGGGCGCATAACGAAATCCGAAAAGGTTCGGACGATCGCAATGGCGACTTCCTGGCAAACGAATCGGCTCAAGCCCTCAATGGGCATGCAAGATGCGATTCATGAGTCGGGGCCGCTTGCAAATCACAGATTGTTCGCAGACCACAAGACAAATACGGAAATACCGAACGTGCTCGAAACGCATGTGGAAAGAAAAAGCCGGACGTTTTCGCGTCCGGCATAAATACAATCCGAATAAAACTCGAATTACTCGGCTTACTCTTCGGCGACCAATTCCAGATAGGAATCGTTCCATAGGTCTTCGTCGCCGTCGGGCATGAGCAGCACGCGTTCCGGGTTCAATGCCTGCACCGCGCCCTCATCGTGGGTGACGAGCACAATGGCACCCTCATACTTGGCGATAGCCTTGAGAATCTCATCTCGTGAGGCCGGATCAAGATTGTTGGTCGGTTCGTCGAGCAGCAGCACGTTCGCACGGCTGGTCACCAAAGTAGCCAACGCCAGTCGAGTCTTCTCACCACCGGAAAGCACGCGAGCCGGCTTCAACGCATCATCCCCGGAAAACAGGAACGAGCCGAGAATCGAACGCGCCTGCGTATCATTCAGTTCCGGAGCCACATGAATGAGGTTTTCCAACACTGTGGCATTCAGGTCAAGCGTGTCATGTTCCTGCGCGAAATAGCCGATTTTGCAGCCGTGACCGTAATCCACGGAACCGGTGTCCGGCTCTTCCAAATGCGCGAGCAGACGCAGGGTGGTGGTCTTACCAGCACCGTTGTATCCCAAAATCACCACACGCGAGCCCTTGTCAATAGCCAGATTCACGCCGGCGAATACAATGTTCGAACCATACGCTTTCGACACATCCTTCGCCATGATCGGCGTGCGACCGCACGGAGCCGGCTCCGGGAACCGGATATCCGCCACTTTCTCCTGCTTTTGTGCCTCGGACGTGTTCTCGAGAAGTTTCTCCGCACGACGCATCATGTTCTGCGCGGCCACGGCCTTGGTCGCCTTCGCATGCAGGCGGATACCCTGCTGCATGAGGCGTTCCGCCTTCTTCTCGGCCACTTCACGTTCGCGACGGCGACGTTCCTCATCAACCACGCGCTGATGCAGGTAGGCTTTCCAACCGAGGGAATACATGTCGATCTGTCCGAGCTGCGCATCCAGATGCCATACCTTGTTCACCACTTCGTCCAACAGTTCGGTGGAGTGGGAGATGACCAGGAATCCACCCTCGTATTTCTTCAGGTATCCGCGTAACCATTCGATGGAGTCGGCGTCCAAATGGTTGGTCGGTTCGTCAAGGATTAGTGTGTCCGCATCAGAGAACAGGATGCGGGCCAATTCGATACGACGACGCTGGCCGCCGGAAAGCGTACCCAATTGCTGGCCCATGACCTCCTGCGGCAGGCCAAGGCTTGCCGCCATCGCAGTTGCCTCGGACTGAGCCGCATAGCCGCCGGCCTTTTCGAAATCCTGCATAGCCTTGTCGTAACGGTTCATCGCTCGGGTCATGACGTCCGGATCCGGATCGGTCATCTCCTTTTCAGCCTTGCGGATACGACTGATGATGGAAGCGATGTCTCGCGCGCTCATCATGCGGTCGAGCGCGGTCTGTTCCGGATCGGCAGCATGCGTGTCCTGCGGCAGATAGCCGAGCTTGCCCGATACACGCACTTTGCCGGCGGTGGGCAGCATGTCGCCGGTGATCACGCGGGTGAGCGTGGTCTTGCCGGCGCCGTTACGTCCGACCAGACCGATCTTGTCGCCCTTGGCGACGTGGAAATTCGTGGGATGCAGCAACGTGCGCGCGCCGATCTGAATCTCAAGCTCCTGCGCTTCAATTGCCATGCCTCAACACCTCTGCACTTTCGTTACTGTCGTTCCAAACTGGCTGTGCCGCACATAACGGCCTGCCCATCATTTCATAAGGCCAAACGCCAATCGAACATCATACCGAACGCCTGTAACCACGTGAATCCCACCGCGTGGTACGCAATCGCAAATGGAATAGATTGCGCGGAAGCGTAACAATCAGATTATTCTGGTGAGCAGGCAAATTCGGAAGGGAGCAAACATGAAGAAAGCTTTGATCATTGTGGATGTGCAGCCGACATTTTGCGAAGGCGGCGAACTGGGTGTAGCCGGTGGCAATGCCGTCGCGGAACGTATCGCGGATTACGTGAATGCGCATCGCGGCGAGTACGAATACATCGCAACCACGCAGGATTGGCATATCGAGCCCGGCTCACACTGGTCGGAGCAACCCGACTATGTGGATACGTGGCCCGTGCACGGCAAGGCCGGCACTCCCGGCGCCGAACTTCATCCAGCGATCGCCGCGCTGCATGTAGAGCATCATTTCAAGAAGGGACAGTATTCGCCGTCATATTCGGGGTTCGAAGGATACGAGGATAATACGGATTCGATTCCTTCCCGCGAACAGGTCGCCTCTGACATGGCTACAGGGCGTACGCTTGCCGTTGCATTGGAATCCACGGGTATCGAATGCGTCGACGTGGTTGGCTTGGCCGAATCGCACTGTGTCAAGGAAACCGCGCTGGACGCCCGTAAGCTTGGACTTGAAGTGCATGTCATCGAAAACCTGACCGAACCGGTCAGTGAAGAACTCGGCATCGCAGCCCGCCGGCAAATGCTCTCCGCCGGCGTCATCCTCGACTAGTTTCTTGAGGAATGGGACAACGAATGGAGAAGGGATTGTTCAGCAGGCGTGTTTATGAGGTGGTGCGGCGCATTCCGAAGGGTAAAGTCGCCACCTATGGGCAGGTTGCGGCTTTGGCCGGAGCGCCACGCAACGCGCGTTTTGTCGGCTATGCCCTGCATTCGAATCCTGAGCCGGGTGTGATTCCATGTCATCGTGTGGTGTTCCGAGACGGCTCGTTGGCACCCGGATTCGCGTTCGGCGGTCCGGAAAGACAGCGGCTTCTGCTCGAAGAGGAAGGCGTTGTCTTCATCTCTCCGAAAGGTATGCCCGAACTAAGCGAGTCAGGCAAGATGAAAGACTCGAACGCCGGAGCTTCCGGACTGCGAGTCGATCTCGCCCGTTGTCAGTGGGACGCCTAGTCGCTTTCAATCCGTGTCAACCGCTTACGCCCCCAACGACATTTGCTTTATCCGCCGTGGTTGGATAATGGGTGCCTGCCATAAGACGAAGAAAGCAATGGGGACGCAAAGGTGGAACGGCAAGGCATGTGGCAACAGGACGCACCAGGGGCGATATCGGTCGGAATGCCGGTTGTATCGTTGGCACCGGCTCCGCGAACCATGGCATAACATCGGCTTAAGTCGTTGGAAAATAGCGCGACACGCCGCGATTTGCGGAGTTGGCATGCTTCATGTATATTTTCTACTCGTTGCCCACCACGGTGGAAACAACTTGCGGACATAGCTTAGTTGGTAAAGCGCAACCTTGCCAAGGTTGAGACCGCGGGTTCGAGTCCCGTTGTCCGCTCCATTCGAAAGCTTCCGGAAGGAAGCTTTTTTCATATCCGACCGCAAATCCGGGCGTCATCCTCAATTCATCCCGACCGAAATCCGAACTGGAATCCTCCTCTGTTGAGAAAACGTTTGACCACAATGTGAACGTTCTCTTGAAAAGAGATAATCCATGCGAGAGGCTAGGAGAAGTTCCGCCAAAACAGGCAACGATGCCGGGGGAGAGCGGAACGGACGGAGGTAAAACAAATGAACGAGAACAGCGACATTATTTTCGTGCCGGACGATTCCGCCAGCCACGAGTGGACGGAACGGGACAGCGAACTCGTAGAGGAGTATGCGGCCCAGCTTATGAGCATGAGCATCTAGCCGGAAATTAGATGGGGCCGGGTTCCCTCTTCCATGACAGGAAAAGACGTCGCATTCGTACTGTGACTGCGGCGTCTTTTCCTTGTTTTCGTTTAGAATGGAGACTTGCCGCCAAGGCATCGAACACATGGAAAGGCGTATTGTTGGCTGAGATCAGACGGGAGATGGAACGGCTTCGACCCGTATACGAAACCGGTGTCCTACGGTTGCTGCTGCGTAACAATTCCATGCTGTACGTCGCGTTGTTGTGTTCCACGTTCGACCCGCTGACGGGGGAGCTGCCGCGCGAAATCGTCGAAGAACGGTTCGCACGCAGTCTCAACCGGCTCATCGAAACCGGCGATTACACGCTGAAAGACGGGCAGACTGCGCGCGAGGCCGCGCATTCGGTCCTGCTTGACCTCGCCCGCGAAAGGGAAGGCGACTACGCCTGGCTCGCCAATTCCATGGACGTGGCCTCGCACCGCTACCTGTACCGTCTCACAGCGCGAGCGCACCGTGCCATCGAAGCGCTCGACCGGCTTGAGGACACCACGAAAGCGCTGTCCGGCGCGCAGGCCAACAGCATCATCATGGAAATCGAGCATGCTCGCATGCAGTTGACCGCCGATCCGCGCGAGCGCATCCGCCTGCTGAAGAGGGACATTGAGGAACGGCAGAAGGAAATCGACGAGCTGGAACATAGCGAGGCCTTGGAAAAGCTCACGTCCGAACAGGTCGGCGACATCATCGGCGTGATTCACAACACTCTGCGAGGAGTGCCCATCGACCTGCGCGAGCTCGCCCTTTCCGAACGGGACAACGGCGACGCGCTCCGACGGCGCATGCAGGCCGGCGCCATGAGCGTGGAAAGCATCCTCACCGCATACCATGACGAATACCGACGCGCGTTCCGCGAATCCGACAGCGGACGTCGTTTCGAAGACGCGTTCCAAGTCATCGTCACCGACGAAGGCCGGCGCGAGATCGACGACGCGGTGCGGGACATCGCCAGAAACCCCTATTTGGATGGCGAGCCGAGCGTGCTGCTCAACCAGGTGCGTTCCGAACTCAAACGCATCTATGAAGGCATCGAGGACGTGCGCCGGCAGATCCGCACGTCCGACGAGGCGGTCAGCCGTCTCGTACGCCAGCAGACCGACACGAGCTACCGGACCATGCTCGCCAAACTCAACCAGCTGTTCGCAAAGACCAGCGCCGAAGCCAAAGCCCATCCCAATGACCAAAGCCGGCCCTACCATACGGACGCCGGGCAGGCGAAATTCCCGACATTGCCATCTCGTCCGGCCAGATCAATGGCGCGCGCCGCATCATCCAGCCTGAACGACGCCCCAGCGGCGACCATCGAAGCGCCGGACCTCAAGAACATGGTCGAAATATGCGGGCCACGGCTGACGCGCATGATCAGGCTTATCCGCAGCAATCCGGTGACGACATCGGACGGCATGTTCGTGGACCTCGCGGCAAGCTTCAACCAGCTGCCGAAAGCCGAACGGAGGGAAAGCGAACTGGTCGGCTTCCTCAGTGCCCTGCGCACGCAGGACGACTCGTCATACGTGACATGGCGCTGCATATCGATCGACGGCAGCGAACGCGTATGGCGCACCAAACCCATTCTCACCACCGAAACGACGCTCGACGACATCATCGAGGAGAGATAAGCATGACGGACTATATCGAAGCCAACATCGAGGAAACGATCCTGACAGGAGGGGAGCCGGTATTGGAAGAGGCCGGCAGCCAGCAGGCCTCGACCGCGCTGTTCAACGGCGACACCGGCGACATGCCCGTCGAAGCGCGCATGGCCGCGATCGCGCTCAAACGCGAACGCTACATCGACGGCAGCCTGTATGACCTCGCCTGCGAGAACCGTGAGGTCGTGGAACGTTCGCTCAACAACGACATGCTCAGACTGGTCGACAACACGAAATACCGCATCATGTACGCGTCGCCGGTCACCGACTCGGAGACATGCATCCGTTCGTTGAAAACACGTATGAGCCTCACCCGCGAGGAGGCCGCCACGCTTGCCGCGCTACGCATCAAAGCGTTGGAATACGAAAACCAGAACGCCGAACCATGCGACTGGCTTATCAGCTTCGACGACATCCGCGCATTGCTCGCCACCGGCGCGGGATTCCTCACCGCCAGCAACGACGAGGAAGGCACTGCGAAGAAAATCACGTCCATCATCTCACGCATGCGCACCTACGGGTATCTCGCGCCGATCGAAGACGACGACATGTACGTCCTCACGCCACTGGTGCCCATGGTGCTCGACCGCGGCCTCGCCGACCAGTGGCTCGGATCCGAAACCACGGACGAGAACGCATCCGCCGACGGCCGCACCAACGCCGGCCCGGACGACAGGCCCATGGAAGACATAGAACAAGACGCATTCGATTTCAACACCGACGACAACCGTTTCGACGAGGAGGAACACTGATGGCAGACGGCATGAAGATCGTTTCCGACAAGTGGATGCTACAAAGCCGACAAATCGTCAACTGGGGCTCATACGGCGGCTGGCACGAATTCCGCCCATCCATGGACGAAACCATGCCGGTGACCCTGCTCGCCGGCGCCAGCGAATCAGGCAAATCCACACTCGTCGACGCGCAAATCTCACTCCTCTACCCATCCGGAACCCCCTACAACAAGGCGTCGAACTCCGGACGTTCGGAACGCAACGACTACACCTACCTGCGTGGCATGATCGGCGTAAGCGATAGCGAAAACGGCGAAACGCCGATCTTCCTGCGCGGCAAAGACGCCGACGGCACCCCACAGAACATCTGGGGCGCAATCGTCGACACCTACGTGAACAAAACCGACGGAGGACTGCTCTCCTGCGGCAAATTCCTCTACCTGAACGCCGGAGACGGACAAGACGGACTACGCCGCCGCTACATCACCTGGAACCGAACCATCGACCCACGACTCATGGACCAGTACCGCAACACACCATTCACCCGGTCCATGTTCGAAAAAACCTATCCGGAATGCACCACGCACACCAACGCCGCGGCATTCCACGCCTCCATCTGGCAGGACATGGGCCTAAGCGCCGACGCCTGCCGCCTCCTGCACAAAATACAATCGGCGGACGCCCCCTCAAAACTCGACGACATCTTCAAGCAAGGCGTGCTCGACATACCCGAATCCATCCGCCTCGCCCACGAAACCGTCGACGACTACAACCGGTTCAACGAAAACTTCCACAGCATGGAAGACAAAATGGCCCGCGTCGCCATCCTGCAAAACATCCAGACACGCTACGGCGAATACGCAAAGCAAACCAGCGAACGACGCGAATACGAACCCATCAACCCCGACAGCGAACATGGCAACGCAACACTGTCCGCATGGGCGCGCTCGCGCATGGCCAGCGAAGTGCGCGCTGGTCTGCCGGCCGCGCAGCGCAAGGTCAAGGAGTCGCAGGAGGCCATCGATCGGGCGATGCAGCGCGTCGGCGAGCTCAACACGCGAATCGACGCCGTCAAGGAACGTATCCAAGGCATCGACGGCGGCAGTCTGCAGCAGCTCGGCAAGGATCTTCAACGCGTGCGCCAGGACATCGACGAGGCGAGCAGGCAACGTCATGCCATAGCCGAACGATTCGAACAGGTCGAAGGCAGGCTTCCCGACAGCGAGCAGACATGGGACGCCAAACGCGCCATGCTCGCCGAAACGCTCGACACATACGAGGAACGGTTGAAGGACGCGAACGCCAGATTCCAGCAGCTGGTAGGGGAGCGTCACGACCGCCAGCGCGACCGTGACAGCCTACGACGGGACTATCAGCGCAAACTCACGCACAGGACGCGCATCAGCGATGACATGGACGACGCGCGCGCGCTTATCATGCGGGCGACCGGATTGGACGCGTCCGAACTGCCGTATGTGGCCGAACTGATGGACGTGAACGAACAGGACGAACAGTGGCGTCTGGCAATGAACGTCACCTACGCGCCCATCGCGCAGACCATCCTCGTCGACAAACGCCACGAGCAAGGATTCGCGGCGAAAATCAGCGCCATCGACCCGAAACTCATGACACGACGCACGTGGCGGTTCATCGACACCGGCATGCAATACGAATCCTCCGCCAGCGAAGGCTGGATGTCGTCGAAACTGCAATACCGGGAGGACTCTCCGTTCGCCGGATGGCTGAAAAACCAGACGACGTCGCCACGGTTCGACGCGCGTTGCGTGCACGCCATCGACGACATGAACCATGACGAACGACAAGTGCAGGCCGACGGACAAATCAAATCCGGCGACCGTGGATTCCACGGCAGCAAAGGACTACACCAGGTCATCGGCTTCATGAACGAACAATACCTGGCCGAACTGAAAAACCAACTCGACAAGGCGGAGCAGGCGTTGCAGAACGCCGACCGTCGAAGCGAACAAATGTCCAACGCCATCAGCCTGCTGCAAGACGAGCACGAGCTCGCACGAATCGTAGCCGACATGCCATGGAGCAAAATCGACGTGAACGGACTACGGGAACAGGAAACGCGAATCCGCAGGCAGATCGAACGCATCGAAAACGACCCGGAACTCGGCCAACTGCAAACCGAACTGAAACAGCTCAACCAACAGGCCACCGCCGAAAACAGAAACCAGTACCAAGCCGAAGACGACCTCGACAAGGCCCAACACGCCGTCCAAGCCGAACAAGCATGGCTCGACGCCTACGGCAACGACGACTTCGACGACGCCACACTATCCAGCATGGTATCGAACCTACTCGCCGACGCATACGAGAACTGCTTCGGCGCATCCGTACGCGCGCAAGACCGGCCAAAACTCATCGCAGGCCTCTTCGACCATGAAAGCGAAACACCATTCCACACGCGCGCGCTACGCAACATCGTACGCATCGCACGCACACGAATCCAAGAAATCGACGCCAGATCCAACCAACTGCGCGCCGACACGGAACGCATCATGGACGACTACCTCAACAACCACTCCACAGACGACAACACCGTCATGGCAAGCGTGGAAGACTACCGATACTTCCTCGACGAACTCGACGAACTCAACATGCTCGTCACCCGCGCCGCAACCGACGAAGAATACGCCAACAGCGTCAAAAAACTCTACATGAGCTTCCAACAGCTCAACCGTGCGCTACGCACCGACGAAGAAAACATCAAAGAACAACTCAACCGCATCAACAGCATGCTCAAAGGACAACAATTCGGCCCACAAGGCGGCAGACTATCACTCGACGTGACCTTCAGCCCAATCGACCGACAATTCGAAACAACCCTCAGCCGCATCCTGTCAAAACTGGAAGACTGGACGCGCAACGCAAGCGACAATCCCACGGAAACACGCAAAGCATTCAACAACTGCGAAACATTCGTGAACAGACTGCACAACGAACTCGACAAAATACACGACACCAACGGCATCAAAGCATACGGCGCACGCAACCTCGACCCACGCGTACGCAGCTCATTCTACGCAATCGTGCACCACGACAACGCCCCCGACGAACGCATCAGCTCCACCGGCGGAAAATCCGGCGGAGCCCTCCAAGAACTCACCTCATTCGTCTACGGCGCGGCCCTCATCTACCTCCTCGGCGGCGACCTCACCGCACGCCCCACCTACACCACGCTCTTCCTCGACGAAGCACTCATCAAAGCCGACGGCCGCTACACCAAACGCGCGCTCGCCGTACTACCCCGACTCGGCTTCCAAATCATCGTCTCCGCCCCGGAAAGCAAAACCGCGGAAATCCTCAACGTCGCCAACAGAGCATACGTCGCATACAAAGACCCATCCACCGGCAACTCATACCTACAAGAACTCGACAGCGAAACCATCACACAGGACGAAACACAGCCCACCACCGCACCCGCGAAACCAACAACGGAGGCATAACCCATGGCAACGGCCAGAAGCACCACCAACAGCGACATCCACAGCCAACTCAACGGATACGTCACCGACTATCTCACCAAGCACATGTATGACGCCAACACCTCCTGGCCGTTGCGCAAAACCATCCGACTACCCAAACAAACCGAACTCGAAGCCCACTACACGCACATCCGCGCCCAAGACGAAGCCATCCGCAACTGGGCACAACAACACCACTGCGAAACCAGCGAAAAAACCAAAGTCATCTCCAACGGAATCGTCCGACAAACCAGCCAACTCATCGACTCGGTAACCATACCCGACCTCAACACGGCCCTCAACATCACCACACCACAAACACGCAAACTCTACCAACGCGAACACCAACGCGCACGCACCATCACCAACCAATTCAACCTCGACTCCAACACCTCCATAAACATCGCCAAAATCCTCAAAAACCACGACGACACCGACTTCAACCTCGTCATACAAGCCGCACACTACTTCGCCAACCACAACACCGAAAACATGACCCCACGCATGGTCCCCATCCCCGGATTCAGCGCAAAATGGCTAGGCAAAACAACATCAAACCGCTGCAAAGCAATCTGCAAACTCCTCAAACGAGAACAACTAGCCCTCAACGACCGCCACGGAGAAATCCGACTCCGACTCCTCGACACACAACACCACAACCAACCAGACCTCATCGTGACACAACCATGGACAGACGGCGCGCCACACGACATCACCCACATCATCATCGTGGAAAACAAAGACACCTACCAAGCCATACCCACAACAGAACACGCCATCTGCATATTCGGCAGCGGACACGCGGCAACCCGAATCAAAACACTACTACCTTGGATCACAACCACACCCCACATCATCTACTGGGGAGACATAGACGCAGACGGCCTCGAAATACTCTCCGAACTACGACAAACCGGCATCACCTGCGACTCCATACTCATGGACAGCACAGCATACAAAACATACGAACCATACGGCACCAAACTCGACACCAAAAAACAACCCCTCAAAACACGCGACCCCAAACCAACACCAGGACTCACACAACACGAAAGAAACTTATACGAACAACTCTGCACCGGGAAAAACACAACCTACCTACGAATCGAACAAGAACGCATCCCCATCAACGACGCAATGACAATACTCCACAACCAACACCAATGGAACACAACACACCACAAATAGAACACCTGTTCGAAATCATAACGAAAATGAGGTATCCTAAACAACTAGAACAAAGAACAACCACCAGCGGAGGCAAGCCGTGGCAACCAAACGCAACAACGCAGCAAACGGCGACGTCATAGTCGAACGCGTTCTCACCAGCGACGCATTCCTCGCAAGAGAAATCAAAAAAGCCCCTCTCAAAACGAAAAACGGTTCACTTACAGCCGACCTCAAGCACCTGCCCAACGACCTCAAAATCACCATCCAAGGCGCTCGCGAGCATAATCTGAAGAACGTGGATCTTGAGTTTCCGCGCAATCGCATGGTGGTGTTCACCGGACTGTCGGGTTCTGGCAAATCCTCGCTCGCCTTCGATACGTTATTCGCCGAAGGCCAACGCAGATATGTGGAGTCGCTGTCGGCGTACGCAAGGCAGTTCCTGGGGCAAATGGACAAGCCCGACGTCGATTTCATCGAAGGTTTGAGCCCTGCGGTGTCGATCGATCAGAAGACCACGAACCGCAATCCACGTTCGACTGTCGGCACGATTACCGAGATTTACGATTATCTGAGATTGCTGTTTGCCCGCACTGGCATTCCGCATTGCCCGGAATGCGGCGCGTTGGTCAGCGCACAGACGCCGCAACAGATGGTGGACGCGTTGCTGCAGTATCCGGAGCGCACACGATTCCAGATTCTCGCGCCGGTCGTCCGTGGGCGTAAGGGCGAGTTCGAGGATCTGCTTGAACTCTTGCGGGGCGACGGCTACGCACGAGCGCTGATTGACGGCGAAATGAAGCAGCTGTCCGACGACATCAAACTCACCAAGCAGAAAAAGCACACCATCGAAGTGGTGGTGGATCGACTGGTGGTCAAGGACGGCATCCGTCAGCGTCTGACCGATTCCATTGAAACCGCATTGAAGCTCGCCAAGGGTATCGTGGTGGCCGATTTTGTGGATTTGGATGAGAAGGATCCTGACCGCCGTAAGCCTTTTTCCGAAAAACGCGCATGCCCGAACGGGCATCAGCTTGAACTTGATGAGATTGAGCCGCGCACGTTCTCGTTCAACGCCCCGTACGGTGCCTGCCCGGTATGCACGGGCATCGGATACAAGCTGGAGATTGATCCGGAACTGGTGATTCCCGATCCCAGCAAGACACTGAATGAGAACGCCATCGAACCGTGGGGCATGACCAAAGGCACCGGCGAATATTATCGCCATGTGCTTGAGGGGCTCGGCGATGAGATGGGTTTCGATCTCGACACCCCTTGGAAGGATCTTCCGGAAGAGGCCCGTCAAGCCATTATGTATGGGCGTGATTTCAAGGTGCAGGTCTCGTATCGTAACCGTTGGGGTCGTATGCGCGAATATTCCACCGGTTTCGAAGGCGTGGTGCGTACGCTGATGCGTAGGCATGACGAGACCGACTCCGATCAGATGAAGCAGTATTACGAATCGTATATGCGTGAAGTACCTTGTCAGGCATGCCAAGGCCGTAGGCTTCGTCCGGAAGTGCTGGCGGTGACCGTTGGCGGGGAATCCATTGCCGATGTGTGCGACATGTCCGCTGAGACAAGCCTCGCATGGATGGACGGCTTGCAGCTTGAAGGGTCGGCCGCGCAGATCGCCGGCGAGGTGTTGAAGGAGATTCGTGCCCGTCTTGGATTCCTCAACGACGTCGGACTGAACTATCTGACACTGTCTCGTGCCGCCAAAACCTTGTCTGGCGGCGAGGCGCAACGTATTCGTTTGGCGACCCAGATCGGTTCCGGTTTGGTGGGCGTGATGTATGTGCTCGACGAACCATCCATCGGCTTGCACCAGCGTGACAATGAGCGGCTGATCACCACTCTGCATCATCTGCGCGATCTTGGCAACACGCTGATCGTTGTGGAGCATGACGAAGACACTATCAAAAACGCTGATTGGGTTATTGACATCGGACCTGGAGCTGGCGAGCATGGCGGCGAAGTGATCTATTCCGGTCCCGCGAAAAAGCTCGTTGACGCTCCGCGTTCGGTTACGGGCGACTACATTGCCGGCCGCCGAAAGATCGAGGTCCCGCAGTCCCGTCGCAAAGTACGTAAGACCAAGCAGTTGCGCGTGGTTGGAGCCCGCGAAAACAATCTGAAGGATTTGACGGTCAACTTCCCACTGGGAGTATTCACTTGCGTGACGGGTGTTTCGGGTTCCGGTAAATCCACTTTGGTCAATCAGATTCTGTACCCGGTGCTTGCCGACAAACTCAACGGTGCGCGCATCGTGCCCGGCAAGCATACCCGTGTGGAAGGTGTGGGCCAGTGCGACAAAGTGATCCACGTTGACCAGAATCCGATCGGACGCACTCCGCGTTCCAATCCGGCCACCTATACCGGAGTATGGGATAAGATCCGCACGCTGTTCGCCAAAACCCCTGAAGCGCAAGTCCGTGGATACGGTCCGGGGCGGTTCTCGTTCAATGTCAAGGGTGGCCGGTGCGAAGCATGCCATGGCGACGGCACTTTGAAGATCGAAATGAACTTCCTGCCGGACGTGTATGTGGACTGTGAGGAATGCCATGGCAAACGCTACAACCGCGAAACGTTGGAGGTGAAATACAATGGCAAATCCGTTGCCGACGTGCTTGGCATGCCGATCGAAGAGGCTGCCCAGTTCTTCAAAGCGTATCCCTCCATCTCCCGCTATCTCGACACGCTTGTGCAGGTCGGACTTGGGTATATCCGACTCGGACAGCCTGCTCCAACGCTTTCCGGCGGCGAATCGCAGCGTGTGAAGCTTGCGACCGAGTTGCAGCGAAGGTCTACGGGCAAAACCGTGTATATTCTTGACGAACCTACCACGGGTTTGCATTTTGAAGATGTGCGCAAACTGCTGCTTGTCTTGCAGGGATTGGTGGATAAGGGCAATACCGTTATTGTCATTGAACACAATCTCGATGTGGTCAAGTCGGCCGATTGGATCATCGACCTTGGGCCGGAAGGCGGTGACGGAGGCGGCACCATCGTTACCGAAGGTACGCCGGAACAGGTGGCTCAATGCGAACAGTCTTGGACCGGCAAGTTCCTTAAGGGCATGCTGTGAGCGCACCCATCGAGCGGCACAGCCAGGAGGTTTGGCGCAAAACCGCCGAACAGTTGAACGGCGACGGTTTCAGTGTCGGTGGTGATGATTCTCCCGGCAAAGACGTAAACAAGAACGGCGCGCCTCTGCTGGGGGATTCACGTGACCTGTTTCGTCCGAAAACATCCGACATTCCGGCGCAGCCGGGCGTATACAAGTGGCGAGATGGTGAAGGCAGGGTCATTTACGTAGGCAAGGCGAAAAACCTGCGCAACCGTTTGACCAATTATTTCCAACCGTTGTATCAGCTGCATCCCCGCACTCAAACCATGGTATTGACGGCCCGCAACCTGGAATGGACGGTCGTTGGTACCGAACTTGAGTCATTGACGTTGGAATACACGTGGATCAAAGAGTTTGACCCACGATTCAACGTTGTGTTCCGCGACGACAAAACCTATCCGTATCTGGCGATCTCATCCGGTGAACGCGTGCCGCGGGTGTGGGTGACCAGAAGCCGCAAACGCCGCGATACAAGATATTTCGGCCCGTACGCCAAAGTATGGGATCTGCGTCACAGTCTCGACCGTCTCCTCAAGACTTTTCCTGTGCGCACCTGTTCGCAGAACGTTTATCATAAGGCGGAAATCACTCATCGTCCATGTTTGCTTGCGTCCATCGGCAAATGTTCGGCCCCTTGCATTGGACGTATCAGCGTCGAGGAACACCGGAAGATGTGCGAACAGCTTATTGGCGTATTAACCGGTCGCATCGGCAAATCGTATATCGCACAGCTCACGCGTGAAATGAAGGAGGCCAGCGACGAGTTGGAGTTCGAGAAAGCGGCTCGGTTGCGCGATCAGATCCAGATGCTATCCACAGTGGTTGAGCAGAATGCCGTGGTGTTCGATTCCGATGTCGATGCGGATTTCTTCGGCGTCGATTCGGACGAGCTGGAAGCTTCCGTGCACGCGTTTTACGTGCGTGCCGGTTCCATCCGAGGTGAACGCAATTGGAGTGTGGAACGGGTTGAGGATGTGACGGATGAGGAGCTGATTGCCGACCTTATTGTGCAGGTGTATTCGGAAACCGCAGGGGAGACGATTAGGGCTTCGCAGTCGACTGTTGTCACCGAACAACGCAATGCCATCGGATCGACGCAAATCGTGACGGCGACCGATGCGGTGGCACGCGCGCAAGCTACCAGGGAACGTAACGAGCGGCAGGATCAGACCGGTCGTGCGGATTTGTTGGCTCCTATCTCTCCGGTGCCGCGCGAGGTGATTGTTCCCATCGAGCCGGCCCGGCGTGAAGAGCTTGAATCATGGCTTAGCGGATTGCGCGGTGGTGCCGTGAGCATTCGCGTGGCCAGCAGAGGGGATAAGAGACAGCTTCTGGACCGTGCCAACGATAATGCCAAGCAGGCAATGCAGCGCAGCAAGATGAGTCGCATCAGCGATATGGGCGCCCGCAGCACAGCCATGAATGATGTTGCCAAGGCTTTGGGACTTGAACAGGCTCCATTGCGCATCGAATGCTACGACATTTCCAATACCGTCGGCGGAGCGTTCCAGGTCGCTTCCATGGTGGTATTCGAGGACGCGATTGCCAAAAAGTCCGAATATCGTCGTTTCGCCATTCGCGGAGCGGACGGACAGGGTGCACTCGACGATTTGAGCGCATTGTACGAGACGCTGACGCGACGATTCCAACATGGCAATATCGCCGGTGACTCCGGCGAAAGCATGGATAATGAACGTCGGGCATCCGAGCATGGTGACCAGACTCATGAACCGACTGTCCAGCAGAACACCAATCGGCATCATTTCGCATACAAGCCTAATCTGGTGGTGGTCGATGGCGGCAAACCGCAGGTCATGGCGGCCGCGAAGGCGCTTGAGGATTGCGGTGTGGATGACGTGGCCGTGTGCGGATTGGCAAAACGTTTGGAAGAGGTGTGGGTGCCGGATGACGACTATCCGATCATTCTCAAACGTCAATCCGAAGGCATGTATCTACTGCAACGCGTCCGCGACGAATCGCATCGTTTTGCCATCACCTATCATCGTCAGACCAGAAGGAAAGGCGCGTTGCGTTCCGCCTTGGACGATATTCCAGGCGTCGGCGAGGCATACCAGAAGCGCCTACTGAGCCATTTCGGCTCGGTTCGTGCCATGCGTGAGGCGGATGTCGAGGATTTCGAGCAGGTCAAAGGCGTCGGAAAAGCCAAAGCCGCAGCCATTTACCAAGCGTTGCACGCCCACGACGGGCAACCGTCGACGGAAAATGCCATTTCGTCGAATAGTCCGAAAGATGAAATGGAATAAGATTGGGTAGCGAAAAAAGACAATCGGATTGCTAGCATGATGACGGTGAATATATAGGGAGGGAATATGACCGAGGTCAACCACCGGTGCGCGGTTCTGGGCAAGCCCATCGCACATTCATTGTCTCCGGTGCTGCACAATGCCGCTTATCACGCGTTGCATCTTGACGACTGGTCGTACGACAAGCATGAGGTGGGCGAGCCTGATCTTGAGGGCTTTCTTGAATCGCTTGATCCGACCTGGTCGGGACTCAGCCTGACCATGCCATTGAAGAAAACGATCCAGCCATACGGAACACCGTGCAATACATGGGCCAAAGAGCTTATGGTTGCCAATACCGCGGTGTTTGATTGGACCAAAACCTGCGTCAATGGCAATTCGAACATCCCCTTCATCAGGCTATATAACACGGACGTACGCGGCATCGAACTCGCTTTCGAACACTCGTATCAGACACGTGCGATAACGCCGAAGACGGACCGTTCGGGAACGGCCGTGATCATCGGCAACGGCAACACCGCAACGTCGGCGTTAGCGGCATGCGTGGAGATGTCTGCGATCGGACATGTCATCGTTGTGGCTCGCCATCCTGAGAAGAACGCCGATCTCAAGCCACTTGCCGAACGGTATATGCCATCGGAACAGCCGATCAGCATTGTCGGCATGGACCACGCCATCGAAGCGTTGCGCCAGGCTGATGTGGCGATAAACACCATTCCCGGATTGGCTGCGGACGGTATTGCCGAATCATTGAGAATGCCAGGTGTGCGCATGCATGGAACATTGCTCGACGTCGTATATGACCCACGCCCTACCAAGCTGATGCAGGCATGGCGCCAACAGGGAGGAATCGCCATTGGCGGCGAGCAGATGCTGTTGTATCAGGCCATGGTGCAGGTCTGGTTGATGACGGGAATCTGGGATGACGATCCGCCGAGCGGTATGGTTGATCAGGATTGCACCGCGCGTTTGGAACAAGCCATGCGCATCGCGCTTGAGGAGGCTCTGTGATGGCACAGAAAGACATCGACGTACAGGCGAATGGCACGCATGCCAGCGCCCCTTCGCCGGCTGAAGGTTTTGAAGTATTGCTGATCACCGGCATGAGCGGTGCGGGCCGTTCGCATGCTGCCGACAGCATTGAAGACATGGGTTGGTATGTGGTTGACAACATGCCTCCAAAACTGCTGGTGCCCTTGGTGGACATGATGACCACGGGATCCAATATTCACAAACTCGCCGCTGTTGTCGACGTGCGTTCCCGCGACTATTTCGATGACCTGTCCGCGGTGCTCAGCCATCTGGACGATCTTGGTGTGAAAACGCGTATCCTGTTCCTTGATGCCAGCAACGAGGTGCTGATCAAACGATATGAATCCGTACGCAGGCCTCATCCGTTGCAGCAGGGCAATCGACTGATTGACGGCATTCTCGAGGAACGAGATCTGCTTGAGAATCTCAAAGAACGTGCGGACATCGTTATCGACACGTCATCATTGAGTATCCATCAGCTGTCCACGAAATTATATGAGGCCATGCTCGGATCCGGTCCGACCACGGTTTCCGTGCACATCTTCAGTTTCGGTTTCAAATACGGTATTCCCATCGACGCCGACTTTGTGGCCGACGTGAGATTCCTGCCGAATCCATTTTGGGTTCCCAGGCTTCGCTCGCTGACCGGACGCGACAAAGAGGTGAGTGATTACGTACTTTCCAGCGAAGGGGCCGCGGACTTCCTCGACTCGTATGAAAAGGCGCTTTCGATTGCGATTGAAGGATATGCGCAGGAAGATAAGCATTATGTGACTATTGCGATTGGTTGCACCGGAGGCCAGCATCGTTCTGTCGCGATGAGTGAGGCTTTGGCTAAGCGACTGCGTGCGAGGGGGTTGTCGGTTTCCGTTTCCGCACGCGAGCTTGATAAGCGGTCAGCGGAAAAATGACCGTATTATGAGAAAATAGTGTCCATATGTAAAGAAACCCGGCTGTGATTGTCCAAGATATTCGGTATCACAGTAAGCCGTGGCGGTGCGGAATGATTCCGCGACTCGCCTGAAATTTAGGGAAGAACAGCAAGGTAGGAGGTTGGCTCTTGGCTCTTCTGGATGACGTCAAAAGCGAGCTGGCCGCAATCGATAACGAACTGCCGATCGCCAAAAAGGCGCAGGCGACAGCGATGATTCGATTCGGCAATGGTTTGCACTCGGTGGATCACCACATTCTCGTGCAGGTGCAGCTCGACTCCCAAGATGCGGCTGCTTGGCTGCAGGACACCATCAAGAACCTGTATGGTCATGAAGCCACGCTTACTCCTGTCTCTAGGCAGACGCCAACCGGCACCGTGCAGCGTTATGTGATTCGCGTGCCGAAGGGCAGTACGGCGCTCGTGCTGCAGACCGGCCTGTACAGCCGTTACACCAAGAACATGGTGCTTGGTCTTCCAAGCGATATCATCAACGGCAAAATCGCGCAGATCAAGTCCGCATGGCGCGGCGCGTTCCTCGCCAACGGACGTCTGTCCGATCCAGGCAAGGCCAGCTATCTTGAAATCGTGTGCCCGAACCATGAGGCCGCTCTGGCACTGGTCTCCACCGCACGACGTCTGGGCATCACCGCCAAGCCGCGTAAGCTGCGCAGCTCCGAACGCGTCACCCTGCGCGATCCCGACGCCATCGAACGTATGCTCATTCTTATGGGTGCGCCGCGCTCCGCACGCGAGTGGACCGGAAAGCGTTCCGACGGCGAAGCTCGGGGCAAAGCCAACCGTCTGGCCAACTTCGACGACGCCAACATGCGTCGCAGCGCCAAGGCGGCTGCGGAAGCATGCGACAAGGTTCGTCAGGCGTTTGAGATTCTTGGAGATGACATTCCAGACAACCTCAAATCGGCCGGCCAGCTTCGTCTCGACCATGCTGATGCGTCGCTGGAACAGCTGGGACGTTTGGCCGATCCACCAATCACCAAGGATGCCATCGCGGGCCGCATCCGTCGACTTCTGCAGCTCGCCGAGAAAACCGAAAAAGCGCGCCGCCAGTCGGCTTGATTGAATCTTTTATGCAAAACACCATGCCTGTTTTCGAACAGCATGGTGTTTTTGTTCGTTTGGGCTTGTATTATTCGTAAATGGCAATATGGCCATTCCACGCTTACAAGCGGCTAGGAAAGGATATACATGAAGACACTCAAGGATCTTGGAGATCTCAAGGGCAAGCGCGTTCTCGTTCGCGCCGATTTCAACGTTCCGCTGGACGGCACCACGATCACCGATGACGGTCGTATCAAGGCCGCTCTGCCGACCATTAAGGCCCTGCGCGAAGAAGGCGCGAAGGTCATTCTGATGGCTCACCTCGGCCGTCCGAAGGGCAAGGTCGTTCCGGAACTGTCCCTTGCCCCGGTTGCTGCTCGTCTCGGCGAGCTGCTCGGCATCGAGGTCCCGCTGGCTGAAGACACCTATGGTGAGGATGCCCAGGCCAAGGTCGCCGCAATGGGCGACGGCGATGTCGTTCTGCTGCAGAACGTGCGTTACAACCCGGAAGAAACCAGCAAGGATCCGGAGGAGCGCGCCGCTTATGCCAAGAAGATTGCTGCGCTCGGCGAAGCGTTCGTGTCCGATGGCTTCGGCGTCGTGCACCGCGCACAGGGCTCCAATTACGACGTTGCTGCCGATCTTCCGGCTGCTGCCGGCCTGCTGGTCGAGAAGGAAGTCAAGGCTTTGTCCCGCGCCACCGTTGAGCCGGAACGCCCGCTGACCGTCGTGCTCGGCGGTTCCAAGGTCTCCGACAAGCTCGGTGTGATCGAAAACCTGCTCGACAAGGCCAACCGTCTGGTCATTGGCGGCGGCATGGTTTACACCTTCCTCAAGGCCAAGGGCCTCGAGGTCGGCACCTCCCTGCTGGAAGAGGATCAGGTCGAGACCGTCAAGGGCTACATCGAGCGCGCTGAGCAGAACGGCGTCGAACTCGTGTTGCCGACCGATATCGTGGTGAACCCGGTCTTCCCGAAGTCCGATGAGGACATCGCTCCGGAAGTCGTGGCTGCCGACGCCATTCCGGCTGACAAGATGGGTCTGGACATCGGCCCGGATTCCCAGAAGCTCTTCCACGACAAGATCGTGGATTCCAAGACCGTCGTTTGGAACGGCCCGATGGGCGTGTTCGAGGTTCCGGCTTTCGCTGCCGGCACCGAGGCCGTGGCCCAGGGTCTGGTCGATGCTACCGCAGCTGGTGCGTTCACCATCGTCGGTGGCGGTGATTCCGCTTCCGCAGTGCGTAACCTCGGCTTCCCGGAGGATGGCTTCTCGCACATCTCCACCGGTGGCGGTGCTTCCCTCGAGTTCCTCGAGGGTAAGGAACTGCCGGGCCTGAAGGTGCTCGACTGATTGCTTAACGCATAACCGGAGGTGCTCCCTTATCAACAAAAAAGGTGGGGGAGCACCTCTTGTTTTCACTAACCCGAAACCACGGCGTACGGACACTGAATGAAATAAGAACGGAGGCAGGCAAACACATGGCATCGCAACGAATTCCACTGGTCGCCGGCAATTGGAAGATGAACTTCGACCATCTTGAAGCCACCTATTTCGTTCAGCAGCTCGCATGGAAACTTCGTGACATTCATTTCGACTACCGCCATTGTGAAATCGCATTGATGCCGTCCTTCACATCGTTACGCAGCGTGCAGGTGTTGGTCGAATCCGACAATTTGAAGATTCACTACGGCGCACAGGCTGTTTCCGTAACATCGCAGGGCGCGTTCACTGGAGATGTGTCTGCCGATATGATCGCCCACCTCGGCTGTTCGTATGTGATTGTCGGACATTCCGAACGACGAAAGTACCATCCGGAAGATGACGCGAACATCGTGGATCAGGTACGCGCTGTTTTGGCGGCCGGAATGCAGCCGATTCTTTGCGTCGGCGAAAGCTACGAGGAACGTCGCAAAGGCATTGAGCTTGATTTCGCCGTGGGGCAGGTGCATGACGTCACACGCGATCTTTCCGACGAGGAAGCGTCGCGTCTGATTGTGGCGTATGAGCCGGTATGGGCCATCGGCTCCGGAATGGTGGCCACTCCACAATCCGCTCAGGACGCGGCCAAGGCGATTCGGGATGATTTGGCTGAAACTTTCGGCACGCATGTAGGAGAGTCCGTGCGCATTCTGTATGGTGGCTCCGTCTCCTCAAAGAACGCCGAAGAATTGATTGGCGAGCCCGATGTGGATGGATTCCTTATCGGCGGCGCCGCGCTGAACGTGGATGAGCTCACCAGAATCTGCCAGCTCACCATGAATGCGACAGTATGATGCTCGCGGAGTAATGTTTTTATCGAGTTGGCCTTTCAAGGTGTGGTCATTATTCGATTTTCTCAATACCTTGCGCTATTGTTAACAGCAGTGTTTACGAACTGGAGGTTCACTCGTGTCCGCTATGGCCATCGTCAAGCTTGTGCTGCAGATTATTCTTGTTATTTTCAGCCTCTTGCTCACCCTGTTGATTCTGATGCACAAGGGTAAGGGCGGCGGTCTGTCCGATATGTTCGGCGGCGGTCTCACCCAGAATGCGGGTTCTTCCGGTGTCGCGGAAAAGAACCTGAATCGTTGGACCGTCATCATCGCGGTGCTGTGGGTTGCCATCATCATTGCCCTCGGTCTGATGACGAAGTTCGATCTCATCTGATTGGCTTTTTGCTTCGGCCCATGACTGGATTACAGTCATGGGCCGAAGTGTTTTTTATCGTAGTATTGTCTACAACATACGAGCTAAGGATTGATTTGACGTCTTTGAAAATCGAGAAAACCCAAGAAACCACGATGGTCGTCGCGGATTTGGACGGTACTTTGCTGCATGATGGCGAAACGTTCGAGGAACGTTTTCTTACACAACGTTCCATCGATGTGATTAACCGCATGCACGATAATGGCGTGACCTTCGTTGTGGAAACGGCACGTCCGGTCAGCACAGGCTTTTCGTTCGTGGAAAAACTGCCGGTTGATGCCGTTGCCTATCTCAATGGAGCATTGATCGATTTCAATCCAGCCTCATCAAATTATGAAATGCTCACTTCGCCGATGCTGCCGGAAGACGGCCATCTCAAGAAAATCGGATTCTCCTCACAGCGAGCATGCGAAGTCTGCAAGAATCTGTTGAATGAACTGCCCGGTATGGAAGTCGGCATTGTCATGGATGATGTGAGATACACCAATTTCGATGTTACGAAATATTGGAAAACACAGACCTGGCGATACACTGACTTCGACGATGTTCCTGAAGGCATCGCCGATAAGCTCATTATCTTCCCTAACGATGAGCAGCGGAATCAGGTCGGTTCTCTTGTGCCCAACGATTTTGACGTACATATCTCTGAGGGATCGCTCTGGATGTTGATGAATCCTCAAGCCAACAAGGAGCATGCGTTGGATTTGCTGGCAGAACATTTTGAGACGCCGATGAGCAATACCGTCTCATTCGGTGACGATTTGGTCGACATTGCCATGCTACGTAAATCCGGCAGGGGAGTGGCGGTGGCGAACGCCAATCCGGATGTGTTGAACATCGCAGATGAAATCTGTCCATCTAATAATGATGACGGTGTGGCGCAGTGGATTGAAGATAATCTGCTGTGATGTCTCGTGATATTCAAGAGTTATATGAGTTGAACTTCGTGAATTGAACTTTTGTCGCAAAAGGATGCGAAATAGTTACATTTGATATTGAACTTCCGCAATTTCGTTAGTTGGTTTGTGTTAGGATTTGAACTAGCGCTTGATGAAAATTGAACCGAAAGGACTAGTATGGCGGAATCGTTCTCCAACCGGTTGAACGTCGCTATGGCGTTCCGCAATGTCAAACAAATTGACTTTGTGCATGCTGCTGAGAAGTTCAATATCAAACTTGGCAAAAGTCATATGAGTCAGTACGTGAGCGGCAAAACCGTGCCGCGTGCCGATATCGCCCATTTTCTTGCGGCTTTTCTGCAGGTCAATGAGGACTGGCTGATGGGAAAGGACGTTCCCATGGAGCAGAACGTCGCCACCTTGCCCGCAATCAAGTCTGATGAAGCCCAACATGATAGCAATCCTGCATCAGCGCAATCAACAGAAGGAAAGACTATGCGCACCTTTACGAAATCTCATAAGCTCGACAATGTGCTCTACGACGTTCGTGGTCCGGTGGCGGACGAGGCAGCACGCATGGAAGCCGCGGGAACGCATATTCTGAAACTCAATATCGGCAATCCTGCGCCATTCGGATTCCGGACTCCGGATGAAGTCGTGTATGATATGGCGCAACAGCTCCCTGAAACCGAAGGATATTCACCATCCAAGGGTCTGTTCTCGGCACGCAAAGCCATCATGCAGTATGCACAGCTCAAGAATATTCCGAACGTCTCCATCGATGATATCTTCACCGGCAATGGCGTCAGCGAGCTCATCAACCTGTCGCTGTCCGCGTTGCTGGATGATGGCGACGAGGTGCTGGTGCCTTCGCCGGACTATCCTCTGTGGACCGCCTGCGTGAATTTGGCTGGCGGTACCGCCGTGCATTACATCTGTGATGAGGGATCCGAATGGTATCCCGATATCGACGATATCCGCTCTAAAATCACGGATAAGACCAAGGCAATTGTCATCATCAATCCAAATAATCCGACCGGAGCGCTTTATCCAAAGGAACTGCTGCAACAAATCGTCGACATTGCCCGAGAACATCAGCTCATTATTTTCTCCGATGAGATTTACGATCGTTTGGTCATGGATGGACTGGAGCATATTTCTATCGCATCGCTGGCTCCGGACCTGTTCTGTGTAACGTTCTCCGGTCTGTCGAAGTCGCATATGATTGCCGGATATCGCATTGGATGGATGATACTTTCCGGCAACAAGCGTATTGCGAAGGATTACATCGAGGGCTTGAACATGCTGGCGAACATGCGTATGTGCTCGAATGTCCCAGCTCAGTCGGTGGTACAGACCGCTTTAGGCGGGCATCAGAGCGTCAAGGATTACATCAAGCCAGGTGGCCGTGTGTACGAGCAGCGCGAACTGGTCTATCAGATGCTCAATGAAATTCCCGGCGTTACCGCAGTTAAGCCGAAAGCGGCGTTCTATATCTTCCCGAAGCTGAACGTCAAGAAGTTCAATATTCACTCCGACGAGCAGTTTGCGTTGGATCTGCTGCATGACAAGCATATTCTGATCAGTCATGGCGGTGCATTCAACTGGCAGAATCCGGATCATTTCAGGGTGGTATATCTGCCACGTATCACGATGTTAAAGGAAACCGTAAGTGAGATCGGTGATTTCTTGAGCACATATCATCAGGCATGATGACCTTGATTGCTTGAAGGGCTTTCATAGTGTGAAGTACGCGCAGCATCGCGACACTCCGTCCCCAAATACTTATAGTTATACTGACCATAAGTAGGGCTACGATGGCTCCGGCCTTAGGGCCGAGCCATCGTTTCATTGTGAAAGGGGATATTGTGAACGATTTGCTCAAAGGAATCGGCAACGTCGTCAATCCGAAGCGTGTGTTCCGCGAGCTGACTGACTTCAAGCCGGGGGAGTTTGTCCTGATCACGGTCATGCTGTTGGCGCAGTTGGTGTCATTCTTCGTGTCCAAAGATTTTCCGCGGCAGGTTGAATTGGTCTGATTTCCGGCCTATGCATCGTGTTCAATCTCATTCTCGTCGACCGTGGGCGACTGACCAACTATCTGTGGGGCTTCATCGGTTGCGCCACTTGGCTGATCGTTGTCATCATGAACCATCTCGTCGGAGACATCTTCGCTCAGATCTTCTACGTCACCATGCAGTTCGTCGGCGTATGGGTGTGGCAGCGCCAGCTTGATCGTCAGGAAAAAAACGAGTATGAGGAAGTCAATGCCCGCATGTTCACATGGTGGCAAGGCATTCTCGCCGTCATCGCAACCATCGTGATCTATCTGATTGTGGTATTCGTGTCGAGCCATACTGGCGGTGTACAGGTTCGGCTTGACGGCACGCTGCTGCCGCTTGGTATCGTCGGACAGATTCTCATGACATACGGCTACCGCAGCCAGTGGGTCGCATGGATTACTCTTGACGTGATCAAGGTGGTTATCTGGTTCAACCAGCTTTCCGTCGGAGGTCCTGGCGCCATGTCGATGTTCGTTCTTCAGGTGGTCATGTTGGCCAACGGTTTTTACGGCGCATGGGTCTGGTTCCACAAGAGCAGCACTATGGCCGTATCGGATGATCTGCAATCAAGTATTTGCACGGAAAGCATAATCGCAAATGGTGGCCGCTGATCAATCAATCGTTCCGTCGCGAGTTCACAACGATCATATTGGTTGTTGGGCCGGCTTCCGTCGGCAAAACCACATTGGTGACACGCTTGTCGAAATTGTATGACGCTCCGATCGCGGTCGAGTATGCCCGTGAATTTGAGGAAGCCTGCAATGTTGACGATGATGAACTTACCGCTTTCGATTACGAGCGGCTGATTCTTTCCAAGTTCTCTCAGAACGAGCATGCAATAGCATCGCATGCCAATCATGGCATCGTTTTTCTTGATACTGATGCCATGGTTACGCGTGTCTATGCGGAACGCTATCTGCCGGCCGATGAGAACGCCAAGCTGCAAGCCGACATTCGATATGGTGATTGAACAGGAGAAGCCTGATCTGGTGTTGCTGATTCCTCCGATCACCGAATATGTGGATGATGGGTTCCGTGCAATGCGGTGGGCTTCGGATCGGTATCGGTTCCATGAGACTTTGGTACGCGTCATTCAGGAGTCACCGTATGCCGACCGTGTGGTGACGCTTGACAATCCAACTTTTGAAGGGCGCAAAACGCAGGCGATTCAAGCGATCCGCCAGGCCACTGGTTTTACGCCTCGTACCGGAATAAGCTGAAAACATGTAGAGCAATAGCAGAAACCCCCTGCCAGAATTCTGGCAGGGGGGATCCTTAGCTTAGATCGCTAACACTTAAGCAAGAAGCTCAGCCGTTGACGCGGTCGATGCCAGCCTGGACGTCAGTAAGGACGGAATCCCAGGACTTGATGAAGGAAGCGACGCCGTCGGCTTCCAGCTTGTCGGTGACAGCCTTGAAGTCGATGCCCAGCTCAGCGAGCTTGGCCATGATGGCGTGGGACTCTTCGTAGGTACCCTTGATGGTCGGAGCGCCGTTGCCGTGATCGGCGAGAGCGTTCAGGGTCTTCTCCGGCATGGTGTTCACGATGAGCGGGGCAACGAGCTCGTCAACGTAGACGCAATCGGAATAGGCCGGGTTCTTAGTGCCGGTGGAGGCCCACAGCGGACGCTGCTTCTTGGCGCCCTTGGCTTCGAGAGCAGCCCAACGCGGATCGTTGGCGAACTTGTTCTCGAACAGCTCGTAAGCGAGGCGAGCGTTGGCGATAGCGGCCTTGCCCTCGAGAGCCTTGGCCTCATCGGAGCCGATCTCCTCAAGCTTGTTGTCGACGGCGGTGTCCACGCGGGACACGAAGAAGGAAGCGACGGAACCGATGTGCTTCAGGTCATGGCCGTTGGCGTCAGCCTGAGCGATGCCTTCGATGAAGGCATCGATGACCTGCTCGTAACGCTCGAGCGAGAAGATCAGGGTGACGTTGACGGAGATGCCCTTGGCCAGGGTTGCAGTGATTGCCGGCAGGCCTTCGAGGGTTGCCGGGATCTTGATCATGGCGTTCGGACGGTTGACCTTCTCCCAGAGCTCGACAGCCTGCTGCTCGGTGGCTTCGGTCTCGTGGGCCAGACGCGGATCAACTTCGATGGAAACGCGGCCATCGACGAAATCGGTGGCTTCGGCGATCTCACGGAAGATGTCGGTGGCGTTGCGCACGTCGGTGGTGGTGAGCTCGCGGATAGCGGTCTCAACGTCAACCTTGCCGAGCTCCTTGAGCTGTGCATCGTACGGGCCGACCTGGCTCAGAGCCTTCTGGAAGATGGACGGGTTGGTGGTGACGCCAACGACGTTCTTGTCCTTGATGAGCTCCTGCAGGTTGCCGGATTCGATACGGGTGCGGGACAGATCGTCCAGCCAGATCGAGACACCGGAGTCAGAGGTGCGCTGAGTTGCTTCAGTCATTGTTTTTCTCCTTGATACCTTTTTGGATCAAATCTTTATTTATTGTGCGGTAAAAGGGGAGAGGCACATGCATCATGCCCCTCCCCGTCGAATCACTTGGCGGCTTCGACTTCCGCAATGGAGGCCTTGGCGGCTTCGACAACATGCTCGGCGGTGATGCCCAGGTCGATCATGTTCTGAGCACCGTCGCCCTGCAGGCCGAACTGCTCGATGGAAACCGGCTTGCCGTAGGAGCCGAGGTACTTGTACCACGGCATGGCAACGCCAGCCTCGACGGAGACACGAGCCTTGACGGAGGCCGGAAGCACAGCTTCCTTGTACTCGGCGTCCTGCTCCTCGAACCATTCGAGGGACGGAGCGGACACAACGCGAGCCTTAATGCCTTCACCAGCCAGGGTCTTGGCTGCGGAGACGGCCCACTGCACTTCGGAACCGGTGGCCATGATAATGACGTCAGGGGTGCCCTCGGTGTCGACAAGCACGTAAGCGCCCTTCTTGACGCCGTCCTTGGCCTTCTCAGCGGTTTCGGCAAGAACCGGAACGCCCTGGCGGGTCAGCACCATGGCTGCAGGCAGAGTGTTCTTCTTCTCGAAGAAGTAACGGTAGGCTTCGGCGGTCTCGTAAGCGTCGGCCGGGCGGACGACCTCAAGCTGCGGGATGGCACGGAAGGAAGCCAGGTGCTCCACCGGCTGGTGGGTCGGACCATCTTCGCCGACGGCGACGGAGTCGTGGGACCACACATACAGGTTCGGAATCTGCATGAGGGCGGCCAGACGCACAGCGGAACGCTCGTAGTCGGAGAACATGAAGAAGGTGCCACCGAACGGACGGGTATGGGAGCCCAGCAGGATGCCGTTGGTGATGGTACCCATGGTGAACTCGCGCACGCCGAAGTGCAGCTGACGGCCGTACGGGCTGCAGACCGGCCACTGCTTGGTGGCGCACTCGGCAGGAGCGAAGGTGGCAGCGCCCTTAAGATCGGTCTTGTTGGAGCCACCGAGGTCGGCGGAGCCGCCCCAGAGTTCCGGCATGACAGCGGCGATGGCGTTCAGCACGGAACCGGAAGCGCCACGGGTTGCAACGCCCTTGCCGACTTCGAAGGTAGCCTCGAGGTCATCGATGGCCTTGTCGAAGCCCTCCGGCAGTTCGCCGGCCTTGAGGCGGTCATACAGGGCAGCGTTGTCCGGGTTGGCCTTGCGCCATGCGTTGTACTTCTCGTCCCATTCCTTGTGGGCTTCGAGGCCGCGCTCGGCAACCTTGCGTGCGTGAGCCAGAGCCTCTTCGTCGACATGGAAGGACTCTTCCGGATCGTAGCCAAGCAGTTCCTTGAGGCCTGCGACGGCTTCGGCGCCCAGCTTGGAGCCGTGAGAGGACGGATCATTGGTCTTGCCCGGGGTCGGCCATGCGATCAGGGTATCGACCTTGATGAGCTTCGGCTGGTTCGGAGCGGCCTCGCGAGCCTTGGCGATGGTGTCGGCCAGACCCTCGACGTCCTCCTTGTAGGAGCCGTCAGGCTGGATGAAGCTGAACTCGTCGGTGTACCAGCCGTAGGCCTGGAAGCGCTTGAGCACGTCCTCAGCCAGAACCAGATTGGTGTCGCCTTCGATCTGGATGCGGTTGGCATCGAAGATGACGGTCAGGTTGCCCAGCTGCTGGTTGGCAGCGAGGGAGGCAGCTTCGCCAGAGATACCTTCTTCGATATCGCCTTCGCCGCAGATGACCCAGATGTTGTGGTCGAACGGGGATTCGCCTGCCGGAGCTTCCGGATCAAGCAGACCACGCTGGAAACGCTGGCCATAGGCGAAACCAATGGCGGAAGCGAAGCCCTGGCCCAGCGGACCAGTGGTCATTTCGATGCCCGGGGTCAGACCATATTCCGGGTGACCCGGGGTACGGGTGTCAGCACCGCCGCGGAAGTTCTTCAGGTCATCCAGAGTCAGGCCGTAGCCGGAGAAGTACAGCTGGACGTACTGGGTGAGGGAAGCATGACCGCCAGAAAGGATGAAGCGGTCGCGACCTTCCCAATTGGGATCGTTCGGATCATGCTTGATGAAATGCTGGTACAGAGTGTAGGCGATAGGCGCCAGGGAGACGGGGGAACCCGGGTGGCCGTGTCCCGCACGCTCAACCGCGTCGGCCGACAGGACCTTGGCCATCTTGATGGCGCGCTCGTCCAGCTCGGTCTCCTTGAATTCGGTCATGGATTACTTTCCTTCCAATTGGTCGGGCCGCGTATCCGGCTTGTGCCGAGCGCTCGACGCCCTCACATTGCGTTTTCCATAGTAGCGATGTGAGGTGACGTTGTGGTGGATTTTTGGCGTGTTTTGGTAGTTTGTGTTCTGTTAACGCTCACAGTTAACATTCTCGTGCGATTGCTCTGTTCGATTGGTGGTATGACGAGCATTTCGGGAGATTGCTATCGGGAAAAACGAGAAACGAGTACTCTGGAAGCGAACGTATTAGCACTCGCGAGGCGCGAGTGCTAATACAATGGGAGAAGTATTTACGGAAGACGGTTTCTCCTAATATCGCAGATATTCCGAAAACCGGCTCCCGCTGAATCGTATCGTGTATACATAAAGAGGAGGCACGCATGACGCAGTCAAGACGTATGTTGGTGCTGCGTGCCGTCGTCGAGGACTATATTCGCTCGCAGGAGCCAGTCGGTTCGACCACCTTGACCAAAGATCATGATCTGGGCGTCAGCTCGGCCACCGTCCGTAATGATATGGCCGCCTTGGAAGATGAGGGATATCTTATTCAACCCCATACGTCGGCAGGGCGCATACCAACGGAAAAAGGGTACCGATACTTCGTGGACCGCTTGGCCACAGTGGTGCCGATGTCTGAAGCGCAACGCCGTGGCATCAACAGTTTTCTGTCGGGATCCGTCAATCTGCAGGACACCTTGCAGCGCGCAGCCCGCCTTCTGGCACAGATCACCGGTCAGGTCGCGGTTGTGGCGGCCCCGTCGTTGGCGAAATCGACATTACGGCATATCGAAATCGTTCCCGTATCAATCAACACCCTGTTGGCCGTCGTCATCACTGACACCGGCCGAGTGGCGCAACATATACTCAACGTTTCCGAGTTGCCGGACACCACAGTGCTGTCGCATCTGGTCAACGAAATCAACGCGCAGTGTGCCAGCGTTTCTTTGACACGAACCGCGGACTATGTCAGGCAGATGTCATCCCGCAAGGAATACCGCCCCATCAGTAAACTGGCGGAAACGCTTGCTCAAGCTTTCGATGGCATGGCCGACGACGAGCGCGCGAGCGAACTCTATATGGCAGGAACCTCACGACTCGCGCACCAGCGTGCCGTGGCCGATCTTGCACCATTGTTCGATGCGCTGGAAGAGCAAGTCGTGCTCATGAAACTCATGAGCACGTTGAGCGAAACCACGCAATCCGATGGAGTCGGAGTGGCCATCGGCTCCGAAACGCACACGCCCGGTCTGCTGCATGCATCCGTGGTGACCAGCGGGTACGGTCGAACCTCGGCAACCGCTGACGACGTAACAAAAGGCGAGACTGCGGAGGAGCAGGGGAGAGAGACAAGCAATCACACCACTGCAGCGCAGGATTCCACCGAGCCCATCGCCTTCGTCGGATCCATAGGACCGACGCATATGGACTATGCGGCGACCATGGCAGCAGTGCGTGCCGTTGCCAGATATCTGACCGCATTCGTGGCTCACGACGAAAACCAAAACAACAGCTGACCCCGCCTTATGGCACAATGACACGCGAAAAGCAATAGGGAGAAAGAACAACCGTGACGGACTATTACGAAGTGCTGGGCGTAGACCGCTCCGCAAGCGACGACGAGATCAAAAAAGCTTATCGAAAGATGAGCCGCAAATATCATCCCGATATCGCAGGTCCGGAATTCGAAGACAAATTCAAGGAAGTCAATAACGCCTACGAAGTGTTGTCCGATCCACAGAAGCGTCAGATGTTCGACGCCGGCGTGGACCCGAACGATCCGAACGCCGGCGGCATGCATGGCGGATTCAGCGGCGGATTCGGCGACATGGGTGACATTTTCAACATGTTCACCGGAGGTGCTTTCGGCGGTGGCAACGGCGGTCCGACCCCTCGTACACAGCCGGGACGCGATGCACTGGCCACAGTGACCATCGACTTGAAGACTGCGGTGTTCGGCGACACCGCACATGTTGAAATCAAAACGTTCGGTCTGTGCCAGGAATGCGCCGGCACCGGCTGCCAGAAAGGTACCCAGCCGGCACAGTGCCCCGACTGCCATGGTCAGGGCTACGCACAGCGCGTGGTGCGCACCATGCTTGGCCAGATGATGACCACCGCTCCATGCGAGCGTTGCGAGGGACATGGTACCGTTATCGAAAATCCGTGTCCGTCCTGCCTTGGTCATGGTCGTGTGCGTATCACCCGTAATGTCGGCGTGTCCGTGCCTGCCGGCGTGACGAACAATACCCGTCTGCGTCTCGCTAATCAGGGCGAGGTGGGTGAAAACGGCGGTGTTGCCGGCGACCTGTATGTCGACATCCGCATCGCTCAGGATGACACCTTCACTCGTAACGGTGATGATTTGCACTGCTGGATCCAAGTGCCGATGAGCTGGGCCGTACTGGGGCATGATCTGGAAATCGACACGTTCGATGGCAAGCAGTCTGTGAGAGTGCCTGCAGGAAGCCAGCCTGACGACACTGTGACCTTGAAGAATCTGGGCGTCACGCATCTTAACAACAAGAGCGAGCGTGGCGATCTGGTGGCGCATATCGCAGTGAAGATTCCGACAAAGCTCACTGACGACGAGCGTGCCTTGATGGAACGGTTTGCCGAAAAGCATGACACAGATGCCCAACATGTTGCGGTAAGCGCACGCCCGACTTCCGGAACGAAGAAGGGCTTCTTCTCCAAGCTGAAGGATGCGCTGCGCTGAATTTCCCTATCCTCATATCGTACATCCGATGAGAAAACGTTAGATCGCATATCAAATAGCCGGTTGCTTCAAAAACGAAGCAACCGGCTATTTTGTCAATGTTTCTGCTGTAGCAAGCGGATTGCCTCACGCCTACAACAGCCAATCATTAGGCATATCTACGTGTTTATTTGAGCAATGACCGGCACATAGCGCGATACTGGTTCACATAGCCACCGCCGAAGAACACGCAGTGGCCTGCGATGGGGTAGAGCTGCCACAATGTGGTGCGCTCCTGCCATCCTGCTTTCAGCGGATGTACGGACTGGTATCCGTCGAGAATGTCCCGCAAGTACGACATGCCGAATAGGTCAAGCATGGCGAGATCCTCTTCACGATGCCCGCCGTGCGCGGCTGGGTCGATCAGCACCGCTTCCACGGATCCGGAATCGGCCGACCACATGACATTGCCGCTCCACAGATCGCCGTGCACTCGTGATGGCTTGTCATTGGCCGCCTTGCCCAGTATTTCAGGCAACGCTTCAATGACGGCCTCAGTCAGTTCCATATCGTAATCAGTGAGTTCACGGCGCTTCATACCAAGCTGTACCATCGGGCGGAGCCTGCCTTCGGCCAAATATGTCGCCACATCATCCCATTCGCCTGCGTCCATGGGAACGGGATCCTGCAAGGGGCCGAAATAACAAGTTCCCGTATATCCGGCTGGGGCAGATCCAAAGTAATCGGCTCCGGCATCATGCATACGCGCGAGAGCAGCGCCGAAATCATGCGCGGCCTGCAAAGTCGGACCACAGGCGTTCACTCGTTCAATGTTGAGATAATCCTTGCCCCAGTCGTACACGTCTACCACACGTGGCCCGCCTTTGGATTGCGCTTCGCCAAGCCACTGCAGGCCACGGCCCTCGCATTCGAAGAAACCTTCAGGACTGAATGCCCTGCTCTTGCGATATTTGCTCATGCTGCCCGACCTTTCCTTGCATGATCCGCCACATTTGCGAGACCTTATGGAATCGTTAGTGAAGCTCCGATGGGTTTTGGCACCATTGTGTGCATGGTTTGAGACAACTCAAGGATCCATAGCGAAAAATTAGACCCCTCTCGCTAGTCTTGGATGCGGAAAAGCAGACGAAACCATTGATACATATAAAAGAGGGTTCATGAATTTCTTCCAAGCGATTTTCCTTGGTCTGGTGCAGGCATTGACCGAGTACCTGCCAGTTTCTTCCAGCGCGCATATTCGCATTATCGGCGATTTGATGCTGGGATCCGATCCGGGCGCCGCGTTCACCGCAATCATCCAGATCGGCACCGAGCTTGCCGTGATTTTGTATTTCCGACATGACATCATCCGCATTCTTGGAGCATGGTTCGGTTCCCTGTTCGGCAAAGAAGGCAAGGATTTCAAAAGCCGTATGGGAGCGCACAATCCAGACACGCAGATGGGCTGGTTCATCATCCTCGGCACGATGCCGATTCTGATTGCCGGCCTGCTGTTCAAGCATGCGATCGAAGGGTCACTGCGTAATCTGTGGATCACCGTCACCGTACTTGCATTGTTCGGCGTGCTGCTGTGGGTGGTCGACGCCCGTTCCAAGCAGGTCAAGACCATGAAGGAAATGACCTGGAAGGATGCGCTGATCTTCGGCATCGGCCAGATGCTCGCATTGATTCCCGGCGTTTCCCGTTCTGGGGGCACCATCACCTTTGGACGCGCCATGGGATACACCCGTGAGGCAGCCGTTCGAGTGAGCTTCCTCATGGCCATTCCTGCCGTGTTCGGCGCAGGCATTCTGGAAGCCGTATCGGCCGTCAAGGACGTTGCCGCGGGGGATGCCGGTATGTTCCCCGGCTGGGGTCCTACCATTGCCGCAGCCATCGTGGCATTTGTGGTCGGCTACGTGGTGATCATCGGCTTCCTGAAGTTTGTTTCCACCTTCTCGTACAAGGCATTCGCCATCTACCGCATCGGCTTGGCGATCGTCGTGGCATTGCTGCTGATTACCGGCGTGCTTTCGCCGCTGGAAGCCGCAGCTGCAGCGTGAATCTAATTCGATAATCGAATAGCAAAAAAGTTGGGCCGATCATCCTGCGATGGTCGGCCCAACTTATATATTCACTGCTTATCGCCAATCACAACTTAATTGCCACGCAAGAACGATTCAGCCTCGCGAATCAGCTCTTCGCAAGCGGGCATGCCATTCGACGCGATACGTTGCGCTTGAGCGTTCAAATCGTAGTCGCGTTCCAGACAGGCAAGATAATCGCCGGCATGCGTCTGCTCGACAATCTCGTCGGCAGCCTTGCGCCATTCGGCGGCTTTTCTGTTCAAATCACCTTCAGTCAGCGGATGCTCAAGTAAAAGAGACAATGCGCGAACCAATTCCAGCGTGCCCTGCAAGCACTCGGTATTCGCACAGTAATGGGGTACGGACACCCACATGGATGTGGTATGAAATCCTGCGTCCGCCGCAAATGCGTCAAGAATGTTGGGGATGCCCACAGGGCCGTTATATTCCTTGTCGGGTTCGCTTTCGCAGTCATTTTTGGAAATGTCAAGCGGCAAAGGCCTGGTGTGGGGGCAATCGTCGAACATGGATCCAAGCGTGACGATACCGCTCACATCGTAGTCTTCTGCGATGCGCAACGTCTGCCTGCAGTATTCCTCCCAACGATAATTTGGCTCGGGGGCGATCTGAGCGAGAAAATGCAGCGAGGGGGAGACTGCAATGTCATAGAACGTGGTCTGTGGCCAGATGATTCGTTTACGACCTTGTACCGAGCAAATCATCGGACGGGCTACCTGATAGTCGTAGAAACCCTCATTGTCGATATGATGCACCTCCTGTGAATCATATCGCGACACAAGATGCCGTATGACGTTCGTCGCAGCCTGGCAGGCGTCATTCCACCCCTCAAACGCGGAGATCATTATTGTCTCGCGTTTTTTCGTCTCCTCACACATGCTTTAAATGTATAACGAAATCATATTTCCGCAAACACGCTTCCGCCATCGGTGAATGTGACGAGCAGGGCATCCCGATCTAGACAACAGCATCTCAAAATACCCGAATGTCAAGAAAGCTCAAAACCTTTTTCGGTAGATAAAAGCCCTTTGAAAACAGCAAAACACGAACACGACACGCGGACTTGCAAATTTTGAGAATGCGGATATAGTAGATATTCGTGCTCAGGCAGTAGTACTGCGGAGAACATGCGGACATAGCTTAGTTGGTAAAGCGCAACCTTGCCAAGGTTGAGACCGCGGGTTCGAGTCCCGTTGTCCGCTCTAAGGTTCCGATTGATTATCGACCTTTAGGGTGGGTTAGCCAAGCGGTTAGGCAGCGGCCTGCAAAGCCGTATAGACGAGTTCGACTCTCGTACCCACCTCTTGTTGTGCTTGACATGTGCGAGTGCGACGCATGACCCGGGCGGTTGGCGCAGAGGTAGCGCACTTCCCTGACACGGAAGGGGTCACAAGTTCGAATCTTGTATCGCCCACTGGAACGTGAGTTCCTATATAACCCATCATCGGGTGATTGGCGCAGCGGCTAGCGCACTTCCTTCACACGGAAGGGGTCATAGGTTCGATTCCTATATCACCCACCATCGGGCGGCACGTCGTGCCGCCTTTTTTGTTGGTTTCGTTGGGTTTCCGCCGTTTCGTGCGGCATGTCGGAAACGGGTGGCGCGTGGTGTTGGGTTTGGGCGCCATATCGATTCATGGCGCCTATACTTCCAGGCAACGCAACATCAATCAAAAAGTCGAGCAGGATCTCAGAGGTAAGCTGGGACTGCCGGCCACAGGCGAAATCTATTACGTGCAGGATCGTCCGTTGTATCAGGAGTACGAGAATCTCGTTCTGACCACCTACGACAAATGGTTCGGATACCATCCATGATGGAACGATTTTCGACAAGGCCAACGTTCCTGCAACAGAGGAGGGCGGTGATTATGTTCACCAGTATATGGTGATTTTGACTGACTACAAAGAATCGGTTGATATTGGATGGTATCAAATGTCTTCCAGCACCGATGAACCTGATGATCTCGTTCAGGCAGGCATCGACGAATTCCAGAATTATGAGAACCAGTTCCTGAAGGATGAGGATCTTGTACGGCCTATTTTGATGCTGTTGTAAGGCATGAGTTGTCTCACAGGGAAATCTGGGCGTGCTGCGGAACCGCGGGTCCGCCTGTCGCGGGCAACTTGATTGGAGCTGCAACCAACTCCTATGCAGTGAAATACATGGGTGCGGATAAATCCCAGATCGAGTCCACGCAGGGAGAAGACTATAAGATGACGCAGCAGAGCGACGCGGTGGCCGAGGCCATTCACTCCGGCGATGCTCCTAATTCAAGAAGAGCCGTCTGCAACAAGGCATTGCGGGAAATGATCGACGAGCAGCGCTGAAATCAATCCCCGCGAATATAACTTCGAATACAGTTTTAAGTCCGGAATACACACTATCCGGGCTTTTCCGTGTTCTTTCAAGGTGTACGGCTACAATGGCAGCTTGTGAGTGACGAAGCATTGAATCTCAATCAGCCGGTCAAAGACATGGGGCCGAACGAGTTGAAGGCTTATGCCAGGCTCGGCAAACAGCAGCATGACGAGGCGAATCGTGAGCTGGAACGCCGTTGGCGCAGCTATGATGACATGTTGCCAAACGACCAGTTCGTGTCAATTATCGACAAGACTGAGGGATAAGACCCACTTTACGGTGTATGATTCGTGACCATGCCGGTCTCAATACCGGCTATTTGCAAGGGTAATGACTAGAATGGCGACTATGACTGATCCGATTCCAAGCGCAGGTGAAACGACCATCATTGGCCTTCCTGCAATAACCGTACCGGTGACTTCCACCGGAGACCGTCCTCTGACGAAAGAGGACCTTGAAACCATCATGCGTCTTGCCGATGGCACGGCATTGCTGATCTCGACTAGGGGAGCGGTGTCGGGGTCGCGGTATCTTCTTGACGAGGATGAGATTACCGTCGGCCGTGATCCAAGAGCGGACATTCTTTTGGATGATTCCACGGTTTCCCGCGCCCATGCGGTGTTCCGCAGGTCTGACGGCAGGTATTCCGTTATTGATGCGGGAAGCTTGAACGGCACCTATGTGAACCGCCAGCGTGTTGATCAGCAGGAGCTTAAGAATGGCGATGAGATTATTCTTGGCAAGTTCCGTCTGGTTTATTTCGACAATAAAGCCGTCATTGCCGGTTGATCCACGTTATGCGGGATAGACTGTGTACAACAGCTTCGCGCCCATGAGCTTCGCACGAATGCTCATGGGCGTTATTGTAGATGTCGTAGGAGAGCGTGATGAACGAAGCAGAGCCAACAACGCGGTTGCGTCTGCATGTGTCGACTGCGGTGCAGGGGGAGTTATTCCCCGCGACCGGCACTCAGCCGGTGACGCGCGGCTACAAGGGTACGGTGGCTTCAAAAGTAGCAGGCATCACTTATCGTCAACTTGACTATTGGGCTCGCAGACAAATCGTGGAACCTTCCATCACGCCGTCGCATGGATCCGGTTCGCGCAGGCTGTACTCGTTCAAGGACGTGGTGATCCTTGCTGTGTCGAAAAGACTGCTTGACGCGGGCATCAATCTGCAAAATGTGACGACTGCCATCAGTTTTCTGACGCAGCGTACCGCGGAACAACTTGAGAATATCACGATTATGTGCGACGGTCAGCAAGTGCACGAATGTACGGATAGTGAGCAAATGGTGGCGTTGTTGCAAAGCGGTCGGGCGGTATTCGGCGTATCGGTGGGATCTTTATGGAAGCAGATCAGAGAGACTCTTGCCCACGAGGAATACGTCGATCTGACCACCATGCCTTCCATGATGGGTGGAAACCGACCTGTTGACGATATCACTGCAATGCGCATGAGAAAGAACTTCGAGGCGCAACATCAGACACGCGCCGCCGCGTCACTGTAACATACCAGAATGCATGCCGTATGGTTGATGCGGACTAAGACGGATGTACGAGTCGTTGATATGAGATAGATATGTACAGACAGACATACAACAGGGGAGCAATACATGTTTGATATTCTGCCGGCATTGCTGTGGATTGTCGCAGCGGTCATATCGTTGAACATTTGTTCGATTACTGCAATTCGAGGAAATATCTTCTCAAAAACCAAGAGTGACGTATATCCGGTACGCTGGTCAATTGTCGGATTGCATTTCACATCGCTGATCATCGGAGCTCTGCCGTATCCGATATATACGATGTTCAAACCCAGCTTTTCCTTGAAATTTCAGCATTTCTACGAACAGGTTGGTTGGCCGTCGGCAGCACTGATGATTATGCTCATCGCCACGGAACTGGTGTTTATGTATCTGCAGGCCCGAAACGGCATGAAAAGCGAAATGGAAAGAAAGCTCAGCCAAGCCATTAAGGACTAGCCAAAAAGACATCCATCGAAGCGAGGACGCACCATCCATCATGCCGGTGGGTTATGTCGAGCAAAGTCCCGAAAGGGACGTGCTGGCATAACCCACCGATGTTATGTACAGAAAAGAGCGTCAGTCGAAAACTGCTGTAGCTTTTCTGACATAACGTACATTATCGGACAAAAGTGGGAGCAGGTGCAGGGGGTATTTGAGATGTACGCGATCTCTCAAAACCCCAGGTATGCAAATGTCATCGCTGGCATGCATACCCAGGGTTTCTTTGTCTTTATGCACAAGATGATCCGCTCGTGCATCAGCCGTTATCTATCAGGCGAAATAGTCTTCGATGGTTTGCGCAAGCTCACTAACCGAATCGATCACCTTATACGCGCCATGTTCTTTCAGCTCGCCAGGCTCGGCATAACCCCAGCCGCATCCCAAGCAATCCAGACCGCACGCTTTGGCTCCGTCAGCATCGGTCCAACGGTCACCGACCATGAGCGCCTTATCGCCAGCGGCTTCGTCAAACCCAATGTGGTCGAACGCCCATTGAATAACCTGATCTTTGTCGAGACGCGAATTATCTTCGCTGGCACCGTAAATGCCGTTGACCATGGTGTCCAAATGGAAATGCTCGCAAATCGGAATGCACTGATACTGCGGCTTGCAGCTTGCGATCGCCAAGTAGTATCCGTCAGCACGCAGTTTGGCCAACTGTTCTGGGATACCGTCATAAATGGTATTGTTCAAACGGCCCGGAACCTTTTGACCCGGATTATTCGGATCATCGAACACCGCTTCCTGCGCATAATACCTGCGGTAGATGGCAATGCCCTCATCGAGTAAGTCGTCCGGAATATTATTGCGCTGCAACGACTCGACAATTGCAGGACCAATGAATCGCTGCAACTCCTCATCATCAGGCACTGGATACCCCAGTTCCTCAAATACCTTCACCACACAACCAATGATGCCCGGATCAGACTTGGTCAATGTGCCGTCAAGGTCAAGCAGAACGACTTTCTTGGGTTGCTTGGTCTTCTCGGACATGAGATTAATGCACTCCTTGTTAAATGCTCGATGCAATGTGAACTGTTCAGATAACAATTATGCCCGGTCTTGCTGACCGGGCATGCAGTTCAAGTGTCGTTCAACTACTGGTTACTCGTAGTCTGGAAACCAGCCGTCGCGATGCATCTGCAGACGCTTTTCAAGCAACGTCTTCAGCTCGTCTTCAGTACGGCGTTCCAATAGCATGTCCCAGTGTGTACGGGTCGGCTTGGAAATCTCGTCGGCCTCACGATCCTCGTCGCCTTCACGATGCGCGGTCATGCCGCACCGGCACTCCCATTCCTCCGGAACCTCCGCGCCTTCAGCGAACGGCAGAATCGTGCGGTGTCCCTTTGGGCACACATATGCGACGTCGTTTCGCGCCGCGAAATCCACATTGTCATCAGATTCCAACGACTTTGCGCCGATGCTCATGCCTCGCAGGCTGCGTTCTGCCATATTGCCTTTGCCTCCTTGGATTGTCTGCTCTGTCTAAGCTACAGAACAGTTCGGACGTGTCTTTTATTCCTTATTCGTCTGCTTGATGTTCGATTTTAGTCGACGCCGGAGTATGCGACGATGCCACGATTGATGCGATCGTACGCCTGTTTTGCGACTGGCGCCAACGTTTCGGCACGATCCGCAAGATACGGTCCAGCCACGGCTATCTGCTGAAGCACGTCGGCAAGCCGTTTGCCGTTACGCACGAAATCGCCGCCCGTCAGATCGGTGCCGTACAGCACCTGCGACAGGCTTTCACCTTGCGCCCAATCGTAGACGATATCGGTGATGCCAAAATCGAGTTGGCGAGGCTCCTCAAGCATGTGATCCTCACATAACATGGCAATCGACGCATGGACGCCCTTAAGCTGCGCTGCGCACACGGCGACGTTCCCTTGAATGCCTCCAGGGTAACGACGCGGCTCTCCCCCGCCTCCCCTGCGGGCTTCGAACACCAACGATGCGACGACGCTGGCCAATTCACAGGCTTTCAACCCGTCAAATGCGCCATCGTCAATCGCCTGCGCCAATACTAGATCAAGCTCGCTGTACAAATGCCGCAACAGCTGGCCACGTTCCGTGAGCTGATAATCACCATGGCCCGCGGATTCCCGTACCGGCTGAAGATAGCCGAGATTGGAAAGCACAGCGCAAATATGATCAAACTGACGTGCCACGGAACCGGTTCGCGAATCGTAACGATGCTGTACCCGTTCCAACTCGCGCATCTCACGAGCCCAACGATGTCCCCATTTCAAGTGCTTCTGCACATCAGGGCATTTACGGCATGGATGGTCGCGGTCTTCTTCTCTGAGTTTCTTGATGCGTTTGTCAAGATCCATAAACGCCTGGCTGCGTTCCTTCTGCGTACGGAACACCTCATGCTTGAGTTTGCGACGTTCGTTCTTCTCCAAATCACTCAAACGCATCCGCAAACGCATGAATTTTTTGAAATCGCCGAATTCACACTGGAAAGCCTGCTCGTATCCTTCCAGAGCCTTGCATAAGGTTTCCATCTGTGCTTCAAGCTGCCATGCCGACTCGTTGGCTTCCCATTGCGCAAAGGAGTGGTCAAGCGTAACGCGAGCTGTTTCATAGTCGCTGGAATTCAATAGATTGACAGCCATATTGAAGGTCGGTCTGAAGCTTGAGTGAAGCGGATACACTCGTTTGCTGGACAAGGCGGCCGCAGTGGCGGGAACAAAACCATGGTGGTCCACCACAACGGCATGTCCGATGGTGTCGATGCCACGTCGTCCCGCACGACCGGTCAACTGGGTAAACTCGCCGGGAGTCAACCCAACATGCCCGGTGCCGTCGAATTTCTCAAGCTTTTCAACCACCACACACCGTGCGGGCATGTTAATGCCCAAAGCCAGCGTTTCCGTGGCGAAGACCATTTTAACCAAGCCTTCTTCAAACAAGCGTTCGACAATCTGGCGGAACAATGCGACCATTCCCGCATGATGCGGAGCGAACCCTTCCTCCAGGGCGAAACGAAATTGCGAGAAATGCAGCGCTTTCAAGTCTTCTTGGCTCAACTGGCCTTCGACCATCTCATCGACGATCCGTCTGATTTGTTGCACTTCGTCGCTGGTGGTGAGTTCCAAGCCTGCGTTGATGCATTGGTCAACCGCTTGATCGCAACCGTTTCTTGAAAAAATGAAGTAGATTCCCGGCAGCATGTCAAGAAAATTCAACTCGTCCACAACCGCCCAGCGTCGAGGCGTATGGCGTTCGACCTTATGCGGGCGATCGTCCCATCGTCCACCTTTACCTTTGGCCCTACGCTTATCAGGACGTCGCTCGCCCTTGCGCCGTTCCGCCTGACGATCAAGCTGATCAAGTCTGTTTATCAGCTGCGCATTGAGTTTGACCGTCTGTTCGCCATTGGCGTCACGCCGATATAGGTCGATGAGTTCTGGTTCGGTATGGTCATCTGCCTGTACGAGCACATGCTGCTCCAACGGTACCGGACGCTGTTCCGACATGACCAACGTGGTTTTGCCACGAACAGATTCGATCCATTCGGAAAAATCCTCGACATTGGAAACCGTCGCGGAAAGACCTATGATGTTCACGTTTTTCGGCAAGTGGATAATGACTTCTTCCCAGACCGGCCCTCGGAAACGGTCAGCAAGATAGTGCACTTCGTCAAGGATCACATAACGAAGCGCTTCAAGCGTCACGGAATGCTCATACAGCATATTGCGCAACACTTCCGTGGTCATGACCACAATATCCGCCTCAGAGTTGATGGACGTGTCTCCGGTCAGCAATCCGACCTTATCCGTTCCATACTGGTCGACCAGATCATGGTATTTCTGGTTGCTCAGCGCTTTGATCGGCGTGGTATAAAAGGCTTTGACATTCCGTGTCTGCGCCAGATAGATGGCGAAATCGGCTGCGACAGTCTTGCCTGCTCCCGTAGGAGCTGCCACGAGCACATTATCGCCAGCCTCCAACGCATCGTTGGCTTGCATCTGGAATTCGTCAAGCTCGAATGGCATGGATCTTGCGAATTCGGCCGCAACCGTGCGCTGCTTGGCCTGCGTTTGTTTGAATGCGGCATACCGTTGCGCGGGAGACAACTCCACGGTCTCATTGATTTTCGACGGGTCAGTACCGTTATTACGGCGACGATGATGGGTCATGATTCCTTAATATGGTTGGGTCAATCGTTACAATGACGCCATTGTGCCCACTGTTGAGCATGACGGCTTCGCTTCGCTTCATGCCTCTCAATGACTCCGGCATGGGCATCCGCATAACGATCTGCAGCATCCTTTAAAGGTCTGGTAAAGAAAGGCGCTTCATTCTCGTTGTTTTGGGGCAATGGTTTGCCCATCGCCTCGATTCGTTTTGCCGTCCGTTCACCCAGCTTCGCCACGTCCTTGAATGCTCGATAGCCGTGTAAACATGCGTAGACGACTCCGGAAACAACCATTGCAAGCATGAACAGAGCGAGCAACAGCCAAATCCACCAAGGCATAGTCTCTCCCCCGTCAGCCTTCATTCTCACGATCGCCAATGCTCAGCTCATGCTGGGCACGGGCGACAATCATGGTACGCAACGTTTCGGGAGCTACGGCAGTGATATGCCGTGCGTGGGAAATACAGAATGCGACATACCAAGAATCGGACGAGACGATCAGATGCACCTTCTCGCCCTCTCCGCACTTTTCGACTGTTGCTCCCGACAGCCCGTCAATAAATGACAGATCATCCTGATTGGTGACGAACACAGCTGGAGTTCCATTATCGAAGCTCCATTTGCGCAATTCGGATGCGGGAACGTCGGGAATGTCGATTTTCGCGGTAGGTTCAACCAGTTCGGCCTTTTCAATGCGGGAAATGCGAAGCACCTGCCAGATGCGAGGCTTTCCTGTGGCCTTGTTGATCGTGGTGTCTTTCTTCACGTACTTAGCTTTGTCAGCCGGTGCAGCGGCAGCGACGTCAGTCCATACGGCAACGTAGAAGACTCCCTCATCGACGAAGATCTTATCTGGCGCGACAAGCTTACGCTGGGTCCTTCCGGCGCCATCCGTATATTCCATGTCAAGCAGCAAGCTCTTGGAGATCGCGCTCTTCACAATGGAGAAATTACGCGGTTCCATCTCATAACCGGTCAGACTCAGCCAAGGCATGTCCCCCGGCTCAACATGTTGACGAAGACGGCTGTACAACGATTCAGCCTGTTCACGCAACTTGTCCGGCAGCAACGACGAATGCGCAAGATAGCTCACCGATGCGGTAAGCATGCTCAAATACTGCTGGGAGATACCTGCCAAGCGTTCCAGCCCAAGCGAATTCGTGGCGGAAACAATGCCTTCAGCGTCAAGCAACGACCAGTCGATGTCAAAGAACTGGCTTCCTGCCATCTCACCATCGTCGGAAACCGTAGTCAGCGTGTTGATGTCTTTATGAATGACATTGACGAACTTCTTCAGCTCGTCATCGGACTTCGGTTTGCCAATGAAACGTTCCGCAAGTTCCTCAAGCGAATATTCTTCGCCGAGGTGCGCCGAAAGGAACAGCATCAGGCGCAGACGACGGTCGACTTCACTACCCGTCTGGAATGCGGAATTCTTCTTCGGACGCCCCTTGCCCTCCTCTGCATCGTCGTCAGCGCTGTTGCGGTTGATTTCCATGGCTGTGACAGTGGAGCTATCGCCTCCTGTGGATTCGTCGGCAGGCACGAACTGCGTGGCGGCATTCAAACGGCGGTTGAACGCGTCGACAGCCTCCTGAGGACTGACGATGGAAGCACCCGGATGAGAAAGCACGAACATGGCCAGATCATCGGAATCGGTGTAGGCGACGTTCAAATGCTCGCCGTCAACATCTACAGTCGCCGCGAAACGACGCTGGTCAACGACCTTGACCAATTCGTCGGGAATGGATTGCGTTCCCAGACCCGGAGCGATGGAATCAAGACCAAGCCCTGGAGTCGGAGTCTGAGGGACGCGAGGCGCGGTACGGGACGTATGCTGCGTCTCATGTGCGGGAGCTGAGGAAATCGACATGGAACGGGCCAGATAGTTGGCCGCGGCAAGAATCGGCAAATCCTCGTCGCCGAACAGCAGACGAACGCGAGGCTCATCTCCAAGCTGCAGACGATAGGATGCGAAATCCTGGCCTTCCGACTTAGATGAATACTCAGGCTGCCTCGATTCGATGGCGATGCCCATGGCCGCAAGCTTGGCACGGTCACGCTGGAATTGCTTGGCAAAAGCCGCCTTCGCCGCCTGATCAGCCAGCTCCCCATAGGAATCGGCATACGCCTTCACACGCTGGGCAATCTGACGGGAAGTGAGCCATTGCGGGAAAGCTGAGGAAAGCACAGCCAATACATCAAGTTCGTGCTTGCCCCATTTGTCGGAGAAACGACGCCTTCCGTTACTGCCCTCTGCCATTAGTCCTCACGTCTCGTTAACGTTTCATCTTAAGTGCCTAGCCGGTTCAGGCTCTGCACACACCTCTCTATGATAGAGGGTTTTCGTTCAGATTGTGTCTATTTTACGAAAAAATACAGTTTTTCGTGTTGAGGCTACCCCTCGAATCAGACCCAATCATCAGGCTCAACACCTTGCGGGCCAACGTATTCGCCATTCGGAACATAACTCGGCTCACTTGTGTCGGTCAGCCGCGCGTCACCGAACAGTATCACGTCCCTGCCGAAGGTCCAGTCGCCATCGATGTCGACGGAATTGGCCGCGGCAAGCGACGGAACGCCATAAGGGAATCTCGTATCGAAATCATGGATGTTCTTGTAATACCGCGCATCCAAGTGAACATCCGGGAAGACGTAATTGCCATCTTCCATCTCGTACTGGTCCGTCAGATGGAATCGATCGGATCGCATGATAAACAAATCGTCGGTGGTTTTCACCGGCAGGAAACGCATACGGTCAACGCATACGCAGGTAGCCCCGTCGAACAACGTCACCGCCGCTCCCATGGCTGTTTCCAGCTGGATGACCGGCTCGCTCGTCGGATCGGTCGGATCGACGGTCTTGTTATTGCGAATCACCGGAAGAGGAAGCACGCCATCATATGCGGACAGCTTGGCCTTCAGAGCGTCGATACGCACCCAGATGCTGTTCGTGTTAAAATACGGATGCTTTTCGATGTTCTGCGCATCATCCTTATCGTCCGGATGCACCTGGCTCATCTCACGCAACATCAAGCGGCCGGTCGCCTTGTCCCGCACGATATGCCCGCCCTTGCGATCAGCTGGAGTACGTTTTGCGACCTCGATCATGAATGGCGCACCGGTATTTTCGAAGTGCTGCGCCAGCGTGCGCGAAGGACGTGCGCCGAGATTGTCGGAATTCGAGATGAACAGGTATTTGAAGCCCTTCTCCTCGAGGACGTCCAATAGGCCGGATTCCCAAATGGTGGAGAACAGGTCGCCATGGCCTGGCGGGCACCATTCAAGTTCCGGATTTGCCGGGAAGCTGACAGGAAGACCGGTTTCCGCACCGATTTTCGGTTCCTGATGCTGCACGATTTCCAGAGGAATGTCCTCTTGATGGAACTTTTTGTTGGCACGCAGCACCTTCATGGTGTCATTCGACGTGCGGAAGGAGTTCATCAACGTCAATGGCAGTTCCACACCCAGACGAGTGCGTGCAGTCAGCACCTGACCGATGATGATGTCGATGAAGCGCATCTGACGTGCCTTATGGCGACGCACTGGCAGCAAGGACTTGGCGCAATCCAAGCCCATGGACGTGCCGAGGCCACCATTAAGTTTGAGGAACGCGGTTTTGGCAAAAGCATCGACGGCTTTGTCATGGTTGATGGTCTCGTAGACATCATGGAAGCTAGGCACTCCCACCAGAGGCTCAACATCATCCTCACGGATCCATGTGCTTGCTTCCGCACTGCGCCAAACCTCGTACAGTCGTTTGAATTGCGCAATGGCCATATCGGTCATCCCGTTGTCCCGCATCTTTGCGGCGGAATGTTCAAATGCGTCCTCAGTCAATGTCTTTCCCTTTCGTGCGGGCGTCCTGTTCTCATCGTACCTAGGCAATACTACGACAAAATTCCCATGACGGGGGCTTTTGGTGGCAAAAAGGGAAAATTCTTGACAAAAATGACATCCCAAGAACTCTTTTATCATGTTTCGCGAATCGTACGACACGATGAATTTGAAAAATAGAGCAGGTTGTGCTATGTTTCATGTTCGGTGCTTTTTGCATCGTTCGGACCATAGCGCAGTTTGGTAGCGCACTTGACTGGGGGTCAAGGGGTCGCGGGTTCAAATCCCGCTGGTCCGACCAGAAAAACCCGAATTCATGCGATTTCGGGTTTTCTTTTTAGGATGTCAGTCTTACGCATGCAGGTAAGGGGTGATTGTCTTGAAGTCGATGGACGCCCAGCCACAGTTTGACGACGTTGACGGCTTTGCCCACGTGTTTGACTCATCCGAGCTTGAGGATGAGTGGAAGATACGTCTGTCCCGGGAACTTGGCGTAGCGGCCAGGGAGCGGGCGAAGCATGATGGCATCACCCTTACCGAACTGACGCGCAAGGCGCTTGAATGCGACGATCTGAATGAGACCACGGACACCGTCCGCCCTGGACGAAGACCGAAGAACACCGACGGTCGAGAACAGCTCGGAGACGAATGGAAAATCAAACTCCCCTATGCCATCGGCAAGATGGCACGGGAGCGCGCGTCCGAGGAAGGCATATCCTTGAGTTCGCTCGCGCGGCGTGCGATCAGCGGATATCTACGTCAACGGGATACTGAGGAACAGCCGTTGTTTTAAGCATGTGACAATGAGTCACGCATGATTGGCGTGCACTGATCTAGCAAATATGGATGGTGGCCGCACACCCAAGGAATGGTGTGCGGCCACCATCCATAGAAACTTACTTGCGTTTCTTCTTCTCTCGAATATTCACCGAAATCTGAATCGGGGAACCTTCAAAACCGAATTCCTCGCGCAGGCAACGTTCGATGTATCGGCGGTAACCATGCTCAAGGAAGCCGGTAGCGAAAATCACGAAACGCGGTGGACGCGTCGAAGCCTGCGTCGCGAACAAGATACGCGGCTGCTTGCCTCCACGCAGTGGATGCGGATGGGCGGCTTGGATTTTACCCAAGAACGCATTGAGCTTACCGGTCGGAATACGCTTGTCCCATGATTCCAGCGCTCCACGCATGGCTCTGGCCAGACGGTTCGTATGCCATCCGGTTTTAGCCGACAGATTCACGCGCTGAGCCCACGTTACACGGTCGAATTCTGTCTTCCACAAGCGTTCCATTCGCTGACGGTCGAAATCATCCATCAAATCCCACTTGTTGAACACCAAAACGATGCATCGACCGGCGTCCACTGCTTGGCTCATCACCTTCAAATCCTGATCGGAAATCGGTTGGGAAGCATCAAACAGCACCAGCGCAAGTTCCGAACGCTCAATCGCGGCCTGGGTACGCAAGGATGAGAAATATTCGGCACCAGACAGCTTATGCAGGCGACGCTTGATGCCTGCAGTGTCGATGAACAGCCAATCCTCCCCATCAACCGTCACCACTTCATCGACTGGATCGCGAGTGGTACCTGCCAAATCATTGACCACAGTACGTTCCTCGTGAGCCAGCTGATTCAGCAAAGACGACTTGCCGACGTTCGGTCGACCGACCAACGCCACACGGCGCAAATGGGACGGAGTAAGGAAACCGGATGTTTTCTCAGCCTTCTTCAACGAATCCAAGGCAGCGTCAAGCAGTTCGCCAATACCGCGACCGTGCATGGCGGAAATGCCATACGGCTCCCCCAAGCCCATCTTCCAGAATTCAGCGGTCAAATATTCGCTCTCACGATCATCAACCTTGTTCACCGCCAGCGTGACCGGCTTGCCGGAGGCGCGCAGCATCTTGACAATGCGCTCGTCGGTGTTGGTAAGACCAACCTGGCCATCCACCACAAGCACCACAGCGTCTGCAAGCTGAACGGCGATCTGCGCCTGGGATGCGATGGCGGATTCGATACCTTCGACGTCGGCTTCCCAGCCACCGGTATCAACCAGCTTGAAATCGGTGCCGGCCCATTCGGCATCGTAGCTCACACGGTCTCGAGTCACGCCGGGAGTGTCTTCCACCACAGCAGCGCGACGGCCGAGAATACGGTTCACCAGCGTGGACTTGCCGACATTAGGGCGCCCAACGACGGCAAGCACGCCAACCGGCTTCGGGCCGGACCGGCGTTCGCCGCCAACGAACGACGATCCATCGATCAGTCCTTCATCGCCCTCATCCAACTCATAATCGTCAAGATTGGAAGCGTACTGGCGATACTGCTGCTCTTCGATGGCATCGTCGACAATGCGCACAAGCACATCAAGCGTTTCGCCGAAATTCAAATCGGAATTATCGACGGTCAGCACGCCTTCCGCGGCAGATGTGAAATTCGTGACCTTGGAATCAGCTGCATCTCGCGCCGCAACATTTTCTGATCCGACACCATCAGTTGACTGACCGGAACGACGAGCCTGTCGCACCTCTTCACGGGCGGTGAGCAACACACGCACTTCAGCATCCGGCGCAACAACCGTAGTGATGTCACGGCCTTCGGCGACCACTCCGGCACCCTCAGAAAAAGAGTCAGACGCAGCTTCGCGTGCGATGTACGCGCGTTGAGCGGCAATCAGCACGTGACGGACGGGAATGATGTTCGACACCTTGGACACATGGGATGACACTTCGGAGGAACGAATAACGTCGCTGATGTCTTCGCCGTCGGCATATACCTTCGAATCGTCTGGATCGACGCTGATGTCGAAATGACCTTCGGTAAAGAACTCTCCCACGGTTTCGGTGACCAGTTGTTCATCGATCGTCTCCGTGTCAAGGTCAATGCCCTTGTTCATGCACCACCATGCGCAGGCACGATACATGGCACCGGTATCGAGGTAAGCGAAACCGTAATATTTGGCCAACGCCTTGGATGTGGAAGACTTGCCGACACCCGCAGGTCCATCAATCGCTACACGAATCACAGGCCCACCGCCTTGGACAGGGAACGCACCTCGGTCTGCGAAAGCACACGGTACGATCCGGATTTCAGATCGCCAAGCTTAATCGGGCCGATCTGGGTGCGTACCAGACGCTTGACCGGGAATCCGATCGAACCGAAAATGCGACGGACGATACGGTTCTTGCCGGAATGCAGCACAACCTTGACCAGCGTGCTGTCGCGGCTGGCATCAAGAATCGCGCAACGGTCGAGCTTGATCCAACCATCGTCGAGCTGCACGCCTGTAGTGACCAGTCGGCGGCACACCTGACCGCTGATGCGACCTTCCAACGTGGCGATGTAGGTCTTCTCAACCTCGTACTTGGGGTGCATGACGTGCTGGCTGAGCTCGCCATCGTTCGTCATGAGAATCAGGCCTTCGGAATCATAATCCAGACGGCCCATGTGGAAAATACGGTCATACTTGTCGCCGACGATATCGCTCAGGGTGTAGCGTCCCTTCGGATCCTCCATGGCGCTCAGCACACGCTTCGGCTTGTTCAAAGCGAGCGTGACATGATTGGGATTCACGCGAACACGGGAGCCGTCCACACGGACTTCCTGATGTTTCGGATCGACGCGAGTGCCCAATTCGGTAACAAGCTCGCCGTCGATTTCGACACGTCCTTCAGTAATGATCTCTTCACATTTGCGACGGGATCCGAATCCTGCCTGAGCAAGAAGCTTCTGCAGACGGATACCTTCATTATCGTGTGTGTGCGCCTTCGCGGCGCGGGAATATGCGTTTGGCATCGTTCTCCCAACGTGGCCGGATAATACTTATAGGGACTGCTGGTACTATGGCAGTCGTTTGGCGATTTCCCAAAATCGCAACTTGTCCACTATATGACAGAGGAAAGACTATGACTGCTGTTGAAGCAACGCCCATAACCAAGGAAGAACAAAGCAAGCCGTTGACACTTCGTGTCGGAGCGGAACTTGTGGGAAGCTTCATCATTTGCTTCGCGATTTATGCGATCTGCTCGCTTGGTTCCGCGGTGTATGGCATTAACATGGCGTTCATCGCCCTGTTGACGGGCATCGTATACGCCGCCGTCACCGTAATCTTCGGTTCCATTTCCGGAGCACAGTTCAATCCGGCCGTATCCGTCGCCGCCATGCTCACTGGCAAAACCCACGTGCTTGATGGCATTCTGTACATCATTGCCCAAGTGCTCGGCGGTATCGGCGCGGGTGCCGCTATCCGGTTCCTTCTGCCGACTTCCGAGCAGGTGACATTCAAGATCTGGATGACACCAACGGTCAACGGTTTCGATAAGAATTCCGTCTCCTACTCCACCCTCGGCAATTATGGAGTGACCCTCGGCATCACTCTGGCCATCGCCGTTGAAGTCGTCGCAGGTATCATTATCGTTGCCTCCGCACTGCGCACCACGGACGGACACGGCGAGTCCAAAACAAACCACGCCGTTGCCATGGGCCTTGCCTACGGCATCGGCACCGCTATCACCTATCCGGTGACCGGAGCCGCACTGAATCCGGCACGTGCCACGGGCATTGCCATTTTCGCACAGAATCAAGGACTGAATGAAGAGCCGCTGCAACAGCTGTGGGTCTTCTGGATTTGCCCTGTTCTTGCCGCTGCAGTTGTTGCTCTCGTCGTCATCGTCGCCGGCATGATTGGTACGAAGAAGAACGTGCCGGATACTGTCGAGACAATCGATAAGGTCGAAGGCAATACCGTTCTTGGCGAAGCGTCAGTTGCCGACGGGAACGATGGTGAGCAGGATGAACAGTCCTACGCCCAAGCCAATGCCGATGAAAGCGTCGAAAGCAACTGACCGAACCTTCCATGGACTGCGCTCACGCAATGCCAGTCTGACCAGTCCAGTCGCTATGGCCGTCACCGCAATCGCAGCGGTGGCGGCTTTTGTATATCCTGCGACCGCAAGCACCGTCGCAACAATCACTACCGCGGCGACGATCCATTCGAACCACGGTTTGCCCTCATGATCTTCGGAAACGTAAGGATGGCTCATTCCGGGGCCTTTCATCTTGCTTGCTGTACAACAACCGTAATCATAATAAAACGTGGCGTCCGAAACCAATACGGAATCGGACGCCACGTTGACCAATACCCTCACATGAGAGGCGGCGTATCAGTGGAAGAAGTGACGGGTGCCGGTCACATACATGGTGACGCCGGCCTTACGAGCCGCTTCGAACACTTCCTCGTCGCGAATGGAACCGCCCGGCTGAACGATAGCCTTAACGCCTGCATTGATGAGAATTTCCGCACCATCCGCGAATGGGAAGAACGCGTCGGATGCAGCGACAGCGCCCTTGGTGCGGTTTGCGCCATCAGCCAGCGTGTTGGCGCGTTCGACGGACAGGTTCGCGGAATCGACACGATTCACCTGACCCATGCCAATGCCAACAGTGGCCTGATCGTGGGCGATCAGGATAGCGTTCGACTTGACACAGCGGATGGCCCGCCAAGCGAAAACCAGATCCTTGACGGTCTGCTCATCAGCAGGCTCGCCGGAAACCAGTTTCCAAGCGTTCGGATCGTCGCCCGGAGCATCGATAAGATCCGTGGACTGCACCAACAGACCGCCGTCGATCTGACGGAACTGCGTCTTGGACTTCGGCGGCTCGGAAACCTTCAGAATGCGTAGGTTCTTTTTCTTGGTCTGCAGCAGTTCGAGAGCGTCGGCATCATAGTCGGGAGCAACAATCACCTCGGTGAAAATCGGGCGGACGCTTTCCGCCATTTCCATGGTGACCTTGCTGTTCGCGGCGATCACACCGCCATAGGCGCTCATCGGATCACAGGCATGTGCCTTCTTGTGCGCTTCCGCAACAGTGGCGCCAACGGCGAGGCCGCACGGATTGTTGTGCTTGACCACGGCGACGGCAATCTGGGGAGCAAAATCCCATACGGCACGCCAAGCAGCATCAGCATCAACATAGTTGTTGTAGCTCATCGGCTTGCCACCGAGCTGTTCGGCATGCGCGAAACCATCCTGGTTCAGCGGATCCAGATACAGCGCGGCCTGCTGGTGGGGATTCTCACCGTAACGCAGCACGTGGGCACGGTCCCAAGTACGAGTGAATGCGGCCGGGAACTTGGTCTCATTCACTTCCGGCTCGTCTTCGGCGGTTGGCTGCTCAACGGTCAAAGGCTTCGGCCAGTGCTTTGCAGTCCACTCGTTAATGGTGGCATCGTAGGCGGCAGTATGGGCGAACGCCTTGCCGGCCAGCCAACGACGTTCTTCGAGAGAGAAGCCCTCTCCGTTTTCGATGCGCGCAGCTACCAGTGCGTAATCGTTCGGATCGGTGATGATGGCCACAGTGGCGCTGTTCTTGGCCGCACCGCGAACCATGGACGGACCACCGATGTCGATCTTCTCGATGGTGGCAGCCTCATCCGCGCCAGAACGAACCGTATCGGCGAATGGATACAGGTTGACGACCACCAGATCGAACGGCTTGATGCCGAACTTTTCCAGCTGTGCCGCGTGGTCCTCATTGGTCATGTCAGCGAGAATGCCCGCGTGGATATGCGGGTCGAGGGTTTTGACGCGACCGTCAAGGCACTCCGGAAAGCCGGTTACTTCCGAGACTTCCGTCACCTTGACGCCAAGTTCCGCAAGACGCTTCGCAGTGGAACCAGTGGAAACCACTTCAGTGCCGGCCTTGATGAACGCTTCGGCAAGAACCTCGATGCCTTCCTTATGGAAGACCGATACCAGAGCTCGCCGTATCGGTCGATTCGTTGTTGTCACCCTGATCCTCCTTGTTATTGATGGTTGAGGTCACTGTGCGGGCCGCATTTGCGACCTCACGATTATCTGATTCAAGAGCCACAGTGGATGCACCACTCCTGCTCTCGCGGACACGCTTTACTATCCAGCGTATTCCAAAAAACATGGATACGGCCACCAAAGTCAGCAGCCATGACGAAAACAGTCCCACGGCAGTAGGCTGTCCAATCTTACGGGTCGATGAAATCACGTCGACGCCGATGTGCGCAAGATGTTTTGAGCCCAACGCTCCACTGGAGATGGCAAAAAGCAGACTCGAACATACCGATACAACGGTGCAGGAAATGCAGAACGCTCCCGCTGGATAGGCAAAGCCAAGCACTACCCTCTTGACATCAATCTGCTGATCGGAGTTGCCTACTCTGATATGAAAGCCCTTGTTGAACAGCATGACCACCATGCCCGCGGCACAAGCTAAAGCCAAAGGAACGCACATCAACGCGATCCGAATCCAATTCGTTTCAATCGCTTGAGGAAGCAAACCGAATATCGGCAGAGACGGCAATGCCGACCCCTGACCGCTCCACATGGTGAATTCCGCTAGATCGCCAATCGAAAAACCAGCCCCGAATACCCAGGAAATAGCCCAAATCGCGATATTTGGAATCCAAGCGATCATGGCGATCGTGGTGAGGATGCGAGAACCGTTCTGCATTCCCGATAGCTCATACAACTTCACCATGGCCGACTGGTTGCTGAATGCCCAGTACAAGACCACAATCAGTCCAATGACCAGATAGACCGTGATCAACAGCACACCCAAGGCAACACCAATGGTGACGGTTTTACGGACCGGAGACGAAACATGCTCGCTGATCCAATCCAAATCTCGTTTGGTCAGTGGTGATTCGGGAATCGCGGCAATGGCATAGCCAAGTACAAAGACGATCGCTGTTTTCACAGCAACCACGCCCGTCGTATCAACGAGTTTGATGTCAAGGCTATTGGCGAAGAACACATTGATCAACACCCAGCCTATGGTTCCTGCCACGCATCCGGACAGACTCGTTCCGACGCGTTTGGCGAGCGATGCGATAAGAGCGATCAGCAAAACCGTAAGCAGCAACGGCATAATCGTCAAAGTGATGGATCCGGTTTTGAAACCGTTCCCTTGGCTGAGAAGCACAACCGCCTCGGTCAAGGAAACAGAGAAGGCGGAGAGATTGTCGCCGCCTTCTTCCATGGAAATAACCAGAAGCATCAGCGCAATGTAGCAGCCTAGGGCACCGGCATAGACGACCATGGACAATGCCGCCACGGCAAGCCCCTTCAACCAATACTTCAGGTTCGCCATCATATCGACTTGGAAGCGAGCACCTCGCGCATGATTTCAGCGGTCTGCCCCGGAGTGCGTCCGACACGAATACCCACGGCTTCGAGCGCTTCCTTCTTATCTTGCGCAGTTCCCTTGCCTCCGGAAACGATGGCACCAGCGTGGCCCATCTGCTTGCCTTCCGGCGCGGTGAAGCCTGCAATATAGGCGACAACCGGCTTGGTCATATGCTCGGATGCCCACTTGGCCGCATCCTGTTCGGCACTACCGCCGATTTCACCGATCATCACGACAGCCTTGGTGGCATCATCGTTTTCGAACGCCTCAAGCGCCTCCTGCAACGTAGTGCCGACGATAGGGTCGCCGCCAGCACCCAAACATGCGGTAAAACCAATGTCAGACAACTCTCCCATCAGTTGATAGGTGAGCGTACCGGACTTAGACACCAAACCCAAAGGTCCACGGGAGACGATGCCGTCCGGAATAATGCCAAGATTGCAACCATTCACACCTTCCGTAGAAGGCAGGGTAAGCAGACCAGGGCAGTTCGGACCGACAATACGCACATCCTTGCGCAATGCGAGTTCAACAAAGTACGCGCTATCGGCAACAGGAATGCCTTCGGTGATGACAACAATCAGCTTGATGCCGGCTTCAATGGCTTCGACCACGGCATCCTTGGCGAAACGCGGCGGCACGAACACGACGCTCGCTTGGGCGCCGGTGACTTCCACGGCTTCGGCGCAATTGCCGAACACACGCAACGTAACATCCTCGCCGTCTTTGGCCGCTGGGAAATTGACTTCCTGGCCGGCCTTGCGGGCGTTGACGCCGCCGACGATATTGGTGCCGGCCTTCAGCATGCGGGCGGTATGGGTCATGCCCTGATGTCCGGTCATACCCTGCACGATGACAGGTGCGCCATCCTCAATGAAAAGCGTCATTTCAGCGAACCTCCTTGCCATTGGCCGCAAGACGCGCGGCCTGCTGTGCGGCTTCTTCCATGGTCTGTGCAACATGCAGATTGACACGATCGGCCTGAGCCAGAATATGTAGACCTTCTGCCGCCGCGTTGCCGTCGAAACGGACTACCAGAGGCTTGGAACTGCCAAGCTTGTCAAGGGCTTCCAGAATGCCCTTGGCAACTTGCTCGCAGGATGTGATGCCACCGTACACGTTGATCAACACCGATTCGACTTGCGGGTCGGACAGCACGATCTCCAAACTGCCGCACATCACTTCGGCGGACGCACCACCACCGATATCAAGGAAGTTTGCCGGTTTGACATTGGTGCCCTGATCTTCTCCAGCTCCGGAAACCGCGTCAAGTGAGCTCATCACCAAACCAGCACCGTTGCCAATGACACCGACGGAACCCTGAAGGTGCACATAGTGCAGACCATGCTCTCGCGCCTTCTGCTCAAACGGATCCACATGCACTGGGTCAGCGAAGCGCTTCCAGCCATCATGACGGAACGCAGCATTGTCATCTAAAGAAATCTTGGCGTCCAGGGCGCACAATGTCTTGGAAGACTCGTCATCCGGATCGCCGATCTTGGCAAGCGGATTGATTTCCACAAGCGTGGCGTCGTTCTCTTTGAAGCACTGCCACATCTTCAGCAGAATCTGTGCTGCCTGGTTGACGTCGGCATGATAGAAGCCAATGCTTTCCGCCATCTTGGTCGCAGCCTCGATATCGAAATCCTCCAGAGCGTCGATATGCAGACGCTTCACAGATTCCGGGTGTTCCTTGGCGATCTCCTCGACCTCGGTTCCACCATTCGCAGTAGCGAGCACGTCAAAATCGCGAGACGAACGATCCACGGAAATAGAGACATAATACTCGTGAAGAATGTTCTTTGCCTCGGCCACCAACACGCCGCTGACCTTGTGCTTGTGAATGGTCATCGGCAGGATGTCTTCGGATGCAAGAATGGCCTCATCACGATTCTTCGCCAGCTTGACGCCACCAGCCTGACCGCGGTGGCCAATCTTCACCTGAGCCTTAATCACGTTGGGGTAGCCAATCTGCTCGGCAGCCTCAGCCACTTCGTGAGAGTTCTGCGCGAACACTGCCTTAGGCGTTGGAATACCCTGCTCTTCAAGCAGTTCCCTAGCCTGGTACTCATAGAGATCCATGGATTCTTTTCCCTTGATGCTATTGGTTATTTACGAAGAATGTACTTAACTCACGCAGGCATGGTGATCAGTGAACTTGTCGGGCAGTCTCCCAGCGATGCCATGCCACCAATGCCGACAAGCTCCATGACGAAGCTGAAACCTGCCACCGTGCCGCCACACTTTTCGATCAACGAAGCAGCCGCACGCGCTGTTCCTCCAGTGGCAATCAGATCATCAACGACAAGCACACGAGATCCCTCATGCACGATATTCGTCTCGATTTCGACGGTGGCCTGCCCATATTCAAGGTCATAGCTTTCGCTAACGGTTTCCGGAGGAAGCTTGCCAGCCTTGCGCACTGCGATGAAGCCCTTGCCCAGGCGCGCTGCCAACGCAGGACCAAAAAGGAATCCGCGGGCTTCCAAACCTGCGATGATATCGAATTCATCGGCAGCGACCGGCAACGCGGCTTCGAGTGCGTCAAGTAGCAATCCGAAGGCACGCGCATCTGCCAGAACAGGCATGAAATCACGAAAAAGAATACCTTCCTTGGGGAATCCCGGAATGGTGCGAATCTTTGAAACAAGGTACTCGGCGTTTTCGTTTCCAATCTTGCTAAGACCGGAAACGGTAATATCCGACGATGCCATGACTGTATTGTCCTTCTTTTGTAGTGCTACGGCACTTTGCATTATAGGTTTCCGCCAGGAATAAAATCGGCGAAAACCTCAAAAATGAGATTTTCGCCGATGCCTTAATGAGCTTGTCAGCTGTTCTTCTGCTCAGTCTCAGTCTGCGCCGCTTCGATTTCGCCTTCAATCGGCTCCTGAGCAGCCTGATCTTCGTCTGTGGAATCGGTGGAAAGAGGATTACCGTTTTCATCGACCTCATCGTCGTGTACGTACGCAGGACGCACGTATTCGCGGCTGATGGCGTTGAAACCGAAACGAATCTGAGAGCCTTCGGAATCGATGACGATCTCCTCGTATTCGGTATCGACGGAAACAACCTTGCCGATCACACCACCAATGGTGATGACCTCAGTGCCCGGCTGCAGGTTGGCACGGAAATCCTGACGCTCGGCCTGCTGCTGCTTAGCCTTCTTGGACTGCCAGAACATCATGCCAAACATGACGACAATGATGACGATAAGAAACATGTAATCCAAAGCACAACTCCTTGGGATGGACGCTCGAACAGGACTCTATGTCCAGAACACCGAGTCTAAGCTAGCTTGCTGACATCAACCTGAGATTCGTCAGAAGTCAAGCCGAGATGATCCCATGCCTTGCGCGTCGCCACACGCCCTTTTGGGGTGCGCACAAGGAATCCTTCTCGGACCAGATACGGCTCGCACACCGTTTCCACGGTCTCCGATTCCTCACCGACCATGGCCGACAGGTTGTTCAGACCGACCGGACCGCCGTTGAAATTGGTGACAATGGCTTTCAATACCGCAATATCCAAACGATCCAAGCCCTCGGTATCAATCTGGTACAGTGCCAACGCCTCCTTGACATCGTCCGGATGCACAGTTTCTAAATCGTGCACAATGGCCCAATCCCTTACGCGGCGAAGCAATCGGTTGGCGATACGCGGCGTGCCCCTTGAACGCATGGCAAGCTGATGGGCCGCTCCCTCTTCGAGACTGATGCCCAGCACCGAAGAGGATCGTTCGATGAGCTTTTCAAGCTCCTCATGCGGATAAAAGTCAAGATGCGCGGTAAAACCAAAACGAGCCCTCAACGGTGATGGCAGCATGCCTTCGCGAGTGGTGGCGCCAATCACCGTGAATCTCGGCAGAGTAAGGGGAATGGAGGAAGCACCCGGCCCTTTGCCCACCATCACATCAACACGGAAATCCTCCATGGCGATATACAGCAGCTCCTCGGCCGCCCGTGGAAGGCGGTGGATCTCGTCGATGAACAGCACCTCCCCTGCGTCAAGGGAGCTTAGAATCGAGGCCAAATCACCAGCATGCTGGATAGCAGGTCCGGAAGTGACTCGAATCGGCACTCCAAGCTCGTTGGCTACAATCATGGCCAACGTGGTTTTTCCCAAGCCCGGAGGCCCCGCCAGCAGGATGTGGTCAGGGGGAACGTCACGTTTACGGGCAGCATCCAAAAACAGCTGCAATTGCGCCTTGAGTCTTGGCTGTCCAATAAAACCATCGAGGACGTGAGGACGCAGTTCCTCATCGCTTACCGGCTCGTTGCCGACAGGCGACGCGGAAACCATGCGAAGCGATTCCTCATTGGCACCGGTATTCGACTGTTCGAATGCGACGTCGTTCGTCATGATGATGCGTTTCACCTACCTCGGTCAAGAGAAGCCAATGCAAGTTTGAGCACGCGGGGCACATCATCGTCCCTCAATGGAACATTGATATGATTGCTCTCGCAGACTGTCTGCACGGCATGCAAGGCATCCTGCTGACGCCACCCTAGTGACATCAGACCTTCCACGACCTGTTCCGAACCGGCATCTTCCGCAGAACGAACCTCTTTGGAAGCCCCCTCGATCTGACTGAGATCGATGGACCCCTTGAGTTCGAGAATAATCTTCTGCGCACCCTTCTTGCCTAGACCAGGCGCCTTCGCCAGCGCGGTGGCATCCCCGTCCGCCACAGCTTTCGCCAAACGTTCCGGAGGCAACGTCGAAAGCAAGGAAAGCGCGACTTTCGGACCAATTCCGCTGACCTTCTGTAATTGCAAAAACATGCGTTTCGAAGCAAGCGAGGAAAACCCATACAATGTAATCGCATCCTGCGAAACATTCAATGACGTGTATACCTTCACCGTCTGCCCAGCGTGCATGGACGCCAAATCCGCCGAAGGCATACGGGTCTCATATCCCACTCCCCCGACCTCAATAATCGCCGAAGCGGCGTCAATGAAATCGACCTGGCCATGCAACATGCCTATCATGCCGTCACCTCCCGCATACAACTGTAGAACATCTGTTCGATAGTCTACATTCCCCTACGGACGCCGCGTTGTCGCGCCGCCTTCTGTGAGGCCAGAGCCCATTGACGCTGTGCATCGGTCAAGTGTTGTTCACGCTCTCCCCCCTGTAACGCGCCTGCGGGGCGAAGCGCATGACAAATCGCTATAGCCAACGCATCGGCGGCATCGGCGGGCTTAGGCAAGGTATTGAGCCCCAGAATACGGGCGACCATGCGTTCCATCTGAATCTTTTCGGCCTTGCCGTTGCCGGTAATCGCCATTTTTGATTCAGTGGGCGTATGCAAGGCGACGGGAATGCCCCTCTGGGCCGCAGCCAGCATGGCCAGTCCGGCGGCCTGTGCAGTCCCCAGTACGGTGTTGCGATTCTCCTGTGCAAACACACGCTCGATGGACACCGTATCCGGTGCGAACCGTTCGATCTTTTCCACCAAACCGTTATAGATGGCTAACAGACGTAAGTCCTGCGACATTTTCGGATCGGAACGTACCACGTCCACATGAATAAAAGAAAGCCGGCGGTATGCGCCGGCTTCGATCACGCCGACCCCGCAGCGAGTCAGCCCGGGGTCGACGCCAAGAATAATCACGCTTGATTACTCCTCGTCAAGCTGAGCCATGACCTCGTCAGAGGCGGTCCAGTTGGAGTAGATGTTCTGCACGTCGTCCAGATCATCGAGGTTGTCGATCAGCTTGGACACCTTCTGGGCATCTTCGAGAGTCAATTCGACCTCGTTCTTCGGCATCATGACCAGATCAGCGGAATCATAATCGAATCCAGCGTCCTGAAGGGCCTTACGAACGTCGATCATCTCGGACGGACCGGTGACGACAGTGAACACGTCGCCGTCGTCCGTAACATCTTCAGCGCCAGCTTCTGCGGCCTTCTCAAACAGATCATCAAAATCGACGCCCTCGGCCGGAACGATGATCTGGCCCTTGCGCTCGAAGTTGAAGCTCACGGAACCGGAGGTAGCCAAAGAGCCATTGCCCTTGGTCAGGGTGGAACGCACTTCGGCGGCCGCACGGTTACGGTTATCGGTAAGGCATTCAATGATCAGACCGACGCCTGCGGGAGCGTAACCCTCATAGACGATATCTTCATAGTTGGCACCGCCGGCTTCTTCACCAGAGCCACGCTTAACTGCGCGCTTGATGTTATCGGCAGGCATGGAAGCCTTCTTGGCCTTGTAGATGGCGTCGTACAGGGACGGGTTGCCGTCAGGATCGCCACCACCCATACGTGCTGCGATCTCGATGTTCTTGATCAGCTTGGCGAACAGCTTGCCACGCTTTGCGTCGATGGCGGCCTTCTTGTGCTTGGTGGTCGCCCACTTGGAATGACCTGACATAATGCTCCTAGGCAGGTTGCGGATGTTTCAAACGAAACGATTCTAAAGCGGTTCTAAGACAAAGCGCCCGACATACGTATGTCAGGCGCGTCAACGGCCGTTTCATGCAGCCGGTTCACAACTGATACGTCTTATGACCGACGGCCATCTGGCAACGAGCCTCAAGAATGCGTTGGAATACGGTAATGAGTCCCAAAACCGCAAGCAATACCATGGCGATGGCCAGCCATAACCCTTGGTGCGTGAGCCCGGTAATCGCCATGCCCACCAGAATGATGACCAATCTGTCGGCACGCGTTGCAATGCCGTTTTTCACTTCGAAACCGACGGATTCGGCACGGGCGCGCGCATACGACGTCACGAACGACGTCATCATCGACACCATGGCTGCGGCGATACCAATCCAACTAATGCAATCCGGGCTTGACCGGTTGATGTCATACCACCAATCGGCATGCAGGATGAAGAAGATGACCACTCCGGCAAGCAATGCCCAATCAGCGATACGATCCAATGTGGAATCCAAAAAAGCACCGAATTGGGTGCCTCCCGTGGTCAGTGCCGCAATTGAGCCATCCAGGGAATCGGCGAGCACCAGCAACGTCAGCACCACCGCTCCGGCGAACAACCATCCCGTAATGCCAGTGGCGAAAGCCACCACAATGGTTCCAATAGCGCCAATAACCGTCACCGCATTCGCTGTCAGGCCAAGGGATACCAGTGCCTTGGCGAATGGCTCGATAAGTCTTTTGAATGGTGCACGGAGATGTTCTAACATGCGAATTCCTGTTCTTCGGAAAGCAAAAGGGCGTGCAAGCGTCAGTATGTGATGCTTGCACGCCCCCATAATTCATAACCGTATGCGACCGAACGTGAACGAATCAGATCAGTCTGCGATGGCGGCCTTGAAATCGTCGACGTTGTTGACCTGAACGCGCTTCTTCAGCACGGTCATGATCTGCGCCTTGGCCTCATCGACCGGCACACCGTTGAGCTGGCTGCCGTCACGGAAGCGGAAGCTCACCGCGTTGTTGTTCATGTCTTCCTCGCCGACGATGAGGATGAACGGCACCTTCGACTTGGAAGCGTTACGGATCTTCTTGCCGAAACGATCATCGGACATGTCGATTTCGCAACGAACCGTCTCCTCTTCCAAGCTGGCAATGAACTGCTGCAGGTGTGGGGCGAATTCGTCGGCAACGGGCACGCCAAGCACCTGGACAGGAGCGAGCCACGCCGGGAAAGCACCGGCATAATGCTCCAGTAACACGGCGAAGAAACGCTCAATGGAGCCGAACAGTGCACGGTGAATCATCACCGGACGCTGGTGGGTGCCATCGGCAGCGATGTACTCCAAGCCGAAACGTTCCGGAAGGTTGAAGTCAAGCTGGATGGTGGACACCTGCCACGTACGGCCGATGGCATCGCGAGCCTGCACGGAGATCTTCGGACCATAGAAGGCTGCGCCGCATGGATCGTCAACCAGTTCAAGTCCGGATTCCTTGGCGACTTCAGCCAACGTATTGGTGGCCTCTTCCCAAATTTCGTCGGAGCCGACGTACTTGTGCGGATCCTTGGTGGACAGCTCCAGATAGAAGTCGTCCAAACCAAAGTCCTTCAACAGACCAAGCACGAAGGTCAGCAGGTTCTTCAGCTCGTCCTTCATCTGCTCGCGGGTGCAGTAGATGTGGGAATCGTCTTGAGTCAAGCCGCGCACACGGGTCAGACCATGCACCTCGCCGGACTTTTCGTAGCGGTACACCGTGCCGAATTCAAACAGACGCAACGGCAACTCACGGTAGGAACGCTGACGGGATTTGAAGATCAGATTGTGCATCGGGCAGTTCATCGGCTTCAGGTAGTAGTCGAAGCCCTGCTTGACGACGTTGCCGTTCTCATCCTTTTCCTCGTCCAAACGCATTGCCGGATACATGCCATCCTTGTACCAATGCAGGTGGCCGGAAGTCTCATACAGACCGCCCTTGGTGATGTGCGGAGTCTGCACGAAGCTGTAGTGGTGCTTGCGATGCATTTCGCGGGAGTAATCCTCCATCGCGTTGATCACAGCGGCGCCCTTCGGATGGAACACAGCCAAGCCCGGACCGATCTCGTCCGGGAAGGAGAACAGATCCATTTCCGCGCCGAGCTTGCGGTGGTCACGCTTGGCGGCCTCCTCAAGGCGGGTTTGATATGCCTTGAGGTCCTCCTTAGTGGCGAAAGCCGCGCCATAGATGCGCTGCAGCATCGGATTGGCTTCGCTTCCGCGCCAGTATGCGGCTGCAGAACGCTCGATCTTGAACGCCTTGATATAGCGAGTGTTCGGCAGGTGCGGTCCGCGGCACAGATCCTTCCACACCACATTGCCGTCACGGTCGACGTTGTCGTAGAAGCTCAGTTCCTTGCCGCTGATTTCGGTGGCGGCTTCTGGATCGAGGTGGGCTTCCTTGTCTTTGATGAGTTCAATCTTGTACGGCTGATCGGACTCTTCTGCCAGAGCCTCCTCTTCGGTCACCACGCGGCGGCGGAAGGACTGGGAGGACTTGATAATGCGCTGCATGCGCTTTTCGATCTCTTTAAGATCGTCAGGAGTGAACGGAGTCTCGACATCGAAATCGTAATAGAAACCGTCTTTGATGACCGGGCCGACGCCGAGCTTGGCATCAGGACGGATCTCCTGAACGGCCTGTGCCATAACGTGGGTTGCGGAGTGACGCATGATGGCCAGGCCATCTTCGCTGTCCAATGCAATCGGTTCCACGACGTCGCCGTCGTGCAGTTCGGTATACAGGTCGCGGGGTTCGCCGTTAAGACGCACTGCGATGATATTCTTGTCTTCCGCGAAGAGCTGGACGCCAGTCTGATCTGCTGCCACCTCCTTCGCTTCGCCGTTGAGTGTAATGGAGATGGTCTGTTCAGCCATGAGTTGTCCTTTGCTATCGGGGTCCGCGGTACTAATGTGCAGGCCTGGACTGTATGTCAACGATGAACAAGATAGGGTTGAGTGCAGACATCGGCACGCTGAAAGAGTGAACAGCATGCTACAGCGCGATTATATTTTAACGGATCGTATTTGATGCTATTCGACGACATGCGCGTACGTGTATTGTGGCGCGCTTCGTGTCGACGTGATCTCCACCTTATCGGATGGCACGATCGACACGGTGGCTCCGTATTTCACTTTCAAACGTGAACCGACGCCTCCAGCGAGATTGACCGCGTTCTGCAGATTGTCGCTGTCTCCAATCGCCCTGATGATGAACGGCGCCTTGATATTCGTACCGTCGCAATCGAGACCATCCGCCGTATCGCTGATGTATGTACTGGTAATCACGCGAATATCGTTGATTTCAATGACTTCCGCGCCGCTATTGCGTAGTTCCTCAAGTAGGGTGAATAAAATCGACGCGTCAATATCTCGCTTTGATCCTTTGGAAATACGGATGACCACGCCTTCGCCGGATACTGGTAAACGCCCGGAAAGAATGCCATTCGATTCAGCGTTCTGCCTGGCGATTTCCGCTGCCTTCTCGTTCTTGTCGGCGGTATCCTTCAGAGAGTCAAGCTGATTGGATAGTTCGCTTTTACGCTGTTCGAGCTTTTGCACCTGCGTACTCGTTTCGCTAATAAGCTTGGTCAGCTCGTCCTCGCTCATCGTCTCATATGTGGAGGTCGTGTTGTTCAGCTGGATAGCGTAGCTGAAGCCCAGCAACGCGCAAAGCACGGTTACGAGCACGCTTGAATACAGGCGCGCGCGAGTGGCCTTCGCATTCAGCGAAACCCTCTTCGGTTTGCGCCTGACCACAGGAAACGATCCGGTTTGGGTGCTGTCGTTGTTTTGGTCTTTGACGATCTGCTCGTGGATCTTGGAGAGTACATCCTTGTTGGCATCGTTGCGTCTGCTCATACGCCGTCATCCCTTGAAGATGAAACGTCGGATGGATGACACATTGGTGAAGATTCGAATGCCGAGCACGACGATGACCGCAGTCTGCAGCTGGGAACCGACGCCAAGCTGGTTGCCTAGGAAAACCAACAATGTTGCCGTAATAACATTCGAGAAGAAGGAAATCACGAAGACCTTATCGGAAAAGCTGCGCTGAAAATAGGCTCGGGCGGCACCGAGCAGCGCATCGAGCGCCGCCAGCACCATAATCGGCAGATACGGCTGAAGCGCAATGGGGATGTCCGGCCGGACGAACACGCCAATGACCACGCCTATGATAAGTCCCAAGACCGCTGCCATTACTTGACCTTCCTTGCATATGTCACTTCGCCGGTCACCGCCGCTTCCAGCGTAATCGATTTGCTTCTGCTCACCTGCGGATAGATACCGGCTTCTTTGAAATCATCGTACAAACGTTTTTGCGTTTTCTTGCTCACCGCATTGGCAAGCGCACTGGAATTGCCGATCGCCTCGATGCGATAGGGGCTTTGCACGGAATTGACGCCGATAAGGATCGTCGTCCCTGCCGTTCGTATGGAAGTCTGCACACCGAGACGATACCCGTTAATGGCGATCGCCTCCGCACCGGACTGCCAAAGCAGCGAGACAAGCACCTGCAGATCGGAATCCGTGACCACACGGACTTGGCTGCCGTTTTCCCTTGGCAGTGACGAATCCGCGTTGTCTCCGCTCACCGATATTGGATTGGCGATGGTGAGCGTGATGCCTTCGCCTTGCACAGGAAGTACGCCATTGACCATTTCGTCATCCTGTATGGTCTGGTTCAGAGACCAGTTCGACACGGATTTCGATTCCTCCTCAACCTGGGCTCGCAGCGCGTTCACGTCTTTGGTGAGGGTTTCGACGTTTTTCGTTTGATCAGATAACTGACTTGACAGTTGCTTGCGTACTTCCTTACGTGGATCGGTACTCAGCTGTCGGACGAACACGCTTCCCGCCGTGCCTACGGCAATGCAGATAAGGAATACCAAAACCCGGGTGAACCAGACCGAAAACAATGACGGAGTTTTGGTGGCCAACCTCGAGTCCGTGTACATCACGTCCATCGGACGATTGGTCAAATCGTCAATAAGCCGCAATGAGTCATCATCCAGATTCCGCCTTCTGCGCGAAGTGGATGTCACGATATCAGGCTGCACATGATGCGAAGTCAGCCCGGCGAAGGACGCCGAGAAAACGGCGCGCCGCTTCGTAGGCGTATTCTCCGGAGACACCGGGAACGACGCACGTTCCGGAGCATCATGCATCATGTGAGTCAATCCTTATCGTTCTTCAGAAGCTGGATTCCCTGACGTATGTAAATATAGCCGGCAAGCCAGTACAATCCCACACCCCATATGCCGGTGGCGAGACCACACAAATGCAAAGTATCCGTAGCCGAATTAGACCAGATATCTGCGAAAATCAAGGCGACAATGGCAATCATCAGCATGGCGGTGCCTGCTTTTCCAACGAAATGCACCGGCAGCGGACCGTAATCACGCTGCGCCAAAACCAGTACAAGAATCGCCATGATCAAATCTCGCAATCCGACGACGATCAGCATCCACCATGGAATGATGTCAGCGACTCCAAGCGCGAGAATACTGCAGAAAATCAATAATCTGTCTGCAATAGGATCGAGGATCTGCCCGATTTTGCTCACCTGATTGAACGAGCGTGCAATCAGACCATCCAAGCCATCGGACACCGCCGACAGCGCAAGCACAATCAATGCAAGCACCATCTCATGGCGAGAGACCAATACCGAGATGAAGGGAATCGAAATGATTCGCAACAGGCTGATAAGGTTCGGAACCGTGAAATAGATATCCCGCGGTTCCGGACTGTACTGTTTTTTGATAATCAGTTTGCTCATACTTCGAGCAATATTACATTCTCGAGGCCTGCAAAGCGGTGACGATTATGCCACGAGCACCAACTTCATACAACTGGTCCATGAGTTGGTTGACCTTGGCCTTCGGCACAACGACACGCACGGCCGCCCACTGCTTGTCATGAAGCGGGGAAACCGTCGGGCTTTCGAATCCAGGCGTGATGCCCACAGCCGCGGAAACCTTCTCGACTGGAATATCGTAATCCATGAGCACGTAACGCTGAGCAGTGAGCACGCCCTGCAGACGACGGCTAAGAATCGTCAAACGATCATCATCTTCAGCAAGACGCGGGGAACGAATGAGCACAGCTTCAGAATGCAACAGCGGTTCCGCGAAAATACGCAGGCCGGCGTTACGGAGCGTGGTGCCCGTGGATACCACGTCGGCGATCAAATCAGCCACACCGAGTTGCACTGACGATTCGACGGCACCATCAAGGTGTACGGTTTCAGCGTTGATGCCATGCTCAGCCAGATAATCATGCACAAGCTTGTCGAAACTGGTGGCGACGCGCTTGCCTTCGATATCTTCGAGCTTGCTAATCGGAGAATCATTGGGGGCTGCAAAACGGAACGTTGAAGCGCCAAAGCCAAGCTCCATATGCTCCTTGGCATCCGTACCGGAGTTGAGCAGCAGATCATGACCGGTAATGCCGACGTCGATGGTGCCTCGGCCAACGTAGACAGCGATATCGAGCGGACGCAGGTAGAACAGCTCCACGTCATTGTCGGGATCCTCCACAACCAGCTGACGCGGATTGCTCCTCAGGCGATAGCCGGCCTCTGCCAGCATGTTCCATGCAGGTTCGGACAGCATGCCCTTGTTGGGCACGGCGATTCTCAGCATTTTCCCTCCCAAAAAGGCCACGCCTCCTATGGCACGGCCAAAAACTCACAGATTCTTGTAGATGTCTTCGAGTGTGATGCCTCGGTCGATCATCATGACCTGCAGATGGTAGATGAGCTGGCTCATCTCTTCCGCAGTACGATCGGCGCCTTCGTACTCAGCTGCGATCCAGGTTTCGCCCGCCTCTTCGACAATCTTCTTGCCGATGAAATGCGTGCCCTTGCCCAGTTCGTCGACAGTCAGCGAGCCAGCCTGCTTGGCTGCGGCCTTCTCGCTCAATTCAGCAAAGAGGGATTCAAAAGTCTTCATTATTCGTATCTATCCTCGAAATATTGGTAGGTTCAGGCCTTGAATGCGGCTTCAGCCTTCTCACGGATGGAATCAATGGCTTCCGCAGGATCCTCGGCACCATACACGGCGGAACCTGCGACCAGTACGTCGGCACCGGCCTCGGCTACAATGTGCGCGGTCTTCGGGCTGACACCGCCATCGACCTGAATCTTGGTGGCGAGGCCGCGACGGGTAATCTCGTCACGCAGACGACGTACCTTGGCCATCTGGTTGTCAAGGAACTTCTGGCCACCGAAGCCGGGCTCGACGGTCATGATAAGAATCATGTCGAATTCGTCGAGAATATCGAAAATCGGCTCGACAGGTTCGGCCGGACGCACCGCGAAGCAAGCCTTGCAACCCATCTCGCGCAGCTGGCGCGCCAGACGCACCGGAGCGTGGGTTGCCCCCATGTGGAAGCTTACGGATGCAGCGCCCAACTTGGCATATTCGGGTGCCCAACGATCCGGGTCCTCGATCATCAGATGCACGTCGACCGGAAGATCGGTGACTTCGCAGATACGAGCCACAATCGGCTCGCCCAAGGTCAGATTCGGAACGAAATGATGATCCATCACGTCGACGTGAACGAGATCTGCATTGGAGATGGCCTTGAGGTCGCGCTCAAGGTTGCAGAAATCAGCGGACAGGATGCTTGGTGCGATTTGAATAGTCATGGCTCTTATTCTATGAAAGGTAATCGACTTGCTGTTATTTGATGCCGGGCTGCTTGTCGGTATTCGAGACAGTTTCGGCATCGTTGGTTTTGATTTCATCAACCGTTTGCTCGGGGAAAGACACCACGGAATCCGAAGAATCCTCCGATTCACCGTTTTCAAGACGCTGCTCGATTTCGGTGACGGTACGAAGCTTCTCCGCCAACAGGTCAGTGTCTTTGCCCATTTGCTGCACGACGATGAATGACACCGCGCCGAGCACGAACACCGCCATGGAGACCCACACATTGATGCGCACGCCCAAGAATTCGTGCGCATAATCGATACGCAGGGATTCAATCCAAGTGCGTCCCAGGGTGTACCACATGATGTACACGGCAAACAGGGAACCTGCCTTGAGTTTCTTCATGGCTTTGGAACCGATGTATACGATAATCGCGGCGCCGATGAGGTTCCAGATCATCTCGTACAAGAACGTCGGATGGAACAGCGTGCCACTCGGGCATGTGGCTCCGTCATAGCACTGTTCGCTATGCCCGATGGCAGTGCCTTCCATGTTGAGTTTCAAACCCCATGGAAGCGTTGTCGGAGCGCCATACAGTTCCTGGTTGAACCAGTTGCCCAAACGCCCAACAGCCTGCGCTACCAACAGGCCCGGAGCGATGGCGTCAGCCAGCAAGGCCATTGGATAGTGCTTATGACGGCACCATGCCCATGCGGCCAGCGCTCCGAACAGCACGCCGCCCCAGATGCCAAGTCCGCCATTCCAAATGCGGAACATTTCCGCCCAGTCGCCATCCGGTCCGAAGAAACGTTCAGGCGTGGTGATGATGTGATAAAGTCGTGCGCCGATAATGCCCGCAGGCACGCTGACCAGAGTGATATCAAGCACTTGGTCGAAATTGCCACCCAACTTTTTCCAACGTGTGGTGGTTATCCATACTGCAAGGACGATTCCCATCAAAATGCACAACGCATAGATATGAATCGTTGCTGGACCGATGGAAAACTGCGAAATCGTTGGCGATGGAATGTATGCAAGTGTCATGGTTTCCTGATGGTAGTCCACGCATCCGATATGGTGCGTGGACCACCGAAATCGTCAGAATGGTTTACTTTGCGACACGCGCGTTATGGACGCCGTCCGCAAGCTCTTCGGCTTTGGCGGCCAACGCCTTGAGACCCGTGGCCTCATCGACTGCGTTTTTCCCGGATTCGTCAAGCATGGTGTGCACCAATGCGGATCCGACGATGACGCCATCAGCGTATGAGCCGACTCGCGCGCCTTGTTCGGCGGTGGAAACGCCGATGCCAACGCAGACGTTCTTCGCGCCGGCATTGCGCGTGCGTGCCACCAACTCTTCCGGAGAAGCATCGATGGTGGAACGTTCGCCAGTGACGCCCATACGGGCTGCCGCATAGACGAAGCCGCGAGCGTTGCCTGCCACGACCTTCAAACGGCTGTCGGTGGAGTCCGGGGACACGAGGAAGATTCGGTCAAGTCCATGACGGTCCGAAGCTTCGATCCATTCACCTGCCTCGTCTGGAATGAGATCCGGAGTAATCAGGCCGGCGCCACCGGCATTTTCAAAATCGCGTGCGAAACGTTCCACGCCGTAATGGTAGATGAGGTTCCAATAGCTCATCACCAGAGGGACTCCCCCGGCGTTGGCCACGGTTTCGACGGCTTTGAACACGTTCGCGATTTTCTCGCCGTTGTCAATGGCGATCTGCGAAGCCGCTTGGATGACGGGACCATCCATAACCGGATCGGAATACGGCAGACCAATCTCGACGGCATCGACGCCATGCTCAACCATGGTGCGGAATGCTTTCAACGAATAGTCAGAATCAGGGAATCCATATGGAAGATAACCGATGAATGCAGGCTTGTTCGCCGCTTTGAATTCATCGAACATGGCTTCCGTCGGACTCGGCTTATGGCTGATGCCGAGAGGCTGCCCGGACGGCGTGGTTACTGTTGCGTTCGTCATAATGGATACTCCTTCTTTCACTCGCCGTCCGCGTTATTGCCCTGGGCTCCATTGGCTTCGAGCGCTTTGGCTTGCTCGTCGGTCAGATAACCGAACCATTTGCCAGCGGTGTTCATGTCCTTATCTCCACGACCGGAAATGTTGATGATCATGACTGGGTGCTCGTATCCCTTGGCCTTGAGATCCTCAGCTGCCTTGTATGCGCCAGCAACTGCATGAGAGCTTTCAATCGCCGGAATGATGCCTTCGGTTTCGCACAGATCCTTGAAAGCGCTCATCGCTTCCTCATCGGTTGCCCAGGAATAGTTGACGCGTCCGATTTCTTTGAGCCATGCGTGTTCCGGGCCGACGGATGCGTAATCCAAACCAGCGGAGATGGAATACGTGTCGAGGGTCTGGCCTTCGGAATTCTCGAGAAGATAGCTCTTGGCACCTTGGAACATGCCCAGTTCGCCGGTTCCCGGTGCGAAGCGAATGGCATGACGCCCGGATTCGGGGCCATTGCCGCCTGCCTCGTAGCCGTACAGGTTCACGCGTTCGTCATCAAGGAAAGCGTTCATGATGCCGATGGCGTTGGAACCGCCGCCGACGCATGCGCAAACCGCATCCGGATGGTCGATGCCGTACCAATCCTGAAGCTGCTGCTTGGCTTCCTCGCCGATGATCTTCTGGAAGTCGCGCACCATTGCCGGGAACGGATGTGGACCTGCGACCGTGCCAAGCAGGTAGTGCGTGTCTTTGACGTTGGTGACCCAGTCTCGCAAAGCCTCATTGATGGCGTCCTTGAGAATGCGATCTCCCAAAGTGACTTCCACCACCTCGGCACCGAGCATGCGCATGCGAGCGACGTTAAGCGCCTGACGACGCGCATCGATTTGGCCCATGTAGATGCGGCATTTCAAGCCGAGCATGGCGCACACCGTAGCGGTGGCCACGCCATGCTGTCCCGCGCCGGTTTCAGCGATGACACGGGTCTTCCCCATGCGCTTGACCAGCAGAGCCTGCCCAAGCGCATTGTTGATCTTGTGCGCGCCGGTATGGTTGAGATCCTCACGCTTGAGGAACACACGCGCGTCGAGACCGGTTTTTTCTTTGAGACGCTCGGCGAAACGCGGAGCGTCAGTCAACGGTGATGGACGTCCAACATACTGCTGGTTCAGTCGTGCCAGCTCCTTATGGAACTCCGGATCGGCCTTGGCTTCCTCATAGACGCGTTCAAGCTCGTCAAGCGCCGTGATCAGCGCTTCCGGCACGTAACGTCCGCCGAATTGGCCGAAATATGGTCCTTCGTGGCTTGCCAATGGGGTTTGTTCGGATGCTTTCACTCTTGCTCCTGCCTTTACCAGTCGCTCCACAGCCTGCTCATGGTTGGCTGCGGTTGCGACACCTTCGCCAACCAGCACCGCGTCGGCTCCGGCGCGGGCATAATCCTCCAGCTCAACCGAACCGAACACTCCGGATTCCGCTACACGGATCACATCGTTCGGCAAATCAGCGGCCAGCTCGTTGTATTTGTTCACATCGACCTTGAGGTCCTTGAGATTCCGCGCGTTGATGCCGATGACTCGCGCTCCCGCATCAATGGCACGCTGGATTTCCTCACGGGTATGCGTTTCGACCAGCACCGTCATATTGAGACTATGTGCAAGCTCAAGCAAGGACTTGAGCTTGCCGTCGTCCAACGCGGCGACGATCAATAGCACCAGATCGGCACCGTGCGCACGCGCTTCCCAAATCTGATATTCCGTGACGATGAAATCCTTACGCAATACCGGGATTTTCACAGCTGCACGAACTTTATCGAAATCATCTAGCGATCCCAAAAAGCGACGTCCCTCGGTAAGCACGGAAATCGCGCTGGCACCTCCTTTTTCGTATTCCCTGGCCAATGCGGCAGGATCAGGAATGTCGCTAAGGTGCCCTTTCGATGGCGAAGCCCTTTTAATCTCCGCGATCACCGGAATGCCATCCGCTTTTTTCAGCCACTGTCGCGCATCAATAGGGGCCGGCGCTTCGAATGTCTGACGCTTCACCTCATCAAGGGAAATGTTCTGTTCACGTGCTCGTTGGTCTTCGACAGCTCCCGCCACCAGTTCATCGAGTACAGACATGGTGTTCCTTTCAGCATTTTACTCGATTGGTTAGCTTGATTTGACTCACAACTGGCGAAGCTGCGAGGCGATCTGCACCGCTTCGACGCTGGCCTCGGCCTTGTTGCGAGTCTCCTGCCACTCACTGGCCGGCACGGAATCAAGTACGATTCCGGCTCCGGCCTGCACGCTCGCTTCATGGTCGCGGATGAATGCCGTTCGAATGGCGATTGCCATATCGAGGTTGCCTGAAAAATCGAAATAGCCGACAGTGCCGCCATAAATGCCACGATCTGCGGGCTCAAGCTCGTCGATGATTTCAATGGCACGTGGTTTTGGCGCACCGGAAAGCGTTCCGGCTGGGAATGCCGACGTGAACACATCGAACGACGTCATGTCGGGGTTAACTCGCCCGGTAACGGTCGAACAGATGTGCATAATGTGGCTGAATCGTTTGATATCCATCAAGGATACGACTTCCACGCTTTCCGGAAGACATACACGGCTCAGATCATTGCGGGAAAGATCAACGAGCATGATGTGTTCGCTACGTTCTTTTGGATCGGCAAGCAGATCCTTGGCAAGTTGCTCGTCTTCCTCAATAGTGGTGCCACGAGGCCTCGAACCGGCAATCGGGAAGGTCATGGCATGGCCATTGTCCACTTTGATCAGCGTTTCCGGGCTGGATCCAATAACGTTGAAGTCACGCCCCTGCGCATCGGTCAACGACATGAAATACATGTATGGGCTGGGGTTGAGCGTACGAAGCACGCGGTACACGTCGAATGGATCGGCTGGCGAATCAATGTCAAGACGCTGGGAAATGACCACCTGGAACACGTCACCATCGATGATGTGCTGCTTGGCGATTTCAACGGAACGCTCATAATCGCTCTTCTCCGTACGGAAACGAAGCTCGGGCTGGCTAATGGTCTCATCCAACACATTGACGCGAGCTTCACCTTCGACAGGCGTGGCGGCCTTACGCTGCATATCATCCAATCGCGCCACCGCCTCGTCGTATGCCGCATCGGCACGGGTGGATCGATCGTCTACGTTCACCGCATTGGCGATCATCCATACCGATCCGGACACATGGTCGACCACAGCAATATCCGTGGCCAATGCCAGAACTGTTTCCGGCTGCCCGGTCTCGTTCGGCGCCTCGGCACGCAAGGTCGGTTCCCAATGGCGAATCGCATCCCAACCGACGGTACCGACCAGACCACTGGTCAGGTTCGGCAGTCCTTCGACATGCGGCGCTTTCAGTGTTTTCAGCGCAGCATGCGCGACTTCCATCACATCGCCTTCGGTAGGCACGCCTGCGGGAACCTGACCCAACCAATCGGCCTTGCCGTTGTTGGAACGCAACTGAGCCATGGAATTCACACCGATGAAGCTGTATCTGTTCCACGTGCCGCCAAATTCCGCGGATTCAAGAATGAATGTGCCGGAACGTCCTGCAGCAAGGCGTTCATAGAATCCGACAGGAGTCAACGAATCAGCCAGAAGTCGGCGCACAATCGGAATCACACGATATCCCTGATCAGCCAATTCGTGGAATTGTTCGCGACTCGGCCAGGTGGCGCCCCACTTGAGTGCTTGTACGCTGCATTCACTCATCGCTGGCCCTCCTGTTCCTTGGTACGGTATCCTACGACCACGGGCAGTTGCCCGCCTTCTTCGAAGCAGGATCGTTTGCCGGTATGGCAGGCCGCTCCCACTTGATCGACTTCAACCAGAATGGCATCCCCATCGCAATCCAGTGCGAAGGACTTCACATACTGGGCATGTCCGGAAGTGTCTCCCTTGCGCCAGTACTCCTGCCTGGACCTCGACCAGAACGTGACGCGACCAGTCATCAGGGTGCGTCGTATGGCTTCGTCGTTCATGTAGCCGACCATCAGCACTTCTTTGGTGTCGAATTGCTGGATGACGGCTGCCACCAGTCCTTTATCGTCCCTCTTGAGACGTTCTGCGATTCGTGGGTCAAGAATAGTGCTGTTGTCGTATGCTTCGTTGGTCATGATGGTGTTATTGATTTGTTTCTTCGATTATTGATTACGTTATTCGCCTGTTTTGCGGTTTTCGGCTTTCATCGCACGGTATAGCCGGCGGCCTTGATGGCATCCTTGACTTCGCCGATGGTGACTTTGCCGTAATGGAAGATCGACGCGGCCAACACGGCATCCGCTCCGGCTTCGATCGCCGGGGGGAAATCGGCAGCCTTGCCCGCACCTCCGGAAGCGATGATCGGAATCTTCACTTCCTTACGCACGGCTTTAATCATTTCCAAGTCAAAACCCTGTTGGGTACCATCCGCGTCCATGGAATTCAGCAGAATCTCCCCCGCGCCCAACTCCTGAGCACGCTTGACCCACCAGATAGCGTCAATGCCGGTGGATTTGCGGCCTCCCATGGTGGTTACTTCAAAGCCCGACTGAGTGTGTCGCTCGCCCTGCTCACGGCGTGCATCGACGGATAATACGAGCACTTGGTTGCCGAATCGTTCTGCGACACGGCCAATCAGCGTCGGATCATTGATGGCCGCAGTGTTGACTCCTACCTTGTCAGCTCCGCAACGCAGCAGAGAATCCACATCTTCAGGGGCACGTACGCCTCCACCCACGGTCAATGGGATGAAAATCTGTTCGGCAGTTCGACTCACCACATCGACCATGGTCTGCCGATGCGAGCTCGAAGCGGTCACATCGAGGAAAGTCAGTTCGTCGGCACCCTGACGGTAGTATTCCGCGGCAAGTTCAACCGGATCGCCGGCATCGCGAAGATTCTCGAAATGCACGCCCTTGACTACTCGTCCCGCATCAACATCAAGACATGGAATGACTCGGACTGCCAGTGACATGCTGTTTTACTCCTTCGCGCATAATCATGTGTGCAACGAATGCAAGAGTAACCGTTTTACGTTACGCATGTTCGTCGGAAGTCCGAGTAGCGGACAGAACAAGCATCTTTCCTTGAAATCTAATCTTGTTCCTTAGCTGCGAGCTGCCCGCATGCACCATCGATATCCTGCCCGCGTGTGTCTCGCAACGTCGCAGTAATGCCTGCTTTATGAAGGATATCAAGGAACTGCTGTTCATCCTCAGGCTTCGAAGCGGTCCATTTCGATCCTTCGATGGGATTGAGCGGAATCGGATTGACATGAGCCCAATTGTCACCGTAATGGTTCAATCGCTTAGCAAGTAATTTGGCATGCTCGGCTTGATCATTGATACCGCGCATCAGAGCATATTCGATGCTTACGCGACGTTTCGAAGCCAAGTAATAGTCATGTGCCGCATCAAGCACCTGCGTAGTATTGAAACGCTTGTTCATTGGAACGAGCTCGTCTCGCAACTCATCGCTCGGAGCGTGCAAGGACACGGCCAAACGCACCGGAATGCCTTCTGCCGTGAGTTTCTTGATACCTGGTACCACACCGACCGTGGAGACGGTGATGTTGCGTGCCGAAATGCCGAAACCTTCAGGTGGCATGGCGCTGATTTGGCGTACAGCGCTCAATACGGACTTGTAATTGCCCATAGGTTCGCCCATGCCCATGAACACGATGTTGCTCAGGCGCCCGAGACCACCAGCGACTTCGCCGTCGTGCATGGCTTTCGCGGCCACACGAACCTGTTCCAGAATCTCGCCTGCCGACATGTTTCTCGTCAGACCCAATTGACCTGTGGCACAGAACGGGCAGCCCATTCCACAGCCTACCTGGCTGGAAATGCATAAGGTGGTGCGGGTGGGATACCGCATGAGCACGGACTCAATAAGAGAACCGTCGAACAGACGCCATAGCGTTTTGATAGTAGTGCCCTCATCGGCCACTTGACGGGTCACTTCGGTAATGAGCGTTGGGAAAAACGCCTCTGCGGCTTCGGCTCGTTTCGCTGCAGGAAAGTCAGAGAACTCTTCGGCAGCGACGTCGAAATGCCCATAGTAATGATTGGCAAGCTGCTTGACTCTGAATTTCGGAAGTCCAAGATCCTTGGCTTTCGCGATACGTTCGTCTTCAGTCATATCAGCAAAATGCAGCGGCGGCTTGCCTCGACGCGCATGATCTTTGGAAAGCACGTCGCGGAAGGCACCGGTAGTGCCTCCTGGAGTAATACCGGTTTCCGGCAAATCCTTCGTGGAATTCACGGAGTCGCTCATGCTTGTGTTTGCCTTTCTCACATTCCAGTTGCCCACAGCAGCACGCACACGAACGGCGCGCACAGCAGAATGGAATCCACACGATCCATCACGCCACCGTGTCCCTTAAGCAGGTGTCCCATGTCCTTGATGCCGATATCTCGCTTCAACATGGATGCGCACAAATCGCCAAACGTTCCGGCGATGCCGATCATGAAACCGGCCACGACAGGGACCCACCAGCGGGAAATCCACACATCCGACCCGTACGTGCAGAACATCACGGCAAAAGATCCGATCATGGAGAACAGAATGGAACCTGCAAGACCCTCCCACGATTTCTTCGGCGAAATGCGGGGGCTTAGCTTGTGCTTGCCCAGCCATGCCCCGGCGAACAAACCACCGGTATCGCTCAACGCGGGCATGAATACCATCATAATAGCATGCGCGACGGGATGATCATTGAATGTCAACGGCATGATGAGGCAGGAAGCCAGAAGCGGAATGTACAGCACGGTGAACATGGAGACCGCGACATGGCTCAGCCTGCTATGGCTTACCTCTCCCTGCTCATGGTTGAAGGAGGATTCAAGTCTTGCGCCTGCATCGGTGTGGGAAAGCTTATCCGCCACGGCCAGAGAGATGCGGCTGCCGAACGTCACTTTAGCGCTGGCGGCGATCGCTACGACCACCAAAGACACCAGCACGCATACCGTCATGGCGACGATATGACGTTCGCTGTAATAGGTGGACAGCAACGTCGCCGCCGAACATACCCACAACACCGCCACGGGAATATGAAGTCCCGCAGTGGCGAAATCGACGCGCAGCTCCCAAAGGGCAAGCACCATGAACAGCACAACCAGATAGACGAACAAGTCAATGCTGATCAGCAGACACGCCAAGATGAGGATGACGAGCACCGCCCCTGTGGCGATGGCCTGCGGCATATTACGCCCCGTCTTCTTGTTGATGGCGTTGATGGCCTCTTCGGTTTCTTTTTCGAGCTGTTCCTGATGTTCCATCATGTTCCCTGTCTGGCTGTGCGTCGATTCTTTTCAGGAGATGAAGGTCTCTCAGACCTCCATGATCTCCTTCTGCTTGGCTTCGAGCAGGGTATCAAGTTCATCAGTGGTCTGCTTGGTGATCTTGTCGAGCTCCTTGAGCAGACGATCGCCCTCGTCCTCACCCATCTCGCCGTCCTTGATGGCCTTGTCAAGGGATTCCTTGGCCTTGCGTCGGATGTTGCGCACTGCGACCTTGCCATCTTCCGCCTTGCCCTTGGCGAGTTTGACATATTCCTTGCGACGTTCCTCGGTCAGCTCCGGCATGGTCAGGCGAATGACGTTGCCGTCGCGACGCGGGCTGGCGCCCAGATCGGAATCACGCAACGCCTTCTCGACGGCATTGGCCTGGGACGCGTCAAACGGAGTGACGGACAGGGTACGCGGTTCCGGCACGCCGATGGTGGCGATGGCCTTCAGCGGGGTCGGAGCTCCATAATAATCAACGGTGATACCGTTGAGCAGCGCCGGATTCGCGCGGCCGGTACGAATGCCGGAGAAGTTCTCCTTGGTGGATTCCACGGACTTGGCCATCTGTGCCTTGGCCTGTTCGACAATAGTTGCCATTTGTACTCCTTGTTGTTGGTTGTTTGATCGATATTCGACGTTGAATGTCGTTATTCAGCGAGTGTGGACTCCGCGGTGGAAACCATAGTTCCGATTTCCTCACCGAGAAGGGCGCGGGTCACATTGCCATTGCCTTCGAGCCCGAAAACACGGATGCGCTGCTTGTTGTCGCGGGCCATGGAAAGCGCGGATGCATCCATAACGGCGAGATTGTCAACGAGGGCACGATTATAGCTCAATGTGGCGAAACGCTTGGCGTTCTCGTCCTTACGAGGATCGGCGGTATAAACGCCGTCCACGCCGTTCTTGCCCATCAGCACCTCATCGCAATGGATTTCCAAAGAACGCTGAATGGACACAGTGTCAGTGGAGAAATACGGCATACCGGCACCAGCGCCGAAAATCACGACACGGCCCTTCTCCAGATGACGAATGGCCTTGAGCGGAATGTACGGCTCGGCGACCTGACCCATGGTGATGGCGGTCTGCACGCGCGTGGCCTGTCCCTCCTGCTCCAAGAAGTCCTGCAGAGCGAGGCAATTCATCACCGTGCCCAGCATGCCCATATAATCGCCGCGGGAGCGGTCGATTCCAGCCTGTTGAAGTTCCGCGCCGCGGAAGAAGTTGCCGCCTCCGACGACGATGGCGACCTGAACGCCCTGCTGCACCGCGGGAACGATTTCCTCAGCGATACGGCGGATGACGGACGTGTCAATGCCGACTTTGCCGCCGCCAAACGCCTCTCCGGATAGTTTGAGCAGCACTCTGCGTGGATTATCACCAGTGTTTTCGCCAGTCATGAAAAGCCTTTCTTGCCCGAGAACTCACGAAATTTACCGCTCTCAAGAGTATCGGCAAACACAGACACCACACCGCAACGACACAGCGTCGAGAAGAAAACAAAGTTGGCCATCACCCTGTGGATGATGGCCAACCTCATGGAATCTCTAGCGTCTAACGCACGGATTCACCATTGAAGCCGAATTCACTCAGCCTCGCCCTTGCCGACCTCGACACGAGCGAAAGCCACGGCTGCGCCGCCGACTTCCTTGAACAGGTCGCCAACGGTCTTGGACGGATCCTTGACATAGGACTGCTCGAGCAGGACGTTCTCCTTGTAGAAGGCATTGAGACGGCCTTCCACGATCTTCGGAACGATCTTCTCCGGCTTGCCTTCGGCCAAGGACTTCTCGGTGGCCACGCGGCGCTCGGACTCGACCACATCGGCCGGAACGTCCTCGCGGGTCAGCCACTGGGCACCCATTGCGGAAATCTGCAGAGCGGCTTCGTGAGCCACAGCAGCGCCGGCCTCATCGGTGGCGATCATGGCCACGATGCTCGGCGGCATCTCAGCGGACTTCTTGTGGGCGTAGATCTCAACGTGTGGACCCTCGACCTTGGCGAACTGGCCGACCTTGACGTGCTCACCGAACAGAGCGGCCGCCTCTTCGACGGCTTCCTTCACGGTGGCTTCGCCGGAAGCGGCTGCCAGCACTTCGTCCACAGAAGCGGCCTCGGCTTTGACGGCGTCTTCGAGCACGCTGTCAGCGAACTCCACGAACTTCGGAGTCTTGGCCACGAAGTCGGTCTCGGAATTCAGTTCGACGGCGTAACCGGTCTGGCCATTGGCGGATTCCACGACCTGGGAGGCGATGGTGCCTTCCTGAGCCTTGCGACCTTCGCGCTTGCCAGCGGCCTGGATGCCCTTGGCGCGGATGATTTCCTTGGCGCGAGCCACGTCACCCTCAGCCTCGGTCAGAGCCTTCTTAACGTCCATCATGCCGGCGCCAGTTTCCTCGCGCACCTGCTTGATCAGAGCTGCAGTGATTGCTGCCATTGATTTGTCTCCTCTGAAAAATAGTGATGCCCCATATGATGGGAGGCACAACACCTCCCATCATAGTGGATATTTTCACTCAGCCTTGGCTTCGCCTTCAGCTTCGGCTTCGGCTTCAGCCGGTGCATCGGCGGCCGGAGCGCCCTCAGTGAGGAGCTCCTTCTCCCAAGCGGCCATCGGCTGCTCGGTCTCGCCCTCAGCCTTAGCGGCCTTGCCGGAACGCTCCAGCAGGCCTTCGGCCACTGCGTCAGCCATGAGGCTGGTCAGCAGTTCGATGCCGCGGATGGCGTCATCGTTGGCTGCGATCGGGTACTCGACGGACTCCGGATCAGCGTTGGTGTCGACGATGGCAACGACCGGAATGCCCAGCTTGTGAGCTTCCTCAACGGCCAAAGCTTCCTTGTTAACGTCAACCACGAACATGGCGGACGGAGTACGGTTCATGTTGCGGATACCGCCCAGCTGCTTAGCCAGCTTGTCCTTCTCGCGCTCGAGAAGCAGCAGTTCCTTCTTGGTCAGACCGGAACCACGCACGTCGGTGAAGTCCATCTCTTCGAGTTCCTTGAGACGGGAGACGCGCTTGGACACGGTCTGGAAGTTGGTCAGCATACCGCCGAGCCAACGCTCGGAAACGTACGGCATGTTCACGCGGACAGCCTGATTGGAAACGGCTTCCTGAGCCTGCTTCTTGGTGCCGACGAACAGCACGGTGCCGTTGTGAGCGACGGTAGCCTTGATGAAGTCGTAGGCCTTGTCGATCATGTCGAGCGACTTGAACAGGTTGATGATGTGGATGCCGTTGCGCTGGGTGAGGATGAACTGCTTCATCTTCGGATTCCAACGACGGGTCTGGTGGCCGAAGTGCAGGCCTGCCTTCAGCATGTCGCTCATATTGATCTGAGCCATGGTATTACTACCTCTTTCTGTCGGTTCTTGCCTGGTCATGCGTTCCTGCGTGCAGCCAAAGCCTTGCGGCGTCGGCCGACCGACACAGGTCGTCGCGAACATGACGCGAATTGGTTGTATGCCGGTTGACAATATTGGGTGGCTCAGGACTTTCACGACAAAGCCCTTCGCCGGATGGCACACAAGGCATAAAATACCATGGGGTCACGTCTTTTCGCAAAGACGTGACCCCAAGTCGTCATATCGGTGAGAGGCGAACAATCACTTGTGGTGATTGCGCATGTAGCGCATCGCCTCTCGGCGTTCCTCTTTCTCCAAACGATCAAGATAGACATGACCGTTCAAGTGATCGATTTCATGCTGCAACATGCGGCCCATAATGCCACGACCTTCCAGCACGACCGTCTTGCCTTCCAAATCGATGCCACGCACACGAGCGTAATCGGCGCGACGGGTCTTGTACCATAATCCCGGCACAGACAGGCATCCCTCATCTCCGTATTGTTCACCGCTGGTCTCTTCGAGGACAGGGTTGAGCACATACCCGATCTTGCCGTTGATGTTATAGGAAAATGCCCTCAGATTCACGCCAATCTGATTAGCTGACAAGCCAGCCCTTCCTGGATCGTCAACGGTATCAAGCAGATCCTGTACCAGATGACGCACGGCCGGCGTAATTTCCTTGATAGGATCACAGGGGGTACGTAGCACCGGATCAGGTACGACTCGAATCTCACGAATTGCCAAGATTATCGCTCCTCGTTCATGGTTGTTTCCTCAGTTTCCGATGAGTCTTCCGGCGTTTGGGACTCGCCGGTGTCTTCGGTCTGCTTCTTAATTTTCTCCTGCATGGTATCAAATGCCTGCCGAACCTTCGGACTTACGGATTCGGAAGCCTGACGCATGGATTCGGAAGCCTGCTTGACCGTTTCGGTGGTTCGGTCAAGAATCTGCACCGTCTTTGGCAGCGGTTTGTTGGATGGCTTCGGCGCATACAGCACATTGTCGATGACATTTTCGTACCGCTTAAGCACCTTCGGCCTGACAACTTTCAGGCTCGCCGTCAGAGTGCCCTTCTCCTGGCTGAACTCCTCGTCGAGGATTTCGAACTTGCGAACGGATTCAGCACGAGAGACATTCGCATTCGCCTTTTCGACATACTGCTGAATGAATGCGCGCACGGCATCGTTCTTCGCGATCTGCTCCATGGGCATGTTGCTATCAAGTCCCTGCTGTGCAAGCCAGGAACGAACCATCTCCTGATCAAGCTCAATCAAAGCTCCGATGAACGGCTTGCCATCACCGACCACCACACCATGCGACACGATCGGGCAAGTGTTGATGACATCTTCCATAGGTGCCGGACTGACGTTCTTACCGCCGGCCGTAATGATGATATCCTTCTTGCGACCCGTAATGTACACGAATCCGTCGTCGTCGATGGTTCCCAAATCGCCGGTCTTCAGCCAGCCATCAGCCATCTTGACATCGGCTGTCAGCTCCGGCTTCTTGTAGTAGCCAAGGAACACGTTGGGGCCCATCACCTGCAGTTCGCCGTCGTCATCGGTGCGCACGCCCATGCCCGGCCCGGGCTTGCCTACGGAACCGACGCGGTTGGCGTCCTGCCAGTTGACAATCATGGGAGCGGCGGTTTCCGTCATGCCATAGCCCTGAATGAAGGTAATGCCATCCATACCGTTGAAGAAATGGGCGAGATCGACGTTCAAAGGAGCGCCGCCACAAGCCAGATATCTCATGTTCGGACCCAAAGCAGAACGAATGGATTTGCCTACGACAGACATAAAGAACGAATGTTCGGCACGAGCCACAATGGAATGGCGTCCGGTTTCCTGCTCGTCCTTCGACCATTGCACAAAATGATCGAAAGCCTTGGCGAACACTCTTCCACGAATACCCGCTCCGGCCTTTTGCGAAGCCGCGTTATACACTTTCTCGAACACACGGGGAACTCCCAGCAGATAGGTCGGCTTGAAGCTACGCAGATCGGCAAGCAGATGCTTGGCTCCGGGCAGATAGCCGACCACCCCCTGCCCGCCAATCGCAACATACTGAATATAGCGAGCGAAGCAGTGCGCCAACGGCAGGAACAACATCAGACGATTCGGCTGATATAGCATTTCATCGAGAATGATGTAGCCGTTCAGCACGATATGCGTGAAATTCCGGTGAGACAGCATCGCTCCCTTGGGCTTGCCAGTGGAACCAGACGTGTACACAATGGTGAGCATGTCATCGGCCTTGACCCTGGAAATCACCTGATCGAGCGTGTCCTCGCCGACACCTTCTCCAAAATCAGCAACGGCATCAAGACCATCCGCCTTGAAGTTGAAGACGTAGCGCAGGCTGCTGTGCTCATCGCGAATCTGTTCAAGCGTTTGTGTATGCGCGAAATCACCGGCAAAGGCGATGATCGGATCCACCTCTTCGATGATGGACGCGGCCTGCCTGGCGGAATCGGTTTCATACACGGGCACGCTTACCGCGCCGATTGCGGCGCAGGCAAAATCGATGACTCCCCATTCGTAGCAGGTAGGCGAATAGATGACTACCATGCTTCCGGCCTTGACCCCTAGGCCAAGAAGACCTTTCGCAACCGCGCGCACACGCTCAAGCATCTCCCCCGCCGTAACGTCATGCCATCGACGAGTCTCGTCGTCCTGCCATTGGGCGATGAGATCATCTGGATCACGTTTAGCGCGTCTGGAGAGCAGTGCGAAAACGGTATCCTCATCCGTAGTGCTATACGCAGGTTCCGGTACAAATTCTCTCAACATGAGTCCCTATAGTAGTTGCAGTATGCTCAAGGCACGCTGAAAACCCTTGAAAACGGCTGAATTCAGCCAATTCCAAGGGTTTTGAATGGTTACTTGTTATACGTCACACGCCGAAATCAGCGACTTCGCACTTCCAAGCAGATCCCTTGAGGACGCACTTCAAATTGCTGCACAGCCTTCGTCCTCCAATGCCCATCAGCACGGTGCTTTCGAAGCATGTCGGAGAGACCAACCAGCTGTCAACGTAATATACGGTGATCGGAAGCAGACCCAACTGCGCGTATATCCTCACATCCTTCTTCATCTGTGCTGCGATCTGAGCGGAGGCATTTCTCAGCTTTCTCATGCAGGCCTCGCTCAATACCCTTTCCACGCGTGCTTCTTTCTGCCTGCCACGGAAGATATCGACAACATTGCAGATCAACTGCGCCGCGAACATGTTCATGGAGTAGGCAAATTCAGCATCGCACGGCCCAGGCATTATCTGGATGTAATGGAATGGTATTTTCCTGCCGAAAAGATCTGAATTAAGAAACCCATCATACGAGGGAAGCGTTTTATCGTAATCGAAAACCGGCTTTCTGCCAAGCTCAAGAGATATCTTTTCCCACTCTGTCAGGTTTTCTCCCTCGCGTTTCTTCCCACTTTTATCAGCGCGCTTCGCATTGGACGCTGATCCCTGGTCAGAAGGTGGAACCTCCGAGAAGGGCTCGTTAGCCTCCGGCGGCGGAACATCATTTTCACATGAATCATCCATGATGAATCCCTTTCTTATTCGCCCGACTCATCGTTGAGAGGGGGTGTAAGAACCATTAAGGCACAAAAGCCATCCCCCGTCAAGTTGACATTTGATTCTTGTGGATAAGTGGATAACTTCAGATGTTTCAAACACTTTAGAACACCCTAAAGATAAATTTTATACCCCTAAACATTACAAAAAAGGGTGTCATATCGTTGAAAAAACAAAGAGAATCCTTCTTTGGCGAAAAACCCTAAGTTCGTCTCAAAAACGCTTAGTAAAAATGAACGGCATTAGCCTTCACTGAAAGATAATGATCATGTTTGTTCGTATATGCTCACATAAAGTTATGTTACCGGGCATACACTCCTCTAAGTGCGCTCAAGAAAAATAAAAAAAAAATTGGCTCTGCGGCGTTCGCCGCAGAGCCGTCTGAGAATGGGCTCCCCCACCTGGACTCGAACCAAGACAAAGGGTTCCAAAGACCCGTGTGCTGCCATTACACCATGGGGGAATGGCGGAAAACCTTGCGGTTACCGCCAAGTGTCTATTATGCCACATGTCGCCAACACCGCGTGTCTCGACGTGTCGCACTAATAAAAAACGTTGTTTAAGGTGCACAAAAAGTGTTATGCGCACCTTAAACAACGGTACTCGCTTCACTTATATGGGAGTTACCCCACAAACATGCGGAACGTACGCTAAGCATGCCCGCGCAACGCGTCATCAGGCGAACAAGAAGCCCTGTCCGTGATGCTCCGGATATGTGTCGAACAACTCAGCCACAGAGCCGTCTTCGAACACAGCACGGATGGCGCTGGCCAGCAGCGGCGCGATCGACAGCACGGTCAAACCGTCCCAACGCTTCTCTTCAGGAATCGGCACGGTGTCGGTAAGCACGACTTCGCGGGCTCCGCTGTTCTTCAAACGTTCGACGGCGGGACCAGACAGCACGCCATGTGTGGCGACGACAGTCACCGACTTGGCACCGGCATCCTTAAGCACGCTGCATGCACCGGCAATGGTTCCGGCGGTATCGATGAGATCGTCGACGAGCACGCAGTCCTTACCTTCGACATCGCCCACGACTCGGTTGGCGACCGCTTGGTTCGGACGGGTGATGTCACGCGTCTTGTGGACGAATGCGAGCGGACCACCGCCAAGACGCTGCGCCCACTGCTCCGCAACACGAATGCGGCCCGCATCCGGAGAGACGACGGCAACATTGTCAAGCTGGTTGGAGAAACGGTCGCGAATGTAGTCGACCAGCACCGGCATAGCGATAAGGTGGTCGACAGGACCGTCGAAGAAGCCTTGGGACTGCGCCGCATGCAGGTCGACACTCATGATGCGGTCGGCACCTGCGGTCTTCAGCAGGTCGAACATGAGACGGCAGGAAATGGGCTCGCGGCCGCGATGCTTCTTGTCTTGGCGCGAGTAGCCAAGCAGTGGGCAGACCGCGGTGATGGAACGCGCGGATGCACGCTTGAGCGCATCAATCATGATGAGCTGTTCCATAATCGATTGGTTGATCGGGGCTGCGTGGCTTTGCAGTACGAACACGTCCGCGCCACGCACGGATTCGGTGTAGCGCACGTACATTTCGCCGTTGGCGAAGTCGTATGCTGTGGTTTCCAGAACATCAATGCCAAGTTGTTCGGCGACTTCCGCCGCCAGTTTCGGATGTGTTCTGCCTGTGACAAGGATAAGGTTTTTATCCGGCTTTCCTTCAAGGATTGCGCTCACCATGTCTCCAAACGTCTGTTTTCGCGTCAAGTGGACGTGACCCATATTAACCATCTGCGCAGACCGTCTCACCCGCGCGTGTTCACCTGAAATTTACCGGTACAGTCCGTGCTTGCCAATATATTGCACCACGCCGTCCGGTACGAGGTACCAAACAGGCTCCCCATGCTCCGCACGTCGCCGCACATCGGTCGAGGAAATCGCCAGTGCCGGTATTTCCAACGTATCGACCTTGCCTTCCGGCAGTTTCACCCCTTCCGGCGATGAGTACCCGGGGCGGGTCACGGCCACGAAGTGGGCCAGATCCCACATTTTGTCGGCGTCTTTCCATTGCATGATTTCCGCGACCGCGTCAGCTCCGGTGATGAAGAAGAGTTCCGCGTCGGGATGTTGCGCACGGATGTCTCGCAACGTGTCGATGGTATAGGTGACTCCCGGACGGTCGATGTCCACGCGTGATACGGTGAATTTCGGATTGGACGCGGTGGCGATGACCGTCATGAGATACCGGTCTTCCGCGTTGGTGACGTTCTTGTCGAGTTTGAATACGGGGCGTCCCGTCGGCACGAAGATCACTTCGTCGAGGTCGTACACCCACGACACTTCTGAGGCCGCCACCAAGTGGCCGTTGTGGATGGGGTCGAACGTGCCGCCCATGATACCGATGCGAGGCCTGCTATGCCAGTTGCCGCGTGCTGAACGTCGGCCTGTGGCCACCGCGGAACCTGCTGATTCCACGGAAAGGTCGGACATGCGCCGTTCCGGTTCCACCACATAGCTGATGGCAAGTTCGGAATCGGCTTCGGCGGATTCGGGCCGCATGCGTTTCGGGCCGGTCATGAGGCATCCTCGTTTTTTTGTTCCTGATCGGCGTCCGCGGTCTCACGGCCGATGCTGTCTGCCGTTGGCGATGCGTTGTCCGGGTCGATTTTGCCCATATCCTCATCCCACTCGTCCTGCACGACGCGCCTGATCTCCGCGAAAGTCGGCAGAGGGAAGTCCGGCTGATAGGCGCGACGCACTTCCGCCACACGTTCGGTGACGCGAATCAGCGTATCGGTCATGCCGTCAATATCCTGTTCGCGCTCCATGGCGCTGAATTTGGCGATGTACTGTTCCATGAGCCGCATCTGCTCATCGACGCTTTTAAGCTTCTCTTCGTCGAGTTCCACCACGTCTTCGGCATCGACTTCCGGCCAACCGATCAGCACCGCGTCGGCGTATTCGAGTGAAGCACGCTGTGCCGCCGATGCGATGCCGTCCTCGATCTGCACGAGAAACACGTATCGTACGATGCTTAATCGTTCGGATGCGAGCTTCAATCCCAGATAGGGGTCATTGAGATCCGCATTCCATGGGTTCTTAGCGTCAGTCATTGTTTCCTCCATCTGGCCGTCATTATTGTTGTGTTCGTTCATGCCCGTACCTGGCCTGTTCCGTAGCCGATCCACTTGGTCGTGGTCATTTCGCGTAGTCCCATGGGCCCGCGTGCATGCATTTTTTGCGTGGAGATACCAAGTTCCGCGCCGAAGCCGAACACTCCCCCATCTGTGAAACGCGTGGACGCGTTGACCATCACCACCGCCGAGTCGATGCGTGAGGTGAATTCCTCAATGGCCGAATAGTCTTCGGCGATAATGGATTCGGTATGCCCTGTGGAGTGGCGGTTAATGTGGCTGATGGCCTCGTCGAGTGAGTCGACCACTTTGACGCCGATCTTCAACGCGAGATACTCGGTATCCCAGTCTTCCTCAGTGGCATGTATCAGTTTCACCCCGTCAATACCGGTTTTGTCGATGATCTCGTAGGCCTGTTCGTCGGCATGCACTTCGACGTCGGCTGCGGCAAGCGCTGTGGCGATTTGCGGAAGGAACGCTTCGGCGATGTCACTGTGCACGAGGAGTTTTTCAGTGGCGTTGCAGACGCCGACGCGTTGCGTTTTGGCGTTGAGAATGATGGGGATGGCTTTGTTTTGGTCGCCGGTTCGGTCGACGTAGATGTGTACGTTGCCCGCTCCGGTTTCGATGACGGGTACTTTGGAGTTTTGCACGACGGCTTGGATGAGGCCCGCTCCCCCTCGTGGAATAAGCAGGTCGATGTGGCCTTGGGCCTGCATCATGGCGTTGGCGCCTTGACGCCCGTATTCGTCGACGGAAGCGATGAGTGCGGCATCATATCCGTGTTCGTGCAATACGTCGGCGATGATGTTGAGGGTGGCTGCGTTGGTGCGTTCGGCCGCGTGTCCTCCTCTGAGGAGTGCCGCGTTGCCTGATTTGATGCAGAGTGACGCGACGTCGACGGTGACGTTGGGTCGTGCTTCGTAGATCATGCCGAGCACGCCGATGGGCACGCGGGTTTGTTCGAGTCGCAGACCGTTGTCGAGGTGGTATCCGCGCACGATTTCACCGATCGGATCCTGTAGGGTGGCTACGTGGCGCACACCTTGTGCGGCTGCGTTGACGCGGGGTACGTCAAATTTGAGCCGGTCGAGTTTGCCTGCGTCCATGCCATGTTCGGCGGATTTCTGCATGTCGATGGCGTTGGCTTCCGCGATTTCATTGGCGCGCGCGTCGAGTGCGTCAGCGATGGCGTTGAGAAGTTCGTTTTTACGCTGCGTGTTGGTTTGGGCAAGTTGCGCTTGCGCGATTCGGGCGGCGTCGGCTTTGGCGCACACCTCGTTGAGCACATCGGGCTCCATGGCGTTGGATTGGGTCTGTGGGTTCGTCATAGTTTCCTAGATTAGCGCGAAATCGCGCCTTGTTCCGTAGCTTCGACCATTATTTCGTCGTAGCATCGGAAACAGGGCGCGATTTCGCACGTCACGTGTCCTCAGAGATTTATATCCGAAACCGTTCTCGATCAACCGTTATTCGACATGGAATCAGTGGATCTGATCGAGACCCGGATACAGCGGGAAGTCTTCGGCGAGCTTGTCGACGCGAGCCCTGAGGGCTTCCACGTCGGCATCCTTGCCTGCTGCGAGTGCGGTTCCGATGATGTCGGCGACCTCTTCGTATTCCTTGTTGCCGAAGCCGCGGGTGGCGAGGGCGCTGGTGCCGATGCGCAGACCGGAAGCCACGCTTGCCGGACGCGGATCGAACGGAACGGTGTTGCGGTTGATGGTGATGCCGCACTGGGCGAGGAGGTCTTCGCCCTGCTGGCCGTCCATTTCGCTGTTGCGCAGATCAACCATGACGAGGTGGACGTCGGTGCCGCCGGTGAGGACGCTGATGCCGTTGTTCTTGACATCGTCGGACATGAGGCGTTCGGCGAGGATCTTGGCACCGTCGAGGGTGCGCTGCATGCGGTCCTTGAACTCCGGAGAGGCTGCGACCTTGAACGCGACGGCCTTGCCTGCGATGACGTGCATGAGCGGACCGCCCTGCTGACCCGGGAAGACCGCGGAGTTGAGCTTCTTGGCATAGTCCTGCTTGGCGAGAATGAAACCGGAACGCGGACCGCCAAGAGTCTTGTGAGCCGTGGAGGATACGACATCGGCGTACGGGACCGGGCTCGGGTGCAGTCCGGCTGCGACAAGGCCCGCGAAGTGTGCCATATCAACCCAGAACTTGGCTCCGACTTCGTCGGCGATTTCCTTCATGGCCTTGAAGTCTTCGATACGCGGGTAGGCGCTCCAGCCGCCGATGATCATGGCCGGGTGGGTTTCAAGCGCGCGCTGGCGGATGATTTCAGGATCGATGCGGAAAGTTTCAGGATTGACTCCGTAGGCTTCGGCATGGTAGAAACGTCCGGAGAAGTTGATTTTCATGCCGTGGGTGAGATGTCCGCCATGGTCGAGGGCAAGACCGAGCACGGTGTCGCCCGGCTTGACGAGCGCCTGGTAGACGGCTGCATTGGCCTGTGCGCCGGAGTGAGGCTGCACGTTGACGTATTCGGCACCAAACAGGCTCTTGCCACGCTCACGGGCAATGGTTTCGATCTTGTCAACCTGCTCGCAGCCACCATAGTAGCGGCGTCCCGGATAGCCTTCGGCATACTTGTTGGTCAGCACGGAACCCTGAGCCTGAAGCACGGCACGCGGCACGAAGTTTTCGGAGGCGATCATCTCCAAGCCGTTCTGCTGTCGAGACAACTCAGCGTTGAGTACCTCGGCGATTTCGGGGTCTGCTTCGGCGATAGGCGCGTTGAACATGTCGTTCGGAGTTTGCGCGAGAGGCGATGCGGTCATTGAGCTCTCCTTGGCTTGGAGGATAAATACGTTGCCCGTACGAACGTGCAGGCTTAACGATGAAGTGTACGTGCACAAATCGCATGATGGAATAGGGCGTTTCGAAACATGGAAGCAATCACGAAACAAGCAGGAAACAATCACCACCCATAAACACGCATCGTCCCATTCCACGGACGCCAAACACGCTTCTTCCCGCCCATAACGCTACACTCAATATTGTTTGACGTTCATTGTCCGTTCTATTGCTAAGGAAATCCAGTGACCACGTTCCACAGCACTCGCAGCACCACCGATTCACTCACCTCCAAGCAAGCCATACGCAAAGGCATCGCCGACGACGGCGGCCTGTTCGTAACCGACTCACTGGGCGAAACCCACGTAGACGTCGCATCTCTCGCAGGCAAGTCCTACCAGCAGATCGCATTCGACGTGCTGAGCGTGCTGCTGCCCGACTTCTCCGAAACCGAACTCAAGGCATGCATCGATGAAGCGTACGGCGCGCAATGGTCCGACGAAAAGATCACCCCGGTCAAGCCGCTCGGCGATGACTACGTGATGGAACTGTTTAACGGCCCGACCTCCGCATTCAAAGATGTCGCATTGCAGATCCTGCCGCGTTTCATGGCACGCACCACCCCGGCCGGCGGCGATGGCAACGAGAAAATCATGATCGTGACAGCCACCTCCGGAGACACCGGCAAGGCGGCGCTCGCTGGTTTCGCGGATGCCGAGGGCACAGGCATCACCGTGTTCTATCCGGAAGGCAAGGTTAGCCAGGTACAGGAACTGCAGATGAGCACGCAGGCTGGTTCGAATGTGAATGTCTGCGCGGTGAAGGGCAATTTCGATGACGCTCAGTCCGCTGTCAAACGCATTTTCGGTGATCGTGAGCTTGCCAATCGTTTGGCTTCCGATTCGCATGTGGTACTGTCTTCCGCAAATTCGATCAATGTGGGACGTTTGGTGCCGCAGGTCGTCTATTATTTCTCCGCTTACGCGCAGCTGCTCGAACAGCAGGTCATCAATGTCGGTGATGAGGTCGAGTTTGTGGTGCCGACCGGTAATTTCGGCGATATTCTCGCCGGATATTATGCGAAGCTGTTAGGCTTGCCGGTCAAGCATCTGGTTGTTGCGTCCGATAAGAACAATGTGCTGTTCGATTTCCTGACTTCCGGCACGTATAACCGTCAGCGTCCGTTCTATCAGACGATTTCCCCGTCGATGGACATTCTTATCTCCTCGAATCTGGAACGCATGCTGTATTACATGTCCGACAAGGACACTCGTCTGATCGCCATGCTGATGAACGATTTGAACCAGTGGGGCGCCTATGAGGTTCCCGAACCGATGCTGGCCAAGATTCGTTCCCTGTTCGGCACCGGCTGGGCCGATGAGGATCAGGTGCGTGAGATGATCGCGGATTGCTGGAACAAGAACCATTATGTGATCGACCCGCATACCGCGTGCGGTTATTACGTGATGCAGCAGATGCCTCGCGATCCGCTGACGCCGCGCGTGCTGCTGAGCACCGCCAGCCCGTACAAGTTCCCGCGCGTGGTCAACGAGTCCTTGGGTTTGGATGCTTCCGGCACGGATTTCGAATGCATGGACGTGCTTGCCGAGGCGACCGGCACTACCGCTCCGGCCGCGTTGCGCGGTTTGGAGACCGCCGACGTGCGTTTCGACCATGTCGTTGACATCGACGGTATGGAAGGTTTTGTCGAGCAGGCCGCCAAAGCTCTGTAAAAACTCTGTAAGCGAAGCATACTTTCACATCGTTAAAGCCATCTCCATCGGCCGTCCGCAATATGTGGACGGCCGTTTTTCGTCAAGGCTGCTACAGTTGCATGCTCGGAGGCGAACGAGCATGACAGCACCAACGATACCCGCATCTGAATCGGTACGACAGAAGCAACCGGCACAACAATCGAACCAGCCCGAACAGCCCCGGCGTAAGCATGATCGTCTCATCACCCGTGATATGGCGTTGGTCATGCTTGCGACGTTCTGTTTCATGTCGAGCAATATGCTTGCCAATCCGATCGTTGCCGGATATGCGGAATCGTTGGGCGCGGACGGCATGCTGATGGGTGCGGTGGCCGGGTCGATGAGTTTCATCTCACTGTTCTGCCGCCCTATCGCAGGCAATCTTTCCGACAAAACCAGCAAGCGCACACTTGTGGCGGTTGGCACGGTGCTCTATTTCGCCGCCGGACTGCTGTACTATTTCGCAAACTCCCCCATCATGCTCATCATGGCTCGCGTGATCAACGGCGTTGGTTTCGCATGCTGCTCGGTCTGCCTGGCCACGTGGATGTCGCTTTTGCTGCCGATCCGGCATATGGGTGCCGGCATGGGATTGTATGGCACGATGAACGCGCTGGCTATGGCGGTCGGACCGGCATTGGGTATTCGCGCGCAAAAATACATCGGTTATCGTCTGACGTTTTTGAGTTCGCTGGTGCTGGCGGTGATCATGCTGCTCGCCACACTGATAGTGAAGAATGGCGGACAGCCGGTACGCAAAAAGCAGACTTCCATAACGGAGAATCCCTCCACTGCCGTAGACATTGACGGTTCTGCTAGCGCAACCAAAAAGCATCGTTTTTCGATCCGTTCGATTCTGGAACCGCGTGTGGTGCCGTTGTCGCTGACGTTCATGATGTTTGCGATAGCGTATTTCGCAAATCAGTCCTTCATCGTGAGTTATGTTCAGTCTCGTCATCTGCCGGTATCATCCGACCTGTTTTTCATGTTTTACGCGGTCGCGTTATTGGTGTTGCGACTGGGCTTGCGCGACCTGTTCGACAGCAAGGGCTTCCGTTTCTGGCTGACGGTCTGCTCGTTGGGCATGCTGGCGATGCTCGCATGCATGACGTTCCTGTTCAATGATTGGATGCTGTTGTTGGCTGCGATTTTCACCGCTGTCGGCTACGGTCTGATGAGTTCAGTCACGCAGGCGCAGGCCGTGGTAATCGCAGGCCGCGAGCGCAGTGGTATTGCGAATAGTACGTATTATGCGGGTATTGATTTGGGTATGTCGGTTGGTCCGTTTGTGGGTGGTTTGGTGTATGGGCATTTGCCTGCTGTGTGGTTTTATCCGGTGTTTATGTTGGCGATGCCTGTTGCTTGGTTGATTTATTTGTTGTGTGTGAAGCGTGTTTCGCGGTAGTTGTTGGCATCGTGTGCGAGGTTTCTGCCGTAAACCAGTCCAAGCGCGTGTCGTTCTAACTGTTTTTGCGGTCGGTCGTATTTTCCATATACGGCAATATGACCGACCGACGCCCATCCTGGCTCGTGCAAGGCGTCCATGCCGAAGGGGAGATGTCAGGATCGGTCCTTGCCGCCGTATTCCGTTCCAGCCTTTCCGGCTATTTGACTTGGTGGATTTTGTTGCCTTTGACCATGTAGGCACGTCGGGCCATGTCGATCATGGGCTGGTCGAATCGGCTGTCTGTGTAGAATTCGTCCACTCGAACGTTGTCTCCGTAGAGTTCGCGGAATCGTTTGGGCTTGTTGGTGTTGAAGTTGAGGTAGTTTACGTTCAACGTGTTGCCGTCGATGGTGGACGAGACCAAATGTTGCACGCCAAGCCTGCGGCAGGCCTCGCCCACGGTGATGTCGAACGAGGCGGTGAGGATCGCATCGTCTTCGCGTGGCTTATACCAGGGTTTGATGCGCTTCATGTTCTGATCCCAGAAGGCGTTGACCAATTCTTCGAATTCCAACGATTCGGCAAGTTCGCTTAAATATCCGTGGCATAGCTTGCCCACACCGTATTCCATTTGATCGAACGTGGCTCGTCCGAGCTTGTATTTGATGGCATAGCGCAGTACCGGGGCGATGTACCGCAATACTTTCGGATTGTATTTGGCCGAAAACAGGTACAGGTCGAACAGGCTTTCTCCGTCATAGATGGTTCCATCGAAGTCGAATACACGCATGTATGCAGCTCTCACTTCCTCGTATGCGCGCATTCAATACGCGCCATTGCACCTCATGCTAAAGTCCGAAGGCTGATTCCTTCTTACACCAAGGTGAACGGCCGGCGACCGCAATGTGCACAAATTGCACATCTCAATGCACATTCGGTTCATGTCACGTTTGGAAGGAGGAACACACAGTCGGACCGCTATTCGCCCCATAGGAGCCGTTCGCGCTGCTGATACTCCTCATCGAACAACGGCTGGGCCTTCGTGTCGATGAGCTTGGCGAATTCCAGATCCTCATCTCGTTCCACCCGATGCTCAGCCATATTCCATTGGTCATGGTACGTGTAACGCAATGCCTCGGCATCCGTTTTCAGAACATGCGACCGGTAAAGGTCCCGTTCGAATAGAAGCGTATCAACCAGCCATCCTGGCTCGTCCGGAAACTTACTGATGCCATTGACGCACTCCGCACGATACGCGTCATGGACAAGGACAGGCAACGCATCGATACGCAAAAGCTCCTTGAACATGATAAGCCGTCCGATTCGACCGTTGCCGTCCGAAAATGGGTGAATCTTCTCAAACGTCCAATGGACACGGGCGATCTGATACGGCTCGTCCTCAAGTTTCGTGCACATATCAAACAGCCTGTCCATAAATTCGGGAACATCCTGCGGCAGCGCGGTCCTTGTCGGAGTGACAGGATTGCCGATAAAGTTCGGCCGAGTCTTGTAGCCGCCCACGTTGAAAAGCGAGTCGGAGACCTGTCTGGTGCCCTGCTTGAGAATGGCATGCAGGTGACAGACCATATCCCGGTCCACCGGCTCATCAGCATGGTCGAGAATCCAACGGAACGCAGCAAAATGATTACGGGTTTCCAACGCATCATCAGGATTGACCTGTTCGCTGCCATCCGTGGTATAGGTACCGGTGGCAAATAGCTGCGCGGTCTGTTTGGCAGTAAGGGTGGAACCTTCCATATGATTGGAATTCCATGCGAACTGGATTTGCGTGGTCGTGTAAATGCCGTCACCATATCGAGTATCACGCTCTCGGATAAGACGCTCCACGATACGTTCCGCCATAACCCCATCCTTCCTTCATTCCGCTCGACTATCCTCCCATGGTAATTCATTTAGGCTAGAAACCGTGGTGGATGTCGTATATCCTGCAGGTTGGTTCCATGTCGAACGTGACCGTGTCGAACTGTTCGGGATGGTGTACGAACGTATCGATCAGTTTCCATTGGCGACGGCTGATGCCGATACGATAGTCCGGGCGGACCATAAGCACCGGCGCTTTCGGCTGGAGTTCCTCCAAGAGCTGCGCGCGCTGTTCGAAGCATTCATCATCGTCGATCCATACGATCGGCGCGGGTTCATTCTCTTCGCATTCGATGCGTACGCGTCGTTGGATGGTCTGCCATTTGCCTGTCTCACGTCCCCATTTGGTGACAGGATCGTACCAGGTGATGACATCGACCAGCATGGGATCCCATCCGAGCATCGGGTCGAGAATCTGACTGCAGTATGGCTGCCAGGTGGACAGCCACCACAATTCCACAATGCCGTCAACTGCCAACGCGTACATGGCGTCGGATAGTTCGCTGGACCAGTGGATGCGCCATGAGCCTACGGGCGTGTGGGCTTTTTCGTTGCCGTCCAAGTGGAACGCTTTTTCAGGATTGTACATTTTCGCGTAGGGACTGTCGGGCTTCGCCCAGGTCATAACTTTGTTCACGCCGCCCCTGCGCAAAAGCTTGTCATCCGGAAAGGCGTTGAGCACCCCATCGAAATCCGTGAACACCACAGGCTTGGAAAACATTTTCAAATCCGTCATCACCACTCCCCTTTCAATCATCAACTATCTTCTTATATTGACCTTACGGTTTCCTCATTACGTTTTACCTGACAAATACTGACAGCACCGCCATCGTTTTATTTGCTATACTCGGATTGGTTCGGCACGGACGCCGAACGACCGCAGGCACGAACATAGGCAACCGCAAACATGGTCCATAGATGCGCAAAACATGATGCGCGGACGCATCCAAAAAAGCGGTCACCATCACGCAAAGGAGCGAAACATGGCAGACGAATCATCGAAGATTCCAGAGAAAACCGTCGAACAAATCTTCGACGAACGTTATCCCCTCGACAAATGGGAGGATTCAAACTACTCGATACTCGACAAATTCTCAATGCGCGGCCGCAAAGGCTTCGTCACCGGAGCCGCAGGCGGTCTAGGACGCAACGCGGCGGCCGCGCTCGCCCAAGCCGGAGCAGACGTCGCACTAGTCGACCTGCCCAGCCAAGAAGACAAGCTCACCGAACTGGCGAAAGACATGAGCGAACGTTTCGGCACCAACGTCATCGCGCTCACCTGCGATGTCACCAACGTCGAACAAGTAGCCGAACTCAAAACACAATTGGTGGAACAGCTGGGCACCGTCGACTTCGCGTTCCTCAACGCCGGAGTCAACGTACCGGGCGACGATCAAGACGCCACCGAAGAAGTATGGACGCGCACCATCAACATCAACCTCAACGGCACCTACCGTACCGGCCGCATCGCGCATGAAATCATGCGCGAACACGGTCATGGCGGCTCACTGATCTTCACAGCCTCCCTGTCCGGACACAACGCGAACTACATGATGGGAAGTCCGACGCCGGTGAACGCGTATGGCGCCACCAAAGCGGCCATCATGGAACACTCACGTTACCTTGCTGCCGCGCTCGCCAAGGATGGTATCCGTTCCAACACCATCTCCCCCGGATACGTGTGGTCTGGAATTTTCAATGGCCGTATCGACATGCCTGGCCACGACGCCATGCTCGAGGTCGTGCCGATGCATCGTTTCGGCACGAATGACGAGATTGCCAGCACGGTGCTCTTCCTCGCCAGCGACGCGTCCTCGTACGTTACTGGCACTGACATTCGCGTAGACGGCGGCTACAGCGTCTTCTAATCACCGTACCCCATCTGATAAATGGCCGGTCGCAGCTAATGTGCTTCGACCGGCCATTTATCTGGTGGTGGTTTCTAGAACATACCGCTACACATGCTTGCGGCGTATCAACGTACCGGCAGTGGTTCCGGCTCCTGCAAGGAGAAGCATGACCGCGATAATGGGAACGATGTCGGAGCCCGTGCGAGGCAAGTCCGCAGTCGGTTTTCCATCGGCCTTGCTGGCATTTTTGTCTTTCGAGGGCTGCTTGTCATTCGGCTTGGCCTCGCCACCGCCCGGCTGGTCATCAGGCTTCGTTTCCCGAAGCTTCAGACCGTCCAATGCCGTGTTAAGGAGCGTGGCGGCATTGGAGACAAGACCGTTCTGTTCGCTGCTGAACGTGGTGTTGTTCCACAGCGAGAGGGCTTGCTCGTACGCTTCCGTGAGAGATGCGACCGTATCGTCCGTGTATTTGCCGAATTCGGCAAGCTTGGCCTGTGCCGCCGCGATCGGAGCTTCGAGCGCGCTCTTGTCGAGTTCGGTCGGATCATCATACATGGCCTGATATCCTGGGATGGTCAGTTTGGCGAGCTGATCGTACATCTTGGAGCAGAGGCGAGCGTTGAAGTTCATGACACTGAACCCTGCGCGGGACAAGTTCATCTGTCGGATTTCCAGATTGTCTGGATCGTAGGCGCCTTCGGAACGTCATGTCGGCCGATTCGCTGTCGGACGCGCCCTTGCCTGTTCCGCTGGTGTCGAGCGCGCTGCCCGTGGAGTAGTCGAACGGGGTGCCATCCTTGCCGCTCCATGCGTTGATGATGAGGCTCGACGTGCGGAACGGGTCAGATCCAACTCCTGCGTAGTTGTAGACCGCAATGTCCTTGCCGGAGGAAACGGTGTCGCCGTTCTCATCGACGAAGTAGATCGGGTTGCCGTCGACGTCGAGCGGATACCCGTCGGGACCCCACACGTTGTCGGTGATCACTGCGAGACCGTCACGGTCGGTATAGCTGCCCATGCGGGATTCGCGATGCCATGCGTTGCCGGTCGTGGCCGTCGGATGCAGAAACAGTTCGGCTCCGGACGCGGCATAATAACGACCGAGTTCCGGATAGAAGTGGCCGTCTCAACAAATGTCGATACCGGCCTTGAGTGGCTTGCCGTCCGAGCCGGTCCACTCGGGCATCTCGAACATGACCGGCGTGCTGCCAGGCAACGACCATGCGGTTTCCTCGGATCCGGCGCGATGCATCTTCTGGTAGGAGTCGGTGTGCCCGTCAGGGAACGCTATGGCGGCAGAATTGTAGACCTTCCGCACGCCGTCGCTGTCGGTGATGAGACTCTCGGTGATTTCAGCTTGGGAGGCCGCCATCTTGTATGCTGCGGAGTCTAGGTCGCTTGAGGAAACGTAGCCGGTGAGTGCCGCGACGAAGGCCATGGTGGCGCACAATGCGACGCTGACTACCGCCGCAACCGCCATGTTGAGCTGTCGTTTGAACCATATGGATTTCGCGGTGACGTTCGCTGCCGCGTCTTTGTTCTCCGTTGTCGTACGGTGCGACGTGGATGTCCCTCTCTTCAACGCGCCATGCTTCCCCGAAATTTCCCCGTTCTGGAAAACATCATAGGAGATAAACGGAATTGTATGACAGTTCGTTTTCCACTTGGCTTCTGAATTCCGAAGAGTAGCTAAAGAGTACTCATGCCCGATTCTGCGAGCGCGATCATTTGACGTTTCCTTTGTTGTTGAACACCGTTTTGCTCATATCTCGCTTATGTATGGCAGATTTGCGAACTTGTCCGGAGATATCTTGCTTATATATGGCAGGTCAGTCCGTCAAAGCAGTAGGTAGGGGGCATGAAAAACCTCATTTTCGCGAAACCGACTGCCATATATAAGCGAGATGCCTCATGTCACATCCCGAAATCTGCCATACATAGGCGAGATACAGCCTGCTTTGCTCAGCACAAGGCCGACAGATCCAGAAAATGCGCACGATGACACGTTTCAAACCATACTTCGCGCAGGATCTTTTTCCGATTTGTTCCCTTGACAGGTCTGACGCCTACTGTTTGGAGTTCGCGGCGGCGCGCAACGAGTCAACGAACTGTGCACACGCAAAGGCGGGTATGATGACGTTTATTCTCGCTTGGTATCGGCACTTGAAATCCGAAGAACAGTAAGGAGATAATCATGTCCGACATCAATCCGTCAGTAGCCTCGGCAGCACAGAACCCTCCTGCATCCGCACGACTCGAAGCAGGACTAACGGCCCCGGACTTTACACTTCCCAGCGACAACGGCGGTAGTGTCACGCTCTCCGCATTGCGCGGCCAGAATATCATCCTGTACTTCTACCCTGCCGCGATGACTCCCGGCTGCACTACCGAAGCCTGCGACTTCCGGGACAACCTCGCACGCCTCTCTTCACGCGGATTCACCGTACTCGGCATATCGAAGGATCCGCTGGACAGGCTCGTCCGATTCCGCGAGCGCGATCATTTGACGTTTCCTCTGCTATCGGATGCTGATTTGACCGTGCATCGTTTGTATGGTGCGTACGGTGAGAAGAAATTGTATGGCAAGGTTTACGAGGGTGTGATTCGTTCGACTTTTGTGATTGACGGTGATGGAGTGATTCGTGTTGCCCGATACAACGTGCGCGCGAAAGGTCATGTTGATTCTCTGCTGCGTGCGCTTGATCAGCTTGATGGTTCCGTTTTCTAATCTGGAATGCGATGCCGCTTTGTTTATAAATCAGCTTTTTCGTGCGAATGACGCAAGCAGTGTCAGTAGCGGGTAGATGCCGAATTCCTGATAGTGGTCGTGCAGTGTGCCGATGTCTTCGAACATGGCTCTTCGGCGAGCCTTTCGAAGGTCTCGTAACTGCGCGAGGCACGGCCTCGTATGAGAAGAGAAAAAGCGCGATGAGACTCAGACTTCCAACAATAAATCATCGTCTTCCGACATGTCAGCCCACGGCTCGCATGTGCGGTTTGCTTGATCGTGTTGGCGGTGCGTTGGTTGATGAGCGTGAACGTTTGGAGTTGAAGGCGATTGAAATGCTGAAGGAGCCGAAACGTCTTGTGCAGCCGGAGCCGGTGGATCATGCTTGGTGGGATGATGGTTCCGGCGTGTACAGCATCGGCTGAGGGAGCCGGTAGGCTGGGTGTGTAAATCCAGCAGAGAGGAACGTGCCATGGTGACGCGTCGTAATGATGAGCGGACGGTTGCGGGAAGGCATCGCATGATGAGGCGTGCCGACCGTGAGGTAACCGAACCACAGCAGATCGATGCGATTATCGCAACGTGCAAGATCGTGAGTCTTGCATACACCGATGCGGAAGGCATCACCATCGTGCCGTTGAATTTCGGATACGTGTTCGATGCGGAATCCAATCATCTCACCTTGTATTTCCATGGTTCTGCGACCGGACGTAAGATGGACGCGGTCAAGGCCGCGAACAACGCGCTTCCCATGGCGTTCGAGATGGCGACTGACTGCGAGGTGGTCGAAGGACGTACGTTGTGCAATTGGGGCGAGGCGTTCAAGTCGATCGTCGGCAATGGCACCGCATCCATCATCGACGATCTTGACGAGGCACGCCAGGGGCTCGCACTGCTGATGAAGCAGCAGGCCGGCATGGAACATGCGGAATTCACCGACCAGCAGGTACGCGCCGTCACCGTATGGAAGGTGGAAGCGGACTATCTCACCGCCAAAGTACGCGAAAAGCCCCAGCTGCATACGCACTGGCCTCATACCGCACCTTGACGCAATGATGCGCTGCTTCCAAGCCCGAGGATGGGAATTGGGAACAGCGCATCAGATGTAAAACGCTAGACCGAAGTCCGGCTGCGGCCAAGTTGCAAGTCAGGCCGCAACCCGGTCGAGATAAGGTTTCAAATCAAGCCTTCCGGCGGGAACGCCGCGCGTAGCTTCCTCCAAAAATCGCGGAGGACACCATCACGACGGTCGCCACGATGGCGGGCGTCACGTTTGAACCGGTTTTGGCGAGCTTGACCGCATCGCCGCCGTTCGCGGACGATTTCACCGGATGCTTCCGCTGGCCGTTCGCATCATTCGCACCCGGAGCCTTCTGCGAATCATCTGGTGTCGATTCATGGCCCGGCGTTTCAGGCTGACCTTCCTCATCCGTCAGTCGGGCATCAACCGTGGTTCCCTTACCATTCAGGCAGCTTTTCAGCTCGCTTTCCTTATACCAGGTCGAACCATCCGCAATTGGCGTGCAGGAATCGTTGAATCCGATTTCCTTCTCGTTGTACAGCATTCTGACCAACGGCTGATACGGCTGCCCCGAGACGTCCGTACCATCACGCACGACCACATCCCACTGCACATTCGCAGCCATCGGCGTCACACTTTCGCCACGCCACGGATTATTCTCATACGTGTACAGTTCACTCGCCTGCTGCTGCGATCCAGGCAGCTTCAGCAATGCCGCAAACGGAATAATGGTTTCGGCATGTGCGAATCGGAACGTCGCGGCGGTGCCGGCCCGCTCCCTCGTGTCGATCGCATTGAAGAAATCGTCGAGCAACGGCTGGGCAATGCGGTAGGTCTCATCCTGACCTGCGCGCCCCGGTCCCTTCTCATAGAAGTCCTCGGCATCAAGCGACCAAGCAAACGTCTTCGCCTCCTGGGCGTGCTGACCTTGGAAGTACTGGTCGAAATTGAACGTGTGGGATCCGGTGTTCTCCTGTTCCATATCGGCCGCGATGATGTACAGATTGTACAAATCCATTGCCGCATCCTGTTCCGATGCGATCTTCTTCTTGGCGTCACCGCACGCGTTCGCATCCTTGGCAGGGTCGGCGCCAGCAGCGCAATTGGCCGCACCCTTTTTCGTGCCGTCAGCCGTGTTGTACCAGATGCGCTGGCCTTCCTCCTTGCCGATGGACGCGAGGAAATCGTCAGTGAAGATTTGAGAGAGCAGATTATGCGAAGCGGTGGTCATGGACGGATCGTTCGTCACGTTTTCCTCAGCTTCGGCGATGCCCCCATCATTCGCGACGAACTGCTGGTAACGTTCCGCGCGCTCCTTGGCCTCGCCCGTTTTCTGCGTACCATCCGGATTATCAGTCTTATGGAAATACAACGTGGTGGTGTTCTTGTCGAAATTCTTGCCGGAATTGTTATCCGCAGGATTATTCGGTGCTACAACCGCATTCGCCAGCAAACCGTTGGAAGCCTGATCGAATCCTAGTTTGAAATTCTCTCCGGATTCGGTTGCACGAGGCTCACCCGAGCTCTGGTATGAGACGCGCAGTCCCTGCTTTGCGGCATTGGCGAACAGATCAGCATCACGCTGGTATATTCTCTCACCAATGCCCTGATGCTGTATGGCGCCCTGACCAGAGAGCATGCCATACCCGTTGCCCACGTTGACCGCAGTAATGGCATTGACATTGTTGATGAATTCCTTGCCAACCTCTGGGCTAACGAATCCAGCATAATTGTTTTCCGCAGCAGACTGAGCCATCAGTGCCAGCAAAGCGTCATACTTGTAGCTCGACAGGCCACGCGAGCCATGCCTTGCCACAGACTCGGTGTATGCAAGATGGTATCTGCTCGGAATTGCTGAATATGATGTGCTCGCCGGTGCAACATACGGCTGCTTGCTGCTGTAATACCGGGCGGTTCCTTCCCCAGCCAAAGCCGCTGGCGTTGCGAGCATGGCCGCTGCCACTACAGCGCTTGTCAACGCGAGCATGCCACCGCCCACCGATTTGGTACCGCGTTTGCGCCAGGCTCCTGCCTGCCGCTGTTCCTTTGTTGCCGTATGGTTTTTCGCCATTATCCTCATTCTTCTACCTCTTCTGCTTTGCCACATTGAAGCTGTCAGACAAGCCAGCCCGGGCGACAAAATAGGCTCGGAAGGCGAACACGCAACGCCTTAAACGTGAACGATCGACAAATAATCCGCGAACCGTCGCTTAGAACTCAAGTAAGTTGCACAGCCGCAACTCCCCCACCCCATGGATTCACGATGCTCGACGTATCACAGAACCTGCTGGACAAGTTCCACCGATTTCGCTGCGGACACCCCCAATCAACGTACATCATTATGGCTGGCCGATTGTCGACTTGACACGTGGAAACGTCCCCGCCTTTCACGTCAGGACCGAAAACCCAAAGTATGCAAGAATCCGGACGTTACAGGATGCGGACGTTTTCTTGGAGACTGAATGAAAGGATTATCGTATGTTCGGTCCCGAGGAACGACGGCGCGGAGGGGTCCTTCGGATGCATGAAGATGGAGTCCGTCCATCCCGGGCATTGGGAGGAACGTACCCGCGACGAGGTGCTCGTCCCGGTCGACGACTGCATCCGCTGGTACGACCACGAGCGCATCAAACGGTCGCTCGGTTGGATGAGTCCGGTACAATACCGTCAGAGCCAGGGAATGGCTGCGTGATCATCTCCAAGAAAACGTCCGCAGCCCCTCTGCCATTTGCGATCAGTCATGGCACGCTGATTCCAATGGGTTTCAGCAGTACGCTGGATGACGCATTATCGCAAAGCGTCGAACACGCCATCAATATGATTGCCGCCATGTTCGAGATGCCACGTCAACAAGTGTACCTGCTGCTGTCGGCTGCCATCGACTTCAACGTGACGCAAGTCGTTGATATCACACCAAAGGCGTTCACGGTCTGATTGATCTGTCGATGTTTCAACAACTACCCGACTATGAACGGACGATACGCGATATTGGAAACAGCAGATGGACTGCCATGCGGCGCATGCCTTATTGGCCCAGCAGGCTCAGACAAGTCACTGATTGGTCTAGCCAAAGAACTCTATAAGGGAATGGAATAACAGATGGTTTCCCCAACAAACAATCATGCAGCAAGATAGCAACACCACCCAGGCGACGGATCGCGCCGAAACGGACGCTCTCTCCTTCGGCGCGAAGAAAATCGCAATCATGATTGGCGTGGGACTCATCGCCGGTTCCCTACACTGCCTATGTTGATGACCATGCCGTTGGCGTAACTGATCTACCTGTGTTTCCGCCGTATCATCCATCCGACTCGCGCATAACCGTCCATACGGGAATCCTCGAACGCAAGTAAATGTCGCTTCCGTCAATCGTCGACCGCAAGAGGCGTTCATGGAGCGGCGGATTTCCTTATATTCCAACAAAACCCGTACTGTTATGCGACACGTAATAACAGTACGGGTTTTCTGTGTTACTGTTATATATAACAGCTAAACAGTTTGCATCTAACTGTTCGGCCGGGAGATATATCACCTACGAAACATACAGAAAAAGAGGCACAGATTGAAGCTGATCATCTCATCCGTGTCCGGAGAACCGATTTACGAACAGATCAAGAACCAGATCAGGTCCGCGATCATGTCGGGTGAGCTTACAGCAGGCGAGGCGCTTCCCTCACTGCGCAAGCTCGCCAAGGAACTGCGCGTCAGCGTGCTCACCGTGACCAGAGCGTATAACGAACTGGCCGACGAGGGGCTCGTGGAGAATGTGCAGGGCAAAGGCACATTCGTGATGGAACGAGGCAACGAACTCATGAAGGAACGTGCGCGTGAACGCATCATGGACAAGCTCCGTGAAGTTTCCATCGAGGCCAAAGCCGCCGACATCAGCCTACTTGATCTGCTTGGCATGTTCGAGAAAGCGTACAGGGAACAATCATGAACGATTCCTCACTCCCCCAAGGAACGCGGCCAACCTTGGCCTTGAGCGTAACCGGATTGACGAAGCATTATGATTCCGGCTTCACATTGGATGACGTGACCTTCGACCTGCCGTCCGGCTACATCATGGGTCTGGTCGGTCCGAACGGAGCCGGCAAATCCACGTTGATCAAACTGATCCTCAATATGACCACGCGAGACGCGGGACGAATCGAAGTGCTCGGCCTTGACGCGATGGCCGATGAGGAGCGGGCCAAAGAGCAGCTGGGCGTAGTGCTCGACAGCAGCTATTTCATCGAATACATGACGGTCGACGCGGTGGAACGGACAAGCAGCCCAATGTACCCGCTGTGGGACCACAATCTGTTCGACGCATATCTCAGACGGTTCGGACTCGGACGGAACAAGAAGATCAAGGATCTGTCGCGCGGCATGCAGATGAAGCTCATGCTCGCCGTGGCGTTGAGCCACGATGCGAAACTGCTGATTCTCGACGAGCCGACCAGCGGCCTGGACGTACTGTCCCGCGACGAGCTCATGGACATCCTGTCCGATTATGTTGCGGATGGCGGACACAGCGTAATCTTCTCCACGCATATCACCGCCGATTTGGAGCGTTGCGCGGATTTCCTCGCGTATATAACGAACGGCATGCTGTATTACAGCGGGCCGAAAGACGAGTTCGAAGACGCGTTCCGTCTGGTCAAGGGCGGTCCGGATGAGCTTACTGATGGTCTGCGACGGGCAATGGTCGGCATCCGCACATACGCAACCGGCTTCGACGCGTTGGTCCGCACGCAGGATATCCCACACATCGGCGGCACCGACGGTCTCCTGACACAGCATGCTTCGATTGAGGATGTGATCAGACTGACCAACGCCGCGGCACATACGGCAATCGGCAATACCAACGAAGGAGACGTACGATGAACACGACAGCGAACGCGGACGCCATGACCGCCATCCTTAGGCAGATTTCCTTGGACTGGAACCGTACCATCAGCTACGGGCGGTCGTACATAGCCATCTTCTTCGCGTACGTTCCAGGCTTCACATGCCTGATGGCGGCTACAGGGTCCACTCTCGACAGCGTTGCGGGAGCCGCCATCGGCGGGGCGGCCTCCGGCTTCCTGATGCTTAATATCACCCTGTTCTCCTATGAACAAATGAACAACCATCATTGGATGAACGGCATCGTGCCCATCAACCGCAACCACCAGATCCTCGGACGATTCGCATTCCTTATCGCCTGCGATCTGGTGGCGGGATTGGAAGTGGCCGTCAGCATCGCCTGCGCCGGCATCATCATGCACGAGCCAGTTAAAGTGACGGATGCGATCGGCTTCGCCGCGATGACCGTGCTGATCCTCGTGCTGCTCAACGCCATCGTGCAGCCGTTCCTGTACCGGTTCTCCCCTTATCGCGCCATGGCCGCCATTATTCTGAGCATCGGCGTGATCGGGGGCGCGGTCATCGGACTGTGCAAGGCATTGCCGGAACTCAAAAAGACCGTCGAACAGCTGGCCGAGGCAATCAGCCGGCACCAAGCCATTGCGTTAGCGGCATTCTTGATCATCGACGTACTCGCCTTGGCGTTCTCCCGCAAGATATCGCTGCATATTTACGGCAGCAAGGACATCTGAACCAAGCCAGCCGGTAGACTCTTATGGAACGGATTTGGGGTCTTCCGAATCAACGGAAAGCCCCAAATGCATATATCCCCGCACGACGCCGGTTCCTACAATACGGCAGGCGCGTCATGGAAGTCGAACATGACACCATCCGCCAGACCGCAAATCGCCGGCCAATCGGCATCGGACGAATCGTCGTGCACGGCCCATACCTTCATGCCAACCGACTTGGCGGAACGCATGCCGATCAGCAAATCCTCGAACACGGTGCACTCCCCCGGCTCGACTCCGAGGCGAGATGCAGCCAACAGATACACGTCCGGCTGGTCTTTGCCGACGTCGCCGGCATCATCGACACTGACCACTTCATCGAAGTAGTCGAAAATGCCAACATGCTTCATCGCCGGCTCTCTCAGCATCGGCGGCAGCGATGTGGCAACGGCAAGTTTCGCTCCACTCTCTTTCAATTGAGCGAGATATTCACGTGCATACGGTTTAGCTTCGACCACTGTGGCATACATGACGCGGGCCATATGATCCCACTCATCCATCAGCTCTTCGGGAGTGTCGGTAAGGCTGAAACGCGCAATCGTATATTCGGCGATCTGGCGGAATTGCATGGCCGCGACTTTCGTCATGTAATCGTCCGGCACGTCAATGCCTCGTTTTGAAAGAAAATCGATGTCAACCTGATCCCAAACGCCCATGGAATCAAGCAGCGTGCCGTCAAGATCGAAAATGGCGCCCTTGCCTTGATTGCCTGCCATCGATATCCTCCTTTATTATTGTGCATCTTACGTTAATCGAGAACCGATGATTTGAGCAGTTCTTCGGCATGTTCCAGCGACGCTTCGCTTTCACTGCCGGAGAGCATGCGGGCGATTTCGTGCACACGCGCCTCTCCACGCACTTGATTGATGGTGGTGGCGATTGATCCGTCATCCATTTCACCTTTGGCGACCACGTACTGTTCGTCCGCCCAGGATGCGACCTGTGGCAGATGGGTGACGACAATGACCTGCGCGGATTGAGCGAGTTTCGCCAATCGCGCGCCAAGCTCCACCGCGGTTTTGCCACCGACGCCTGCGTCGACCTCGTCGAAAATGAACGTCATGGGAGGTACGGAACCGCCCGCCACCACATGTTTTTCCGCCGCAACGAGTTCAAGCGCGAGCATGAGCCGGCTCAGCTCGCCGCCGGACGCGCTTTTGCCCATCGGCATTTGCGGAGAACCCGGGAACGGCGTGAACAGAAAATCGATGCCGTCAGCGCCGGAAGCGTCCAAATGTTCACGTTCCGATACACGGATCTCTAGTTTCGATCCGCTCATGGCAAGAGATTCGAGTTCCGCAGTGACTTTGGCGGCGAGTTCCTTCGCGGCGGCGGCACGTCTTTTGCTTACCGCACGCGCCGCCTTCAACGCCTCACCGAACAGTTTTTCACGTTCCGCCTGCAATTGACTAACTTTTTCCGGAGACGCGTCCAGATCCTCCAAGTCGAACACCGCTTGATCTCGCCACGCGATCACGTCCGACAATTCCGGGCCCCAACGACGAACCAATTCGTCAAGCTCATGGATCCGCCCGTTGATGGCGTCCAAGTCTTCCATGCCGAGATCATTGTCGACTTCGCCCGACAAGGTGAACACCACATCAGACAAATCAGTGCTGATGGAATCAAGCCGATCGGCCAGTTCCGAAAACACGCCGTCCACATGAATGGCGCGAAGCGCTTGCGACGCGCGATCAATCAGATCGGTGGCGCTGGATGATTCAACATCGTCAACAACCTGCGAAGCATCCAACGCGCTCAACGCACGGTTCACCCCTTCGGCGATCTCGGCCGCGTTCTCAATGCGATCGCGCCGGGCACGCAACTCGGCCATCTCCCCCGGCTGCGGATCGATGCGGTTGATTCGTTCGATGGACTCGCGCAGGTAATCCGCCTGCTGGCGCATGGACGATTCCTGACTCGACAGTCGTTCCAACCGCTCATCCATGGCACGAAGCGCATTCCAAGCCTTGCCGTATGCGACCAACGCCACATCATCGCCGGCATAGCGGTCCAAAAACTCACGTTGCCGCGTCGAAGACGCGATACGCAACTGGTCGGCCTGACCATGAATCGTCACCAGCTCCGCTGCGATCGACCCCAGTACGGAACGAGGCACGCTACGACCAGACAGCATGCTGCGGGAGCGCCCGGAGGCAGGAACCTTGCGAGACAGGAACAGTTCTCCGTCTTCAGGTTCGAAACCCGCCTCGTGCGCGGCTGCGACCGCGGCCGGTGACGAGGCGACCTCGAACACGCCCTGCGCCCACGCCTCGCTCGCTCCGACCGATACACGGCCACCGTCGGAAGGACCGCCGGAAATCAGCCGAATCGCACTGAGCAGCATCGACTTGCCTGCACCCGTCTCGCCGGTGATCGCCGTCATACCGCCGGCAGGTGCGATCAGCGCGGAACGGATCGGCCCAAGATTATGAATCTCAAGTTCTTCAAGCATCAGTGTTTTTACTCGTTCGTTTCTTTATCTTCCGGAAACACATGCCCATGATGCACTCCCCCGGTTTTACGCGCCTGCTCGCGCCAACCGACAACAGGAAGATCGAATTTCGTGACCAGACGATTCGTGAACGGCACGCCGGAAAGACGGGCCAGGCGCAATGTGCTCTTCGATTCGCGCACCTCAACCCTAGTGCCCCGCGGCAACGCGCATTGGCGACGGCCATCGCAGCAGATCCAACCATCCGACGTGGAATCCTCAAGGATATCAATGGCGAATGTGGAACCGGAGCCAATAATCAAGGGGCGCGCGAACAGGGCATGAGCGGCCAACGGCACCAACTGCAACGCCTTCACGTTCGGCCACATGATCGGTCCTCCGGCGGAGAACGCGTATGCGGTTGAGCCGGTCGGAGTCGACACGATCACGCCATCGCAGCCGAAGGAGCTCATTTCCACATCATCCACACGAATCGACAGTTCGACCATTTTGCCACGGTCTGCACGCTCCAACGTGATGTCATTCAACGCCCAATCCTCAATCGGCTCGCTTGCTCCCGGCAGCCACACATCGACATGCGCAATCATGCGTTCGTCAATGGAATAATCATGCTCGGCAACCCTGCGGATCGCCTCACTCATCTGGAAGCTTTCAAACTCCGCCAAAAAGCCGACATGCCCCAAGTTCACGCCAAGAATCGGCACACTGGTGCAGTGCACCAGTTCAGCCGCTCGAAGAATGGTGCCATCCCCGCCGAGCACCACCACGATCTCAGTACGTTCAGAAACCACCGGCGGCTGCTTGCCGAAATCCGGCGCCTCGATATTGTCAATGATCGACACTTCGAAACCGGCCTGGGTCAGCTGCCCGACAGCCTCCTCAACCACCGTGCCACTCTCCCTCAGACGACTATGCGTCACCACCACCGCATGACGGGTACCGAACATCGTTAATCCCTTTCCAGCAAAAGGAAACGCCCTATGGAAAACGCCCATGAAGACGTCACCGACCTCCAGTGTAATCGAACAAATGAACGAAAACCGGCAATGCGCGTCGAAAACATGCCAAAACCCGCGAACACGCCTCAAATCCGTCTCCGATGCAAGCCACGAATCAGGAATGTCAGCCGTCAAATAGCCTGTTAGTCGCACATATGCTTACAATAGCTCACAGGAACGAAGACCGAACATCGTAAGAAAAGGAGAGAGGAACGGCATGTCAAACCTCGTCTTTGACGAGTCCTCCTCCAATCGTGAGGCCTCACATGGCTACGCATGGTGGTTCTCGGGAGATACTTTCGAGAAGGCCATGGCGGAAGACCGCAAGCCACGCAAGCGCGGCCTCACGCGCCGACTCGTCAACCATCCAGGCCGTCTGACCATCTTCTACTTTCTGACGCTCGCGGCGTTGTCCACTACGTTGCTGATGACGCCCATTGCCACGCCGAAAGACGAAACCACCACGTTCACCACCGCGTTCTTCACCGCAGTATCCGCCATTTCCACATGCGGAATCTCCATCGTCAACTCCACCACGCATTGGACCACCTTCGGCCAAGGCGTGCTCATCTTCGCCGTGCAGATGGGTGGCCTTGGCGTCATGACGTTCGCCTCCTTGATCGCATTGGCCGTGAACCACCATCTCAAGGCCACGCAGCGCATGCTGACCGCCAACGAACTCGGCACTACGAAGCTCGGTGAAATCAAAGGCGTGCTCACCGTAGTCATCACCACCACATTCGTCATCGAAGGCATCACATTCGTCGCATTGTTCCCCGGCCTCTACAAGGTCAACCACGGTAATGTGCGCCACACATTGTGGGAATCGCTGTTCTTCGCGGTCATGGCGTACAACAATGCCGGCTTCACCCCCGACGGAGCCGGGCTGCATGTCAACAACTGGGCGGTCGGCCTGCCGATCCTGGCCAGTGCTTTCTGCGGAACCCTCGGCTTCCCGGTGTTGTTGAACCTGATGCGCTCCTGGCGCATGCGCCGTCCTCCGAAGCGCTGGAGCCTGCACACCAAGCTCACACTGACCACCACGTTCTGCATTGTGATCGCCTCGTTCACGTGGTTCCTGCTGATGGAATGGAACAACAAGCTGCTGTTCGCCGGAGACGGCATCGAGCCGCGCCTCTGGCACGCCATGGTCGCGGCCGTCATGCCACGAAGCTCCGGTTTTGACCTGTCGTGGATGCCAGGCGTCAGCGACGCAACCAAAGTGTTCCTGTCCATCGTCATGTTCATCGGCGGTGGCAGCACCTCGACCGCAGGTGGCATCCGCGTCACCACGTTCGCGGTGATTCTGCTGACTTGTCGTGCCGCATTCACCGGACGCCACGACATCAACGCGTTCCACCGCCGCATCCACACGCAGGCGGTTATGACCGCCGTGGCCGTAAGTACGGCATGCCTCATGCTGGTCACCGTGGTGTCGATGGCGCTGATGATCATCACCGACTGCTCGCTGTGCGACGCACTGTTCGATACCTGCTCCGCGTTCGGACTGGGTGGCTACTCGGTGGGCGTAGCCAGTGAAAGCAGCCCCACGGTGCTATACATTCTCGCCGCAACCATGTTCATCGGGCGTCTCGGACCGCTCACCATCGCCTACGCGATTTCGCGCCCACACAATCTCGAGGCAGTCCGCTACCCCACCGAGCAGATCGTGGTCGGCTGACGATACGGCTTCATATACTTACAGTTGCCTGCAATCACACATGAATATAGATTTTTGAAGATGGAATTTCGAAAGGTGCATAACATCATGGCCAACAACACCAGAAGCGTTCTCGTAGTTGGTTTGGGGCGTTTTGGCAGCTCTGTGGCCACCACGCTCGACATGATGGGCCAGGATGTGCTCGCCGTCGACAAAGACGGCGAACTGGTGAACCGTTGGTCTTCGCAGATTCCCACCGTGCAGGCCGACATGACCGATGTGATGGCGTTGGAGCAGATCAACGCATCCGATTTCGACACGGCCGTCGTGGCTATCGGCGACAGCGTCGAAGCTTCCGTCATTACCGCCGGCAATCTGCTCGACGCCGGCATCTCCGACATTTGGGCCAAGTCCGTGTCGAAGGAACACGCCCGCATTCTGCAACGCATCGGCGCACGCCACATCATCAACGCGGAAACCGACGCCGGCAAACGCGTCGGACATCTTGTGTCCGGCAACTATCTTGACTACATCGAGCTTGAAGGCGCATACAACGTCGTCAAAATCCATACCCCCGCGCATGTGGTCGGCTACACCATCGAAGACGCTCGCGTGCATGAACGCTTCGGCATTACCGTGGTCGGCATCAAATCGCCGGGCAAGGAATTCGAATACGGTTCGAAAGAGCTCATCATGCACCGCAACGACGAACTCATCATCATGGGCAAGCAGAATCAAATCGACCGGTTCCTACGCAGCTGACACGCTCTTTCCATATGGAAAAATCCGGAATTTCATAATCATGATTTCCGGTTTTTCTTTTACTTATCTTATTTGCCTTGATTACACTGCAGACACGGTTCTCTCAACCGGTCGCTGTTTCACTGCATGACCGTGTACAGCAGATATTCGATATTGCCATGCGTGCCTTCAATGGGAGATACTGTTGTGGCGCGCACGTCAAGCCCGTTGCGTTCCGCGCATGCCACGACGGAGGACAGCGCCTGTTCGCGTAATTCCTGGCTTTCGACAATCCCGTTTTTCCCAAGGTTGCCTTTGCCGACCTCGAACTGTGGTTTGACCAGCAGCACGATCTGCGCCTGCGGTGCGGCGATTCTTGCGATCACCGGAATCACATATGTCAGCGAAATAAACGATACGTCGGAAACAATCATTTCCGGACGATACGGCAAATCCTCCGCATACACGTCGCGAATATTGACGCCGCTCATTTCGATAATACGGTCGTCATGCGCGATTTTCGGATCCAATTGCCCATGGCCGACATCCAAAGCGATGACCTGCGCGGCATCATTGCGCAATAGCACGTCGCAGAAACCGCCGGTGGACGCGCCGATATCCAAGCAACGTAATCCTTGCGCGGAACGCAATCCGACGTCGGCGAACCGTTCGAACGCGCCGACAAGCTTGTATGCGCCACGGGAAACGTAGCCGTCTCCCCTATCGGCGGCGATGACGTCATCACCACCGACTTTCGCCGATGCTTTGGTGACGGTGACACCGTTCACACTGACTTTGCCATCCGCGATCAGACGTTGCGCCTTGGAACGACTGTCGGTCAGACCACGTTCCAACAACGCAACGTCAAGACGAACAACCTGAGTGGAATCACTGTTTCGCAATGGTTTTCCAATAATCGGTACGAATTGTTCGTTAGGAAATACGGAATTCCGGAACGATCACGCCACTCACATCTCGCCCGCTGTCGGCCGCGGCCCACATGGCGCAGCATGCGGCACGCAACCCGTCGACGCTGGTGATGTCGGTGACATACAGGCGGTCGCCGTCAACGCGGGCCTTCGCATCGCGGCACAGCCATGCGCCCTCATCATGCACCACTTCAGGAGCGGGCTCGTTCAAGCCCCGCAGATCTTTGGCGATGTAGGTCGGGCGAAGATACGCCGGAGCGAACATGAGTTCGCGCGGATCGGTGACGCCGGTCAACACCGCAAGGGAATCGTACCCGCCCCGATTGCCCGCCTCGATATCGGTATCGAGACGGTCGCCGATGGCGAGGCACTGTTCCTTGTCCACCGGCTCGTCATCATCATGGGCTGCGAGAATGCGTGCCTCGTCATACATGGCGGATTCCGGCTTGCCTGCGGACGAAACCGGTTCCACACCGGTGGCATTGATCACCGCCATGATCATGGAACCGCATCCCGGCGCGATGCCAAGCTCACGAGGAATGGTCAGATCACGATTGGTCACGAAATAGGTCGCGCCATGCTCAACGGCATAGGCGATTTGGGCCATTTCGTTCCAAGACATGTCGGGATACCATCCTTGGATGGCGGCGACCGGCTGCGCTTCTGCGGAATCGACGACTTCAAGACCTTGCTTGGCCACTTCCTCACGCAGATGCTGGGCGCCAAGCACGAAAACCTTCGAACCTTCAGGCACGGCACGTGCCACCATGCGCGCGGCGACAACCGACGAGGTGATGACCTGCCAGGATTCGACATCCAAATCGAACCCCTTCAGCTGGTCTGCCACCACGGCCTGAAGTCGGGACGAATTGTTGGTGGTGTATTCCACCGTCATGCCCAAGGATTCGGCCTTGCGGATATTCTTGGCAGCATGTTCCACCGGGTTCTTACCACGGTAGACCACGCCGTCAAGATCAAGCAGTGCCAGCGAGTATGCTTCGCTGAGCGGCTGATTCGTGGACTTCAGCATGCGGGCCACGTCACCTCACTTGTTATCTTCGGAGGATTCGGAAGAAGCATCCGAAGACTCTTCGACCTCTTCAGCCTCACCGTCATCATCGGCGTCATCTTCCGCAGCATCGTCAGCTTCTGCCGGCTCGTCATCGGATTCCGCGCCTGCTTCCGTCTCTTCGGCCTCAAGCTGGGTTTCGTCGTTGGTTTCGCCGTTCTCGTCGATGGCTTCGGATTCGTCTTCCTCATTCTCAGGGTCTTCCGGAGCGTACTGCGCGTCATCTTCGGAAATGCCAAGCACGTCCATGAGTTCGTCGTTCAGCTCCTGCATGTCGTATTCGACAACCAGATCGTCGGAAGTCTCATCATCCTCAACATCGGCGTACTGCAGTTCGAGCTTGTCGAGCAGACGATCCAATGCGATGGCCTCATCGGTACGGCCGGCCTCTTCAAGGAAATACTGTTCGGCCTGCACCGCACGCATGCGGTATTCGCCGGCCAATCCCTTGGAACGGCCCAGCGTGTGCACGATCTCGATGGCCTTGTCCCACATCTTCAGATCGCCCAGAGCGCCAGCGTACACCAAGAACATTTCAGCCTTGGCTTCACCGCGCAGATACTTGGCGTCGTCGCTCACAGCCACTTCGATGGCCTTCTTCGGCTCGCCCACGCCACGCTCGCAGTCGGCGATGAACGGCAGATAATCCAGGAAACCGTTCATACGGAACGCGGTGCGGAACTCACGCAAGGCAAGCTTGTAATCACCCTGACGGTATGCCACGAAGGCGAGTGTCTCGCGGGCGAAATCGATGCGGGAAGCCTGGCGGGCCACCCACTTGGCATGTTCGAGGGCCAGCTCCGGGTTGCTCTCCTCAAGCGTGTACGCGGCAAGAATGTGCAGACCAATGTTTTCCGCATGTTCCTTCGACAGGCCACGCAGGCGTTCGCGATCGTCGGTGGTGAGCATACGCCATTCGATGCCCTTCGGCATCTTCGGCTCATCAGGACGACGATGCGTGTACGGGTTCTGCGAGGGGAAGCTCACCGTGCCATCGGAATTGCGGCGCGGCTTGGCCATGTACTCGCCACGCTTCTCCTCACGGTAGGCCATCTTCTCTTCGCGGGTGAACTCACGACGCTCCTCGCCCTGCTGCTGGTCGCGATCCTTGTGGAAGTCACGGCGCTGATCGTCACGACGGAAATCCTTACGATCGCCATCACGGAAATTACGGCGTCCGCCATCACGACGATCATTGCCACGGTGGTCGTCACGACGGAAGTTACGACGATCACCATCACGATGGAAATCACGGCGATCATTATCGCGGTGGAAGTTACGACGGTCGCCATCTTCACGACGGAAGTTACGACGGTCGCCGTCACGGTGGAAGTCTTTACGGTTTCCGTCACGTCGATCGTCACGACGGAAACCGGAACGCTCGCCATCGCGCTGATAGCGAGGATTGTCTCCACGACCGCCACGATAATCGCGATGATCGTCACGACGCTCGCCGTCACGGTTGAACTTGCGCGGACCGTTATGGAAGCGACGCTCCTGGCCTTCCCCCTCACCGTCACGACGGAAATCGCGGTCGCGGTGGAAATTGCCGCCATTGCCCTTGCGGTATCCGCCCTTATGATCGTCGTTGTGGAAGCCGCCGGACTTGTGGCCGTAGGACTTGCCGCCATTGCCACGCGGCTTGAATCCCTTGCCGCCGCGATCGCCCGGCTTGCCCGAGCCGTAGGACTTGTGGTTGCCGTAGGACTTGCCGCGCGATCCGCGCTGTTCTTCTGCCATGCTGTTCCTTATATTCCTTGTATTCCTTGAAAATGGTCTTCGTTTGTTCTTTGCTTACGTTTGTTTGCGCCGCTCGCGATCGCCTCACACGTTTTCGACGACGCCGAGGGCCTTCTTGCCGCGACGAATCAATGCGAAACGGCCATGCAGGAAGTCATTTTCGTTCAAAACCTGCTCTTCGTCTTTAACACGGGCGTTGTTCAGATACACGCCGCCAGCCTTAATCGTCTTGCGCGCTTCGGAAATCGACTTGAACAGTCCGGCCTTCATGCCGGCTTCCGCCACACGGTCGCCCACCGCGGCCTTGGCGAACTCGCCGTCGATCTTCACGCCGTCAAGAGCAGCTTCGAGCGTGGACTCGTCAACGCCCGCAAGATCGCCGCCACGGCCGAACAGCGCACCGGCGGCCTCGATGGCCTGTCGGGTGGCTTCCTCACCATGAACCAGGCTGGTAACCTCCCAAGCCAAGGTGCGTTGCGCCTCACGCGCGCCCGGATTGGTCTTGCTTTCCTCCACAAGACGTTCGATCTCCGCCTTCGGCAAGAACGTGAACACCTTCAGCAGGTTCTCCATCTCGCTGTCAGGGCGGTTAAACCAGAACTGGTAGAACTTGTACGGGCTCAGCATAGTGCCGTCAAGCCAGACGGCGTTGCCTTCGGACTTACCGAACTTCTTACCCTGAGCGTCGGTGATAATCGGGCTGGTGAACACGTTCACATCCACGCCACGTACCTTGTGGATCAGGTCAAGACCGGACGTGAGGTTGCCCCACTGGTCGGATCCGCCAAGCTCAAGCACGCAATGGTATTCGTCGAACAGGTGCAGGAAGTCGTTGCCCTGCAGCACCTGGTAGCTGAACTCGGTGAAGGAAATGCCATCTTCAGAATTCAGTCGACGGGCAACGGTGTCTTTGGCGAGCATGGTACCCAAACGGAAGTTCTTGCCGACGTCACGCAGGAAGTCGATGACGTTCATGGAGGCCGTCCAATCGTAATTGGACACGAAACGAACCGGGTTGCTGCCTTCCACTTCGAGAATGCCGCCGATCTGCGCCTTCAGACGCTCGGCCCAACCAGCCACGACGTCTTTCGGATTGAGCGTACGTTCGCCCGATTGGCGAGGATCGCCGATCAAGCCGGTGGCGCCGCCGACCAGGGCAATCGGATGATGGCCTGCTGCCTGAAGGTGACGCATGTTGATGAGCTGCACCAGATTGCCGATATGCAGAGAGGCAGCAGTCGGATCGAAACCGCAATAATAGGAAATGGGATCTCCGTTCAACGCTTCGGCGAGTCGATCCCTGTCAGTGGACTGGGAAATCAACCCGCGCCATTCCAGTTCATCGAGGACGGACTCGAAACCGGCCTCCTTGAAATCGATGACGTGAGCCATAGCTGTGTTTTCTCCCTATTGAATTGCGGATGATACTGCGTTTTACGCACCCTACAGTTTCGCAGAAGATGAAGACAGGCACACGCGGTGTTTCCCCATCATCCACCAACCATCGTGCATACAGGTAAAGTTAGAAGGAGCATCCCCATATCAAGAAGGGAGATACCTGCATGGACCGCAAAGGCATGAAGGTTGCGGCTAAAAAAGCCCAGAGACAACATTATTGGATAATAGTCGCCATTTGCCTGTTCGCTTCGGTGTTCGGTGTTGCGTACACTTCATCGACGCTCTCGGTCAGCACCAACATTTCGATCAGCACCCCGCAAACGGAGGATTCCACGCAATCCAACGACATGTATGACGTATTGCAGGATCTTGCCGTAGGCAATGAAAACGATGCCCGTGAAAAGGTCAAGCAAAACCAAGAGCAGATCGTCAACAACGATACCGATGCCACGTTCGGCCGTCGCCGCGGAGTAATCGCGTCCCTGCTCAACTCGTTTGCATCCGGCTCGATGGTGATCGCCGTGGCCGACGCCATTAATTCCGTCACCCATAACGGCGGCGTCTCCATCGCCGTGCCGGTAATACTCTCGCTGGCCGTCTACATTTTCGTCTGGCTGTTCATTCAAGAAACATACCGCATCGTCATGGCACGTATGCTGTTGGAAGGACGTTCCTATAACAAGCTTCCGGCAAGTCGCTTCTTCTACCCCATTCACACGCGCAAATGGCCGCGCATGGCATGGACCATGTTTGTGGAAAACGTGTTCCTGTTCCTTTGGAGTCTCACCATCGTCGGCTTCTTCATCAAGCAATATTCCTACCGTATGGTGCCGTACATCGTTGCGGAGAATCCGAATATCGAGGCTTTGGACGCCATTCGCTTGTCCCGACGCATGATGAAAGGGCATAAATGGGAATGCTTCGTGGCGGACTGCTCGTTCCTCGGCTGGTACCTGCTCAACCTTATCACCTTCGGCTTGAGCGGCATCTTCTATTCCAACGGCTACAATGCCGCGTTCTTCGCGGAATACTATGTGTACGTGCGTTCGATGGCCAAGACTACCGGCATTGCAGGCAGTGAGATGCTCAACGACGAATACCTGTACTTCAAGGCCGACCCGCAGACGCTCCATACCACGTACGCCGATGTCGCCCAATCCGTAGCACAGCTGGAACAGAATCTTGTTCCAGCGCCCAAGCCGCATGGATTCACAGGATTTCTTTCTGAGTGGCTTGGCATCCGCATTCTGCATGCCAGCGCAGTGAACCGCTATGAAGAGTATCGTGAGGATCTTCACCAGATGCAGATCGGCGAGAATATTCTGAATGGCTCCATTTATCCGGGGCGTCTTGCGCCTGCTCCGATGCCGTTCAAATTCCGTGAATCACGTACCATCAGCGCCGACCGCAGCTACTCACTGGTCAATCTGATCATGATGTTCTTCATCTTTTGCTTCGTCGGCTGGGTGTGGGAGGTAAGTCTCGCATTTATTTCCGAAGACATGTTCGTGAACCGTGGCACGCTGCATGGCCCTTGGCTGCCCATCTATGGCACCGGCGGAGTGATCATTCTGGTTCTGCTCAAAAAGCTGCGCGAAAAGCCAGCGCTTGAATTCGTCGCGGCTATGGTGCTGTGCGGCTGCTTGGAATACTTCTCGTCGTGGTATCTGGAGATGACGCATGATGGTCAACGCTGGTGGGATTACACCGGATACTTTCTAAATATCAACGGCCGTATCTGCGCCGAAGGATTATTGACGTTCGGCCTTGGCGGATTGGCCATCGTATATCTGCTGGCTCCGGCCCTCGACAACCTGCTCAGCAGAATCGATGCGCGAAAGCTTGGCATCGTGGCCGCCGTGCTGCTCGTGCTGTATTGCGCCGACCAAGTGTATTCCGCGCAACATCCGAATGTCGGTGCGGGCATCACCGACTACAAGGGATCGGACACGTCGCTGGAAGCGCCCACTCCATACGAAATCCGTAAACGATCCGATGGACTGTCATAGCGTGATTGTCATGCAAATCGCATATCGCAAACAATAATGAAATCGCCTGTCGTTCTTTCGAGCGGCAGGCGATTTCATGCTGTTGCTTATTGCGCGATTATTTGCGACGCAGCATTTCGTGCAGAGTTTCGATGATCTTGCTGTATTTGATGGAATCCGTGAAACGCAGACGCGGGAATGCGTTAATCATACGACGCTGCTGCTTGTTCAGGATAGATGCGGCAGTGGCCTGCATATTGGCAAGAATCTCCTGCGAGGAGTCCGACCAATCCTGGACCTTGTCTTGCACCTTGTCGCGGAATTTGTCTCGGAAAATGTCTTTGCCCCATTGCAGGGAATCACCGGCTTTCTCCGCATATGCCTGCACGGTTTCGCTGAACTTCGCAAGATTGTCGGCCAAATCGATGATGCCAAGCACTGTAATAATGGTATCCGCGACGATAAACGCCATGAAAATCACGCACATCCAGTGCACTACTGGCAAAGGAATCATCTGTGTAATGCGATTCACTTCAGGCTGTATCACATCGGTGATGAGCACACCCAGCAGACCGAACACAATCGCTCCAAGCAAGCAAATGCGCCCTTGAATGTTGAATCGGCGATGACTGTAATCCCACCATCGTGCGTGGAATAGCTTTTCCATGCCCCATGACGTGACATATTCAAGCATGCATGCACCGATTGAAGAAATGAGAAAAACCGCGAAAGGATTATGCAGATCATGCAGCAGCACAATCGCAAGAACGGCTCCGCAACCGTAGATCGGGCAGATGGGACCATTCAGGAAGCCACGATTCACCAAGCGACGTTCCGAAACGGACACGAGAATCGATTCATATACCCATCCGGCAAATGAATAGAACAGGAACCATAAGAACAGGTATTCCAGCATGAGCATGCTTTCGCGCCGTCACTTTCCACTTGTATGCATATTGACTTTCGGCTTGTAGAAGCGCTCAAGACTGACCGTTTCCCGTGTGGCGCTGATCTTATCCGCGACAGTCACCAAATACCCTTCAAGATACCGAGGCGGTATCGGCGTCAAAGGAAACATATGATTCTCGATGCTGTCACGTTCCACTCTATTGAGATGGAAATCGCGCACGGCATTGCGCATGGCGGTGCCACCATGGGTGAAACCATGCATACGATGACGGCCGCCATCATGAGCATGCCAGTCGTAAAGAAAATAATCGTGCAGCAGAGCGGCGCGAATCAACGAATGCAAATCCACCCTATGCCATAAGCGCAGCCTGTCAGCGATCCATACGGCCAGACAGGCCACACGGATGGAATGAGCAAACGTGGTGACCACGCCATGCTGGTAACAGACTCTTTCGATCTGCATATGCTCATGGCACAGTATCTCCTGGCCGTGAAGTCGAACAAGCTGCTGTATCTGCGTTCGTGTCAGTGGCACCGCTTTGCCTTTGCTATGTACTGTTGCTGTAATTATTTGAGCAATGATTCCGGCGTCTTGTATGCCGGGCCGTCGCTGACGGAGTTGGCGAAGGCACGCAGCTGTTCGATGGCGGTTTTCGCGGAAACGATCTGCTCGCGCACGCGCAGCGGAGACGTGCCTCCCTTGCCATTGCGGGCGGAAACAGAACCTTCGGTGGATAGCACTTCGCGCACTTCGGGAGCCTTGTCGGCCGGAAGGAATTCCTTGAAGACCTCGATGAAGTCATCGTCGGCCAGGTCCCACAGTTCCTGGCCGCGGTCTTCGGCGATCTTCACGCATGCACCGGAAAGCTCGTGCGCGTGGCGGAACGGCACACCGTTCTTCACCAGCCATTCGGCGATGTCGGTGGCGAGGGCGAAACCGGTCGGCGCTTCCGCTTCGAGGCGTTCCTTGTTGAAGACCATGGTGCCGACCATGCCGGTGAACGCGGGAAGGAGCACTTCCAGCGTGTCGACCTGGTCGAACACGGCTTCCTTGTCTTCCTGAAGATCACGTGCATAAGCGGTGGGCAGGCCCTTCAGCGTGGTGAGAAGACCAGCCAGATCGCCGATGAGACGGCCGGACTTGCCTCGTGCAAGTTCCGCAATATCCGGGTTCTTCTTCTGCGGCATGATGGACGAGCCGGTGGAATAGGCGTCGTCAAGGCGCACGAACGCGAACTCCTGGGTGTTCCAGATGATGATTTCTTCAGACAGTCGGCTGATGTCGACGCCTGCCATGGCTGCGATGAAAGCGAATTCGGCGACCAGATCACGACTGGCGGTGCCGTCGATGGAGTTCGCGGTTACCTTGGAGAAGCCGAGTTCGCGGGCCACGGCCACCGGCTCCAAGCCGAGGGTGTTGCCGGCGAGGGCGCCGGAACCATACGGGCTTGCATCGATGCGCTTGTCCCAATCGGCAAGACGTTCCACATCGCGCAGCAGCGGCCACACGTGGGCCATGAGCTGGTGTGCGAGCAGCACCGGCTGGGCGTGCTGCATGTGGGTACGCCCCGGCATGACGGTGCGTCCGGCCTTTTCGGCCTGTTCGGTCAGTGTTGCGGCAAGGCCGAGCAGCATTTTGGCGATGACGCGGCTGTGGCGACGGAGCCACATGCGGATCAGCGCGGCGATCTGGTCGTTGCGGGAGCGGCCGGCGCGGAGCTTGCCTCCAAGCTCGTCTCCGGCGATCTGCAGCAGTCCACGTTCCAATGCGGTGGCTTCGTCCTCATCGTCTTCGATCGGAGCGAACGCACCGGAATCGACACGGCGCTGCAGCTCGTCGAGAGCGTCTTCCATTCGCTGCAGCTCGTCGGCGGTCAATAGTCCCGCACGTCCGAGCGCACGGGCGTGGGCGCGTGAGCCTGCGATGTCGTCGTCGGCAAGACGCCAATCGAATTGGGTGGACTTGCTCAGTCGCGCGAGTTCCGGAGACGGGCCGGACTTGAACCGGCCGCCCCACAGGGCGAGGTGTTCACCATTGGTTGTGCTCTCGGTCATTGTTACTTCATTCTCCTTGCAGATATGACTGAGGGAGAGGATACCAGTCAGGATGGTCCTAACGGTACGCTCTCCCCCATTATCAAGACGATTCGGCGTAAAAACCCGCTTACTCGACGCTGTTTTCCGGAACCTCGATGCCATTGCCGAACTTGACGTCGCGGGCTGCGGCCACACGGCTCGGCAGACCGTAGATGTCGATGAAGCCGTTGGACGACTTCTGATCGAAGCTGTCGCCGGAATCGTAGGTGGCCAGATTGTAGTCATACAGCGAGGTGTCGGAACGACGACCGGTCACGACGGCGCGGCCGCCATGCAGGATCATGCGGATTTCGCCGGAAACGTACTTCTGGGTGTCTTCGATGAAGGCGTTCAGGGACTGCGTTGCCGGGGAGAACCACTGCGCATCGTAGACGAGTTCGGCCCAGCGCTTGTCGATATCGCGCTTGATGCGGTGCTGCTCGCGTTCGAGGCAGCAGTTCTCGAGTTCCTGGTGGGCGGTGATCAGTGCGATAGCACCAGGAGCCTCGTACAGCTCACGGGACTTGATGCCGACCAGACGGTCCTCGATCAGATCGATACGGCCGATGCCCTGTGCGCCTGCGCGACGGTTCATCTCTTCGATGGCCTGCAGCGGGGTGACGTCGTGACCGTCGATCTTGACAGGAATGCCCTGCTTGAATTCGATGACGACCTCATCTTCGACTGGCGGGAATGCCGGATCGTCGGTATAGGAGTAGCAGTCCTTGGTCGGGCCATTCCACGGATCCTCAAGGAAGCCGGTTTCAATGGCGCGGCCCCACACGTTCTGGTCGATGGAGAACGGGCTCTTCTCGGTCTGCACGATCGGAAGCTTGTGCTCCTTGGCGAATGCGATCTCGACGTCGCGGGTCAGCGACAGGTCGCGGATCGGGCTGATGGCCTTCAGTGTCGGATCAATGGAGGAGATGGACACCTCGAAACGGACCTGGTCGTTGCCCTTGCCGGTGCAGCCATGGGAGATGGTGTCGGCACCGAACTGGTGGGCGGCGCGCACGAGATGCTTGGAGATGAGCGGGCGGGAAATGGCGGAAACCAGCGGATACACACCCTCATACAGGGCGTTGGCCTTCAGCGCCTTCATGCAGTATTCATTGGCGAATTCGTCGCGGGCGTCTACCACATACGCTTCAACGGCACCGCAGGCAAGCGCGCGCTGCTTGATGGTTTCGAGGCTTTCGCCACCCTGGCCGACGTCGAGGGACACGGCCACGACATCCTTGCCGGTGCGTTCCTTCAGATATGAAATGGCGACGGAGGTATCCAGACCACCGGAGTACGCCAGAACGAGACGATTCTGATCGCTCATGGTTTCCCTTTCTAACATCAAACGTTATTCATCAGTATATGCAATACTCTGTATATTTATGCATATACGGTGCGTCGTGTCCACTATACGGCTATTCAGCCCTTGGACACGACGTCCAACAGCCATTGCGCACGCTGTTTCGCATAATCGTCATCGGCGCAGATCACCATGACGGTATCGTCTCCGGCAATGGTGCCGAGCACACCGTCGATGGGCTGCTTGTCGATCACACTTGCCACATACTGGGCCGCGCCAGACGGCGTATGGACCACCACCAGATTCCTGGCCGCAGCGACCGAAGTAACCAATCCGGAAAGCACACGGTTCATTTGCTGTTCCGTTTTTGCATCAGGATTGGCCAATGCGGCTTCTTCCGGCTGTCTGCCCAGCGCATAGGCCACGGTTCCGTCAGCCAAACGGGTTTTCGTGGCATGAATCTCGTCGAGATCGCGGCTCAGGGTGGCCTGGGTCACTTCGATGCCCTGGTCCGCGAGAATCTGAGACAGCTGCGACTGCGAGGTGACGATGCACGTCAGCAACGCCTGCTCGATGGCGCTCAATCGAGCGGCCCGTGTGGCAGGACGTTGCAGCGCAGGCGTTTGGTCCGTCATCAGGCCAACAGGCTTTCATCGCCGCGAGCCTTGCCGGCAAGCCAAGTCAGCAGCGCCTTCTGCGCATGCAGGCGGTTACCGGCCTCATCCCAAACCACGGACTGTGGCCCGTCGATGACTTCGGAGGTGACCTCCTTGCCACGGTATGCCGGCAGGCAATGCTGGAAGATGGCATCTTCCTTGGCATAAGACATGAGTTCGGCGTTCACCTGATAGTCCCAGAACGGCTTGGAACGGATGGCGTATTCCGCTTCTTCGCCCATGGAAACCCATGTGTCGGTGAACACGCAGTCGGCACCGGCGACCGCTTCCTTCGGATCCGTGGTCACCAGTACAGAACCGCCGTTTTCGGATGCGATGGCTTCGGCATCGGCAACGATCTGCGGATCCGGCAGATAGCCGTTCGGTCCGGCAACGCGTACGTTCATACCGGCCACGGCGCCGCCGAGCAGGTAGGAGTTCGACATGTTGTTGGCCGCGTCGCCGAGGTAGGCGATGGTCTGGTTCTTCAGATTGTCGACGCCGCCACGATGCTCGGCAATGGTCTGGAAGTCGGCAAGAATCTGGCAAGGGTGGAATTCATCCGTCAGAGCGTTCACCACCGGATGGGTGGAATACTTCGCCATTTCCTCCACACGATCCTGGCCAAAGGTGCGCCACACCACGCCATAGGCCATGCGGTCAAGCACACGTGCGGTGTCGGCAACCGGTTCGCCACGGCCCAGCTGGGAGCCGGACTTGTCGATGACCAGCGGATAGCCGCCCAGTTCGGCAACGCCAATGGAGAAGCTGGAACGGGTTCGGGTACTCGGCTTGTCAAAGATCACCGCGATGCCCTGCGGGCCGGCGAACGGCTGATGGTAGAAACGGTCGTTGTGGAATTTGATGGCGAGTTCGAGAACCTGCTTCTGCTCTTCATGGTTGAGATCGTCATCGCGCAACATGTGGCGCAATTCAGGAGTTGCCATTGTTGGCTCCTTTCAAAAGAGTTTCAGTTCGTTGTGATTGCCGGCTATGTTCAGTCGTTGGGAAGATCAGTTGGAATCTTCGCGAGGATGGAGATGGCCTGATCAATATCCTGTTCGGTCACCACCAGCGGAGGAACAAGACGAAGCGCATCCGGCGCCACCGCGTTGACGATCAAACCGTGCTCCAACGCCCAATTCATCGCCGCATGCGCACATGGATGGGCAAGTTCGACCGCATCGAGCAAGCCACGTCCACGCACGGAGACGAAAAGCGGATTGCCGCAAGCCATGATGCCGTCACGCAATTGCTGGCCACGCGCCTCGGCGTTGGCCACGAGACCGTCTTCCTCAATGGTTTCCAACGTGGCCATCGCGGCGGCCGCTCCGAGCGGATTGCCCGCAAAGGTGGAGCCGTGGGAGCCTGGGGTGAACAGCGCGGAAAGCTTGGCGCCGAAGGAGATCATGCCACCCATCGGGAAACCGCCTGCAACGCCCTTGGCGAAGGTCACAATATCCGGAACCACTCCGCCCGCAAGATCCTCACGCTGGAATGCGAACCAGGATCCGGTGCGTCCGATGCCTGTCTGGACCTCATCGATGATGAGCAACGCGTTGTTGTCGTCGCACATCTGACGGGCCTTCTTCACATAGCCGGCCCCAAGCGGACGCACGCCAGCCTCACCTTGGATCAGCTCCATGATGACGGCGGCGACAGGACCTTTGCCATATTTGCCGGGACCGGTTTCGGCAAACGCGTCATGCAATGCGGCCTCGTCACCGGCTTCGACGAATTCGATATTGGGAACCAGCGGCTCGAACGCTTCTCGGATGGAGGGCTTCCACGTTGCGGACAGCGCGCCCATGGTACGCCCATGGAAGCCATGGGTCATGGCGATGATACGCGCCGGTTTGCCTCCAATGGCAGGCGATGCGCCCGGCAAGGTGCGGCCATACAGTTTGGCGAGTTTCAGTGCTGCCTCGTTGCCTTCCGCTCCGGAGTTGCCGAAATACACATGAGATCCCTCGGGGGCGCCGGCAAGCTCAATGAGCTTCGACGCCAGTTCAATCTGCGGTTCCGTGGCGAAGTAGTTGCTCACATGAGCGGCTTTGGCTGCCTGCTCGCTGACGGCCTTCACCCATTTCGGGTGGGCGTATCCGAGCGCGTTCACCGCGATGCCCGCAAGGAAATCGAGGTATTCATTGCCATCGATGTCCCAGATGTGCGCGCCTTCGCCATGGTCCATAACACGCAGCGGAGTACCGAACACGTTCATGTGCACCCGGGAGTACTCCCCCAGCCACTTGGCGTCCTCTCTGCCGAGGTTTTCCAACTGTTCAGTTGCCATACGAACTCCTCATTTCAATACCGTCTTCGGGAACGACCATGGTTCCAATGCCGTCTGTGGTGAAAATCTCATTCAGGATGGAATGCGGTTTGCGTCCGTCGATGATGTGGGCGCGTGGCACGCCTCCATCGATGGCTCTGACGCAGGCTTCCATCTTGGGGCGCATGCCGCTCTCCAGATCCGGCAACATGTCGCGTAGGTTCTCCACGCCGATGCGACCAATCAGAGAATCCCTGTCCGGCCAATCGGCGTACAGGCCATCCACATCGGTCAGCACGACCAGCTTGCTGGCTCCAAGAGCGGCCGCAAGCGCCGCAGCCGCGGAATCGGCATTCACATTCAACACTTCGGTAGCATCATCCTCATTTGGAGCCACCGAGGAAACAACAGGAATGCGTCCGGCATTGATCAGGTCCTCAACCGCGGATGCGTCGACGCTCACCACGTCGCCGACCAAACCAATATCGGTTGGCGATCCATCGATGATCGGCTTACGCTGCATGGCGGAAAACAGCGCACCATCCTCGCCGGAAAGACCGACCGCGAACGGACCATGGGCGTTGATCAACCCGACAAGTTCACGGGAAACCTTGCCCGTCAAAACCATACGCACCACATCCATGGCCTCCGGAGTGGTGACCCTCAGACCTCCCTTGAATTCCGACTTAATGCCCAAAGCCTTGAGCATGTGAGAGATCTGCGGTCCGCCTCCATGCACCACAACCGGATGCAAGCCAACCTGTCGCAGGAACACCATATCTTCAGCGAAACAGGCCTTGAGATGATCGTCGATCATCGCATTGCCGCCATATTTGATGACGATGCGCTGTCCGGCGAATTCCTCAAGCCATGGCAGCGCCTCGATCAGCACTTCCGCCTTTTGGTCGGCACGCAGATCGGTATGCACGTCAAAATGGAATCCAGGTCCTTTGAGTTCCTTGGTCATTACCGTTCAATCAGCTTTCGTAATCTGCATTAATGTGTACGTATTCGTGGGTCAAATCGTCGGTCCAGACGGTTGCTTCCGCTTTTCCCGCATGCAGATCGATGTCGATATGCACCTCGCGCGGAGTCATGTCGACTTCGGATCGGTCGCGCCCGGCTCCGCCGTTCTCACAGATACGCACGCCATTGACGTCGACCGTGACTTTATTGGAATCGTAGGGAGCGACTTCCGGCGGCACGGTACCCAGCGAGCTGACGATACGACCCCAGTTCGGATCATTGCCGAAGATGGCGCATTTCAGCAAATTGGATGCCGCTACCGCACGACCGCAAGCAAGCGCCGCATCTTCCGTGGTGGCGCCGGTCACCTTGACACGGATGTCATGGCTCGCGCCTTCACCGTCTCCGACAATCTGACGTGCCAAGGAGGCAGTCGCCTGCGCCACAAGCTCGTTGAACTCGTCGGGATCCGGTTCGATACCGGATGCTCCAGACGCAAGCAAAAGCACGGTGTCGTTAGTGGACATGCAACCGTCAACGTCAATGCGGTTGAACGACATTTCCACTCCAGTGTTCAGAGCTGCCTGAAGCTGTCCCGCGCTTACCACGGCATCCGTGGTGATCACGCACAGCATGGTGGCCAGCTGAGGCGCGATCATGCCTGACCCTTTGACCATGCCGCCGACACGGAACCCATTGGCCCCTTCAAGTTCGACGGTTTTCGGCTTGGTGTCGGTGGTCATGATGGCATGGGACGCTTCCGCTCCTGCTTCCGCAGTATTTGCGAGGGCCGCAAACGCCTTGTCCGCACCGGCAAGCACATGGTCGAGCGGCAGTAGTTCACCAATCAAACCAGTGGAGCATACCGCAACGTCCTCGGCTGAAGCGCCCAAGAGTTCGGCAACTTTTTGTGCCGTGGCTTCGGCTTGCTCATAACCCGGCTGACCAGTGCACGCGTTGGCGCCTCCGGAATTAAGGATGACGGCTTTCACATGACCGTCGGCCACGATCTTGCGCGTCCACTGCACGGGAGCTGCGCAGAAACGGTTTGCAGTGAACACGCCTGCGGCTGCGTCAAGCGGACCGTCATTGACCACGAGAGCCAGATCCTTCTTGCCCTTGATCGAGGAAATGCCAGCTTCCACACCGGCCGCGGAAAAACCTTGTGCAAATGTTACGCTCATGGCGCCACTCCAATCTTTGTCAGGCCTGCATCTTCAGGAAGTCCCAGTGCTACGTTCAACGACTGCACCGCCTGTCCGGCCGTGCCGCGGTTGAGATTGTCAATTGCCGCGAAGGCCAGCAAACGCCCCGCCTTACGGTCGATGGCCACCTGAATATGGGCCGCGTTCGATCCGATGATATTGGCGGTGGCCGGCATGACGCCTTCCGGTAAAACAATCATGAAATCCTGATCCGCATATGCGTCAGTCCAAACCTGCCTGATTTCAGCATCTGACATATTCAATGCTGTATCGGTTAGTTTGGCGGAAACCGAAGCGAGAATGCCACGGGCCATTGGCACAAGAATCGGGGTGAATCCCAGCGTGAACTCGTTTGCCGAGGATGCGTTCTTTCCTGCAGCACGGGCGAAGTTCTGCAAAATCTCAGGAATATGACGATGAGTACCGCCGACAGAATACGGTAATGCGGAACTGAATGCCTCAGCTGCAAGCAAATTGACGCGCTTCAGATTCTTCCCTGCGCCGGAGTAGCCGACCACCAGATCGGCAACAATATCCGCCGGTTCAACAAGCCCTTGGGCAATGCCCGGCTGCAGCGCCAATGTGGTTGCGGTCACATTGCATCCTGGACCGGCAATACGCTTGGTTCCTGGAATCACCTCACGCTGGTGCTGGTAAGAACCATCTTCGGATATGCCGGTAATGAGCTCAGGCATGCCGTAAGTCCAGTGTTCATAGAAGTCGCCGCCGTAGAACTCATCCCATGCGGTTTTTTCCTCAAGCCTATGGTCGGCTCCCAAATCCACCACCACGGCATTCGGATCAAGCTGGGAAGCCAATGCACCGGATGCCCCATGAGGCAGCGCAAGGATGATCACGTCATGCCCGTTCAGTACCTCCGGAGTGGTGTCTTCCACCACAAGGTCGGCAAGCTGCGGAATATGTGGCATATGCTTGCCAAGCTTGTCCCCAACGGATGAATGCCCGGCCACGCACGTCACTTCGAAATTTGGATGGGCCGCGAGGATACGGAGGGCCTCGCCTCCCGCATACCCTGTCGCGCCGGCCACGGCTACTGTGTATTTGGCCATGTCACGTCTCTTTCCATTGACTCACTGAAAACACATTCAGCATACACTTTATGCACTACATTGCATAATTATGCATTCATTTCGTGTCGCATAGTGGTCATTGCGAGACTATGACAATTATTAAAAGACTAGAAAACACGCCGAATCAGGCAGCGATCGACTCGTCTCCCTGCCCCGATCCCGCGCCGCCAAGCATATTCTGCAACGTCTCGTTATACAGGTCGGCAACGGAAAGACCATGCATCGCCAACCAAATCACGGCCAAGGTGTACAACACATTGATGATCACCGCGGCGAGAGCCAAGCCATACCCTTTCATATGGAGCTTCTTGGTACGCCACATCGAAATCGCGCCGACCAACGCGGGAAGGACCGGCACCGGCATCAGCACGGCAAGCACGAGAGACATGATCGCATAGGCATCCCAATGGCCGTATGCGGGATTCTGCCGAGGATCGTTGAGATCCAGATTCGGCAGATAGGGCATATTGCCCTGCTGCGGATATTGGTTCGGATCATACGGATTCGGCCCATACGGGTTGGCGCCGTATGGATTCCGTTGTCCGTTCGCATTGTACGGAGGCATCGGTTGCTGCCCATTTGAAGGGTATTGCCCCGTTTGGTATTGCATATTCTGCTGCTGTACAGCATCCGCAGGTTGCGGTTCAGGTTCAGGAGCACCATACACGTATGGATCGTAACCGGCCGGCAGCTGGCTACTCATCGCACCATATTCAGGTTGATTGATCTGACCATACTCCGGCTGTGAAGACGCAGCGGCATCGGAAGATGACGAAACCGGAGCAGCATCAGCCGTCTCCTGACGTTCGTCGGTGTTGGTCGGCTGATACTGCTCCGGTTCGTTCATAATCATCCTCTGTTCTTGGGAAGGTCGGGATCAGGCGCGCAGCTGCGCACCCAGCTTGGACGCTTCATCCACAATACGCTTGCGGATGGCTTCGCTGTCTTCGGAAGCGAGAGTCTTATCCGGAGCGCGGAATGTGACCGCGTAGGCCAAAGACTTTTCGTCCTCGCCCAGCTGGTCGCCGGTGTACACGTCGAACAGCTCGATGCTTTCGAGGCTGCTTCCAGCGGCATCGACAATAACCTGCTTGAGCTCGGCGGCCGTGACATCGGTAGACACCGTAAAGGCCAGATCCTGCTTGACCGGCGGGAAGGTGGAAATCGGCTTGGCCTGCACCGGCTTGCCGCTCAACGTGGCGAACAGCGCGGTCAAATCCAACTCGAAGGCCGCGGAATGGGCCGGGAAGCCCAACGCCTCGTTGACATGCGGGTGAAGCTCGCCGACCATACCGACGAATACGTCACCAGCCATCACGCGAGCCGCACGACCCGGATGCCATTGTGCCGGCACATCTTCAGCCTTCGGCTGATCCAGCGTGAGAGCTGCACCAATACGGTCGGAGATGCGCTGCACCGCCTCGACGGCGTCAGACCAATCCACTGCGCGGCGCTCGCCCAGCCAACCGGAGTCAACGGCGTTGCCGGTCAGAATGCCAGCAACATGCATCGGCTGGTCCGGAAGACCGGCATCAAGCGCGGCAAGCTGCTCGTCCGTCGGCTTGACTGCACCCGGCAGTGCCGGAATCGCCGGAGCGTTCGGATCCCACAGATACACGTGGCCGATCTCATACAGCGACACATTCTCCACGCCGCGACGCAGATTGCGCTGAACGGTCTGTGCCAACGTCGGAATAATGTCACGACGCAGGAACGGACGATCACCGGCGAGCGGGTTGGCGATCTCCACGCTGACGTTCTTCGTCTCAGCGACGTCCAGCGCGAAGTTCTTGTAATCCTCATCGCCGACGAACGGGTAGCTCAACGTTTCCACCATGCCGTATTCGGCAAGTTCATCGGCAACCTGGCGCTTGCGCAGCTGCTCAGCAGTCAGACCGACCTGACCTTCGACCGGTGCCGGCGGCACGGTGACGGGAATCTCGTCATATCCGACAAGACGCGCCACTTCCTCAACCAGATCGCACGGCTCGTTCAAGTCGGGGCGCCAACTTGGAGGCGCCACGGAAAACTCGCCGTTGCCGCCTCCTGCGACGGAGCAACCGATGTCGGTAAGAATGTCGCTGATGGTGTTCACGTCCGTGTCAAGTCCGGCCACACGAGCCACTTCCGAAGCCTTGAACAGGATCGGACGGCGGTTAGAGACGGTATTGAAGTCGGTCGGGTGCTCGCTCGGCTCGCCATTGCCGTACCTAACCATCAGTTCGGCGGCCATTTGGGCGGCTGCCGGCTGCAGCTGGTCGTCCACACCGCGTTCGAAACGACGGGAGGCTTCGGACGGAATCTTGTGACGGCGTGCGGAACGCGCGATCGACACCTGATCGAAGTGCGCGGATTCCAGCAGGATGTTCTTGGTTTCGGCAGTGACCTCGCCATATATGCCGCCCATCACGCCTGCGATGCCAAGCACACGGGAGCCGCGTTCGCCATTCGGGGAATCGGTGATCAGCAGATCCTCGACGCTCAAATCGTGATCCTTGCCATCCAACGTGGTGAGCTTCTCACCTTCGTTGGCGCGACGCACCACGATCGGTCCTTCGATCTTATCCAGATCGTAGGCATGCATCGGCTGTCCCAAGTCGAGCATCACGTAGTTGGTGACATCCACTGCCAAGGAGATGGAACGCATGCCTGCGCGGGTCAGGCGGCGACGCATCCAATTCGGCGTATGGCTGGCCGGATCGAAGCCCTTGACCGCGCGAGCGTAATAGCGATCGCATCCAACCACACCGTGAATCGGATTATTGTCGTCGACGATCACTTCGATGTCGGTCTTGGTGCCTTCCGGCAGGCCCTTGGTGATCGGCGCCTTCTCGTTCAGGGCGACAGCCGGATCGGTGTAGGCCGCACCGGTGGAATGATGGTATTCGCGAGACACGCCACGGTATGAGAACGCGTAGCCGCGATCCGGAGTGATGTTGATCTCCAGCAGCGGCTCGTCCAAGTGCAGCAGGTGCATGGCGTCGTCGCCCGGCTGGAGCTTCTCATACTCTTCCGGGGTGAAGCCGTACTTGCGAAGCAGGATGATGCCGTCATGGCTATCACCCAATCCAAGCTCGCGTTCGGAAGCGCACATGCCGTTGGAGATATGGCCGTAGGTCTTGCGCGGTTCGATCTTGAAATCGCCCGGCAGCACAGCGCCAGGAAGCGTTACGACGACCTTTTCGCCGGCAGCCATGTTCGGCGCGCCGCAGATGATGCCGCGCGGCACCTTGTTGCCGTTCTCATCGGTCTCGTTGTATTCGTCGCCGACGTCAACGTGGCACCAGTTGATGATCTTGCCGTTCTTCTGCGGTTCCGGAGTGGCGTCGACCACGTAGCCGACGACGATCGGACCGACCAGCTGGGAGGTGTGGATCTCTTCCTCTTCGAGACCGACCTTCACCAGATCTTTGGCAAGCTGTTCGTACGTAAGGCCTTCCGGAACCTCGACATGGTCCTTGAGCCAATCAATGTCAACCATTGGCATGGGTCAATCACTCCCCCATCACAAACTGTTCGCTGAATCGCACGTCGCCTTCGACCAGGTCGTGCATGTCGTTGATGTCGTGGCGCAGCAGCAGGGTACGTTCCACGCCCACGCCGAAGGCGAAGCCGGTGTAGACCTCAGGATCGAGGCCAGCGGACTTCAGCACATTCGGGTTGACCATACCGCAGCCGCCCCATTCGAGCCAGCCTGCGCCGCCCTTCTTGTCAGGGAACCACAGGTCGAGTTCGGCGCTCGGCTCGGTGAACGGGAAGTAGCTCGGACGCAGACGGGTCTTGGCTTCCGGGCCGAACATGGCCACGGCAAGCTTATCGAGCACGCCCTTCAGGTCGGCCATGGTCAGATGCTTGTCGACCGCAAGAGCCTCCACCTGGTGGAACACCGGCGTATGGGTGGCGTCGAGCTCATCGGTGCGGAACACGCGGCCCGGGCATGCGATGTACAGCGGCACGCCACGGGTGAGCAGACCACGCACCTGATCGGAGGAGGTCTGGGTGCGCAGCACCATGTTGGATCCGACGAAGCCCGCGGCGTCCTTGGCCTGATTGCCCTTGACGTAGAAGGTATCCTGCATCTGACGTGCCGGATGGTCGGGGCCGAAGTTCAGCGCGTCGAAGTCGTACCATTCGGTTTCCACTTCAGGACCGTCGGAAATCTGCCAGCCCATGGAGATGAAAAAGTCTTCGACATCCTCCATCAGCTTCGACAACGGGTGGCGCGCGCCAAGCGGCTTGCGGTTGACCGGAAGGGTCATATCCACGGTTTCGGCGGCAAGCGCACGGGCCTCTTCCTCGGCCTTGACCTGCTGTTCCTTGGTGCCATACGCACGACCGAAGTCGGCGCGCAGCTTGCCCATAATCTTGCCGGCGTCTTTCTTCTGGTCCTTCGGCAACGCGCCGATGGCCTTGCTGGCCTGCGTCATCGCGGATTCCGCTCCGGCGTACTGCGTCTTGATGGCTTTCAATTCCTCCATGCTGGAGGCGTTTTCGATTTTCGCGATGCCCTCGGCAACCGCATTGGTTACCGCTTGGGCGTCGAATACCGCACCTTCTGCCACGAGATACCTTTCTCATTTCCCGTTTGTTTTACGCGAAAAACGCGCAATTTCAACGTTTTCCGACTTTACATTCTTTCAACATGACTCGACATAGCCAAGCTCAGCAACATTACCGCCGAACTGGTGCCGAGGTTCAAGGATTCCGCTTTGCCATAGAGCGGTATGGACACGATCCTATCGGTTCGTTCCAAAACTTCCTTGGTCAATCCACGCGCCTCATTGCCGAACAACACCGCTTTGGCCCCGGCAAGCGTTTCCGGCGCGGCAATTACATCCGTCAGGGATTCCGGTTGTCGGGAATCCGTGCCGTATACATCGGCCGCATACACTGCCAGCTCGTGAGTATCGCACCATGCGAAGAAGTCGTCCGTTCCCATGGTCAGAATCGGAAGGTGGAACAGTGATCCCGCGGTGGAGCGGACCACTTTCGGATTGAACATGTCCACGCAGTCGTCGACCAATACCACGGCGGAGCAGCCGGCCGCATCGGCGGAACGAATCACGGTTCCGGCGTTACCGGGATCGCGAACCTGCCAAAACGCGGCGACCATCGCATGCCCGTCGAAATCGTCCGGAACGGCGGACGAATCAAGGAAAGCCTGCATATCCGCGACGGCAAGCACGCCTTGCGCGTCGACGCTCATACGGTGCATCACCGCATGAGTGACCTTGTGCACATACACGCCGGATTGCATGGCCTTGCCCGCCATCTGCGCGACGGCAGGTGTCGCAAACGAGGCATCGGGCTGTGCCGACTCGACCTCAACGTAGAGGTCCTCGACAAGTCCTGGATGCCATGTCAGCAGCTCGCGCACCGATTGCGGGCCTTCCACCATGAAACGGCCAGACCGTTTCCGCCCTTTTCGATCGGCGAGTTCGGACACGCGGCGAACGCGCTCCGACTTGGGATTCGCAATGACTTCGGATTTTATAGGCATACGCGTTAGCCTAACACCATTGCCACAACGAATGCCCCATCCATGTCACGTTTTTAATTCAGAAAACTTTCCAGATTCATTCCAGCAGCAGTCGCAGCAGACCAGCCAGAGGGCGCAGTTCGGTCGCGATATGCAGGGTCCGACAAATGATTCCAGCGACTCTGCCGGCTCGCAGGATTCCAATACCGATAACAATTCTCCGGATTCGCAGCAGTCCGGCAACGCACAGAGCGATGCCCCAGCGCTGGCAAAACCACTATGCTGTTACTGATTTCCGGGCTTGCGAATCCCACAGAGGGAAAAGTGTTGTGCAACGGCAGCGATTTGTCACAGCAGGATCGTCACCCTTCGCCTTGCCCCGTATTCGACATGTCATGAATTTGGCAGGTCGGGTACGGGGCTTTTGCGCATCCATGAAAGACATGCACGGCTTGCGAGTGTTTCTTGCCACTTTCGATTGGTTTGCGAGCATCAGTTCGTTACACTGATTATCTGATTATTGTCTGATTGCGGTTGGGAGTGCGACATCATCCCATGAATGTTGGAGGTACAAGCATGGATGTCACGGTGTATTTAGGAGCTCACGAAGGCGACAACCCCGTATATAAGCAAGCCGTGGTGGAACTGGCCACATGGATCGCCCAAAACAGGCACCGCTTGGTATATGGCGGTTCCGACGAAGGACTGATGGCGGTGATTGCCGACACCGTGCTTGAGCAGGGTGGCGAGGTGACCGGCATCGAGGCGCAGATGTTCGTGGACAAGGGTGTCGCGCACAAGAATCTGACCCAGCTCACCATCGTGCCGAATATCACCGAACGGCGTACTCGCATGATCGAGCTTGGCGACGTGTTCATCGCCTTCCCCGGCGGCACGGGAACGTTGGAGGAGATCAGTGAGGTTGTGTCGAAGGTTTGCCTTGACCAGTTGACGCAGCCTTGCATTTTCTACAATCTCAACGGTTTCTACGATGACATGAAGGCGTTGCTGCAACGCATGATCGATGATGGTTTTTCCACACGGGAACGTCAGCATGGCATCTATTTCGCTTCGGATCTTGCCGAGATAGAGCATATTATCGCCATGCACAAGGCATAGGCGGCTCAGTAAGGTCGTTTTTATTCGACAGGTTTTTCAAGAAAACGGGGACGCCCAAACGACCCTCATAATCGGCCGGAATATCCTCCAACCGGCCCATCACAACCAACATGCATCCACATGCCCCGCAGCGCATCCGGTCAACTCCGGGATGCTTCGTTTGCCGAACTTACTGATCGGATGGAACCCGTATCCGTCGGCCACGCGAAGAATGGATTTGCGTTTTATTGTCTGCATGATTTACAGTTTCGTTACCATGAACATCCCGTTTGTCCTGCTGTACATTTTCCTCGGCGACGTGCTCCTGTTCTCCGCCTATTCGCTCTGGGAGAAAGACAAAAACAATCGGAGGTAATGCAGAATGGACAGCAAGGCACTTCTTTCCTTGAACCATTTAAGCGTCTGGTACACCGCAGATCACCCCTTACTTTCTGATTTGCACTGGATCTAGGGGCAGCGGAAGATCAGTCATTTCAGTATTTCACATTCCGGGAATATCTAACGTATGTGGCGGCGTCCTATGGTGTCCCGCTGCCAGATGTGTCTGACCTCATAAGGGGATTTCACTTTGAGGACTATGCCAATGTTCTTCTATCGGTCGCGGATCTTCTTCCACTGCCTGCCATAGCGCTTGCCCGCGGAGTAGCCGCGCGTGAAATGCTTGTACTGCCGCTCCGCTTCCTTGCGATGCTTCTCACAGTATTGCTCGCCGTCCTCGCAAAGGTTCGGGCAGCCGGGGTGGCGGCAGGGGCGTCTTGGTTTTCTCGGCATGCGTGCCGCCTCCTTTCGGACAATAGAAAAGCCCCGAAAGGATTGCTCCTTTAGAGGCTTGAAATAGGTCGTCCGGACCGCGTTCTCCTTCTTTCGGCTTGTTATCTACGATGGGCGCCATGGGTGCTTATAGAGAGTGGTTCGCGGTAACGCTACGCTTGCAAGACGGTTGAAACCTGAGTATTTATTTAATCCAGTTAGGCGTAGTGCTTTGTGATGCACATTGGCAATAAAAATCTTGAAAGACGATAAGCGGCTATGCGGGAATTACTACATGAGGATGATTTCCTACGATATACCCTGCAGAGCAAAGGCAAGGTATATTTGTGGGAAACGAGTAATCAATATGCATGAACGGCGCATGTCACCAAGGAGATGGTTTCGACATGGACAAGGATTTCCTTGCGATTTTTAATGCCATAAAGGCTGATGGGGCGAATGCAGACTACACCAAGCGCGGCATCGATCCGCTCTACTCCGTCGGGGCTGGCGCTCGCATCGTGGTCATCGGGCAGGCACCAGGCGCGGTGGCGGAAGAGACGCGCATCCCCTGGAACGACAAGTCAGGAGAGCGTCTGCGCGATTGGCTGGGTGTTTCTCGCGAGACGTTTTATGATCCTGAGCGGGTGGCGCTTCTCCCCATGGACTTTTATTTTCCGGGACATGGCAGGTCGGGCGATCTACCGCCGCGCAAGGGATTCGCCGAGCAGTGGCATCCTGCACTCTTGGCGCTCATGCCCAATGTTCGGCTCACTGTGCTTGTGGGCGCATATGCCGTCCGCAGGTACCTGCATCTCAAGAATTCGGACAGCCTTACAACCGTGGTGCGCGATTATGATGCCTATATCGGCCGGGGATTCTTCCCTTTGGTGCATCCGTCGCCGCGCAACCAGCTATGGATGAGCAGGAATCCTTGGTTCGAGGCCGAGACCTTGCCTGCACTCAAGGCACAGGTCAACGCGGCGCTTGAACAGAGGTAAGTGGTTACGAAATCATCTGTGACGATAACTTCCAGCCATACAAGGAGGTTCATTCATGCAGAGAAGGACGTTGGGGACTCGTGAGGCGCTTGAAGGCATCCTCGAAGATGCCGCGACGCCAACGAGAGCGTTCGCGAGTGACTATGGTTATGACCTCGTCAGTCTTCTGCTGCCCGGTGATGAATGCTCGTATGTGATGGGCAACCCGCCGTTCATCGGCCATCAGCAGCACACGCAGCAGATCAAGGATGATATGGAACTGGTGTGCGGCAAGGCCGGAGGCTCGCTGGATTATGTGGCTGGATGGTATTTTAAAGCTATTGATTTCCTTGACGGGAATCCCTCCGCGCAATTCGCGTTCGTATCCACGAATAGCATCACACAAGGCCAGCACAAGTCGCCCCGCTATTCAAGCATGTGGTCGAACGAGGGTGGCGTATCCGGTTCGCTCACCGTACGTTCTGCTGGGACGCTCAGACTACGGACAATGCGAACGTGCATGTCGTCATTGTCGGATTCGGCAGAGGCACAAACGCTCCTGCGTTGTATGAATACGACGACATTAACGGTGAACCTGTGGAAGCACGTCCGGCTCATATCAACGGTTATTTATTGGATGCGTCTGATGTGTTCGTGGAGGCGAGGAGTCAGAAGACCGGTCCGTAAGGTCTTTGCCGTCCCGGATGGAAGAAATTCTGTAGGAATAAGGAGAGCCTCCCCAATTTGGAGAGGCTCTCCTTATAACCAATCTGGCTACCTTCTGATTACCCTTGGAGTCCAAAACAGCTTGATTTCAAGGGAAACTGGGTATAGGCCTCAGATGTGGAAGTACAGCTCGTACTCCAGCGGGGTCGGGGCCAGACGAGCCTGGTCAATCTCGCCACGCTTGATGCTGATCCAGGTGTCAATCAGGTCGTCGGTGAAGACGTCGCCTGCGGTGAGGAAGTCGTGATCTTCCTCAAGTGCGTCCATGGCCTCAGCCAGGGAGCTCGGAACCTGCTTGATGCCAGCATGCTCTTCCGGCGGCAGTTCGTACAGATCCTTGTCGACCGGTGCCGGAGGCTCGATGTGGTTCAGGATGCCGTCCAAGCCTGCCATCAGCTGTGCGGAGAAGGCGAGGAACGGGTTGCAGGACGGATCCGGAGCACGGAACTCGATGCGCTTCGCAGCCGGGGAGGTGCCGGCCAGCGGAATACGGATGGCGGCGGAGCGGTTACGAGCGGAGTACACCAGGTTGACCGGAGCCTCGAAGCCCGGAACCAGACGGTGGTAGGAGTTCAGAGACGGGTTGGTGAAGGCGAGCACAGAGGAAGAGTGCTTGATCAGACCGCCGATGTACCAGCGGGCGAGATCGGACAGACCGCCGTAGTTCTTCTCATCGTAGAACAGTGGCTTGCCGTCCTTCCACAGGGACTGATGGCAGTGCATGCCGGTACCGTTGTCGCCTGCAATCGGCTTCGGCATGAAGGTAGCGGCCTTGCCAGCGAGGGCAGCGGTCTCGTGGACGACGTACTTGTACTTCATCAGGTCATCGCCTGCATGCTGCAGGGAGTTGAAGCGGTAGTTGATCTCCTGCTGGCCAGCGCCTGCCACCTCGTGGTGGGAACGCTCGAGGATCAGGCCGACCTTCTGCAGGTTGGCGACCATGTCGTCGCGCAGGTCCTGGGTGTGGTCGATCGGCGGAACCGGGAAGTAGCCCTTCTTGACGCGGTTCTTGAAGGCGATGTTCGGGGTGCCGTCGTCTTCGGTGTCAATGCCGGAGTTCCACGGAGCTTCGATGGAGTCGACCTCGTAGAAAGAGCGCTGCATGCTGTTCTCGAAACGCACCTTGTCGAAGATGAAGAACTCGGCTTCCGGAGCGAAGGAAGCGGTGTCGGCGATGCCGGTGGACTTCAGGTAGGCCTCGGCCTTGCCGGCAACCTGACGCGGGTCGCGGGAGTACGGCTCGTCGGTCAGCGGGTCGACGATGGAGAATGCCACGTCGAGGGTCTTGTGCTTGCGGAACGGATCGATGAATGCGGTGGAAACGTCCGGCACCAGCTTCATATCGGACTCGTTGATGGCCTGGAAGCCTTCCACGGAGGAGCCATCGAACGGCATGCCGTCGGTGAAGGCGTCCTTCAGGAATTCGCTTGCCGGCACGGTGAAGTGCTGCTGAACACCGATCAGATCGGTGAAGCGAACGGAGACATACTCGATGCCTTCCTTGTTGATAAGGGCCTCAGCATCAGCCTTGGTTTCAAGTGCAGTCACGGGACCGCTCCTTTCGAATAAGTAACTTACAGGCTCTTAGTCTAGGAACGCGCGTTTCGCTCACTCGCCAATTGGGTTACGAGAATGTTTCGTAATGACATATTCGAAGGATGATTTCGCGAAAAACTGGGGTTCAATTGTTACGAACGCTCGTATTTGCCTCTGCAAAACCGTTCAATTTGTGGACATTCGTGTCGTCATGTCGCTTGCGACGTCCATTTCTTTTCTCAAAAACCTTACCGCATGCGCGCAGGCCAGCGGAAGGTAACGGAGATATGAAAAAAGGAACCTCGATAACGTGTTCATCGAGGTTCCCATATGTAAGCCGGCTTTACGATTCCAGGAAAATCAGCGGCCACGCATAGCACGACGGCTGATGCGCTGCGGGTGCATCGGGTCGACGCCCTTCGGAATGCCCATGCCGTTCTTCATCTGCAGAGTGCGCAGACGCTCGTTGAGGATGTTCAGCTCGGTCTTGGTAAGCATGAAGCGGCTCTTCGGATGGATGGCTGCCATCAGCTTGTTCTTGTGGCTGGTCGGCTGGTAGCTCTTGCACTTGAGCACAGTCTTGCGCAGATTCTTCAGGCTCGTCTGATTCTTGCCCTGGCCGACGTAGATACGGTAGACGGGAATATCGGAACCGGCGGTCACACCCTTGATATTCTGCTCCTGACGGTCCATGGCACGCTTGACGCGATTGTAATCGCCCTCGCCGAGCAGATAAATGCCGTTGTAACCGGTGCCGCGCCAAATGGCGTCTTTGGTCTTCGGATCAACCCACACCGGCTCCTGCGGAAAGTTGAAGCCAGCCTTGTTAATGTTGCCGAGCACGCTGATGGCAGCACCCTGACGCCCTTCAAGCTTGGCGTATCCGACTTTGTCGGCACGGTTGGTGAGCATCATGGTGGCGAACAGCAGGCCAAGCATGATGGCGAGGATCATGGACGTGATCCATCCGATCACCGACCACTTGAACACGATGCCAAGCACCACGAACACAACGATCGGCGCCACGAACACGCCGCCGCACAACCACGGAAGAGCCTTATCTTCGGCGTGGGTGTACTTGAAGATCTGAATGATCTGCTTGATGGTGCTTTGCTTCTTCTTTGGCTCTTCTTTGTCTGCCATCGACTTCCTCACTTGGTTATGCGGTTACTCACACTGGAACGGTAGTTTATCAGGAACCATGCCATATCGCACGGTTTCCGCCGTTTTTCCTTGATTGACGGGGATTATCGGGTATGTAGAGGCCTGCCATCCGCCTTAAGCAGCGCCTCGCCGAACGATTCACTGAAGGTGGGATGCGGGTGAATGAGCCTCGCCGCGGCGGCGAGCGGCACCCGGTTGCCGACCAATTGTTCGGCTTCCGCGATCAGATCGCTGGCGAGCGGGCTGACGATATGCACGCCAAGCACGAGGGGAACATCCGGAGCGCCTGCCATCGCACCGCTGACGATGGTCATGGATCCGCCTTCCCCACTCATGAGCATACGCGAGTTGGACAACATGGGATATGCGGTTTCCTGCGGATTGATGATGGTTTCACACGATTTCGCATCGTCGAGTGCAAGACCGACGCTTGCCGCTTCAGGGAAAGAGAACACGACTTGCGGCACGGTTTCGTCGGATACCGGCTTGGGGTCAAGTCCTGCGATGGTTTCGGCGATGGTGATGCCCTGTTCAAACGCGCGATGAGCCAAAGCATGCCCCGGAGTGATGTCGCCCAAGGCCCATACGCCCTCCACATTCGTACGCCCATACGCGTCGGTCGAAACATAACCGCGTTCCTCCAATTCGATGCCGTTGGATGCGAACCAGCCGGCATCGGTGTTCGGCATACGTCCGATAGCAGCAAGCACCACTTCACCATATGCGGTGCGCTCCTCCTCGCCGCCGCCTTGCCTGTAATGCACGGTGGCGCCCAAATTCGCACCGGTATCCACGTAATCCACCGACGCACGCGTCACCACGCTGATGCCGCGACGTTTGAGCTCGCGGGTCAACGTCATCGAAGCCCGCTTCTCCCAAGACGACAGCACGCGGTCCTTGCGGATCAGCAACGTCACTTCGCATCCCGCGGCATTCCACAACGAAGCGAATTCCAACGCCACCGCACCCGCTCCGACAATCACCGCACTGGACGGGAACGTATCCAATTCCAAAGCCTGCGTCGAATCGATCAACGCACCTGAAAACGGGTTGCCCGGCAATGGTAACGGTCGCGATCCGGTCGCCAGCACAATATCTTCGCCTTTGATGGTAAGCTCCGACCCGACGGGTTCCTCCACTCCCGCCTTGAAGGAACGCATGACCTGCGCTTCTCCCCCGGCCGGCGCGACATGCACATCATGAACGTCCCTCAACTCAGCCTCGCCGCGGAACACCGTGACGCCGCGATGCGACAGCAATCCCGCCAACCCCTTCGTCATCGTCTCCACCGTGGACGTACGGAAGTCACGTAATTTGCCGAAATCAATGCTCTGTAAGGTGGCACTGATGCCCATACGTTCCGCCTGGCGTATGTTCTGCGCACTGTGTGCGGCCGTCAGCAACGCCTTCGACGGGATGCAACCACGATTGAGGCAGGTGCCTCCCAACGTTTTGTCGCGTTCGATGAGCGCCACCGTTTTGCCGAGCTGCGCGGCACGCAATGCCGTGGAATATCCTCCTGGTCCCGCTCCGATGATGACAATGTCGAAATGCTGTTCAGTCATGCCTGCCCTCGTTGATTCGTGCGTTACAACTGGTTACATGGTAATGGAAAAGCCGTCGGTTTTCGCCGACGGCTTGAAAAAGCAACTGCGATTCTCGCAGAATGGATCACTCGGGCCAGTGTCCACGCTTCTGATAGCGCGGCTTCGGCAGACGCCAGCGACGCATCTGGATGGCACGGCTCCACGCGTAGGAACCGGAACGCATGCCCTTGGCCACGGACTGCTCGCCGAACTTTTCAATGAGCTTCTTCTTGAGCTTGCGCCACATGATCACGATGTCGATGATCACCGCAAACAGATAGATGTACATAAGCAGCATCAACGGCAATGCCAACGCCGGCCACTTGTAGGTCACGAAAATCGAACCGATCAAAATGACGAAGGCGACCGGAATGAAGAACTCACCCAAGTTGAAGCGGGCATCGACGTAGTCGCGGATGTATATACGCCACGGCAGACGCTCGGACTTCGGCATATGGTTGATGTCGCCCTTCTGCATGGCATCGTATTCGGCGTTTTCACGCTCGCGCATACGCGCCTTGGCGGCCTTGCGGCTCGCTTCACGATCCTTGGGAACCAGCGGACGGAGATTCTGCGCCTGGGCATCCTTGCGCTTCGGCGTCGGACGCCCCTTGCCGGCAGTAGGCTCCGCAGCCTTCTTCCCGACAGGCTCCTGGTCCGCATCTTCCTTCTTATTAAACACACTCATGCCTATAGAGCGTAAATTGACGTATCGACGCCTTGCCTCATTCATGTCAACGATTGGACGTGATTGGTTCGACGGATACAATGGTCATTCGATAGCATGCGGCGGCACGTTTCCAAGATGCGTATATGCCGCATATATAAGGAGGAGCAGTATGGCAGTTTTACATGCCGATGAGATTCGCGCGCGCGTCGAAGCGGATTTTGACCGCATTGTCGACGTGCTGAACAAGAAAATCGCGTTGCAGTCCATTTCCGCAAAAGGCATTACCGCGGATCATATGAAACAGTCCGCGCAATTCGTGGCCGAAGAGCTGAACAAGGTAGGTGTCGATGCGCATGTGGTGCAGTCGCACAATCCCGATGGCACGCCGGGCGCTTGGGAGGTCATCGGTTCGAAAATCGTCGATATCGACGCTCCAACCGTGCTGTTGTACGCGCATCACGACGTGCAGCCGGTGCCCGATGCCAGCGTATGGAACACCGACCCATTCGTCGGCACGGTAATCGACACACGCCTGTACGGACGCGGCGCGGCCGATGATGGCGGCGGAATCGCCATTCATTCCGGCGCATTGCAGGCGCTCGGCGACGATTTGAAGGTCAATATCAAAGTCTTCATCGAAGGCGAAGAGGAAATGGGATCGCCAAGCTTCATTCCCTTCATCGAAGAGCATAAGGACGAATTCGATTCCGATGTGATCATCGTCGCCGACTCGGGCAATTGGTCCGCTGAAATCCCCTCGCTCACCACGTCGCTGCGAGGCAATACCGATATTGACGTGCACGTCAAGACGCTGCATCATCCGGTGCATTCCGGCCAGTACGGCGGACCGATCCTCGATGCGAACACGCTTGCCTCCATGCTGATCGCTTCCATGTATGACGAGCATGGCGATTTGGTGGTGCCGGGCATCGCCTCAGAAGATCCAATCGGCGGACTGCAGCGAGATATGGATGAGGCAACCGTACGTGCGGATGCCGGCATCGTCGACTCTTATCATCTGGCCGGTACCGGCTCCCTGGCCGCACGTCTGTGGACCAAGCCGAGCGTGACCGTCATCGGCTTCGATGCTCATCCAGTGGAGGGATCGTTCAACGTGATCTCCCCTGAAACGACGTTCCGTCTCAGCCTGCGCACCGCTCCAAACCAGCGTCCGGAAGAGGCTCAGGAAGCACTTGCCAGGTTCATGGTCGAGCATGCTCCGTTTGGCGCCGAAGTGTGGGTCGACAAGCTTGATAATGGCATGGGTTGGGCCATGGATCCAAATGCCGAGGCTACCAAAGACGCCATGGACGCCATGGAAGAGGCGTTTGGCGTGGCTCCGGTCAATAAGGGCGAAGGTGGCTCGATTCCGTTCATTCCGGAATTGCAGCGTATTTTCCCGGACGCGCAGGTGCTGGTCACCGGTCCCGAGGATCCGAAGGCCAACGCGCACAGCCCGAACGAATCCATCAGTCTTCCCAGCCTGAAAAACAATGTGATCACCGAAGCGCTGCTGCTTGACAAGCTTGCCAAGTAGCGGATATCACATATCTTTTTGAGAAAAACAACGGGCAAATGCGAAGGGCGTTCCATTCCATACAACGAATGAAACGCCCTTCGCAAATCCGCCGCGCATTCAACAAACCTCGTACTGCGCAGCCCTGCTCCGATTAATTGCCAGTGCCGGTAAAAGCCCAATGCCAGTAACCGGTGAAATAAGCGCAAGACAACGCAATCACCGGCACGGCCACGCAAATCACGTAAAACAGCCAATCGACGGCATGTAAGCTCGATTTCCTAGCCTGGCTTCGCGGAGCGTCCGCGCCGAAACCACGAGCTTCCATGGCGGTGGCGAGTTTCGTGCCGCGTCGAATCGACACGACCAGCAGACTGAACGCCTGCGAGAACACACGTTTGACGGCGCTGCCGTCGCCCAATCCACGAGAACGACGGGACTGCCCAAGCGCACGCCAATCATCCTGCAGCAAAGTAAACATGCGCATGCCAGCCAAACCGCCATACACGAAACGCGACGGCAAATGCAGAATCTGCACCAGACCATCGGCCAAATCAGTCGGATCAAGACCAAGCGCAAGAATCACGCCGGGAACGGCAATGGCCGCCACACGCAGGAACGTGGCCAACGCCAAGTACAACGATCCCTGCGAAATCACAACGACATCACCGAGATTGACCAGCACGGCCCCGGAGGTCTTGCCATACAACGACACGGAAATGAAACTTCCCGAAGCGGCAATCCACACCGGCCAGGTTTTACGAAGCACCGTCCACGGAGCGACGCCGCCAATCCAGAGCAACAACACCTCCAATGCGAGTGCCACGGACGCGGAGACCACGTCCAGCGTCACGAACATGGGAATACATAGTATCAGCGCGCCGATGAAACGGCTGACCGGATTGATTTTTGCCACGAACCATGACGGCGATGCCGGCTTGGCATCGTCATGACGTTCCTTGTGCGGTACCACGCTGATGGTTTCCAACTGTTCCATCTCACTCCCCCTCGCTTACGAGAACGCGACGCGCTCCCAACGTTTCGATCAATGGTTCGTCATGGGTGACCATGATGACGGAACAGCCGGCGTCACGCGCACCGGCGATCAGTTTCACCATTTCCGTCCATGTGGTGAAGTCTTGGCCGAACGTCGGCTCGTCCATCACCAAGACTTTCGGCGCGGCGGCCAGCATGGAGGCAACGGAAAGCCTTCTTTTTTCGCCGCCCGATAATGTGAACGGATTAGCTTGAGCGAATCTAGCAAGATTCATACGCTCAAGCATGTTGTCGGCTATAGCGTAAGACTCTTCTTCGCTCTTGCCCATGGATTTGGGGCCGACCGCCGCTTCGTCACGCACGCTGGATGCGACGAACTGGTGTTCCGGCTCCTGGAACACCATGCCGATCCGTCCGAGCAGATCCCGACTTTTCCAAGTGAAGACGTCGTTCTCCCTACGTGCGGGAACCATGGTCTCATCCATACTCACACGGCCGGAAATCGGCTTGAGCAAGCCGGCCAAAGTCAACGCGAGCGTGGATTTTCCCACGCCGTTTTTGCCGGTCAGTGCGGTGATCTCGCCAGCATGGAACACGAGGTTCACATGCTCGCCAAGCGCGAAGTCACGCCCGAAGCTGAGATCCTCCGTTCGCAGAACAACATCTCCCGACGATTGGCTGGATTCGGGGGTATGACTTTCGATGGTGCGTCCTGGAACCCATGCGCCGCCCTTTGCGAGCACCGATGCCATGCTGCCGAACACTTCTTCCGGAGTGCCGTCTGCGATGACGCCGCTGACATGCGAGTCGGCCTCCGGCTTGCCGAGTACGATAACCCGATCCACCAGATCAAGCCATACGTCAATATGGTGTTCCACCACCACCAAGGTTTCACGGGTCTGTTCCAGCACATGGCGTACCGCATCATGCACTTCCTTGACGCCCTCCGGATCGAGGTTGGCCGTCGGTTCGTCGAGCAGCAGCAGTCCGGGATGCATGGCGAGCACGCCGGCCAAGGCCAGACGCTGGCGCTGGCCGCCGGACAGTCTGCGTGTGGAGCGGTCAAGTTTCATGTAGCCGAGTCCAACAATGTCGAGCGAGGAACGGACCCTGCTCCAAATCTCATCTTTCGGCAGATTCAGATTTTCACAACCGAAAGCGGTGTCATCGCCCACACGTTCCAGAATCGTCTGCGCGTCAGGATCCTGCAACACCAATCCGGAACGTCCGCGTGCCTGACGGGCGTCCACTCCGTCAATCAGCAGCTCTCCTTCAAGCTCGCCTTCGTCATCGCCGCCGAGCACGCCGGCAAGACCGGACATCAACGTCGATTTTCCAGCGCCGGAAGCGCCCAACAACAACACGCGCTCCCCTGGCTGTATGGTGAAATCCACATGCCTTAACGCGAAATCCTTACGTGAGGCGTGTCGCCATCCCCAATCGCGTGCGACCACCCCGGCTGCGGAAAACGATTTTTCTGCATCAGTACCCATGAATCGTTCTTTCATTTCTCTTGCATTCCGCGTTTGCAGAACGAACACGCATCAAAGAAGTCCCGTATCCACCACTGTGAATGCGATACGGGACTTCATTAACGAATCGTCATACCAAGGCCTTCGCACGGCCGGATTCGAAACGGTCAAGCACGCCTGTTTGAGCGATGGCCTGCTGCAGCAGATACATCAGGACTCCAGCCACCAGAGCGCCGGAAATAACGGAAGTGACGCAGCTGACGGCAATACGCAAACCTGCCCAAGCAGGATTCACGGTCCAGTTATACAGGAAGCATCCCAAGCCGGCGAGGGTTCCAGCGATGGTGGTCGACAGCAAATCCCAACGTTTGTATGCAAAAATCGCAAAACCGATTTCGGCAGTGAGGCCTTGGCAGATACCGATAATCAAAGAACCGCCGATGCCCCACGGATTGCCCATGGCAAGCTCCAGAGCGGCGGCAAGGGTTTCAGCGAACAACGCAGCACCAGGCTTTCGCACGATGATGGCGGCCAGCGGACCCGCAAACAGCCAGATGCCGTTCAACAAGCCTTCGAAGCCCGGCGTCACCGCTTCGAAAAGCGTAATCGGAGCGGCGCAGATGACATCCCAGCCCCAGAAAATCACGCCAGCCGCAACCGCGATGATAGCGGCCACGACGATGTCAACAACTCGCCATTTATTGTTATGCTTCTTCACCACGGAAGATTCATTTACGGTCATGAATGTGCCTTTCTCTATGTCAAGGCACGGGAAAAGAGAGACGTCCGTGCGCCGGCATTACCCGGTATACGTTCATACGGTTGAAGCGCTTGCTTCCTCTCAGCCATACGGCCCCCGTGTCTGCGCTTGATACTACACAAGGCACAAGATTTTCACAAGGGTCATTTCATTTCGCTTCGTTTTCCACCCAGACGTTCCCCGGATGAGCTGTGAATCCGCAGCCGCATTAGGCCACTGTCCATACCGCGGGTCATGACGGCCTGGATACGTGCCCCGCACATCACATAGGTCTGTGCATCAACGATTCGGCCAGATTCCTGAACGTCTCGCCAATGCCATCGGCGCGCAACGCGCCATCCTCGTTCAACACGGCGGGGCGGCCGGCCTCACCGGTCTCACGCAATTCCGGCTCCAACGGTAGCTGTGCGAGCAAAGGAACATCATAGCCAAGGCTTTCGGTCAACTGCTCCGACACACGCGCACCCCCACCTTCGCCGAAAATCCGCAGGCGTTCGCCCTGATGCTCGTAATAGCTCATGTTCTCCACAACGCCGCGTACCTTCATCGGTACCTGCAATGCCACCAGGCCGGAGCGGACCGCAATGTCCGAGGCGGATGGCTGCGGCGTGGTGACCACCACCAGTTCCGCGTTCGGCAGAGCCTGCGCCACGGAAATCGCCATGTCGCCGGTACCTGGTGCCAAGTCAAGCAGCAGCACGTCAGGCTCGCCCCACCATACGTCTGAAAGGAATTGTTCAAGAGAACGCTGCAATCGCGGGCCTCGCCAAAGGATCGCACGATCGGCGCCGGCAAACATGCCGATGGAAATCAATTTCACACCCCATGCGGTGACTGGCATGAGCATGCCGTTCAGATTGGTGGGTTGCGCATGCACGCCGAACAGTCGCGGCAGTGAGAAACCATAGATGTCGGCGTCGATGGCGGCCGTGTCGTACCCCAATGCGGCAAATGTGGCAGCAAGATTCGCAGTGACGGAAGACTTGCCGACGCCTCCTTTGCCGGATGCTATGGCGAAAATACGGGTTTTGATGCCCGGCTTGTTGAACGGATTCTGTTTGCGTTCGGCCTTGAGGCCTGCCACAAGTTGGGTGAGCTTGTCTTGACTCATGGACCCGACTTCGATGCGCGGCAGCAATGTCGCTTCCGGATATGACGACACCGCTCCGTTGATCTGGTTGGTGATAGTCTGCGACAGTGGACAGCCTTCCACCGTCAGTTCGACCTCCACACGAACCTCGTAGGTGTTCGCCTTACCTTCCACCGGTATCGCGTCTATGGCTGCGATCATGCCCAAATCGGTCACGGATCGGCCCAGTTCCGGGTCGATTACTTTGCTGAGTCGCTCATAGATGCGCGCTTCGATGGTGCGCTCGTCGGTCATGGTTCCTCCTTTAGCCGCGTACCAGACTAGCGTCTGAAAGCGCGGCATGCCAAAGCCTTCTTGTGATTACGTTGCCGGCTTGATATGGCACGCGTCACACCGTTCCGTTTTCCAGCAGCAGTTTGAACTGGTCCTCGTCCAGCATGGCGATTCCCAATTCCTCGGCTTTGGCGGCTTTGGCACCAGCGTTTTCGCCGACGACCACCCAATCGGTTTTCTTGCTGACCGATCCTGCGGCCTTTCCACCGCGGGAGATAATCGCCTCTTTGGCGGAATCCCGCGAGAAATCAACCAACGAACCAGTGACGACCACTGTCTTGCCTTCCAGTGTCTGCGGCAGAGCACTGGTCTGTGCCTGTCCGACTCCCACTCCGGCTGCCTTCCATGCTTCCAGCACCATGCCACGCCAATCGCCTGGATTCTTGGCCGAAGCAAACCAGGTGACCACGGATTCGGCAATTTCCGGACCGATGCCGTCTATCTGTGACAGTTCATCCACGCTGGCTTGTTCGATGGCGTCGAGCGAACCGAATGCGTTGGCGATGGTACGCGCCGTGGGAGGACCGAGCCGCCGAATGGACAGGGCCACAAGCACACGCCATAGGTCGGCATGGCGCGCCTTGTCCATTTCGTCAAGCATTTTCCTCGTGTTTTCCGCGGGGCGTATATATATCGGCTGCACACTGGATGTTCCGGAACGCGACACTTTGGTTTCCTCGCGAACGACCACGGCATCTTCAGGCACGTCATATTCGGGATATTCCGCGGATTCGTCGACGGAGTCCTTACGTTTTCTCGCAACTGTAGGAGCCGTCCAGAACGCCGGAACCTGATGCCACAGTCCCGATCCGCCAATGCGTTTGCGTATCTTTTTCGGTTTGCCGTTCTTGCCGATGGTTTCGTGGATTTCGATGATCGGCGCTTCACGCCATACGCGAACATCCTGCAGATCGGCGGACGTCAACGAAAACAGACCGGCTTCGCTGGACAGCACCGGTGTTTGGCGGGCCGGCAGCTCCAGACCTTCCACAGGCTCGTACGGTTCGGGCTCCGCGCCCGGCTCCACCACGATTTCCGTGATGTTCGGCGCGTAGGTGGCCGTCGAATCGGGACGGTCCTCTTCCGGATTCGTCAAAGCGATGGCGGATTGGTCGCCTAAATGCTCGATATCGAACGCTTTCCTGGATGCCAGATTGATGATGCGTTCGGTCAACTGTGCCGGGCAGGATTCCACGTTCGGGCAGCGGATGTCCTTGTCCCCCTCTTTGGCCGGAGCGAGTTCCGCCCCGCAGCTCGGGCAGTGCGAAGGCATCACGAAACGGCGCAGCTGGCCTTCGTGTCCTTCCCTGCGTTCCAGCACAGGACCTACGAGTTCGGGAATCACATCGCCCGCCTTACGCACCACAACGGTGTCTCCGATGAGCACACCCTTGCGTTCCACTTCGAATGGATTGTGCAAGGTGGTTCTCGACACCGTCGAACCCGCAACATATACGGGCTTCAATATGGCCACTGGGGTCACACGGCCGGTGCGCCCCACCTGCACGGTGATGTCAAGCAGTTCCGTATTGACTTCCTCCGGCGGGTACTTGTAGGCGATGGACCAACGCGGAGCACGCGAGGTCGCGCCCAACGATCGTTGCAATCCCAAATCATCCACTTTTACGACAATGCCGTCGAGCGCGTGTTCGATGTCTCCACGATGCTCGCCGTAGTAATCGATCATGTCGAGAATCTGGCTGAATGTGGTGACCTCACGGTTATGTGGCGAAACGGGTATGCCCCACTTCTTATACAACCCATACGCTTCGGATTGGTTGTTGACCGCATCATGGTCGGCACCACGTTTGGCGCCCCACTGGAGCGTTCCAATGCCATGCGCATAGAAGCTCAGCCTTCTGGTGGCGGTGATGCGCGGATCCTTCTGCCGCAGGCTTCCGGCAGCCGCGTTACGTGGATTGGCGAAAGGCGCGCGCCCAGCATCCTCGTTTTCTTTGTTGAGCGTGTTGAAATCGTCCCATCGCATGAAGACCTCACCGCGGATCTCCACGAATTCGGGAATGTCTTCTTCCGGTCCCGCAAGATTCTGCGGAATGGTGGAGATGGTGCGCACATTGAGCGTGATATCCTCGCCGATCACGCCGTCACCTCTGGTCAGACCTTGCTCGAGCACGCCGTTACGGTAGATGAGGTTAAGCGCAAGACCGTCGATTTTCACTTCGCATGTCATCGGCAAAGGCTTCGTCTCAGGCCAATCAAGTCCCCGAATAACACCGTCGTACCATTCATGCAGTTCCTCAAGCGAAAAGACATCGTCAAGACTCATCATGCGAGACGGGTGGCGTACCGATGCGAAATCATTGGAGAAGGTGCCTCCGACACGATGCGTCGGCGATTGCGCGGAATCGAGGGATGGGAACTGGGCTTCCAACGCCTGCAGACAACGTATTCTCGCATCATAGGCGGCGTCGGACGAGACCGGCGCGTCATCGATGTAGTATGCGATCTGGTCGGATTCCACCCACGCCGCCACACGCGCCCACAATCGAGCCGCGGCTTCAGCACTGATGGACGAGACATCAAGTCGGGTCAACCGCATGGCGTCGGCATCGGTTGGCTGCAATGCGGCGATCCAGCGTTCACTGCCCGGCGCATATGAGCTGACTCCCCCGTCGGGAACCACAGCGGTTGACGCGGAGCCCGTATCGCCGCCCATTTCAGAAGCGTCAAAATCCCATGCGAGTTGTTCGGAATCGTCATGCCTTGTCATTGTCATTGCCTTGTCACTGTCTTCAATGTTTTGCCGGTCAGAGCCGCCATGCACACATTATCGCACAAATGTTCGATTTGCTGCATCGCCAACGTCTGTTTGGCGCACTGCGGAAAGCACGCCGTTCAGTTGTTCAACGACCTCAGGAACTGCATCTGCACCACGTCGGCACCGTCGCGCTCCTCGTCATCCATCCTTGAAGCGGCAACCGAAAGCGTACGTGCCGGCACGAACATGCCTTCATCCACACAGACCCGCGCGGCCTTTCGTACCAAGGATGCGACCTGGGTATTGGGCCATACCGGCAGTCCCGCTTGGGTAAACACGTGCATGGCTTCCGGAACGTCGGTGGGCACCGGAATGCATTGCGATTGCGCGCGTCCGATCAATTCCTGCAGCTCGCTCTCCAGCATGGCGATTCGCCCGGGGGCAATCTCCTCGCTCATGATGTACGCGGCGGCCGCGATGTCGAAGTGGTCGCACATCCATTCCGCATAGGCGAGTCTGTAATAGGCGAACGACGCATCCTCACGGTCAAGTGCGACGTGCAACGCGTTGAGGCAAGCCGCTCTGGCCGGATCCCAATCCTCGGCGCGCGCCAGTTGAACCGCCAGCTTGAGATGGGAAAGCGGGTAGGCCGGCGCATATCGCACCATCGCATTGAGATGCGGCAACGCGGCCTTCACGCCTTTGACCTGTGCAAGCACGTCGGCGAGTTCCATATGCGCGTAGAACAGATTGTCCGGAATCAGCACGGTCCGTTCGCCTTCCGTGGCGAACATGCGATTGTAGATGACGCGTTCCGCATACGAGTTGAAATACCGCGGCACGCCCGGATTCGAAGCGAACAGTCGGTCCATTCGCCCCAACGCCGCTTCGGCCAGTTCCACGCTTTGGTCGACCTGTCCTGAGAACAGCAGGTCTCTCGCCTTGATGCGTTCCGCGTCAAGCTCGTCGGCCAAGCGGAAGGAGAAGTCCGGAGTGTCTTTGCCATCGATGAGCGCACTCGTCACCTGCGGAGCCAACGACGTCAATTCCGGGTCGGCAATGGTGTTGATGACGTCCATGGCCTGCTTTGCCTTGGCCACCGATTCCAGATGGGAGTCCTGCGCGATTCTGTGGAATTCGCCAACCGCGCGCTGCAGCAGGTCGACGCGCTGAATGGACAACCCCGACATGTCACGGCAGCCGAACAGCTGTGCCGTGTCATGGTCGAATATGGCGTCGGAAAGCTCAGGCTCCTCCTGACTTCCGGATGGGGAGAAACGACTATCGCGCAAATCGAACGTGGCGTCCACTGGCTTCAATGCGCCGAGGCCGTCCACATCCATTTCCGCATCGAACATACGGTATGTGCCTGTTGGATCAGACAATCCGCACTCGCCCAGACGCTCCATGAATTCGCTTCTGGTGAAGGTGACCGTCACCAGATTGCGTACGGTCGGATTCTTGCGAAGCTGGCTTAATGGATCATCACCATTCCCATCGAAATCGCCGAAGCCGATCAGTCCCGCGTCAAGAGCGCCATCATGCACGCCCTGTGCGGAACCGTCGTCCACGCTAGAGGAATCGTTCGCAGTCTCGTCGGGAACCGCGAACGTCACTTCGTCGAAGTCGATATCCCGCATCAGATCCTCGAATTGGCTGTTCAACGCATCATCCGTATCCTCGGAGTTGACGCCATCAACGCCCATGTCGGCGGATCTCGGCGCCACCGGACGGGACGGGTCTCCGTGGAAATCGCCGTCCTTCGGATCGGCCTTGGACCCAGAAACACCCATATCTCCAGTACGAATGCGTTCGAAAGCCGCCAAAGCCTCGCTCATCAGCTCGCTGATGGCGGAATCCTGCTCGGCCACGGCCTCTTCCAAACCAATCGAATCGATATGCATCGACACACGCTGTATGCCCGGATCGGCGCCAAAACTCAACGCGGCCATCATCAGCCCAACACGCAGATTGTAGTCCGCGCTCATGCGGGCACGTTCGGCGTCCGTCATATCCACCCATGCGTGGCGGGACACGTCATATTTGGTGGATGGCATCATGGAAACGCCGGCAGAGGTGAAACCGATGGCCATATTGCCGTCTTGGAGGCTGCATCGGAAGTCCACGTCGAAGCGGTATGGCAGGCGCATGCTGCGCAATAGTCTCGACATTGTCTGGCGGTATACCCATTCCGAACCGCCTTCGGCTCCGAAGGCGGTACCATCCTCGCCGTCCTTCGTGTTTTCGGCGATGGAACGTCTGGTTTCCGCGGCGATGTCCACCAGGCGCATGACGGCTTGGACGCCGTCATCCTGCTGTGAGTCGAGGATCGCGCCGAATTCGTCGTCCGGTTTCAATGCGATCAGCGCCGGATTTTCCAGTAGCGCCATGTCGATTTGCGCGGCTTCCGCGCGGGTTACGGTGTCTTCTGTGGGCAGCTTGCCGATACGGGCGTTGCGTTCCAGCCATGAACTGACTGCGGCGAAACGGTTGAGGTTGCCTTCGATGTTCAGCGCGCGCAGCGATGCCGAGAACGGCAGTGTGGAATCCCAAGCGAAGAAATAGCAGCCCGAGTAGCTGGACGTGTATAGGTGCAATGGTTCCGCGCCGTGTACTGCTTCGAGCCCTTGGTCTTTGTCAAGGGCGCCTGCCTCGCGCATGAGGTCGGCGAAATAATCCTCAAGTCCGGATGCGCGCATGCCATGGGAGCGTGCGCTCATCGTGTCTCTGATGGATCGGCGGATCGCGCCCATCGGCGCCTCTCGGTTGAGCCTGCGGAAGATGTTGCCCGTGCCGAATCCCACGAGTAGCCCGTTCATTTGCGGCAGCATGTAGGCTGCGAAGAATGCGATGGTGATGGCATCCCTGTATTCCAGATCGAATCGCATGGTTTCCGGCAGGTTGGCACGCATCTGTTCGAGCGTGTAGCGGTTGCCGACTTTCAGCCAGGATGCGAGCCACATCATGCGGCCATCGGGCATGCGTCCCACGACACCGCCTTGCGACGCGCGCACCATCTTCGGCGCGCCGTTTGTCGCGTGTCCGAATCGTGGACCGTCTGGCAGGGTGAGGGTTTCTTCTTTGACGAATATGAATCGTGGTTCCAGATCCTGCACGTCCATTTCGGGATTGGTGCCCGCGAAGACGCGTGCTTTGCTGTCGGCGAGCGCGATTTGCGCGAAGTGGTTGTTGTCGGTGAATAGTCCGATGGAGAAGGCTTTGCCTTGGGTTTGTGGCAGTTGCGCCCAGCCGAGTTGGAGTGTGCTTGGTATGCCTTCGAAGCCTTTGATGATGTGTCGTTTGATGAGTGGGTTGAGTTTGATGGCGTTGCGGGTGAGTTCATCGACGATGTTGTCTGGCGTGTCGAGGGCTTTGCCGAAGGGGTTGGCGTCGGCGGTGTTGTGGGGGTGTTTGTTGTGGTTGATGAGTTGTCGTACCCCTTGCATGGCGTGGTTGAGCATGGTCCGTCCTTGGTGTGGATGGTGTGCTGATGGCGATGCTGGTGTGAGGTGTGACATGTGGGCCATTCTTTCAATTCAATGCGACATGCAGCCTTTAGAATAAAGTTCGTGACTTTTTCGAAACAGCGTTTTCAGGCGCGTCATCGTGTGTGCGCAGCTATTGTAGCCGCTTTTGTTGTGGTGGTGTTGGTTGAGTGCGTGTTGTGTAATGTGCCGTTTTTCCGCTCGTTGGCGGCGTCGGGTGATTCGGCGGCTGCGTATAACACGTTGGGGCCGGGGCTTGAGCGTCGTGATGACGGGTTGTTGGAGGTTACTGATCCGACGCAGGCGTATTTGCAGGTGGCTGCGGATGGTTCGTCTGAGTATGTGCGGATCGTGCCGGTGTCCGATGAGGTTATGGGTGGTGTGCCTGCCGGTTCGCGCGTGTTGCGTACGGTGCGTGTTCGTGCGGATGCGGATCGTGTGGCTGGTTCGTTGTGTTCGGTGTCGTTGGATTCGTCTCGTTCGTTGTATGTGAGGGCTGCGGCCGGTCGTACGGTGCGCGTGCAGGTGGTGGAGCCGAAGGGGTCATTGATTCCGTTTGATGCGGTTCGCGCGAATGTGCGTGTGCCGTTTTCGGTGAGTCCGTTGCGTGTGGCGTTGTTGGTGTTGGTGATGGTGTTGGTGGCGTTGTGGCGTCCGGGCTCGCGCCTGTGGAAGGTGCCGTTGAATACGTCGAGTGTGCGTCAGCGTGTGACGTTGGGCGTGTTGTTGACGGTTCCTGGGTTGGTGACTGTTGCGGCGGTGGCGTGGCAGTTGGTGTCTGCGGTGCCGTTGAGTTTTCATACGGATGGCATGTATACGTATGATTACGATCAGTATGATCATGTGGCTCGGGCGTTGCTTGATGGTCATGCGTGGCTTGATTTGGATGTGCCCGACGCGTTGCGCGATGCGGATAATCCGTATGATGTGACGACTCGTCAGCAATTGCTTGCCGATGGTGTGAGTCCGGTGTATTGGGATTATGCGTTTTTTAATGGTCGTTGGTATTCGTATTTTGGCGTGGTGCCGGCGTTGCTGTTGTTTGTGCCGTATCGTGCGATAACGTCGTTGTGGGTTGATGGTGGTCTGATGATGCCGTCTGGCGCTGCGGTGCCGCTGCTGATGTTTGTTTTTTTGGTGTTCGCGTGCCTGTTGACGATTCGCGTGATCGAGCGTGTGCGTCCGCATGTTTCGCTGGCTGCGGTCAGTATGTTGTGCGTGTTTGTGGTTTTGGCGTCGAACGCCCCGTACTTGTGGTATCGGACGAATTTTTATTCGGTGCCGATTGCGGCGTCCTTGTTGTTGAGCACGTTGGGCTTATGGCTATGGATGGGTGCGGCGCACCCGAACGCGGCCGATGCCGGTGGCGATGGTGGTGCGAATACGGTCGAATCGTTGTCGCTGCCTCGTTTGGCTGCCGGTTCGGTGTGTATTGCCGCGAATGTGGGTTGCCGTCCGTCGTTTGTGGTGGTGGCGTTTGCCGCGTTCCCGTTGTTCTGGCCGCAGATTCGTGCGATTGTGGGGCAGTTGCGTGCCATCGCGTCTGGTTCCGGCGTGCGTGGGCGTGCGCGCACCGTGTTGCATGCGTTGCGCACGCCTTTGGCCGTGCTGGTGCCCGCATTGGTTGTGGTGGTGCCCTTGTTCGCCTATAACATGGTGCGTTTCTCCTCGCCGTTCGATTTCGGTTCGTCGTATCAGCTGACGGTTACGGATATGACGAGTTACCATCAGTCGTGGTCGAATTTTGTTTGGACGGTCGCATATTACCTGTTTCTGCCGTTGCGTTGGACGGATACGTTCCCGTTCCTTGCCGTCGATCCCGCGCCTTTGAAGGATTGGGGGTTTGCGGAGGCGATGCCCGGAGGCCTGTTCGTCATGGTTCCGCTTGCTTTGGCTGCGTTGGCTTGCCCGTTCCTACGTAAGCGCATGCGCGTTCGTGGCCATGCCGGCATGTGGCCCACATTGGTGATGTTCCTGCTGTTGGGTTTGCTGATCGTGGCTCTTGACGCGCGGCTGGGTGGCCTTGGATGGCGTTATATCGCCGATTTCGGCTGGCTGTTTGCGTTGGCTTCGCTTCCTTTGATGCTTATTGCGCTGGATTGCGAACGTCCGCGGCTTCGCTGGCTGTTGCGCGTGCTGGTGTTGGCGCTGCTGTTGTTCACGTTGTCGTTGACGGTGTTGTCGTTGTTCCTGTACGGCCGCGACGACGAGTTGATTCGTAATAATTCCGGTTTGTTTCATGACGTGCAGTCGTGGTTCACCCTGATGTAAGTTACGGCGTTTTCAGGGTTATTTCAGGGTTTTATCACAATTTTTCCAATAAATCATTCGGCTTGTTCCGAGTTTTCCGGATAACAGTGGCGATGTAACTGTTCGCTGTGAGATGAACCCTTGTTGGAGACATCAGTCATGAAATCGCTTCCACTTTTGTCGAACCATCCTCGTGTAAGACGCTGGACCGCGGCCGTCGTCGCATCATCCGTCGCATTGGGCGTCTGCCTCGCCAGCTACGACAATGTCGATGCGGCCATCAAACAAAACAGGATTGAACGACTGAACGCACGTATCGAGAACGTGTACACAGCCGACTATCAGGATATGGCCGACGACAAGCTCGAGCAGGAAAAAAGCAGGTCCTCCGCAACAGAGGATGACATGTTTGTCACCGAAGATCCGTACGGCACCAACACCACGTCACTGTATGTGTATTTCACTACCGACGACGCGGTTGCCGTCTCCTATACCGTGCATGCAGACGGCTATACGGATTTCACCCGTGACGCCTATCAGGAATCGCAATACAGCAAAACCCACGAATTCCAGCTGCTCGGCCTCATTCCCGGCGAGAAGAACACCGTCGCCATCACGCTGACCGATGCCGACGGCAAGTCCCGCACGCATGCCATCGAACACAGGGGCGCATCCCTGCTGGGCAATGAGGAGGTGCAGTTGGAGAAGACCGTCGCAGCCGATTCAGGTGAGGATCTGGGCGGCGGCCTGTATGCGATTCTCGGCAATGATTCCGACGAACAGGATTTCATGTTCTACTACGATACGAACGGCGTGCTGCGCGGTGAGATTCCGGTGCTCTACTATCGTTCGCACCGTCTGCTGTTCGATGATGACGGTCTCATGTGGTTCTCCGCGTCCACGCATCATATGGTGGCGATGAACCGTCTCGGCAAGCTGGAGAAGATCTACGATCTGGGATCCGACTACATTCTGCATCATGATTATGCATTGGATTCCAACGGCGACATCGTGCTGCTGGCCACCGAGCTCGGCCGTGACGACAACGCCGTGCAGGATCAGGTCATCAAGCTCAGCACTTCCACCGGAAGTGTAACCCGCTTGGTGGATTTCGGTGAGCTGTTCGCCGACTATAAGGCCTCCACCACGCATGCGGGAACCGACGAGTCGGATTCGAATGCCAAGAATCGTTGGGATTGGCTGCACTGCAATACCATTCAATTGTTGGATGACGGTTCCGCATTGTTCTCCGCCCGTGAGACGTCCACCATCATCAAGGTGGATGATTTGGAATCGGATCCGACGCTTGATTATATGATCGGCGAGCCATCCGTGTGGGCCGGCACCGATGAGGCCAGCAGTTTCCTGACGAAGTCCGGTGATTTTTCGGATACCGGCGGCCAGCATTCCATCACGTATGTCGCCGATGATTCGCTGCCTGACGGCCAGTATTACATGTATATGTTCGATAACAATTTCGGCACTTCGTTGACGCGTCCTGATTTTGACTGGTCGGTGATCGACGGCATTTCGACCGAATTGTCGTCCGATACGGCAAATTCGCGGTATCGCAAGTATCTGGTCAACGAAAATGCCGGCACGTATACGGAAGTGTCATCGTTCGTCGTGCCATATTCGCCGTATGTCAGTTCCGCGCAGGAATTGGATAATGGCCAGATCCTCATCGACTCGGGCATGAAGGGTCTGTTCGGCCAGTACAACAAGGATGGTGATCTGCTGGCGCAGTTCAAGATGACGTTGAACAGTGCGTACATCTACCGCGTGTACAAGTACGATTTCTCGGGATTCTATTTCGCCTGACATCCTGTCCGCAGGCTTGACGGGGCCGGGAATCTAAACTCCTTGTGGGAGTTTGGATTCCCGGCCCCGTTTCGTATGCAATGGGTTCGGCACGCCCGTACAATGGTTGCCATGGGTTTTTTCGATTCGCTGTTTTCATCCAAACGTCCCGAAGCGACGCATGACGTCACGTTCACGCTAGATCAGGCAGGCCACACGTATGAGGATGGCAATGTCGGTCTGGAGCCGACATCGTTGACGATCACTCCGGAAAGCAAACGTGTGGCTGTGATCGGGTTGAATGGTTCCGGTAAGACCACGTTGCTGCAGCTGTTGGATGGCGCATTGTCTGCGACGTCCGGTTCGGTGCGTATCGACGCGAATGGTGCTGCGTATGATCCGTCGGTGAAACGTGATCTGAAACGTATCGAATCGATGATCGGCCGCGTTCGTCGCGAGGAAATTCCGAACAGTTATTACAAAGCGGATTCCATTCGCGAGGCGATTGATGAACCGTTGAAGAAGCATAAGGTGCCGGAAAGCGAACGCCAGGCGATCATCGGCAATCTGTTCGCGCATTTCGATCTGGCGGCGGTCGCACGTGAGCCCGCCTCCGCATTGGATAGCGAGAAACGTCATCTGCTGGCGATCGCTTCCGCATTGAGCTTCTCCCCCGCGGTGATCGTTGCCGACGAGCCGACCAAGGGTTTGGACGAGGTGGCGTCCGCGCATGTGGCGAAAGCTCTGTTCAGTTACGACAAACAGGTAGTGTTCGCCACGCATGACACGGAGCTGATCACACGCGCGGAATATGCGATCGACCGCACGCTGGTGGTCGACGATCATCAGGTGGTGTTCGACGGTGGCCCGCATGAGGCCGTGGCCTTTTACACGGACCTCATCCGCGCTAAATATGAGGCTTCCAAAGCCTGACCATACCCACGGATTATTCCCGTTCCCCACATGTTGCGGCTCCTTCATCGGTGTCGACGATGGAACCACAACATGTTTCAGCCGATCATTGTGTTGACGGTGTCAAGCACCGTCTGAACGTTATGCCTGAATTCGTCGGGTTCCGGCAATAACGAGATCGCGAGATAGCCGTTCGACGTCATATCGAAGAAATAGCCGGGCTGTCCTGAAATTCCGTGCTTTTCGATCATGGACAACACCAGTTCGTTCTCGTCAAGCACGCTGGGCACGCGCAAAAGCACATTCCATCCGCCTTCGGCACGCAACACGCTGACCATGCCCTGCTCGTCATCATCCAGCATGGTATGCAAGGCTGCGAGGTTGGTTTGCACGCGCTCTCGCACGCGCGCGGTCTGCGCGGCTGCGGCGCCCAGCATGGCGGGGATCTGTTTGGCGATGATCTCACTCATTGGCAGATAGTCGTCGGCGACCACGTCGAGTCTGCGCTTGGCCTCATCCACTTCAGCCGCCGGGCCGGACACTTGGATCCAACCCACTTTGGCATGTGGCGCGGCCAACGTCTTCGAGAACCCATCCAATGCGAATGTGAGCGTGCCGGTCTCCCCCGCGAGACGCGCGTTGCCATCGAATGGTTCAAGATCATAGTCGTAGAACACCTCATCGGCGATGATGGCCACCTCATGGTCATGACAAAGCCGCACAATGGCCTCACGTTCCGACGCTTTGACGTACGATCCGGTCGGATTGTTGGGATTGATGAGCACCAGCGCGCGGATGCGGCCGCCATCTTCACCTTCAAGCGCTTCGCGTAGTTCGGCCACGTCGATGTACCAGGATCCGTCGAAACGTTGCTGGTACTCGATCATGTCGACGCATTCGAGTCGTGCGATCGATTCGATGAGCGGATATCCCGGCTTCGGTGCGAGCACGGCGTCACCTGCATTGCAGAGCAGTTTGATCAGCCATGAGTACGCTTCGGACGTCGAGCTCAATATGTATAGGTCGTCGGCGGTAGCGGTATTGCCTTGTTCATGCAGGAATGCGGCCAGCGCTTCGCGTGCGTATCGTTGCCCGCGTGGCTCCGCTCCGTAGATGTCCGGCAATAGTTCCGACGCGAGCGCATGTTTGGTTGGATTGGAGTCGTTGAGTTTGCCGAGTGTGATGCCGTTTGCTTTGGCTTCCGCTTCGGCTTTGGCGATGGGATTGGGCTCGCTGATATCGACTCTGGAGGAAAAACGCATGGTCTCCACCATACTCTCTGGGTTGCGCAAGTGTTGCATCGAGCAAGAAGGATGCATTCGCCATGCGATCATCAGAGGAATAACAAGAGCCGTCCGACGGATGAATCGGACGGCTCTCGCTTATATGAAGGTTAGGAACCTTTATGGTTCACGACATCACTTCTGCTTGATGCTTGCGTAGTACGCAGCGCCGATGATGCCAGCCTCATTGTGCAGCTTGGCTGCGACGATCGGGGTCTTGATGTCGATGTACGGCAGGAACTTCTCGGACACGCGGGACACGCCACCGCCGACGACGAACAGCTGCGGATCCAAGTAGAACTCCATCAGGGAATAATACTTGGTCAGACGCTTGGCCCACTTCTTGTAGCCCATATCGAGCTTTTCACGAATGGAGGATGCCGCGTACTTCTCGGCGTCACCCTTGCCCTTGAGCAGTTCCAAATGGCCGAGCTCAGTGTTCGGAATGAGCTCGCCGTTGAAGATCAGCGCGGTGCCGATGCCGGTGCCCAGCGTGGTGGCGACGACCAGGCCGTCCTGGCCCTTGGCTGCGCCGAACTGCTGTTCGGCAAGACCGGCCGCATCAGCGTCGTTCACCACGGTGACCGGACGACCGCAAGCTTCGGAGAACACTTCGGTGACGTCCACGCCAACCCAAGACTGGTCCAGATTGGCCATATAGCCGAGCTTCTCGCCAACATGAATCGGAGCGGGGAATGCGATGCCGACCGGAGCGGACTCAGGAACCTCAAAATGCTCGAGCTGCTGGCGAACGATTTCGCCAACGGCCTTCGGAGTGGAAACCTCCGGGGTGAGGATCTTCAGACGCGGTTCAGCAAATTCGCCCTTCTCGAGGTTAACCGGGGCTGCCTTAATGCCGGAGCCGCCAATGTCAACGCCAAATGCCTGTGCAGTTTCAATCATCTTCGACCTCTCCTATCAAGGTACATAGTGGGTATATCGAACCGGTAAACGCCATAGTAACTCGCCCCATGCCCCAAAACGCGCCGACAATACACAATTGGTGAATACGATTGCATAATCTGTCGCAATGAAACGCAAATATTTGCGATTGTTTTCTGCAAACGATTCGCCCCATGCCAACGCAACGCATCGGCATGGGGCGAATCATAAGAAAATAACCGTCTGAAGACGGTGTAGCCACATTACTTGAGCGGCGGCATCGGCTTCCAATCCGGATCATGCAGCAGCTTGCGCGAATCCCACCAACCCTTGGCAATCTGCACCAAGCCGGTCTTGGCATGCTCACGGTCCACCATCACCAAGCGAATGACCTCCTTGGCGGCGGTCAGCAACGTGCCAAAGCCGAACATCAGCGGACGGTAATCGCCGAACGACATGAAATAGCGTGCCATGTAGCCACGGTTGCGCATGATGTGGTAACGGTTCATGTCGGAAGTGGAGTTGAGCTGACGCACGCCGGCGATATCCCAATTGCCGATCTCGCGCGTACGTCGCAGGATCACGTCAGGCACCACGATCGGATTGGTGACCTTGCTGGCGCGATAGCCGTACATCGTATCGTCCCAGTAGATGAAGAAGCGGGGATCCGGCAAACCGATCTGTTCCACGATATTGCGGCGGAACAGGCCGCCTTCAAAGCATAAGGTGTCCATCACACGATAGCCGGGACGCCCGAACGCGGCCGGAGCGATCGGATTGGGAATGCCAAGAGGCACGATGAAATCGTACTGCCAGTAGAACGGGCCTCCGTCGTAGTCGTATCGGCTTCCCTGGATCACATCATGGCTGCCGGTCCACTTGGCGAGCCTTTCGATGGCCTCAGGCATCACGGCCACGTCGTCGTCCATCACCCAGAACCACTCCGCACCCAGCTCGTATGCTTTCTTCACACCTGCGGAGAAGCCGCCTGCGCCGCCGAGGTTGTCGGATTGCGGCGCGTACACCACACGGCTTTCGTTGCCCGACTGGTCGGCGATGGTATTGCCCCACTGCGCGGTGACCGCTTCACGGAAATCGTCGACCATGCCTTGGGTCGCCTCGCTGTGCTCGTTGTCCACGACGATGATACGCCATGGCGCCACAGTGAGTTTTTCGATGGATTCGAACAGGGTGGCGAGCAGCTGCTGACGCCTGTACGTCACCACGACGATAGCCAGCTTTTCGATGGTGTTCTTCGCAACTTGCTTTTCAGTCATACGTTCCATTCTTGCACTCGCCCTCAACCGAACATCGCCTGTGTTCGCATCATGCGGCACGATTCCATTCGACGGACGGGCTCTTGCACATTTCGTGCGGCTTTGCCATAATGTACGGCGTAATGCAGGGGAACCCGTGTTCGTCGGGTTGAGATGGGCCAAGTGAGGCCTGAACCCTTTGAACCTGATGGTTAACACCAGCGTAGGGAGGCATGTCTAGTGACTGCTGTGACATCAACAACCGATTTCGATTATGAGTTCGACGCCGCCAAAGGCATCCAACGCGACAATCTTCCGCCGTTCGCGCAGCGCATGCGCAAGGCCGCCGACCTGGTTTGGGAGGAAGGCTACCAGCAGCCGTTCATCCGCGAGCTTGGCGAAGGCACACTGCAACGCGAGCGTTTCGCCTTCTATCTGCTGCAGGATTTTCGTTATGTGAACGATTACGCCAGAGTGCACGCTTTGGGGTTGGCCAAGGCCACCGACCCTGAAATCATGGCGTTCATGCTCAAGGTGCAGAACGGCGCCCTGCAGGTCGAGACCGAAATGCACCGTTCCTACTTGGCCAGCTATGGCATCACCGAAGAGCAGATGAATAATGTGCGCCAGTCGGCCTTCGCGCGCGCCTACACGTCGAACATTCTCTCCATCGCCTACGGCAAAGACATTCTCGACATTCTCGTGGCCGTGCTGCCGTGCGCCTGGGTGTATGCGGATTACGGCTACCGTCTTGCCGTCGAGTTCGCGGACACGCTCGACGACAATCCGTACAAGAGCTGGGTCGACATGTATAAGACCGACGAGTTCTGGCAGGATTCCGTGTGGCTGCTCGATCATATCGAGAAACTGGTGGCCGACGCGAGCGAGGAGCGCAAGCGCGAGCTGATCGACATTTTCGTGACCGGCGTGGAGAACGAATACATGTTCTGGGCCAGCGCGTACGACATGCAGTACACATGGAAGCCCGAATGGAATCAGGCGCGCTGATAGCACTCCTTCATGGGGTTTCCTGACTTCCGATTGTTTATTTTCATTGCAGCAAGGCGGGTGTCTTCTGATTGGTTTTCAGAAAGCACCCGCCCTGTTATGTTTGGTCGCGTCAGTTTCCCGCTTTATTCGCGTACGAGGCGGATATGTTCCACGTCGTCGCGATGGGAGCGGCGGTAGAGCACGAAACGGTTGCCGATGACCTGCACGAGTTCCGCGTTCAGTTCTTCAGCCAATCCCTCGCCTGCTTCCTTGGCGGTCAGACCGGATCCGTCGAGCACGGAGCACTTGATGAGCTCACGCTTTTCGATGGTTTCGTCCGCCTGCTTGATGGCGTTTTCGCTCAGATCGTTCTTGCCGACCTGGATGAGCGGATTGAGCTTGGTGGCCAGGCCTCGCAGCTGCTTGACCTGCTTCTTGGTTAATGCCATAACTTGTTCCATTCCTATCTATGATGCTTGCTCAAGAGTAGCGTGAGGACGGTAAAATCCGCCGACTGCCTTCAGTTTAGTCCAGCGATCAGAACCAACGCAGCCACATATGCCACAACCACACCGCCCGCGGCAATGTCTCGTTTGGTGATGCTCATCACGCGCCAATGTGTGCGTGCGATACCCTCTTCATAGCATCGCGCGTCGAGTGCGAGACTGAGATTGTCGGCATGGCGTATCGCCCCTGCGAACACCGGAATGATGATGGAAACCATCGCCTTGATACGCTGCACGAACGTTCCCGTTTCGATGCTGCCACCTCGAGCTGATTGCGCATCCACAATGGCTTTCGCTTCGCCTCCTAACGTGGGCAGGAACCGCAGTGCGAGGCTCATCACCAGTGCGATCTCCTGCGCGTGCACGCCTATTTTTGCGAAGGGTTTGAGCAAGGCTTCGAACGCGTCGGTAATGGCCGTGGGAGTGGTCGTGGCAAGGAATACCGCTCCGACGATAATGACCGCAACGAATCTGCAGGCGTACAGTATAGCGATACGCACACCGTCGTCGGTGATTGGAATCGGTCCGATGTTCGCAAGAACATTGCCGGATCGTACGAAGAACACATTGAGCAGTCCGCAGAACACGAACAATGCAAGGAACATGTGAATCGATTTGAACAGTTGTTTCACGCCGATGCCTGATGTCGCAACGATCATGCCGGTCAACAGTGCGGCCACCAGTAACTGCCAGAAGGAGCGGATGGCGAATGCGGAGAACATGACCGCCAACGCGCTCACCATCTTCACGCGCGGGTCAAGCCGTTCCATAAAACTACGGTTTTCACGGACGTCTTCCTTTGCATGTCCGGAGCCAAGCGTGTGCAGATTCTTCGAACCTGCCGTTTCGGAAGTGACATTGGTTCCGATATCTCGAGTGACGTCATTACCGTTTTGTCTGCGATCAAGCGCGATCACCCGATCGGCGAGCACGTCGATTTCCGTTTGCGAATGGGAAATGATAAGTACGGTGACGCCTTGGGAATGAAGGGTTTGGATGAGATCGTGCACGCGGGTTGTGGCCGCTTCATCAAGTCCCGCGGTCGGCTCGTCCATAATGAGAATCCGCGGTTGGCATGCGATGACGCCCGCTATGGCAACGAGTCGTTGCTGCCCGCCGGAAAGGTCGAATGGCGAACGGTCGGCAAGATGTTCAATATGCAGCAATGCCATGGCTTGGCTGACATGTTCATCCACTTGCGCTTCATCAAGCCGTTGGTTGCGCGGACCGTAGGCGACGTCCTCGGCTACGGTTTCGGCGAAAAGCTGACGTTCGGGGTGCTGCATGACGTAGCCGATGGTGGCGCGCAGTTTCTCGCGGTCCGCACGCTTGAGCGGCTGCATATTGCCGTTGGCGCGTTGGCGTGCGACGGGAATGGTGTTGACGGTAATGCTGCCAGATTGCGGCTGTTCCAGCGCGCAGAGAAGACGCGCGAGGGTGGTTTTGCCTGCACCGTTATGCCCTGTGATGGCCACGGTTTCACCCTCATTGATGGTTATGGAAAGCTTATCGAGCACAGGCTTGCTACTGTTTGGATATTGATATATCAGATTATGGATTTCAATGATTGGTACAGCTGATGTTGGCTTCGATGCGCCATTTGCAATATTGGATTTGGCAATTGGGTTGTCTTCTTGCGCTGTGCCTGATTCGTCCATTTCCGGAATACTTGCAGTATTACCGCGAGCGCTTTGCACGATACGCCCGTTATCCAGGCGAATGATGCGGTCGGCATTGGCGAATTCGTCACGATGGTGGGTGACGAGAATGATGGTTGTGCCGTGCTGCTGCAATTCGTCAAGAATATGCATGATGTCGGCGCGGCCTTGCGGATCGAGCATGGCGGTAGGCTCGTCAAGCACGAGGATTTCGGGATTCATGGCAAGCATGCCGGCGATGGCGACGCGCTGTTGTTGGCCTCCGCTCATTCGCGTGGGATCGGCTTCTCGCTGTTCGCTCATGTCGACTGCGTCAAGTGACATGGCGATGCGCATATCGATATCATCATGCGCAATGGCGAGGTTTTCCGGACCGAAGGCAACATCATCCTCGGTGACGGTGGTGACGATCTGATCTTCCGGATGTTGGAAAACCGCCCCGATACCATGCCGGGCGCTACGGTAAGCGTCAGCGTGCGCGCCGGTTTCATCGAAGACGTTGTTTCCCAACAGCGTGACATGTCCGGCATCGGGTGCCGCAAGTCCTGCGATGATGCGTGAGAGTGTGGATTTGCCCGACCCGTTTGGTCCTGCCAAGCATACACGTTCGCCTTGGCGAACGGTCAGGTTCACACCGTCGAGTGCCCAAGTCGCGCCGGAGTCGTAGGTGAAACGAATATCGTGCAGTTCGACCGCGATGGTGTTCGTGGCGCTGTCAGGGTTCATGGAAAAGTCTTTCATAAACGAAAGGAACCTTCCATACGTCGAAAGGTTCCTTCCTATTCATCAATATGCGGAATCGATATGGTGAACGAGGCTCAGCGGTTCAACAGGTTGGAGATCGGCTTGTAGATCAGGAAGGTGACCACGCCATGGATGGTGAATTTCAACACGTTGAACGGCAGAAGCGCCGGCACGATCAATGCCACGACCTGTGCGGTGGTCATGTGCGCGTAGAACGGTGTGACGATCACATTGCCCACAATCGCCACCGCCAAGGCCGCGATCGCACCGACGATGATGCCGATGACCGCGCCTTTGCGGGTCTTGTTCCTGCGGTAGATCAGTGCTGCCGGCACGGATAGCGCCAAAGCCACGAGCACGGCCATAAGCGTGCCCCATGGGTTGGTAAACAGGTGCGGCAGGAAACCAAGCACGCTGACGATTACCGCCGCCGCTGGCCCGTAGGCGAAACCTGCCACCAGGCTGACAATGCCGGATGGATCATATTTCAGCCATTCAACGCCTGGCACAATGGGAAATTCCACAAAGCTGACGGCCATCGACAGCGCCACGAACAGCGCATACATGGCGATGCGTTTGGTGGACCAGCGTCCAGAGTCGGCCACGCCTGTGGAATGCGCGTTGTCGGGACGCGTCATGCTTTCGCTGGCGATTTCGGCGTCGTTGTTTTGGGTATTGTTTGGTGAGGATACACTCATGTCGAGCCCCGTTTCTTCCATCCGGACTTTGACCGTTGGCTCCGGATTCTCACCGGATCAGCCGCTTTCGCGGGTCGCGGGCTTCGGCATGGGACCGTTATGAACGTCAGTCGTACCGTTACCGCCAGTAAGGATTTTCACCTTCCCTGAAACTTGCACGACAATATATACGCCCACCATGCGATATTCGCAACCTGTGTTCCGTTTTTATCTTGCGCTTTGGAACGCAAAGATTCCTCCAACCGCACGTCACGACAACAGGCCGAGCAGGTCGTCTTTGCTGAGTGTGCCGACGCCTCCGGATGCGGTGCCGTCGGTGAACTGTTGGGCGAGTTCGCTTTTCTTTTTCTGAAGTTTGAGGATGCGTTCCTCGATGGTGTCTTTGGCTACGATTTGGTACACGTTCACATCCTGCGTCTGGCCGATACGATGCGCACGATCGGTGGCCTGGTTCTGCGCGGCGGCGTTCCACCATGGGTCAGCGTGCACCACTACGGACGCACCCACAAGGTTCAGCCCCGTATTGCCCGCTTTGAGCGAGATGAGGAACACGGGAACATCGTTGCCATTGAATTCGTCCACCAGTTCCACACGGCGTTTCTTCGGTGTCTCGCCGGTGATGGTGTAGAAGTCCACGCCCTGTTCAGCCAAACGTGTACCAATCAGGTCAAGGAATGAAGTGAACTGCGAGAATACAAGCACTTTCCTGCCTTCGTCCATGCACGTGGATACGAGTTCGCAGATGGCGTCAAGTTTGGCGGAAGCGTTTTTCGCATCCGCATAGACGAGTCTCGGATCGCAACAGATTTCGCGCAACAATGTGAATTCCGCAAGGATTCGAATCTTCTTCGTATTGAAGTCGGCATCCTTGGTTTTGGTAAGGGTGGCGCGCAACCGTTGCTCGTGCGCCGCATAGAGTTTGCGCTGTTCGCCTTCCAGTTTGACGGTGAGCACGTTTTCGAACTTGTCAGGTAAATCGGTCAGCACGTCTTTTTTCAGACGTCGCTTAATGAACAGTCCGACCAAAGCCTGCAGTTTGTCAGCCATGACGGAATGTTCAGAACCGGGTGCCATGATCGGCTGCTCGTATTTTTCTCGGAACTTCGTGTAGGTTCCCAGCAATCCGGGCATGAGAAAGTCGAAGATGCTCCACAGTTCGCTCAACCGGTTTTCGATGGGGGTTCCCGTCAATGCGAACCGGTGTTCGGCGGTGATTTGCTTGACGGCTTTCGCCAACTTCGTGGCATGGTTTTTGATGTATTGCGCCTCATCGAGCGCCATCAATGCGAACCGGCAGGCGGCGTAATCATCCACGTCGCGGCGCAATAAATCGTATGAGGTGATCACCACATCGGTACGCTGCATATCGTTGGATTCCGAGGGGTTCTTCCATTGCTGTGCCACGGCTGCGATGAGCTTGCGCCGTTGCGCTTTCGTGCCGGCCACGACTTCGATGGTCAGATCTTGCGTGAATTTTTCGCATTCGGCGGCCCAGTTGTATACCAAGGACGCCGGGCAGACGATCAACGCGGGACCACTGCCCTTGCGAGCTTCCACCAGTGACAGCAATTGCACGGATTTGCCCAAACCCATTTCGTCGGCGAGAATGCCACCGAAACCTTTGTCCCACAAGGTGGAAAGCCATTGGAAGCCCTCCACTTGGTACGGACGCAACACGTTTTTGAGATTGCTGGGTACTTCATATCGCTTCGAATCGATGATTTTCACATCGTTGACATAGTCGACGAACGATTCGCTTTTGCCGTCGTCATCAACTTGAGCATCCAAGAGGAACGCCCGATATCCGGGAATGGTGATTCTTCCGGAATCAAGCTGTTTCTCATCAAGGTCAAGATCTGTGACAATCTGATCAAGTTCATGCAGATCGGCATTCTTCAGATCAACGAACGTACCGTCCTTGAATCGATGGTAGCGGCGGTTCCTGCGGTAGGAATTCAGTAGCGCGCCGACCTCGTTCATCGGCACTTCGTCGGCTATCGGCGAAATCTCAACCAGATTCGAGTCGATGGACAGTCCAACCTTCACCGTAGGGCTGCCAGGCATCAACATGCCGTCAAACGCGGCCGTGGAGAACACCTGCCCGACCGAACGCAAGATATCCACGCCTTCGGTGAGCAAGAGCAGAATCGTCTGTTCGTCTTCCTCACGAATCCGCGCCACGTCAATGGAACTCCATGTCGGGAAAAGCTGGCGAACCACCTGCACCGCGAATGATTCGCGGGCCGTATCTCGTTTGACGAGCGCCGCCTTCGACCGCGAGTCCGGATTAATCACGCCTCGTAGCGCTTTGGCGGTCGGCACCAACTGGAACACAAAATCGCCGTATCGTGCCACAGCCTCGCAGGTGATGCCCTGCAGATCACGGTCCAAGTAGAATTCGATCTGGCAGTCGACTCCCATCCGTTCGGCGACTTCCTGCGGAATATCGAAACCAATGCCCGCCTTGGTAAGTTTTGGCAGTATTGTTCGTGCGAACATGGGCCAGTCGTTTTCCGCAATGAACACACCATCGCTAACGTTCGACGCGCACAACGTCATCAACGCGTCCACTGCGGGAAGGATGCTGTCGGTGCAACGGAAGAATCCGCTCACTGACCTCATATGGGAATCCGTCGGAGTGCCGTTATGCTCGGCACTCATGAGGTACACGCCCCGCTGCCCAACAATCCGATCCGTGATGGTACGGTTCGACGTGATACGCACGCCCGACGAAGCGCCTTCCTTCACATATTCGGCGATGAACCGAAATTGCGGATTGCCATCAAATATGGCGATAGTATGCGATCTGGACTCCCCTGGCGTGGCCACTTCGACATAGCCCGGAGCGGCGTCATCCGTATGGGCGAAATCATCCGAAGTGAGCTGCCGCGCCCTCTCACGCCCCTCATGCTTGGGAGCTTCCAGCGGCCCACGTGCTATCAGCACGTCTTCGATGTAGTCCTGTTGCGGTTCCGCTTCGAACAGGTTCAGTAGATCGCACAATTCCCCATCGGTAAGCATGATTTCACGTTCGATACGCACGTCTGGCGCGTAATAGTAGTTGTTCTGCAGCTGTGCAGCAACACGTGATCCAACAACACCTTGCAGGAATCGGAACAGCTGCAGCGAGAACGGTTCGAGCATGTCCGGAGTGTGGGTGAACGAGAGTTTCTGTCCGTATGACACGTATGCCCCGTTGTGCATGTCGGCTACGAATTTGGAAATGCTTTTGATGATATAACTTGCGTCGCCGCAGCCGATTTTCAACGTCAGGCTCCACAGCTCACGGTTCATGATCAGCGTGGGCTCCAGACGCACGCTTCCCGGTTTCACTATGATGGAACCGCTCTTGCGTTTTGTTTTCGTGGCCCCTTGCGTAATGACGCCTCGTTGCTCGTCGGCGAGACGGCTTTTCGCGTCGACGATGCGCTTGAGCACGTCAAGCTGCGCGCTTTGACCGGTATTGTCATTCTTCGCATCCAGCGCACGCATGTAGTCGGATAGGATATGCGAGGTCACGCCACTTCGCTTGAATCCGCGGAACCGTTCGGGCTGGTCAAGAAACAGCAGCAGCATTGCGGCGACATGCTTGCACATGCCCGTATAGCGGCGCCCCCCAGCCGGATCCGAATCGAACTCGTCATCGTCCTGCACATGACCGAACGTCGATCCTGAACCGAAATCATCATAATCATCGACATAATCGTATTCATCGTCATCATCATCGAAACTGCGATATTTTGGATTGTTGCGGTAGCTGGGCGAATATGCCGACGAATACGTGCCATAACCGTGCTGCGAACCGTTGAACGCGGGGCACGAGCAATACCTGGCCAAGAAAAGCTCATCATGCAAATCAAGCGTGGCCTGCACTTCGTATCGGCTGGACGGTGAGGTGGTGCCCCGCATATTGGCATGCAGGGTGATGCGGTCGGAATCGGAGTCGTTCAGGCAATGCAGATCCGACATTTTCGCACGCCACTGGTTGGCGATTCCACGGGCACGCTGCAATACAGGCTGACTGCATTCGCTGCGTAGTTCGTCGGAAAGCCATGACAAAGTATCCGCCAACTGAACCCCAATCGTTCGCACATTTGTTCTTATGAAAGAGTATCAGCACAGCGGAACAGGAAAGCCGTGGCTGCAATCCCAGCCACGGCTTCGCTCCATACCGGTTATATCAGCGGCAACGCTTGGTGAGCGGCTGCCATGGATCGAGTTCCACCGGTTCGGATTCCAGCAGCGGCCCGATCTACGCTGGTTGGTAATGGAGCCCTGCTTCAGTCCTATGGAGAAGTCGCGCGGCAGCGAGCGCTGACCCTTGTAATCGGTGGCGGCTTCGAGCACGCCCACAGATACCGTCGCGTTGACCGTGGAACCGACCGATAATACCGGTGCAGTCACGAGAACCGCTATAGCCTGCGCAGCTGCGCGATATCATCGCGCAGCTGGTTGACGGTGTCCGTCAGTTCCCGCACATTGTGGCGCAACTGTTCCGTTTCCGATTCCGCCTCATCCGCACGCTTGTCGGTCTCGTCACGAACACGGTCGACAATCCATGAAGCCAGCGTCGCGGTGACGATGCCGATCAGGGCAACGCCGGTTATCATCAGTCCGATGGCGATGCATCTTCCCTGCCATGTCACCGGAGACAAATCGCCATAGCCGACTGTGGTGACGGTCACGAACGACCACCATATCGCTTCACCGAAATCGGTGATGGAAGCGCCCGGAACCCCACGTTCCACATCCAATTCGGCAAGGGCGCCGATATACATCAGTAGTGTCACGCTGCAGCATGTGTACAGTGTGATGCGCCCACGCACCGCCATGCCACCGGTACGATTGAGCACGTTGAGCACTGCCACCAGACGCAGCAGTCTCAACGGCCTGAAGACGGGCAATGCGATGGACACCAGCATCAGCAGATTGTCTTTGAACCAGGTTTTCTTATCTTCCGCCAGCAGGATCGAAACGACGCAGTCGGCGATGAACACCATCCAGATGATGTTGATCACCATTTCACACAACAGGATATGCGTCCTCGCCAGAACTTCCCACGAATACGCGAACAGGAACACCAACGCCAATGCCGTCATGAACCATTCCGTCGCACGACGCCATTTGTTCAATGTCATACCCTTTCCTTTCTTCCCGACTGCCATCATACGGGTCTCCCCGCACGCGCGACCGTCAGCTTTTGATGGGCATGCGATTGTCGAGCGACTGACCGTTGGCGTAGCAGCGGACGTTGCCTAATGCAATGGAGATGACACTGCGTTCGGTGATCTCAAGATGGTTGCCTCCCGCCACATGTGGGGTGATGAGGCATTTCGGCTCGCACCACAGCGGCGAGTCGGCCGGCAGCGGCTCCGGTTCGGTCACATCGAGCGCGGCGCCATGGATTCGTCCTTCCGCGAGCGCGTCGGCAAGCGCCTGACTTTCAATGGCGTCGCCGCGGCCCGCGTTGATGATGATGGCGTCAGGTTTGAGAGATGCGATGCGTTCCGCATTGAGCAGGTGGTACGTTGTCGAAGTGGATGGTACGCACATGGCGATCACATCGGCGTATTGCAGGACGTCGCCGAGGGACTCGAATCCTACGATATGGTCGACGCCCGGTGCTTCGACGGCGGGATTACGGCGAATGCCGATGGTTGTCATTCCGACGTTTTTGCAGAGTCGTGCGAAGTGTGATCCGATGTCGCCGGTTCCGATGACGAGCGCCGTTTTTCCGTTGGGGCTGATGGCGCGGCCCGCGTCTTGCCACATGGCGTTCGGGTTGCTTGCCGCGTAGATGTGCAGGTTCTTCATGATGGCCCACATCATGGCGAACATGTGTTCGGAGACGCTTTGCCCGTAGGCTCCGGTGGCATTGGTGAGCATGGATCCGGGCTGCAGGATGCCGGGTCGCTGGTATTTGTCGACGCCGGCGCTCCAAGTTTGAAGCCATTCGAGTTTGGGGCATTGCGCGCATTCCTCGGGCGCGATGTTGCCGATGACCGCGGTGGCTTTGGCTTTGAGTTCCTCCGGTACTGCGGCGGTCCAGCTCATGCTTCCCCGTTGGGTCGAATCGCCGACGAATTCCTGTGGTATGTCTTTCGCAGCACGTATGAATTGCGCACGTTCGGATTCGGTCAACGGCAGGCAGTTGACGATCAATTTGCGGTCGTTCCATATTCCCATGCGTTTTACCCTATGACAATCGTCGGATATAGGGCTTCACGTTGGGTTCTGGGTCAGACGCCGAGTTCGTCGGTGTCAAGGATGATGGTGACCGGACCGTCGTTGGCGAGCCGCACGCGCATGTGGGAGCCGAATCGTCCTTCTTTTACTTCGAGTCCTTGCACGCGCAGGGCGTCGTTGAATCCGTGCCACGTCTGTTCGGCGTGCGCGGGCGCTCCGGCTTTCACGAAGCTTGGGCGGTTGCCTTTGCGCACGTCCGCGTATAGCGTGAATTGGGAGATGGACAGCACACTGCCGTTCACGTCGTGGATGGAACGGTTCATTTTGCCGTTCTCGTCTTCGAAGACGCGTAGATTGGCGATTTTGCGGGCGAGCCAGTCGATTTGCTCCGCTCCGTCCGTGTCTTCCACTCCGACGAGCAGCACATAGCCGATGCCTATATGCTGTGGTTCGAATGTGGTGTCGACTTCTCCGCTTGTCTCGTCGACCACGTCGACGGATCCTTCGCCGACCTTCTGCAATACGATGCGCATATTCCGTCCCGGTCTTTTCAGCCGGCGTAATCGACGATGGCTTGCGTGACCTGTTTCAGGTAGTCGAGCGACGTCTGCCAATCGTCCGGTACTTCGATGGAATGGTTGGCACCAGCGTACGTGCGCACATGGTCGGTGAGCAGATGCGCTTTGGCGTCATCGTAGTATGGGTCGGCGTCACCTGCGCAGATTAGCGGCATCGGGCTGCCGGCAGTTCCCGGTAGCGGCGCGGGAATGACCGACTTGTGCTTGTCGAATGGCGGCGGATTGAGTACCGGGGTGAGCAGCACCACACGCAATCCTAGTCTTGCGGAATGCGGATATGAGAGTGTGGAGAGCGATTTGGTGACGACCAGCAAATGCGGCTCCTCACCCGATTCGGCAGCATGTTCGAGCGCCGCCTTGCGCCATTCGTCGACCACGCGTTCCATGCAGGCGATCATTTCCGGAAACTCGACGCTTTCCGTCAGTTTCAGGTCGAGCCGGTCCACGAACCATCCGTTGGCCGCAAGTGCCTGCGCTGCCCAGTACAGCAGCGGTCGGTCTACGGTGTATCCAATGCCCGGCATGATGAGCACGTGATTGCCGGTTTCGGTGTTCTTCACACGGTTCTTACCCCATGGGGTGACCGCCGGTGTGACGTTTTTCGTTGTTGGTTGCGTGCCGTTCTTGCCCATGCTGTGTTTGATTCGCCTTTTCGTGTGTTCCGTCCGTCTTGGCCGGTCGTTGCGGCCGGCGTCGTTTCCCATATTGCATGCTAGGCGGCGCCGGCTACAATCGTTTCCGTCAGTTCACCGTGTATTGGTTGTTGTGGATTTTCGTGTCCATGTCGTTCGTTTCGGCGTCGTAGATGTTCCAGCTAGGTTTCCTCATCCCGTATTTCATGACGGCCTCTTTTCGGATGACTACGTTCATTGTATGAAGCATTGAACGCACAGCAGTCGAAACGGCCAAAACATCAGCCGAGCAGCCCATACATATTGCGCATGGCGAGCAGCCCGTCCGTCATCCACCGGTAGGTTTCCGTCATGTCACCGGAGAAATCTACATCACGGCGCACTCAAAGATGCCAGTTTTTTGTCGGCTTCCGGCTCGTTCCACATCACCTCGCCCAGATTTGCCAGTATCCGTTCAACGGAATCCCTCATGGTGTAGAGCTTCGCATACTGGAACGTGTCGGTGAAGTACAGGTCGACCGTAATATAGCCGCCACGGATATTCAGCGTCCCATCTGGGTGGCAGATTTCCGAACCCACGCCGAAACTTGTCCATGTGTCGCTGTTTGTTTTGCAGCCGGATGGATCGCCATACACGTCGACAAAATCAGCCCGTGTTGCGGCATATTCGTACAATCCATTCCAGAAACTACGCCGCAGCGAGATATTACTGCCGACTTACCGCAATTCGTTCAAAGTTCTGCCGTCCGCGACTTTCCACACTGTCCACCCGTTGACCTGCTTATCCTCGCCGGTTTCGAGCATTCTGGCACGGCGAAACGCGCCGGATGGACTGTCGAATATCTCGCCGTTGGCCAAGCGGATGCGATGGTCTTCGGTTACGGTAGCCGCGGCAGTTACGCCAGCGTAACAGCTTTCCAGCACATCTCCGGCCGCGAGGACTCCGCGTTTGCACAAATCAGCGAAATCAACGGCATTCTGTTCGCGTTCCCCCTGGTTCACGTTCCGATTGCGCAGAGTCTGCATAACCTCATTCCCCGCTGTGGGGCGTGCCCACACCTGCAATGCGAGATCGGCAAGTCGGGTGCCTCGCTGCGCGATCGCCTGTTCGTTCCATCGCGAAGCATCGTGCAGTTCCACGGAAATGGATAGGTATTCGTTATCGTATCCGCCGACCGCACGGTTCTTCTTCTGTTCGAACGTTCCGTCGGAAAGCTCCGAATTGTATGCGGTCAGTGTCAGATTACCCAGACTGTTCACCAATAGCGGGAATCGGTCGAGGTCTGCGAGCATATTGCGCCATTCGGCGTGCGCCATGGCGTTCTGCGGCATGATGTGTTCGATGGTGTATTCGCTGAAGGACCGCGGATCCTTGGGGTGGTTATAGTTCTCCAAGCCGGCAAGCAGATACTTGCATCGCCAGGCCGGCCGGTACAGGTTCTCGCCGAGCAACGCCTGTCTGAATTCACTGTCCGTAGGCATGCGTGAGGCTTTGGCAGTCTCGGTGATGAGTAGTGCGGCGAAGGTTTCGGCCAAATCATCTTCAGCCGAATCAAGTCTGACGATCAGCGACGGAACGAGCTTGTTCAATCCGTTGCTGGATACCGAGCAGATCATTCTGCGGAACAGATACGATTCAAGATCCGCAAGCATGCGCAGCAGTCCATCACAACTTACGCGATCACGCTTCCATGCCGCGAACATGTACATAACCAACGGGTCCGTAACCGTGCTGCCCAGTTTTTGAATTGATTCGAGACGGCGGTCCACGTTCATATCGCAGCTGCCAGCGGCGGCAACGCCTTTGATAGCGGCATAGTATTTGGCGTATTCCAGCATGTTCGCCAGAAGATTACGCGTGCGTTCCATGCGCGGCAAGGAACTGTCGGCCGCGAAACGTTTGAATTCCGCGTACATGACGTGGCCTTTGAGCACGGGCTTTTTCAATGTAACGACCATCCAGTCGTGCAGGAACACATCGAATGAGAGGTTGCCGAGAACACGTTCCATGGGCAGCCAGTAGTCGGCGTATAGGGTGTTCTGCTCGGCCATGGGGCACCCCATGAGCATGTAGTTGCGTACCAGATCGGAAGTCTCCAGATCAAGCCCGGTGGAATTCATTGATTCGAATACCAGTTGCGGTTCGTCACGATCTTGGTCCAAGGTGACAGACACGACTTCGAGACGCTGCAAACCGTTCCACACCACGTTCGCATCATCGATTGCGGCGACCAGTGAACGGAACAGATCGAGGTTCGTTTCCAGCCGGGAACCCGTATTGGCATGGTTTGGCCGATCAGGGGCGACCACATGGTCGCACATGCTGTGCAGCACTTCCCTATCGTCGCCGGAAAGCGTCAACTTGTAGTAGCCTTCGCCGGTTGCGTACTTGTCGACAAGATAGCCACGGTCGATGAGCATGTCTGCGGAGAATCGCAGGTTTTCAGGGCGCTCTCGGGCATATTCGGCCAGTGCGATAAGCAACAGGGTCACCGAGGTGAGGCGCTGCTGGCCGTCGATGAGCAGACACCGGCTGACACCATCCGGGCCGATGCCGCCTTCCTGCATCCACACGATCGACCCGGTGAAATGCGTTCTCTCAGGATGCCTGCCAGCCGTTACAATGTCGGCCCACAATTGCCGGCACTGCGCCTCGCCCCATGAGTATCTGCGCTGATACACCGGTACTGTGAACCGAAGCGAACCGGTTAATAAGTCCAGCAGGATTTTCTTGCCAGCGTCCATGGTGCTTCTCTTCCTATCGCCTTTGAATAATCGCTTCCATATTATGCAGGTAATGAAATTATCTGCATCAGTTCAGCATATGCAAAACGGTGCGTGGAGTAAGTACTTCTGAAACAGCTCGGTGAAAAATAAACATGCTCGTCACCATCGATATGGCTTCCGGAGGGATATCACAAGTCAATCGGTATAGCGGATGATATGAAGGAAAAGAAACAGCGGGAATCGATTCATCAGAGGCATCATCAAACGTAGCTCTAAAGGCATACGACCGCTAATCGGTGAACAGCGTACGAGGGTAGTCTTCACCGCCAATTCAATGCTGTCAAACGCGAAATACCAGCGGTGCATAGTGTATTTCATAAGAAATGTACTGACAGAATCGACCATGCACACGCCGGATGAATTGGCAATGCCCGAAGAAGACCATTCACCATGTAGGCCCAGGGCGGCTAGCCAAGGTCAAAAAAAAGACCACCGAGGAAATGAAATGTGAAGTCTACAATAGAGTCGAATCTGAACCATCACTTCTGTGAAGACGATCTATCCTATAGCTTCCTGCACATCATCAATAAGTTCCATGTAACGATTTTCGAGTACAGCAAAATCGCTTTTCCCCTTCTCATCATTCCAGCCATCAAAGAAACCTTGACAGCGTCTCAGTTGCAACAACGCACTCCACAAGCTGTCAGTAATCAAGTCCAGATTGCCCTGAATCTGTTCAAGCCGATCGCACTGCGTAATATCGAAGTTATAAACTGCTTCTCTGACGTCATCTGCCAAATCTGCCAGCTTCGGACTCGGATGATACACCCTCAATGCCTCAACAACCGTCATGGGTTCCATCCAATAAATACAGGTCTCGTAGTACCTTCCATCGGCACAAGCTTCTTTCGCATGAGTGAAATCAGCGTAATACTCATCTGTTGTGCCTGTGACATACATCGAATCAAAAGTGAACCATCCATCGCCCCAAGACAGATATGAATTGTATATGTCCGCATTTTTGCGATCCTCGTCAGTCAACGGCTTATGCGGCTCCAACGTAAAGCTGGCCACACCCCACGGTCCGTTCCACTTCTCTACGGGCAGTTGCCCACAACCAGGCCATCCCATCATTTCCTTCTTCTTTCACTAGATTTTTGCCGTCACTTTCTTTAACCGGACAAATCTCACTTCGGCATGTCATAAGAAAGCACACCGTTCCAATCCTCTCCATGAGTTTTATCCGGTTTATATAAACAGCAGGATCCCATTTCTGCGTAAGGAGAACAAAAAGATGAAGAAGCCCAAGAATGATTTCCTTGCCAACTACTGGCCCATGCTCGTCGGAATAGCCGTTGCGCTCGTACTTGCCTTCACATTTGCCGTTCCACAACAATCGACAAACCGGCAAGGCGAACTTCCACAGGATGATCAGACATCCGCAACGTCGAATTCCCCGAGCAGCGATCAATACAACGAAGCCGACACTTCGAGGAAAAGCGCAGATTCGGCCAGACGATCCAACGCCACGGCAGAAGACGATACAACAACTTCGTCCGACGCCTACAATGCATGCACTCAAGCCACGGAAGACCTACAAGTGGCAGTAAAGGATATGAACAAGAGCTTAGAAAATCGCGCACTCGTGGGCAATACGATTCATGTTGTCGATCTTTCCAAAGATGTATGGCATGAGTTCGTGGACGCATCGGCACCGTACCTGATCTCAACCGACTATAATTGCGTCGCCTCCGATTCCGCTACTACGCTTCATAAAACCGAGCAAACTGTGCGCAAAGTAATCACAAAGGTAAAGAGCCACCAAAAGACATTTGAACAATCGATGGAAAAGGTACGCAATTATGTTGCGGATAATCCCTCCTCGGACTCGGCATCACGCGAAACCTTGGAATACCGTATCGCATGGGCCAAGGAAATGAGCAAATCCTTCAAGGGGCATATGGCCCATGAATATCCACTGACCGTGCTTGAACGCGTTATCGTCAGCACTCGCAGCGATTTGGACGACGCAAACCTAGACAATCAGACCATCCAAGGTGATGCACAAGCCATGCTCCAAGCAATCGACAGCGTTCAGGGGCAGGTCAACGCGCAACGCATTTCTGACGAACACTGGCATTACGGATTCTGACCATACTTCCTTAGAGCAACGGTGTCTCCGCCCTTGGTTTTAGGTGGAGGCACCTTTTTGTATGGCTCATGCTGATGACCATTAGCGCTAAACACCTCAGAATCGATTCAGACGCGATTGTATTCCGGATTCCCCAGAATCAGATAGAACCCATCATCATTGATATCGTCAAAACGCTTTCCCTCTACAAGTCCAGGGTACTCTCCTATACCTGCATAAGTCACAATCCCTCTTACAATCAGCTCTTCAAATACGGTTTCCAATATCCTTCGTGTTAACCGCCGACCACTGGAGAAACCCTTATATTCGCCGAAGCATGCACGCATAATCTTCGTCTTCTTGTTATCTTTTCCCAGAAGATAGCAGATTAGTTTCTCCTTTCCGCACCCAAGCTTCCACTTTGAATGAATCTTGCTGATGATGCGGCAGATTTCACGTGCCTCCTCCGTCAAATCGATCTGTCTCATGCATTCTCGGCAAAATGGTTTACCCTTGTTCTTCTTAGTATTCCCCACCACGAATACTCCACCATTGGAACCACAGCCGGTTGCGGAAACGTTATAGGCGCCGTCCAATGCTAGTTCGTATTGTTCGGACCATTCTTCCGGGGAACGAAGCAGCAACTCCGTATCCGGAAGACACGTGTCATGAATACTCATTTTCGCGCTCGTGGCCACAACACGATATTCCGAAGTCACCAATCCTCGAGATATCGAACGCATTCTTCCGTCCGCATAGACAACCCATATAAAGCCACTTGTCCTAAAACAATCCCGCAACCTATGTGCAACGCACTGAGCCGACGCATAGGATCTTTTGTATAGCTCGGAAGCCCCTTCCGAGTTCAGTCCATACTCCTTCAGACAGTCTTTCAACAGTTCATCGGGAATAAGACAATTCGCGGCGAAAGCGTCGCATATGCGTTCTTCAAAGGCGCTCCGATCCTCGCAGGCTTCCAGTTCGGCTGATAGCAGTGGAGCATCAGCTGGCAATGTGTCCAAAAGATAGTGCGCCAATTCATGGAACACGGTGAACTGAGCCCGCCGGCTTCTTGGATCGTTAGATTCATAGCGCTGATATACGTAAATGACAGGTTTGCTGACGCGATCTTTTTTGTAGAATCCGGGGACTTCCGAAGTTTTTCCGCCAACGCCAATCCGCACTCCCGAATCTGGCAACGTGACGATTCTCGACCGGTCCTTCCAAATGATGTCCACGTCATCTTCCCAAATGTAACGCAGCATGCCCAATGGGCCATGCTGCCAATCCTCTGTTCGAGGATTGCAACAATCGGAGAACTGGGGATGTCGCCGGCAAGCCTCGTGTTGCAGCAATTGTACATACCGCCGTACGCCGCTGGTGATCTCCCCTGACCAAACCGCTCTTCCGTTAGACATGGTGTCGAATCCTCACTTTTCTGATCTCTGCGGCCCAATCACCAAAATGGCTCTTTGCATGCCTGGCGGCAAGACCGTATGCCTCTTGTGCCAAGGATACGTACGGGTCAGCATTCTGCGGATTCTCCTGTGCGTATGCTTCCACCGTTTCCCTGACTATAGGAAGTTCGATTTCACATAGCAATGATTCCGGCAGCAGTTCCGCTTTCTTCAGATCGTCCACTTCGAATCCACTAGTCAGCAGCTTCTCTAAGGTTTCCTTATTCAATTGTGTCGAACGTTCCGACGCCGCTTCCGCATCCGAACGACTCATCCCACATTGCTCCATAAGGAATCGGCATATCCTTACCTGGATTTTCTGGCCATCACGCCTATCGCTGATCGAGGGAAGAGTCGTAAGAAGATTACATTGCATACTGCAGTCATACAGAAAATCGTCGATTCGTTCCCTCTTCATTTCAGGAAGGAAGCCAAACTCATCCAGTTCCCGCCCACGGTAAACGCTAAAGTTTTCGCCAGGCATGTTGTTCGCGATTAGAGCAAATCGCTGCTTATCGATCATTCCCAACGGCTTACAAAGAACACGAGTCGGAATATCTTTAGCCAAGTCAGGCCATGCAATCGAAGGAAGTCCTTCTATTCCGCCTGTCATGAGCACCAAGGAGTCCGGCGTCTCCGATTCAAGATCCAAACTCATCGGAACAACGGTTACGATGCGCGGGTCTTCATGTACGGACTGGATAACCACATGGCAGAATTCATCATCATCGACCACAGTCCACACCTGGCCTGGGGCAAGTGGCTTCCTGAGTCTTCTCTCTATCTCTTCCGGCGAATTGGCTTGTCTCACGCTTTCCGGAATGACGACCCGTTCCATGATCTGCCGATACTTCTCCTGCTTATCAGCATCGATGCTCATATCAAACCACTTTCTCGTACGGATTCGGAATCGTTCAGGCTAATACATCAACTCACTATCGACTACGATGTCGAGCACATCGACTGACTGGGATTCCGGCACTCTTTCGCGATCGAAATGCTCCATGCCTTCCTCAACACGAGCGATGATGTAGTAATACTGATCAACCAGGCGCGGGCAAATACGAATGACGACTTTTGTGATGGCGTTCGGGGAAAGGGTTCCCCTCGCCGCGCGAAGAATCTCAATCAGAAGTCTAATCAACTGGCCGGAACCGTTTCGGTCATAGCTGGGGAAACGCGGTGATTTGCTGGAAGGGAATGGCTTGACTTCTTTGCCTTCCCGCCTAGCTTGAAGACTGACTACTCGCCATTGCTGTATTCGTTCCACGCGTTTTTCGTCGTACGTTCTTTTCTTTTCCTGGTAATCGCGAATCTCTTCTTCGCTGGGCCAATCAACATGAACCGTAGCGGCATGTCGTGCCAGAAAATCAAGATTGCCGACCCGTGAGGGCAGCATCGGATCTTCACATTCCAGTGGCTGTTCATCCGCAAAGGCTTCGACACGCAAACCCCATTCCTCATGAATACTTCGCGTCACCTTGCCTTTCCACTTTGCCGATTCCTTCGTGCTGCGGAAATGGTGCTTAGGCTTATCGTTCTTCATTCTGTGAACCAGATTGCTGCGCAATTGGCCGAAATCCGTCTGAGCGAACTTGTCGTTCAGCCAATTCGCAATCGCTCTGGCAACATAGCGTTCCTGAAGACCTCCCCTGCAGCCATTGGACAACGACGAATATCGATCAGAATAATCCACAACGGCCTCGTCGCCCGGCTGTAGATATTCGATGACCCAGTCTATAGGATCCATGTTCGGGTAGTATTCCCTCAGCAACGTTCTCTTCTGCAGTTCCTCGCGAAAGATACGCTCCATCATAGCGATTTCGCGCTCATTCAGTCCACTCCCCTGCGCTGAAGCAGATACCATATCTCCCCTCTCACGATCTCCATCTTCTTTGATTACTTGAACTATAGCGCAAAGCTCCAAAACGAACACCACGAATTCGAACTCATGCACAGCAAACTGTTATAGCATCGCCTTCACCGGAATTTGTTATAAAATTTTTTTCAGAACAAGCACACCATGTTTACAACCTTCATACTTATATGAATTCCTGGTGCAACCCTGCGAATTAAAAATATAAAAATCCGCATCTTCGCAATCTGAAAAATCAATTAAGCCCGGTACAAAAACACTGAAATTTGTTTCATCTTTTAGCGACACACCTTCAACATCATTGCTAATACATACAATTTTTTGTTTAAATTCTACGTCTGAAAGAAAATATATATATCTTTTCTCATTATTGCCAACAAAATTTAAATAATTATCCAAAGATTCTTTATACCCTGGACCACGCATACTATTCTTACAAAAGAACCACCTATTAGCAATATTGCAATACTTAAATATTATCTCCTGAGCTGTTTCATTTTCAGCAATATATCTGCATAGTTGCGTTTTCCAAAAATCGTCTTGAGGCAATTGCTTCAACATTATTTCAAAATAATTTCCAACCTCTGTTTGTTTCGTACAAAATTTTTGTATATTCTTTTTTTGATTTAGAATAAATTCAATTGAACGGCAAGCATATCGAGGCAAAAGGTCAAGTTCTTTGCATGTAACTTTGAACACATCCCTTTGATTCTCACTATCAAATGCAGCTTCATTGAAAGCATAGCTTATGTCTAAACTCTGATTAGTTATACTTATTGCTTCAATTTTAAGCCAATTCGAATTTCCTTCATCTAAATAAGGATTAAAAAAAGAAATAGATTCAACTGATGAATCATACTCCTTCTTTTTATGATTGCAATTGTTGCAGCACGGAATTAAATTATATAATGTGATGCTCAATAATGGATGTTTTTTCTTAGGTAAGAAATGGTCCAATGTATCTGGCTCATTTAAACCACAATACGGACATATTGCAATATTTTGGTAGTACTTAGCAAGATACTTTCGTCTTGTCTGATCATATAAATCAGTGATTGTTTTAATCTTATTCTCAACACCCACAATAGCAACTCTATATTTTTCCCAGTTTTTCTTCAGAAGTCGGGCATTACCATCAAATATTTCTTTTGGAATGTTTTTTTGAAAAGTGTCTAAAAGTTCAGCAAAAGCGGGATAAGCACTCTTCAGATAATCCCTATTATTGCGTCGATTTGTCGAAATATACGGAAAAACTTTTTCATCTACGTTTTCTCTAATGTTCTTCATTTTTTTCACTTCAAATTTCCAACCATGCTTCATTTACGATGTACGGAAATAATGCTCTCGCTTCCATGCCGAGCTTTCCTCCATATTCGTCTATACAATATCTTAAAAGATTCTTCTCCGAAAAAGGTTCATTATATTTTTTCTCGACCTTTTCTTTTGGAATTTTCTTAACTGTGTCTTTCAAAAAACTGAAGTAGCCACTTTTATCTGCATTCACACCGAATACTTCATTAAGCAATACGCCAAGATTTTCTCCAAATGTTTCGATACTGGGATGCGTCACATAGCGAAGCCCTTCTCTGGATCGAAGCACATGTACACATTTTTGTGGAACTTCACGCAAAGCAACAGGAGAATGGGTTGCGATAATAGCTAACGCATTCTCCTCAACAAGCACATCTCGTAGCACATACATAAACGCACTTAGCAGAGGGGCATGCAAACTATTCTCCGGCTCATCAATAACATATAAACCACGTTCTCCAATGTTAGTCATACTGTAGAAAAGATATAAAACTTTCAATTGACCAGAACTTAACCTTCTTAGGTTTTCTCTGCTAATCCATTCAATAAAACCTTTTCCATCATTATGACGAACATAATCATCTAAACAAGGAATAAAAGTTTCTCCTGCTAAATCAAGAACATCTAATAGCTGCTTATAATAAATCATAAGCTTCTCTGTGCGCTCTCCCTCCTCTTTTTTTAAAATCAATAAATCAGAATAGGTCTTAATATAATAATTATTATGTTTTAAATCACTATCATCATCCTCCTTTTCTCGCAAAGAAGATCCGGTTGGATTAAAAATATCAACACAATTAACTATGTTTTCTTCGCTTTCTTTCGGGACACAGCAAAAAAAATTGTTACCTACAGTGAGATCCACTGGAACATAAGTAATATGGGTAAACGATAACTCTTCTTCAGGCGACAAATTATCTTTATTAAATCTTAATTCACCAACATCGCTTTTTCGATCTGCACCTATGGACATAACTCGACTATCATTTTTCCTAGAAAAATCATAGCTAGTACCACTTGTATTATCCATATCAAAAATATAACTTTTGATAAAGTTATTTAAAAGACATGTTTTACCCACACCATTTGCCCCAATTAAAACATGAATGTTTGATGATGGAAAATCATTATATTTTACAGCATATTTCAATTCTTTCGACGAATATCCATTATCTATGCTTTTCCCCTCAGAATTAAAAAGATAGGAAAAGCTAATCATCTCATAAGGTTCAACATCATCTTTAACGATTCCACGAAAATCACGTTCAACAGTCGCTAAATCTTTATATCGCAATAGAGAAACATTAAAGACTTCTTCTCCTCCTAATTGTTTACACTTTTTCTTACAATCCTCAATCTCGTCAATATATGCAACATCGTTCAATGCTGTTAACACAGATAAGAGCCCGAACTTTTTTAGCTTTTTATAATATGCCCCATCTAATCCCAGCGAAAAGTATTTATCAGCAAGTTCAGAAAAAGGTTCTGCCGGTAGTTCTGTCCCAAAGCTTTCCTGATTCATTTCAGCAATTTTCACTGCACCAATCTGGTTTAGCGTTCCGTCGCTGTTTACTTTTTTGAGAACAAATAGAGTTCTATATCCATAATCATTCCAATTATCTGCCTGCAGGTAAAAAACCTTATATTTCAAGTCTTTTGCTGCTTTCTTCGCTTCTTTTTCAGATGTATAGAACCTAATTTTTTTACCCATGATCATTCTCTCTTATTTGCTTTTTATCCAACATGTGCCGAGACACCAGTCAGCAGCACACTTTTCTTGGCACGCGTCATAGCCACATAGATGAGGCTTCGTTCTTCCTTGTAAATCTCATTCAATGCGACTGAATCGGAGCCAGCGGCCTGCAATGCGGGTTTCGGCGGGCATACACCATCGTTCACGTCGACTACCACCACATAGTCGAATTCCAGACCTTTGACTCGATGCATGGTGGCGATGCGAATTCCTTGCCTTTGCCTGTTTTCTGCATCCCTACCAAGCCGGTACACGCCATACGGCAAGCCGTCATCAAGCGTCTTATACCACTGGTCGATGCAGTAGCGACTTCTTGCCACCACACACACATTACGCGGATCCACACGCCCACCGTCGGACTCATCGCTGGCCGCGTCTTCCGCCGTGCCGCACAATCCATAAATCCATTCCCTAACGGCATCCATCTCATCTGACTGGGATGCAAACCGCCGCGCTTCGGGAACGGGACCGCTCATCAACGATCTGCTATCGCCGGTCGGACTCTCCCCTCCGTCCAGGTCATCGAACGTTGTGGCCGGCGAAGCATCTTCGATACCATGAACAGCCGCGAACACTGAATCCGCGACATCGGCGCCGGAACTACGGAAAATGGAGTCGGCTGCGCTACGAATCTGTTCGGTGGTGCGATAGTTGATCCGCAATTTGCGGGCACGCCCCTGGATTCGGATGCCGCATTTCGATAGCACCGCGATATGCCCGTAGATGCGCTGCTGTGCATCGCCGACGATGAAGATATCATTGTCTCCCTCATCCACCAGAGCACGAATCACACGGTATGCCGGCGTGGAGAAGTCCTGCCCTTCATCGACCACCACATGCGCATATTTCCTTGGCATATCACCCTGCGTGAGCAACGACACGACGTTCTGCATGGCCGTGTCCACATCGTACGCGTCGTTCGCCTGCATGATGCGCCGATACGTTTCCACGACCTTCCAGACGGCGAGCTTCTGCGCTCGGTTTAGTTTCGTGCCGCGCCCCTTGCGTAGTACGCGCATGTAATCGGCTGCATTCCGCACCTGCTGCGGCACAATCACCTGGCTGAGCTCGCTTTTGAAGAAGGAAACCGTGAGTTTCGAATCGTTCACGCCGATGGACGTGATGGCTTTACGCCACGCAGCGTCAAGATCATTGCCATGGTCGGGGCTGCCGTCATACCAAATCTCACCGGAATAGCCATGCCCCGTCAGCAGATCTTTTACGAGCTTGTCGAGATTGACCACGTCGATGGTATTGAATTCGTCTGGCGTGCAGATGAGTTTCAGGTTCGATGCAATATCGGTGGCAAGATTACGCGAGTATGTGGTGAACAGCACTTTCTGACGGCTACCGCTTCTCAGCAGTCTTGCAGCGAGACGTTTCGCGCGATGCATGGCCACCACGGTCTTTCCCGTACCGGCACCACCGAGCAGGCGGAACGGACCATGGTAATCATGTTCCACATAAAGACGCTGCGATGGATGCAGGAACACACGCCACTGTTCCAGCGGCGCATCCAGAATACGTTTGAGATCCGCTTCTCCCTGCACGACCACGAAAGACTGCTGCGACGCATAGCTTGACAGGGCGGCACGGAAGTCTTCCGGATCGGCCTTTTCACCAGATTCGATGGACGAGGCAGACATCTGCTGCTCCAGCCCCAGCCTGTCGCTGGTCTTGCCTTCGGTTTCATCGAGCAGTCCGAAGACCTCGGACTTGGGAAGTCCTTCAGCAACGAAGGTAAGGTACGTGAAAGCATCCTTTGGGAGCCTGACCCCCCACCGTTCAAACGCTTCCCACGTCTTTCTCGTGCACATGACTGGCACATACATGTCAGGTACGCCGAACCGGCGCATGTCATTACCAGTCAATGCCCGATAAGTGTCTGGAAGCGGACCGGTATGAGGTTCGGGAGCTTGCTGTGGCATCTGCGGCGTCTTGTCCGTCACAGCTGAAGTTGCAATAACTGAAGCTGTTCCGTGATTCGTGCCGGCATGGTCTTCCGTGGGCTGGGGAACAGATTTCGACGCAGCGGAATCTGATTGGGGCGCGTTTGCGGCAACGCTCCCCCATCCAACTTTGTTTTGGGAATCCTCATGCATCGCTGCGTCGATTTCCTCTGGAGGAGCCATATCGTACAGCTGGATCGCCCTCGTATTCGGGTTGACGCTGATTCGCTTTGTTTCCGCCCATTTGTAGGCGTCATCGTGATCTCCAACGTACAGCAAAACGTACACGTTGCTGCTTTTCTGGAAAGCGATGATGGCGCGATATCGCTGGTCGATGCGCGCGGAATACAGTTTTTCGTCCGCCGCATTGGCGATTCGTTCCAGATTGATTCCGGATGATCGAGGATTCGCCTGGAATTTTGTCAGAAACGTCGTGGCATGTTTCTGCGCTTTCTTAGGCAGCTCGAGCAGGCTGCACATGAGATCGCTGCCGAGCGCGACCACGGGTTTGTTCATCGTACGTATATCTGCCATCAGCGTTCCATGCCTTCCGTCAGTGAAGCGAACACCTTGTCAAGGTCATCGTTGTTTTCCGTAATGATAGTCCAGCCGCGCTTGACGAATTCGTCGGCGTTCTCTCGGTCGGATTGCAAGTCGTAGGACGGGAAAAACACGATCTTCCCATCCTCCCATGCGAGCTCTGCCTGCGCAATGATTTCCTCGTTCTCGTCCAGCAGCTCATATCCGAGTGCATCCGGTGCCGGTATGCCAGACTCAATAAACCGTTTGACGGCCTCCTTGGTTTCATCCGCGCAATACACGTAGGTCGGATCCGCCAGAATATCGTTCCATTCGGAATCATTGTCTTTCTGCAGATCAGGAGCGTTCCGCAGGCCGTTGCGAAGCGGCTCGTACATGGATTCGTCACGTAGCGCAGCATCACCGATAGCATGGAAGTATTCCGAGAATTGCATCACGTTCGCAAAATGCCAGAAGGCTGCCCACTGCGTTTTGAACGCCTCTGCCTCGTTCTCATCCAAAGCATCCAACGGATTATAATCATCGTTCTTTGCTTTCGCGGCATCACGTTGAATGTCCGAGAACACCATGCCGACGTGGGGTTCGGTGGTCCGCATATCCTCTCCAATGCACAAACCGGATTGGAATTTCAGTCTCGTGCAGTTCGAAGGATTCCAGGACGAGCAAATCATGAATGTCGATTCGTTCTCGCCGTGCAACGCTTCATTCCGATGCAGCATATCCACGGCCTGAGGTTCAACGTTCTTGTTTCGCGGATTCAGAGCATAGCTCATTGCCAGCGCTTGGATGGCGAATATCCGTTCGGCATCCGGTTCCGCGAGATAATATTCCAGCATGGCCATTGCCGAAACTTCGCTGGGGTTGAATTCGTCAGTCCTCTTGCCAATCGTGCTCTTGTAAGCCACCGGAGACGGCATGGACTTGGGTGCCAGCATCGGATCGGCGAGCTGCGCCACATCCTTGCCCTGCACATATCCGATCACATCGTCATAATCCAAGGACCATATGCGATAGCCTGCCTGACGAAGCGCTTCCCTCTTCAGGGAATCCTGGGCGACGATGCCTGCATGGTATTGCAGGCCATCGGTGAAGATGGCAACCGGCTTCCTTCCGTCATGCTCAACCACATCACCAGATTCATCGATATTGCTGACCGTCAGCACGAAATCAGGCTTGCAGGGAATCGCGACCCCATCGGCCGGCCCCAACGCGACTTGTGGCTCGACGCTCCACACGCTTCCGTTCACGGTGATGGAATATCCAGGTTTGCTATTGATGAATTCGTCCTTGACGATGGCACGACGTCCCTTGGCATCGTCGGATTCCGCGAAGGGATGGGCATGCATGCACCGGAGAGCTTCGATGAACTGCTGTTCGAGTCCACTGTCGAACAGTTTGTTCGTGTTGATCTTCGAAACGGTTGTCACACGACTGCGTTTGTTGGCCAGGTCGAGGATGCCCGTGAGCATCGCCAGCGCGGTCTTACGGGAAATAAGTTTCAGGTCCTGGCTTTGTCTGTATGCATACAGGCATCTGTAGCACCCGTCGCCGCCGTTCTTTGCACATTCGCAATGCTCCATGACTTCCTTTGCCCTGGAAAACACCTCGAACATCGTATCCGGATCGGACAGCTGCTTAAGATAGCCAGTTCCTCCGGGCACTGTGTCATATAGAGCAAGATAGGTTTTGCGCAGTCCGGAGTTATCCGGCAACGGCTCGTTCATGAGTGTCGCCTGTAGATGTTCCACGTTGCCGAAGCGTTCACGCAGCCCAAGCATCACTGCGGCGGTCAATGACTCCGCAGCACCGTCCGCACCTTGGGCATCGGCAAGCCCTGGCACGAGCATACGCAGCACTTCCGATTTGACCTCACGGTATAGGAACAGGCACGTGCCGTTCCGCTCCGATTGCTCCAACTGCTGTTCCTGCGCCTTCTTGCGTTCCGGACAGAAGTAGGCGTGCCGTGATTCGCGCTCGCCGAGCAACGCGCCGCATTTCAGGCACACGTTGAAACCGTTACGTATCTCCTTGCTACCGGCGATTTCCACCGAGGCTCCCCTATCAGAAACCTGTCCGAAGTTGATTTCACGGACTGTGCCCTGCGGCGTGTAGTCGAATCCGAAGTTCGTGATTCCCTTGAACTGCCATCCCGATTGGATGTCTGCCGGATCAATGTCCACCATCGTATTCTTCAGGAACTGGGTCTTGGGTCTGCTGTCGGAGGTGTCCTCAATCAGGCTTTCGCTGTAGGTCTCATCGGATATGACGGTGTCGATGCGCAGCATCGGCCTTTTCTGGCCGTTATCGGCCCACTGCATTGACCCACAGGAGGGACAGCTGGCGAGGTTCTCGGTGCTGGAGGCGGGTTCCGCGTGCGAACAGTTCGGGCATAGGCGCCACATTGCCAGTTCGTCGTCGGCACCGCCTTTCGAACATAGCACACGGCTGATTTTGTATTTGCGTCCGCCCGCGAAGAACGTGTTTCCCGGCGCCAGTTCCGTGATGGCCGTGGCCGCCGGGCGCACGAAATCACGCGTGGCCTTCCCCCTGCGTTTCGTCTTGTCCTGCGCGGCAGGCTCGATTCCGTGTGCCGCATCGGACGGTTCCTTGTCCTCTTTGAGGATGGTGTGGAGGGTCACACCGGTTTCCGGGAACGCATAATTGGGCAGGATGCCTTCGTCGGAAAGGTAGTTGAACGTGTTGGTGTTGAGAATGCTTGTGACGATGCGGCCAAGATTGTGAATCTCATCTTCGCATTCGCGCTGCTGCTCTTCGAACGATGAGTCGGAGGGCTTCTTCTTGAGCTCGTCGAGCAGCTGCCTCGCAGCGCTCTTCTGCGATTCCAGCGTTCTAACGGTATCGTTGGTTTTTTGGAACACATCGTAGACGCGTCTGGCCATGGTGCTGCCATCTTCCGTACCGCGCACGAATCCGTCGAGCTGCGTTCGGAGTCCCTCGGAGAATGAGAACATTCTTCCGAATCCGTCGAGCAGTTCGCCGGAATGTTGGCCTGTCCAGTTCAGGAAATTCACCGGGAACCCGCTGGAGCCGCTGCCGTTGACATTATCCAAACAGTTTTTCAATTTGTCGGGTACCACATCGGCCGGTTCGCTGCCGGCATCCAGCATGGCATGCACCCAACGATCCAATGCGTAGGCGGTGAGCTGACGCTCCAACACTGCGGTCGCGTCGAGGAAGATGTGCGGCGGGTTCACCGCGCCTCCAAGCATATCTTTCGGACGCTGGTAGAAGTACGTGTCGTGTTCCTTGGTATTGGCCACCGCCAGCACCAAGGAGTTGCCGTCACGTCGCCCTGCACGACCGGCACGTTGGATGTACTGGGCTTGGGTAGGCGGAATTGACGAGAGAATCACTGTGGAGAGGTCTCCGATATCGATGCCCATCTCCAGGGTCGGCGTACAGGCGAGCACGTTCACGTCGCCGGGCTTGCGGTTCTTGCGCTTGAATTCCTCTTCGACCTTGGCACGGTCATCGCCATTGAGCAGCCCCGTGTGTTCGGCAGCGTGGATGCGATCGGCTGGCTCCCCGCAGTACAGCTTGCCATAGTAGCGCAATTCCAGGGCTTCGGCTTCGGGAGTGCCGGAGACCAGTCTGCCCGGGCATTTGCGGATACGGCAACGTGCTCCGTTCCACGCGTCAAGGTTCTGCGTAGCGCACGAATAGCTCCGTCCACACGTGTCACAGATCAACTGCGTTACCTTGCCACTGACCATGCAGCCGGACTCGTTGAGCCCGTACACGGTGCGTTCCATTTTCATGCTTGGATAACGTTGCTGCGTGATGAATCCTGCTGCTATGCACTCTTCGAGCACGATTCCCAACAGCTCGTGGTGGATGTCGCCTTCAAGGGCGCCATCGGTGAGGTACCGGTCGACGATCTGACGGTATGCCGGCGAATTCAGGGTATTGAAAACGCCTTTGCGCACTGGCTCCTTGTCCGACAGGAAATAGGGCATACCATCCGCGTACATGCCGGGCATCCATTTGATGTTCGTGTTGGAAAGCAGGAACTTGTTGCCGTCGTTTTGCAGGAACTGGTCATAGGTCACGTCGAAGAACGCGCCTTTCGTGCGCAGCTGGTCGAGGAACGCCATAATCAGTCGGAGCCAGTCAGTCTCCATGATGGAATTCTCGTGCAATCCGATCTCGTTATGGCAACGTTCGGCAACGGTCTGTGCCACACGTTTCAGGAGAATCTGGTCGAATGCTATTGCGGCGCAGCCGGATTTCTCCAACGTACGTCCGGTACGGGAGCGCATGCCGAATTCCAGCAGCGATTCCAGTCGGAGTCTGCGCTCGATCCAATCGAGCAGCTGACGCCGGCCGGGCCCTGCGGGATTGCCTTGCAATACGGCTTCGTATTCGCGCATCCATGTCATGTTCGGCGCGATGAATCGCACGATGTATTCGTTGTCGTCCGGATAGCGGCGATGGTAGTAGTCGTTCTGGCTGTTGAGATATTCGGCGAGGGAAACGCCGTCCTTGTGTTCCTCGCGCATGTAGTCCATGGCGGAGTTGCGCAGGGCGAATCGCCAGGTGCGGGAGTTGAACACGCTGGCTCGGTAGGAGGCGTCCTGCACACTGTCGGAGAACACGATGGCCTTGCTATCGTCGTTGAAGGAGTCTCCGGAAAGTTGGGTGAGCATCACACTGACCTGCGTGGTGGTTCTCACACCGACCATGGCAATGTCCTGTTCACTGCCGCAGAACGGACACCGATAGTGCTTGCGGTTGCCGGATACAAGCTCCATACCCCTAGCGACCATGGGTATGCGCCGCTCTCCACAGGCCGGGCATTCATGTTCCGTGGATTCGAAACGTTCTACGGCCTGTTCCTTCATGCATGCATTGCAGAACCAGACCATGGCTCCGTTGTCGGCATGCGGGTCAAGAACATAATCCATGGTGCAGGGTTGCAAGGTCACCAACGCATTGTCGGCATGGTAGGCGAAATACTCGTTGTAGAACGTTCGTGGGTCACCCATGCTGATGCCGCCGTCTTTGCCGGCAAGTCCAATCCATGCGGTTCCTCCGCAATCACGGCAGTTAATCACCGGCATGCGGGTCTTGAGGTCGTCTTTGGACAGTTCGACGACCGGACGGTAGTCGATGCTCCCCTCCTGCGAGGTGATGTTGGCGACCACGCGGCCGAGTTCCTTGACCCATAGCTGCACCTGCACGTTCAGGAACGGACGTGTGTGGCCTTCCGAACCGGTGCGCGCGTGGGAGACAAGCGCTATCAGCGCGTCCACACAGGCCTTCTGCTGACGCGGATGCAAGGCGTTGAACCTCGCGTCCATAATGGCAAGCCTATCCAACAGTTTGCGATCGATTTGCTGGGGTTCGTCACAGATAAGCGCAGACAGGCTGGCCAGGAACCTTGAATGGCGCAGGGATTCGGCGAGCCGGATGCGTGCCTTGTCTGCGGAGACCGGCTCTGTGGGGGCGTCGTCAAGCCACGCTTGGGCCGCATAGGCAAGGTATTTATCGGGGTCGACGTCCTCTTCGAGTTCGATGAGCTGATCGGCCTGCGCGGCAGTAGGCATGGTGTCGTCATAGTCGCTGGTGGCGAAGAATTCGTCGACGCGAAGACGATCCTCAGTCACCACGGATTCCGGCGTGAACGTGGTGTTGAAGATCTGGTTGGCATACGCGCAGACCTCGCGTACTGTCTCTTCGGTGCCCATGGTGGCCGACGTGCCGACGAAGCACATGTCATCGCTGGTGGTATTCAGCCTATCGGTGAGCCTGCGCAGCAGGCAGGCTAGGTCGGTGCCCTGCGCGCCATCGAAGGTGTGCAATTCGTCCACGACGAAATATTTGAGCGTGTTCGAATCGTTGCCGTCCCAGATTCGGGAGTCTTTGGGGCGTACCAGCAGGTAGTCGAGCATCTTGTAGTTGGTGAGCAGGATGTCCGGCGGGTTCTTAAGCAGCTCATCATGACTGGTCACGATGTTGGTGGCGGTCATGGCGTGGTTGTCCTTGTCGCTGCCGCCTTGGCTCATCTGGCCCACATACATGCCCGCGGTCACGTTGTTGCGCAGTTCTGGACTGTCGTGGATGAGTTCTGCCAGTCGCTTCGCCTGGTCGGTGGCGAGAGCGTTCATCGGGTAGACGAGGATGGCTTTGATGCCCTTGCGTCCGAGCCTGCGCTGCCGGTAGCAGTAGTCGAGGATTGGGTACAGGAAGCATTCAGTCTTGCCTGATCCGGTGCCGGTGGCCACCAGTGTGGATTCACCGGCGGAGATGCGTTCGAATGCGCGCATCTGGTGCGCATATGGCCGGTACGTGGGGTGCAGGCACGGGAATGGGAATTCCGCATGTTTGCCGACCACACGGAACGGCAGTTTGACCGATACGAACGGCTCCTGGGAAAGCATGCCCTCCTGATAGGCGAGTTTGCGGATGGAGCCGCGGAACGGCATATTGGTCATGGGGAACGTGGTCTCCACGTAATCGGCGAGTCCAGACTGGATATGCCGTGCAAGCACCATGGGAATCATCGGTTATCTCCATACTTCTGCGTGAAGAACTTCCATACGGTTTTGTAATCCTCTACGCGATCGCATTTGTCGAACGGCGCCACATATTCGATGGTCCGCTCACGTGGCCCACCCGGCTGGGTGTCGTCCATGATGGTGCGGGTGAACACCTTGCCCGCAGGCGCGTTCTTGATCTTCTCGAAATCAGGACGTTTGAAAGTCAAATCACCGTAATTCTTCTTGGAGAACACGATACGACCATTCGCGTCGTACCAAGTGTCGTCCTCGTAGCCGCTCAGCACGGTGAAGGTCAGACGGTAGATGTCGATGAGCTCGTCCAAGGTGATGCCGAGCGCCATGGATGCCAGCACATCCAGCTCCACCAACGCCTGCCGGCGTTCGTAGTCCGTGCGCAATGGAGTATACCAGTTCCATTCATCCGTCAATGAGGTGAACGTATCGGAGGTAAGTCGAGAATCATCCTTCGCCCAGCTCATGGACGTGTACGACTTATTCCAGCAGGATCGCCACAGATCTGCATACGGTTTGGTCAGACAGTTAAGCAGTAGACCACGGAGACGGATTTCGGGAGCAAGGTTCGTCTCAGGGACTGGTTGCAGACTCAATGTTGTCGCGTTGATATTCATCTTACCGATTGAACGAATGAAGAAATCATATGGCAGAGCGGCCTCGAGGCCGCTCATGAGCGCGAGCAACGCGTAGCGCTCTGGGTGAACGCAGGACGCTTGCAGTGTCCTCTCACCGGTTAATGGGACCATTCCTCGGCAACAGAGCCTATAAACAGCATCGAATCGGCTGACAGCACCGTCTTCTTGATTCGGATCAGCCATTTTTTGCACACGCGACTCGTATTCCGCGTCCGTACATGCCTGCGAGTATTTCACACGGGGCATATAGTCCGCTGGAATGTCGATCAAATCAATCGGGTCATAGTCACTATTGACTTTGTAGTTTCTGCGGGTGGATTGCATCAATGGATTGGCAACGCCAATGAACGGGCTGGAATAAATCAACGCTTTCGCTGAAGTCGGGAAATGAATATCATCCTTAATGGTGCCATCCTCACGGGAATTGGTTTCATGCCACATTCCCGAATATGTGATTTCATCAGCATAGTTCCTCAATGTTCGAGGAACCTCCGACATCTTCTCCAGTGCAGAAAGCAACTCCGTCGCATGCATGCCAACCATTGGCGCTTGTAACCATCCGCTCGATTCGCCGCTGCCAACCAGACGGGAAAACATGGACAGTTCACCCTTGGAGATGGAAATAGCACGGCTCTTATGCCCTCGCGTATTCCATTCACCTAGTTCATTCTTGACTCCGGGAATGGCACCAACGCCATCGGACGCATAGCATTCATCAATAGTCTTGGGATCGTAGAGGTTCCAAATGGAATCGAAATGAGGAAGACTGCCACTTACGCTTGGATTCTCATATATGTTCAGACTGAAGGATGTATGGTGATCAACGCCTGCAAACAGTTTTCTCTCATTGATGAACTGGAAATGGTACCGAAGTCTGCGGTACATCTGCTCACGCAGTACGCCCGCTCGCGTATCACCATACAGTTCATCGGGATGTACAAATGCACTTATACCGTCATGCTTACGCGTGTAATCCCAAGCATTCGGCAGGAAGCAGCGGAACAGATTCGTCTGCTGGCCTTGCAGCAGCGGATAGTTGCCGACAGCGTTGTAGAACGCCAACTGTCCTGCAGTCGCAACATATTCGGAGAGGAATGCGCCAGACATACGCTTATTCTCCAACAGTTTCGGCAGCTTCTTGTTCAAATCGGATGCGCTGATGGACTGAACCGCATATTTCGGGTTCACGTCGGAAATGGCATTGGCCGCCTCCCACTGAAGCTTCACCCACGGCGGGTTACCAACCATGAAGTCGAAGCCGCCGTCTTTGAACACGTCGGCGAATTCAAGCTCCCAGTGGAAGAAACGCTGTTTCTTGGCGATTTCTTTCACCAGTCGAAGCCTTTGTGCGGGTTCCCCATCACCTTTGCACAGCTCATCGAGATCCACAGCATGGTCATACATGTAGTCGCGTTCATGACTATCATCCATGGTGTCCATAAGCGTGGGCTGATCGTTATCCATCGGAATCAGCGTGAATCCCTCTTCCTGCGGGACTTCGTCGGTAAGGATCAGCGACATTTCCGTGAGGTACTGCGATCTTGTGGGGAGCAGATTAGCCTGATCGATGGGCCAGAACCACAGCGAGCACCAATAGTCCATGGCGAGTTTCAAACGAGCGTATTCACTGGCGTTCTCGGCCTTTTCCGAGTGGTAGGCGATGCGGAGCATCTCATCCTTTTCACGGATGGTGAGGTTGTTGCCGCGGAAATAGTCGTTTTCGATGCCGAGCAAGCCCTGCCCCCGCTTCTGCTGGCTTTCCAAAGTCTTCGCGGTCTTTTTGGAAACGTTCGTATCGAAACCGTAGATGATCAGATCGTCTTGGGTCGCCTTCTCCAATTGCCTGCGCGCCTTGATCTGCCCACGCCACAATTCGTCGATGGTCTTCGACAACGACCTCATCAGGCCAATCTCCGTCTGGGAATAAGGCTTCTTGGCGAAATTCTTCTTCCAAGCCTTGATGGTTTCCAGATGTTCGGATTCAATGCTTTTGACGGTCTTGTCATCGTACTTGCACATGTCTGGGTCCCCGGTCAGGAACTGGTAGACGCGCTTGACGGATGACGAGCTCCGGTCGAATCCGATGCGCTTGGGTTCGACCTCATACCAATGACGGTTCTTGGTCGTACTAGACAGATCCGATTCCAAGTATCCGACGCGGCGGCCGCCAATCAGCGAATTGCCGCATTGCAGCTGGGTGCCAAACCATGGCACGAAGGATCCTTCACAGATGGTGTTAAGCCATAGGGACACCTCTCCAAGTTCCACCGCCACGGGGTTCAGGTCGATGCCGTAGATGTTGTGGTCGGCGATGTACATCTTGACCTTCTGCAGTTCCGCCTGCCTGCGTTCCGCAGGAATCGCCGCCTTCTGGCCTTCCTCGGCAACCCGCTCCTTCTCCCTGCGGTTCAGATACATGGTGGCCAGCTGGTTGATGGTCTCGTTCAGGAAGGTCGCGGAACCCATGGCCGGTTCGCAGATTTTCAAACTCAGAATATCGGTGGCTTGGTGAATACGTGGCTCGATCTCCTTGAGCGCATATTTCACCAGACATTGCGCGAGGCTGTCGGGCGTATAGAAGGAGGCCGAAGTCTCGCGTTCCCGGCCTGCAAGCCGGTAAATGAACGTGCCGGGCTCGTAGGTGCGCAATTCGCCGGCATGCGGGCTTTTGTCCGGATAGCGGACGCGTTCGCTCTCCGAATAGTTGTCGAGTTCGCGTTCCGGCACGAAGTAGCCGACTTTCAAAGGGTCGTAGGAATCCTTGGCGCGTTTGACCTCGTAGAGTTTCTCCTTGGCGATGAAACCACGGTAGGACAGCAATGCCTCATACACGGCACCCATCTGGCTGATGCCAAGGGCCGCATAAGAGATGCGCTGCCTGCGTTTGACTCCCTTACCCGTCTTGGTGACGCTCATCAGGTCGATGATGCGCAGCATCACGCTGTCGCGGAGTGCGGCATGTTCAATCAGCGCGGTCCGTTCCGGATCGAAAATGTGCGCCTTGAGCGGCGGAACCATGAACACCGCATTGATGGCTTCCTTGCCAGCCAGCCCCTTGAAATCCTCATCCGCCTTCGGGTAACCGTTGAACACCAGATCGTCGAGTCGGCGCAATGTGTCCGCTAGATAGGTGGAATCGCCAGCCTCATCCATGCGACCACGCATCTGTTCCGCAATATCTCGCAAGCTGTCCAGTGAATAGCCGGTACGGTAGATGTCGGATTTCATCGGCGCATAGCCGAGCGACGGCTTCGCCTCGATGAACAGGAGGAACAGTAGACGGTACATGTATCGCAACGCCTGCACTGTCAGGTCGCCCGCGTCGATTTCATCGATGCTCCGCCCCTTATTACAAGTCCAGTCGTGGATGACCTCGTTGCCAAGAATCTCCACACATTCACGTAACGCGGAACGCAGATTGTCAGACACCTCAACCGCGTTCTTCGCAGACGTGTCATCAAACGTGTCAAGCAGACTGTCACCTTTGTTCGGGCAGAGACTATCGCGACGCAACAGCACAGCCATCGCCGTATACACATGATCCTGATGGCGGCTGAAGATCTCGTCCAGGTCGAACAGCATACATTTCTTGTCATTCCATTTACGGCGGTCGATCAACGCTATCTGATGCAACCCCATGAGAAGAATCCACCGTGCCGACTCGTCGAAATCGGCGAGCAGCATGCGTGCATATTCCTCACAGGAGGTGCCGTCCTTGCCAGAACCGTCTTCGATGGGGTTTTCCAGAACGCCTGCCTCCGCACTATCGGACAGACTCACCAGAACTTGCAAGCGCGGAGCCCCATCGGAATCATTGACCTGATAGTAGACAGGAACAGACTTCCCTGAAATCCTGTCAAGCAATCCCTCGTCTTTGGCTTGATTCCCCTCCTGCGTATAACCGAGTGCGGCGAGCATGCCGTCGATGAAATTCCGTACCCGTTCAGCTGGAAACAGATCGTTCTCGTTGTTGTTGATGACTTCGGTGAACGACTGGCGCATGTCCTTCAGCAGTCGCGCTGGGCGTTTCTCAGGAGAAAGCTGTTTCCAAGGTGCGGAGGCATTCTTCACTTCATCCGGAAAATATTCCTTCATGTAGTACGGCGTGTAGAAGTCGTTGACCGCCTCGATGCCTGGGAATGTCTCGTTCAGTTCCTTCGCCATGGTCTCCCCCTCTATTCCTTACCTACGAATGCGGCCGCAATGCGGATCACTGGTTCGCCGGAGGCGTCCAATGTGTCCTGAACCCAGTCGGCATATTGTTCGAGCATCCGATCAACCTGTTTTGTGTTTTCCTTGGTGTTTTTGCCTTGGGATTGCAACAGTGCCTTGCGTGCATGGGACCAATGCTCGATGCGGTCCATTTGCCGAGTCACTTCTTCATCTGCCTGCGCACGATATTGTTCACCGCAATCGCTGAGCATGCTCTTGCCGCGCGATATCGCATCCTCCAACAGCAGTTGTGCCGCATCTATCTGTTCGGAGCTGGCCGCGGAATCCTCTCGATTCACATAACGACGTTCAGTGGTTCCCGGAATCAAGTTCCCACGATATCCGGTGATACGCCACACTTCCTCAAGTGGCAGTATGCCCATGCATTCGCCATCGAGATACCGTACACCGAACCATTCATCGATCACCGGGGATGCGTGCTTGTTGGCGACCATGCCGTTCATCAGCATAATCGTCTCATCCGCATGCAGGTTTCCGTTGGTCACGCCAATAATCGGGGCCTCGTCACGTTGGTACAGCAGTGAGGAAGCCTTCAACCCGACCCATTCCGTGATTGGATTCAATTCCCACAGGTATTGGACCCGGCTCCATGACTCGTCGTTGATACGGGCCAGCAGACCGTTGGCTTGGCCTTCGCAGTATTTCGCGTCATCACTCCATTCGGCGATGTTGTCTCGCAACACCTGCGTGTTCGGCACACGTCTGCGCAGCCACGCGCGCAACGGGCTATCCCCTTGGAACTCCACCGCGAATCCATGAGCATCACGCAACTGACGTTTCGATTTAAGACCAGCCGACTGCCGGAACTCCTCGCAGGAGAGCCCCTCATCCACATACTCGTAATCCGACATCAGCGTAGAGGAATCGACTATGCCGCCATCGTCGGCGCTCCCAGTCACGCTCTCCCCTGCGGACTCGTTTTCCTCAGTGCTCGTAGTATCGGAACCATCCGGCGTAGTGAGGTTGAAAAAACTCAATGGATCGAAAACATCGTCATCCGCCACAGTCTCAACGTCTCCGGAACGTTCGTCCGAATGATCGATGTCCTCATCAGGAATACAAAGTCTGGCTGCGAAATTCTCCGCTGATTCGCCGGATTCAATCGCTTCGCGGGTAAAATCTTCCTCCTGATCGACGTCGAATTTGCCCATGAGCAAGGACGGATCGCCAATATCCTTACGTGCCTGGTCTTCCTTCTGCTGCAGGATCTCGAGAATATGCGTGTCACCTTGAATCTTTGCGTTACGCGAGTTAATCATCATGAAACGAATATCAGGCTGTTTGCGCTGCCCGTAACGGTCGATGCGTCCGTTACGCTGCTGGAATACCATCAACGACCATGGAGTGTCGAAATGGATGAGTCTGTGGCTCAGATAGTGCAGATTCAGACCTTCAGAGGCCACGTCAGAGGCCACAAGAATGCGTATAGGCGAGGACTTTGTACCGAAATCCTCGACGATTTTCTGCTGTTCCACATCGCTCATGCCTCCATCCATGGAGACGATAGCCTTCTTCGGTAGTTTGAGATCCTGCCGCAAGTGCTCCTCGAGATAGTTCTTCGTCTCGATGCGTTCCGTGAAAATCACGATACGGTCGTCGGCGTCTTCACCGTTATGCCAACCGTAATCGGCACTGCGCAGAAGCTGCAGCAGTCTCTGGTATCGGGAAAACTGCATCGGACCGATTTTCTCCAAAGAGGCCTTGAGCCCTTCAAGCCTGTCGATGTCTCCGGTCTGATCGGACGTATCTTTTTTGGCAAGCCGCTTCACTCGCTGGTCGATGGTCTTGATGCACGCTGCCGGCGATGAGAATAGGCTCTTCTCAAGCATCGTCTTGAACAAGAAGGAATTGCTTCTCTTCTGATGCATATCCATGACGAGTTTCATATCGGTCAGATAATCGAACGCCTCTTCCTCGGCTGCGGTGGCCATGCATTTCTCCTGCGTCACCTTGCGCTCCGGGAAGCTGCCCGATACTTCGGCCATCACGTCCTTCTTGAAACGGCGGACGTACAGGTGTTCGACATCCTGCTTGTCGTACTGTTCCGGATCGGGCAGAGTGGTTGGGTCGAGCATGTTCATCAACGAAGCGAAACTACGGGCACGGCCGTCATGAGGCGTGGCGGACAACATAATCAACGTATCGGAACGGGAAGCAAGGCGTTTGGCGAGCTTGGCGCGCTGTGCACTACGGCCGTTGACGGCACGGTCGGCGACATTCTGAGCCTCGTCGATCACGATGATGTCCCAATACGAGGCATCGAGTGCCGCGCCATATTGGATGTCCCGTTTCAACGTATCAATAGAGATGATCACCTTGTCGTAGTAGGAGAACGGGTTGGCGTTCGCAGGAATCTCGGAACGAATCTGCTGGATACGCGAGGAATCCAGACTAATCAGCGGGATGGTGAACCGTTCCCACATCTCCTTCTGGAACTGGACCATCATGCTTTTCGCTGTTACCACGAGAATACGGCGACCTTTGTGACGTTTGATGAGCTCCGCCATCAGGATTCCGGCTTCCAAGGTCTTGCCAAGGCCGACGGCGTCAGCGATGAGAATTCGCTGACGAGGTTGGGCGAGCGCCTTCTTCGCCGGAACGAGCTGGTACGGCAGGGAGTCCATGGCAGCCTTGTTGCCGACATGAATCCTCGCATCGGTCGGCGCAGTGGCACGTAACAGACTCTCGATGAACAGATGCGACTTCGCAGCTCTTGCCGAGGTGTCGGGAATGAAGCGAGTCTTCACCGGATCGACAGGCGTAATTGTGTCCAAATCATCAAGGAACGTGGCCGTCATGTCCCGCACCAGAGCGGAGATACCGGTGCATGAAACGGCATGGTTGCCAAGACTGTTCGGCTCGACTTTATCGACAAGCCACTCCTGGCCGCGGATCAGCACTCTCATGCCAGGAGAAAGCAGTTCTCGTTCCGAATGTGCGCCATGCCTCATTGCCGTGTGCTCCCCATATGCTCTCAATCCCAATGTTTTCGCATATATTGTATGTCATTAGGGGTTGAAACCTTCTGCTTTTCCGCATGAATGTTAGATACACGTATGTTTTCGTGCATTGATACTTGGAATCATCTACATCTTTCGATTATCACTTCCCGAATCCTTACCTCCCCATCGCAGCTTAATGCAACAAATGCGGATGCCGAACAAATCTACCGACAGAAGAGAGTAAATCATTTAATATAGCTACACTGGTACAACATGACCGAGAAGAGCAACGCAGCAACTGAAAGTGAAATACCAGAGCTTAAGCCCCTATATCCACAGTATGACGAATCAAGTCACGCCTCATATGTGCAAAGGCTGGAAAAAGCCTTAGAAGGCAACGACAATAAGTTACACAACATAGCTCTATCAGGCGTCTACGGTTCCGGAAAAAGCAGCATTCTTGAGAAAGTCGTTAAAGACCTTGAGGAAGAGCGCCCTCATACAACTAGGACAATCTCACTGGCGCCTTTGGCTGCACAGCTTAAGAAGCAGGATGATAGGAAGGTCAATTCCGTCTCAGATGAAGGTGATTCCGCTCCGGAAAAACCATCCGGCGCTCCCCCAAAGTCTTCCAACAATTCATCCATAACCAATCTCATTCAAAAAGAGATCATTAAGCAACTTCTATATGGAACAGACCCCGGAAAGATTCCGGCATCGCATTTCCATAGGATAAATGAAATCGGACTAGGCAAGCAGCTACTTTCCTCTCTTGCTTGCGGAGCACTTTTACTGTTTATTCTTGATATCCATAAATGGCCTTATAATCGTATTTAAGAACTTTTGACTTGGCTACCAATCCCAACAAGCATTACCAAAATTCTTGCTGAAATCGTCATAATTGGCCTGCTACTAATAGCAACGTTCGCACTATTCCATTATTTCGACACCCGCATCCATCTAGCCAAAATAGATGTCGGAACAGCAGGCATTACCCTTGGAGAGAACTCGGATTCTTACTTTGATCAGTATCTTGATGAGATCATATATATCTTTGAAAAGACAGGAATCCGAACTGTATTTTTCGAAGATCTTGATCGTTTTCAAGATGCTCAAATATTTGATTCATTACGTGAATTAAATCAGATTCTCAATAATGACCCAAAGCTGCGACACACAGAATCGACAATCCAGAAAATCAGTCAACGATTGCATTTCTCTCCTTCCGCAGAAGAAAAGAATTCTCAGTCCAGTATACCTATACAGTTCGTATACGCTATTCATGATGCGATATTCAGCAATCAATATGTTTTGGCCGACGAACAGGTGAGTAATAAAGAATCTCTGTCTCATTCTTTCTCTCGTGCAAAGTTCTTTGACCTTATCATTCCAGTGATGCCATTCGTATCGGCAAGTAACTCATACCAAATCGCACTAGAAACATTGGAAGATGTTCTTGATGCGAATGATCCCCAAATGATTAACCTTCTTGAGCTCGTTGCAGATGCAATTCCCGATAAACGCACCTGGATCAATATTCGCAATGAGTTCATTGTCTATAGGGAACATCTATTTGTTCAATCCCCAGAAGGAAGATTCACCTCTAAACTCGGTCTCGACGAATCACATCTTCTTGCGTTCATCATATATAAAAATTGTTATCTTGATGATTCAGTAAAAATACATGATGGTAAGAGCAAACTCGATTATTTTTATAATAACGCTAGAGAGCTAGCAAAACAGAAACTGTCTAATTTGATTGATCAAAACCACAAGTTGGAAGATCAAATCAGCAGATTTACAGATGAATCAAATGCTGAAAAACGCGCACTCGAACTTAAAGCAAAGCTCTGCCATTTTATGGCCCTAATAGCAGACACTACAGAAGACAACGAGGATTCACTGAGAGTAGGACTCAATGCGAATAATGTATCAGACGCTTCCACACCGCAGGCATGGAGAGAACTGACTGGATGTGAAGAAACAGATCAAGTTTATGTTGAGTATGATTATCATTGGACAAGAATAACTCGGCTAATCCCATACAGCCTGTTAAAGAGAGTCATAGACACCTCACTTGATATCGGTCAATGGGAAGAATCGCAAAAGATAAATCTTACGAACAAAAACGCCGACTTATCAAAAACGATCGAAGACCTACGTTCTGGCGATTGGGCCTTTATCCTCCAATTTGAAGAGTCACAAACCAAGGAATCACAGACATCTCTCGACAAGGATTTTTACGCCCTGCTAGACGGAAACACATCCTTGCTATACCGACTTATCTCTCATGGATGGATCGGTCAGGACTATATGCTCTATTCCACGATATATACGGATGAAGGTATAACTAGGAACGCGCTGAACTTTATTCTTCATCATATTGACGGCAATAATCCGGACTATCAATTCAAACTTGACGATGAGGACTCCGAAGATGCCCTCCGTCGGATTAGGCGTAAAGATAAGGCAATATTCCACCAACATCGAGTATTGAACATTGATTTGTTGCATTATATGCTTTCGCACTGCGATGATTCGGAGACCAACCAAGATACCGACCAAATCATCGAGATGCTATCCCCATTGGACAACGAGACCTCTGAATTCGTTTCAGCATATCTGGACCGTCTTGACGATAAAGCTAACTCATTGCTCGACAAGATGGCAAGCCGCAGCCAAAAGTTACTTAGCTTCCTAGCTCAACGAGGAACAACAGGCACTGACATGCTTTGCCAGCATCTTGATGTGGCGTTCCATCATCTATCAAGAGAAATCCAATACACCGTAGACGGTAACCTAGCTGATTTTCTTCAGAACCATTGGCGAAGCATCTCAATCTTCAGGGATTCCAATATCGCTCCGGCACTCGTTGAACCTATAGTCCAGATTCTCAACGATGGGAAAGTCAGAATAGACTCTCTCTCCGAGCTGGGTTATAAGGATTCAAGTTCTGGATTGCGATACCCCTGCGTGGAACAGAACCTATACGTATTTTCAAGAGGTAATCTTGAAACCGCGTTGGACACCATAAGCCAATCAGATAACAATCAGGATGGTTCATATAGCGTCTGCAATAGACTTCCTGCGCTCAACATGATTATGCATATCAGCAGAACAGTGTATGCGAATGCGCTTGGGCACCTTGAGAAATATTTTGATCTTCTGACCAAAGATGAATATGCATTGGATTGTTCTTCCAATCAGAATATCGCCGATGACCTGCTCCACATCCTTGACGATATTCGTCAACAAGCCAATGAAGAAGAGGATACAGAAAAGCTTATCCTTACGCTGCTGAATAGGTGCTCGTCATCTGCCCGTCTTCCCCTTTTTGATGATCGTTTTGGGAATTATACCGATGCACTCATGGAATGCGATGCAGTTCATTTCACTCCGACGAACCTACAGTGGGCTTTCACCCATGACGCGCTCACCGAACATGAATCCTCAATGACCACGTGGATCCAAAAACATGACTCTTTCGAACAGGGCGATACAGACGATAAACTTGATAAAGAAAAACTCGCTGAAGATACAATCAATCTTCCACCCACCATTCTGAAAAGCGATAAGAAAATACAGCTTCTCCAAGAACTCGAACTCGACAGTCCTATCCCCGCCTCATCCATCGAGCTGGATCATCAAGACCTTGAGCATTACCCTGAGATATATGCTCAGCTCCTCAAGAATGGGCTCGTTGTCGATACGGCAGAATCCTTCAAGGCCCTGGATGGACTGCCATGGCCCGTGCGAGAAGCTTGGATCAAGGAATCGCAGGAATTCGCTAATTATCTTGGTGATGCGGATCTTCACCCCAATGAAGCGTGCTACATCGTCTGCAATAAGGATTCACGATTAAAGAAATCCGCGGAAGCCATTATGAACAATTTCCGCGACTACACGGAAGGAGCCGACGAGCCAAATCTCCTCAATGCATCAACTACCCTAATCAAAAAGGGAAAGGCCATCGACAGAGGAACACTTCAGAAGCTTGCCGAATATGACGATGGATTAGTCAATACCCTGCTCCTTTTTGATGCCGGGCTTGAGCCTAAATCGGCAATCGTCATGTTTGCCTATGCTCTTGAATATGTGACTGCCCAGGATCAACCAGAAAATGAGATTGTTAAAAACATGAAACAATTTTTCCAAAAAGTCGGAGGTGACTATCTGAAATTCACTGATCCTAATAGCAAGTGCATCATCCTTCCAAACACTGCCGAAAATCAGCAGATTATTAAAACTCTATGCAATTGGAAGCCTCAACTCATACCGCAGATCGAAGAAATCGATGAGGAAAATTTAATCAAGATTAGACGAGATCAAAAGCTCTGGAACGGATTCTTTAAGCAGGATGAATAGTCTTGCAGTTACCAGTGTATAGCGAAGATAGGTGAGGGGGCTGGGTTGCTAACAGACACATAATCCGCCAGCAACCCAGCCCCCGCTTCTCAGGCGTCTATCTCAATCGCATGGATCGTGACTTCGTCATCTTCCGATGGTTCGGCTTTTCTGAATTCCGGGCGAAGTTCCATGCCGGTCTCATCGAACTCACCATTCAGATTGCGTACCAGCGTATCGGCCAATCAGCCGCTAGAGCTCTCAGCCACATTCTCCCTACTCCGATAGACGCACTATGCTTAACGCCCATGGTGTTCGTTCCTTTGTCTGTTCGGTGGATAACATGCGGGCAATCCGCATTCACCATGAGCCATGTTTTCTCCGCGAGCGCGACGGGGTTCCAACAGATAGAGCCTGCATCCATGTTAGTAATCCGCCAGAACGTGTTCGCGCACTCTCGCGCACTTTCATGCACTTTTACGCATCTACATTGCATATTTTGCCATTCATGCGGCATGTTCAATTGCCCACTGATGTACAGTACTGTGTGTCAGCGCCCACCCAAGGCTACGTTTACGTCCTGAAATGCGGTGGGCCTCTTTTCTATCTCATTGCTGCTACAAGTAGCAGCAACAGCTTCCAAGCCTCTTAGCAATGCTCAAATCCAGGGTCTCTTCCTTTTGCCAAACCGCATAGGCATGTATAAATCAACATATCCGCCTTCTCTGAACTACACTGTTCCTAGAAAAGTTTCAGCATTGAAAGGGGTAACCAATGGCGCGCAAAGGTGGGTTTCTGAAGGGGATCGTCGCATCGGCGGCGACCTATGCCGTCAAAACGGCGGTCGACATTGCGGCCAATCCGGAAAACATGCAGAAGGTGGCGCAGCTTGTCAGCGAGCAACAGGTAGGCAGCAAGCTTAAGCAGGCCGCCGCGAGCATGCATCTGCCGGCCGCGCTTAGCCCATCCGCAAGAGTCGCCAAGCAGCTTGACGCCATTGAGGAGACACTGGAGCAATACGCCGACCAATTTCCCGTAAACGCACCAGTCGAACGATGGAAGAGTACCCTGCAAAGCCTTCGTCTTATGGACACCATGAACAGATCCACAACCGGCAGCGAGCATAAGAACCGCCTGGAAAAGCTCCAGACGCAGACCGAAGCTCTGTTCAACGAGATCTTCCAGTCCCTTGACTCGGGCGATGCCCAGATCGAAGACTGACCACTTCCCCACCGCTTTCATACCTGTTCCCCGCCACTCCCAAGCGCACCGACGCGTCTGCCAGTCGTACACTGCTACCAGGTGGATTTGAAGGGAATAACCATGATCGACGACGATTCCAACGAACTCATCCCATTCGAAGGCGGAGACAGTGATGCCGATGCCAACACCGGGAACAACAATCCAGACGACACGCAAAGCGTCACCATCATCCAAGACGAACAAGGCATCGTCTTCCTCGGCGACGCCGGTACCATAGATCTCTGGCTCAAGGACGAAGGCTTCGATTCCAAAGCATTCACAGCCAAAGCCGTGCAGACCATCTCATCGACCAGCAAAGGCGCACAGGCAGCCGGCAATGCCATGGCCGAAAGCGGACGTTGGATAAAACTCACCAAAGAATCGGCCGAACTGGTTGCCAAATACGGCAAGAACTGTAAGAAGGGACCGTTCCAAGCCGGTGTTGTACGGCAACCGAACGGACGCATCATCAAACATCTGCAATTCACCCAGCCAAGGCAGCTCAGCCCCGCCATGCTCACCGGCATCAGCGGCGTCATGGCACAGATGGCACTGGAACAAGCCGTCTCCGAGATCACCGATTATCTGAAGGAAATCGATGCGAAGCTCGACGACCTGCTGCGCGATCAGAAAGACCAGACCGTCAGCAAGCTCGCCGGAATCTCTCATATGATTGACGAGACCATGCTCATCTACCAGCAAGTCGGTTCGATCAGCGAGACCACATGGTCCAAGATGTCAGGCTGCCCACAAGACATCGCCACCATCCAAGCGTATGCAATCGCCAAAATCAAGGACCTCACCGAGAAGGTGGAACGCGAGCAGGATCCCAAGCAGGTTCGCCCGCTGACCCAGCAGATTCGACAGGAGATCCACCAGTGGTTGGGCATGCTCGCATCCGCAGTCAGGATGCAGGATCAGGTCTCCTGCATCGAGCTCGCACGCGTATGCCAGGAGGAGCCGGAACAGCTCGAAGCACACAAGAAGGGCATCGTGCTTGCTAGGAACAAGCGTCTTGCGGAAATCGAGCAGTCACTCAACGCATTGGGCAGGCAACTGGAAACGAAGGCTGGAATCGTAGGTGGGAAGGTGCTGCTGAACCCATACAGTTCACCTCATGCCATTGCCAACATCGAAAGCATCACCAGCGATCTCAATGCATTCGCCAGCACATTGCAGCTTGAGCACATTCATCTGCATGTCGAAGACGGTCCCACCTGGATCGAAGCCGCGGGCAAGGCCGTAGATGATACCGGCAAGGTGCTGCAGAATGCCGGGCAGCAGACCGCACACGCCGTCCAAGATGCCGGCAATGCGATAGCGAAGGGCGCTCAAGGCACCGGCGTCGCCGTTGCCAAGGGAATGCAGGACGCCGGAAACCAGGCCGCGCACATCGCGCAGAATGCGGGTGACGCCGTCGCGAAATGCGCTCAGGACGCAGGTGCCGGAATCGCCGACGGAGTGCAGCAGTTTGGCAAAGGAATAGCAGACGGATTGAAACAGCTCCCGGAGATCAAACTGACCAAGTTCGGGTGGGGCAAGAAATAAGCCGGAGAGTCACGCCGTGAGCACCGAGCTTCTTTCGTCGTTTCGTGGGACTCTTCCATCTGATCATCATCAACACGTGCCACAAACAAGCCAACAAGCATTTTGGGGAGGGCTATTCGTGCGATGTTGCGCTCTATCATTGATAAAGGCATCCAGCAACCGCATATCGTAAGGAATCGCATGCGTTATTTCACTTCGGACACGCATTTCGGCCATCCACTAGTCACCGCGCTGCGCGGGTTCCTGAACAATGGCAAGCTACGTGCTGAGTACCTCGACATCTGGCAGACGCAGACCCGCACCGCCGCACACGCGTGGATCAAACAATATGTGCACGACAATCAGACATCGTTCAAAGCGATCTGCGACATCGCACGCCACGAGAACACCATCATCGACAATATCAACGAGATCGTCGGGCACGACGACGAACTGTGGATTCTCGGCGACCTCTCCTACCGTTGCACCGTCGAGCACACACTCGAATGCCTGCGCCGCATCAACTGCCGGCATTTGCATCTGATCATCGGCAACCACGACCGCAACTTCCGCTTCCGATTCAATGACATGCTATACGAAGACGTGTTCGAGACCATCGACGACTACTGCGAAATCGACATGGAACTTCCCGTTCTCGATGAATCCGGCAAAATAACGGTGGCGACCACGCAGCAAAGCATCGCCATGAGCCACTTCCCCAGACTCTCGGCATTGGCCGAAGAACACGGCGACTGGCCGAGCAACTGGAACGAGTTCGCCGATATGGCGCCTACCACCGAAGGCTGGCTGCTCTACGGCCATACGCATCAGGACGTTCCCGACGGCACTGATCCGCGAAGTGTGAACGTGGGACTCGACGCATGGGATTTCAAGCCCGTCAGCGAACAGCAGATCCTCGCCTGGCTTGCATCCCGGTGCGCCGACCAATCAAAGTGAATTCCACCCTGAGCATGGATCCGGACTGTAGAATGCCGGGTCGCTGGTATTTGTCGACGCCGGCGCTCCAGGTTTGCAACCATTCGAGTTTGGGACACTGTCGGCATGTTCCCGGATCAACATTGCCGATGATGGCGGTGACTTGAGCTTTGAGCTCTTCGGGGATGATGGCCGTCCATGCCATGTTGCCACGCTGCGCCGGATCGCCTACGAATTCTTGCAGCACGCCTTTGGCTGCACGCATAAACTGCGCTTGCTCGGATGGCGTCAACGGCAGGCAATTGACGATAAGTTTGCGGTTATTCTCGATTCCCACCCGTCCCGCCTTAGGACAGACATGAGATAAGCCTTTCGCATGTGAGTGGCGAATAGATTCAGCCGAGTCTAACTTGACCCCGGCTGAATCACATGCATGCGCCCGTCTGTTCAGGCAAGGGACTCGTACGCTTGCGCATCGACCGGTTCAAACCATTCGTTGCTCATCGCGCCAGGGTCTCCTGCCGGAACCATGAACGCACGGCATGAGATTCGAATTCCACCCGCAGCACCACTGACGGCATCATGCGCAACAAGTATGATCAGGCGCAAGACCAAGGCATGCCCATCGTCGAACGTGTGCTTGAAGTAGCCGAACACCACGGAGTGCCCATGACTCAGGTTGCGCTTGCATGGCACTGGGCCAAGGGCGTGACCGTACCTATCTCGTGGGCTGTTTGCAGCCAGAACGCGTGGATGATGCTATCGCCGCGCTAGGCGTGCAGCACCATGAGCTCTCGTCGACACGTAGTAAAACATATGCCAACATTGCAGGTCTCTTGCGCACAAACTAAACCATGCAACCGGTTTGATTCCCTATTGGATAAGAACGCCTCACAACCGCAAGGTGTACTCAGCCACTACTACATCGCGGTATACATACAGCACCACTCATCAAAAAACGGAAGAGTCGCCAAAGTCATCTAAAGATGACTCCCTACGACAAATAATTACAAGGATATTCCACCTATGACAAACTGGCGCTGCGAAGAGGAGGAAAAATGAAACTAATCGCTATACTGTTGTCCATCATCATAATGGAAGCACCTAGCTCCATGACCAGCCCTGGTCCTTTTACATCAGCAAACGCTCTCAATACGTATTCCGCCAAGATATATCCCAAGTGCCCTCCAAGTCTACACTGGCTCTGCCGAGTCTTCTGACATGACGACAGGAAAACGCGCATGAAACTGCCATGCCCCTTTTTCAGAAGATGATTTAACGAATCCCCCTATGGATTCGATCCATTTTATGTGCAGCAACAAACCGTTTCCAGACCTCGGCTTGTCAAGGAATAGGTTTTTTGAAGAAACATCATTCACTTGATCCACATGAATTAAATTATCGTCATCCCAAAAAACAATAAGACGGTATTCGCCTCCTGGACTTCCATGTACAGCAATGTTTGTATATAACTCATGAATCAAAGAAAGAACCTCACGAGAAAAAGCATCATCAAGATCCGTTGAATCTTTGATCATTATTCTTGTCTTTCCATGAAACCCAAGCTCCCTTAGGAAAGAGTCGCCTTGCTCGCCGACGACCCACAGTCCAGAGAGGCTCATGTTATCCGTTTGCGCTGATTTTGTTTTTCCATCATTCATCAAATCGACAACATCTCGTACCGCATCCAGAGTTTCTACAACAAGAGCCCTAACTCCCCTTATCTCTTTCTCATCAAAGGTCTTGGTTTTCTCAGCATCCAAAATCACACTATCCAGCAAAATTGCCATGTATGCCAGGTTACCGGCCACAGAATCGTGTATTCTACTGGCGACCGCATTCTCTTTTCGCAGGTACTCGACATGCTGACTTAATTCTTCATACCTTAGTTTGTTTTGTTTGAACTGTGCGGCAAGTTCTTTCCACGCAAGCATTTTTCCGATGAAGTATGCGAAGAACATGACAAGAATCAACATGAAATATTCATTGACAGCCACACCGTCAGCATCAAAGCGCCATATTCGAACCAATGCTACAGCAGAAGGGTAGAACATTCCCCATAATGACTCAATTCGCAGTCCTACATACCCTAAAGCCAGCCAAGTTCCCCATAAAAAGCTGGGGCCGCCATCATCCGGAATGAGACAGCATATTGCAAAAGTCAAAAAAATGATGTTACAGCATACGATTGGCTGTCGTGAAATCAGAATAATAGCTAGCACATGCGCAGCAACAAGGAAAAATGTCACCACACCTGCAGGAGGGAAAAACAGCGTCTCCGTAATAGTCATGGCGACACAAACCGCTATAAGCAGATACTGGGCATGTTCGACGCACCATGAGGTAAACGGCTTTATCCCTTTAATACTCACGGCTATTTACTTCCATCCATTGAATTACCGCTTGAGTCCTATTTTTAGCCCCTAATTTCTTCATGACCCTTCGAATATATGTTTTCACCGTAGGCTCCCCTATGCCAAGCTTGACGCCGATCTCTTTTGAGGTAAAGCCTAGGGAGCACAATCCCATAACCTCTCGTTCTCGCTTCGCAAACGTTTCATAGCTAATGTTTCCACCTTTAGCAGCCATTAACCTTTCATGCGACTCCTGCGCACTTTCAGAGGATACATATCTGACGTCTGCTCGCCGTCCATTCACTATTGCGCACAAGGCCCTACAAAGAGCTTTCACATTTGCTTTATCCACAAGACAGCTCGCTCCATTTTCCAGAGCAGGTGCACAATAACGGTCCAGAGAGAAAGCAGTCATACCTACTAAAGCAACCTGAGCCGTCTCTTCACGAATGGTCTTGCAAACATCACAACCACTCATCCCTTCCAGGGACATGTCCACAAGCAATACGTCAGGACGCGTCCGCGAGTCAAGACTTTTACTCACCGCGGTCAGACCATCCGATACAGCCCAACACACGTTAGCCTGCGGAAGAATACGCTCAATCATCATCTTCATAACACCAAGCGTCAATCTGTCATTGTCCACGATAGCGATTCTTATTCGTTTTCCCAAATACATCGTCACTCACCTTCACCCCTAAGCATACAAATATAGCCACGCATTGCATCACGTACAGGCCATCACCCAGCCAGCAGCAATAGCTATTTTCAAACACGGAAAAGCGAAAAATCCTCATTTTCCAGAACCGGCATCCAAGATCCCCATTCCCCTGATCGCCCAGAATCACTTAACGCTAAAAGCACACCGGCCGATCCCGTCCCCAAATCCATGGAACACTTGTATCCATAAAGTCCCGGGAAAACAATGTTTCCATTGTTCTTCATCAGGTAAAGATTCAATCCATCAATAATCCGCTCCCACAGCTCATCATCAATACCTAAGTCGCGCAACGCTATTGCAGCAGGCAACAGTCCCACATAACCCCCGAATAAGCCACCATTAAACGTGCAAACCATATCTGAACCTTGGGAAAGCCTTCTAAGAAACTCCTCATTAAGGAATTCCATTGACTCATTACCATCTTTATAGACTTCAATAAAAGCTAGGGCCACACCAGAAGTTCCACAATCCAGATAAGGCATTGTTCTGGGTTTATTCTTCAAATGATCCACGTAATACATCGGACGCTCCTTGTTATCCGCATTGGCAAGATGCGTTAGCGTAAGACGAAAAATGCTTTCCGCACGGGAGCGCAAAGCATCGTCTTTCCTGCAAAGAGAAGCCTTCCACAGGAACAGACCTGCACCCAACCAGCCCTTCATTAAGGTAAAGTCCGCTTTCGAACTCAGCATGTCTTGCGAAGTTAAACCACAATCGCATCTCTCATACACCTTGGAAAGAATATACGACAACATTTTTTCTTCATGCGAGTTCCTAGATGCTCCCAATGACAGAAGAGCCATGCCAATGCCAGACAAACCAGAGTACAAGGAATAGTCGTCAATGCCTGCCAAATAATCAATGTGAGAGATTCCGATATAAGAAAGCATTTCATGACATTCCTCGCGAGAAAACACCTCATATGCAGCCATGGCCACACCTACCGTACCGTTAAACAATCCCGCGCGGAACGACATACCGTCTTTCAATTTACGTAATACCGATATATATTTCTCCCGCGCAATAGCATAAAACCATTCCGAGTTTTCCAAACATGAAGATTTCAGCAAAGCCAAGCTCACACCGGCAAAACCAGACCCAATGCTATATTTAGACATCTCATCACCATACATTGAAATATCACCTTTGACAGGATATTCACCTCGCAAGTCAAGACCAGAGACAATCCCTTTATAAAGAAGTCTCATAAAGGTTTCAATATTCTCAGGATCTAAAAGCTTGTCACAAGCCTGTAACGCTTTGTCGATAAATGGTCCATGAGACAATAACGGAGTCAAGCCAAGCATTCGCGATCTGACAGACCGAAGAAAAGAAACTGCCTCATTCCCAAAGTGCTTTTGCACCATATAATCCTGACAGAACAACAACGAAGGAGCCAGATAATAAAGGGGACATATGGGAACAAAAAGGCGGTGCACTATAACCGCGAAGGCATACCAATCTTGTTGTTCATAGTTGCATACAGCATCGTTGGTAAATCCTGGAGTAGCGATATCTACTTGAAAATCTTGGGAAAGTTTTTTCGCCGCCTCAAAATCAATCAGTTTAATTTCTAAAGAATCATTAATCAGCACATTTGATAAGCTCAAATCTCCAACCGCAAATCCAATTCCATGCATTTTCGCAATTGCACTTTCCAATTTGGTTGCGATCTCTTTACACCCTCGCCAATAAGAATCAGAGCAATCCGTCCGAGCAGAGCATCCATCGAAAGGGAATTCCATTGCTATGTACTGCTGCAAATCTCGACCTTCAAAAAAATCCTCAACTAAAAATGCATGATTCCAGACATCAAAACAATCGACAGCATTCACAACATCAGAGAGCGGACTCAAGGAACGAAGGATTTGATATTCATGCTTGATTCGATGAAAAGCATCCAAACATGACCTATCACTGACCCCAACATTTTTTCGCCCTTCTTTAAGGATATATTTTTTGCCGTTTCGCGAAGCGAGATACACCCCACCGTTATTACTAAAATGGACAGCGGAGTCTATTTGATAATCCGTTAATTTTCCATTTGAGTATTCAATAAAATAATTATTCTCTTTAACATATATAGGTTCATCAACGAAAGAAGGCAAGGAATACAGCGGTAATTCTTTATCCGGTATTAAATCACCCTGAGGAGTCACTATCACAGGTACATTCTTTTCGTTTGAAAAGCGCGGCTTCAGAGCACCATATCTGAAAAATACATTACTATTTTGCCATTGTTTATCAGTTAAGATATAAGGACCATCATCATATTTACAAACAATGGTTTTTAAATCTTTTAGTAGCTGAATAAAAATATGTTCAGAACTGGGGTAAATAGTTATGAATTTACCTGACTCAAGTCTATCCGCATATTTTCCATTCGCCTGAATGAAACAAGTTCTACTTGAAAGATATTTAAAAGAAATAGATTTAACGAAAAGATATTCAGCAACATCATAGAGAACATTCTGAGCATCATAAATTGTAGAAGTGATATGAATTTTCCAACCTTGAGGAGGAAAAGAGTACATCAGACAATTGACATAAGTCCAATGCCCATCAGACCTAACGTCCCATTGCTCTGAGTTGTCATTCGTCGGCAAAACATAAGCATCTTCACAAGCATAAACAGGTTCGCTATAGTATATGGTCTCCTTATCTGCCGAGAAACGGAGGTAATCATCCGCCGAGTAACCAACCATCACAATTCCCTCTTCCCCTATATCAATCCTTCAAGAGTTGATTTTGAACAAAAAATCTATACGCTGGACATCTTTCAATGAGCTCTCGATGATCCCCCTGATCCAAAAGATAACCATCTTCAATAAAGAAAATAACGTCTGAGTCTATTATCGTAGACAAGCGATGTGAAATGACAATTGAAATATCATACTCATGCGATCTTAATAGGTTATCAAGCACACGTCTTTCTGTCTTCACATCAAGATTCGACGTTGCCTCATCCAAAATAAGTATCGGAGCTTTCCTTAAACAAGCTCTCGCAATCTGCAATCTCTGTCGCTGTCCACCAGACAAAGACATCCCCTGCTCACCAACACTCTTTTCCAAATCACCAACGGAAATAATTTCATCTAAGCAAGCATTTTTCAAACATTTATTAATGTCTTTTTCTGATGGCACAAAATCAAGACCAAAAAATAAATTTTCTTTAATTGTTGTAGAGAAAAGGAGATTATCTTGAGAGACGACAGTAAACCACCTTCTCCACTCTTCTAGATGCTGCCCATCAAGCAAGCTCTCATTGATAGCAATGGCTCCAGAATTTGCACTATATAGACCTGTTATTGTATTAATAATAGTCGTTTTCCCGGATCCAGATGGTCCAATAATTGCATATCGACCACCCTTTTCCAACCTCATACTAACATCATGAAGAACTTCATTATCATTGTAACCAAATGAAACGCTTTTCAGTTCCAAATAATCAACATTATTATACGCAAAGTTTTCCATATCTACTTCTCTTGAGATCCGATGACACGGTTGATTCTTTTTAAGGAACCTTTGATTGTTTGACAACTCAAATAAAAGGTAAATAAACCACCTACTGGAGTAACCAGCTGAAAGAATAACATTACATATGCAACAAACGAACCGTATGTCAAGAGATGTACGTCCATCAGATGAACACCATAGCAAACAATGACCCCAGTACAAAAAATCGAAATCAGATTTTGAACGGGCGTAGCAAAAGAATATACTTTGTCATTCAAGAGATTAACTTCTTTTATTTCATTTACTCGTTTCTTGAATTTTAGAAGCATACATCTCTCTGCATTACATAACTTAACAGTGCGCATACTTCGCACTATTTCTGAAGTAAACGTATTTAATTTACCAATTCTCTCTTGCAGCATCATCGCATTTCTGTTATTAAATATACCTAAGGGAACAGCCAGTATCATCACTGCAGGAAAGATAATTAGAACCAAAATAGATAGTCTGTAGTTAATTACAGTAAGAGCAACGACGGAAAACAGTATATTGATAACACTCGAAACAAACTGAGGAATACTAGCCGCCACAAAATTCCTGACCAGAGAGATATCATATACTATTCCACTAGCGATTTCACCGCTATTTTCATTGTCAAAAAAGAGCATATCTTTCTCAAAAATTATATCCATAGCCTGAATACGCAATTCCGCCACATGAAGATCGGCCTCAGTTGAAATTAGCAATCCACCAATTGCACACAATATGAATTGCGCCGCAAAAAGAAAAGGGAATACATACAGTAAACTAAGATCAAATTTTTTATTATCTATAAAATCTTTTATCAAAAGAGGAACAAAGAATGATAACGTCGATCCAGCGATACTGCAAACCACGCCAAGAATCATTCTCTTGCTAATTCGCATAAATTTAAGCATCAGATTTTTCCGCCAAATATTTTGTATTAGTTTTAAGCAACTTTCCTTTACTGCCTATTCTAGGTTTAACATCCTCATCACCAACTTCTTCAGGTTTTAATCCTAAGCTTTCAACAAAAGCATCTGATAAGTCATCAAGCGCCATATCCTTCATTGACCAAATTCTCTTATTTACCCTAATCAATGGCGTCGCAAACCCCTCCCTCCCTGGAGCTATTAGGTCGCTTCGTAGTATTGTGTAATCATTACTTTTTTCAATCCATTCATCGTACTGTCCATTTAAACTTTCCTTTGCAATTTCTCTAGATATTCCCGCTTTAATCGCTTGTTCGATTATCTTTTCATCAGACATTTCTACATAATCTACTTCTGAAGGCTGGAACTTTTCATCAAATATTTCTGAAATGAATGCAACGACATGCTTTGGATCTTTTTCTGAAATGTAGGCTATGGATCCCGATACTCTGGCCGAATAATGGTCAGATGAACACTTGTCTAAAAAAATCACAGGATGAATTTCAAGCTTAATCTGACCACTCGTATACATTTTTCCTATATCATCATTTAATGTTCTATCAATTTGTGCACAAGCCGGACATAGGGGATCTAAATAAAATTCTACAGTCGGAATATCTTTTTTTGACCCAACTTGCACCAGTAGCCCGCCATCATTTGTTGCGTTTGTAGGTTTTCTTTTCACTTCTGATAATGACTCATACGCTTTTTTTATATCTTTAGCGTCACTTGCACTGTTTCTAGACATGAAAAGCCCAATAAATGCACTGGCGAGAAGTATAATAATTATAAATATAGTAAACAATCCGAGAATTGTTTGCTTTTCTCTTTCATTCAATCTTTTCATTACAGCATCCATCTATCAAAATGGCTATCTGTTAACTTCAAAACAGATAGCCACTGCAGTTTAAAATTGTTACTCTTCTACTTCAGCAGAACCAACTCCACGAACTATGCCAATGATGCGTATTCGGATCACAATTAGGATCCGTCGAACAATTTCCATGCGTGTCAACACATGGTGGCCTTTTAGAGGTCATACTTGCAGGTTGCGCAATCAAAGCCTGTAAACTGAGCAAATCCTTCATTTCCACTCCTTTGAACTTCCAGACTCTCATCACAGCGAAACAGATAGAAGTCCAGAAACATTTCTTCCACTGACGAAACCCAGTTTGACACTTTTCTCAATTTCGTGTCTTATTCACTCTCTTATGTCATCCCTTAGATGACATTTCAAGCCATATATGGATCTACCATTTTTGACATGTAACGGCTCGTTTTTCATGATGGGTTACAGACAATCATTGTCTGTAACCCATCACATTGCGAAACGGCCATCAGAACCTAGAAATCAGCCCTAGAAAGGACTGGGCATACTCTCTTCACTTGTTGTGCCGTCCACAATTGCCGATAGATCGACAACCCAAATAAGTGAATGCTGTCCATATACTGACGCTTTTCCGAAAATATCACTTTCCATACAAGGCAGAAACGTTCAGCAACGCCCCTCATACAAGAAGAAGGAAAGCGCGCCGTCTTCCAGACCGCCTTGCGTAAAGGAGTCCCTGCGTACAGTACGTTCCGCTTTGCGCGTCAAACCACGGTAATCATAAAAACCGTAATCGCAGGTAGTGTCAGTGAAGAGGAAATACTCGTTCATTCCGGCATTACGAAACACGCCAAGCATGTGGTTGAACAGCTTACGTCCGACGCCCATGCCCCGCGCTTCCGGGGAAACCACAAACAACGTTATCTCAGCCTGATAGCTTTTGCCGGCATCTCGTTTCAACACTTCATCGACCTGCAAAATCGCAATCTGATCGGCAAGTCCTCGACGGCCATCCTTACTTGCCAACAAGGGCAACGCCAAGCAATTTCGCGTAATAGCATGACGTATCCTCTGCGCTGTGGTAACACGGGATCTCAACGAGCCCAATACCACGCCAAGCACCCGACCATCACGTTCAGCGACCGTAGCCTCGGTGGTGCGGGAAAGAAAATCATGCATGTCAATTGCCGCAAGTCGGTGCATATTGCGCAGACGAATCGCCTTGCGCAACTTGTACTCACGCAACCCGCGCTCATCGTTCGGAACATTCCCGTTATCATCCGACTCATCATCCGCATACCAAGCTTGTCGAACAAGCTCTTCAAGCGCGGGAAAATCCGTGCGACGCATCGGTCGGAGCATAATCATTTCTGAAGTCATGCTCCCCCATCCTAGCCGCAGCCATGCCAAAACTCCGTTCATGGATGGCATAATGCGCATGGTATTGAAATAACAGGAATGCGTAGGATTTGTTGGCATTGGCATGTGAAGCTTGGGGGTCTGGGGGTCACAAGTTTAGGATGAGACAGGATTGCGTGTGACGCGCAATGAATGAGAGGTTCATCATGGCAATGTTGATTAGACGAATTACAGGCACTCTATGCTTAGTACTTGCCGTGGCATGTGCATGTTACGCTTTCGCCGTGCGCAATACGCATTCCGGCACGAGTTTCTGGATTGTTTGGCTAGCGTTCGCAGTTTTGTTCGCGATACTCGGATTCGGTCTGCTCTTCCGGTGGTGGACGATATTGCCAAGACTGGTCAGAGGCATATTGATTGCGGTTGCGTGTATTGGTCTGGTCGCGTTCGGTACAGTGGAAAGTTGCATCATCAGTAAAATGCATGCGCAGGGCAAACCGGATCTTGATTATGTGGTGGTGCTCGGCGCTCAGGTGCGTAAGTCCGGCCCGAGCCTTGTGCTTCGTTACCGTCTCGACAAGGCCATCGAATATTTGGATGAGAATCCGAATACCATCTGCATCGTTTCCGGCGGAAAAGGACCGAATGAACCGTTCCCCGAAGCCCAAGGCATGGCTGACTATCTTAAGGAACATGGCATTGCCGAACAGCGCATTCTTGAGGAGCCGGATTCAAAAACCACTGAGGAAAACATCGTCAACAGCAAAAAGATGATCAACGACGATAATGCTTCCATAGGTGTGATCACCAATAATTTCCACATGTTCCGCGCGTTGCAGATTGCCGACAAATATGGTTTGGACAACGCCCAAGGCATTGCGGCCGGCTCTCCCCCGGACATGCTCGTCAACAACATGGTTCGCGAGTTTTTTGCTGAGATTAAATTCCTGCTGTAGATTTCAAGTTTCTCAAGCTGTAAGCATATCGGGAATAAGTTGAGGGGTTGGCTCTTGGAACCAACCCCTCAACTTATTTGGGACTCTTACGAGTCAGAAGCTATCGATCGAAGCTCACTCTTCGGAAGCGAGTTCGTCAGCCACAGCGGCGGCTGCGGAAGCAGCTTCAACGCTCTCGGCTTCTTCATCTTCAGCGGCTTCGCCGAGGAAGGCGCTCAAATCCAAGGTTTCACCCTCGGACTTGAAGGTCACGGCACGCATGCCGGCAAGCAGGCCCTTGGAACGACCGACTTCCTGCACTGCGGAGCCGAGCTGGCCGTTGCGCATGATGGCCTGGATGAAGGCGTTCGGATCCATGCCGTACTGCTGGGCGATGGAAGCGAGGAAGTTGAACACGTCGGCCTGGGAGACCTTGATGTCCAGCTTCTCGGCGAGCACGTCGAGCACCATCTGGTCGCGCAGTTCCTTCTCAACGGTTTCTTCGGCTTCTGCCTTCTGCTCCTTGGTGGCGTTGGCCGGATCAGCGGTCACACCCTTGAGCTGCTGCTCAACCATTTCAGCCTTGACGCCCTTCGGCACCGGAATCTCCAGGCCTTCTTCGAGCTTGGCGATGAAAGCGTCGCGGGCTGCGGTGGCCTGACGGCCTTCGGCATCCTGGGAAGCGGCCTTCTTGAGGTCTTCCTTCAGCTCGTCGAGGGTGTCGAACTCAGAGGCTTCGGAAGCGAAGTCGTCGTCGAGTTCCGGCAGCTCTTCAGCCTTGACGGAGTTGACCTTGACCTTGACCTGGGCCTTCTCGCCTTCGTGCTCGCCTGCTTCCAAGGTACCTTCGAAGGTGGTCTCTTCGCCGGCGGACAGGCCTTCGAGAGCCTCATCCAGACCGTCAAGCATGGTTTCGGAGCCGAGCTCGTAGCTCACGCCTTCCTGGGAGTCGACCACTTCGCCGTCGATTTCGGCGGTCAGGTCGATGTTGGCATAGTCGCCCTTGGCGGCCGGGCGGTCCACACCCACGAGGGTGCCGAAACGCTGGCGCAGGGCTTCCAGACGGTTGTTGATGTCTTCGTCGGTGATTTCGGCCTTGGCGACCTCGATCTCCATGCCGTCGATTGCCGGCAGTTCGATGTCCGGGCGACGCTCAACGGTGGCCACGAACTTCAGCTTGGTCTCGTCCTTGGCGGATTCCGGCACTTCCTGAACGTCGATTTCCGGCTGGGCCATCGGGTGGATGCCCTTTTCTTCGAGAGCCTTGGAGTACAGCTCCGGCACGCCGTTGTTCACGGCTTCGCCAGCAACGGCACCGAAGCCGATGCGCTGGTCGATGATCTTGCCGGGCACGTGGCCCTTGCGGAAGCCAGGCACGTTGACCTGCTTGGCGATTTCCTTGCGAGCATTGTCGAGATACGGGTTGAACTCTTCCGGATCAACGGTGACGGTGAGCTTCACCTTGGTCGGCTCAAGATTCCTGACGCTGATTTTCACGCTTGCGCTCCTGAAAAATACGGTTCTTCACATTTCTGCCGTTAGGCAACCTCTACATGATAGCGCGACTCACGGACTCTGCAACCAGCGCGACCTGCCACGCCCTCGCGCCCTGTTCGGTGAGGAATTGCGCAACGTCACGTTTTTGCGGTTCGTCGGTCCAACACAGGTTGCGCAGATACTGCGGTTTGATGATGACTTCCGCGGGGGTACGCGTGTCTTCCGCTATCTGCGCCACCATCTTGCGTGCCTTGGCAAGTGTGGCGAGGCGTTCCGGATAGCGTTCCCTCCAGACTCGCGTCGCTCGTGGAGCGGATATGCTCTGCGCCTCCTGGTTTTGGGGATTGCCGCTTTCGATGACCGGCCATTCGCTTTCCGGCAGATCAAGCGCCTGTTGGATTATTCTCTTCCACATGCTTGGCTTGATTTTACGTTGGATCGGCGCGTAACGTTCGAACATTTTCTCCTGTTCGGCACCGGCTTGGATGCGTACACGCTCGTTGATGGAACGGACCGCCCTGAATTGCGCGGCGTTATGCGGCTTGCGTTCCGCCACTTCGATGATGGTGCTGTCGGCGAGCAGCAGTGTCGGCGAAATATCGTATTCGCGTGCCAGTTCATCTCGTTTGGTCCATAATGCTTTCGCCACGGCCAGGGCCTGGCGGTCCTTCATGATTTCGGTGATATGCGAGATGCGCAGCCATGGGATGGGATGCTCCTTGCGTGGCGCAGTTCCTTCGCGCAGCGCGTAATCGAATTCCTCCTCAGCCCATTCGATCTTACCTTGCTTTTGCAGTTCGGCGCGCATGGTCGTTTCAAGCTCGATCAGCAATTCAACGTCCAGCGCCGCATAATTACGCCAGTCTCGGGGCAGCGGCCTGTACGACCAGTCGGCCGCGGAATGCTCTTTCGCAAGCGTCAGTCCCAGATAATGCTCGGTAACGGCAGCTAATCCGAAACGTTTGAGCCCCAGCAGCCGTGCAGCGATTTCCGTATCAAACAAACGTTTCGGCTGCAATCCCAAATCAACGAATCCCGGCAGATCCTGCAACGAATCATGCAGAATCCATACCGCATCGCCCACCGCACGATTGAAATCGTTCCAATCGGCACCTTCCGCAGCCAATGCCTGCGGATCAAGCAATCCTATGCCGGCACCGTCTCTTTTGAATTGCACCAACCAATCGTCATGACCGTATCGGAAGCCAGACGCACGTTCCGCATCCGCAGCCAAAGACCCATGCGAAGACGCCAATGCGCTGCAGTACTCGCGGAATGCCGGTAGGGTGTCGATCACATCGGGCACGCCCTCACGCGGCTCGGCCTGCAACCTTGGCTCGTCAGTCAACGGAATAATCCTCCTCGGATTGCGTCATGGACCGGAGGAACCTAGCCCACGCGCCCACTTGGGCGCCCGCGTCAAGGCCTCCATCGGCATAGTCTAGTGGCGTCCAAGACACACGAATCTCACACCCGGTTTCGGGAGCGTCGGACTGAGTGCCAAACGTCGTGCTTTTCGTGACTGTGACGGTTCCCGAAACATGTTCGACATCGCACGAACCAACACGGTCCATCATCGCATCCCAATACATGGACGGTATCAGACAATCGCCTTCGCCTCCAGACAACGGCAACGCGGCGAAAGCGACGCAACGCCAATGAGAATGCCAGTCATTTCGGTATTTGTGCGAATACAACACCATGATCCAGCCTGTGGAACGCGCCTCGTCGCATTGCATCTCAACTCCAATGCCGAAACTCGCCATGGCGCACGGCACTGGAATCTCACGATACGACACGCTTGGTAATCGAGGCATGCGTTCTACGGAAAGCACGGCGTCCCATACCTTGTCTGGCACGCCGGAAGGTCGGGTCAACATTTGTTCAGGAGGGTCGGCGTAGGCGCACGATCCCCTACCTGTGGCACGCGCTTCGTTGGGCGTACCTTGAGGAAAAGCATAGATGTCCACCATGATTCAAGGCTACGGCAGAGTCGCCGGTTTTGTGGTATTTCACAGCATTTCGCCACGCGTCGAATGTGAAGATTTTTCCGCGTGGCGAATGCTGGTTCAACAATTGCACGAATATTCCTTTTTCCAATCGCTGAGGCACTTTCAAACGATTGATTTGCCGGAATCGTTGGCTGGAATATGCGTGGCTTCCCGTTTAGTAGACGGTGAAGCCGTGCGATTGGAATTGTTCCACCACACGCTGTTTCATTGCCTCGGACGGCCCCTTCTGGTCTTCCAACGGGTAGGGAATGTTGAGCATATGCCATTTTGGACGGCCAAGCTGGTGGAATCCAAGCACATCGATATGTTCCACTGCGTCGCCGAACGACTCGCAGATCTTCGCCACATTCTCAACGTTTTCCTCGGATGAGGTGAGTCCTGGCACGAGTACGAAACGCACCCAGATCTTCTTGCCGGCCTTGGCCAGACGCTGTCCGAAATCGATGGTCGGTTGCAGAATGCCGCCAGTCACCTTCTTGTAGGTTTCCTCATCGCCAGACTTGACATCAAGCAGACACAGGTCGATGTCGTTCAGCATGTCGTCGGTATAGCTTGCGCCAAGGAATCCGGAAGTATCGAGGCAGGTGTGCACGCCCATCTCCTTGGCCGCACGGAACACGCGGGAGACGAATGCTGGTTGCATCATGGATTCGCCGCCCGAGAAGGTGATACCGCCATGCGTCGCCTTGAAAAGATCCACATAGCGTTCGATCTTTTTGACCATGGCCTCGTAATAGACGGGCTTGCCGTCACGCATTTTCCACGTATCCGGATTCTGGCAATACTGGCAACGCAATGGGCAACCGCTCATGAAGACGGTCATGCGTGTTCCCGGACCGTCGACGGACGTGTTGATGTCCCAGGAATGCACGAAGCCGATATCACCGCTTTTCAGCGCGTTGATGCGGTCACGCCGGTCCAGTCCGATCGGCGATTCGAAGCCTGACAACCCTCCCATAAGCGTTTGGTTGACGTAGTTTTGCGATTCTCTGAGCATATGCCTTGTTGTGGAGCGAAAATGTACGTTCTCAGACATCGGTGTCCTTTCGTTGTATCTCTCCAATGGTTTCCCCACATTGTACAGGGAAAACCAAGGGGCGAAGCTTTCACGCTCCGCCCCTTGCACTCTACCGCTTCACACGGTGCCGTTCAGTCTCAGTCGACGACGGCGCCCTGGTGGAACGTACGGGAGATCACGTCGAGCTGCTGCTCCTTGGTGAGCTTGACGAAGTTCACCGCGTAGCCGGAGACGCGCACGGTCAGGTGCGGGTACTTTTCCGGATGCTCGACGGCATCCTCGAGCTGTTCCTTGCGCAGCACGTTGATGTTGGCGTGGTACAGACCGTGGCCGTTGCCGGCGTCCAGAATGCCCACGAGGTTGCCGATGCGCTCATCCTCGTCGCGGCCCAAGCCATCAGGGGTGATGGTGTTGGTCAGCGAGATGCCGTCAAGAGCGTCGTTGTAGTCGATCTTGCCGACGGAGAACATGGAAGGCAGCATGCCATGGGAGTCCATGCCGTTCTCCGGGTTTGCGCCCGGAGCATACGGGGTGCCCTTCTTGTGGCCGGACGGGAAGGCGCCGGTGGCCTTGCCGTATTCCACGTTGGAGGTGATGGTCAGGATGGACTGGGTCGGGACCGCTCCGCGATACACCGGCAGGCGCTTGACCTGGCCCATGACGGTGGAGACAACCCACTTGGCGATCTCGTCGGCGCGATCATCATCGTTGCCGTACAGCGGGAACTCACCCTCGGTGCGGTAGCCGACGATCAGATCGTCATCGGCGCCTTCGACGTACTCGTCCTCATGGCCCGGAGTGGTCTTGGCGTCCTTGTTGTAGATCGGGTAGACCTTGGCGTACTTGCATGCGGACAGGGAGTCGGCTGCGATGGACAGACCGGACATACCGCAACCGAGGGTACGGTACACTTCCTTGTCGTGCAGAGCCATCTCGATGGACTCGTATGCATACTTATCGTGCATGTAATGGATGATGTTCAGAGCCATCACGTAGGTCTCGGACAGCCATTCGAGAGCCTTCTCATAGTTGGCCTTGACCTTCTCGTAATCCAAGGAGCCGTCGGCTTCCGGCTGAACCGGCTCGATAACGCCCTTGTCGATGACCTGCATGCCCGTCATCTCGTCGCGGCCGCCGTTGATGGCGTACAGCAGAGCCTTGGCGGAGTTCACACGGGCTGCGAAGAACTGCATCTGCTTGCCCACGCGCATCGGGGAGACGCAGCATGCGATGGCGGCGTCATCGCCCCAGTGGGAGCGGATTTCCTTGTCGGACTCGTACTGGATTGCCGAGGTGTCGATGGAGATCTTGGCGCAGAAGCGCTTGTAGGCTTCCGGCAGCTTCGGATCCCAGAAGATGGTGATGTTCGGCTCCGGGCCAGGTCCAAGGTGCTCGAGGGTCAGGGTGTCGAGCAGACGGAAGGAGGTCTTGGTGACCAGCGTACGGCCATCATCGCCGAAGCCTGCGTCGGACCAAGTCGCCCAGTACGGATCGCCGGAGAAGATCGCGTCGTAATCCTTGGTACGCAGGAAGCGCACGATACGCAACTTCATGACCAAGTTGTCGATGATCTCCTGTGCGTCGGTCTCGGTGATCTTACCGGACTTCAGGTCACGCTCGAAGTACACGTCGAAGAAGGTGGAGACGCGGCCGAACGACATTGCGGCGCCATCCTGGCTCTTGACGGAAGCGAGGTAGCCCATGTAGGTCCACTGCACTGCTTCCTGAGCGGTCTGTGCCGGACGGGACAGGTCAAGACCATATTCGTTGCCGAGGTTGATCAGCTGCTTCAGGGCCTTGATCTGCTCGTCATGCTCCTCGCGGAAGCGAATCCAGTGCTCGATCTCCGGCTCGGTGAAGTCGTTGCGGTACGGCACGGAGTCCTTGTCACGCTGCTTGAACTTGATCAGGGTGTTCACACCATACAGTGCCACACGACGGTAATCGCCGATGATGCGGCCACGGCCGTAGGCATCCGGCAGGCCGGTGAGGATCTTGTTGTGGCGGGCAACCTTGATCTGCTTGGTGTACACGCCGAAGACGCCGTCATTGTGGGTCTTGCGGTACTTGGTGAAAATCTTCTTGATTTCCGGATCCGGCTCCTTGCCGGCTTCCTTGATGGCCTGCTCGACCATACGCCAACCGCCGTTCGGCATCATGGCACGCTTGCAAGGAACGTCGGTCTGCAGACCGACAACCACATTGTCGACTTCCGGAGAGTCGATGTAACCGGCGCCGAATGCGTCGATGCCAGCCGGTGTGTGGGTGTCGACGTCGTAGACGCGCTGCTTGCGCTCTACTGCCAGATAGTTGTCATCGAGGTACTGCCACAGGTGCTTGGTCTTCTCGGTGGCGTCAGCCAGGAAGGACTCGTCGCCCTCATAAGGCGTATAGTTCTTCTGAATAAAGTCACGGACATCAATGTCCTTCTGCCAGTTGCCCTCAGCGAAGCCTTCCCAAGCCTTAGCCTGAAGCTCTTCCGGGGAGACTGCCGTCGCATCAACTGCTGCCATTTCCACTCCTTCTGGGTGTTGGTTTGGCGACGCATCGTTACGTCGTCGCTAGTTATCGATTCTAGCTGCATAAACCTGTATAGAACCTGAGTTTGAGAGGAAATAAAAGTGACATATGTCACACTTGCGAAGTATAAAAAATCGCGGTGCCGTAATCCAGACACCGCGATTTCTTATATCGCATCAACTACTTTTCATCGGAAGACCAGCGTTTCCATTCGCGATCCTGTTCTTCCCATTTGATGTTGCGTTCCTGCACGATCTTCCATGCATCGAGCGCGTCTTCCCTAGTTTTGTATGGTCCCATACGATGGCTCGCCGGTGAGATCATACCCAGTTCAGGCTGTTCGGTGACCGTATTGAAATACCATTGCTTTTCCATATCACTCCTTACGAAGCGTGTAACGAAACAATAGTTCGTCGCTGTTCTATTCGCGGAACGCGTTGGTAATCGGCAAGCGGCGGTCACGACCGAACGCCAATGCCGTCACCTTTGGCCCAAGCGGGTATTGACGGCGCTTCCATTCGGCGCGATCGACCAGTCGCATGACCGTGTCGACGGTGGTCTCATCGAAGCCGTCGGACAGAAGATCCTCACGACCATGCGCATGTTCAATGTACATTGCCAACACCTGATCGAGCAGCTCATATTCCGGCAGCGAATCGGAGTCTTTCTGCCCCGGGCGAAGTTCGGCGGATGGAGCCTTTTCAATCGAATTGACGGGAATCATCACGCCGTCCGGCAACGGCGTCCCCGCAGACCCCTGCTCGTTGCCCACGATATGCAGTCCGCCAATGCCCATGCCTTCGGCGGCAGCCTTGTTGCGCCAGCGGGAGATCTCCCACACACGGGTCTTGAGCAGATCCTTGATCGGAGCGTATCCGCCGACCGCATCGCCATAAATCGTGGAATAACCGCAGGCAAGCTCCGACTTGTTGCCCGTGGCGACAGCCAGAAGCCCCTTGGAATTCGAATATGCCATGACAATCACACCGCGAATACGCGCCTGCAGGTTCTCAGCGGCCACACCTTCAAGATCGAGCTGCTTCTGGAAGGAGACGAACAGCGGTTCGATGGGCTGAATGTCGTAGTGCGCTCCAATATTCTTCGCCAGATCGGCGGCATCATCCTTCGAACCGTCAGACGAGTACATGCTCGGCATGGAAATGCCATACACGTTAGCTCCTCCCACGGCGTCCGCGGCCATGGCCGCCACCAATGCGGAGTCGATGCCGCCGGAAAGGCCAAGGCACACGCCCTTGAAATGGTTCTTGGCCATATAATCCTTCAAGCCAAGCACGCAGGCGGTATACACTTCCTCATCCGGATCAGGCTTGGCCGCTATAACACCAACCTGCTGATGTTCGGAGGCAGTATCCAAATCAAAGAAGCTCAAATCCTCCATGAACATCGGAGAACGTTCCAGCAGTGTACCGTCAGCGTCAACCACAAAACTGCCGCCATCAAACACCAGATCATCCTGACCACCCACCTGATTGAGGTAGACCATCGGCGCGTTCACTTCAGCCGCACGGCGTACCGCAAGATCGAGTCGAGTATCAGTCTTACCCTCCTCATACGGAGAACCGTTCATGGTAAGCAGCAAATCAATATGCTGCTCGGCAAGTTCTGCCACAGGACCGCCATCCTGCCAGATATCCTCGCAAATAGCCACACCAATACGTGCGCCATCCACATCAAGCACCATGGACTTATTGCCAGGACTGAAAATGCGGAATTCGTCAAACACGCCATAATTGGGCAGGAAGTGCTTGTCATAGCCGGCCCAAACCACGCCGTCATGCAATACAACAAGTCGATTACGCGGCTTAGACGTTTCACGATCCGTGCCGACCGTACCAACCACCACAAACAGGTCGCCAAGCCCATCGGCAGCCAGTTCAGTAGCAAGCCAGTTGGCTTTGTTCCACGCGGCTTTGCGGAAGGTGGCCCGCAGGGCGAGGTCTTCAATCGGATAGCCAGTAAGCGTCATTTCAGGAAAAACCACGACTTGCGCGCCCTGTTGCGCGGCGCGGCGGACGTATCGCATGATCTTACCGGCGTTGGAATCAAGGTCTCCGACGCAGGTGTCGATTTGAGCGAGTGCGAAGCGAATGTCTGTCATAGCTGCCTAACCTACCGTTGATTTGTTGAACGTTTTATTTTCTTACGATCGCGAATTGAAAGCGGACCGCACGCGTGTCACGAAAGTTCGTTGAGCACCGTCAGCGCCGCGTTGGCGTAGAATTCCACGCCGGCCTGCAGTGATTCATCCAGACCGACGAAATGCGGGCTATGCCAATCGGGGCAGCCTTTCTCGCCATTGGAACCGATGAAGGCGAACACCGGCATGGTGACGGGCATGAAATCGCAGAAATCCTCCCCCGCCATCGAAGGATGGATTGGCTCGAGCTGCGCATAGTCGCGCACGTTGTCAGCGACGATTTTGGATAGTTCCATGTCGGAGACGAGCGGATTCTGAAAGTCATCCCAGTCGATGTCTGTGGTAATGCCGTAGCCCGCGGCGATGGATTGGACCTGCTGCTTGAAGCGTTTCTCGACCAGTTCGCCGTCGGACTTATGGAAGTAGCGTACGGTTCCTTGGAAGCTGGCCTTGTCCGGCACGACATTCCACACGTGGCCGCCGTGCAGTTCGGTGATGGACAGCACGAGCGGATGGAATGGTGAGACATTGCGGCTGACGATGGTCTGCAAGGCGAGAATCATTGTGGCGAGCGCCTCGATAGGACCAGTGCCCTTGTGTGGATATCCGGCATGTGAGCCGGCGGCATGCAGAGTAACGTGGAATTTCACGCAGCCGGCCATCATCGGGTCGGGGCCTACGGCGATCTGTCCGGGCGCATAATTCGGATTGTTGTGGGCGCCGATGGCGGCGGATACGTCGGCGAGCAACCCCGCATCGACCATAGCTTTCGCGCCGAGACCGAGCTCCTCGGCAGGCTGGAACAGCAGTTTAATGGAGCCTTTGATGCGCTTGCGGCGTTTTGCGAGCCAGAATGCGGCTCCGAGCATGTAAGACATGTGCAGGTCGTGGCCGCAACCGTGCATCACACCGTCGTTGACGGACGAGAACGGCAGGCCAGTATCCTCTTGGATGGGCAGACCGTCGATATCGGCGCGCAATGCGATGCGCGGGCCTGGTTGCTCGCCGCGGATCAGGCCGACCACGCCGGTTTCAAGCGGGTTGTTGAGCACTTCGATGTCGTGCGCGCGTAGCAGTTTCTCGATATAGGCACTTGTCTCGTATTCCTTGAAACTGCGCTCGGGATGTGCGTGCAGATAATGACGGATCTCGATGATCTCCGGCGTGATCTCAATATGTTCGCTCATGGTTGACGATTGTAGGCGCAACCGGACGTTTTTCCTATTTTCGTGTTCGTTTTTCGTGCCGACAATGGCGTTTTCCGCAGTTTTTCCCCGTAAGCTGGATGACGTTTTGAACGGATTCACGGGGAGATCGGCATGTCATCGGACATCAAGGCTGCGTTTTTCGATATCGACGGCACTTTGACGAGTTTCGTCACGCATGTGGTGCCGCGATCCACCATCGACGCATTGCATGCGTTGCAGAAAAAAGATGTGAAGGTGTTCATCTGTTCGGGGCGCGCACCCTCCTATATGGGTGTGGTGCTTGACACCATTCCCGTCGAATTTGATGGCATTGTTGGCCTTAACGGCCAGTTCTGCACAACACGCGACGGCCTCGATTACCGTCATCCAATCGATCTGCACGATGTGGAGATCATCACCGACTGGCTGCAATCGCATACCGATGTCGTCGCCAATTACGCGGAAAGCAACTACGGGTATTTCAATCGCATCAACGCCTCTTTGGAACGTACGTGGAACAGCCTTGGCAAAACCGCGCCGAAAATCGACATATGCAATCCGCGGCAACGTATAGGAAACCATCGCACATTCCAGATCAGCCCATATGTGGATAAGGCAACGGAAGCGGAAATCGCCGGCATGTGCTGCAACGTGCGCGGTGTGAGGTGGCATCCCGACTTCACCGACCTGATTCCTGCGGATGGCGGCAAGGCGGTCGGCATGCAGGTCGTGCTTGAGCATTTTGGTTGGTCGAGGGACAATGCGATCGCGTTCGGCGATGGCGGCAACGACGTGGATATGCTACGTTTCGCCGGCATAGGCGTGGCTATGGGCAACGCCACTGACGAACCGAAGACCGTAGCCGATTACGTCACCGACAGTGTCGACGATGCCGGAATCTCGAATGCGTTGCATCATTTTGAAATTCTGTAGAAAAGGTTTTTAAGAGTTTTCTTGCGATTTTATAAGACGGTTTTCGCGAATTTCTGCGTTTTTCATGCCCTTTATAAGTATTTTCAATAAGTGAACGCCGTGTTGCCGTCGATGGTTCCTCTATATTGGTCAATCGTTGGGTCCGCCGCGTGGCAAACGGGCGGCCCGTATAGCGAATTGAGAGAGGAACTCAACCATGCGTAACAAGAAGCTTCTCGGCGCGCTGCTCGCCGTCACCACGCTCGCGACCTTCGGTCTGGCCGGCTGCGGCGACTCTGGCTCCAATGGCTCCGCCTCCAAGGAGGATGACAAGACCATCACCGTGGCGGCCTCCCCGACCCCGCACGCGGAAATCCTAAACAAGGCCGTCAAGTCGCTCGTCGAGAAAGATGGTTATAAGCTCGAAGTCAAGGAGTTCACCGATTACGTTCAGCCGAACACCGCCACCGAGGATGGTGAAGTGGACGCCAACTACTTCCAGCACAAGCCGTACCTCGACAACTTCAACAAGGAGAAGGGCACGCATCTGGTGTCCGTGGAGGGTATCCACTTCGAGCCATTCGGCCTATACCCTGGCAAGACCAAGGATTTGCAGAATCTGCAGGATGGCGCCACCGTGGCCGTGCCGAACGACGCCACCAACGAGGCCCGTGCGCTTCTGCTGCTGCAGGATGCCGGTCTGATCAAGCTGAAGAATCCGAAGGACATCAACGCCACTCCGAAGGACGTCACCTCCAATCCGAAGAATCTGAAGTTCAAGGAGCTTGAGGCCGCCGTGGTTCCGACCGTCATCAAGGATGTCGACATCGCGGCACTGAACGGAAACTACGCCATTCAAGCCGGCTTCGACCCGACCAAGGACACACTGGTCACCGAAAAGGCCGACGGCCTGGCCGCGAAAACCTACCAGAACATCCTCGTGGTGAAGGAAGGCAACGAGAACACCGCCAAGACCAAGGAGCTCAAGAAGGCTTTGAAGTCCGACGAGGTGCGCGACTACATCAACAAGAACTACAAGGGCGCTGTGGTGCCGGTCTTCTAAGACCCGCTTCGGCTGCAAGAATTCAATGCCGCAGGTATACTACCCTGCGGCATTCTTGTTATGGAACATCAATAGGAACAGGACATTATGACGATTCAGATCGATCATCTGCACAAAAGCTATGGCAGTGGCGCCGAGGCGCATGAGGTGCTGCACGACATCAACCTGACCATCGATTCGGGTGAAGTCTTCGGCATCCTCGGCTCCTCCGGCGCGGGCAAGTCCACGTTGGTGCGCTGCATCAATCTGTTGGAACGTCCCACTTCCGGCAAAGTGCGCGTCGATGGTGAGGACATCACCGATGCGAAAGGCAAGGAGCTGGCGGACGTGCGTGCCGGAATCGGCATGATCTTCCAGAATTTCAGCCTGTTCCAGCAGCGCACCGTGCTGCGCAACGTCACGTTCCCACTGGAGCTCAACCATACGCCGAAAAACAAGCGCGAGGAGCGTGCCCGCTATCTGCTTGACCTGGTTGGATTGGCCGATCTGGCCGACCGTTATCCGAGCCAGCTGTCCGGCGGCCAGCAGCAGCGCGTGGCCATCGCACGCGCGTTGGCCAACAATCCGTCCATCATGCTGTGCGACGAGGCCACCAGCGCACTCGACTCCACCACGACTGCGCAGATCCTTGACCTGCTGCGCCGCATCAACCGCGAGCTCAACGTGACGCTGGTCATCATCACGCATTCGTTGTCCGTGGCACGCAACATCTGCGACCGTGTGGCCATGATTGATGGCGGACGCATCGTGGAGATGGGCGATACGGAGGAATTGTTCTCCAATCCGCAAAGCGACATTCTGAAAACACTGATCACCGATGCGAAAGTGGAGAACCATCGCCATAAGCATGATTCCGCTTCGTCCGATGAGCAGACGGACTCGCCGACCAAGGAAGAGGTGAAGTGAAATGGGACAGATTATCTCGCAATTCATCGCCGATTATGGCGAACTGCTGGTCGAGGGAGTACGTGACACGATCATCATGACCGCGGTAGCGACGCTACTCGCGTATGTGATCGGCCTACCTGTGGGCGTACTGCTCATCACCTCAGCAAAGAAGGGCATCCGCCCGAATGCGACACTCAACACCGTGCTCGGCTGGATCGTGAACATCGTGCGTTCCGTACCATTCATCATTCTTCTGGTGGCCATCATCCCGTTGACCCGACTGATTGTCGGCACTTCGCTCGGCGTGCCGGGAGCCATCGTGCCGCTGGTCATCACCGCGGCGCCGTTCGTGGCACGCGTGGTGGAGCAGTCGCTCGCCGAAGTGGACGGAAGTCTGGTGGAGGCCGCGCAAAGCTTCGGTGCCAGCAATCTGCAGATCGTGTTCAAAGTGCTGCTGTTCGAAAGCCTGCCGTCGCTGGTGCGCGGCGCAGCACTGACGTTCATCACCCTGTTCGGCTTCTCCGCCATGGCCGGCACCGTCGGCGCAGGCGGTTTGGGCGATATCGCCATCCGCTACGGCTACCAGCGTTACCAGTACGACGTGATGACCGTGGCCGTGATTCTGTGCGTCATCCTCGTACAGATCGTGCAGACCATCGGCGACGTGGCGTCCGACCACATCGACCATCACGAGCGCTAAACCGACGCTTTCATGCTCCTATATGCAAGAATCGGGTCTGAATAATTGCGTTCGGATCCGATTCTTGTATGCGAAGACACTGCTACGTGGTGCGCTTACTTGTTGAGTTCAACAACTCAATCTATGATATAACCTGTTTTTACTCCGCATTTCCCCGACTCGATGGGAGATGATGGGATTCACGGCAAGGGCACTCTACCATGCACCGAAATTCAAGTCAGAAACCAATCAGTATCCGGCTTTAATGGCGGTGATGGTCAGCTCGCCACGGTTCGTGTACCCGAGCGCCGTGAAAAACTCGGATATGCAGGGGCGCACAGTGGTCTCGCTCGGTCCGAGCCGTTTGGCGATATCTTGTTTGGTGGCGCCTAGACAAGAAGGAACAATCCCACTGCCATGTCAGGTATGGTAATCTCAAAACACCGTATAACCTCGAACCATCCAGAACATCGATAAACTACTTCAAAGACAAAAGAGGCGCGGCACGATTGCAGGGGCATTGATGACAGGAACACTACCAAAACAGCATAAAGCGGCGCGCATTGCGGCTGTACCCTCATATGGACGCAAATAGACATGCCCCACAGCATCGTGAACACGACATCGACGGCACCTGCGAAGTGGCCATCGGCGAACTGGGCTCGCCCATGTTCTTCGGCCCAAGCACCATCACGATCAAAGTCTCCTGGGACACCGATTCCAACATCATCGGAGCCGAGAACGTCACAGAAATCAAGACGGACCTGCACAACGACGGCAAATCATTGGACTCGGACAACTTCACCGTAACCTGGCACGGCAACATCTCAACCGTCACCACCCATGGCGAGGAACAGTCGGACCAGAGCTACACGTTCAACTGGAAATAACCACCCCGGACATCGCGCCTCTCCGAGAATAGTCCTCACGGCCGAGCAGATCCCACAGGGGCATAAGCATGAAAATCATGACTACCATCATCATGCGCGCCTCCGATGATAATCGTGGTCAGCTGTTTTTGGCCTTATTCCAAGGTTTTCAATTTTTGGGAAACCTGCCGATCAGTCTCGTCTTCCACGAGGCACCTACAGGCACCCAAAAATAATCCGGGAACGTTCCACCACCCTGCCGGCGCTCAGCGTCTTCGCCGACCGGCACGGAAAAGTGCAATACCCCCTGTGGTTTCATGATGTTCCGCCTGGGTGGTGCCCAGAAGCATTCGCCCGGCAGCACGTCTCCATGGCGGACAATAGACAGAACGATACGCGGCCCATACAACCGTCCCAGCCGCCAATGGCACCCCGAATCCCACAGGCCTATTGCAGACAGCCCAGATCAGCTGGCTCATAGTCCAAAGCCGCCTGCGACGCCACCGTCCCAATGGCAGGAACGGTCAGCTGCGCAGTATGATTTCCGCCCTGTCGGCCAGTTCCCGTTCGCGCACGCCCATAGCAGACAGGATCGCTTGTCTCCGCGACGGCATGGCGGAGGTCGCCCGTGCGACCAATGCGGAGAAGCGACCGAACAATTCCAAGTAATCGTCCTTGTCAAGCAAATAGCCAAGATCACCGATGGCCTGGTACACGTTCTCGTTAGCGCGCCCATCGTACCGGGCACAATAGCAGCGCTCGTCATGCGCGCACAGGTTGCGGTAGAACACCAGTCTGTTGAAGATGCTGTCCAACCGCTTGATGGTGATGCGCCGCGGCCCGTCGTGCGTGTCCGCATACAAACCGGTGAAACTTTCGGCGACCGCCAATCGGACGGCCGGGGACTGGACTTGGAAGAACCATACCGTCTGGCCGAAAGAAAGATCGTTGGCCAGCACCCACAACGGGACCTGGCCGTTGTGGTCTTCCATGCAATGGCGGATATACGCCTTGCCGCCATAGTCGCCCCTGTTACGCGGGTTGCCGTCCAACTCAAGTATCCGCTTGAAGACCTTGTCGATCAACGCCACGGCGCTCGGACGGCGCTTCGCTCGCGCCGCGTGACTTGGACGCCCGCAGGGCCCGGAGTTTTTCCAGGTACGCGACCTTCGCCTTCAGATAGGCGACCTGTTCGGCGAGCTCCTGCTCGCGCGTCGGTTTGGGTCTCGGTTTGGATTCCGAGCCTCTGGGCCTGCCCTTGGGCTTCGGCCTGAGCGCCTCCGGGCCTCCCGCCCGGTACTCGCGGCACCATCGTTCCAACGGCGCGATGCTCGCGATCGCGTACTTCGCCATGACCTCCGTCTTGGTCATGCCGTTCTCGACGTGGTCGCGCGCCGCGGCGACCTTCGTCTCCCCCACGTATACCGTATAGTCAGGAACGCTTTTATACCTGTTCTTATCTTCCGTATGAACCACATACACCGTTGGATAATGAAGACGCGTTCTCTCGGACATCGATACCCTCTTTTATCCCTATCTCGCTTATGTATGGCAGATACACCTCGGAAAAGCGTACTTAGGGGGTATGAGAACAGCTGTCATGACAACCTGACCTGCCATATATAAGCGAGATGTCTCAGGATAAAGCACGGAATCTACCATACGTAAGCGGGATAACCAAGCTTAAGCGCTCGTACGACACATTTTTGTGCACAAGACATCCCTCCGCAAGCGTCATCCGACCGCCTGGTGGCACGTTTCATATGCACAGAGAAAACACAGCCCGCAAACACCACACTCGAAGCATGACGCCAGTGGCTTTAAGGTAGAACCACGCCGATTCTGCTTGCTGATTAAGGTAGGCGATACGGGCTTTCTCTGGCATTCGTTGTCGACGGAAGCCCATTTGGCGGATCGCATGTTCCTCCTTTTCGGGTATGGAGGGAGTGTTCGGGCACTGGAGTGAGCATAACGTAATCATGAGAGAGCAGACAAAATAACTACGGCAGCTTCGATCTTGCGCGTTCCGCCCCTCTCGGTCTTCCCTCGGCGCATCTCTACGAAGTGCTTGACGGTAATTTCTTCCAAGGTGAAATCAGCTAGTGGGGCAAGTGTTTCTGTATCTGTGCATTCTTGGACCATCCGTGTTCATGATCAGTCTCGGGTCGAATCTGGTCTTCTCCGACGCCAACCCTCGCAAGATTGTAAAACGAGGCTGCACCACGCTCATCGCTTTTCTTCTGTTGAATATCGTGCGCGATGGGATTCCCGATGTAGTCGTTGCATTGACTGGCCACCCCAGTACTCTCGACACGTTTGGATACGATATTTTTGCGTCCGATATTCTGGGATTTGCGGGTTTCGTATTCCTGTTTTTTCGCACTTGTCAAACATTTTCACATTGTTTCATTGGCTACGCCGCTGATTTCGTTATGCATGTTGACGGTTAACGATCTGATTCCGCCATTGCACAATGTCCATTGGACTTTACGTGCAGAAGCGGCTTGTCGCACGCGCTTCTAAAGCCTGATTTCGCATGCGCACATCCGCAAAGTCATGCAAATACTAGTTAACGCAATACTATTTGGTGGATTTCGTTCCCGATGTTTTTCGTATAGCACCCTAGGTCAACCCTTTTTGGTATTTTTTCATTGGATATGCCATACGATGGGATATCTTTTCGGAGTATACGAGATTAGGGAAAATATGGTCAACCACCATAAAATGATTAATGCTGCAATCGCAACGCTTGCGACTTGCGCCATGTTGCTGCCGGTAGTAGGCAGCGCCAATGCTAATGAATCCTCGAATACCGCCGTACTTGGTGCCGGCTATACGGCCACCAAGATTTCGCACCCCAATGCAGGGCTGGGCGAAGATGACGGTATCGTAAACGTTTTGAACGGTGAATCCATTGATGATCTCACGCAGGGTTTGCCCGAGCGTGGTCAGAACTATTCATGGGCTTCGGCCGGCTACGGCGACTGGATGTATGTGGGCACCTGCTATTCCGCAATGGGTTCCACGCTGAAATACATGGCTAACACCATGGGCGCCAAGTATGCCAGCATCAAGGCCGCTTTGGATGTTGCGTTCAACGGCGAGCTGTTCCTCGACAATGGCGAGAACCACAGCTTGCTGCTCAAGATCAACGTCAAGACCGGTGAAGTGAAGATCATCGTCAATGCGATTGGCGGAGAGCATGCGGTCAACGGCTATCGTGCAGCCGTTGAATTCCATGACAAGCTGTACTTTGCTGCCGCCGCAAAGGGTCAGCCGTACCTGCTGGAAGTTGATCCGAGCAGTGGTGATGCCACTGAAATCGTGTATCGTTCCGCTGCCATGACCACTGGTCTGAAGAAGGGCTACACTGCTGGTATCCGTGGTTTGACCGTGGTCAACAATCAGCTCATCGCCAGCATGATCACCGACAACGGTGCCGCTATCGTGGCTTCCTCTAACCCGTCCGCAGGTCAGGATTCTTTCGCCACCATCGCCACTCAGGATAAGGGCTTGTACAACTATCCGGCATGTGCTGTGACCGACAACGTGTTCGGTGGCTGCGTATGGGATATGGTCGGATTCAAGGGCAACTTGTATGTCACCGTGGTGACCGGCAAGGGCAAAAACACCAAGCAGTCCTTCGCTTTGCTCCGTGGCACGCAGGATGAGAGCACCGGCAAGTGGACCTTCAAGCCGCTGGTCGGCGATCCGGCAGACGGCGCCAAGTACGAGTGGGGCTTCGGAGCGAGTCGTTCCGGCGCAGCCAACATGGTGGTATACAAGGGCCACCTGTACATCGGCGGCTACAACGATCCGATGAACGCTTTGGAGAAGGCCATGCAGATGGATTTCTCCGATCTGTACAAGGATCTGGAGAGCCCGGTCAACCTGTGGCGTATGGACGTTGACGAAGACGGCAACGAAAACTTCGAAATGCTCGCCGGCGAAGCCAACAACAAGTACTTCGGCGATTCCAAAGGCACCATCGATGGCAATACCATGCTGTCCGGCTTGGGCGACAGCGACGAGCAGAGCCGTCACCTGAACCAGTATGTGTGGCGTATGCAGTCCTACAACGGCAAGCTGTACGTCGGCACCTTCGACATCAGTGATCTTGCATACCCGGCAACCCAGTTCGCCAACGGCGACATTCTGAAGCGTACTCCGGAAGAGTGGAAGAAGCAGATCGAATACATCAAGATCTTCTTCGACTCTCTGAAGAAGAATGACCAGAACGGCACTTCCGGTACTATCGGCACGGACTCTCAGGAAACCTCCAAGCCTTCCGAGTCCGAATCTCAGGAAACCACCAAGCCGAGCGATGATGACATCATGCCGTTGAACGAAGGTGAAGCATCTGAGAGCGATCAAGCTGCACAGGCAGTTGAAGAAGCCGGCAAGACCGACGAAGTGGCCGCTGACGTGGCTACCATGCAGCAGCTGCTGGAGGACATGGGCGCTGATCTCAACTCCAAGCAGACCGACGTGGTCTCCCCTGACGGTGTCGCTCCGCAGGCCGCTGAAACCTACACGCTCGACGATCGTTACCAGTTCCTCGCATCCCTGCAGCGGCTGCTCGACCTGTACAACAAGAACAAGCAGTATCTGCCGGAATTCATTACCAACGAGCTCGACAAGTGGCTTACCGAAGAGAATCTGGAGAACTTCATCGACTTCGTGGGCGTGCTCAGCTACCTGCATTACTCCAACGATGAGACTCGTGGCTTTGACCTGATCGTCTCCTCCGATGGCACGAACTTCCAGACCATCAGCCGTAACGGTTTCGGAGATAACAACAACCACGGTCTACGCGTGTTCGCCGTCACCGATTCCGGTCTGGCAATTGGCACCGCAAACCCGTACCATGGCACTCAGGTGTGGCTGCTGAATGATGGTGAAATCAAGAATGCTGAGCTGACGAATGGCGATGCATTCGACTACGACAAGTATGATAGCGATAAGAAGAGCGCCAACGCCAACGGTCTGACCGTTGGCATCAACCCCAATGGCAATACCGTGGAAGACGTGCAGTACGACTACCAGTCACTGACCGCCGGCACGGATTACACCGTGGCCGATGACGGTTCCATCGTGTTGAGCAGCGCATTCCTCAATGGTCGCGAAACCGGCAGCACCGGTTCTGTGGTGGTGTTCTACAACCAGGGTGCACGCGTGCGTTTCACTGTGACTATCAAGGACAGCACTCCGAACGCACCGAAGAAGGATGATGACAAGCAGAATACGAAGCCTGCCGCACACAAGAAGGCAAACACTGCCAACACCGGTTCCAACGTAATCGGCGTTGTTGTGGTGGTCGCTGTTCTGGTTGTTGCAGCAGGGGCATTGTTCGTGTTCAAGCGCAAGCGTTCCTGAATTGCCAGAGCCTGTTCTTAGGACTCATTCCTAAGTTCGTCCGCATATAACAATCCCGCATGATCCGGTTCGCCGGAATCATGCGGGATTTTTTATTTTGCAGAGATCGCCTATCTCACGTCATGTCAAACTGCTATCACAAGCTGATTTCAATGTGCGATATGCAACCATGTGGAAGTTCCGATACGGAAACCATTGAAAATGGCACGCAATCCTACAAATAACAGATTCACGGCAAGCCACAGCAACGCCATACGCAGCGCGGAAGACGCCTGCATCGCATCGCATATCCAACCAATCACAGCAAGACAGGGCACATATATTGCAGCCGTCGCCGTACACGTCAATGCAAGATACCGGTAATCCCCTGCCCCAATCAGAATGCCATCAACAGCCCACATCCAACCAGCCAACGGCAATGTCACGCCAACAACCACCATACCGACAGTGAGCAAATGCTGGATCTCAATCGACTGAGAAAACAGCGGGGACGCACACCATCCGGCAATCATCAAACCAATACCGATTACCGTTCCTCCGCATAATCCTGCCCTGCCAGCGATTCTCGTCAAACGCATGGCTTCATCCTCTTGACGGGCACCAATCTGCGCGGCAACCAACGTCTGACCGGCAATACCAATGGCATCAAGCATGTTCAACACGAAATTCCAACTGGAATTCACCACCTGATACGCAGCCAACACTTCCACGCCCATATGCGTAGCCAGCACCACATTCGCCACCAGGCATGCACGCAACGCAAGCGTGCGCAAGAACAACACCGCACCATCGCCAGCACTGTTCAACACTCCTGACAAACGCGGCCGTAAACGGGCACCTTCCGCACGAGTCCACAACATCGCAGGAACAATAAGCAACACTGCCATGAACTATTGCGAAATCAGCGTGGCCACTCCAGACCCAAACACACCCCAACCGAATCCGAGAATAAACAGCAGATCCAGCAACGTATTGAGTATCGCACCCAGCGTAGCAGCTACCAACGTGATGCGAACCTTCTGCAGTCCGCGGAAAATACCGTTGGCCGCATACACCAGCAACATGCCGGGAATACCGAACACCACGGCACGCACGTAGTCAACCGCGTTATGCAGCACACTCCCTTGGGCTCCCATGGCCATGCACAACGGGCGTGCAATAACGAACAGCGCCACAGACACCACCACGCCAATGATTCCAGCCAGCCACAGACCATCAACGCCTGCTTCCAAGCCTTCTCTTCGTTTGCCAGCGCCCAAAAGACGCCCCACCTGCGATGTGGTGCTATACGCAAGGAACACACATAGCCCCACTACAGTGAGCACAATGGTTGACCCGACCGACAGACCGGCGAGCGCCTGCCCGCCAATATGTCCGACGATGGCGGTGTCGATGAGCACGAATGCTGGTTCGGCGATAAGTTGCCCGAACGTTGGTATGGCCAGTGTGAGAATGGTGCTGATGGTGGTGCATGATGCGTTGTTTGCGGTATCTGTTTCGTGAGTATTCTGCGAAGTTGATGTGGTCATAATCGTAAGCGTCTGGCGTGTTGGGGACTACATGTGCAGTGTAAGGTCACGTGTTTCACCATTGCCGTTGATTGCTCAGATTATGACTATGCCTGTTTTGCGCTGTTGAGAATGCCGTTGAAGGTTTTCGCTGATTGTCTGCATAAAGGTAGAGGGGCATATAATTCCCGAACCGCTCGTGACGCATAGTCCAAGCTCCTGCGAGACCCATTCGGCCCTATCCAAACCCTAGTGGATTCCCGAATCCGCCTTCGCAGTAATACTTCATGTGACCGTCGAACTTAGCCCCGAACTCGTCAATGGGCTACCGCCTGGTCTCAAGCCCATGAGACACTAGGAACCATGACTACAGTTATCATGCGCACCACTGAAGGCGACATCAAGATCAACCTGTTCGACGACAAGACCCCGGAAACCGTGGCCAACTTCCTCGGCCTCGCCACCGGCGAAAAGGAATGGGCCGACCCATTCACCGGCCAGCCGAGCCACAAGCCGTTCTACGATGGTCTGACCTTCCACCGCATCATCAAGGATTTCATGATCCAGGGCGGCTGCCCGCTGGGCACCGGCACTGGCGGCCCGGGCTACAACTTCGATGATGAAATCGTTCCAGGACTGACCTTCGATCGCCCATACCTGCTGGCCATGGCAAACGCCGGCCTGCGCCGCGGCATGGACGGCAAGATCCACGGCACCAACGGCTCCCAGTTCTTCATCACCACCGTGCCAACCGAATGGCTCAACGGCCATCACACCATTTTCGGCGAAGTCGCGGATGACGAGTCCAAGGCCGTCGTCGACAAGCTCGACTCCGTGGCAACTGACCGTTCCGATGCTCCGCTCGAGCCGGTCGGCATCACTTCCATCGAAGTGCTGAAGTAAGTTTCGCATCAACAAGACTTACGGCAAAACAATGAAAAGCTCCTCGCGTGAGGGGCTTTTCATTATCTCCGAGAGAATCTACAGCAGTTCAGATGAGTCTCACGACCGCACTGATCGTGTCATATTTTGCGTAAACGAGGTTCGGCGGAGTCCTTGGCACCGGTGATACGATACACATCGAACACGCCTTCAATCTTGCGCACTGCGGCAAGCAAAGTATTCAAATGCTGGGGGTCGGCCATTTCGAAGCTGAATTGGCTAGTGGCCACACGATCGGTTCCCGTGGAAATGGAGCCGGAAATAATGTTCACTCCATGGTCGGAAAGCACGCGCGTCACGTCGCTCAGCAGATGCGGGCGATCGAGCGCCTCCACCTGAATCTTGACCATGAACACGCCCTTGGTACTCGTCCACTGCACGTCAACCACACGTTCCGGCTGACGCTTCTGCAAGTCCAGCATGTTCTGGCAGTCCACACGATGCACGGACACGCCCTGATTGCGGGTGATGAAGCCGATGATGTTGTCTCCCGGCACCGGCATGCAACATCGGGCGAGCTTGACCCAAATGTCTCCCACGCCCTTGACGGAAATGCCCAGCGAGCTGGTGGTCTTCTTGGTGCGTTCCACCTGCTTGAGCGGCAGAGCCTCCTGCTCCACCTCCTCATTCACCTCGTCGCTGCCCGCATCACGGACCAGATGCGAGATGACATTCTGCGTGGAAATCTGCCCTTCGCCAATCGCCACGAACACGGCTTCGGCATTGGCGAGATTCAGCTCATCAGCAACACCGACCAACGCCTCGGGAGTCAGCAGAGTCGCAATCGGAAGATTGCGCTTGCGCATGGCTCGTGTCAGCTCGTCACGACCTTCTTCGATGGCCTCGGTACGACGCTCCTTGCTGAACCATTGGCGAATTTTGTTGCGTGCCTTCGGGCTCTTGGTAAAGCTCAACCAGTCACGAGACGGACCAGCCGATTCGGACTTCGACGTAAGCACCTCGACGGTGTCGCCGTTTTCAAGCTTGGTGTCGAGCGGTACCAGACGTCCGTTCACGCGGGCGCCCATGGTACGGTGGCCGACTTCGGTATGCACCGCGTAAGCGAAATCGATCGGTGTCGCCTCGGCAGGCAACGATACGATCTTACCTTTTGGAGTGAACACGTAGACTTCGGCAGCACCCAGATCTTCCTTCAGGGAGCCAAGGAATTCATTGGAATCCGGGGTCTCACTCGTCCAGTCGGCGAGCTGCTGAATCCACTTGAAATTGTCAGCCTCGCTCAGCTCCTGGTTCTCGCCACGTTTACGATCGGACTTATCGGGCGAGCTCAGCGCACGGCCAGCTTGACCGTTCTCCTTGTACTTCCAATGCGCGGCGATACCGAATTCCGCACGGCGATGCATGTCCCACGTACGAATTTGAATCTCGACAGGCTTGCCGCCAGGACCCACCACCGTGGTATGCAGGCTCTGGTACATGTTGAGCTTTGGCATGGCGATGTAATCCTTGAAACGGCCCGGAACGGGGTTCCAACGCGCATGCACCGCACCCAACGCGGCATAGCAATCCTGAATCGTGTCGACGATGATGCGCACACCCACCAAATCGTAGATATTCGCAAAATCATGACCACGTACGATCATCTTCTGATAAATCGAGAAATAGTCCTTCGGACGTCCCGTTACGTACGCCGTAATGTTCTGTTCGTCAAGATCTTCGTTGATCTCCGCGAGAATCTGCTTCAAATACACGTCTCGCTGGCCTGCGCGACGGGCCACCAGCACCACGATCTCGTTGTAGATTTTCGGATAGAGCACTTTGAAGCTAAGCTCTTCCAATTCGGTTTTGATCGCGTTCATGCCGAGACGATTGGCAAGTGGCGCGTACACGTCAAGCGTTTCATGCGCTTTCTTCTGCGCGCTCGGAGTTTTGACGTAACGCCAGGTACGCGCGTTGTGCACACGGTCGGCGAGTTTGACGACCAGCACACGCACGTCGCGGCTCATCGCGACCACCATCTTGCGAATGGTTTCGGCTTGCGCGGAATCGCCGTATTCCATCTTGGAAAGCTTGGTGACGCCATCGACCAAACCGGTCACGGTATCGCCGAACTCGGCGCGGCACTCATCGAGCGTATAGTCGGTGTCCTCAACCGTGTCGTGCAACAGGCCGGCGGCCACAACCAACGGTCCCATGCCGAGATCGGCAAGAATCTGCGCCACGGCCAACGGATGGATGATGTACGGCTCGCCCGATTTGCGCCGTTGCGAAGAATGCTGCTTGACCGCACGCTCATAAGCGCGCTCAAGAATGCTTATGTCCTCATCGGGATGATGGTATTCGCACATCTTCAGGATCGGCTCAAGCGGATCAAGCGGATTCGTGCTGATCTCGCAGCCCAACATTCGGGCAGAATGAACCTCACGCTCAACGTCACCCATCGTCCACCTCCTCGCTCGCAATGCTCCCTATACTACCCGCGCCTCACCGTGCATCCGAGGCATCCGACCGCGTGTTGCACGGCCAAATACCCCCGAAACCATTGAGATGTCAGCGTTTGCCGATTCCTCTGCGACTAAGCCAGTGCGTTCAGCTCAGGAAGCCACGCCTGTGGAACCAAACCCACGCTCAGCGCGATCCGACCCAGGCAGTGTTTCCGCCTCGATGAACGTCGCTTCGACGTAACGCTGAATAACCAGCTGCGCGATACGGTCTCCCGGATGGAACGTCACGGTGTGTTCCGGATCAAGATTGATCAGCGGCACCTTGATCTCACCACGATACCCCGCGTCGATGGTTCCCGGCGCATTGAGCACAGTCACACCCTGCTTGACGGCAAGACCGGACCGTGGATGCACCAGAGCCACGTAACCCGCTGGAAGGGCGATCGCCACTCCTGTAGGCACCAGTGCCCGCTGGAACGGCTTCAGCGTGACTTCCTCCGTAGTGCGCAGATCAGCGCCAGCGTCACCGGCATGGGCATAATACAATTCCGCCGGATGGTCAGGATCCAGCGACTTTACCAGAACCTCGACGTTTTCCGGTTCGTTATATGCTTCGTCGAACGCCATCAGGCAGCGCACTCCTGACACACCGGCTGACCGTCGTCAGTGGTGTAGGCAAGCTGGCTACGGTGCTTCACCAGGAAGCATTCGGAGCAGATGAACTCGTCACCCTGCATAGGAATGACGGTCACCGAGGCGTCCTCATTGCTGAGGTCCGCACCGGGCAGCTCGTAATCTTCGGCGATGGCGTTCTCGTCATCGTCCATATCGTTGGAAGTGTTCTGGGAGCTCTTGCCCAAAGCCTGGAGCGACTCCTCGTCCTCGTCTTTGTTGCGCGGGGAATCATAATCCTGTGCCATCGAGATTCCTTTCGTCATCTATGGTGCTCATGCGCCATAGGATACATGACTTTTACCCCGCATAGGATACACGAATCGAAATACTCGTAAAATCCGACACGTGGGGCACAATGGAATAAACAGAAATTCTTGAAGGAAAGTGGTGTGTTGTGCCTGGGAATTCACTCGAGGAAGCGCGGTTCGATCATGTCAGCGACACCGGTGAACTCGTCTTTGTTTCAGGTGCCGGAAAGTTCGCTGTAAAGGTCGACGAAGCGCTTGAAAGAGCCATTTTGGAGGCCAAGCAGATTCGTTCCGAAGTGCAGGAGGAACAGAAGACACGCATCCCACCCACCCTGCCGATTTCGCAAATTCAATCGTTGATTCGCGCTGGCGCCGATCCCGCGCGTGTCGCGGAAAGATATTCGTTAAGCGAAGCGCTTGTTCGGCGTTTCTCGGCTTCGGTCGAAACGGAAAAGCAATATGCGATCGAGCAGTTTCTCGCCGTTCCAGCGCCGAAGGAAAGCCGCGTACGCACGCTTTCCGAACTGATCGAACGCACTTTTGCGGCAGCGCGGGTGCGCTTGGAAGATGTGACTTGGAAGGCCACCAGACTTGGCTTGGAGCCTTGGAAAATCAGCGCTCAGTTCGTCTCCTCCGGTCACAATGTCTGCGCGGAATGGTCGTGGAACATGCACGACAATGCCGTAAGCTGCCTGAATTCCGCAGCACGAAAACTCATTGGAGAACAGGACACGTCGAAAGAAGGACACGCCGAGAAACACGCCGATGAAAATTTTCTCGTGTCACTGAATCTTCCCGGAAATTCCGCACGGTCGGCGCGTATCGAGCAAACGGTGTCCGCATGGAACACGCCCGAGCCGTCCATGCCTGCGGCCCGTCCCGCGGCAGCGCCTTCCGTTCCGATCGCGCCAATCGGCGGCGTGTCTAATGAATCCGACACGCCTGACACGCTGAACGCGCCAGCCATCGCATCCGACTTGCCTCTGCCGAGCCGACCGGAGAACCCTGCTGCAGGAGCCAATACAGCCAGCGCAACAAACACCGACACACGCAATACCGTTCCATCCACGCCGGAGCCTGCTTCGAACATGGCGAACGAGAACCAGACACTTGACCCGCATAGCCAGAACACCACCAAATCGAAGCGGCGTGCCGGACGTTCCGCCGTGCCAAGCTGGGACGAAATCCTGTTTGGCGACTGAAGTTAGGCCACGTCGATCAAGCAGGGAATGTCGGATTCGAGCATGGTGAGCGACCCGTGCACGCTTGGCAGGTGCATCGCCTTTTCTGCTTGCGTACGTGAGTCCACAATAGTGACGGCTTTGGCGGCCGATACGATCACATCGCCGATCATCGGTTCGACGCGAGCTTCCACCGGCCCATACACGCCTTCATCCATTGCCTGCGAGCGCGTGCGCACCTGCGCACGGTCCTCCAGCACGCTGCGCCATCGTGTGGCGATGTCTTCTGGATTCTCGCCTTGTTCCGCGTAGAGCATGACGCAACGTGGTTCTCCGCCGACATGGGCGACGCCTTGCATGAGTCGCTGATCCTGTGCAATGTCAATCACGGATTCGGGATCAGTGGTGATCATACCGTGGTCCGCCACAATCACAATCAATGTGCCTTTGGGCACGCTGCGGCGGAGAAGGCCGAGCTGAGCGTCAACACGCTCGTACGTGCCAATCCATTTGTCGGAATCCCAACCGTAATTGTGCCCGACCTTATCGGTATCACGCAGATACAGGTACGTCAGTCCGGGCGTTTTTGCCGCTTGCGCCGCGGCTGCAATCCGTTTTCGCGGATCATCGTTGGAAATGTAGTCGCTGCCCCGTAACGCCGCCTGCGTCAACGCGGAAAAGGCGAATTTCGGCAGTCCAGAACTGGTCACTCGAACATCCTGCGCGCTCAGCCGTTCGAAAATGGTCGGTTGTTGCTGCAATTCAAGCGGAGGAATTGCGTTTTTGAAGGAAATCAGCTGGCATATTTCATCGGTTTTCGGATTGAGCTGCGTGTAGCCGGTCATACCGGTCATACCGGGGCATGTTCCCGTACCGAAGGTAGACATGGCTGCGACGGTGGTGCTTGGCATGCATGTTGCGATGGGACGTTGATTGGCGGTGTCGTTCATCAGCGCACGCAAGTAGGGGGCATGTCCCAGCCTCATGTTGAGATTCCAGTAGCCGAGACCGTCCACGAGCGCCACAACCACGGAAGTCGCATCGGGAATGCCGAGCGCCCCCTGCAAACGCTTCGGATCAGGATGGACTGCCGTTGGCATGGGGTATCCGATGGCGTTGGAAACAGCAGGAAGTACCGATGACAGGTGCAACGCTCCCCCACGGGTTCCTTCAGATGACACGTCATCGCCGTAGCATGCCGGTTCGGTCATGGTGAGCAGCTCTTCGACGCTTGGCACTTCAACACTCATAATTCCCATTCAAGCACCGCGGCGGTACCGGCTGGTAGCATTGCTAGGTTGATTACCATTACTTTTCCGTGAGGAGATTCACCGCATGGTGTCGCACCGCAAACCGGCAAAACCAGCCTTTGACCCGCGTACGGTCAAAGAGAACATCGTCGAAACACCGTTGAATGAGGAGATGAGCAAGTCGTTCCTCGAATACGCGTATTCGGTGATCTATGCCCGCGCGTTGCCCGATGCCAGAGATGGTCTGAAGCCGGTGCAACGCCGCATCATCTATCAGATGGGCCAGATGAATCTCAATCCTGATCGTCCGTATATGAAATCGGCCCGTGTGGTCGGCGAGGTTATGGGCAAGTTGCACCCGCATGGCGACTCCGCCATCTATGAGGCGATGGTTCGTCTTGCGCAGCCGTTTGCGATGCGATTGCCGTTGGTGGATGGCCATGGTAACTTCGGTTCCCTTGACGACGGTCCTGCGGCCTCCCGTTACACTGAGGCGCGTATGGCCCAGGCAGCGCTTGGCATGAATGCCAATATCGGTGAGAATACCGTTGATTTCACGCCGAATTACGATAACAAGCTGCAGGAGCCGACTGTTTTGCCCGCTGCGATTCCGAATCTGCTGGTCAATGGCGGTTCCGGTATTGCCGTCGGCATGGCCACGAATATGGCGACGCATAATCTGGGCGAGGTGGTTGCCGCGGCCAAGCATCTGATGCATCATCCTGATGCCACGTTGGAAGAGCTTATGCGCTATGTTCCAGGTCCGGACTGGCCAAGTGGCGGCGTGATCGTTGGGCGTAACGGCATTCGTGAGGCGTATGAGACCGGACGTGGCGCGTTGACCACGCGTTCAGTGACGCATATCGAAAATGTGACGGCCCGTAAGAAAGCCATCGTCGTGACGGAACTGCCGTTCATGGTGGGGCCCGAACGAGTGCTGGAACGTATTTCCGAGGGTGTGAAGAATCGCAAGCTGGAAGGTATTTCCGGGGCGATCGACTTGACGGATCGTCATAACGGCACTCGTCTTGTCATTGAAATCAAAACCGGTTTCGATCCGAACGCCGTGCTTGCGCAACTGCTCAAGCACACGCCGTTGCAAGACAATTTCACTATCAACAATGTGGCGTTGGTCAACGGCCGCCCGCACACCATGGGTTTGAAGGAAATGCTTCAGGTGTGGGTGGACCATCGTCGTGTGGTGATTCGCCGTCGTAGCGAATTCCGTAAGAAGAAGGCGTTGGAGCGTCTGCATTTGGTCGAAGGCCTTCTGCTTGCGATGGTCGACATTGACGAAGTGATTCAGGTGATTCGTTCGTCTGACGATGCTGATGCCGCGAAGACGAAGCTGATTGCCGTATTCGATTTGGATGAGATTCAGGCACAGTACATTCTTGACTTGCGTCTGCGTCGTCTGACGAAAATGAGCCGCATCGAGCTTGAGTCGGAACGTGACGATTTGAAGCAACGTATCGAAGAGTTGGATCGTATTCTCGCTTCCGCCGAAGCGCTCGACAATGTGGTGATCTCCGAAATGGATGAGGCCGTCGCCACGTATGGCACGCCTCGTCGAACCGTATTGCTGGATGAGGATGCCGATGGTAAGCTTGTGCCTGTTGTGGCGCATGGTGATGATGGCGTGTCCGCTTCGGCTATGGCCGCAGCCCGTGCCGCCGCAACGGTCTCTTCCGCAGCAGCTGATGTTGCCGCAGCCGCTAAGGCAGCGACGAAGGCCGGTGAAGACAATGCGGCCGCTGTGGCATTGCAGATTGACGACGAACCATGTGCGGTGATGCTGTCGGCCACGGGTTTGATCGCGCGAACCTCCGAAGATGCGTTGGAACGTTGGGAGAATCGTTCTTCTGCCGACAAACGTGTGAAGGACGATCAGATTATTTCGATTTTCCCTACCACCACACGTTCCTCATATGGTTTGATCACATCTGCCGGCCGTCTGATTGTGGCGCATGTCGTGGAGTTGCCGGTTGTGTCTGCGGATGGTCCGCTCCATGTGACTGGCGGCGTCCATGCCGAAGAGTTGATCGGTATGACGGAAAATACCGATCCGATTCGCGGCGAACGCGTGATTGCTGCGATTGCCATGCCAACTGCCGATGATTCCGGTGATCATGCCGCAGAACCTGCTCCTCTTGCATTGGGCACGCGTAATGGCGTGATCAAGCGTTGGAATCGTGAGTCGCCCACCACGATGGATTCATGGAGCATCATCGATTTGAAGGATGACGATGAAGTGCTGGCTGCCGCTGAAGCGCGCGATGAGGATCGACTGGTGTTTGTTTCTACCGACTCGTCTTTGCTGACGTTTGATGCGAAGAACGTACGCCCTCAGGGCCGTACCGCGGGCGGCATGGCAGGTATCCGCTTGGCTGAAGGCTGCTCGGTTGCCGCGTTTGCGGTGATTCCCGCCAACAAGGTGGCTTGGAATTACGAGGAGGGGGACAATGGCCTGTTCTCCGCGTCTGGAGCCGTGGTGTTGACGGTTGCCGGCGATTCCGAAGCACTGCCGGGCACGGAGAATGGTTCAGCGAAGGTAACCCCGTTGGAGATGTACCCGACAAAGGGTCGCGGTACCGGTGGCGTGCGTTCGCAGCGTTTCCTTAAGGGGCAGGATACGTTGATCCTCGCCTTCGTGGGCACATATCCGGTACATGCTTCCACGGAGGGCGGTGCCGGTGTGGAATTGCCGAAGCCGGATATGCGTCGTGACGGTTCTGGTACGGAACTTTCCGCGCCAATCGCCATCGTCGGCTGACCCATTGCAATGTGACGTGCCCGCGTTTTACGAAGTTTGGAATCGTTTAGGATTCCGTTCGTAGGACGCGGGCATTGTTGTTCCTGCGTTTTCGTCCGCGCTGTCACTATGCATTAGCGATGATGATCTTTTTCAACAGTAAAGTTTCATGCCTTGCGGACTATCGACGAAACCTGCGGCGTAAAGGATTTGCCGGTATTCATTGCGTGCTTTCAATGATGTTCCGTTCATTTCGCTGAAGCTGATGCTGCCGCTGGGTTGGCGCTGCAATACGTAGGCAAGTTCGGCGCATGACGGTCTTAATATTGTTTCGTCTGCGGTGAAGCTGACAATTTTATGGCTTTTTGGTACGGAGAACAGTACCGGTTCGCCTTGTTTGAGCACAATGATGGAACCGGATCTGCGTGCTGGTTTGAGGTAATCCTGTTCTGGCCAGGCGATTGCGGAACCAGTGAGATTGGCGGGATCGATCACGTCGAGCGCAACGCAGGATTGACTGTGCCATTGCGTGTCGCTGCGCAGCGCGTCGACGGTGTCTCGTTCCGCGAATTGTGCCGCGCCAAAACCTTTCACGAACATGCCTCGGACCAGTGTGCCATGTTCTTCCATTCGTTTGAGTACCGGATAGAGCGCTGAAAATCCTCCGGCAATCCGTTCCTTGTCAACCAAAGGAGCGGCAATCACGCCGTATCGGTCCAGTAATGAGTCGATGAGCGCCAGCTCACGCTCCTCTACACTTGCCGTATGCGCCATGCCAATGCCGGTATCGCTGTTTTCGAGCATGCCCGGCTCGATAACACCGTCTAGTGGTTTGTTTGGCATAACGGTTCGCCCGTCGCCACAAGATACTGCGGACCATAATCCACTCAGCGCCAATGGTGTTGGAGGACGCATGGTGACGCGTCTACGCGCGGCACGACGGGGTGCGCGAACGGTTTTGCCTCCGTGCAGAAGCGCTCGTACTGGTGCGAACGAACTGTTCGTCATTTTCCCCTGCCATACCAGTGACCATAAGGCTTCTTCGAACTGCCGCTCGCCCCATGCCGGAAAGATGATTTCACCCGTTTCGGGGTTCACCTGCGCTTCGGCATGCTCAAGCCAGATGGTTTTTGTCACGGCTGAAAGCAGTTGAATAGGAAATGCTCCGCCACCGCTTAACGCCGTTAACACGGCATCCGCCATGGTCAACGTTTCATTATCGTTCAGCTTATCCACCGCCGATTCAGGCTGGTTGAGCAGCAAGGAACCTGCTGGATAGAAGGCGATCTCACCAGCTTCTTTGGCGTTGGATCCACTTGCTTTCGAACCGACCCACACCACATCCGACGATGAGATGAGTTCGTCGAGCATACTAGGCTGATAGTCACGCACACGTGCCGGGAATACCATGGACTCCCATACCGAAGCGTTCAGGAACACGCCTTCCAACTGCTCGATGACACGCATCAGACCATCAACGCCTTCGTAGCGTTCACCTCCAACAGGGCCAACGCCCTGACGATTAAGCAGAAACGCCTGATAGACGCTCGGATCGACCGGTTTGACGGCCTTTCTGGCCTTGGCAAGAGACAATGCTCGAATACGCCGGAAAACATCCTTGTGGAGCCATTGCTGAATATCGTTCTTTTCGGAAGTCTCACCTGAATCAGTGAATCTTCCCTTGATGAGTTCTCCTCGGGCATCCAGTTCATCAAGCGCATGCACCGCCTGAGCCGCGTCAATGCCCAGTTCGGCAATCATCTTGTCAGCGGTGAATGGTCCATGCGTTTTGGCGTATCTTGTTACGCGCCCGCTGATATCTTCTTCGGCGAGATCATTCCAGAATGTTCGCCCAGCAAGCTCGCCCTCCACTTGTGTAATAGCTTCGGCATCCAACAACGATGCCATATCCGTGCTTCCTAGAAGCCGTTCGAGCACTTCCAGATCCATGGACAGCAACTGCGTGCTTCGTTCGGCTTGGGGCACGTCATACTGGTACATCACCGATCCAACGAAGCCGAACAGCATGTTCTGCGCAAACGGAGAAGGTGTTTCAGTAGTTGCCTCCGATAAAAGTATTGTTCCCGCATGCAGGCCTGTCATAATCGTGCGTAATGCCGGCAAATCATATACGTCCTGCAGGCATTCGCGCGCAGTTTCCAACAAGAGGGGGAAGTTCTTGCAAGTACGAGCCGCATTCAACAGTTGCGCGGCCTTCAACCGCTGCTGCCAGAGAGGCACACGCTTACCGGGACGTGTGCGCGGCAGAAACAGTGATCTGGCCGCACATTCGCGGAATCGAGCCATGTAAAGCACGCTTTCGCCAACTTGCGTCTCAACAGTGCGTTGCAATTCGTCCACGTCGAATAGCAACAGCTCACGTGTAGGCAAATCGCCATAACCGTCCGGCAATCGTAAAACAATGCCATCGTCGACCGCGTACACTTGACCGTCGAAACCAAACCGCTGTTTGATTCGAGTGGTGATGGCTAACGCCCAAGGCTCATGCACGCGCCTACCATATGGTGAATGGATGATGATGCGCCAATCTCCGCCTTCATCCCGGCAACGCTCCACCACGAGATCACGATCCGAAGGAATCGTACCGGTCGCTTCACATTGCTCGTCAAGCAGTTTGGCAAGATTGCTTATGGCATTATGGTCGAGACCATCTCGCTCCAAACGTTGCGCGGTCTCACGGTTGAACTGTGCTTCCAATACAGTCTGAGCCGTATTCTGATCACCATTCTTTGCTGGTTCACGCCTATGCAATCCTTGGCTGAGCTCACGCGTCAAACGCCCTTGCGCCAATCCGAAACCATAATCACGCCCATCCTGATCCCCATGCCAAAATGGCAAGCGCGCGGTGCGCCCGGGAGCAGGAACCACCACTACCCTATCTCGTGTGATCTCCTGAATCTGCCAGGTGGAAGTCCCCAAAGTGATGACATCTCCCACGCGGGATTCGTATACCATTTCCTCATCAAGCTCGCCCACTCGCCGAGGACCTGGACCAGAGCCCTCTTCTGGAAGCACCACCGCGTACATGCCACGGTCGGGTATGGTGCCGCCACTGGTCACCGCCAAGCGTTGCGCTCCTGGACGTGCGGAAATCAGCTTTGCCTCTTCGTTGTATTGCAGCGGTGGACGGAATGCGGAAAAGCTCTCACTGTTGTAGGCGCCCGTCATCATGCCGATGACAGCGTCGAACATAGACCGGTCGAGATTTTGGAAAGGTGCGGAACGACGCACAAGCTCGTACCAATCGTTCGTGGAAAGATCTTCCATGGCCGCGGCTGCGACGGTCTGCTGTGCGAGCACGTCCAGAGGGTTGCGGGGCATATGCAATGGTTCTATAGCCCCTTCCCTCATGCATTCCATGCTGGTTGTTACGCCAATAATCTGTTGGCGGGTTATGGGGAAGAACAACGCGTGCGAGACTCCGCCGACATTGTGGTCGGCACGGCCCACTCGCTGCAATCCCGATGCGATCGACAATGGGGCGGCCACCTGAACCACGAGATCCACCGAACCCATATCGATGCCGAGTTCCAGGCTGGAAGTGGCCACCACGCAACGTAATTCGCCGCGTTTTAACTGTTCTTCGATCTGTTTACGTCTATCTTTTGACACGGACCCGTGATGAGCCATGGCAATCGCATCAATGTCTTCATGCGATTCAACCAGCATGGTGGTGGATCCCACCACCGAGTCATAGTGCCCGGCAAATTGCTCGCGGCCCTCCGGTGAGCCCAAGTCACGGTGCTCACTCAGATCAGTTGCCACCATGCCCTGTTTCGACTCCGCATACATGTCGTTGAGCCGTGCGGTGAGCTTCTCCGCCAGTCCACGCGAGTTGACAAATATCAATGTGGTTCGGTGCCGCAACACCTCGTCGAGAATGGACCGTTCAATGACCGGCCATACCGAACCGCCTGTAGCGCTGGTGTCGAGCATATTGCGCAATGGTTCCACGGCTTTTAAATCCATGGCCGGAACAGCGCCGGGGTTCACCACCGTTACCGGTTGCGAACCACCGAGAAACCGTGCTACTTCCTCAACGGGATTAACGGTTGCCGAAAGCCCTATGCGTTGCACTGGATGCCCAATCAACTTATCAAGGCGTTCGAGGCTGACAGCGAGGTGCGCGCCGCGTTTTGTACCTGCGACCGCATGAATCTCGTCGACGATCACCGTCTCCACGCTCGTCAATATGCTGTTCGCCTTGGAGGTGAGCAGCAGGAATAGTGATTCCGGCGTGGTGACGAGAATATCCGGCGGATGGCTGACGATTCTTCGACGTTGTTCAGGTGTGGAGTCGCCGCTGCGCATGGCCACTTCGACATCGGGGATGGGCAGCTCCATCGCCTCATACTGCTGGGAAATTCCCTGCAATGGCAGTTCAAGGTTCTTCGCCACATCAGCGCCAAGCGCCTTCAGAGGCGAAATGTATAGCACTTTGACGCCACGCTTCGTTTTCTTGCGGGAGCCTTTCCCTGCAGCTTTTTGTTCCGCATGGCTCTTGGCTGCCGCGATTTCGCCATGAACATCCACTCCTGCGGAACGCGTCCCGCCCGCCATAAGCCGGTCAAGAGCCGAAAGGAACGCACAAAGGGTTTTACCCGACCCTGTGGGCGCCACAACGAGCACGTTCTCGCCGGAATGGATGGCCGGCCACACCTGCTGCTGGACTTCAGTGGGCCGACTGAACGCATGTTTGAACCATGCCTTGGTCGGCTCTGAAAACAGGTTCAAACATTCGTACATACGTTCGATGATCGCATTACCGCAAGACGTTATTCATCTTCGTCGGCAACCCATTCGAGCACATCTCCCGGTTGACAACATAACGTCTCGCATATGGTATCAAGCGTGGAAAACCGTATCGCCTTGGCCCGCCCGTTCTTCAACACCGAAACATTGACCGGCGTTATGCCTATAGCCTCCGCCAGCTCATTGACGCTCATCTTCCTTTTGGCGAGCATCACATCAAGGTTCACACGAATGGCCATATCAGATCACCGCTGCCAGTTCATCACGCTGTTCGATGGCCTGCATCAACAGCGAGCGCATCACCACCATCAACAGTTCGAACGCCGCGATCAGTAGAAGCGCCGCCACTCCGACCGCCAGCACGACGTATGGAAACATTTGCCCGTCAACCCCCATCGCAGCCATCAGAAAGCGTGAAGGCGACAACCAGATTTGACCGACCATCACGGCGAGCACCAGCATGCCTTCAATCCCCGCATATACGAGAATGTGATTCACCCAACGCATGGCCTTGCCGGAAAAGACATCACGTTTTTCAACCAAGGTCAGCAATCTCCACAGCGGCACCAACGCGAACTCGAAGCAAGCGACAATCAGCACTGCGGCAACCGCATACAGCCAATGCATCGAGTCAGCGTCGGCATACTTGGAAGCAACGCCAGCGGATGCCGCAATCGCACTGAACTGCAGTCCGAGGCAGCATATTGCAATTATCACAATCAGCACACGCAATACGCCAATCACCATGGAACGTTTCGCTGCGGAATTCGGCATGATATCCGTCTCCTTCAATCCAATAAACCTGAATATCGATAATAATCTATCGATATTCGATATGCAAATCTTGTGAAAGTATGTTAATCGATATTTTTCTATCGTTTTTCGATATGTACGATGACGTCCAACATATCTCAGAAAGGAATCATTATCATGCCGGAACCAGCCAACACTTCCCCATCGCAGACTTCGCAATCCCAACAATCATCGCCATTACCAGAAGCACAAGAAACCCAAGAAACACCAAAAACACAAGGGAGCCAGCCAACACATGAACCATCCGCGCATCAGGAGGAACAACCTTTGGCGAAACCCAAAATCACGCGGGAAGAAATAGCGCAACGCCCCCTCAACAAACGCGCGGTCATCACCATTGGCGCTGCATTTCTCATCACTTTCGCATTCGACCGTCTGATCTGCAGCATACCTCCGACATGGCTTATCGGATATGAACTGCCGGTTTTCTGGATCATCTGTGCTCTTACCGTAACCGCGCTGCACTGGAAAACCGCACGAAAACAAGTTCTTGTTTGGCTTGTTTTGGGAAGCATCGTCGCCATTGGCGTGTGGAATACACTCGCTCAGTCGACCTGGTGCTATTCGAGAAATGACGAGTACGCGCTCACCACGCAATTCGTTCAACCGGCGTTGCTTATGCTGCACTGTCAGCTGGTCAACGGGCGTTACGATGTTCGCCGTCCACTTCAGGTTGCCTGGAATTGGCTTACCGGCTGGTTGCAGCAGCCGTTTATTCACATTCGCGATTTTGCGGAACCGTTTTCCGTCATATTCGCAAGATTTGCAGTCGCGTCGAAGCAACGTTCGAAAGTGCGCGAAATCGGCATTGCGCTACTGATTTCCACTCCATTGCTTCTGACGATCGTACCATTGCTCATCGGAGCCGATCAAATAGTTCAATATGAAGTGCTGAACGTTTTCAGTGATTTCAACCCGATGACGATCACTCTGCACATCATGTTCATCGTGTTGCCGTGGCCTTTGCTGTTCTCACTGCTTATTGGACTCGACGATGAACCCACTTCCACGCCTCCGGAGCAACGATTCTCCCTCAGCTCGGTAACTGCGTTCGTGGTATTGGCCGTGACTTTGACTGTGTACATGCTGTTTTGCATCGTACAGATCCGGTTCCTGTTCGCAGGATTGTTCACCGATGGTTCGATCGCACTGCCAGACGGATTGACCTATAGCGAATACGCACGCGGCGGATTCTTTCAACTGCTGGCAGTCACGGCCATTAATGTGACGCTATTTGGTTTGGCGATCGCACTCGCGCCACGTACGCGCATGCTCAACGCGGCACTGGTAGCATTGCTGGCGTTAACCGCCGTCATTCTAGCTTCGGCGGCGCTTCGGTTAGGACTGTACATCAACGCATACGGTTTGACTTGGCTGCGGTACCTTTCGGCGTCATTTATCGCCCTGCTTGCGATCGCGATTCTGCTATGCCTTATTCGCCTGAAAATACGACAACTGCCATTGGCTGCAACCATGACCGCACTGCTTATCGTATGGTACGTGGCGCTCGGCTTCAGCAACCCGAACCATATATGCGAAATCTACAATGCGGCTCATGGTATCGCAATGGCAATGGCGACAACACCGTATCAGTCGATGGTCTGACCAGCGCACTTTTTACGCAGGCTCTCGTGCATGATCACCATCAGCACCAGGAAAGCCAACATGTACAGAGGGAACCACAGCACACTGATATGCTGTGCGATCAAGCCGAATACCGGCGGCATGCACATCGAGCCGACGTATGCGCATGCCATTTGCATGCCGACGATCGCCTGCGATTTGTCTTCGCCGAAATATGCCGGCGTGGAATGAATGACGCACGGGTAGATCGGTGCGCAGCCAAGACCGACAATCATCAGTCCCATAATGGTGCCGATATTGCGAGGCAGCGGCAGCAACATGATGACGATACCGGTCAGCACCAGCGCCTGCCCCAGGCGAATCATGGCCGGATCATTAAACTTCATGGTCAGAAAACCACTCGCCAAGCGACCCACGGTGATGCCGATGCAGAACAGGCTGGCCCACATAGCCGCCGTGGTCTTATCGATGCCCTTGCCAAGCGCCATGTAGCTACTAGCCCACAGCATGGCCGTCTGCTCCAATGCGCAATAGCAGAAGAACATCACCAGGATTTCTTTGGCGCCACGAATGGCGAGCACACCTCGCACACCAAGCGGTTTGCGAGTTTCATCATTGGCCGTTCCGTCGGATTCGCCGGAAACTTCGCCCGTCTTTACCTCGGAACGCTTCTTCCACAGTGGCAGACTGAAAATAAGAATGGCGGTGAGCACAACCTGCAGTATGGAGATATAACGGTAGCCCCACGACCATCCTTGGCCGGCGCCCAAGGCGAATCCCATGATGTATGGGCCAGTCAACGCGCCAATGCCCCACATGGCGTGAAGCCAGCTCATGTGACGGCTCTCGTAGTGGATCGCCACATAGTTGTTGAGGGCCGCGTCAACGCCGCCCGCACCCAAGCCGTACGGAATGGCAAGCAGAATCAGCACCCAATAGTTAGGAGCAACGGAAAAGCCGAACAATGCCAACGCCGTCAACGCCACGGAAACCGCAGTGACCTTGCCCGCACCAAAACGCAAGGTCATACGATCGGAAAGCAACGCGGAAACAATGGTGCCAGCGGAAATCGTCATGGAAATGCCGCCAGCCCACGAAATGGGAGCACCCAAATCGACACTCATCGTCGGCCATGCGGCACCCAGTACCGCATCCGGCAGGCCAAGGCTGATGAACGCCACATAAATCACCGCAAGCAAAAGATTAACCACGTCCTACTCCTTCTTGATCGGTAGCCGCAGAAGACAATATCCGCCATTATTGTAAGCACATATAGCTACCAATCGGTAACTACTTGATTGCACTATCTACCGTAGAATCTTCAACCTTTACCACACGGAATCGCATACCATCTTCACTAAAAAATACCCTCCGAAACGTCTTGACGTAGCGGAAGGCGAGCTGACGACAACCTCGATCAGGTATCGATCTTCGAACGGTCGAAATCGTCGGCATTCTCAACGATGAACGCTTTACGCGGCGGCACGTCATCGCCCATCAGCAGACTGAAAATCTGACTGGCCTGTTCGGCGTCTTCCATACGGATACGACGCAGCATACGTGTGCGTGGATCCATAGTGGTGTCGGCCAGCTGGTCGGCGTCCATTTCACCCAGACCCTTATAGCGCTGAATGTCCTCGTTATAGCTGATGTGCTTCTTATCAAGATCAGCCAATTTGCCGGCCAGCTCATCGTCGGAATACGTGTAGATATACTCCCCCTTGTGAGCTCCGGTCAAGGCGATGCGGTGCAGCGGAGGCACGGCCGCATACACGTGACCGTACTCGATGAGCGGCCGCATATAACGGTAGAACAAGGTGAGCAGCAGAATGCGGATGTGCGCGCCATCGACATCTGCATCGGTCATCATAATGACCTTGTTGTAACGTGCTTGCTCGATGTCGAAGCTCGCTCCGGAGCCAGCGCCGACCACCTGAATGATCGCCGCGCATTCCTTGTTCGACAGCATCTGCGACAACGACGCCTTCTGCACGTTGAGAATTTTACCTCGAATCGGCAGCAACGCCTGGAAACCGGAATTACGCGCGGCTTTGGCGGTGCCAAGTGCGGAATCGCCCTCCACGATGAACAGTTCGGCCACATCGTCATTGCCTGGCTGGCAATCAGACAGTTTCGGTGGCATGGATGCCGATTCGAGCGCGTTCTTGCGTCGCGTCACCTCTTTGGTCTTACGTGCTTGGATGCGGGCGTGCATTTCGCCGACGATCTTTTCAAGCACGCGGCCGGACTGTTCCTTATAGCCACGTTTGGAGCCGGTGATCATCTCGCCGAACTGCCTGTCGGTCATTTTGCTGACAATCGGCTTGACCTGCGCGGTGCCGAGCACATCCTTGGTCTGACCTTGGAACTGTGGTTCGGCGATACGCACAGTGACGACGGCAACCAGACCTGCCAGAATATCGTCACGTTCGACTTTCATGTTGGAATCTTTGAGATTCACTTTGAGCTTACGTGCATTGTCTTCGATGGCTTTGCGAATCTGCTTGGTCAGGCCCAACAGATAGCCATCCACATGGGTTCCACCGCCCGGGGTTTCCACCACATTGACGAAGCTGCGCATGGTGGTGTCGTATCCGTTGGTCCACCGCATGGCGATATCGACGGCACAATTTCTCGTAACCTTCTGCGCGTGCAGTTCACCGCCATCGCCAACGGCTTGGGTTTCCTCAACATAGGTGTCTTCGCCAGTGATACGCCAAATAGCGGAAACCGCTTCGCCTTTGGACAGGTAATCCACGAAATCCTTCACACCGCCGGTATGGCAGAATTCCTCGATACGAGAGTGGGTATACTTCGATCCCTGAGGTTGTGCCGCAACATCGGCTTCCTCGTGCCCGGCAGCGTCATGTTCAGATTCATCGCTTTCGGCAATTTCCTGCGGTTCATCACCTGCAGCATTTGCAATATCGTCGACTTCCAGCATTTCGTCGACTGATTCATCGCCGGTTTCCGGAATATTCTCATCGATAACAGTGATTTTCAAACCCGGCACCAGGAAGCTGGTCTGCCTGACGCGATCAATCAGCTGCTCGTAGCTGAATTCCGCGGTGTCGTTGAAAATCTCCGGATCAGCCCAATAACGAATGCGAGTTCCCGTGGTCTTCGGACTGACCTTGCCAATGATTTCAAGCTCAGTCGGACGGTTTTTACGCGTGCGTTTGAATGGCGCATCCGGAGATGGGTGCTCCGGATCAGCATCGGTATACACACCAGGATGACCCTGATGGAATGACATATGATGCGTCTTGCCGTCACGATCCACTTCCACGTCAAGACGGGAGCTCAACGCGTTCACCACTGACGAGCCCACGCCATGCAAACCGCCCGAGGCTCCGTACGAAGAGTTACCGAATTTCGCGCCGGCATGCAATTTGGTCAACACCACTTCCACACCGGTAAGTTTGGTTTTCGGCTCGATGTCAACAGGGATACCGCGGCCGTTATCGGCCACTTCCACGGAACCGTCGCTGTGCAACGTCACAACGATATGATTGCAGACTCCCGCAAGAGCCTCATCGACGGAATTATCGATGATCTCCCACAGGCAGTGCATCAGACCTTGGCTATCGGTGGTGCCGATATACATGCCCGGGCGCTTGCGCACCGCGTCAAGACCTTCAAGCACGGTAAGACTACCTGCGCCGTAATTGTCCTTGTCTTTCGCCATTTTCCTCATTCTGACTTGCAGTTTTGCTTCGGTTTTCATCCATAAGAACGTCTTGTAGACGTAAGAAGTCGAGAAATTCGATATTCTTACCGAATTTCTCGACTTCATTCACCTCTTGTTTCAATCACTGATCAAGGAAGTCACGCAGCGTCTGCGAGCGAGACGGGTGACGCAACTTCGACATGGTCTTCGACTCGATCTGGCGAATACGCTCACGGGTAACGCCATACACGCGGCCAATGTCGTCGAGCGTCTTGGGCTGGCCATCTTCCAAGCCATAACGCATCTTGATCACGCCAGCCTCACGCGGAGACAACGTTTCAAGCACCTGCCTGAACTGCTCCTGCAACAGCGAGAAGGCAACCGCGTCGGACGGCGCGATGGCGTCGGTGTCTTCGATCAGATCGCCGAACTCGGAATCGCCATCCTCACCCAACGGCGTATGCAAGGAAATCGGCTCACGGCCGTACTTCTGCACTTCCTGCACCTTCTCGACAGGCATGTCGAGCTCGCGTGCAAGCTCATCCGGCGTGGGTTCGCGGCCAAGATCCTGCAGCATCTGACGCTGCACACGAGACAGCTTGTTGATCACTTCGACCATGTGCACCGGCACGCGAATGGTACGCGCCTGGTCAGCCATGGCTCGGGTGATGGCCTGACGAATCCACCACGTGGCATAGGTGGAGAACTTAAAGCCCTTCTTCCAGTCGAACTTCTCGACGGCGCGAATCAAACCGAGGTTGCCTTCCTGAATCAAATCCAAGAACAGCATGCCACGGCCGGTGTAACGCTTAGCCAACGAAACCACAAGTCGCAGATTGGCTTCCAGCAGGTGGTCCTTGGCACGCCTGCCATCGTTCGCAGCCCACTTGAGCTCACGCTTGCGCTTGAAGTCCATCTGGTCGGATTCGGTGTCCAGCAGGTGCTGGGCATACAGACCGGCTTCGATACGCTCGGACAGATCGACTTCCTGTTCCGCATTCAGCAGGCTCACACGACCGATCTGCTTCAGGTAATCCTTGACCGGATCAGCAGTCGCACCCGCCGCAATCACACGACGCTTCGGATTGCCGGATGGGGTCAGATTCTCATCATCATCGTCATCACGCACCACGAAAGCGCCCTTTTCCTTAGGCTCTTCCGGCTTTTTGCGTTCTTCCTCATCCTCGTCGTCATCATCTTCAGGTTCGGATTCCTCGTCGTCGTCGAGGTCATCCTCGTCATCCGAATCGACGTCATCGAGATCAGCGTCGAAATCGTCAAGATCGGCGTCGTCTACCTGAGCGTCCTCATCGTCAAGTGCATCATCCTCGAGCGGCTCCTCCTTCTTGGCAGGGGCGCTCTTCTTCGCGGTAGTCTTGCGAGGGGTCTTCGTTGCGGTGGTTTTCTTCGCCGCACTCTTCTTCGTGGAGGCCTTGCGCGTGGCGGCTTTCTTCGTGGAGGTGGTCTTTTCGGTCAGATCAGCCTGTTCCATGCTTGCCGTCGTTTCCTTGGTGGCCAAACTTATCCTCCTATTGATCCTGCCTCGAAGCGTATACCACATGGACCCACTTCTGGCAAGGGCAAATCGTCAACTATGTGAGTAAACCATCTTGCAAGGACGATTATTCCCGCATAATGAGGCCTTCACGCGCAAGTCACGCCACTTTACGGCGTGTTGCCTTATGTTTCCGACGTCCAGGCAGGACCAATACGTCGTTCAACCGCCGAGCATACAATCGCCGCCAGCGAACATTGATCATCTATCGCGAGCGCGCTGATGGCTGATGCCATGGCTCCTTCCTGGCCCATCCACCACATGATGTAGCTGATCACGGCGAACGGCTGCGCCCGATATGTCTTCGGAATCATATCGATAATGTCGAACAGCATGTTGATCGCCTGATCGCAACGTTTCATATCGGGTCTGGCTAGGGGATCACGGAATGAATCGCTGAGCAGCTGTTCCAGACGCTGCGCATTACGAGACAGCTTGGGTCTTTCGGCGAAACTCATGAGAAAGTCTCGGTCGGCGTATCGTTCGTCAACGATGGCGGAAATGAGAAATACGTCACGAATGGACAGCATCCGATTGATGCCCACCGTAGTCCGCATGATCATATTCCGGTCAAGACCGCATTCGGCATGGAATTCGCCTTCCGAATGGGAAACGCTCTCGTCCGATGCCTGCGCAAGCGCGTCCATCCATATGAAAAGCGGTTCACGAATGAACGAACGCACTGTTTCGCCCACGCCGTCGGATCTGCAATCCCTTTCGAATCGGCTGATGGCTTCTTCCATTTCAGTCCCGGTGATGCGTCCGGTTTTGTTGGTTGTCATTATTCTGCCCTCCTTGGCATGGTCTATCGGCTTCCTCGCTCGCCGCTTATATGGCACTATGCCCGATGAGCCGATGCGATGCCGCTTTTTTCGAGGCCTGTGGTCGGAGGATGGCTTCTTCGGCGTTTCGCAAAATGATTTCGGTACCGCAACTATTGCAATCATTGAGATTTGGTCTTGTCGAATGCCTGTGGATAACTGTTGGTATGACTAGCTCCTCCGATTTGGAACAGATTGAATCACGCATTGTTTCGTTGGTGAAGGATTTCGCATTCCTTCATGCGGACGATTCGGTTGCCTCCTCTTGCAGGCCTATTGCCGACATGGTCGCCAAGCAGGCGGTCACGTCAAGTGAGGGTGGCAAGCGGCTTCGCGCCTTGCTGACGTTGGATTCGTTCCGCGCATTCGCTTCAGAGGATGTGCGAGAACGTGATTTCGACGCGCTTCTCGATTTAGCGTGCGCGGTGGAAGTGTTCCAGACCGGTGCGCTGGTGCATGATGACATCATCGATGATTCCGATCTGCGCCGTGGCAAGCCGTCTGCGCATCGCGCATTCTCCACTGGTACGCATAGCGAGGCCATTGGCCATGGCTTGGGCATCATGCTCGGCGACATGTTGGCCACGGCAAGCGTGGACATCGCGGACAAGGTAGCTTCCAAGCTCACTCATGGTTCCAATGTGGTCGCGGCATTGCTCAACATGCACCGAGAGGTCGAAGTCGGTCAAGTACTTGATTTGGCCGTAGAGCTCAATCCGTTGGACGCTCCAGACGAACTGGTGGAAGCTTCATTGAACGTATTCCGCTGGAAAACCGCCAGCTACACCACCATTGCCCCACTGGAATTCGGCATGCTTGCCGCGGGTATAGGCAAAGACGATGCGAGGAAGCAGGCATTGGCAGTCGGCTTGCCTCTTGGATTGGCCTTCCAGCTTGCAGACGATCTTCTGGATGTTGTCGGTTCGAGCAGCAATACGGGCAAGCCCGTTGGAGGAGATATCCGCGAAGGCAAGCGCACGGTGCTTCTAGCCGACGCCATCAACGCGGCGAACGACACGCAGCGGCGAGAGCTCATCGACATGTGGGAGGCCGATTCGCGTTCCGAAACTCAAGTAAAACGCGCCATTGAACTATTTGAGCAAACAGGAGCCATCGAACGTTCCCGCGGTAGAATCGCGGATTTGTGGAATGAATCGAAAACAGCTATCGAAACATTGAGCCTTTCCGAATACCACGAGTCACTGCTCATCGAGGCCTGCTCACGTTTCGTGCCAAGTATTCACGTCCAAACACGCGCGTGACACGCGACCTGCGTGTTTTGCAACCAACATCCGGACAGGACGCGCGTTCGTTGCACAATCCGCAAACCTCTGCTTGTAGACTACAAGTGGGAACACGTTCGAACGTGAGTTGTTTTGAAGAAGGAACCGTAGCGATCAACCATGAGTGAAGCTCCACACGCCCCTGAAGGTCAGGTCATCGAGGGCCGGTATCGGGTCGTCAGCAGAATCGCCGATGGCGGCATGGCCACGGTGTACCAAGCGGTAGACGAACGTCTGGAGCGCACGGTCGCCATCAAAATCATGCATACCCAGCTGGCGCAGGGACCGCACCGGGACCAGTTCGTGGAACGATTCCATCGTGAAGCCCGTTCGGCCGCGGCCATTGCCAATCCGCATATCGTGCAGGTGTATGACACCGGCGAATTCGACGGTCTCGATTATCTCGTCATGGAGTATGTTCACGGCGTGAACCTGCGTTACGAAATGAACCAGCAGGGTACGTTCAGCGTTCGAGAGACGTTACGCATTATTGGCGAGACATTGGATGGCCTCGCTTCCGCACATCGTGCGGGCGTGGTGCATCGCGACATCAAGCCGGAAAACATCTTGCTTAACGACCGTGGCCATGTGCAGATCACCGATTTCGGCTTGGCTAAAACGGTATCGCAGGCCACACTCTCCTCCACCGGCATACTGCTGGGAACAGCAGCATATCTAGCACCGGAAATGATTGAGAAGAATCAAGCCACACCTCAGGGGGATTTGTATTCCGTGGGCATCATGGCTTGGGAGATGCTCGCCGGCAACGTGCCATTCACTTCAGATAATCCAGTAACACTGGTATTCAAGCATGTTCACGAGGATGTGCCAAGCATTGCCACCGCTTGCAAAGGCATCAATGAAGGCGTGGCCGCATTCCTTGCCCATCTCACGGCTCGCGCGGTCGAGGCTCGTCCAGCAGACGCATCCGTTGCGTTAACCGAGCTGCAGCGTCTGCAATCGACGCTTGCGGTCAGCGATTGGCAGTATCGTCTTCCCCCGGTAGACGTCAGCGCTTCCGACAGTGCCGCGCCCGCAAATAACGGTGCGCCAACCAATGTCGGCAATCCTGTTCCTCCCGCTCCCCCGGCACCGCCGACGCAGCAATTCGATGATCGCACACGCAAGCTGGACAGGGTCAGGACGAACGCAACAACCGTCATGCCGGTGCAGCAACAGAACATCGATCCAGAAGCGACGACACGTTTCTCGCTGCCGGCAGACGGCATCGTCAATAGCCTTGACAATGCCGTCGACAGCGCTGCATCGCAATCCCCCATCGCGCAAAGCGACGAATCCGGCAATACTCCAAACAGCAAATCCGCGAAAAAGCGTCGCACACCGCTCATCGTCGCAGGCGTGGTGGCGCTGCTGCTTGCCTGTGGCGCCGGCGGTTGGGCATGGTGGTACTATCAGGGCCCCGGCAGCTATTGGACCATGCCCCAGCCGGATGGTATGACATGCGACGCGTCCGCAGCATGCCCCATCACCAATGTGAAGTGGAGCGACTACGAGAGTCTGCTCAAGATTTCCGATATCGAATATGAGGTGTCGGAAGAGTATAGCGATTCCGTGGAGGAAGGCAATATCATCTCCACCGACCCGGCGAATGTCGGCGATCGCGGCAGCAAGCGTCGTAGCCAGAAAGTCAAGGTCGTGGTCTCCAAGGGAGTCCGGCAGGCGACGGTTCCCGCCGATATTCTCGACGCGACCAGCGCATCCGGCAAGGATCCAATCAACGCACTGAAGAAGGCTGGATTCGATAATGTCGAGCAGACCGCGGCTTCTGATGACACGTATTCCATTGACGTGCCTCAAGGGGCGTTGCTGTCGTTAAGTGTGGATCCCGGCGCCACATTGCCGCATAATACGACGATCACCGTCACGGTGTCGCAGGGGCCAAAGCCAGTCACTATGCCCGATATCGTCGGCAAGACGAAGGACGAGGCACAGCAGGCGCTGGATGATCTTAGACTCACCACCAATTGGACGGAATCCTTCGACGACAAGATTCCACAGGGGCAGGTGATTTCCGCTTCCGTCAACAACGGTGATACGTTGCATTGGGGAGACAGCGTCGACGTGGTGGTTTCCAAAGGACCGGAAACCATAACCCTGCCGAATTATGTGGGGCAGAAAGCCTCTGACGCCAAAGCCGCATTGGAAAAACTCGGATTCACGGTCAAGGTAAGTTCGCAGCTCACGTTGGATTCCAATCAAGACAAGAAGGTCGCTTCGCAGGATCCGGTAGGTGGCACCGAAGTGCGTCTTCGCGACGAGAACGGCATACCAACCACCATCACATTGAAGATGTATTCCTCACTGTTCTAAAAGTGCATTACCTGCTTTGCCAAACATCATGGTATAGGCATAAGGAAAGCCCCGGCTCGTGTAGTGTCGTGCCGGGGCTTTTCTCTTTGGTTTCTCAGCTGTTCGCCTGTTCGGCGGCTTTCTGAGCCTTAAGCTGTTCCTTGACTTTCTGAGCGTATTCGTTCACGTATTCCTGACCGCTCATCTTCTGAATTTCCATGGTCACGCGATCAGTCAGCGTGCGCAAATCGTCGTGCGTGATCTGGTCGGCGGGCTTCTTCTCCACGGCAATCGGTTCGCCGTAGATCACTGTGGTCTTGCCCTTACCAGGAATAATCTGACCGGGCTTCTGCAACTCGCGAGATCCGATAATGGCGGACGGAACGATTGGGCATCCGGTTTCAAAAGCAAGTCGCGCAGCTCCGGTATGACCTTTATAGAGGCGACCGTCAGGGCTACGCGTGCCCTCAATATGAATGCCGAACAGGTGGCCGTCTTCGAGGATTTCACGCGCGTGGTTCAATGCGCCAAGCGATTTCGACCCACCGGAACGATCCACGGGGAACACGCCAACCGAAGTGAACCACCACTTCTTGAACTTGCCTTTGATGCCCTTGCCTTCGAAATACTCGGCTTTGCCCATGAAATGAATCATGCGCGGACAAGTCAGCGGCAACAGCGCGTCATCGATGACGGCAAGATGATTGGCTGCGATAATGGCACCGCCTTCGCACGGAATGTTTTCAAGTCCCTTGGCAGTCGGTCCCATGCGGTGGATGGCGATCGGTCCCAGGCCTTTGACGAAAAACCAGTAGAGCATTTTTCACGATCCTCCTAGCGGATGGCCATCCGCTTGATTACAGTTATCAGTATGACTGACCTCAACAATAGCAATGCCGATGAAGAACGCCCAAATGCCGCGCCGAATGGTGGCGAAGGGGCTTCTTCAAATGCGGACGATTTGGATGCCGCATGGGCTGAATTCGCAAGTTCGCATGCCGACGATTTGCAGGCCGTGGAGCATTCTCGTAGCGCGAAACGTTTTGAAAAGCATGCGCAGCGCCGTGAGAAGGAGGCGTTGCTTTCGATTCAGGATTTGGATCAGGGCACGTTCACTGATGACACTCCGCAAGGTCGTGGACCGCGCGATTTCACTGGTTCCAGCTGGTTGGACACCGATAGTGTAATGGATCGTTACGGTGATGATTTCACTCCTCCGAATCCCTCCATCGGTCATGTCAAGATATCGAAGTTGGTGTTTTGGGTGCTTTTGACCGCTGGTGTCGCCGGTATCATCGCATCTGCATTCATGCCTGCTTTGGCTGGGATTTTGGGATCGATTTTCGGTGTGTGCGCGTTGATTGGCGCTGCTGGATTGATCGTACAGCACAAGGGACATACACAAACCCGCCGCGATGTTTTCGATGATGGAGCTCGCGTATAGCAACATATGGAGAAGACTGCATCAGCTACGTCTTTTGTGCTCTTCTCTGTGATATTTGTCGCTGCGATACGTATAAGGCGTGTCTCGTCGTTGAGTGTTTTGACGAGACACGCCTTATACGTTCTTATGATCTGCCATTTCGCCGAATATCAAGCTTTCTTGGACTGGGCGGCGGTGATCCACTGGTCAAGCAGTGCCGAGGCCTTGCCTGAATCAACGGTTTCTTCGGCAATGGCATAGGCCGCTTTGAATCGTTCAGTCAGGCTGGCATCAGCTGGCACCTGATGGCCGTCCGCAACAATCGCGGATGCCGCGTTGAGCAGGGCGGTAGTGCGGAAAGGAACGTCCTTGCCTGCAAGGAAGTCACGGAACAGCTGAGCGTTGAGCTCCGGCTCTCCACCCTTTAAGTCAGCCACCGTCACCTTGTCGAGACCAAGCTCCACAGTCGGATCGAATTCACTCTCAGTGACTTTGCCGTTGCTGAACTCCCAGATGGACACCGGACCAGTCGGAGCCATTTCGTCAAGTCCCTCGCTTGACGTGTACACCATGCCGGTCTGTCCATTAGCCGCATATACCGCAGCCATGATCGGGCTCATTGCGCGATTGGCACAGCCCACCGCCATGTGCTTCGGCGAGGCCGGATTGGTCAGAGGTCCAAGAACGTTGAATACGCATGGCATGCCGAGCGCCGCACGGACAGGTCCCACGAAGCGCATTGCCGGATGGAATGTGCGTGCGAAAGCGAATGCGATGCCGCATTCGTTGCCGACCTCAGCAACCTGTTCCGGTTCCAGATCGAGCGGCAGTCCCAGCGCCTCGAAGCAATCGGCAGTGCCGCACTTGGAAGAGGCTGCACGATTGCCGTGCTTCACGACTTTCGCTCCGGCTGCGGCAGCCACCACCGCGCCCATGGAAGACAGATTCACCGTCGCGGCGCCGTCTCCACCGGTACCGACGATATCGGTGGTCTCACCGTCGATATCAAGTTTGATGGCATGGGAGACCATGGCCTTGGCCGCTCCACGCACCTCATCCGGAGTCAAGCCAAGCTGCTGCTGGGTTGCCAGAACCGCACCGACGGCCGCCGGATTAGCGTTGCCGTTCATGAGGTCATCGACGAACCACTCGGATTCCTCGGCACTCAGATGGTCCCCTCCGACCAGCTTGGTGAGGATCGACTTCCATGTGATTTCAGCCATGATGCCCTCCTTGACGCTTCAGCATGTCACGTTGTTGATACGATATCGCCGCCATTGTAACCGTTCTACATTTCATGGTTTTTCAACGTCCATATCACGAACAGGTAATTGCAGAAAAGCGCTCATCATAAACAACACAGACATTTTCAATATCTATCTTCCGCATATCGGGCAACGAGCATGAAACAAAAAGGCGGTCTGCGAAAAATCCGCAAACCGCCTTCATTATGCGCGAATCATCAGAGCATCACACGATATGTCACTGTTCGTTCTGTCCGTGGCACATCTTGTACTTACGACCGGAACCGCACGGGCACTGGGCGTTCTTGCCCGTTCCCGGGAAGGTGCGGCCATCCGCCCACGGAGAGCGCAATTCCTCGCTCTTCGGGCGCTTATTGGCAGGAACCTTGCCCTCAGCATGGCTGATCGGCTGCATGCCTACGATGCCAGGCTCATTCTTCTGTTCTTCGGCCAGTTCGTCGATGACGGTCTTCTCGGCCTCATCGTCGGTTTCCGGCTCGGCAGGAGCGGTTTCACCGGTCGGCTGCGCTTCGCTATCCAGGCCCATCACCGCTTCGGCTGCGTTCACGGCCTCTTCCTCATCGGATTCGGTTTCGGCGTCTTCGGTGGTGGCGACACGATCGATGTCAACGTGGAACAGCAGCTGGATGGTCTCCTCCTTGATTGCTTCAATCATGGAGTTGTACATCTGATAGCCTTCGCGCTGGTATTCGACCAGCGGATCGCGCTGACCCATACCACGCAGACCGATGCCGTCCTTGAGATAATCCATCTCATACAGGTGTTCGCGCCACTTGCGGTCAAGAACCGCGAGCACGACACGACGTTCCAGCTGACGCAGACCCTCTTCACCAAGCTTGGCTTCGAAGTCGGCATACTGGTCCTTTGCGTCGGAAACGATAAGCTCCTGCAGGGCTACGATGGCCTTGTCTCCCTTGAGCTTGGAGACAGCGTCCTTGGCGGCTTCCGGATCGACGGCAATCGGGTACACGGCGTTCAGAGCCTTGAACAGGCCTTCCCAATCCCAATCCTTCGGCTTGTCGGAACCCTTGTTGGCGCCCTTGATGTAGCTCAATACCGTATCGTCGATGAACTTGAGGATATCCTCGTGGATGTCTTCGCCCTTGAGCACAGCCTGACGCTCGGCGTAGATGACGGTGCGCTGCTTGTTCATCACGTCATCGTACTTGAGCACGTTCTTACGGATTTCGAAGTTGCGGGATTCCACGGCCTTCTGTGCGGTGCGCACGCCCTTGGAAACGCTCTTCGCTTCGATCGGCTCGCCTTCCGGCATGCCCTTGGCCATAACGCGGGCCACGAGCTGGGTGTTGAACAGACGCATCAGATCGTCTTCGAGCGACAGGTAGAAACGGGACTCGCCCGGATCACCCTGACGCCCGGAACGGCCGCGCAGCTGGTTGTCGATACGACGGGACTCGTGACGCTCGGTACCAAGCACGTACAGGCCGCCGAGTTCAACGACCTCTTCATGCTCGTCCTTGACCTGCTCCTTGATTTCGGCCAAGGTGCCCGGCCAACGCTTCTCGTACTCGTCCGGAGTGTCATCCGGAGAATAGCCTTCGGACTTGAGCTTCGCATCGGCAAGGAACTCGACGTTGCCGCCGAGCATGATATCGGTACCACGGCCTGCCATGTTGGTAGCCACGGTGACGGCGCCCTTACGGCCCGCGACGGCCACGACGGCGGCTTCCTTATCATGCTGCTTCGCGTTCAGCACCTGGTGGGGAATGTTGGCAACGTCAAGCAGGGACGACACGATTTCGGAGGATTCCACGGAAGCGGTACCCAGCAGCACCGGCTGGCCCTTCTTGTGGCGCTTGGCAACATCGCGCACGATGGCGGCAAGCTTCTCCTTCTTGGTACGGAAGATCAAATCGTCCTTGTCTTCGCGAATCATCGGCTTGTTGGTCGGAATCGGGAGCACGCCCAGCTTATAGGTGCCCATGAACTCCGCGGCCTCGGTTTCTGCGGTACCGGTCATGCCCGACAGCTTGTCGTACATGCGGAAGTAGTTCTGCAGGGTGATGGTGGCGAAGGTCTGGTTCTCAGCCTTGACTTCCACGTTTTCCTTGGCTTCGATTGCCTGGTGCAGACCTTCGTTGTAACGGCGTCCCGGCAGGATACGGCCGGTGTGTTCGTCGACGATGAGCACTTCACCGCCAGTCACCACGTAGTCGCGGTCGCGCAGGAACAGTTCCTTGGCCTTGATGGCGTTGTTCAGGTAGCCGATCAGTGCGGTGTTGTTCGGCTCGTACAGGTTGTCGATGCCGAGATAATCCTCGATCTTGTTGATGCCTGGATCGAGAATGCCGACGACCTTCTTTTTCTCGTCGACCTCATAGTCCTCGTCACGGGTGAGCTTGAGCACCAGACGTGCGAACTGACGGTACCAACGGGTCACGTCGCCTTCGGCCGGACCGGAGATGATCAACGGGGTACGGGCCTCGTCGATGAGGATGGAGTCGACCTCATCGACGATGGCGAAGTGGTGGCCGCGCTGCACCAGATCGGACTTTTCCCACGCCATGTTGTCACGCAGGTAGTCGAAGCCGAACTCGTTGTTGGTGCCGTAGGTGATGTCGGCGTTGTACTGCTTGCGGCGCTCCGGCGGTTTCTGGTTGGTGATGATGCAGCCGGTGCTCATGCCAAGGAAGCGGTAGACACGACCCATCAGCTCGGCCTGGTAGCTTGCCAGGTAGTCGTTGACGGTGACGACGTGCACGCCCTGGCCGTCGAGTGCGTTCAAGTATGCCGGCAGGGTCGCCACAAGGGTCTTGCCTTCACCGGTCTTCATTTCGGCGATGTTGCCCCAGTGCAGCGCCGCGCCACCCATGAGCTGCACGTCGAAGTGGCGCAGGCCCAAGGTGCGCTTGGATGCCTCGCGCACGGTGGCGAAGGCTTCCGGCATGAGCTTGTCGAGGGATTCGCCATTGTCGAGACGCTGCTTGAACTTGGCGGTCTGGCCCTTGAGCTCTTCGTCGTTGAGCGCTGCAATCTCATCTTCCAGCGCGTCGGTCGCCTGTGCTACGTGCTCAAGCTTCTTGATCTGTCGGCCTTCGCCCATTCGCAGGGCTTTGTCAACGATATCTACCACAATCACTCCCTTTGTGTATGCGAGTTATCTCATCTGAGATTAGTCGCTGTTTAACGATTTCCGAAAAACACCGTCCATTTTACGTAACTTTCAGCTTGTTGCGGCCTTCTTCCATTCGACATACCACCTTCAGACATGAAAAAGAGGCCCGCACATACACTGCGCGAGCCCCGTTCGGTCAGATTATCTCCCTATCCAACCTGTTGCACGTCTTACTTCGCCACATTCTCCGGGGTGTCGATCTCGAAGACGCCATAGCTCCAGCCGTGACGATGGTAGACGACGGACGGACGACCGGTCTCCTTGTTCACGAACAGGAAGAAGTCATGTCCAATCAGCTCCATCTCATACAGCGCCTCATCGATGGTCATCGGCTCCGCGATATGCAGCTTGCGACGGATGACAATCGGGGTGTCGCCTACTTGGACTTCGACGGACTCTCCCGGACCCAGCTCAGCGGCGACGGCTTCGGCCGGGCTGTTATTCGGCACTTCGACCGGCTCCTCAACTTCTGGAGTCGGCTCGACGACACCAAGATCGACCGGGACCGGATCGCTGTAGCCACGACGATGATCCTTGCGACGATCACGGGTGCGACGCAGACGGAGGGTCAGCTTGTCGAGCGCCATGTCCAGAGCGCTGAACTCGTCGGCGCTGGAAGCCTCGGCGCGCACCACGGTACGACCTGCGATGACGGTGATTTCAACGCGCTTGGCGGTGTCGGCCTGACGCGGATTGCCCTCGTGCGACAACACAATCTGAACACGCTGCGCATCCGGGGCGATAGCGGTCACACGATTCATCTTGCTTTCGACAACGTCACGGAACCTTTGCTTAATCTGCGTATGACGTCCGGTAACGACGATTTCCATGTGGACCTCCCTAGACTCAAGCGGTGTTACCCGCTATATACGGACCAAACAGCTGCTTCGCTGTTCGGTAGTCAACATTGTAGCCGCAACATTGTGATTTCACTGAAAAGTTGACGCAAGAAAAATAAAGTTTTTTTGATTTTCCTTTCGTCCGTTTTCTTGCTATCATAGTGCATTTGAGACCTCTTGATGGCCGCGACCGATCCGTCGGTTGAGGAACTTCCGGGCTCCATAGAGCACGATGGCGGATAACGTCCGCCCAGGGCGACCTGAGAGATAGCGCAGCAGAGAACAGACCGCTTATCGGTTTCGACCGGTAGGTAAGGGTGAAACGGCGGTGTAAGAGACCACCGGGCCACTGGTAACAGTCGGCCGCATGGCAAGCCTCATCGGGAGCAAGGCCAAGCAGAAGGCGTTTGAGGGCTGCTCGCCCGAAGCCTTCGGGTAGGCTGCTAGAGCCTGACGGCAACGTCAGGTCGAGATGGATGGCCATCCGTGCCTGAGGCACGACAGAACCCGGGGTATAAGAGGTCTCACTCCCTTATCACACCGACCGATTCCCGTGGCGAAACAGTGTTTGAAAACCGCATAACCACTATGCGAATCAGTCGTTTCAGACGAACAATTCCTGTGCGATTTTCCGCAGAACTTCAGGATTATGGCCTTTCCGCCCACCAGCACTCCAGAACCGTCTTTTACGCACCTCGACATCCAATCCAGCAGTTTTTCTTGCTGTCCGACGTCCCAGCTCCCATGCAGCCTCGGCGAACACGCCTTGGGATTCGGCCTCATCGCACACACGTTGCGCGAGCTGGCGGTCCACACCTTTGCGTTTGAGCTCCATGACCGCTCCCCTATACCCCATCAGTCGTGATGTGCAGTACCGCACCGCGGACTGGGCGTACGCCTCGTCGTCGATGAGACGGACCCGAATCAGTCTGACGATCACATCGTCCACCACCTCGGAGGCATACCCCTTGCCGATGAGTCGCTCCCGCATCGCGCCTGACGGACGCGGCGCCGCATCAAGCAGCCGAAGGGCCGCCTCCCTGCATGCATCCAAATCATTCGGATCGTCAGGAATCCGCGACACGCCGACTGCGACACGCCCTGCGTGTCGTGCGTGTCGCGCACGCCTCGGCGTGTCATTGCCGCCAATGGACGGAGTTCGGTCGTAATCGAATTCGGTTCGACCGGCCTGCGGCCGACCACCGCAGGAAAGGGCAAGGCCCCCAGCCTCAGATGATACCGGCTGGAGGCCCTGCTGTTCAAGAAATCGCTCAGCGCTGATCATACGTCACGCCTTGCCGGCTGACTTGGAAGCCTTTGCCGCACCTTTGGCTGCTTCCGGCTTGCCAGCATCCGCTTTCGCCTTCTCCTCGCTTGTGGCATTAGACGCAGAAGCCTCATTACCATCTTCGGCAAATTGGTCGGTGGGCTCAATGAGACCAAACTCGGCCTTCACCTTATTCTCGATCTCTTCGGTAAGCTCCGGATTGTCTTTCAAGAATTGGCGCACGTTCTCACGGCCTTGACCCAGTTGGTCGCCACCATAGGTGAACCATGATCCGGACTTCTTCACGACATTGACCTGCAACGCCATGTCAAGTACGGAACCTTCCTTGGAAATGCCCTCGCCGTACAACACGTCGAATTCAGCGGTCTTGAACGGCGGAGCCATCTTGTTCTTGACGACCTTGACCTTGGTGCGATTGCCTACAGCCTCATCACCATTCTTGATGGTCTGGATACGTCGAATATCCATGCGGACGGACGAGTAGAACTTCAACGCCTTGCCGCCGGTGGTCGTTTCCGGATTGCCGAAGAACACACCGATCTTCTCTCGAAGCTGGTTGATGAAAATGGCGGTGGTGCCCGCCTGAGCCAAAGCGCCAGTCATCTTACGCAATGCCTGGCTCATCAGTCTTGCCTGCAAACCGACATGACTGTCGCCCATTTCACCTTCGATTTCGGCCTTCGGCACCAGTGCAGCCACTGAATCGATGACGATCACGTCAAGCGCACCAGAACGAATCAGCATATCCGCGATTTCCAGCGCCTGCTCGCCGTTATCAGGTTGGGAAACAATCAACGAATCAGTATCGACGCCGAGCTTGCGCGCATAGACCGGGTCAAGCGCATGTTCCGCATCGATGAACGCGGCGACGCCACCGTTTTTCTGGGCATTGGCCACCACATGCAACGCCAGTGTGGTCTTGCCGGAGGATTCCGGACCATAAATCTCCACGATACGGCCCTTCGGTAGGCCGCCGATACCCAATGCCATATCCAATGCCAGCGATCCAGTAGGAATCACCTCGACATCCTGCTCGGGACGATCGCCCAATCGCATGGCCGATCCCTTGCCGAAACTCTTCTCGACCTGCGCGAGCGCCGTATCAAGCGCAGCCTGACGACGCGGGTCGATGCCGTTCGCGGACTTGTTCTGTGCGGCTCCCTTTGCCGCGCTCGTCTGTGCCATGACTACTCCTTTTGCTGACTATGACGAATGGTGGCTTCACCGTAAGGCCACGGCATTCGTTCCCGCAAATCTAACGGCCGTTGTGGTCGGAGGATATGCGATCTAACGAGTCATAACCAACATTTCTTGGAAAATCAACGTTTTCACGCGATCTGAAGAATTTGGAAACAGCCCGTCTAGGTTGTTGTCTGTGGATAACTATATCCCAACATGCGAACATCTGTTCGAAGAGGCGTGTTGTGTTCGGAAAACGTCTCAGCGCACCGGCATAGGAGGCGCGTTATGGTCCTTGCCCCAACGCTGGGAATCGGGAATGCCCATCTGGTCGCATAACACATTCCAGACCACTCGCGGCTCCTCACCAGCGCCAAGCGCGTCCACCGCCGTCATGCCGCCAAGACGATCAAGCACCTGGTCATGCGCCAGCGCTCGACCATAGCTACGACCAAGCACCTCTTCAAGTAACTGCCAAAATTCACGTTCCTGCACGTGCCCCAGTGTACACAGACTTGAATCCATGTACAGGCACGAAAAACGCCCGGCGAACAATCGCCGGGCGTCAACCTTACATTCGAATCAGGCAGCCACAGAATCGAGATAGTCAGCCACCATGCGAAGCATCTGGGCTGTGGACAGCCCCAAGGACTGCGCGATGGACGACAGCAGTTCGGAACTGGCCTCCTTCTGGCCGCGCTCCACTTCGGAAAGGTACCCCAAAGACACCCCGGCCTTTTCGCTGACCTCGCGAAGCGTCTTATGATCTCGCGTGCGCAGGTCGCGCAGCACATGGCCTATGGCTTCACGCAGCGAAACCTCCTTAGCCTCATCGGGCTGTTCCTGAGCGTGCGGCGCAGCATGCGTGCGTACCCGATCGGAGTCCTCTTCCTGCCACATTCGCGTCAATGCGGCCTGACGCTCATCCTTGGCCTTTTTCGCAGCGCGCGCACGAAGCACCTGCTGCTGCGCGAACATCACAGCGCGCCGCTGAGCCGGCGTAAGCTCCCTGACACGAGCTCCGGCAGCCTGCGCAGTCGCAGGAGCCATAGCCTTGAGTTCCCTCTGCTCTTTGGTGAGTGTCATCATTTCCATTCATCAGCCCCTTTTTCGTGCGTACGTCTGTCCACTATGGTCAACACTCATCTTTGTGGATTATTCCTGTGAATCCGCTGAAAGCTCCCTCAGCTTTTGCAGAATACAATGCACGACGCCGCGTCGCACGCTCTCCCTATCTCCCTGCAGGCGAAGCTCAAAAGCCTCCGTTCGCCGAGAGCGAACACCTCCGAACCCCTCCGGCAGGGAACAACCGACATATGCAAGACCTGCCGGTTTATTTCCATCAGGTCCAGGCCCCGCCACTCCCGTGGTCGACAATCCAATAACGCAGTCGCCATCCCCCTGCTGCCGATACAGCCTCGCCGTTCCGGCAGCCATCTGGCGGGCCACTTCAGGATGGACAGCCCCCTCGCTGCGCAGCAGTTCCGCATCTACGCCAAGAATCGAGGCCTTGGCACGAATGTCATACGTCACCGCGGAACCGAGAAAAACCTTCGACGCTCCCGGCACGCGCACGAAAGCGTCGGCCAACAGGCCTCCCGTCAACGATTCGGCGGCTGCGATCTTGAAATGGTTGGTTTCGCAATATGCAAGAACGGCCGCAGCCAATTCATCGCATTGCGATTGGTTGGCGGCAGCCGTCTGGTCCATAGATTCAGTCATGAATGCCTTACTTGGTTTCTTTTCCGGACTTGCCCGCGGACTTCTTACGGCCGCCGAACGTATTGACCAGATACTCGCCACCGGAATACAGGCAGAGAATCAGCGCAAGATAAATCAGCGCATACGTGATGGTGTAGTAGACGGTCATCCACATCGGGGTGTCGTTGACCCCTTCCGGCGCCAAGCTCCACATAGGCAGCATAAGCATGGCCAGACCAATGCACTGGCAGAGCGTCTTGTATTTGCCTGCCTGGGATGCGGCGATGACCTTGCCGCCCGTGTCGATCACAAAGAAGCGCATGACGGTGATGCCGATCTCACGAATCAGGAACAGGGCGGTCACGACCCATCCCAGCACCGGATTGCCAAATTCGTTGAAGATGGCGGCAACGATCAGTGTGCCGCAGGTGAGCAGCTTGTCGGCGATCGGGTCCATCAGCTTGCCAAGTTCAGTGACTTGGTTGTATTTGCGGGCCATCCAGCCGTCAAGCTTATCGGTGCATGCCGCGATGATGAAGATGACAGCGGCAACCCAACGCATGGTGACGTTGTCCACGCCCCACGCGCCGGCTTTGGCGTACAGCGCCAAAAACACGATGACCAAAATGATACGAGAGAAGGTGACAAGGTTCGGCGGCGCGTTCCAGCCGTCAAGCAACGATGATTTGCGTTCTTCTTGCTTTTCCATACCGTTCACGTTACCCTGACACTTCTACTTGCTTACCAATTTGCGTTTCATACGGAGCGTTCCCCAGTCACATCGCCGCTTCGGAATCCGCCGCCGAAGAGACTCCCGAACTCAGCGACGAGGTCTCACCCTTGATGAAGGCGAGCACCTGCGGCAAGTCCTGGGGCTGCACCAACACCTCGCGCGCCTTGGACCCTTCGGACGGCCCCACGACGCCACGTGACTCCAGCAGATCCATAAGGCGGCCAGCCTTGGCGAATCCGACACGCAGTTTGCGCTGTAACATGGACGTGGAACCGAACTGCGAGGTGACGACCAGTTCCGCCGCCTGCAGAAGCACATCCATATCGCCGCCGATGTCTTCGTCCGGCTCAATGGCCTTCTTGTCGGCTTCCTTGGCCATTTCTTCGATATCCTCACGGTAATGTGGCTTGCGCTGGGTGCGTACGAATTCCACGGCACGTCGGATCTCCGACTCGTCGACCCATGCGCCCTGCACACGCAACGGTTTGGCCTGTCCCATCGGCAGGAACAGCGCATCGCCCTGTCCAATCAGAGTTTCCGCGCCAGTGGAGTCGAGAATGACTCGAGAATCAGTGGCCGACGAGGTCGCGAACGCCAAACGCGAAGGAATGTTCGCCTTGATCAGGCCGGTGACCACATCGACCGATGGACGCTGGGTGGCGAGCACCAGATGCACGCCTGCAGCTCGTGCCAGCTGCGTGATGCGTTGGATGGAGCTTTCCACATCATTCTTGGCCACCATCATCAGATCGGCCATCTCGTCGACGACCACCAGAATGTACGGATATGGAGCGACCTTGCGCTTCGATCCGGCAGGGGCATGCACCTTGCCGGCGCGCACGGCAGCATTGAAGTCCTTGATATGGCGGAATCCGAAGAATTCAAGATCGCTGTAACGAGCATCCATCTCCTTGACCACCCATTCGAGCGCCTGCGCAGCCTTCTTCGGATCGGTGATGATCGGCGTGAGCAGATGTGGAATACCCGCGTATGCCGATAGTTCCACTCGCTTCGGATCGACCATGATCATGCGCACCTGATCCGGCGTCGCCCTCATGATCACGGATGTCAGCATGGAGTTGATGAAGCTGGACTTACCGGAACCGGTGGCGCCTGCCACCAGAAGATGCGGCATCTTGGTGAGGTCCGCCGTTACAAAATGGCCTTCCACATCCTTGCCCACGCCTGTGAGCATCGGATTCGGATCGTTTCTCGCCTTGTCCGAACGAAGCACATCGCCAAGCACCACGGTTTCACGGTCGGTGTTCGGTATTTCGATGCCGATGGCGGACTTGCCTTCGATCACCGACAGGATGCGCACGTCGGAACTGGCCACCGCGTAGGCGATGTTCTTCTGCAGATTGGTGACCTTCTCCACTTTCACACCCGGACCAAGCTCCACCTCATACATGGTCACGGATGGGCCTCGCAGAAAGCCGATGACTTTAGCGTCGACATTGAACTGCTGGAATGTGACCGTAAGAGCGCGGATCACACGATCGTTCTCCGGAGTGTGCACGGCATGCGGCGCGCCTTGCTTCAGCATGCCGAGATCAGGCAGATGATAGGGGCCCTCCGGAATCTCACCGGACTCGTCGGAAACGCCCTCTCCGTTCGATCCGGCATCCAGATCGTTCACGACCTCATTGGTCGCCGCATCGACCATGACCTGCGACCCGTTGGACGTGCCGTCCTCGTCGATGACGGCCCACGGGTCCCCTACAGCCACGCCAACGGATTTGATCTCGTCGGACGCCGCCTGGCCGGCAACCGTCGGAATGGTTTCCGGGATCTGCGGCATGGTGCCGCTCGCCAAACCGATTGGGTCAGAGGAAAGGGAACGCATCACAGGCGTCTGCGGCATGGCGACGGTTCCACCGAAATCCTGAGCGGAATGTTCGTCGGATGAAATGCTGCGCGGCCGCGAGACGCTCTGGTATGGTTCGTCAAGCATGGTTTCCGCCGTTTCGCCATGCCGTTCGGCAGCATTACGAAACGCCTCATCACCGTCGTAATGATCGAGTCCGTCCTGAGCGCCCTGCTTCTTGGATTTCGATGATATCCATTGCTTTATGAGGGAGAACGGCATCGGCTTCTTCTTTTCAGCCGCCACATCGTCGGCTCCATTATGCGCCGGCACGCCTTCTGCGAACGACAGCGTGGTATCTCCTATACGCACTTCGTTCGGGAATTGCTCGGTCTCGTCATCGACCTTTTTATTTGCACCGAATCCAAAACGGACCTTCAATGCACGTACTTTGTCGGGAATCTCTTGAACCCCTGTATTGGTAATCAGCAACAACGAGAACAAAATGACGACCACGAAAATAACGATGGCGAACGCCTTGGAAAGCCCCCATGCCAGCGGGCAGCCAAGCACATAGCCGAGCAGACCTCCCGCATTCTGCAGCAACGCCATGTCGAAACCTTGGGCGTCGGACGCGAGCGCCGCATCGAGTATGGAGCAGACGGACCACAGAATCATGGACCACCCCGCCACCATACGCACATTGCCGCTTTTGCGCTTGGTCTCATATATGAGGCTGAATGCCACCAGCGCCAAAAAGACCGGCAGGATGACGCTCATCAGACCAAACAGGCCGGAAGCCAAGGCGTGGAGCATCCGGCCGAACACGCCCTGCACCCGGAACCATTCCGAAGCGCAGAACATTACCGCGAGAATCACCAGAATAAAACATGCGATATCACGTCCGTACTTGGTCAAGACACCCATCACAGGCGACGGCTCGACCGCGTCCATGACCTTGGTCTCGCCGGAACGTGCCTTGCCCGTGGACCCTTTGCCGCCGGATTTCGTATTGGAAGATGCTGTTCGTGCCATAACGGTCATGATTTTACCCATTGGAGGCGCCATGACATGGCACTTCCTCGAATCGCACACATTTTCTAACTTAAGTGAACACGCAATTTCACTGATTGGATTCCGCCAAGATCGTCACCGTCAAGTTGGGTGCCAAGCCGGAGAAGACCGTGGATAAGGTGGAAAGCTTCGACGAATACGGCAGCGGGAGTTTCATTTCAGGCGAGGTCTCCGAGATGATGCTGGGTGTAGGCGTCCGCCTGCGCGTCTATGGCGTCATAGGCACCTGCATCGGCATGTTCGATGATGGCCATCGCGTTGTCTAGCAGCGCCGGATTGAGCGCTTGGAGCCAGTGGATGCGCGGGTCACGACCGAACCATCCCATCTGCTTGCGTGCCAGACGCTTCGTTTTCTGCGCAATGTCCATGAACGTGTCGTTCAGGTCACGCAACCCGTCCAAATAGTCGACGACCTGCTGGTAACCGAGCGCTTTGGCTGCGGTGATGCCCAGCTTGGGACGGATACGTTCCACTTCTTCGATGAATCCGCCTTCGAGCATCTGCTTGGTGCGAATATCGATACGACGGTCCAGTTCCTCACGCGGCAGATCGAGACCGATTTGCACGGTGGGGATGACGTACCGGTAGTGCGGAAGGCTTGCCGAATAGGGTCGTCCCGTCACTTCGATGACTTCCAGCGCACGGATGGTACGCCTTGGATTGTGCGGGTCCATGCGCGCCGCCGCTTCGGGATCCTTGGCTTTCAGCTCGTCGAACAGCGCGCCCGCACCTTCGGTTTTTTCCCGTTCCTCAAGCGCCATACGTATTTGCGGATCGGTGCCGGGGAAGGAGATGTCGTCGATGGCGGCCCGTGCGTACAGGCCAGAGCCTCCGACGAGGATCGGACGCACTCCCCTGGCCTGTAGTTCGGCTATTTTCTCGCGGGCGAGCTCTTGGAACCTCGCCACGGACATGGCGTCGTCCGGTTCGATGATATCGATGAGATGATGCCTGACCTGCGCCTGCTCCTCAAGGCTTGCCTTGGCCGTGCCGATATCCATGCCCCGATACATCTGGTATGCGTCGGCGTTGATGATTTCCGCCTGTTCGCCTTTGCGCGCCAACGCTTTGGCGACGGCAATGCCCAACCCGGTTTTGCCGGATGCGGTTGGTCCGACAATGGATACGACCTTGCGCTGCATCGCAGGATCGGCGTCTCCTGTTTTGACTGTTTTCTCAGAGGTCTGTTCAGTGTCGAACGGCATAGGTCTGCCCCGCCTTCGGATCGGGATCGGCGATGAGGTTGTGACGCCCAGCGTGGGTGATGGTGGCGGTCACGAAATCGCCTACCTGCGGCATCGGCTCGCCTTCGGGCACACCGACATGCACGAGCACGCCGGTTTTCTCGCGCCCGGTGACACGATGGGTCGCGGCGTCCTTCTTGCCAGATGCGCCGGTGACCATCACTTCGACGTCACGGCCTTCGAAGGTTTTGAGATTTTCTTCGGTGATGCGTTCCTGCAATGCCACGAGTCGTTCGAACCGGTCTTGGACCACGTCGTGCGGCACCTGCTCCATTTCGGCTGCCGGAGTGCCTGGGCGCGGCGAATAGATGAAGGTGAATGCGGACGCGAATCTCGCCTCTTCCACCACACGCAAGGTTTTCTGGAAGTCCTCTTCGGTTTCACCCGGGAAACCGACGATGATGTCGGTGGAGATCTGCGCATCCGGCATGGCCTCACGGATTTTACGCAGAATGTCAAGGAACTTCGCGGAACGATACGAACGGCGCATGGCGCGCAGGATTCGGTCGGATCCGGACTGCAGCGGGAAGTGCAGCTGGTGCATGACATTGGGCGTTTCGGCCATGGCTGCGATCACGTCGTCGGTGAAGGCGGCGGGATGCGGCGAAGTGAACCGCACGCGCTCCAATCCTTCGATCTCACCGCATGCGCGCAGTAGCTTGGAGAAGGCGAAACGGTCGCCGATGCCGTAACCGAACGAGTTCACGTTCTGGCCGAGTAGCGTGACTTCCTTGGCGCCTTCGTCCACGCACTGGCGGATTTCGGCAAGAATGTCTCCCGGGCGACGATCATGTTCCTTGCCTCGGGTGGTAGGCACGATGCAGAACGTGCAGGTGTTGTTGCATCCCACGGAGATGGCCACCCAGCTTGACACCTTCGACGCGCGGTCGGTGGGCAGCTGGCTTGGAAAGTAGTTGAGTTCCTCTTTGACCTTGACCTGCGCATGGCCTTCGATGCGCGCCTGGTCAAGCAGCTGAGGCAGGAAACCAATGTTCTTGGTACCGAACACGGCATCGACCCAAGGGGCCTTTTTTGCGATCTTCTCACGGTCGAGCTGTGCCATGCATCCGCCGACTGCGATCTGCAGGTTCGGACGCTGGCGCTTCAGTTCGGCCCACAGGCCGATGGTGCCGTACATGCGTTCCGCCGCGTTTTCCCGCACCGCGCATGTGTTCATGACGATGAGGTCCACGTCATGATCGAGGTATTGTTCTTCGGTGGCGGGCACATAGCCATCCGCTTCGAGCACACCCGCGATGCGTTCGGAATCGTGCACGTTCATCTGGCATCCGAGGGTGTGTACGTAGAACACGCCCTTGCCTCGCGTGGCGGTGTCTTCTGTGGCAGGTTCCGCAAGTTTCGAGGCGCGCTCCGCCTCGGTCATCATGTCTTCGTTCATAGCATTCCATGCTATCGGCAGGGATTCCCATCACGCGCCGTATGCACCTTAATGCAGCGTGGCATGCGGTGGAATTGGAGGGATGACGGCGCTTTCAGCGCTTTTTCAGTTTTTCCGCGCTCCTTTTGGGTACACTATGGAACCGTGATACTTGATAGACAGAGCCGCATCAATACCAGTGAACTGCAAGCACGGCTGAAGTCGGTGACTTTCGACGATGGTCCGTTGCCTTCCGATCAGATTACCGAGTTCATTGATCAAATGCAGGTGTATGAGGGCGCGATGTATGAGATCAGCACCAAACTGGAGATTCTCGATTCCGAGTTCCAGGTGCGTTTCTCCCATAATCCCATCCATCACATGGAACGCAGGTTGAAGTCCATCAATTCCATTCTCGGCAAGTTGAGGCGCAAGGATCTGCCGTTGACGGTGGAGTCGGTCAAGGACAATCTGTTTGACGTGGCAGGCATTCGCGTGATCTGCAATTATCGCGATGACGTGTATTCGGTGTCGAATTATCTGTCCGCGCAGAACGATATTCAGGTGTTGCGTGTGAAGGATTATATTAAGAATCCGAAGCAGAATGGATATCGTTCGCTGCATGTGATTTATGCGGTTCCCGTTTTTCTATCTTCCGGACCGCATTACACGCCTGTGGAGGTGCAGTTCCGCACCATCGCCATGGATTATTGGGCGAGTTTGGAGCATGCGCTGCGTTATAAGACGGATTTGCCTGACGCGAAGCTGTCGGAGCATTCGCAGACGTTGCTTGATTGCGCGAGAAGTCTGCAGAATGTCGAAGCGCAGATGCAGAACATTCATCGCGATATCAATGGCGCGCCGCAGGTTGGCGAGGCCCCTAAGGCCGGCTGACGTCTGCCGGTTTGCGTTTGGCCGCATGCAGGAGCTGGTCGATGGGCAGCTGGGCGAGTATGGTGCCCGCGAAAATGAGCGCGCAGCCGAGGTAGGCTCGAGTGGTCATGATTTCGCCCAGCAGAAGCGCCCCTCCGACTGCGGAGAAGAACGATTCGAGCGACATGATCACGGACGCTCTGGTCGGAGGCACAAGTTGTTGGCCTATGACCTGAAGCGTATAGGCTACGCCAGCGGAGCAGACGCCCGCGTAGACGATGGCGATCCAGCTTTGCGCGGCACCGGCCCAGTCGATGGATCCTTCGATGATAGAGCCAATCCAGCTGATGATCGCGGTGGTGGTGATCTGCCCGAATGAAAGCAGGATGGGGTCCATGTCTCGTCCAAAGGTGTCTATGACGAGGATGTGCCCCGCGAAGAGGACTGCGGTGAACAGCAGCACCATGTCCGCCAGGGTGATGGATCCGAATCCGTCGGTGACGCACAGCAGGTAGAAGCCGATAACGGAGATGGCGACGCTGACGATGACGCTGAGATGCACTCGTCGACGCAGAATGATGAAGGCCAGCAGTGGCGTCATGACGATGTATAGAGCGGTGATGAAGCCGGACCGTCCCGCCGATCCGGAGTAAAGGATGCCGTATTGTTGGACGGTGCTTGCGGTGAAAAGCACGATTCCGCAGATGATGCTGACCACGATGGGATTGCCGGCCCATTTCGGCATGGCGACGATTGCGCCGTTACCGAGGGTGATGGACGGTTTTCCCTGGGTTTCACGGCGTTTACGCTCTTGTTCCGCTATGGTGCTGCGGCGAAACCAAAGCAACGGTATCAGAGAAATGGATCCGAGGGTGAATCGGGTGGCTCCGAAGAACAGCGGTGTTGTGGAGTCCATGCCTTGCACTTGCGACACGAATGCGAATCCCCAAATGAGGGCCGCCAGTACGAGGCATGCCATGCCGCCAATCTCTTTTCTCTGCATGAGCACCCACCGTAAAGCATGTCTTTGACCAACGGATAAAGCCTGGCCACATTCTGGTCAGGCTTTATCCGTTACGTTGACCGAGGAGCAATGCCAATAATGCCCCATCAAAGGCTGAAAGCCAAATGACGCGTGCGTCCCCAAAACGCACCGAGGGAAGGCGCACGAAGGTACGCCGACTGAGGAGCAATGCCGGGGACGCTCCGTCATTTGGATTTCAGTCGCGATTGCCGAGGAGTTGGAGAATATACATGAACATGTTCACGAAATCCAAATACAGATTCAGTGCGCAAAGGATGGAAACCTTCTTGACCATTTCGGGGCCTTGGGCGGAATACTGTTCAAGCATCGCGCGGGTGGCTTGGGCGTCGTAGACGGTCATGCCGGCGAAGAGCAGAAGTCCGATGGCAGAGACGATCATGAGGGTGGTGTTGCCGGGGGCGAAGATCATGAGAATCACTTCGGCGATGATAAGCACGATGAGGCCGACGAAAAGGATGGGGCCGGCCTTGAGCATGTTGATCTTGGTGGTGCGTCCGAACATGGTGAGCGCGAAGAAGAAGCCGGCGCACAATGCGAGGGAAATGCCGATGGTGCCAAGATCGTAGGCCATGAAGATGGTGCTGAGGGTGAAGCCCATGAGCGCCGCATACACGTAGAACATGACGTATGCGGTGGAGACCTTCATTGTATGGATGCGCGCGCCAAGGTAGATGGCAAGCACGATTTCAATGACGGCGGGGGCGAAGATGCCGATGATGCCCGTGGTTTGGATGAGTGCCAGGTACGCGCCGCTCATTTGGGTGATGATGGCGACCACGGCAGTGACGATCAAACCAAGGGTCATGTGCGTGTATGCGCTGTTGACGGAACTGCGTTCGGCCTGCTCGTAGGAATAGGTGGCCTGCACGTTGACTGCGGCGGTACCGTTGGGCGCGTAGGCGTACTGTGGCTGCGCATTGTACTGGTTGTACTGTTGGTTGTACTGGTATTGATTGTTGAAGCCGTTATTCTGGGCGTTGTTACCCTGGGGCTGTTGACCGAATGCCATAATCGCTCCTTTTTGCTCGATTGCGCATCACGATACGGCATTTTCCTGACGATTTCATGAATATTGGCTTAATCTCATGATTTCTTCAAAGCCCGCATAGGTTTCGCGTTCGACACGGGGAGTGTGCCGGACGCGAAAGACTGGGACATGCCATGTCAGATGGCGAACTTGTACGTCACTTTGGCGGTGTCGCTGAAATCGAGAAGGTTCGTCACGTCGACGGTGATTTCGGAATCGTCTTTAAGCACATATCCGAGGGTTACCGTGCCGGTTGCTCCTGGCTGCAGTTCAGACAGATAGGAGCCGGAATCGTAGCCTTCCGGATTGTCCAAGTACATGGCGGTGTCGAGTTCCTGACCGTTTTGGAACACTTTCGGATTAGCCAGCACGGCGAAGGAGTTGTTCTTATCGGTAGTGTTGGTCCACTCGTAGGTGACGAGCACGGTCGGCTGATTGTTGTAGTCGTTGCCGGAACGCACTGCGGATACGATTTTGACGTGCATATCGGTGAGATCGCCTTCCATGTCTTGCTCGCCTTTCGCCTTGGTGTCGGTTTTGGTGGAATCATCGGTTTTGGTGGAATCATCGGTTTTGGCGTCCTTATCGGCGTCCGCCGACGAGGATTGCGACGTGCTTGTGCCCGTGATGTCGTCAAGCGCCTTGCTGGCGGCCGATTGCATGGCCAAGGTGATGACGATGGCCAACACCGACAGCACCGCCGCGACTATGGACAGGGCTTTGCCACGCTTTTTGCCTCGGAACGTGCCCACGATGGCCACGATCGCCAATACCGCGCCGACGAGTCCGAAGATCGCCGCGATGTTGTTGATGATTGGAATGAAGCTCAGCACCAAGCCGAGCGCGCCGAACACCACTCCCACGATGCCACATACCGTCGTGCCTTGCGGAGCCGGGGACGGCATGATCGGCGCGGGTCTCATACCGTTCGGCGCTGCCGGGCCGCCGTTGGGAATCGGAGCATTGTTGAACTCACTCATGATCTTTTTCTTTCTTCTCGAAGTGGTCGGAACACTTTCGAGCCTACGGGATCGGCTTCGTTCCCGGTATTGGACGAAAGTCCATTCCTGTCTGCACTTTGGGGCGCGCGGCTTGCGCCATCATGCCCGATAGCTCAATGGCATGTTTCCATGAGTATGCCGATAATGGGAGTCATGAGCGTGATCACAAACCCTTCCACCGCCGAAGTGCCAGTGCGCACCAGAATCTGGTGCACGGTGCCGATGGTGGTGTGCGCGAGTTTCGCCTGTCTGGCGCAGGTGTCTTTCGCATCCCAACAGTATGCGCAGGATAGTGCCCCCTACTTGTGGATGATCGCGTGCGTGCTCGTTGCGATCCCTTCGGGTTTGATTCTTCTGGCTCGCAACAGTTACCCGCAAGCCGTGTTCTGGACCGCATGCCTACTGGTGGTGGCGCTCCCCTACGATTCGCTGATCGCGCTTATGGCGTTGACTTCTCTGCTTGCGCGGAGACAGGGAACCAAAGTGACGCTTCGATCAGTGCTTGCCGCGGCGACAACGACGATCTGGTCCCAGGTGCGAGACGCTTTGCATCCTGCCGAGGCTTCGATCTGGCATGCGATCTTCTCCAAACCATATACCGGAGTTCGGTATGGCAATACCATGGTGATGCTTGTCGACGAAAGAACGATCATCGCGAGCGCCGTTGTGGTTGCCCTGATTGCGGTGGCGATCGCCACATTGGCCGGATTGCATATTCGCTCGCGCGCCCTTGCGCGCGTGGCCGAAGCGAAGGCTCAGTCGGCCAACGAGCAGGTGAGCAGGTTGCGGACCACGCTTGACAATCAGCAGCTTGCCGATGCGACAGCCGCGGAAGCGCATGATACGTTGGCTCATTCGCTGTCGTTGCTTGCATTGAATGCGAGCGCTTTGCAGGCCGAGTCTAGGAAATTGAAGGCTGAGGCCGAGCAGTTGGGCAATGCCAATGTGGCTGGTATGGCTGGAAAGATCGCCGGCACTACCGAGGATATTCGCAGGCAGGCCTCCGGCGCGTTGGATGAGGCGCATAGTGTGATTGACATGCTTCGTCATCCGGAGGATGCTCGCCTGCAGTTGGCTGCGAATGATGCCGAAGCGTCGTTGACCCGTGACTCATTGCTGCAGTTGATTGGCGACGCCCGTGCCGCGAATATGCGGATTGATACGTGGATCGACGTTCAACAGCTGGGGCAGTTAGATGAGTCCATCGGCGTGATTGCGTATCACGTGGTACAGGAGGGATTGACCAATGTGCGCAGGCATGCGCCTGGCGCTCCGGTGTCGTTGCAGGTCGATGCGAACCCCCCGCAAGGGGTGCATGTGCACGTCAGCAATCCGACGATGCCGCAATCCCCCTCGCATATGGCAGACACCAGGAAGGGGGCCGGTCTTCCTGGTTTGGCCAAACGCATACAGCAGGCTGGCGGAACATGCCAATACGGTTTTGACCAACATAACGTCTTCCACCTTGATGTACGACTACCATGGGTTGGGTAAGCACCGAACGCAACCATGACGAGCAGCCGATCACCGTCGGCGTGATTGATGATGATCCGATGATCTGCCAGATGATGCGTCTGATTTTGGAGGATTATTCCTCCGGACGCATCAGCGTTGCCTTCGCCTGCACCAACGCAGCAGACGCCATCGAACATGCGTCGCACAATCCTCCTGATGTCGTGCTGGCTGATATCGCCATGCCCGGCATGGATGGCATTGAAGCCACTCGTCAGCTCCGCATGCTTCCCGATCCTCCGCATGTGCTTATTCTGACGTCGCTGAGTCCAAACAACACGGTGGAACGCGCCATCGAAGCGGGCGCGGAAGGATTCGTATCGAAAACGGACGCTCCGGAAGATATCATCCGCCGTGTGGCCGACGTGTGCGAAGGGGAGCCACAGTTCAATCCGGCAAGTCAACGGCAGCTCATCGGCGATTTGCATCAGCACCAGCCTCAGTCGCGGCGCGATGAGGCCCGTGCCATGCTCGACGCCTTGCCGGAACGCGAACGCGAAGCGGTGATTCTCGCGGCCGAGGGCTTCACCAATGCGGAAATCAGCGAGAAAATGTTCATTTCAGAACGCACGGTCAAAGCGCATATTTCATCCGCCGCAGATAAACTCTGCATGGGCCGCGTGCAGATGGCCCGTTTGGTAGAACGAGCCGACCTGCCGCCACGACTATGACATCATACACTCGTACACTTGAACACAGAGCAACGCAATGAGGGGAACGCCATGTCAATCAGTGCAACGGAAAAGCCTTTAGGCAAAATCTTCACTTCGGATTACCGGTTCGTAATCCCATCATTCCAACGCGCATATACTTGGCAAACGGAAAACATCGCGCAACTGGTCACCGATCTGCAGGACGCATGCCACGACCCGGACACGCCGTATTTCCTTGGATCGCTGATCCTCGTCCATGATGGACAGACCAAATACCAAGTCATCGATGGACAGCAACGCCTCATCTCACTTTCCATCATCATTTCCGTGCTCCGCGATCTGGAAGACGACCCCGAACTCGTGGAAAGCCTCAACGACCTCATCGTCGAGCCAGGAGACAAACTACGCGGCATCAAAGCCGAACCACGTCTCAAACTCCGCGAACGCGACACCAACTTCTTCCGCATGTACGTGCAGGAAGGCGATCTGGAGGGACTGTTCGATCTGCGCGACAACGATATCGAATCGCACGCGCAACGCAACATCGCCATCAACACCAGACAAGTGTTCGACGAACTCGCGAAAATGCCCACACAAGACCGCCGCGCATTCGCATCATACCTCGTCAACGAAGTCACCCTCGTCATCGTAACCACCGACGATCTCGCCGGCGCACACCGTATTTTCGACGTCATGAACATGCGCGGAGTTCCCCTCACCGCATCCGACGTGTTCAAAGCAAGAACCATCGCCGAAATCTCCCCCGCCGCACGCAACGCCTACGCTTCACGCTGGGACGACATCATGGATCCACTCGGCGACGACGCACAGACGCTCGAAGAATTCTTCAGCGACATCCATCTCATCATCTCGCACAAAGCCGTCTGCACACAACTACTTGAGGAATTCCGCAAGGACGTGCTCAAACCATTCGTCAAAAAGCAGAACGTCATCTCCTTCATCGACGACCTGCTCGCACCCTACGCCAACGCATGGCGCATCATCGAACACCCGACCGACGCCAACCTGCCAGACGATATCATTGGCCAACTCGTATCCCTCAACGACTACCAAACCACCGACTGGAAACCAGTAGCCATGTGGGCGCTCGTCAACTCCATACGCAACCTCGGCAATCCCGATACACGCATATTCTCCACGCCGGGCACACACACTGCCGCAGCCTCGCGCACGTCGAACAAAAACCTCGAGGAACCTCAACTCCACGACCTTGAACGACTTCACGACGTACTCGCGGCCCTAGAACGCGTAACCGGCGTGGACAGTCTCAACAGGCAAACCCCGCTCAACCGACGCACACGCGCAGCCAGCACCATTCGCGACCTCGATAAAAACCACACCATCCAACAAATCCGAGGATTACTCATCACCGACGAAGACCGCCGCAACGCGCTCGCGCATCTGCGTGGCGACCTGCAGACCAGTCCCGCCATGAAAAAACTGCTTCTGGTTCGGGCCAACGAGCAGCGGGCCGGGCATCGTATCACCCGACCACGCAGCCTCAACGCGCTGCCGATCATGCCGGAACAGGTCGCCTCCGACTCATCGTTTGCATCATGGTCTGAGGCGACACGCGACCATTGGGTCAACCGCATCGGCAATCTTGCGCTCAGTCAGGCTAATGACAAGCAGATCGCGGGATTGGCATCCTATACGGACCGTCGTGACCGTATGCTGCTGTCGGCGAGTTCCAAACGCTTCCCGCTCACCGCCGAGCTTGCCGACATTGCGGACTGTACGCCACAAACCTTGCAATACCGCCAGGATGAAACCATTCGTCTGATCGCCGATTATTGGAATATCCGTTACGATGCCGAGCGCAATGACCTATCCACGCTCAGTGAGGAGTCGTTGCGAGTCACGGACACGTCCACCTCCCCAACATCCAAACGCGTGTCCATCGCGCAGGTGCTCGCCGCTGGTCTGCTCATTCCCGGTGAGACGCTGGTATGGGACCGACCGCGCAAGGGCGAACGTTGGGTGGCTACCGTCACCGCCGAAGGCAAGCTTCGACTGGATGACGGCAGCGAGTACTCCACACCAACCGCAGCGGCCCGTGCCGTCGGTGGCGGTTCGGCGGGATTGACCGTGTGGAAGCGCACGTCGAACGGTCAGAAGCTTAGCGACGTGTGGAAGGCCTATCGCCTACGCAAGCGCTGAAAACGCTGTTCGTTTTGATGAGTTTGCCGTTTATCGACGGTTTCCTATTGGCATGCGAGCCATTCGACCGCAAGTTTCGTACGATTCGTAACGTTCGTTTTCGCGAGAATATCGCTGATACGATTGCGAACCGTGCCTTCGCTTAAAAACAGTTTCGCAGCGATCTCACGATTGTCGTACCCCTCGGCAACCAGTTGCATCACGTCCCGCTCGCGCTCAGTGAGATTCGCGAAACGACCGGAAAAACGATTTTCCCCGTTATCGCCAGCTTGCGAAACGTGACGCTGCGTCTGACTCGCTTTATTGACATGCAGTTTCCGCAACACCTGCGCTCCCATAACCACCTGTCCGGCCATCACCGACTGCACTGCGGGAATCACCGATGAGACATCCTGTTTGATCAGATAGCCTTTGGTGCCGATTTCCAACGCCTCGGCGATGTACGATTCGTCCGCGAATGTGGTAAGTATCAGGATTTTCGCATTCGGATGGGCGTCGATGATCTTTCGCGACGCGGCAAGACCGTCCATAACCGGCATTTGCACGTCGATCAGCAGCACGTCCGGATTATCTTCTTCATACTGACCTACCGCGGTTTCGCCATCATAGGCCGTCCATGCAATATCGGCCGTGCCTGTCGCTTTGAGAATCGTGGACAGCGACGAGCATACGATTGGATCATCATCGACGATTGCGACTCGCATCATACGTTCTCCTTCGTTGTTGCGGACGCTGCCGCATCATCGTCCGTTTTGGGAATGGACACGAACACCCGCCACCCCTCATGATACGGGCCGCACACCGCGGTACCGCCGAGCGCCCGCGCACGCTCCTCGATATCCGCCAATCCAATGCCCGAAGCATCACGCATCGTCGCCGTACGCGCGGCATCATGGAACTGACGAAAACGAGCGGAAGACTCCCCCATCATACCGTTGATGTTTCCTTGGGAGCCATCGTTCCACAGGGCGCCATCATCCTGTATGCGCAGCTGCCATAACGCAGGAAAATCACGCAAGGTGATATCGACATTGCGCGCCATGCTATGGCGAATCGTATTGTTCAACGCCTCGCGAATCGTCGTGGCGAAACAGCGTGACACCGCGGCCGGAGCCGCATCGATGCCGTTGCTCAAGGTGACGTTCACTGTACTGGAATCGTCCAAACCATGCGCGGATGCCTCAATCTGCGCCACGAAATCCGTGCCTTCGTCTTTCAGATCATGCACCGCGCCCCGCACCAATGTCATCGCCTCGCCCACCGTGTCGTGAATCTGCGCGAACCCTTGAGCCGCCTGCTCCTGACCAGAAACCTGAGCCACCACTTGGGCCGCTTCGGACTGCATGATGGCCCGGGTAAGCATATGGCCGACATTGTCATGAATCTCGCGCGCTATGCGTGTACGCTCCGCGAGCGTGGCCACACGAACCGACGCGGCGCGATCTTCCTCGCTTTCCGCCAATTGCGAGCGCAGCCGGCGGATCTGGTCACGTTTGGAATCCTGAAGCCGCCTGTTCTGCCGGGTGAGCGTGACATTGCGCGCGCACAACAGGCCAACCATGAATCCCAACACTACATGCAATGCCAGCAGTACGGCGATGAGTGCAGCTCCCATATCATCCGCATGTGCGCCTGCATTACGGCAACGGACCAAGGTCGCCACTACGGGAATGATCCACACCCATCGTGCGATGACCGTCGTGATTTGCATCGCATCGTATTGCGACATGTTCGGCAATTGCGAACGCAAGCCGGCATGGTTCCGTCCCGCACGGTGTTGTTCGACGTTCTGTGATATGGCGGGCAGCATGGCCGCGTTGTATGCGGCGACCGGCATCATCGCGCACCATGATGGCGTGAAGCATGCGCCGCAATCCAACATCAACAGTATGGCGATGGTCCATGCCGACGAGCGCGCGTATTCCCCCACCGCGGCACAGCATATGGCCAGCAACGCGCCGCATACCAGTTCAGCCGATACGTCTCCGACGATATACAGGTTTGCGATCAGCCCGAACGTGAGGAATATGGCCTGAAGCAATAATCGCCGCATGCCTTCCTCCATCGTCGCCGCTTCTTGTGGTTATGTCTTCCCAGCGTAGTGTACGTTGCCGCCGTTGCGGGCCATCTTTGCCACGAAGGTGACATTTGTCATCTTCCATATGGCTGTGTTGCGCCAGGTTTATGACCTCAGACACCATGTCGTCGCCGTTTGGTCGGAGACAATGGAATCACTATCGTAAACGGCGGTTATCGCTGTTGGAACATGTGAGGTAAGGAGAGCCGATGAGCGAGCGTATGGAAAGGCAAACAGGTGAGAGCTCCAGCAGCGCGGTCAAGGTGTCGAAGCTGGTCAAACGGTATGGGGATATGCTGGCGCTTGACTATTTCGATCTTGACGTGCATCAAGGTGAGATTTTCGGTTTGCTTGGACCGAACGGTTCCGGCAAGACCACGGCGATTAACTGCATTCTCGCATTGTTGACGTTCGATGAGGGCACGGTACGTGTGTTTGACGAACCGATTGGCCCGACCAGTTATGCGCTGAAACGCCGCATCGGCATCGTACCGCAGAATGTGGCTGTGTTCAATGAATTGACGGTTGAGGAGAATATCGATTATTTCTGCTCGCTGTATGTGCCTGACAGGGCACGCCGTCATGCGCTGGTTGAGGATGCGCTGGATTTTGTGGGCTTGCGCGATTACCGCAGGTTCCGTCCGTCGAAATTGTCGGGAGGTTTGCTTCGTCGATTGAACATCGCATGCGGTGTGGCGCATAAGCCGGATCTGATTTTCTTCGATGAGCCGACCGTCGCCGTCGATCCGCAAAGCCGCAATGCGATTCTGGAGGGCATTCAGCGTCTTAACCACGAAGGCGCGACGGTGATTTACACGAGCCATTACATGGAGGAGGTCGAGCAGATCTGCGACCGCATTCTCATCATGGATCATGGCAGGCATTTGGCCTTGGGCACCGCCGACGAGTTGAAGGCGATGATCGACACCGGCGAACGCATCAGTGTGGAAACCGACGATCTGGGTGGCTTGCATCATGAGGCGGGAACGCAGCAGGCATTGGAACAGTTACGTGCGCTGCCATGTGTGATGAGCGCCGATTATGACGGTCATGAGTTGACGGTACGTTGCCGTAGGGGCGATCACAATCTTCTTGACGTGTTGACGTTGCTGAAATCCAATGGCACGAATATCGGGCATCTTTCCTCCCGGCAGCCGACGCTGAACGATGTGTTCCTTGAACTGACCGGCACGGCGTTGCGTGACTGACGGAATCATGGTTCGAAAGGTTTGACATTATGTTGCAGACATTGCTGGTCAATCTGAAATTGCATTTCAGGGAGAAAGCGCAGCTGTTCTGGCTGTTTGCCTTTCCCATCATTCTGGCGACCATGTTCAATGGCATGTTCGGCAATATCGCGGAAAGTTACGCATTGCACACGGTTGACGTCGTCGTGGTCAATAACGACGATTGGCGCGCCTCTCCGGGCGCGCAGATGCTGGTCGACGGCATTTCGTCCGATACTGGCGCGACCGGTGCCGATGGCGATCATGCGAAGGTCGATGATGACGGTGACGCCATGCCGAAACTCATCACCGTCACGGAAGCCGCATCTATGGAAGCCGCGGATCGAGCGCTGCTTGACGCCAAGGCGCAGGGCAGACTGTCCGTCGACGGTAGTGGGAAACTGCAGCTGGCCATTTCCCAAGCCACGCAAACATCCGCCACGGATGTGATGGCGTCGAGCAGTGGTCTGGATATTTCCCTGACGGTGTTGGGCAATATCGTGGACTTGTACAATCGCAACACCGCCGTGGTGATCAATACCGCGCAGCACAATCCGTCCGCGTTGTTGGATGACGCGTTCACCGGCAGCATCGGCTCGTCGAGTGGGTTCACGAAGGAAGTGCAGCTGACGAATTTCAAGCCAAGCGGCACCGCACGCTACTATTACGCGTTGCTCGGCATGGCCGCGATGATGGCCATGAGTTTCGCGGTGAACGCGGTATCGTTGGCCCAGGCAAACCTGTCGGCACTTGGCATTCGCCGTTCCGTCGCTCCCCTGCCGAAACTGCAACAGCTGCTGGCAGGTTTTCTTTCCAGTTGGATCTGCTCGTTCCTAAGTCTGACCGTGGCCATGCTGTACATTCGTTTCGGCTGCCAGATTTCTCTCGGCGGTCGTGAATGGGCCGGCTTGGGCGCGTGCTTGATGGCGTCATTCGCCACAAGCGCGTTCGGCACGTTGATCGGCGCAATACAGGGTGTTTCCACGAGTGCCAAGCAGGGATTGTGCACGGCCTTGGCATGCACGCTGTCGCTGTTTTCCGGTTTGTATGGCTCGTTCGCCATGGATTTAAGCGATCAGATAGCGCAGCATGCGCCCCTGTTGAGCATGTTGAATCCGGCGCAACAGATTACGAATCTGTTCTACGACATTCTGTATTACGACAGTTTCCGCCCGTTCTTTGCCACGGTGGGCGTATTGGCTGCGATGAGCTTGGTCTGTCTTGGTATGGCGACCGTTCTGTTGAGGAGGCAACGCTATGAACACTTGTAAAGCAGCACTGCGCATTCTCAAAGCGCGCAAATTGTATGTGATTATCTACTTGGTGCTGATCGGCACGATGATGTTTTCCATCAGCTGGCAGATCATGCGTGGCTCCACAGCTGCCAGAGCGACGACGTATGAGCCGGAATCCGCCCGTATTGCGGTAATCGACCGTGATGACGACGCCGAGCATGTGGCTCAATCGTTGCGTTCCTACCTCGCTTTGGACGGTGAGATGGTCACCATTGATGACGATTCCATATCGTTGCAGCAGGCTGTCGCATCGAATTATGTTGATTTGATTGCGATTGTGCCACAAGGTTTCGCCGAGCGTTATCTGCAGTATGCGGATAACGCCACGGCTACGCAACCGACCATAGATACCGTCGTCAGTTATGCTTCCGGAGCCGGATCGCTCGCACAGCTGAAAGTCAACGAGTTTCTTTCGCTGACGCGTACCGCCTATCTCGGCATGCCGCAGGCACAGCGCACGCTCGACGCCGCCATGGCAACGACGTTGGATGCTGCCACCGCCGATATGAAACAGTCGCATATCGCCGTGGTGTCCTCGGACTCTGAAGACGACGGCACCACACCGGGCTCATCGGCATTCGCGGGCACGCTCAAAACCGGCTTGTATCCACTGTTGCTGGTCATGCCGGTATGCACGTTCCTCGTGGTCAGCACATTCAACGACAACGAAATCCGCCGCAGGCTCTACTCGTCCCCCGCGCGTCTGGTGTCGTTGGAAGCGCAGCAAATGCTGACATGCGGGACGTTCGGTCTGCTGGTATGTGCTGCGTATACCGCGGTGACATTCCTGTTGATGGCGCTGGCCGGAGTGTCCTTTACCGGCCTGAATGCCGTGAACGTAGGCTTGTCGTTCGTGTCGCTGATGGTCTACACGCTTATGGCGATCGCTTGCGGATTCCTGTTGGGGTCATCCGGTTTCAATGAAATGGCAACGAACGGTTTCGTCAATGTGTTCGCTCTGCTGGTCATGTTCACTTCCGGTATGGCGTTCCCCGTGGATATGATGCCAGATCCCATGATCATCATCGGAAAACTGCTGCCTGGATGGTGGCTCTGCTCATCGATAGACCACGTATTCGGACTGGGTACGGCCTCCTCGAGCGGCGTGGACTACGGCGCGTGGGCGTCATCAACCGGATTGGTGGCAATGTTCGCGGTAGCGTTCATCTGTCTGGGCTTGGCCTTGGGACGCATTCGGCGAGCCCGCCCGACGTTGGCCTCCCCCGCCACAACGCAGTTGGCCAAGTAGTCGACGCCAACACTGTGGCAGCCGCATGACGATCGCATACGACGTCCACGGTCTACTTGAGCATATTCCTCCGGTAGGCTGTGGGCGTCGTATGCATGTACTGCTTGAACGTGCGCGTGAAGAATGTCGATGATGAGAAACCAAGTTTTTTGGCGATGTCGGAAACCGGCATCGATGTGGTGTCCAGCATTTCCGCTCCAGCTCTCATACGCACGTCATTGACGAATTCAATCGGCGTCTGATCGACCATCTCATGGAAGATCTGCGCGCATTTCGTACGGCCGACGGACCCTGCTGAAGCAATCTCCTCCAGGGTGATCTGTCGAACGTAATTGTGCTGCACGTAATCAATCATCTTGCTCAAAATAGCAATCTTCGGATTCTTCCTGTCGTATTTGGAAGAACCATTCTTGCCATGTTCGCCCGCTATGGCCGTCAGTTCACGCACCATCGTATAAAAACAGCTGAGCACGGTCAACGATGCCGTATCATCCTTTAATTTCATATTGTCAACGGTGGCGGGATGCATGGTCTGGGCAGCCGGCATCTGACCGAATTTCGCATCATGCAGCCGCATCATGCATTCCAGCAACGCGGATCCATGCTCATCTTCAGGATCACACACCATGTACGGGAGCCGTTCGTCCGCCATCAACGGAGCCACAAAGCGTTCATAAACCATGTTCGGCATGCACATGCATGAAGGGTTCAGCAGAGTGCAGGAAAATTCGCAATCGGTGCCGTCCTCGGTGAAGCCGTAATGCAATTGGCGCGAATTCACGAAAATGCCTTGGCCTTCTTCGAGACGAATGCTTTCGCCGTTCACGAAATACCACATGTGTCCACGGATGATGTGGGTGAATTCGAAGTCGATATGCCAATGGCATTCCGCGCGCATGTTCGGATACTGATGCAGCAGCGAATGTTCGGTGAATGAGAAGAACATCGGCGCATCATATTGCACCATTTCCGCGCCGTTGGGCTTGCGTCCCCAGTTGGTGACCGGCATGAACTCATATGGAAGACGACCGTCTTGCGCAAGTTCAGGCTGTTCCGTTTGTTCGTTTTGTCCGACCTGCACGTCACGAACGTCTAATCCCATCTGTCCCATGCAATACCCCATCAGTGGATACGGTAAATAATACGAAAATCAAGAACGATAATACAACGAAATACAGTGTCAACGAATAATGATGCCGTTGAATGGAACATGATATGTCACGTCAATCGATTGACGTAATACAGCAGAGGAGGCAGCATGGTGGAACCCACCAATCATCCGGCACGCGACGAATGGGAGCGTATGCTCTCCGGCGAACTGTATGTGGCCGATAGTCCGCAACAGCAGGAAGCGAATATGCGCAAGCGTCGCCTGGTGCAGGCCATCAACACGTCCGAATATGACGCGTTCAAAGAACGTGACGAACTGTTTCACGAACTGTTCGGCGCATTTGGAGAGGGTGGATTCGTGGAACCCCCATTCAACTGCGATTATGGATGCAACACGTTCATCGGCAAGAATTTCTATGCCAACATGGATTGCATTTTCCTTGACGTGGCACGCATCACCATCGGCGACCGCGTGTTCTTCGGCCCCCGAGTGGGCCTGTACACGCCGTATCATCCGATCGATGCGACGGTGCGTTCCTCCGGCCCTGAAGGCGCTCGTCCGATCACCATTGGCAACGATGTCTGGTTCGGCGGCAATGTGGTGGTCGGCCCTGGCGTCACCATCGGCGATGATGTGGTGATCGGTGCCGGATCAGTGGTGGTCAAGGACATTCCTTCGCATTCGGTGGCAGTCGGCAATCCATGCCATGTGATCCGTGAGATCACCGACGCCGACCGCGAATATTGGGAAGGCAAGGCCGCGGAATATCACGCTTGGAAGGATTCGATTCAGTAAATCGTTAGTTCACGCACCGCACCGCACCATCCTCACATCATCATGCAATCTTCCATCACTTGGCGCGAGTTTCTTCGACAGACGTTGACGCTCGCCCTGCCCATCGCGTTTCAACAACTGATGCTGGCGCTGTCATCGTGCGCCGACACTCTTATGCTGACGAACGTCGGTCAAAACGAGCTGTCGGCAGTGTCTCTTGCCACGCAGTTCCAGTTCATTTTCAGTTTGTGTCTTGCCGCGCTCACGCTTGGCATGAGCATTCTGGTGGCCCAGTATTGGGGTGCGGGCAACACGAATGCCGTCGAACGTATCTTGGCGTTCATCATGCTGTATGCCGGCGGATTGTCGCTGGTGTTTTTCGCATTGACGCTACTCATTCCGGAAACGTTGATGTCGATTATGACGAACGATGCGACGCTGATTGCCATCGGCTCACAGTATTTGCGGGTTTCGTCGGTTTCGTACCTGTTCATCGGTTTGTCGCAAATGTATTTGTGTCTGATGAAGAATGTGGGTGCGGCGGTTACCGGAATGACGGTAAGCACGGTTGGCGTGATCGTGCATGTTGCGCTGAATGCGGTGCTGATCTATGGTTGGTTCGGTTTACCCGCATTGGGTATTTTCGGCGCGGCGATTTCCACGGTGATTTCCCGAGCCATCGAACTGGTGTGGTCTGTGCTTGTAGCCAGCCGCAATGGCCGCCCACGTTTGCGGTTGTCGATGATGTTGCATCCGGATGTGGCGTTGCAGAAGGATTTTTGGAAGTATAGTCTGCCCGTGCTTGGCAATGAGCTGGTTTGGGGCTGCGGTTTCACCATGTACACCGTGATTATGGGTCATCTTGGTACGGATGCGGTGGCGGCCAATTCCATTGCGAATATCGTCAAGGATCTGTTGGTCTGTTTGAGTCTTGGCCTTGGCAATGCGGGCGGCATTCTTGTCGGTAATCTGCTTGGCCGCAATGCTTTCGATCAGGCGAAGGTTATGGGCGACAGGCTCTGTGTACTGGTGGCGGCAGTTGGCGTTGGAACCGGCCTGTTGATTATCGCGGTACGTCCTTTGGCATTGCAATGGGCGGGATTAACGCCGCAGGCCACGCATTATCTGTCAATTATGCTATTTATCTGCGCCTATTATGCGGCATGCGGGTGCATGGCCAATCTGACTATCGCCGGTATTTTCCCTGCCGGAGGCGATTCCCGGTTCGGACTTGTCTGCGATGCGAGCGTTATGTGGCTTGTCGTCGTACCGGTCGGTCTGTTGGCGGCTTTCGTGTGGAAGTTGCCGGTATTGGCGGTCTATGCTTTGCTGAATACCGACGAATGCATCAAGATGATTCCTGCTTTGCTGCATTATCGAAAGTATCGTTGGGTCAACAATGTGACGAGACAGACCGATTCCGCCGTAGTATCAAACGCATGAAAAACCGGTATCAACAAAGCCCGTGTCATACTGCATTGCGCAGTGCGACACGGGCTTTGTCACTTGCCGATCTCAATCATGTGATTATTTATTTCATGAGATTGCGCAGCACATACTGGAGGATGCCCCCGTTGCGGTAGTAGTCGGCCTCGCCTGGGGTGTCGATGCGTACGACCGCGTCGAATTCGGTTGTGGAACCGTCTTCGTGGGTGGCAGTGACATGCACCGTCTTCGGAATAATGCCATTGTTGAATTCTTCAACGCCGGCAATATCGTATGTTTCAGTACCATCGAGACCGAGGCTCTCATAGGAGTCGCCTGCGGGGAACTGCAACGGCAGCACACCCATGCCGATCAGGTTCGAACGGTGGATACGTTCGAAGCTTTCGGTGATGACGGCTTTGACGCCGAGCATGACGGTTCCCTTGGCAGCCCAGTCGCGGGAGGAACCGGTGCCGTATTCTTTGCCTGCGAGCACCACCAGCGGAACATCATGTTCGATGTAGTCGCGGGATGCTTCGAAGATCGTGGTCGGCTTCTGGTCAAGGAAATCGTAGGTGAAACCGCCCGGAGTGACCTCTTCCCCCACGGACGCGAGCAACTGGTTGCGCAGTCGGATATTGCCGAACGTGCCACGTACCATGACCTCATGATTGCCTCGACGGGAACCATAGGAGTTGAAGTTCTTCGGTTCGACGCCACGGTCGGTCAGGTACTTGCCAGCAGGACTGGATGCCTTGAACGCGCCGGCCGGAGAAATATGGTCGGTGGTCACGGAATCACCGAGCAGTGCGAGCACGCGGGCGCCATGAATGTCTTCGACGGGATCCGGTGTGGCCTTCATGCCATCGAAGAACGTCTGCTTACGCACGTAGGTGGAATCCTCATTCCATGCGAACAGTTCGCCTTCTGGAACGTCAAGTCCTTTCCAACGACGGTCGCCTTCGAATACGGAAGCGTAATCCTTCAGGAACATCTCACGGCTGACGGTACCGTCCACCACGGCGGCAACCTCGCTATTGGTGGGCCAGATATCCTTCAGATACACATCATTGCCGTCCGGATCCTTGCCAAGCGGCTGGGTTTCAAAATCGAAATCCATGGTGCCAGCGAGCGCATAGGCGATGACGAGCGGCGGTGATGCCAGGTAGTTCATCTTGACGTCCGGGCTGATGCGGCCTTCGAAGTTGCGGTTGCCCGACAGCACTGAGGTGACAGTCAGATCGTTGGCGTTGATGGCTTCGGAGATTTCCGGCAGCAACGGGCCGGAGTTGCCGATACAGGTGGCGCAGCCGAAACCGACCAGCTGGTAACCGAGCGCGTCGAGATCGTCCTGCAAGCCAGCCGCCTTAAGATAGTCGGCCACAACCTGGGAACCCGGTGCGAGCGAGGTCTTGACCCACGGCTTGGGCTTCAAACCCTTGGCATGCGCGTTGCGTGCAATCAAACCGGCTGCGATCATCACGGACGGATTGGATGTGTTTGTGCACGAGGTGATGGATGCGATCGCCACATCACCGTTGGTGATGTCGAAGTCACCGCGGAAGTCGGTGGAAACGGCAACCGGCTCCTGCACGGTCTTGTCCGTTTCGTACGCGGGCAAGGTTTCGACGAATTTCGCTTTGGATTCAGACAGTTTGATGCGATCCTGCGGGCGCTTCGGGCCAGCGATCGACGGTACGACAGTACCGAGGTCGAGTTCCAGGTATTCGGAATACTGCGGTTCGACGTAGTTTGGATCGGTGGTGTCGCCCCACAGCTTGTTCGCCTTGGCATACGCTTCGACCAATGCGATCTGTTCTTCGGAACGGCCAGTCAAGCGCAGATAGTCGAGAGTGACGCCGTCGATTGGGAAAATGCCGCAGGTGGAGCCGAATTCCGGACCCATGTTGCCGATGGTGGCACGGTTGGCCAGCGGCACCGAGGCGATGCCATCACCGTAGAATTCCACGAATTTGCCGACCACACCATGCTGGCGAAGCATATCGGTGATGGTCAGCACCACGTCGGTGGCGGTGACGCCTTCAGGAATGGAACCGGTAAGCTTGAAACCGACAACACGCGGCACCAGCATGGAGATCGGCTGTCCAAGCATGGCCGCTTCGGCTTCAATGCCGCCAACGCCCCAACCGAGCACGCCCAAGCCATTGACGGTGGTGGTGTGCGAGTCGGTGCCCACGCAGGAATCAAGATAGGCAAGAGTCTTGCCACCGTTTTCTTCGACCTTGGTCATGATGACCTTGGCGAGATATTCGATATTGACCTGGTGGATGATGCCCGTTCCCGGCGGTACCACGCGGAAGTTCTTGAATGCCTGCTGACCCCAACGCAGGAACTGGTAACGTTCGCCGTTGCGCTGGTATTCGATGTCCATGTTCTGTTCGACCGCGTCGGCGATGCCGTACTTGTCGATCTGTACGGAATGGTCGATGACCATGTCGGACTGCACCTGCGGGTTGATGACCTCAGGATCTCCCCCAAGATCCTTGACCGCATCACGCATGGTGGCAAGATCCACAATGCAGGGCACGCCGGTGAAATCCTGCATGACCACGCGGGACGGGGTGAACTGGATCTCATGACTCGGCTGTGCAGCCGGATCCCAATCCAACAGTGCCTTGACATGATCATCCGTGATGTTGGCGCCATCGATGTTACGTACCAGGTTCTCGACGAGAACCTTCAACGAATACGGCAGATGATCGATGCCCGGCAGATCTGCGATGCGGTAATATTCATAATCCTTGCCGTCCACCTTCAGGGTGTCGAGCTGGTCGTCGCGCACAGACATGCTACCTCCGAGCTTTTTGGCTGTATAACACAGCTGATTATTCGTCGCCTACGATACAGCCAAGTTAATTCAGCTCTGGCGTGTCTTCTTAAAGTATGGGACAATACTCGGAATTTTCGGCACCAAACGCAAACACACCAAGAACACGAGTGCCGAAAGCACCATTGCCACCGCCGTCGCAGCCAGCATCTGCCCGGTCGGCACCACCAGCGCGAAGAAATTCGCCACCGGTTTTACGAGCATGCCCCCGAATCCAATTGCGGCAAAGGCCAATACCAATATGCCACGCCACGAATGCAACGGCTTTGCCACCCGCGCAAGCACGAACACTCCCATCATGAGCAGAATAATCGCGTTGACGCCACGCAGCATCGCCAACTGCGCACCCGAATCCTGCACATTCCACTTCATGAATATCGGCAGCAGCCACGACGTGGACAAAATCGACAATCCGACCGCCACACCGCAGGGCACAGCAAAATGCAGCACGCGTTTCAGGAATCCTGGAATATAACGACGCGTGTTCGGAGCCAACGCAAGAATGAATGCCGGCATGCCAATCGTCAATCCACCCACATATGTGATGTGGCGAGGCAGATACGGGAATGGTATCTGCGTCAGCACCACGCCCAACGAAATCAGTGCGGAATACACGGTTTTCACAAGGAATAGGCTTGCCACACGTTCCATATTGGCCATGACCTGACGCCCTCGCGCCACCACATCGGGCAGATGTGAGAACTTCGAATCGACAAGCACCACCTGTGCCACGGCCTTGGTGGCGGGCGCAGCATTGCCCATCGCAATACCCAGATCGGCCTCTTTGATGGCGAGCGCGTCGTTCACGCCGTCGCCGGTCATCGCCACCACATGCTCACCTGCATGCAATGCCTCCACGATCGCCTTTTTCTGATCGGGCAGCACACGCCCAAGCACATCCACGTTTTCCAGTACTTGCGCCAGCTCCGTAATGTCAGCGGGCAGCTCACGCGCGTCCATGAATCGTGGTTCATGTTCGCCGGTCAGATGCACTTTTCTTGCGATCGCGCCGACGGTTACGGGATTGTCACCAGAGATGATGCGGCAACGCACGCCTTGTTCACGGAACCATGCAAGCGTTTCTTCGGCGTCGGCGCGAATATGTTCGGAACAGCACACCAATGCGACAGGGCACGATGCCGGATTGAGTTTTGGATCGGTTTCGTAATCGTCGGGCGCTGCACCGTAGATTCGCGCGACCAGCAGCACACGGTTGCCGTCATTGGCGAGATCATTGACTTGTTTGAGTATGTCGGCATGGTCGCCGTTGATTTGGGAAAGAATGACTTCCGGCGCACCCATCGTCCACACTGCATTGCCGTCATAGATCGAACTCCACTTGCGCGCCGACGAGAACGGTACTCGTGCCTCGACAGTGCCGTCCGCAAATCCCTGTTCCCGTAGTCCAGACAGAATCGCTTGCCCTGTACCGTTGGGCTGTCCTTCGTTCGATAGGTCGAATAGAGCCTGTCTGACGTCATGCTCGTTCACGGTGCCTCGCATGTCGTCGGGGCCACGAACACCCAGCAATTCCAACGAATCGAGTCGGATGGTGCCGTCGGTGACAGTACCGGTTTTGTCAAGGTTCAGGCAATCCACACGAGCGAGAGTCTCCACGGATTCCAGCTCCTGCACCAGCGTGTTCTTACGTGCCAAACGAATGGCTGCGAGCGCGAAATTCAGCGAGGTGAGCAGCACCAGGCCTTCAGGGATCATACCGACCACACCGGCCACTGCGGAAATGACCGCGGAACGCCATTCGCCGGTCGAAATGGCCACATTCCAGCCGCCAACAGTGCGTACCTGCGACCAGATGAGCAGTACGCAGAGCGGCACCACCAGGAAGGTCATGAATTTCAGAATCGTGTTGATGCCCTTGTTTAGGTCGGATACGGTTTTCCTGTAAACCTTCGCCCGTGCGGTAAGTTTGGCCGCGTAACTGTGCTCTCCTACGGCGGTGACTTTCACCAACGCCATGCCGGAGATGGCGGTGGATCCAGAGAAAATATCGCAGCCTTCGCCCTTGCGTACGGTCCGTGATTCGCCGGTAAGCATGGATTCGTCCAGCTCCAGTCCCCAAGTGTGCACGATCTGCGCGTCCGCGGGCACCTGTTCGCCGGAACGGATCCACATGAAATCACCGAGCACGATATCGTTGTGCGGTATTTCAACGTCTTTGCCGTCGCGGTGCACAAGATAGTCGGAAGCTACCAGAATCGACAGTTTGTCAAGAGTACGCTTGGCTTTCAATTCGGTGCAGATGCCTATGCCGGTATTGATGATGATGATCATGCCGAACACCGCGTCTCTCCACGATCCAGTGATCAATACCATAACCATGGCCGCAAAGATGATGCCGTTGAACAAGGTGAACACGTTGGCTCGCACGATATCGATAAGCGAACGTGAGGTCGATGCCTTGACCACATTGTCCAATCCGCTTTCCCTGAGGGCGATCACTTCGCCTTGTGTCAGCCCCGTCTCTTCGATGAGGGGCATTGTTCGACTTTCGCTCATGATTGCCAGCCTACCGTCACACTCCCGTTTTCCGGTCAACTTCTTGTGAAACACAGGTAAAAATCAGGGAATTTTCAGGGTATTTCATCAAAAGACGAACTGCTGGTCATTCATACCGACATGGTGCAAAACCATATCAGTGGGTAATCGTGGTTACCAGCATTTCCCGGTCGTGAGGATCATTATTAGCCACGGCCACAGCAGCATCGTCGAGCGGTATCGCGTCGGTCATACGATCGTTGACCGTCATGGTAGCCGCATACAGTTTGTTGTCTTTCGGCACGGCGATAGGATTGAGAAGCACCACTGGAACGCCCGCTGTTCTTGCGGTTTCCAAAGCATCATTCCAGTTTTCGGCATTGGCTTCGTTCGCGTCGATTCCTGCGATGATAATGAGGTCGGCCTTGCGTTGCGCCATGTCACGCACGCCTTGCTGCGCGGTGGATTGCGCGTCCACAGTGCCCGAGACGGTAATGTACACCGGCTTGAGTTTACCGGCTTCCATGGCATCCATTGCCATGGAATCGGCGGTGACATCATCCGATCCAATCATGGCGATGGACAGGCTGTCACGATCCTCCGTGGAGTGCGCCACCGCAGTATTGGGAGATTGCGTATCCCCCACCGCGGCATTCGACGGCACGCAACCAGATAGCGCCGCGCAAGACAACGTAATCGCAGTCATTCCAAAAAACGCACGACTTGCGAATAACGGCATGCTCACTGTTCGTGCTTTCTGAACAGCGCCACAGTCTCCACATGATGGGTCATGGGATAAATGTCGAACGCGCGGATATCCGCCAATTCGTAGCCAAGTAACACGAGCGTGGCGGTATCTCTGGCAAGGCTTGCCGGATCGCATGCGATATAGACCACACTTTTCGCTTCGGCTTCGGCAATCTGCCTGCACACCTTCGCGCGAGCGCCGGCACGGGGCGGATCAAGCACCACCACATCTGGCTTGGCGAGATCATTGCGCACGTTGGCAAGTGTTTTCGCCACGTCGCCCACACGCGCATCGACATTACCCAGATGAATGTGCCTCAAATTACGTTGCGCGTTCCTTACCGCAGTTTTGCCGCCTTCGACGCTCAACATGCGAGTGCGCTCCGCCGTCAGCGTGGCCAACGGCAGCGTGAACAGACCCGAACCGGAATACAAATCCCACAGACATGCGGATTTGGCACCGTCAAGCTCGCCGCGTACCAAATCGATCACATGGTTGGTCAAAGCGATCGGCGCATGCCTATGCATCTGCCAGAAACCGCCTGCATCCACGTTGTATTCGAATTCACGGCCGGCGACAATCACCTTTTCCGTAAGCTCACGGCTTCCAGCAACCACCTCGCCGTTCACAAGCACGGCGTAATTGTCTGAAATCGGCGCATTATCGCGAGGTTCCGGAACAGATAGACGAATCTGGGAACCCGGTTCGAAGCTCCCTTCCCACACATGCTCACGTTCGGCCACTTCCAGCAACGTACGGCTGGCCAACGGCATGGTATCAATCGGAACGCGCACATGCGTGCCTCGACGGTGCATCGACGGACGCCCATCAGCATCAGCAATCATCTCGATGCGAGTACGCCAATGCAAACCTCGCTCCGCATCGTCTTCCGACATACGCTCAATGGGCACTTCCACGTCGACGTGACCGAGTCTTGCCATCTGTTCGGCCACCGACGTGACTTTCCATTTCAGTTGCCCTGCAAGCGACACATGCACCAAGTCAGCGCCACCGACGCCACCGCCCATGGCAAGGGGTCCAGCTAACGACCATATTGGATCAGTACGGTCTTCGCTCGCTTCGAGTACTTCCACCACTTCGCCTGTCCAGAAGCGATCCTCACGATCATGCGGCTCGTCCAATGCGACACGGACCAGTTCGCCCGGCAATGCGAATCGCACGAACACAACACGTCCGTCAATATGACCGACGCAACGACCCTGGTCGGCGTACCGTTCAATGCGGATGGTCGATTCCATCAGTGCTCTTCCCTCATTTCGGTAGTTTGTGCTGCCTCAGCATCGTCTTCAGAAACTTCCTGCATCATCTTATGTCGGTGCATTGGCGTCGCCACGATCAGATACGAGACCCAAATCGCGAGCGCCCAGAACGGAATGCCCATCAGCAGACGCGCCGTTCCCAGCCAGCCGACGTGATTACCGAGATAGAGCGGCACCTGCACGATCAGACGCAGCGCGAACACTCCAACCCACATTGCGGTGATGATGGTATAGGCGCGATTGAGCGCCTTGTCACCTCGCCAATCGGCAAGCCAGGCACGAAAATGTTCAGTCGGTAACGTTCGGATGAACTCGATGACCAATCCTAAGCCAGGCACCCGGACCAGCAGTGAAATCGTCAGCAAAACAACGTAAAAGGCGTTGGTGAGAAATCCGAACATGTAATAGTTACGTGCCTCGTGACTGTTCCATGCCCAGATCAGGCAGATACCTACTGCCAGCAAGCCTGATACCGCTCCCATGACGGACTGTCGTTGGCACAGGCGCACGATCACCTGCAGCACGGCCAACGCAGCGGACACGCCGATGGTCAGTTGCAAATTGGACGTGATGACGAACAGTGCCACGAACACGACGCCCGGCAGCATCGATTCGATAACGCCTCTCGGACCGCCGATGGCGTCGATCACGGAAAAATCGTCAGTATTACCGGCGTCGGCAAGCGCACCAAGACCAGTTCGTTTTTTCGCTTCGGTTTCAGCCATACGTATTAGCTATCGGTTCAAGCGGCTCAACGCACTTCGGAGAACATCGGTCCACGAGACAGCGTGGTCTTGACCTCAACCTGCTGGTCGGAGTCGAATGGACCCTTCGGTTTGCCGGGAATCTCAGTCTTCTGCTCAGCCTCTTCCGCAGCTGCCTTCGCAGCCTTGCGTTCGGCCGGAGCGACCGGCGGATGCATGGGAATAAGGTCGCGTGGCGCCAACGGATCATCGCCTCGTTCCACCACAATATCAGCGAAGAACTGGTTCAATGCCTTTGCTTCCTCACCCTCAGGATCGGTGGCAGCCTTGCCTGAGAAGATGCCGCGCAACATCCAACGCGGACCGTCGACGCCTACGATGCGGGTAAGCACCTTGCGTCCACCCTTGACGGTAACCGGCAATGCCAGTTCGGTGCCGAATACGCCTTCGACTTCCTTCGCATCCTTGTTGGCTTCAATCAGGTCGGCACGAACGTCATCCCACAATCCGAACGTCTTCGGTGCCGCGAATGCCTCAATCTCCACACTGGAGGAACCGTAGGTGATGGTGGTGCCAAGAACCTGCTGGGTGGCACGGTTGGCCTTCACTCGCAATTCAATGCCCTTCAGGAACGGCAGATAATATGATCCCATATCGAGGTACTCGTCGTAGTCGGGAACGTTCTCATCTTCCACGTCCCACGGACCATGCTCGTCACCGCGGCCCTCGTATTCAGCGGAAGGCTCCGGAAGCGCCACGACTTCCTGAGCTTCGTCAACATTTTCAGCTGCGTCGACAGCCTCTTCGTTTTCTCCGGCGGCCGCTTCAAGAGCTTCCTTGCTCTGATGCTTCTTCTTACCGAATCCAAACAATCCCATGATGTTCCTCATTTCATAACAGTTGCAACCGTGAATAGCCTAGCACCTATGCTTAATATGGGCTGGGAATCGGGGTGTGATATTCCAATTCCCAGTCTGTTCACGATAAAAAGTGGCTTAAATGTCATACATAATGCTGAGCGGCGCATGATCGGACCAGCGCAGGTCGTAGGTCGGAGCCTTATCGATCACGAATCCGCAGGCCGTTTCCGCCAGTTCCGGTGTTGCGAACTGATAGTCGATCCTCCAGCCGACATTGTTGTCGAATGCACGACCGCGCTGGCTCCACCATGTGTACGGTCCTTGGATGTCTCCGGCGAGATTACGCATCACATCCACAAACTCCAGTTCTCCCAACCATTTGTCGACATATGCGCGCTCCTCGGGGAGGAATCCGGCATGCGTTTCGTTGGCTTTGGCGTTTTTGATGTCGAGCGGCGTGTGCGCGATGTTGAAATCACCGCAGAGCACCGCTTGTTTTCCGCCGTGTGCTGCCTCGTCACGCAACTGTTCCATGCGTATCAGCATGGTGTCGAGGAAACGGTATTTCTGCTTCATTTTTTCCGGATCATCGGTATTTCCCGCATGCACATACACGCAAACCACGGTAATGACATAGCCTTGTGGAGTTTGCATGTCCGCTTCGATCCAACGGCCGGAATCGACGTCATCCTCAAGTCCCGGCAATCCATATCGTTTGTCGACAACCGGCAATGCCGACAACAGACCTACGCCGGCACGCCCCTTGATACGGCAAATCTCGTTCATACGATGCAGTTCGCTCTGATCGGAAATACGTCCCGCCGTTGAGTATTCGAAACCGAATTCGTCGAAAATAGGATCGATTTCGTTTTGCGGGGCACGCACCTCCTGCATACACCACACGTCAGGTGTGTTGCGTCCGGCCCACTCCTCGATGCCTTTGCGTTTTGCCGCTCGGATTCCGTTCACATTGGAAGTCGTGATAGTGATCGTCATAGCGTTCTAGCCTAGCTTGCATACAAGAAAAGCCCTCGGCACATGCCGAAGGCTTATCTTGATGATGTTATCGCATCAAATCAGTCAAGACCGAGCTGCAGCTTGCCGCCGGGGATGGCGCCAAGCAGATCACGGGTGTACTGCTTCTGCGGATGGTCGAAGACCTCGTCAGTGGTGGCGTGCTCCACAAGCTTGCCGTGCTGCATCACCACAACCTCATCGGCGATCTGACGCACAACCGCCAAATCGTGGGTGATGAACAGGTAGCTCAGGCCCTTTTCCGTCTGCAGGTCATTGAGCAATCGCAACACCTGATCCTGCACCAGCACGTCCAAAGCGGATACGGCCTCGTCGCAGACAATCACGTCCGGATCGAGAGCCATGGCTCGTGCGATGGCGATGCGCTGACGCTGACCACCGGAAAGCTCGTTCGGGTAGCGGAAACGCACGGACCACGGCAGTTCCACCATATCGAGCAACTCACGCACGCGGGCAGCACGACTCTTCTTGTCTCCAATGCCGTGGATACGCAGTGGTTCTTCGATGGAACGGTAAATGGAGTACATCGGGTCAAGCGAGCCATACGGATTCTGGAACACCGGCTGCACGTGGCGGCGGAAGTCAAGCAATTCCTTGCCTTGGAAGCCGGAAATGTCCTTGCCTTCATAAGTGACGGTGCCTGAGGTCGGTTCAAGCAGCTTCAGCACCATGTTGGCCACCGTGGACTTGCCGGAACCGGACTCGCCCACAATTGCCAGCGTGGTACCCTTCTTGACGGAAAAGCTCACATCGTCAACGGCCTTGAACATCTCCTTCTTGCGCGGCAGCTTGAACTCGCGTGTCAGATGATCCACCGTGATGATGGATTCGCCGGACTTCAGGGAATCTTCATTCACCTTGTGTTCCATCACGCCGCTGGCATCGCCACCATGCTCCTTGACGGAGATGATGCGCTGCGAGGCCAACGACGGCGCCGCCGCCACCAGTCGCTTGGTGTATGGATGCTGCGGATGCTGCAGCACTTCCAGAGACGGGCCGGATTCAACGACCTGCCCCTTGTACATAACCACGATGTGCTGCGCACGCTCAGCCGCCAAACCCAAGTCATGGGTGATGAACAGCACTGCGGTTCCCAACGAATCGGTGAGCATCTGGAGATGATCAAGAATCTTCTTCTGCACGGTCACGTCAAGCGCGGAGGTCGGCTCGTCAGCGATCAGCAGTTCCGGACGGCATGCCAAGCCGATGGCGATGAGCGCACGCTGGCGCATACCACCGGAGAACTCGTGCGGATACTGGCGTGCACGAGTGGCGGCATCCGGCAGACCAGCCTCAGAAAGAAGACCTGCGATGCGGTCATCCATGGTGGAGCCGATTACATACTTCTTGGCGATGTACCAAGCGTCATCCTCGGCCACGCCGACCTTGATCAGGTCGTCGGCCACGCGCCAACGCGTTTCAGATCCTGGGACCCACTCCGACTCGAAGTACGCCACGGTCTTGTCGAAGTCGTCGCCGGTCTTACCGATCTTGGACAGCGCTTCCTTCGCCGCGGACAACAGCTCAGGAAGCTCCTTGGAGCCAAGGAAAGTTTCATCGTCGTTGCCTTTAAGTTCGACATCGGCATCGGCGAGAGCCTTCGACAGCGAGGAACGCTTCTCATGGGCGATATCCATATTGTTGGCGGCCAGAGCCTCCTTCACCTGGGTACCGATACGCCACACCGGGTTCAGGTTGCTCATCGGATCCTGCGGGACAAGACCCATCTTGTTGCCGCGCAACTTGTCGAAATCCCTCTGCTTGTAACCGGAGATTTCCTCGCCGTCAAGCTTGATGGATCCTCCGACCACATGGCCCGTGCCCGGAAGCAGACCAAGCACCGCCATAGCGGACGTGGACTTGCCGGAGCCGGACTCACCAACGATAGCCACCCACTGACCCGGGTATACGCTGAAAGAGGAGTTGCGAACCGCATGTACCGGCTGGCCATCATCAGTGGTGAAGTCGACCTGGAGGTTCTTGACTTCCAGCAGCGGACCGTTGGCACGTTGCATGGCCTCGAGCTTGTTTTCGGTATTCATTTCAGTCATCGAATATCCCTCACTTACACTCACGTACGGCTCTTCGGATCAAGCGCATCCTTCACGGCGTCACCCATCATGATGAAGGCAAGCACAGTGATGGCAAGTGCCGCGGACGGGTAGAACAGCACCATCGGATCGGTACGCAGAATGGACTGCGCATTGGAGATGTCGCCACCCCAGCTGACGGTAGTGGTCGGCAGACCCACACCAAGGAAGCTCAATGTTGCTTCCAACACGATGTATGTAGCCAGAGACGTTGTGCCCACCACAATGATCGGTGCCAAGGAATTCGGCAGAATGTGGCGGAACAGGTTACGCCACGGCGTGGAGCCAAGTGCGGTGGAAGCCGTATTGAACTCCAGATTCTTAGCTTCCATAACAGCGCCTCGCGCAATTCGCGCAACGGATGTCCAGCCGAATAACGTCATGACCAGAATAATCTTCCAAATGGAATCGTTGGTCTTGAACATCTGCAGCACCACGATGGCACCAAGCAAAATCGGCAAAGCCAGGAAAATATCGGTCAAACGGCTGAGAATGGTGTCGACCCAGCCTCCGAAGAAACCGCTCAACGCACCGATCAGCGTACCCAACAGCACCACCAGCACCGTAGCGAACACGCCGACGCTCAGCGAGGTACGAGTACCATGCACCACGCGGGAGTACACATCGCAGCCTTGCAGATCGAATCCGAAAGGATGTCCCTTCGAAGCCGGTTCCAAGGAGTTCTCAAGCGTGCAGTAGTTCGGATTCTGCTTGGTCATCACTCCTGGGAACAGCGCCACGAAGATAATGAACACAATAAGCACAGCGGAAATGATGAACATCGGGTTCTTGCGCAGGGTACGCCATGCGTCAGCCCAAAGGCTTGAAGCCGGTGCGGACTCATCTACCGAGTCAACGTCCTTAAGCGGCGTCTCCTCGAGAGGAGCAACATATCGTTCCTGTCCCGGAAGCGCGTGAGAAAGATTCGTCTCGTTCATATCAGTCATTGTTCAATCCTCCCAACTCACGCGTAGCGGATTCGCGGATCAAGCGCCGCATAGAGCATATCGACCAGCAGGTTGCACACTGCGAAGATCAGCATAAGCAGAGTCACAATGGACACCACCAGATTGCCTTCACCCTTGAGAATGCTTTGATAAGTCAGGTAACCAATGCCATGCACGTTGAAGATGGTTTCGGAAATCATGGCACCGCCCATCAGTGCGCCAAGATCCTGACCAAGGTAAGTGACGACAGGAATCATGGAGTTACGCAAAACGTGACGATTCATGACCGACCTGTTGTCCATGCCTTTGGCACGTGCGGTGCGCACATAGTCAAGCGCGATATTGGAAGAAATCTCCGAACGACTCAATCGGATGATATATGCCATAGACACAGATCCAAGCACCATTGCTGGCATCAGCAGGTCGATGAATCCTGGATTGGCACCGGCCGTAACTGGAAGCAGACGCAACTTCACGCCTAAGAAATACTGGGCAAGGAAGCCCGTGACGAAGGTCGGTACGGAGATGAGCAACAGAGAGATAATCAGGATCACGGTATCGCACCACTTGCCCTTGTTCAGGCCGGAAATCGCGCCGAAGATCACGCCGAACACGGCTTCGAACACGAAAGCCATCAGCGCAAGCTTGATGGTGACCGGGAATGCACGTCCGATCTGGTCGATGACCAGCTGACCGGAGAAAGTCTTGCCGAAGTCAAGAGTCAGCGCATTTTTCAGGAACAGCAAATACTGCACGATGAACGGTTTATCCAGATTGTATTCGGCACGAATCTGCGCGGCGACGGCCTCATTGACCGGCTTATCGCCAAACATCGCCTTAACCGGGTCGCCCGGCAACGCGAACACCAGGGCGTACACCAAAAGCGTCGTGCCGAGAACCACAGGGATCATCTGCAGAATGCGTCGCAGAAGATATCTGCCCATTGGTTTCTCCTTTTTTGCTTATTCATTGTCAACCTTTTTCAGATTATTACTCATAATCATCGGGGAAGGTTAACGATTTACCCCGCAAGTTTTGTGGCAACACGCAACAAACTGCTTTATATTGCAGTTTCATGGGAATCAGCTGGGAAAAATGCTTGGCTACCGGCATCTACCCCCTGACGCCTCTTGGCCACACTGATGTCACCCTGAAACGGTGCGTATTACATGGAAAGGAAGGAACGGATATGATCCGCCCCTTCCTGCAATTGGCTCAGCGAGATTCACTCACGAAGATCGGCTCACTTGCCGGACTTGGTCATGTTCTCGTAGACCGGCAGGTTCTGCCAGTTCATTTCGAAACCGGAAACGCCGGTAGCAGCCACACCGTAGGCGTTGGCGTAGTACAGCGGAACGGCCGGGAGATCGTTGAGCAGCACTTCCTGAGCCTGCTGGTACAGCTTATTGGCCTCGTCGGTGGTCTGCGCGGCAGCAGCCTTGGAGCACAGGTCATCGAACTCCGAATTCTTGTAATCGCCATCGTTGGAACCATTGCCATCAGCGGCGGCGGAAGCGTAATTGGCCACCAGGTAGTTTTCGGCGGACGGATAATCCGGCTGCCAGCCGCTACGGAATGCGCCCTGAACCTTGCGATCGGACACGGCGGTACGGTAATCGTTGAAAGTCGGGTACGGGTTGGTGGCAGCCACTTCGGAACCAAGCGTGTTGTTGATGGAGTTCACCACAGCGGTGTAGGTGGTCTCGTGGCCACCGTCAGCGTTGTAAGCGAAGGTGAGCTTGTCATCGGAAGTCCACGGGCTGATGGCATTGGCCTTCTCCCAGAGTTCCTTGGCCTTCTTCTCGTTGTACTTCAGGTTGCCGACGCCCTTGAGGGAATCAGAGTAGCCCGGGGTCAGCGGAGAGGTAAAGTCAACGGCCGGAGTGCCGGTGCCGTTGAGCACCTTGTCGCAGATGTTCTCACGGTTGATGGCCATGGAGATGGCTTGACGACGCAGGGTGCCTTCTTCGGTACCAGCTTCGAAGTGCTTCAGGCTGGACGGAATGGTGAACTGCTGGATGACGGAACCGGCCTTGTTGTAGGCCTGCACGGTCTCATCGGTTTCGAAGGTCTTGGTGGCGGAGGCCGGCACGGATTCCATCACATCGAGGGCGCCGGACTGGATGTCGGCGTAGGCTGCGTCATCCTTGGTGTAGACCTTGAAGGTCACACCGTCGTTCTTCGGGGTTCGGTTGCCCTTGTAGTCAGGGTTCTTCACGAGCACGATCTCGTTGTCGTGATCCCAGGACTGGAACTTGTACGGACCGTTGCCGACTGGAGCCTCACCGAAGGCATCCGTGTCATCGTAGAAGGATTCCGGCAGCGGAGCGAATGCGGAATAGCCCACCTTGATGGCGAACACGGAATCAGACTTGTTCAGGTCGACGGTGAACTCGTGATCGTTGACGATCTTCAGACCTTCAAGCTGCTCGTCACCCTTGAGGTTGTCGGTGTCCTGCAGCGCGTCATAGCCCTTGATGGTGGAGAAGAAGGAAGAGCACAGCTGTGCGTTCTTCGCATTAGCCGTATAGCTCCAAGCCTTGGTGAAGGACTCGGCGGTCACATCGGTGCCGTCGGTGAACTTCCAGCCATCCTTGAGCTTGATGTCGTACTGGGTGGCGTCATCGTTGGCGGTAATGGACTCAGCCACTTCGTTGGAAGCATTGCCTTTGGCGTCGAAGGAAATCAGACGGGAGAACAGCAGATCAACCGGCTTGCCACCACCGGTCTCGTTGGTGTTGCCCGGGATGAGCGGGTGCTGCGGTTCGGAATTGTATGCGGTGATGATGTTGGCACCTTCAGCGGCGGTGTCGCTGCCGTTGGAAGAGCCACAGCCGCTCAGCAACATGCCAAAAGCGCACGCGGCGGCAGCGAAAGCCAGTGCTTTCTTCTTCATATAATCATTCTCCTATTCGATATCACATCGGGATTATCATCCCACAAACGGAAACGAGCCGACCTACTCACCGACGCATCTCTATTTGGCGATAGTGCACTATTCTTGCTCAATTGACGGACAACCTTTCCATGCAACCCAAAAAACGCACACCTTCCTTGACGACATGACGGCGGAAAACATACGTTTTCCGCCGTCATGTCGAACAATGTATCCGAAGAATAAGTCAGCTCTTCGAAATCTCGTTATACACCGGAACGTTCTGCCAGTTCATGACGAAGTTCTTCACTCCGGATGCGGCAACGCCATTGGCATTGGAGTAATACAGCGGGATGGCAGGCAGATCGTTCAACAGAATCTCCTGAGCCTGCTGGTACAGCTTGTTAGCCTCATCGGTGGTCTGCGCGGCAGCAGCCTTGGAGCACAGGTCATCGAACTCCGAATTCTTGTAATCGCCATCGTTGGAACCATTGCCATCAGCAGCGTCAGAGGAATACAACTGGTACAGGTAGTTTTCAGGAGACGGATAATCCGGCTGCCAACCGGTACGGAACGCGCCGGTCATCTTGCGGCCGGTAACGTCGTTTCGGAATTCCTGGAAGGTCGGCACCGGGTTAGTGGTCACGTCGATATCGAGCGTGTTCTTCACGGAGTTCACCACGGCTTCAAAGATCGGCTTGGCTCCGCCGTCTGCATTATAGGAGAACGTAAGCTTGTCGTCGGAAGTCCACGGACTGATGGCGTTGGCCTTCTCCCAGAGTTCCTTGGCCTTCTTTTTGTTGTACTTCAGATTCTCGTTGCCCTTGAGCGAATCGGAGTAGCCCGGAGTCTTCGGAGACGTGAATTCGACCGCTGGAGTTCCCAAACCATTCAGTACCTTGTCGCAGATGGCCTGACGGTCGATGGCCATGGACAACGCCTGTCGGCGCAACTGTCCTTCTTCGGTGGATGTCTTCCAATGTTCAAGATCCGACGGAATGGTGAACGTCTGAATCACGGAACCGGCCTTGTTGTATGGCACCACGGAGGAATCGGATTCGAAGGTCTTGCTGTCGGCGGACGGCACCGTATCCATCACATCAAGGTTGCCGGCCTGAACATCGGCATAGGCCGCGTTGGCATCCGTGTAGATCTTGAACGTCACACCGTCGTTATTCACCTTGCGATTGCCTTTGTAATTGAGATTCTTGACCAGCTTGATTTCCTTGTCATGGTCCCAGGAATCGAACTTGTACGGACCATCGGAAACCGGCGACTCTCCGAAGGCCTTCGGATCCTTGTAGAAGGATTCCGGCAGCGGATAGAATCCCGAATAACCCAGCTTGGTGGCGAACGCGGAATCCGACTGGCTCAGGTCGACGGTGAACTCGTGATCGTTGACGATCTTCAGACCTTCAAGCTGCTCGTCACCCTTGAGGTTGTCGGTGTCCTGCAGCGCGTCATAGCCCTTGATGGTGGAGAAGAAGGAAGAGCACAGCTGTGCGTTCTTCGCATTAGCCGTATAGCTCCAAGCCTTGGTGAAGGACTCGGCGGTCACATCGGTGCCATCGGTGAACTTCCAACCATCCTTGAGCTTGATGTCGTACTGGGTGGCGTCATCATTGGCGGTAATGGACTCAGCCACTTCATTCTGGGCCTTGCCATCCTTATCGAAAGACACCAACCCAGCGAACAGCAGATCGATAGGACGGCCACCGCCGGTTTCATTGGTGTTGCCCGGAATCAAGCCATTCTGCGGTTCGGAGTCAAATGCCGTAATGACATTCGATCCTTCAGTCGCGTTCCCAGACGTGGAAGACCCACAGCCGCCCAGCATCATGCCAAGCACACAGGCCGCCGCCGCAACGGCAAACACCTTGCTTTTCCTTATACTCATTATGTTTTCCCTCATTATTCGGATTACCGGTCGGTATTGTTTCCCCGTACCAGCTTCATCTAGGTAATACACCCTAAATCAAGAAGAAACACCAATTTCTGTTACAGGAATGTAACGAAATATCCATGGACCGCGACTACGCACGAGGAAATGCCTGACCGTATCGGGCTTTCAATTGTTCGATGGAGACATGCGTGTACCGTTGCGTGGTCTTCAGCGAGGAATGTCCCAAGAGCTCCTGCACCTCACGCAAATCCGCTCCCCCGTCAAGCATATGCGTGGCGGCACTGTGCCGCAGAGCATGAGGGCTAATGTCGGGAACGCCGGCATCACGCGCGCATTCGTGCACCACACGACGTACCATCCGCTGATCAATGCGTTTGCCTTGTCTCCCAAGAAACAGCGCAGCCGCGGACTGCTCCCCCACCAACAGGGGACGCCCATCATCCAGCCACCGACGTATCGCTTTTTGCGCCGGAGCG